>FWWM01000017.1_pt1 | contig 515185 bp, 478 predicted proteins | sample 2228351 | NCBI WGS metagenome assembly FWWM01 (sample SAMEA103939774, study PRJEB20133) | metagenome | reverse complement strand
ACGGGTTGAGACTTCGTTAACGGCGGCGGAAGAGCTGGCCAAGGCAGGGAGGGGCAGTGCGCACACCTCGCCACCGATGGCCGGCGGGAGGAGGCGCCCGCGGCGATCGGGGAGGCGGTGGCGCTGCTGCGCCACCTCGGGGCCTGCAGCCCCGTCGCCTTCGCGCCGGATCTGGCCCTGAGCCAGAACAACCTCTCGAACCGTCTCGCCGCCCTCGGTCGACGGCACGGGGCGCTGGGGCCCATCCGGCAGGCGGTGGCTCTCTTTCGCCGCCTCGCGGCGCGCGGGCCCGGCGCCTTCGAGCCGGGACCTGGCGAATGCGCTGCGTACGATGGCGGAGATCTTCCGAGGCCTCGCGCGCGTCCAGGAAGCGCTGGAGCGGGCCGAAGAGGGTCTTCGCCTCGTCGTTCCGCATCTGCGGCGGCTGGCGGCGGCCCTGGAGAAGGGGGCTCCGAGCTCGTCGAGGAGTCCACCGCCGCCTGCACGGAAGCCGGGCGCGAGCCGGATGCGGAGCTCCTGCGGGCGTCGCGCCCGGACGCTTGCGCGGCGGGAGGCGCAGGGCGAAGATCCGGCCGCCCCGGATCCGCACCGGAAGGGAGGTTCGTGTCATGTGTGTTCCCGGCTGTCTCGAACATGTCCAGGATCGCCTGAGCCGACGTGCGGCTCTGGGTCGCCTCGGCCTCGCCGCGGGAGCCGCGGCAGCCTTCGCCCTGCCGCGGGCACCGCGGGCGGCGGAGCCGAGGAGCTTCGGCCGGGTGGTGGATCTGACCCACACGCTCACGCCCGACTTTCCCACCTACTTCGGCAAGCCGCAGCTCGAGATCGAGGTGTTGTTCAACTACGCAGAACACAAGTTCAACATGAAGAAGTGGTCGGTGGTCGAGCACACCGGCACGCACATGGACGCGCCGTTCCATTTCTCCGAGAACGGCTGGACGGCCGACCAGGTGCCGGCGGAGAATCTCGTGGTGCCGCTCGTGGTGATCGACATCGCGGCGCGCGCCGCCGAGGATCCCGACGCGCAGGTGACGCCGGACGACATCGCCGCCTTCGAGGCGAAGCACGGCCCGCTGCCCGACGGCTCCTGTGTCGCCATGTATTCCGGCTGGGAGCGGCACGTGGCGACGGCGAAGTTCCGCAACGCCGATGATCAGGGCGTGATGCACTTCCCGGGCTTCCACGTCGAGGCGGCGCAGATGCTGATGGAGGGCGGGCGCAACGTGGTCGGCATGGCCGTCGACACGCTGTCGCTCGACTACGGCCCGTCGAAGGACTTCGCGACCCACTACGCCTGGCTGCCGACGAACCGCTGGGGTCTCGAGAACGTGAAGAACCTCGGCACGTTGCCGCCGGTGGGCGCGACGCTCGTCGCCGGCACGCCGGCGGTGCAGGGGGCGACGGGCGGCCCCGCGCGGCTCTTCGCTCTGGTGTGAGCCGCGGTCCCCGACCGGGCCTTCGCGACCCCGGCACCCGCGCCGGCACGCCCCTCTGCCCGTCCGGCGGGCAGCCTGCGCGGTGCGCGTGCAGATCCGGGCTCCGCGCAGTGCCCGCCGCCGGGCCGCCGTGGCTCGGGACGCGCATGGCACGGAACCTGCTTCGGTCGAGGCGTCCGCAACCCGCGGGGACGCCGCTTGACGGCGGTGCCGGCGGCGGTAGCATCCGCCGGTCCCACGGGAGGCAGGGTCGGAGGTCATGAAGGTCACGGACGCGGTGAGGGCGGGACAGGGGGCCGGGCTCGGCGAACATCTGCCGCCGCTCGACGACAACGAGGCCATCCACGAGGCGGGGCGGTGCCTCTACTGCTACGACGCGCCCTGCACCCACGCCTGCCCGACCCACATCGACGTGCCGAAGTTCATCCGGCGCATCGCCACGGGTGACCCGGTGGGCTCGGCGAAGGCCATCCTCGAGGCCAACATCCTCGGCCACACCTGCGCGCGGGTCTGCCCGGTCGAGGAACTCTGCGTCGGGGCCTGCGTGCTGAACGCCGAGGAGAAGCCGATCGCCATCGGCCGGCTGCAGCGCTACGCCACCGATCACGTCTACGCGAACGGCATCGAGCTGTTCCGGCCGGGGATTCCGACGGGACGCCGGGTGGCAGTGGTCGGCGCCGGGCCCGCCGGCCTCTCCTGTGCCGCGGAGCTCGCGAAGCTCGGGCATGCCGTCACCGTCTTCGAGAAGCGCGAACTCGCGGGCGGGCTCTCCACCTACGGGATCATCGTCCTGCGCGAGCCCGTCGAGGTGGCGCTCGCCGAAGTCGAGATGATCCGCCGCCTCGGCGTCGAGATCCGCACCGGCGTCACCTTCGGCGAAGACGTGACGCTCGACGGGCTGCGGCGGGATTTCGACGCCATCTTCCTCGGGATTGGTCTCGGCGGCATGCCGAAGCTCGGGATCCCGGGCGAAGAGCGGGTGATCGACGGGCTTTCCTGGATCGAGCGCAGCAAGTTCGAACCGGAGACGATGGAGGTGGGCCGGGAGGTGGTGGTGATCGGCGCCGGCAACACCGCCATCGACGCGGCGACGGTGGCCGTGCGTCTCGGGGCGGAGCGCGTCACCATCGTCTATCGCCGTTCGCGCGCCGAAATGCCGGCCTACGACCATGAATACGCCTTCGCCCGGCTCGAGGGCATCGACTTCCGCTTCCTGACCCAGCCCGTGCGGGTGGTCGTCGAGGGCGGTGCCGTCCGCGGGCTCGAATGCGTGCGCATGCGCCTCGGCGCGCCCGACGCGTCGGGGCGGGCACGTCCGGAACCGGTGCCGGGCTCGGAGTTCCTCTTGCCCTGCGATCAGGTGATCGCCGCCATCGGCCAGGAGAAGCCGCACTGGCTCGAACGCTACGGGATCGCGATCGAGAACGGTTACGTCCGGGTCGACGACGGGCTGCGGACCAGCCTCGAAGGCGTCTGGGCCGGCGGCGACTGCATCCGCGCATCCGGCTCCGCCTCGACGGTGATGGCCGTCGAGGACGGCAAGCTCGCGGCACGGTCGATCCATTCGGCGCTCGCCGCGCGCGCCGCAGCGGCCGAGTGAGGAGGAGAGCGATGGCCGATCTCACGACGCGTTTCGCCGGCATCACCTCGCCCAACCCGTTCTGGCTCGCCTCGGCGCCGCCGACCAATTCGGCGAAGCAGGTGCACCGGGCGTTCGAGGCCGGCTGGGGCGGAGCGGTGTGGAAGACCATCGGCGCGCCGGTGCTGAACGTCGCCAACCGCTACGGCGCCTGGCACTGGAACGGCCACAAGATGCTCGCGATCAACAATGTCGAGCTGATCTCGGACCGGCCGCTCGAGGTCAACCTGCGCGAGATCGCCGAGGTCAAGAAGGCCTGGCCGGACCGGGCGGTGATCGTCTCGGCGATGGTCGAGAGCACGCGCGAGGCCTGGCACGACATCGTCGCCCGCATCGAGGACACGGGTGCCGACGGCATCGAGCTCAACTACGGCTGTCCGCACGGCATGTCGGAGCGCGGCATGGGCAGTGCCGTCGGCCAGGTGCCCGAATACTGCGAGCGCATCACCGCCTGGGTGATGGAGAAGGCCTCGATCCCGGTGATCGTCAAGCTCACGCCGAACGTCACCGACATCACCTGGCCGGCACGGGCGGCGGTGCGCGCGGGGGCGAACGGGCTGAGCCTGATCAACACCATCAACTCGATCGTCGGTGTCGATCTCGACACACTGAAGATCGTTCCGGACATCGGCGGCAAGGGTGGCCACGGCGGCTACGCCGGCCCGGCCGTGAAACCCATCGCCCTGCACCTGCTCTCGGCGGTGGCCTCGGATTCCGAGGTGCAGGCCGCGAAGGTGCCGATCTCCGGCATCGGCGGCATCGCCACCTGGCGCGATGCGGCCGAGTTCCTGCTGCTGGGTGCGACCAGCGTGCAGGTGTGCACGAGTGTGATGCACTGGGGCTTCCGCATCGTCGAGGATCTGATCGACGGGCTGTCGCGCTGGATGGACGAGAAGGGCTTCGCCACCATCGACGACGTCGTCGGCCGGTCGGTGCCGCGGATCTCGGCCTTCGAGAACTTCGATCTCTCGTTCAGGACGGTCGCGCGCATCGACGAGGAGAAGTGCATCCGTTGTGATCTCTGCTGGGTCGCCTGCAACGACACCGCCCACCAGTGCATCGATCTCGTGGATGGCGAAGGCCGCGTGGTGCAGCCGAACAGCTGGGACGAGCGCTCGAACGGCAGGCGCGCCGCGACTGAGGGCCGGCCGCGTCCGCGGGTGCGCGAGGACGACTGCGTCGGCTGCCGGCTCTGCCACAACGTCTGTCCGGTCGAGGGCTGCATCACCATGGTCGAGGTCGATTCCGGCAGGCCGCCGATCACCTGGGCGGAACTCGTGCGCGAGCGGCCCGAGGTCGGCACCGACTGGGAGGCGATGGAGCGCTACCGCCGCGAAGTCGGCATCGAGATCCACTGAACGGCGCGTCGGGAGGAGGCAAGCATGGCCCTGCTGATCCGTGGCGGCGAGATCGTCACCGCCGATTCGCGCTTCCGTGGCGACATCTTCGTCGAGGACGAGACCATCACCCGCATCGGCCGCGACCTCGACGCCCCGCCCGACGCCGAGGTGATCGACGCCACCGGCAAGTACGTCTTTCCCGGCTTCATCGATCCGCACGTGCACATCCACCTGCCGTTCATGGGGACCTTCGCCAAGGACACCCACGAGACCGGCAGCATCGCCGCGCTGGTGGGCGGCACCACCACCTACATCGAGATGTGCTGCCCGAACCGCAACGACGACCTGCTCGAGGGCTACCAGCTCTGGAAGTCGAAGGCGGAGGGCAACAGCGCCTGCGACTACACGTTCCACATGGCGGTGCCGAAGTTCGACGCTAAGACCGAGGGGCAACTGCGCGAAATCGTGAAGGACGGCATCGCCTCCTTCAAGGTCTTTCTCGCCTACAAGAACTTCTTCGGCGTCGGCGACGAAGAGCTCTACCAGACCCTGAGACTGGCGAAGGAGCTCGGCGTCATCACCACCGCGCACTGCGAGAACGCGGAACTCGTGGCGCAGCTGCAGCAGGCGGTGCTCGCCCGCGGCATCACCGGCCCCGAGGGCCACGAGCCGAGCCGGCCCGAAAGCGTCGAGGCCGAGGGTACGCACCGCTTCGTCACCTTCCTCGAGAATACGGGTGCCGCGGGCTACGTGGTGCACCTCTCCTGCGCGCCCGCCCTCGCCGCCGCCATGGCCGGCAAGTCGCGCGGGGTCACGGTGTTCGTCGAGGTGGTGATCCCGCACCTGATGCTCGACAAGACCCACGCCGAGAAGCCGGACTTCGAGGGGGCGAAATACGTGATGTCGCCGCCGCTGCGGGATGCGCGCAACCAGCCCGTGCTGTGGAACGCGCTCGCGCACGGCTTCGTCGACACGGTGGCGACCGACCACTGCCCGTTCGACCTCGAGCAGAAGGACATGGGCCGCGGCGACTTCACGAAGATCCCGAACGGCATGCCGGCGATCGAGGATCGCGTGAACCTGCTCTGGACCTACGGCGTGAAGCGCGGGCGGCTCGACATCCACCGCTTCGTCGACGCGGCGAGCACGCGGGCGGCGAAGCTGTTCGGCCTGTTCCCGAAGAAGGGCAACATCGCTGTCGGGGCGGATGCCGATCTGGTCGTCTGGGATCCCGACTGGCGCGGGAGGATCAGCGCCGCGACGCAGCACATGAACAACGACTACAACCCCTTCGAGGGCTACGAGCTCGACGGCCGGCCGCACGTCGTCACCGTGCGCGGCCGGGTGCAGGTGCGCGACGGGCAGTTCGTGGGCGAGCGGGGGCGCGGGCGGCTGCTGCGCCGCGAGCCGTCGTGGTTCTGAGGCCATGAGCCTCGCCGGGACCGCCACCGCGGACGAGATCGAAGGGCGCACGACCCTCCCGCCGCTCGTCTCGATCCGCGATGTCACGATGGTCTATGGCGGCGGCACGATCGCGCTCGAGAAGGCGAGCCTCGACATCGCCGAGGGCGAATTCGTGAGCCTGATCGGTCCCTCGGGCTGCGGCAAGACCACGCTGTTGCGGCTGCTCGCCGATCTCGTCGAGCCGACGTCGGGAACGATCACCATCGGCGGCCGCACACCCGCAGACGCGCGTCGCGCGCGCGCCTACGGCTACGTCTTCCAGGCGCCGACGCTGATGGAGTGGCGGACGGTGCTCGGCAACGTGCTGCTGCCGCTCGAAGTCATGGGCTTTCCGAAGGCGGCGCGCGAGGAACGGGCGCGGCGCATGCTGGCGCTCGTGGGCCTCGAGAAGTTCGCCGATCACTATCCCTGGCAGCTCTCGGGCGGCATGCAGCAGCGCGTCTCCATCGCCCGCGCGCTCTCCTTCGACCCGCAGCTCCTGTTCATGGACGAGCCGTTCGGTGCGCTCGACGAGATCACGCGAGAGAACCTCAATCTCGAGCTGCTGCGGCTGTGGCGCGAGACCGGCAAGACGGTGATCTTCGTGACCCACTCGATCCCGGAGGCCGTCTTCCTGTCCACGCGCATCGTCGTCATGACGCCGAGGCCCGGAAAGATCGAGACCGTGATCCCGGTGGATCTGCCGCAGCCGCGGGACTTCGACACCCGCGAGACGCCGCGGTTCTTCGAGATCGCCACCGAAGTGCGGGAGGCGCTGCGGCGTGGCCACGGCTTCGAGGTCGAGGCCTGAGGCGGCGAGGGGGAGGCGGGACGGTATCTCCATGGATCTGGTGATCGAACAGGCGAGGATCGCCGGTCGCGACGGACCCGTGGACATCGGCATCGAGGGCGGCCGCATCGTCGCCATCGAACCGCGCCTTTCCGGCGGCGAGCGCATTCCGGCCGAAGGCAACCTCGTCACGCCGAGCTTCTACGAGATCCACATCCACCTCGACGCCATTCTGACCGAGGGCGACCCGCGGCCGAACCGCTCGGGAAGCCTGTGGGAGGGCATTGCCATCTGGGCGGAGCGGGTGAAGCGGCTCACCCGCGAGGACGTCCGCGCCCGCGTGCTCGAGGCCCTGCCCTGGTTCGTCGCGCACGGCGTGACCCACATCCGCTCGCACGTCGACGTCTGCGACCCCGAGCTCACCGCACTGCGCGCACTGCTCGAACTGCGCGAGGAGGTGCGGGATCTGATCGACATCCAGCTCGTCGCCTTCCCACAGCTCTCCGTCTACTCCTTCGAGGGCGGCGACGAACTGGTCCGGCGTGCGGTCGAGCTCGGTGCCGACGTCGTCGGCGGCATTCCCCACTACGAGATCACCCGCGAGCAGGGTGTCGAGCAGATCCGGTTTCTCATGGCGCTCGCCGACGAAGCCGGATTGCCGGTGGACGTGCACTGCGACGAGACCGACGACGACCATTCCCGCTTCCTCGAGACCCTGGCCCTCGAGACCTGGAAGCGGAAGATGACCGGCCGCGTCGCGGCGAGCCACACCACCGCCATGCATTCCTACAACAACGCCTACGCCGACAAGATCATCGGCAACGTCCGCCGTGCCGGCCTGCACGTGATCTGCAATCCGCCGGACAATGCGGTGCTGCAGGGGCGGTTCGACCACTATCCGATCCGCCGCGGGCTCACCCGGGTGCGCGAGCTGCTGGCGGCCGGAGTGAATGTCGCCGCGGGCCACGACTCGGTGATGGATCCCTGGTACCCGATGGGCTGCGGCGACCCGCTGCATTCGGCCTTCGTGCTGCTGCACCTCGGGCACATGTCGGGCCGCGACGACCGGCGCCACCTGTTCCCGATGCTCACGAGCCGCCCCGCCGCCATCTGGCACAACCGGGCCGTCCGCGGCGCGGAGGGGCTCGAAGGCCACGGTGTCGCGGTCGGCAATCCGGCGGATCTGATCGTCTGGCCGGTGCCGACGGAAGACGACGCGCTCCGGATCCTGCCGCCCCGCCGCTTCGTGCTGAAGAAGGGCCGCATCGTCGCCGAGACCCCTGCCGCCGCGAGCCGGGTGGCCGGCCGCGAGGTGCGCTTCCTGCGCGCGGGAGCGACGGCGTGAACTCCGCATCGGCCACACGCCCCTTCGGCGACAGCGAGGCCCTGCGCTGGGTCGGCTTCGCGGCCATCGTGCTGGTGCTCTGGGAGGCGGCGGCGCGCTTGTACGATGCACCCTTCCTGCTGCCCTGGCCGTCACGGGTGCTGGAGGAATTCCTGCGCGCGCCCGCGCACACCCTCCTGCACGCCTGGATCACCACCCAGGAGATCGTCATCGGCTTCGTCCTCGGCTCGCTGATCGCCATGGCCGCGGCACTGCTGCTGCTCGTCGTGCCGAAATGGCTCGAGGACTTCATCTTCCGCGCCGTCGTCACCCTGAATTCCATCCCCTTCGTGGCGCTCGCGAGCCTCGTGGTCGTCTGGGTGGGCGTGAACGGCATCGCGTCCAAGGTGGTGATCGCCGGGCTCTACGCCTTCTTCGCCCTCGTCTATTTCGCCCACAAGGAGATGGTGTCGACGGATCCGCTCAAGGAGGAACTCATGACCTCCTACAACGCCAGCTTCGGCCAGCGGGTCCGCTACCTCAAGCTGCCCTCGGCGCTGCCGGTGCTGTTCACGAGCCTCAAGGGTGGCGCCATGGCGGCCGTCAACGGCGCCATCGTCGGGGAGCTGTTCGGCGCCTTCCAGGGGCTCGGCTTCGTCATTCTGGATTCGCGCTACGTCGGCAACACCGCGCGGGTGTTCCTCGCCGCCGTGTTCTGCACGCTGGTCGGCTGGCTGCTGCTCGCGATCCTGACCCTCGCCGAGCGCCGGGTCGTCGGCTGGCACCTCGAAATGACCGCACAACGATGAAGGAGACCGATGCCATGCACCGTCGCCACCTGCTCACAGCGCTTCCGGCCGTGGCCCTCGCCGTCGGTCTCGCCGCCCCGGCCGCGGAGGCCTCGAACCAGCCCGGAACCATCATCGAGTCCTGGTTCATCCACGCCGAATCGGTCGGTGATCCGGTGGCGGTCGAGAAGGGCTTCTACGGCGAAGCCGGCCTCGACGTCACCGTGGTGCCCGGCGGCCCGGGCCTGTCGCCCATCGACCGGGTGATGGCCGAGGCGCGCAACGGTGCGCTCGTTCTCGGCATCGACTACCCCTACAATCTGCTGGATGCGCGCCAGCGCCAGGGCCTGCCGCTCGTGGTGCTCGCCGCCGACTTCCAGAAATCGGCCATGCACATTCTCTCCTGGAAGCCGATCGGGAGTGCGGACGACATCCGCGGCGTCTTCGCCACCTGGATCGGCTACGACAAGCCGATCAAGGCGGTGGTCGGCAAGGGCTGGGAAGACAGGATCCAGGTCGTCAACCAGCAGGGTGACCCGGCGACGCTCGGCGGCTGGATCGCGAAGCAGTACGACTTCGCCTCGGCCATGATCTACAACGAAGTCATGGTGGCCGAGAACGTGGTAAAGGAGCCGTACTACGTCTATTCCTACGACCGGTTCGGCATCGAATGGCCGGAGAACGTTCTCTTCACCACCGAAGACGTTCTGGAGACTTACGGCGACAAGGTCGCCGACTTCGTCCGCGCCCGTTACCGCGGCTTCAAGTATGCGCTCGACAATCCGGAAGAAGCGGTCGACATCCTGCTCCGGTACAACCCCAACCTCGATCGCGACTTCGAACTGGCGGCGATCGAGCGCATCCGGACCATCATGGTGACGGAGGAAACGAAGACGCACGGCCTCGGTTACATCGACGAGGCGAAGATCCGCGACATGGCGAAGCGCCTGCACGAAGTCGGAATCCTCGGGAGCGATTCCATCGAGGGCTTCCTGCATCCGATCCCGAGCGGCGTGATGCCCTGAGGGCAGGGGACGGCGGTGCTGCGCGCGCGGTTTCCCAACCTCGTTCCGATGCTGGTGGTGGCGGCAGGGGCGATCGCCCTTTACGTGCCGCTCGTCCTCGTCGCCAACTACCCGCTCGCGGAACGCACGCTCGCGCGCGGCGCCTCGCTGCCCTGCGAGACGGCGCTCGCCTGCGCCTTCGAGCTCAGGAACCCGGTGCTCCCGGCGCCGGGCCAGCTGCTGCGCGGCATCGTGGCGCTCTCCTGGCCGCCGGACGCACCCTACGCCATCCCCATCAACGCCTTCTGGACGGCGGTGGAGACCCTCGTCGGCCTCGCCCTCGCCGCCGCCGTGGGCTTCGTCTTCGCCGTCCTGCTGGTGCTCTCGCGCGCCTTCCAGCTCAGTTTCCTCCCCTGGATCGTCGCCTCGCAGACGGTGCCGATCATCGCGCTCGCGCCGATGCTCGTCGTCATCCTCGGCCGCTACGGCGTCCAGGGCTGGCTGCCGAAAGCGATCATCGCAGCATATATCGCCTTCTTCCCGATCACCGTCGGGCTCGCCAAGGGCCTGCAGAGCCCCGACCGGCTCGCGCTCGATCTCATGAAGACCTGGAACGCGAGTCCGTTCCAGGTGTTCACCCGGCTGCGGATTCCGGCCTCGGTGCCGTATCTCTTCACCGCTTTCAAGGTCTCGACGGCGGCGGCACTCATCGGCGCCATCATCGCCGAGATGTCCACCATCAGCTTCTTCGGCCTCGGCAAGATGCTGTCGGAGAACGCCCGCGCCTCGGACGTCGTCGGCACCTGGGTGCTGATGATCGCCTGCGCGATCCTCGGCATCCTGCTCGTCGCCGTGGTCGGCTGGATCGAGAGGCTCGCGACGCCATGGCGACGGTGAGCGGCGCACTCGGTCGCACGGGCGAGGCCGCCGGCGGCGTCGAGCCGCTGCGCATCGCACTCGCCGCCTGGCTGCTCGGGCATCTCGGACTGCTGTCCTTCGTCGTGGCGTGGTGGGACGTCGATGCCCCGGCACCGCTGCCGCACCGGATCGGCCTCTGGATCGGGGTCGCGATATCCGCCGCCGGCGTCGCCGGCATCGCCCGCCGGGTTGCCGCCACGACGACCGGCCGGATCCGCGGCTTCCTGCCGGCGGCGCTGACACTCCTGCTCGGGTTTCTCGCCGGAGAGGCGCTGCTGCGCGCGCACGACGTGCCGCCGGGCCTGTGGCCGACGCCGAGTGCGGTGTTCTCGAAGTTCTGGACGGCACGGGAGGTGCTGTTCGCCGACGCCGTCCAGACCTTCCTGCTCGAGGCCGTGATCGGCTTCGCCATCGGCGTCGGGCTCGCGCTTCCGGTCTCCTACCTCGTCGCGCGCCACGTCTTCCTGCAGCGGGGCTTCATGCCCTATGCCGCCGCCTTCTCCAGCATCCCGATCCCGGCCATGGCGCCGGTCGCCGTGCACATGCTGGGGCTCGACTGGCAGTCGAAGGCCGCGGTGGTGGCCGTCACCGTGTTCTTCCCGGTGGTCGTCAACTGCGTGCGCGGTCTGCTCGAGGTCGACCGCAACCTCCTCGAGCTGATGCACAGCTATGCGGCGACCGACGGCGAGACCTTCCGCAAGGTGCGCATCCCGAACGCCCTGCCGTTCCTCTTCACCGCCATGAAGCTCGGCACGACGCTCGCCATGATCGGCGCCATCGTCGGCGAGTTCTTCGGCGCGACCGGGCAGGGGCTCGGCTTCCGCATCCAGATCGAGGCGGGCCGCTTCGGCTTCGACATGGTGTGGGCGGCGATCATCATCGCTTCGGTACTCGGAATCGCCTGGTTCGGGCTGGTGGTGTGGCTCGAGCGGCGGTTCACCGGCTGGCACGTGTCGATGCGGGAGTGAGGCCGTGCCACCGTCACCTTCGATGTCCGCAACGGAAGAGGGAGAGAAGGCATGAAACGGACGATCCTCGCCGGCGCCGTGCTCGCGGCCGGTCTCGCATCCGCCCCGGCCGGGGCCGAGAACGTGGCGATCAACCTGCAGCTCAAGTGGTTCCCGCAGGCGCAGTTCGCCGGCTATTTCGTGGCGAAGGAGAAGGGCTTCTACGCCGAGGAGGGGCTCGACGTCACGCTGCTGCCCATCGGCGACCAGTCGCCGATCCAGACCGTGGTCTCGGGTGCCGCCGACTTCGGCACCACCTGGATCGCCGATCTGCTGACCGCGCGCGAGAAGGGACTGCCGGTGGTCCACATCGCCCAGATCTTCCAGCGCTCCGGCTTCGCCATGGTGGCGCTGAAGTCGACGGGCCTGAAGAATCTCTGCGACCTGAAGGGCCGCAGCGTCGGCGTCTGGCCGTCCGGCAACGAATATCCCGCCGTGGCGCTGTTCCGCAAGTGCGGGCTCACGAGTTCGCTCGATCCGACGGTGTCCAATCCGGACGTGACGGCCGTGACCTACCCGTTCGATCCGGCACTCGTCTTCCCCGAGCGCGTCGACCTGGTCTCGGCCATGATCTACAACGAGGTCGACCAGATCGTCGGCCTCGGCTACGACCTCGACAAGCTCGACGTCTGGCTGCTGCCGGACGAGGGCATCAACCTGCTCGAGGACCTGATCTTCACCACCGAGCAGGTGCTCGCCGCCGAGGACTACAAGGGCTCCGGAATGTCGGGCCGCGAGATCGCGGCACGCCTGATCCGTGCAACGCTCAGGGGCTGGGACTGGGCTGTCGCCAACCAGGAGGAGACGGTCGAGAAGTACGTGCTCCCCGTCTGCGGCAACACCTGCGCCGGCTCCGGCACGCGCTCCGATCCGCGCTCGCACCAGATGTGGCAGATGCAGGAGATCGCGAAGCTGTACATGGCCGGTGCCACCGAGCGCGGCTGTCCGGGCTTGCTCGACCCGGCCGACTACGAGGCGTCGGTGCAGCTGCTGCTGGATCAGAAGATCCTGAGCAAGGCGCCGGACGAGGGGACCGTCGACTACGGGCCCTGGCAGGAGGCCATCGGCAAGACCGTCGAAGAGTGCCGTAGCTGAACCGGACGGCGGGGCGCCCGCGGGCGTCCCGCCCGCTTCACGGAAGGGGGAGGAGCGAGATGCCGCTCGATCCGAAACGCACCGTGGCCGAGCTCGAGGACCTGCGGTCCTTCACCGCCGACGAGAACGGCGCCTGGCGGGTGGCCTGGACCGACACCTGGCTCGAGGCCCGCCGCTGGTACAAAAAGAAGCTCGAAGACCTCCCGGTCGAGGTGCACGAGGATGCCGCCGGCAACATCTGGGCGACCCTCGCGGGCGAACGCGAGCAGGCGCTCCTGATCGGCGGCCATCTCGATTCGGTGCCCGGCGGCGGCTGGCTCGACGGCTGCCTCAATGTGCTGGCCGGCCTCGAGGTGCTGAGGCGCATCGCCGAACAGTACGGCGGCCGGCCGCCCGTCACGGTGCGGCTCGTCGACTGGGCCGACGAGGAGGGCGCCCGGTTCGGCCGCAGCCTCCTGGGTTCGTCCGCTTTCTCCGGGACGCTCGAGCCGGAGCTCGAGAAGGACCGGCGGGACAAGGACGGCATCCGCCTCGAGGACGCGCTGCGGCGCTGCGGGGTCGAGATGGACCGGATGCTCGAGGCGCAGGCGGAGCAGAAGAACGCCGCCGCCTATCTCGAGCTGCACATCGAGCAGGGGCCGGTGCTCCTGGATCTCGACCTGCCGCTCGGGGCGGTGCTCGGCACCTTCGGGGTGGAACGCCACGCCATCACCTTCCGCGGCCAGGCGGCGCACTCCGGCTCGACGCCGATGGACAAGCGGAAGGACGCGTTCCTCGCCGCCGCGAAGATGGCCCCGGAGATCTACGCGATCACCGGGCGCCACGGCGGGGTGTCGACGATCGGCAGCTGCACGACCGAACCGGGCATCGTCACGAGCGTGGTCGAGACCTGCCGCATCACCCTCGACCAGCGTCACCTCGAGGCCGACGGTCTCGCGTCCCTTCTCTCCGAGGCGAAGGAGGCCTCCGAGCGCTTCGCCCGCGAGGGTGGCCTGCCGCCGCCGGAATGGGAGACCATCTGGCGGATCCATCCGATCCACTTCCACCCCGATCTCATCGAGCTCTGCGACCAGGCCATCCGCGAGGTCGCCGGTGTCTCGCACAGGCTGCCGAGCGGTCCGCTGCACGACGCCGCCGAAGTGGCGCGGGCGGGCATTCCGACCGAGATGATCTTCGTGCAGAGCCTGCACGGCATCAGCCACAACAAGATCGAGGACACTAGGAGGGAGCACATCGAGCTCTCGGTGCAGGCGCTCGACCGGCTCGCCGACAAGACCATCGACTGGATCCTGTCGCGGAGCTGACGCTCAGGCCCGGGAGGCGGCGAGCAGGCTCTTCGCCGCCTCTTCGAGGAAGTCCATGGCGTAGGGCGCGAAGGAGCGGTCGACGAAGAGCGAGGCGGCATCCGTCTCGCGCACGACCAGCACGATCTCGCACTTGCCGAGAAGCGATCGGGAAGCGAACCCGGCGGGGGCCATCTCCGGATCGAGGTCGAGCGGACAGCCGGCGGCGAGCAGCTCGCGCCAGGCCGGCCCCTCGACCGCGATCTCGGTCGTGCGGTGCGAGATGTCGACGAAGGCCGCGTGCACGCCTTCGAGCGCGCCCCCGACGGCCGCCTCGAGCGCCTCGGCCCGTCCGGGGGCCGCCACCACGAGCCACTCGTCGGGGCCGAGGCGCATGGCGCCGATATCCTCGCCGAAGGCCGCGCGCAGCGGATCGCGCGGCAGGGCGAGGCCGAGCGGTCCGTCGAGCCGGGGCAGCGCCTCTTCCGCGACCCGGAGTGCGAACTTCGCCGAGAAGGGTGCTTCGAAGGCGTGCACCGGCTGGCCCGGCCCGCCGATGGCGGCACGGCCGGAGAGAGGTGTCGAGAGTGCGGGCTCAGGCATGGAGGCGTTGTCCTTCCGGGTCCCAGAAGACGGGCGCCGTGATCTCGAGCTCGACCGGCGGGCCGTCGAGCCGCGTGGCGAAAAGCCGCTGGCCGATGCGTTCACGCCCGCCCTCGACGAGGCCGAGCGCGAAGGCGCGGCCGAGGTTGGGGCTGAAGTAGGCCGAGGTCACGTGGCCGAGGGCGTGGACGGGCGGCGTGGCGGTCGGATCGGCGACGATCTGCGCGCCCTCGTCCGGAACCGTCCGCCCGTCGACCGGCAGCAGGCCCACGAGCTGCTTGCGGTCGGGGCGCTGCATGTCCGGGCGCGCGAGCGAACGTTTGCCGATGAAATCGGGCTTCGCCTTCGAGACGATCCAGTCCATGCCGAGATCGAACGGGGTGACCGTGCCGTCGGTGTCCTGGCCGACAATGATGTAGCCCTTCTCCGCACGCAGCAGGTGCATGGTCTCGGTGCCGTAGACGGTGAGACCGTGCGGCTCCCCGGCCGCGACGAGCCGCTCCCAGACATACGGGCCGAAACCCGCCGGCACGTTGATCTCGAACCCGGCTTCGCCCGTGAAGCTGATGCGGAAGATGCGCGCCGGCACACCCGCGACCCGCGCTTCGCGCACCGACATGTGGGGGAAGGCCCCGGGCGAGAGGTCGACGCCCTCGGTGAGCGGCCGCAGGACCTCGCGCGCGAGGGGGCCGCTCAGGGCGAAGGCGGCCCACTGTTCCGTGACCGAAGTGCAGAAGACCCGGAGATCCGGCCACTCGGTCTGCAGCCATTCCTCGAGCCACGCCAGCACCCGCGCCGCACCGCCGGTCGTGGTCGTGATGTGGAAGTGGTGTTCGCCGAGGCGCGCGCCGACGCCATCGTCGAACACCATGCCGTCCTCGCGCAGCATCAGGCCGTAGCGGCAGCGGCCGATCGCGAGCTTCGCCCAGGCGTTGGTGTAGATGCGGTCCAGAAACGCGGCCGCATCCGGCCCGCGGATGTCGATCTTGCCGAGGGTGCTCGCATCCATGAGCCCGCAGCGCTCGCGCACCGCCTTCGCTTCCCGCTGCACCGCGGCGTGCATGTCCTCGCCCGGCTTCGGGAAGAAGCGCGCGCGCTTCCACTGCCCGACATCCTCGAAGACGGCACCGTTCTTCTCCGCCCAGGCGTGGCTCGGCGGCAGGCGCACGGGATCGAACAGCCGGCCGCGGTGCGGCCCGACGATGGCGCCGAAGGTCACGGGCACATAGGGCTGGCGGAAGGTGGTGAAGCCCACCTCCGGCACCGTTGTCGCCCGCGTCTCCGCGACCACGCCGAGGGCGACGACGTTGCCGGTCTTGCCCTGGTCGGTGCCCATGCCGGTCGTGGTGTAGCGCTTGAGGTGCTCGATCGCGCCGTAGCCCTCGCGGATCGCGAGCTCGAGATCCTTGACCGTGACATCGTCCTGCAGGTCGACGAACGCCTTCGCCTTCCGGCTGCGCTTCGGCATCGGCACCCGCCAGAGCGGTTCGATGCCGGCGGCTTCCGGTTCCTCGACCCGCGGCAGCGTCACCTCCGGCGGCGTTCTCCCGAGATCGCGGACGATGTCGGCCGCCACCCGTACGGCGTCCGCCAGCGCCTCGCCGACCGTGCGGCAGCCGTTCGCGCCGCCCGTGGCGGCCATCGGCCAGTGCGCCCGATCGGGCAGGAAGATGCCCCGCTCCGCCTCGAAACGGAGGCTGCCGCGCGCCTGCGCCCAGAGCGCCAGATCGGGATTGTGGCCGCCCGAGACCAGCAGCAGGTCGGCCGGGATCACCTCCGGCAGCCCCGTCGTCTCCGCCGCCCGGGCGCGCGAGGTGACGTGCACCTGCTGCAGCCGCAGCCTGCCACCCGTTCCGGTGACGACCGAAGCCGTGCGCACGTCGCAGCCGAGCGCGCGAAGTTCGTCCACGCGCGCGGGCGGCGGGCGCAGGCGGCTGTCGACGAGGGTGACGCGCGCTCCGGCGCCCCGCAGATCGCGGGCGATCGGGTAGAGCCCGTCGTGATTGCCGAACAGCACCACCTCCTGTCCGGCGAGCACCGCCCAGCGGTGCAGGTACGCAGCGGCGGCGCCGGCCAGCATCACCCCCGGCCGGTCGTTGCCGGGAAAGGCGATCGGCCGCTCGATCGTGCCGGTGGCGACCAGCACCCGCTTCGCCCGCACCTTCCAGAGGCGCTGGCGCGGCTGGCCCGCGGGCGGCTGCGGCAGATGGTCGGCGACACGCTCCAGCAGGCCCACCATATTGTGGTCGTAGCAGCCGAAGACGGTGGTGCGCCGCAGGAACCGGCAGCCCGCGGCCGCCTCGAGCTCGGACCGCAGGCGCGCGATCCAGAGGTCGGGCCGCTCGCCGTCGATCCGCACCCGCGCCGCCCCCTCGCCGAGGAGCCAGCCGCCGGGCTCGCTGTCGTCCTCGGCGACGATCACCCGCAGCCCCGCGCGCACCGCGACGAGCGCCGCCTGCAGCCCGGCCGCGCCGGCGCCGGCCACCAGCAGGTCGCAGTGGGCGAAGCGGTGTTCGTAGCGGTCGGGGTCGGGTGCGTCGGGCGCCTCGCCGAGGCCGGCCATGCGGCGGATGAGCGGCTCGTAGATCCGCTTCCAGGCCCGGCGCGGCCACATGAAGGTCTTGTAGTAGAAGCCCGCCGGGAACAGCGGCGAGAGCAGGTCGTTCACCGCCCCGAGATCGAAGCGGAGCGCGGGAAAGCGGTTCTGCGAGCGGGCGACCAGCCCGTCGAACAGCTCGATCCGGGTCGCCCGGGTGTTGGGGTCGCTCCGTTCGCCGGCACGCTCGAGCTGGACGAGCGCACACGGCTCCTCGTTGCCCGCCGAGAAGATCCCGCGCGGGCGGTGGTACTTGAAGCTGCGGCCGAGGAGCAGGACGTCGTTCGCGAGCAGGGCGGAGGCGAGGGTGTCGCCCGGATGGCCCTCGTAGCTCCGGCCGTCGAAGACGAAGCGCAGCCGCCGCGTGCGGTCGATGCGCCCGCCTGCCGGGAGCCGCCGGGCCGGGCTCATCGCTCCTCCTCCCCGCCGGTCGGGGGCGGCGGCGCGCCCATCGGATAGACCGCGAGGATGCGGTCCGCGACCGTGTCGCGCGTGACGTTGAACCAGCGCCGGCAGCCGTGCACGTGCCACCAGCGTTCGTGGTGGATGCCCTTCGGATTTTTGCGCATGAACAGATAGTCGGCCCACGCTTCGTCGGTGAGCGTCGCGGGATCCGGCGGCCGGACGATGTGCGCCTCGCCGCCGCAGCGGAACTCGATCTCGGCGCGCGGACCGCAGAACGGGCAGGGGATCGTCAGCATGGCAGGCTTCCGCGTGCGGCCGGTCAGTGGGCGACGGCGGCGGCGGCCGCCTCGTCGATCAGCCGGCCGGTCGTGAACCGGTCGAGGGAGAAGGGCGCGGCGATCGGGTGCGGCTCGTCCTTCGCGATCGTCCAGGCGAAGACGTGCCCCGAGCCCGGCGTCGCCTTGAAGCCGCCCGTGCCCCAGCCGCAGTTGAGGTAGAGGCCTTCGACCGGGGACTTGCCGATGATCGGCGAGCGGTCCGGGGTGACGTCGACGATGCCGCCCCACTGCCGCATCATCCGCATGCGCGAGAAGATCGGGAACAGCTCGACGATCGCTTCGAGCGTGTGCTCGACGATCTGGATGCCACCGCGCTGGCTGTAGGAGACGTACTGGTCGGTGCCGGCGCCGATCACGAGCTCGCCCTTGTCCGACTGGCTGATGTAGGCGTGCACCGTGTTCGACATGACGACGCAGGGGAAGACCGGCTTCACGGGCTCCGAGACCAGTGCCTGCAAGGGCACGCTCTCGAGCGGCATGCGGAAGCCGGCCATGGCGCAGAGCACGCTCGTGTGCCCGGCGACGACGATGCCGACCTTCCTGGCTCCGATGTAGCCGCGCGTCGTCTCGAGGCCGACCACCCGCGGACCCTCGCGGCGGATCCCCGTCACCTCGCAGTTCTGGATGATGTCGACGCCGAGTGCGTCCGCGGCCCGCGCATAGCCCCAGGCCACCGCATCGTGGCGGGCGACGCCGCCGCGCCGCTGCAGCGCGGCTCCCACCACCGGATAGCGGGCGTTGCGGTCGATCGACAGCGGCGGGCAGTATTCCTTCGCCTCCTCGGGTGTCAGCCACTCGTTGTCGACCCCGGCGAGGCGGTTCGCGTGCACGTGGCGCTTCAGGATCTGCTCGTCGTGGTGGTTGTGGGCGAGCATCATCACGCCGCGGTCGCTGTACATGACGTTGAAGTTGAGTTCCTGCGACAGGTTCTGCCACAGCTTCACGGCGTGGTCGTAGAGGGCGGCGCTTTCCTCGTAGAGGTAGTTGGAGCGGACGATCGTCGTGTTGCGGCCGGTGTTGCCGCCGCCGAGCCAGCCCTTCTCCACGACGGCGACGTCGCGGATCCCGTGCTCCTTCGCGAGATAGTAGGCCGTCGCCAGCCCGTGCCCGCCGCCGCCGACGATCACCACTTCGTACGAAGGCTTCGGTTCCGGACTGCGCCACGCGCGCGGCCAGTACTCGTGGCCGGTGAGCGCGTTCCGCGCCAGCGTGAAGATCGAATAGCGGACCATGCCGGGCTCCCCCGCTCTCGTCCCCGACGTGCGCGACCTTTCTGGTGCGCGCCGCAATCTGCCGCAAGCGGCGGGCCCCGCTTGCGTCTCTGCGACGTCGACCTGCGCCGCCGGACGGAGCCACCGGGGCGCGCGGGCCGCGAGCTTTCCGGAGTCCCACCTTGCCCGCCGGCGGCATCCGGTGCTGGATATGCGACGTCGCCGGTGCTAGATCTGCGACAGGATGAAGCGGTCGGGGGAACGGGGCGACGGCCATGAAGGACGAAGCGAAGGCCGTGGCGGGAAACGGGGCCAGCCGGGACGGGGTGACGCCCGAGACGATGGCGTTCTTCCTCGTGCCCAACTTCTCGATGATCGCCTTCTCGAGCGCGGTCGAGCCGCTCCGGATCGCGAACCGTATGGCGGGCGCGCTCCTCTACCGCTGGGTGCTGGTGTCGAAGGACGGCGGGCCGGTCCGGGCGAGCAACGGCATCGCCGTGCAGGTGGACATGGCGATGAACGATCTTCCCGCCGACACCAGCCCGCCGCCGAGCATCGTCGTCTGCAGCGGCCTCGGGGCGGAGCGCTGGCAGGACCGCGAGGTGTTCGCCTGGCTCAGGCGCTTCGACCGGCACGGCGCCCCGATCGGCGCGCTCTGCACCGGCACCCACATCCTCGCGCGCGCAGGGCTCATCACCGACCAGCGCTGCACCATCCACTGGGAAAACCTGCCGGGCTTCGTCGAGGCCTTCCCGGACATCGACGTCACCGCCGATCTGTTCGAGTTCGACCGCAACCGCTTCACCTGCTCCGGCGGCACGGCGGCGCTCGACATGATGCTCTACCGGATCGCCCTGCAGCACGGCGAGGCGCTCGCGGCCAAGGTGTCCGAGCAGTGCATCATGGACCGCATCCGCGGTCCGCGCGACCGCCAGCGGATGCCGATCCGCCTGCGCCTCGGCGTCCACCATCCGAAGCTGATCGCGGCGATCGAGCTCATGGAGGCGAACGTCGAGGAGCCGCTGCCGCAGGACATGCTGGCGAAGTACGTCGGCCTGTCGCGCCGCCAGCTCGAGCGGCTGTTCAGAAAGCATCTCGGGCGCACGCCGGCGCAGTACTATCTGGAGCTGCGGCTCGAGCGGGCGCGGCACCTGCTCTACCAGACCGATCTGCCGATCATGGACATCGCCTGCGCCTGCGGCTTCGTCTCGGCCTCGCACTTCTCGACCTGCTACCGTCAGATGTACGGCAAGACCCCGCGCCAGGAGCGCACCCAGCCGGCGGCGTGAGGCGGCCTTTCACATACGCCCGATCGACACGCTACCCGGGACTGCCGCGTTCGGGACACTCCGCCATCGTGCCGCGGGCCGCGGTATCCGGCCAGCCACCTGCGCGCCCGTTCGCAACGCGAACGGACGGAACGGACGGTTGCGCGCGCCTGCGGCCGCTCGCGACGCGCCGCGGGCAGGTGCGGTGCCGCCGAGGCGGTGACGGGTGCCGGTCGGGGCCGGTCAGCCGCGGGCGGCCAGGGTCTCGAACATGACGACGAAGCCGCCGGCCCCGCCATTGCCGCCGAGCGCCACCGCCACCGCCTGCGAGGTGCGGACCTTGCCCGGCGAGACGTAGGTGGCGTTGAAGATCCCGCGCTGCAGCCGGCCCTGCTGCAGATTGGCCCACATCTCGCGCATGCCGTTGCCGCGCAGGATCATGATGTTGTCGAGCCGCAGGCCCAGGGTCGCCTTCGGGTCGAGATTGAGCCACTGGACGAAGGCCCGGTTCAGCTGGCGGATTCGGCGGTCCGCATCCAGCACCAGCGACGGCAGCGGACAGGCCTCGAGCACCCGGGCGAGATCGCGCGAGTTGCCGGCGAGCGCGAGCTGCTCGAGCTCCCGCTGCAGCGTCTCGCAGCGCGTGCGCGCGTGCACGAGGCAGTAGGTGCGCAGCATCGAGGCGAGGTTGCCCTTCTCCGGCCGGCCCCGGGCCACCTCGTTGACCACGGTGCCGAGGCGCACCCCGCGCTGCTCGGCGATCTCCCGCAGATAGTCCCAGAACTCCTGCTCGAGCTTGATCGAGGTCCGGATCTCCCCGACGCGCATGGTCTTGCGGATCATCGCGGGGCCTCCGGAGCGGAGGTGTTGCGCCGATGTACCATGGTGTCAGCCTCGCGGCAGTTTCCGGTTGAGCCCGAGGAATGCCGGCGATAAGTTTCGATTCGGTAAAGAAACGGTAACCAGACGGTTAACGTGAACGGTTTTTCGTCATCACGGAGAGACCCGATGCCCCAGACCAGCGATGCGAGCCCGGCCCGGCCCACCCTCGACACCGATCGACCCGTGGTGCTGGCGCAGGCCCAGCCCGCGGCCCCCGTGGTGACGCAGGAGGAGCAGGCCGCCGGCGCCGCCCCGGCGCCGCAGCCTCTGGTTCCCGGGGCGCCGGCGGCGGAGGCCTCCGCTTCCGCCCGGCAGCCGGCCGGCCCCGAGGCGCCGGTGGCCGCCGCGGTCCGGACCCTCACCCCGACCCCGCCGCCGGCGGGTGAGACCGTGATCGTGCCGGTTCCGGCCGGGGTGATGGTGGTGCTCACCGATCCCGCCTTCGACCCTGATGTCGCCCGCTACGTGGTCGACGGTGACGATCTCGTGATCACGCTCGGCAACGGCGGCATCCTGCGGCTCGACGGTTTCTTCGCGCACGGCGAGCTGCCGCCGACCCTCTCGGTCCTCGGCGGCCCGGCGCAGAGCGCGACCGACCTGCTCGCCGGTGCCGAGCAGGTGCCGCAGGTCGAGCCCGCGGCCGGGCCCGGTGCGGCCGCTCCGGCGCACGGCGGCGGTGCCGGTTTCTCGCCCTTCGAGGCCGGTGACATCGGCGAGGGTCTCGCGCCGACCGGTCCGCTCGGGCCGACCGCCCTCGCCTTCGGCGCCACCTTCCCGACGCCCGAAGCGGGTATCGCGGGCGGGCCCGCCGGTCCGGCACCCGGCGAGCCGCCGGTGATCACGGTGAAGGCCTTCCGCCGCGGCACCTTCGCCGAAATGGGCATCGGCTTCCAGCCCCACTCCTCGAAGCATCTCCCCGACCTGCAGGAAGGCCGGGCGGTCGACCCGAACGGTGTCGACCAGCGCAACCTGCGGCTCGACGCGGCGCGCGAGGTGACGGTGATCTTCGAGGAGGAAGGCGCGAATTTCCGGAACTCGCTCGGCTTCTTCGTGCTGCAGCGGGACGGCACGGTCGGCGATGTGCGCGCTGTCTTCCCGGACGTCAACGGCAGCCGCTTCGATCCCTCCTTCCCGACCGAACGCGACGGCACCGGCCCGCTCGTCGAGGGCGAGAGCGCGGTGTCGCTCGGTGTGCTGCCCGCCGGCACGCGCTTCGGCTTCTTCCTCCTGCCCGACGGCGCCGACCGCAACCGCGGCCTCGCGCGGCTGCTCTCGGAAGGGCACTTCGAGCTGCGCGACGCGCGCACCGGCGGCGTGCTCGACGTCGACGATCCGGCTGCGAAGCCGCAGCTCGTGCACGTCGCCGACGACGGCACGGTAACGGTGCTGAAGGGAACCCCCTTCCTGACCGTCGATCCGACGCCGGCCGATCCGGCCGACAATCCGCTCCATCCCGACGGCGCCGGCAAGACGGTCTCGGGCTGGAACGGCCGCGAAGGCGATTACGTGATCGGCTTCGAGGACCTGCGGATCGTGCACTCCGACCAGGACTTCAACGACGTGGTCTTCCGGGTGCACTACGGTCCGGTGTACCAGCGCTTCATCTTCTGGAAGGATCACGCGGACGACGACTTCGGCGTGCGGATTTCCGACCCGGACAGCACCCATCTCTCCGGCGCGGAGGTCTTCTTCGTCAGCGGCCGGCGGGCCGGCGACCGGCTCGAGCGGGTCGGTTTCGCCGACAGCGACGGCGACGGCATCCTCGACGGCACCAACATCTCGATGGTCCGCAACCCGGATGGCAGCCTCACCTTCACGGGTGTCGACACCATCCGCAACTACGAGAAGGTGCTGAACCAGATCGTCTTCGAGACCGACAGCGACCGCCCCGGCGACCGCGTGATCGGCTTCCGGGTGACCGATGCCGAGGGTCACGTCTCCGGGACCGACACGACGCGGATCGACCTGCTCGACAATCTGATCGTCGGCACCGAGGGCGACGACGTGCTGCACGCCGGCAACAAGATCTTCGCACTTTCGGGGCGCGGCGGCGACGACGTGCTGATCGGCAACGGCGCGAACAACTTCCTCGACGGCGGGGACGGCGACGACCGGCTGCGCGGAGGCGACGGCGACGATGTGCTGAACGGCGGGCCCGGCAACGACACGCTGATCGGCGGCCCCGGTGCCGACACCTTCATGGTCACCGCCCTCGGTGACGGCCCCGACACCATCCTGGATTTCAACCGTGCCGAAGGCGACCGGCTCGATCTCGACCGCCTGCTGAAGGGCAGCGGCTGGGGCGGCCCCGACTCGCCGGCGGCCGGCGACTTCGTCCGGGTTGAACGGATCGACCGGGACGGCGACGGCGTCAACGACGACGTCCGTGTCAGCGTCGACCTCGACGGCAGCGGCAGCCTGCACGCCTTCCATCCGGTGTTCGTGCTGAACGATCCGACCGGCCTCTCGCCCGGGCCGCTGACGATCGCCGATCTCGCCTGACCGCGCGCTCCGGCGTCCCGCCGGGGAGGAAAGGGCCGGCCCGTGCCGGCCCTTTTCACGTACGGCCTGCGGCCGGGCGTCCCGCCGCGCTTGCCGCGCTGCAGCATCGGGGGTAGACGGGCCGCGGAACGTCCGACACCACGACGGCGCGGGGACCGGCATCGCCATGGCACGCAGGAAGATCGCTCTCGTCGGCGCCGGCCAGATCGGCGGCACGCTCGCCCATCTGATCGGTCTCAAACGGCTCGGGGACGTCGTGCTCTTCGACATTGTCGAGGGCATGCCGCAGGGGAAGGCGCTCGATCTCGTCGAGAGCAGCCCCGTCGAGGGCTTCGACGCCCGGATCACCGGCACCAACGACTATGCCGACCTCGAGGGGTCGGACGTGGTCGTCGTCACCGCCGGCCTGCCGCGCAAGCCCGGCATGAGCCGCGACGACCTGCTCGCCACCAACGCCGGCATCATCCGCACGGTGGCCGAGAACATCGCGCGCTACTGCCCCGGGGCCTTCGTCGTCGTCATCACCAATCCGCTCGATGCCATGGTCTGGGTGATGCAGAAGGTCTCGGGCCTGCCCCACCACATGGTCTGCGGCATGGCCGGCGTGCTCGATTCGGCCCGTTTCCGCTACTTCCTCGCCGAGGAGTTCGGCGTCTCGGTGCAGGACGTCTCGGCCTTCGTGCTCGGCGGCCATGGTGACACCATGGTGCCGCTCGTGCGCTATTCGACGGTCGCCGGCATCCCGGTCCCCGATCTCGTCGCCATGGGCTGGTCGACCCCCGAGCGCATCGAGCGCATCGTCCAGCGGACCCGCGACGGCGGCGCCGAGATCGTCGGTCTCATGAAGACCGGCTCCGCCTTCTACGCCCCGGCCTCCTCGGCGATCGCCATGGTCGAGAGCTATCTCCTCGACCGCAAGCGGGTGCTGCCCTGTGCGGCCTGGCTCTCGGGCCAGTACGGGGTCGACGGGCTCTATGTCGGGGTGCCGGTGGTGATCGGCGCCGGCGGCGTCGAGCGGATCGTCGAGATCTCGCTCACGCCCGAGGAGAAGGCGGCCTTCGACCGCTCGGTGCAGGCGGTGCGGTCGCTGTGCGAGGCGGTGCAGCTCTGAACGGAAGGTCCTCCGCATGAACATCCACGAGTATCAGGCGAAGGAACTGCTTCGCCGCTTCGGTGTCGCCGTGCCCCGCGGCCGGGTCGCCTGGACGCCCGAGGAGGCGGAAGAGGCGGCCCGCGAACTCGGCGGTCCGGTGTGGGTGGTGAAGGCGCAGATCCACGCCGGCGGCCGCGGCAAGGCCGGGGGCGTAAAGCTCGCGCGCTCGATCGGCGAGGTGCGCCAGTTCGCGGAGGAGCTGCTCGGCCGGCGCCTCGTCACCCACCAGACCGGCCCCGAGGGGCGGGTGGTCAAACGGATCTATGTCGAGGAGGGCTGCGACATCGCCCGCGAGCTCTATCTCGGCGCCGTCGTCGACCGCCAGACCTCCCGCGTCACCCTGATGGCCTCGACCGAGGGCGGGGTGGAGATCGAGGAGGTGGCGGCGCGCTCGCCGGAGAAGATCCTCAAGGTGGCGATCGACCCGGCGACCGGCTTCATGCCGCACCATGGGCGCGCGCTCGGCTTCGGCCTCGGGCTCTCGAACCAGGAGGTGCGCCGGGCGGTGACCTTCATGAAGGGTCTCTACGACTGCATGGTCGAGAAGGACGCGAGCCTCGTCGAGATCAATCCGCTCGTGGTCACCGGAAGTGGCGAGCTGCTGGCGCTCGACGCCAAGATGAATTTCGACGGCAACGGCCTGTTCCGTCATCCCGACATCCTCGAGCTCCGCGACCTCGACGAGGAGGAGCCGATGGAGATCGAGGCGAGCCGGCACGAGCTCAACTACATCAAGCTCGACGGCAACATCGGCTGCATGGTGAACGGTGCCGGTCTCGCCATGGCGACGATGGACATCATCAAGCTGCACGGCGGCGAGCCGGCGAACTTCCTCGACGTCGGCGGCGGCGCGACGCGCGAGCGGGTCGCTGCGGCCTTCCGCCTGCTCCTTTCGGATCCGAATGTCGAGGGCGTGCTCGTCAACATCTTCGGGGGGATCATGCGCTGCGACGTGATCGCGGAGGGTATCGTGGCGGCCGCCCGCGAGGTCGATCTCAACGTGCCGCTGGTGGTCCGGCTCGAGGGCACGAACGTCGAACTGGGCCGGCGCATCCTCGCCGAGTCGGGTCTCGCGATCGTGCCGGCCGACGATCTCGAGGATGCCGCGCGCAAGATCGTGGCTGCCGTGCGGGAGGCCGCCTGATGGCCATTCTGGTCGACCGTCACACCAGGGTGATCTGCCAGGGCTTCACCGGCGCCCAGGGCACCTTCCACTCCGAACAGGCGATCGCCTACGGCACCCGCATGGTCGGCGGCGTCACGCCGGGCAAGGGCGGCACCACCCATCTCGGGCTGCCGGTCTTCGACACGGTGGCGCAGGCGGTGCGCGAGACCGGGGCGGACGCGAGCGTGATCTACGTGCCGGCCCCGTTCGCCGCCGATGCCATCCTCGAGGCGATCGAGGCCGAAGTGCCGCTCGTGGTGTGCATCACCGAGGGCATCCCGGTGATGGACATGGTCCGCGTCAAGCGCGTGCTGCAGGGCTCGAAGACGCGGCTCGTCGGCCCCAACTGCCCGGGGGTGATCACGCCCGGCCAGTGCAAGATCGGCATCATGCCGGGGCACATCCACCGCCCGGGACGGATCGGCATCGTCTCCCGTTCGGGCACGCTCACCTACGAGGCGGTGGCCCAGACCACCGCGCTCGGCCTCGGCCAGTCGACCTGCGTCGGCATCGGCGGCGACCCGGTCAAGGGCATGGAGTTCGTCGACGTGCTGCGGCTGTTCCTCGACGATCCCGAGACCGAAGGGATCGTCATGATCGGCGAGATCGGCGGCACCGCCGAGGAGGAGGCGGCGGCCTTCCTCGCGGGTTCCCCCGTGAAGAAGCCCGTGGCGGGGTTCGTCGCCGGGCGCACGGCACCGCCCGGGCGGCGCATGGGTCACGCCGGGGCGATCATCGCCGGCGGCAAGGGCGGTGCCGAGGAGAAGATCCGGGCCATGCGCGAGGCAGGCATCGTCGTCGCCGACAATCCGGCGCGGATCGGCGAGGCGATGGTCGAGGCGCTGCGGCGTGCCGGCCGGGCCTGAGCGGGCGGTGGACAGGAGCCGGGGAGGGGCTTAAGTCACCGTTAACCAATCAGGTCCAGACTCCGCGCCACTCGCCCCGGAGGTGGTGTTCCCGATGACCACTGTCGCCGAAACCGAGCGCTCCTCGTTCCTCTACGGCCCGAACGCACCCTTCATCGAGGAGATGTTCGCGCGCTATCTCCGTGACCCGGAGAGCGTCGACCCGTCCTGGCGGGCCCTGTTCGACGAACTGGACGGCGAGAACCGCGGCCTGTTCGAGCGGATGCGCGAGGCGGTGCGGCCGCGGCCGGCGAGGGCCGTGTCCCCCGCGGCGCGGCCGTTCGAGGTGTCGATCGACGACGACAGCGTGCGTGGGCTGATCCGCGATCACCTCCGCGTGATCATGCTGATCCGTGCCTACCGCGTGCGCGGCCACCTGATCGCCGATCTCGACCCGCTCGGGCTCACCGAGCGCACCTACCATCCGGAGCTCGACTACCGAACCTACGGCTTCGGCGACGACGACCTCGACCGGGAATTCTATCTCGACTACGTGCTCGGGCTCGAGCGCGCGACGCTGCGGACGATCATGGAGGTGCTGCGCCGCACCTACAGCGGCACGGTCGGCGTCGAGTTCCTGCACATCCAGGATCCGGAGCAGAAGGCCTGGATCCAGGCGAGGATCGAGGGGCAGGGCGGCGTCTGGGACGCGCCGCCCGGGGACAAGCGCGAGATCCTGCGCCAGCTCACCGCCACCGAGGGCTTCGAGACCTTCCTGCACCGCCGCTTCCCGGGCACCAAGCGCTTCGGCATCGACGGCGGCGAGAGCACGATCCCGGCGCTCGAGGCGATCATCCGCACCGCGGTCGAGCTCGGCGCCGAGGAGGTGGTGCTCGGCATGGCGCACCGCGGCCGGCTCAACGTGCTGGCGAACGTGATGGGCAAGCCCTACGCCGCCATCCTCTCCGAGTTCCAGGGCGAGGCCGTCTACGACGCGGTGCAGGGTTCGGGCGACGTCAAGTATCATCTCGGCACCTCGACCGACCGGGTGTTGGGCGACCGCCGGGTGCACCTCTCGCTCACGGCCAACCCGTCGCATCTCGAGGCCGTCGATCCGGTGGTGATGGGCAAGGCCCGCGCCAAGCAGCGGCAGAAGGGCGACACCGAGCGGACGCGGGTCGTGAGCGTGCTGGTACACGGCGATGCCGCCTTCATCGGTCAGGGCGTCGTGCACGAATGCCTCGAGATGTCGGACCTCAAGGGCTACCGCGTCGGCGGCACGGTGCATCTGATCGTCAACAACCAGATCGGTTTCACCACGAGCCCGGCGCAGGCGCGCAGCTCGCCCTATCCCTCGGACGTGGCACGCGGGGTGCAGTGCCCGGTCTTCCACGTCAACGGCGACGACCCGATCGCCGTCGTGCAGGTGGCGCGCCTCGCGACCGAATTCCGGCAGCGCTTCCGCAAGGACGTCGTCATCGACCTCTGGTGCTACCGGCGGCACGGGCACAACGAGAGCGACGAGCCGAGCTTCACCCAGCCGCTCATGTACAAGCGGATCGCCCAGCACCCGACGGTGCGCCAGATCCTCGCGCGGCGGCTCGAGGAGGAGGGGGTGATCGCCCCGGGCGAGGCCGAGGAGATGCTCCAGGCGGTCCAGCGCACGCTCGAGGAGGCGCACGAGGCCTCGCGCAACTACCGGCCGAACAAGCTCGACTGGCTCGAGGGCGCCTGGGCGGGCCTGCGGCCGGCCCCCGTCGTCTATGTCCGGGGCACCACGGGTGTGCCCGTCGAGCGCCTGCGCGAGCTCGGCTTGCGGATGACGGAGCTGCCGCCGCATCTGGAAGTGCATCCGCGGCTGCGCCGCATCATCGCCCAGCGCCGCAGGGCGATCGAGGAGGGCAGAGGCATCGACTGGGCGACCGCCGAGCAGCTCGCCTTCGCTTCGCTGCTGGTCGAAGGCTATCCCGTCCGGCTCTCGGGCGAGGACGTGGGGCGCGGCACTTTCTCGCAACGGCATGCGGTCATCGTCGACCAGGTCACCGAGGAACACTACATCCCGCTCGCCCATCTCGCGCCCGACCAGGCGAGTGTGGAGATCGTCGACAGCATGCTCTCCGAGGAGGGCGTGCTGGGTTTCGAATACGGCTATTCGCTCGCCGATCCCAACTGCCTGACGATCTGGGAGGCGCAGTTCGGCGATTTCGCCAACGGCGCCCAGGTCTACTTCGACCAGTTCATCAGCTCCGGCGAGGCCAAGTGGCTCCGCATGTCCGGACTCGTCTGCCTGCTGCCGCACGGCTACGAAGGGCAGGGGCCGGAGCACAGTTCGGCCCGCATCGAACGCTTCCTGCAGCTCTATGCCGAGCACAACATCCAGTGCGTGAACTGCACGACGCCGGCCAACTTCTTCCACGTCCTGCGGCGCCAGCTGCATCGCGACTTCCGCAAGCCGCTGATCTGCTTCACGCCGAAATCGCTCCTGCGGCACAAGCGCTGCGTTTCGGACATCGAGGAGATGGGGGTCGGCACGAGCTTCCACCGCGTGCTCTACGAGCGGCCGCCCGGCGAGGCGGATGCCGCGATCGAGCGAGTGATCCTGTGCAGCGGCAAGGTCTACTACGATCTGCTGGAGGCGCGCGAGGAGCGGGGGCTCGACGACCGCGTGGCGCTCGTCCGGCTGGAGCAGCTCGCACCCTTCCCCGAGGAGGCCCTCGCCGGGGAGCTGCGGCGTTACCCGGCCGACGCCGTCCACGTCTGGTGCCAGGAGGAACCGCGCAACATGGGCGCCTGGTTCTTCGTGGCGCCACGGATCGAGAACATGCTCGCCGACCTCGGCCGGCGGCACCCGCGGCTCGCCTATGCCGGCAGACGGCCGTCGGCGGCGACGGCCACGGGATTCCTCGCCCAGCACGAGCGCGAGCAGGCGGCCCTGGTCGCGGCGGCCTTCGAAGTCGGGCCCGGTGAACGTTCCGCGGGAGACGATGCATGACCGTCGAGATCGTGGTCCCTGCCCTCGGCGAGTCGGTGAGCGAGGCGACGATCGCCCGCTGGCTGAAGAAGCCCGGCGAGGCGGTGGAGCGTGACGAGCCGCTCGTGGAGCTCGAGACCGACAAGGTCAGCCTCGAGATCCCGGCGCCGGCGTCGGGCCGGCTCGCCGAGGTGGTGGCGCCCGAGGGCAGCGACGTCGCCGTCGGGGCGGTGATCGGGCGGATCGAGGAGGGGGCCGCAGAGGCCGCGCCCGCGGCCCGCGAAGAGGCGCCGGAAGCCCGCGGAAGGCCGGCCGCGGAACCGGCGGGGGTGGGCGGGGCGGCGGCAGAGGCTCCCGCCGCGGCCGCACCTGTCGCTCCGGCAGCGCCGCAGGCGAGACCCGGGGGCGAGGTCCGCGCCGGGCCGGCGGCCCGCCGGGTCGCCGCCGAGAAGGGGATCGATCTCGCCGCCGTGCCGCCGACGGGCCCCAGAGGGGTCGTGACCAAGGCGGACGTGCTGGCGTTCCCGCAGGCGACCGCCGGGGCGCCGGCCGCGCGCGCCGAACCGGCCCTGCCCCCCGGGCCGGCGCCGTTGCGGGGACGCGAGGAGCGGGTCCGCATGACCCGGCTCCGGAAGCGCATCGCCGAACGCCTCAAGGAGGCGCAGAACACGGCGGCGATGCTCACCACCTTCAACGAATGCGACATGAGCGCGGTGATGGCGCTGCGCGAGCGTTACCGCGACAGTTTCGAGAAGCGGCACGGCGTCCGGCTCGGCTTCATGTCGTTCTTCGTCAAGGCCTGCATCGACGCGCTCCGCGCCTTCCCGGCCGTGAACGCGGAGATCGACGGCGACGAGATCGTCTACAAATACTACTATCACATCGGCGTCGCCGTCAGCACCGACCAGGGGCTCGTGGTGCCGGTGCTGCGCGACGCGGATGCCATGTCGTTCGCCGAGATCGAGAAGGCGATCGCCGATCTCGGCCGTCGCGCCCGCGAGGGGCGGATCTCGGTCGAGGAGCTCACGGGCGGCACCTTCACGATCACGAACGGCGGCGTCTTCGGCTCGCTCATGAGCACGCCGATCCTGAACCCGCCGCAGGTCGGCATTCTCGGCATGCACAAGATCCAGAACCGGCCGGTGGCGCTCGGGGACGGCAGCATCGCCGTGCGGCCGATGATGTATCTGGCGCTCAGCTACGATCACCGCATCATCGACGGGCGCGAGGCGGTCTCGTTCCTCGTCCGCGTCAAGGAATGCATCGAACAGCCCGAGCGGCTGATGCTCGAGGTCTGAATCTCCGGGGAGCCACCCATGACGGAAGTCGACTGCGACGTCGCCATCGTCGGCGGCGGGCCGGGCGGATACGTCTGCGCCATCGCCTGCGCCCAGCGCGGGCTGCGCACGGTCTGCATCGAGAAGCGCGAGACCCTGGGGGGCACCTGCCTGAACGTCGGCTGCATTCCTTCGAAGGCGCTGCTGCACTCCTCGCATCTCTTCGAGCTCGCGGGTCACGACTTCGCCGGACACGGCATCGCCGTCGACGGCCTCTCGCTCGATCTCGGCCGCATGATGGCCCGCAAGGACCGGGTGGTGGCCGACCTCACCAGGGGGATCGCCTTCCTCTTCAAAAAGAACGGGGTGCAGCACCTGCGTGGCCACGGGCGCTTCGCCGGGCACGGACAGGTCGAGGTGCGCGCGGACGACGGCTCCGTGACGCGGGTGAAGGCGCGCCACGTCGTGATCGCGACCGGATCGGAGCCTGCGGCCCTGCCGGGTGTCGCCTTCGACGAGGAGCGGATCCTGACCTCGACGGGGGCGCTCGCCCTCGACCGTGTGCCCGCGCATCTCGTCGTCGTCGGTGCCGGCTACATCGGCCTCGAGCTCGGCACCGTCTGGCGTCGCCTCGGCGCGAAGGTGACGGTGGTCGAGTTCCTCGACCGCATCACGCCCGGCATGGACGCCGAGGTCGCGAAGCAGTTCCAGCGCATCCTCGCGCGTCAGGGGCTGGAGTTCCGCCTCGGCCGCAGGGTCGGGACAGTGGAGAAGACGGCGGAAGGCGTGCGGATCGTCACGGTGCCCGCGGCGGGCGAGGGCGAAAGCGAGGTCCTCGATGCCGACGCGGTCCTGGTCGCGATCGGTCGCCGCCCCTCGACCGAAGGTCTCGGGCTCGACACCGTCGGGCTCGCCACCGACGAGCGGGGCCGGATCCCCGTCGACGACCATCTGCGGACGCCGGTCGAGGGCATCTTCGCGATCGGCGACGTGGTGCGCGGGCCGATGCTCGCGCACAAGGCGGAAGAGGAGGGGATCTTCGTCGCCGAGACGATCGCCGGCGGCGTGCCGCACATCGACTACGGCATCATCCCCGCCGTGGTGTACACGGCACCGGAAGTGGCCTCGGTGGGCCGGACCGAGGAGGAGCTGCGGGCCGACGGCGTGGAGTACCGGGTGGGGAAGTTCCCGTTCAGTGCCAACAGCCGCGCCCGGACGACCGGCGACACGGACGGATTCGTCAAGATCCTCGCCGATACTGCAACCGACCGCGTGCTCGGCTGCCACATCCTCGGACCGGAGGCCGGCACCCTGATCGCCGAGGTGGCGGTGGCGATGGAGTTCGGCGCTTCGAGCGAGGACATCGCCCGCACCTGCCACGCCCACCCGACCCTCGAGGAGGCGGTCAAGGAAGCGGCCCTCGCCGCCTTCGCGAAGCCGATCCACATCTGACGCGCCGGGAACTCCGCGCGCCCCCTCCGCGACAGGCGGCAGCGCCCCGAGGGGGTTTCGCGGCGCGTGGGGACGGGCTCAGACGGAGATGTCGAGCTTCCGGCCGCGCACATCCGGATCGTCGCGCCGCGGCCCGGAACGCCGTTCGCTTTCCGGTCGCGGCGGCCGGTAGCGGCGGAGCGGATCGCCACGCCGGCGTTCCGGAAGGACGGTGCGGCCATCCGGCAGGAGGATGGTCACGAGCGGTTCGACGGTCCCGACCGCCATCGTCGGGGTCCTGCTGACGCCGGCATGGTAACACGGTTGACGGGCCGTTAACGGGCCTCTGCGGTTGCCGCGCACCGCCGTGCGCAGGCGTTGGCCGCCAGGGAAGCGGGCGGTCCGTGCGCCGGCGCGGCCGGGCTGCCACGGCCGTGCGGCAGGCACAGCTGCGAGGTTGACAGCGCGCCGCCTGCGACCCATACCAACGGCCGCGAGGGGCCGTAGCTCAGTTGGGAGAGCGCCAGAATCGCACTCTGGAGGTCGGGGGTTCGACTCCCCTCGGCTCCACCAACCCCACCCCGTCGCTGTCGAACTTATACCGGGATCGAGACTCGCCGATCCGGTTCGGGCGAGCGAAGTCCGTCGCGATCCGCTGACGCATTGCGGCGGGATCCGGTCCGAACGCCGACCTACTGCTCCGGCGTCGGCGCGTCCGGTTCGTGCCGCCCAACTCACGCGCGGCGCCGGAGGAAAAAATGCGGGGGCCCGAAGGCCCCCGCTCGCCGGCTCGGGGGAGGCGAACCGGAATCAGGCCGGCCGGTACTCCTGCGACTTGAAGGAGAGGTGCCGGACGGCGCCGGGGGCGTCCGCGAGCTTGCGGATGTTGCCCCAGGTCTGCTTGTAGTTCGGGATGACGAGCTCGTTGACGCCGTCGTTGACGACGTTGCCCTGCACGCCCTGCGGGTAGGCGAAGAGCATGAAGGTCTCGTTCCGCTTCGCCGAGGGGTTCGGATAGACCATCGCCTGGGTCGAGCCGGCGTCGTTCCAGACCTCGACCAGATCGCCCTCCCGGACCCCGAGCTCCTTCATGTCCTCCGGGTTCATCTCGATGAAGGGATAGGGCCAGCGGTCCTGCACGAAGGCGTCGTTCTCGTCGTAGTAGGCCGACTGCCAGACGTGGTTGGTCCGGCCGTTGTTGATCAGGAAGCGGAAGTTCCGCTTCTGTTCCTCCTTGCCCGGCGCCTGCAGCCCGCGCCACTGGGTGATCATGAAGCGGGCCTTGCCGTCGGGTGTGGAGAAGCGGCCGTCCGTGTAGAGCCGCGGCGTACCGATGATCCGCCCGTTCTCGTCGACCCCCTGGGCCGGCTCCTGGAAGCCGTTGGTGCCCATGGCGATCAGACGCTCGTAGGTGACGTGCTCACCACCGTGCGCATGCTGGTGGTAGCCGTCCATGAAGGCGTCTTCCTCGGTCTGCCAGTCGAAGCCCTTGAATTTGTCGGCGTACTCGTGATCGCCCATCTCGCGCAGCACGCGCTCCATGTGATTGGCGATCCGGGCGGCGATCAGGCAGTCGGGCATCGCCTGACCGGGCGGGTCCATGTAGCGCTGGGTGATGCGCATCCGGCGTTCGCCGTTCATCGAGGTGAGGTTCATCTCACCCTGCGTGGCGGCGGGCAGCCAGACGTGGCAGTGCTGGCCGATCTTGGTCGGCACGATGTCGACGTCGACGGCGAACAGCCCGCCCATGCGGATCGCCGCCATGATCGCCTCGACCATGGCCTCGCGGTCGCCCCAGGGCACGCTGTTCATGGCGTCCTTCACCATGTCGGTGCGCCGCTTGTAGACGCGCTTGAACTCGTGGGCGTTCAGCGTCGTCTTGTAGTGGTCGCAGCCCCACATGTGGTGGACGCCACCCTTGCCCGAGATCAGCAGCTGGTCGACGTAGGCCGCCGGCCGGCCGACATGGGCGTCGGACGGACGCACATAGCCTTCCTGGTGACCGCCGAGGCGCACGCAGCCACCGCCCTCGCGACCGATGTTGCCGGTCGCCAGCGCCAGATTCACGATCGCGCCGATGGTGCGGTAGTTGTCGTTGCCCCAGATCACGCCCTTCTCGTAGCCGAACATCGTCCGGCGCCGCTTGCCGCCCTTGGGCTCGGCGATCCAGTGCGCCGCCTTGACGATGTCCTCGGCCGGCACGCCGCAGATCTGCGCCGCCTCCTCGATCGAGGTGCGGTTGGCCGCGAGCACCTCGTTGAAGCCGGGCCAGCGCGGCTCGTCGAAGGTCCCGCCGGGACGGGCCGGGAACATCGGCGCCTCGCCGGGCGGGGTCTCGAAGCCGACCGTGTGCTTCTCGATGAACTCGCGGTCGATCCAGCCCTTGTCGGCGATGTAGGTGAGCAGGGCGTTGAACAGCACGAGATCGGTGCCGGAGTTGATCGCGAGGTGCAGCACCCGGTCCTTGCCGGCCTCGACCTCGCAGGCATTCACGGTCACCGTCCGGCGCGGATCGACGATGACGATGCGGCCCGGCTCGTGCGGCTCGTCCGGCAGCATCGCCTTCTTCTTCTCCAGCGTCTCGCCGCGCAGGTTCGGCACCCAGTGCGCGAGGAAGTAGTTGGTCTGGGTCTCGAGCGCGTTGGTGCCGATGGCGACGATGGTATCGGCGAGCTCGGCGTCCTCGTAGGCGTTGTTGAGCTCGCCCACGCCCATGTCGCGGCTCGAGTGCACCTCGGAATTGTAGGCCGGGCGATTGTGGATCCGGATGTTGCGGACCTTCATCGCGCCGAAATAGAGCTTGCCCGTGCCCCAGGTGTTCTCGTAGCCGCCGCCGGCACCGCCGTGGTCGAAGGCCGAGACGAACAGCCCGTCCTCACCGTACTCCTTGATCACCCGCACCGTGACACGGGCGACCAGATCGAGCGCGTCCTCCCAGCTCGTCGGCTGCATCTGGCCGTAACGCCAGACCATCGGGTCGGTGAGCCGGTTGGTCTGGGTGCCGGTGATGGTCGAGTAGGACAGTTCACCCAGCCTCGCACCGCGGATCGAGCCGAGCCCCTTGTTGACGACGCATTCGGGGTCCGGCTTGATGACGATGTGGACGTCGCGCCCGTTCTGCTTGACGATGTTGTACATCGAGGGCGCGTACCAGGCCGGGGTCTCGGCCGGCTGCTGCTGCGAGAGATCGACGCCGAAGATGTTCTGGTCGGGTGCCGTGCCGCCCTCGCGGTTGGCATCCCAAGTGTAGACCTTGTAGCCGCAGCCGACGATGCAGAAGTGGCACATCGCCACATGTTCCTTCGCATCCGGCGGGATGATCGGCAGTCGGTCGACGTTGCGCTTGTAGGCCATGTCGCGTCACCTCCCTCAGGCGAGCACGTTGGAGAGCCGCCCGTAGAGCAGCTCGTCGACGCCGGTGGCCCAGATGTCCCCGTTCTCGTCGATGCGCAGCTCGTACTGCGGCAGGTTCATGGTCGCCTGACCCCAGATCTGCAGGCCGCCCTTCTCCGCATCGAAGCGGGAGTAGTGGCCCGGACAGTTGAACGTCCGGTCTTCGGCGACGTAGTGGAGCGGAAAGCCCTTGTGCGGGCAGACCGTCGAAAAGCCGACGATGTCGCCGTCGGGGCCGACACCGCCGTCCACCGCGTGGCCCATCTTGAGCAGCACGCCCGGAGCGTCGTCGTCGGGGTAGGCGACCTCGAACGGCACGTTGACCTCGAGATCCTTGATGTTCGCGAGCTTCTTGCCCGGATAGGAAATGGCGCCCGCGGCGCGGGCTTCCTTCGCGGCGCCGCTCACCGCCGCGACGGCGGCGGCACCCGCGGCGGTCACGGCCGTTCCGCGCAGGAACTGGCGCCGGCCCACCTCGACCATGAGCTTGCAGCGTTTCACGCCTCGAACCTCCCTTGGCTGGGACTGGACGCCAAGCTGTCTGCAAGCCCCGTGCCAGTTCGGAATCGTTCCAGACTGCTGGCGAAAAGGCCGCTGCCGTGCGCCGTGTTGTCCGGATTTCCGGACAGATCGGCGGGAGGTGTCCGGATTTCCGAACGTTCACTCGCCGGAGCGGGGGAGGCTGCCGCCCGGCTCGGCGATGCCGAGACGGCGCATCTTCTCCCACAGCGTCGTGCGGGAGATCCCGAGCAGGCGCGCCGCCTCGCCGGTGCGGCCACCCGTGCGCGCGAGCGCCCGCTCGATGTGCCGGCGTTCGGTGGCATCGCGCGCCTCGCTCAGGGTGAGGAGCTCTTCCTCCGGGGCGGCGGCCGGCGTCTGCCCGGCGCGCTCGGGGAACAGGTCGTCGATGCCGAGCTGGGGCCGCTCGCTCAGGGCCACCGCCCGCTCGACCCGGTTGACGAGCTCGCGGACGTTGCCGGGCCAGGGCCATTCGAGGGCGAACTCCTCGGCGGCGGTGGTGAGGCCGCGGACCGGGCTTCCGAACTTCTCCGCGAATTCCCGCACATAGTGGTGGAGAAGCGGCAGGATGTCCTCGTGGCGCTCCCTGAGCGGCGGCACGGTGATCGGGATCACGTTGATCCGGTACCAGAGATCCTCGCGGAAGCGGCCGCTTCGGACATCGCTCGCGAGATCGCGGTTGGTGGCGCAGACGAGGCGCGCCGTGAAGGCCACCGGTGTCTCGCCGCCCACCCGGCAGAACGTCCGGTCCTGCACGAGGCGCAGCAGCTTCGCCTGCGCCGGCAGCGGCAGATCGCCCACCTCGTCGAGGAACAGCACGCCGCCACCCGCCCGCTCGGCGTAGCCGATGTGCCGGCTCTGGGCCCCGGTGAAGGCGCCGCGTTCGTGGCCGAAGAGTTCGCTCTCCACCAGTTCCGACGGGATCGCGGCGCAGTTGACGGCGACGAAGGGCGCACCCGCGCGCGGCGAGCGGGCGTGCAGGAACCGGGCGCAGACTTCCTTGCCGACGCCGCTCTCGCCGAGGAACAGCACGTGACTGTCGATGGCGGCGATGCGCCGCAGCAGGGCCTCGATGCGCTGCATCTGCGGGCTCGCGCCGAGCCGCCCCTCTCCGGGCGGAAGCTCGCTCGCGAGCAGCGAACGCACCTTGTCGACCAGCTCGTCCACGGCGAAGGGCTTGGCGATGTAGTCGACCGCGCCGGCGCGCACGAGGCGCACCGCCTGTTCGAGCTCGCCGTAGCCGGTGATGAACAGGAACGGCACGCCGCCCAAGAGCTGGGCGCTCTTCGCGAACAGTGTCTCGCCGTCGATGTCCGGCAGCCGGATGTCGCAGATCACCACGCTCGGCCGGTGGCGGGAGAAGCCGGCGAGCGCCTCGTCGCCGCTGCGCCACCACTGTGCCGTCAGCCCCTCGACGGCGAAGCGCTGCACGAGCGAGGGCCCGAGGACCGGGTCGTCCTCGACCACCGCCACGGCCCGCACGCCGTCGAGGATCATGCGGCCGTCCTCACCGGGCGGGCGGCGAACTCCAGCACGATGCGCGTCCCTCCGTCCGAAGGCGTTTCGACCCTTGTCTTTCCATTCAGTCTACGCACGAGCCGGGCCACCGTCCAGATCCCGAGACCGCTTCCGGGCGGCGGCGCCGCCGGCTCGCCGGCCTCGAGGAGCTCACGGAACGGCGCGGGAAGGCCGGGGCCGCGGTCCTCGACGACGAACCGCACGCCCTCCGCCGTCTCGGCGGCGAGGAACAGCACGCGGCCCCCGACCGGCGAGACGCGGCAGGCGTTCAGAAGCAGGTTGAGCAGGGCCTGGCGCACGCCGCCGTTGTCGATCTGCCACGCCTCGCGCAGGCCGTTGCGCCAGTCGAGCACGAGCCGCTTGCGCTGCACCTCGTGGCGGGTGAGCACCTCGAGATCGTCGAGGGCGCGGGCGGTGAGCGGCGTGCCGCTGTCCTCCTCCTTGTAGGCGACGAGCATCGCCCGCACGACATTGCGGATCCCGAGCAGTCCCCTCTCCAGAAGATCGAGGGCGCTCGACCGCACGCCCGGATCGTCGCCACGGCGCCGCAGCGTGTCGACCACGGTGAGCAGGCCCGCGAGCGGGTTGTTGACTTCGTGGGCGGTGGCGGAGGCGAGCCGGCCGAGCTGGGCGAGACGCTCCTCCTCGACGAGGCGCGCGAGCAGCGCCTGCCGTTCCTCGACCGCCTGCGCCATGGCGCGGAAGCGGGCGAAGAGCGTACGGAACTCCGGTGCCTGGGCGGCGAGATCGGCCGGCACTGCCACCTGGCCGCCACGGCGCAGCTGCTCGACGGCCTCGGTGAGCTGGCGCAGCGGGTGCAGCATGCGGCGCACCAGCAGATAGCCTCCGGTGGCGAGCAGGAGCGTGAGGAAGGCGTTGCTCGCGAGCAGGGCCCAGAAGGCGTGACGGCGCTGCGCGAGCAGACCCGAGATGTCGACCTCGGCAAACAGTTCGGCCATCGGGGCCGCTTCGCTGCCGAGACGCGAGCGCAGCAGCGCTGCCGGCACGCCGTCGGCGAGCAGGAGCTCGCCGCCTCCGCTCCTCGTTCCCCACCAGCCCGGCGGCAGCCGTTCGAGGGTGGGAAAGCGCTTCGGATCCGAGGCGGCGAGCACGGTGCCGTCGGGAAGCGCGACGAGCGCCAGCGTCACCTGCAGGTCGCCGCGGCCGCGCACGAAACGGTCGAGCGCGTCGAAGGTCTCCCAGATGTCGCGCCGCTCGACGAAGGGCGCGATGCTGGCGCCGAGGCTCGAGAGGGCGGTGCGGGCGAGCTGGCGCAGATGCGTCTCCTGGGTGCGGGCGAGGGCCGTGAGCACGAGCCAGGAGGCGATCGTGCCGACGAGGATCATGCAGGCCGCGACGAGGAGCGGGATGCGGACGACGAGCGGCCAGTCGCGCGGGTGCGGGATGCGGATCATGCAGCGCGGGCGACGAGGCGGGCGTTGGCGGCGATCGAGTCGAACAGCTCCGGTCCGCTGGTCGTGAAGCCGTCGAGCCCGAGAAGGCGCAGAACGTAGCGGCCGCGCGGCGCCTGCGGCATGGCGAGCAGCGCCCGCCGCAACGCCTCGACGTCCGCGCTGCCGGCGAGCTCGCGGCGACAGACCACGGGCGGGAAGCCGAACAGTTCCGACCTCCGCAGCACGCGGCAGGCATCGACCAGGGCCGGATCGGTCCGCCGCAGCACTTCGAACACATAGCCGTCGACGCTGCCGCCGTCGGCGAGGCCGCGGCCGACCGCGCGGATCACGTTGCGGTGGCCGTAGGTGAAGAAGACGTGGCGGAAGAAGCGGCCCGGATCCTCGCCGCGGCGGCGCAGCAGCGCGGTCGTGACGAGATAGCCGGAATTGCTGTCCGGATCGGAGAAGGCGTGGATCGTGCCGCGCAGATCGTCGAAGTCCGAAGCCGGGTTGTCCCTGCCGACGATCACGTAGGAACGGTAGAGCGGGGCGCCGTTCCACACCGGCACGGCGACGAGCGCGAGCCGGTCGCGGAACTGGACGTAGGGATAGCCGCAGATCCAGGCGGCATCGAGCCGTCCGGCGAGCAGCAGGACGGTGATCTCCTGGTAGCTCCGGCGCTTGACGAGCTCGACCTCGCGGCCGGCGCTCTCGCCGAGATAGGTGCCGAGCGCCGCGAGCAGGCCGGCATCGTCGTCGAGCAGCACCGGGGTCAGGCCGAAGCGCAGGGGCGCGGCGGCGCCTGCGGGCCGCAGCAGGCCCGCGACGGCCGCACCGGCCACGAGGCCGAGGGCCCGGCGTCGCCCGCAGGGCCCGGCGGGGCGCGGTATCGGAGACATGGAGCCGGCGCACCTCCACGACCGAAGGCGGGATATCGTCAACTAGCCCGTTTCGCGGGGTGCGGGCAAGAGTGCCCCGGGCGGCCGTGCGCGCGGCCTCAGTGGAAATTGCGGCCTTCCGGCAGCGCGCGGCGCAGGTCCCGGAAGGGATGGTGCCATTCGTCGGCGCGGGCGAGGGCGGCCTCGAAGCCGGGCGGATCGAGGGTGTGGTCGCGCAGGCGGGCGAGCTCGCCGGTCCAGTCCGAGAGGCGGTCGGCGATCACGTGCAGCACGCGGCCCTCGCGCTGCAGCCGGCCCGAGGCGGCGAGCAGGCGGGCTGCCATCAGCTGCGGCCGGAAGCGCTCGAACACCTTCGGCCAGACGATCAGATTGGCGAAGCCGCTCTCGTCCTCGAGGGTGGTGAAGATCACGCCCTTCGCACTGCCCGGCCGCTGACGGACGATCACGAGGCCGCACACCGACACCCGCCGTCCGGGCTCCACCTCCCAGAGATCGCGGGCGCGCATCACCCCCCGCCGGCTCAGGAACTCGCGCAGGAGCGCGAGCGGATGGGCGCGCAGCGACAGCCGCAGCCGCGCATAGTCCTCGATCACCTGTTCGCCCAAGGGCATCTCCGGAAGCTCCAGCCAGGGCTCTTCGAGGACGTCGACGACCGGCAGGTTCGAGCCGGCGGGCGCCGCTTCCGCCGCCCAGTCGAAGAGCGGCAGGCGATCGTCGCCGAGCGCCCGCACCTGCCAGAGCGCCTGACGGCGGTCGAGGCCCATGGAACGGAAGGCATCGGCTTCGGCGAGGATCTCGAGTGCGGCCCGGCCCGGCTTCGCCCGCCGGGCGAGGGCCCCGATGCTGCCGTAGGGACGCAGCCGGGCGGTGACGATGCGCCGCGCATCCTCCGCGGAGAGGCCGCGGACCATGTTCAGGCCGAGGCGGACGGCGGTGCGCAGCGGCCCGCGCCGGCGGAAGAGCGGCTCGAGCGTGCACTCGCAGTGGCTGTGCTCCACGTCCACCGGTCGCACCTCGACACCGTGCGCGACGGCGTCCTGCACGAGCTGGGCCGGGGCATAGAAGCCCATCGGCTGGGCATTCAGGATCGCGCAGCAGAAGACGTCCGGGAAATGGCACTTGAGCCAGGCCGAGACGTAGACGAGGAGCGCGAAACTGGCGGCGTGGCTCTCGGGAAAGCCGTAGTAGCCGAAGCCCTCGATCTGGCGGAAGCAGCGTTCGGCGAACTCCGGATCGTAGCCGCGCGCCCGCATGCCCTCGAGAAAGCGCGTCCGCCAGCGCTCGAGCGCGCCCCTGCGGCGGAAGGCGGCCATGGCGCGTCTGAGCCCGTCGGCCTCGGTGGGGCTGAAGCCGGCGGCGACGATGGCGATCTTCATCGCCTGCTCCTGGAAGAGCGGCACCCCCAGGGTCTTGCCGAGCACCTGCCGCAGCTCCTCCGAAGGGTATTCGACCGGCTCCAGCCCCTGCCGCCGGCGCAGATAGGGATGGACCATGTCGCCCTGGATCGGGCCCGGCCGCACGATCGCCACCTCGATCACGAGATCGTAGAAACAGGCCGGACGCAGCCGCGGCAGCATCGACATCTGCGCCCGGCTCTCGACCTGGAAGACGCCGATGGCATCGGCCGCCTGCAGCATCTCGTAGACCGCCGGATCCTCGGGCGGGACGCGGGCGAGATCGAGGTCGATGCCGTAGTGCGCGCGCAGCAGATCGAAGCAGCGGCGGATGCAGGAGAGCATGCCGAGGGCGAGGATGTCGACCTTGAGGATGCCGAGGGCATCCAGATCGTCCTTGTCCCACTCCACGACCGTGCGCCCCTCCATGGCGGCGTTCTCGATCGGCACGAGCTCCCCGAGCGGCCCGCGGGAGATCACGAAGCCGCCCGGATGCTGCGAGAGGTGGCGCGGGAAGTCGACGAGTTCGGAAGCGAGTTCGAGGACCAGCCGCAGCGTGCGGTCTTCCGGATCGAGGCCGGCCTCGCGCAGGCGTGCGGCGTCGATGGCGCGGCGGCCGTAGCCCCAGGTGGTGCGGGAGAGGGCATCGAGACGGTCGGCCCCGAGCCCCAGCACCTTGCCGACTTCCCGGAGCGCACTCTTCGCGCGGTAGCGGATCACGGTGGCGGCGAGTGCCGCCCGGTCGCGGCTATAACGCTCGTAGATGTACTGGATCACCTCCTCGCGCCGCTCGTGCTCGAAATCGACGTCGATGTCGGGCGGCTCGTTGCGCGCCGCCGAGACGAAACGCTCGAACAGCAGGTCCATGCGCGCCGGATCGACGGCGGTGATGCCGAGCACGTAGCAGATCGCGGAATTGGCGGCGGAACCGCGCCCCTGGCAGAGGATGCTGCGGCGCTTCGCGAAGCGCACGATCTCGTGGACGGTGAGGAAGTAGGGGGCGTAGCCGAGCTCGCCGACGACCGCGAGTTCGTGCGCGAGCTGGCGGCGCACCTTCTCCGGGATCTCCTCGCCGTAGCGCTCGCGCGCTCCCTGCCAGGTGCGCCATTCGAGCTCCTCCTGCGGCGTTCGCCCGTCCGCGGTCTCGTCCGGATATTCGTAGCGCAGTTCGTCGAGCGAGAAGCGGCAGCGGTCGAGGATCTCGGGGCCGGCTTCGAGCGCCTGCGGCCAGCGGGCGAACAGCCGCGCCATCTCCGCGGGCGGCTTCAGGTGCCGTTCGGCGTTGGCGAACAGACGTGCCCCCGCCTCGGCGAGGGTGCAGTGCTCCCGGATGCAGGTCAGCACGTCCTGCAGCCGGCGGCGTTCCGGGACGTGGTAGTGGACGTCGTTGGTGGCGAGCAGCGGGATCCGGAGGCCATGGGCGATCTCCGCGAGCCGGTCGATGCGGGCCGCATCGTCGCCCCGGTACAGATGATGCACGACGAGCCACAGGCGCCCGCGCCAGCGGCCGGCGAGGGCACGGAGGGTCTCCGCGAAGTCCGGATCGGGGCGCTCCGGCGGCAGGATCGCGAAGAGCTGACCCTCCCCGAGCGCGAGGACGTCCTCGAGCCGCAGCAGGCAGGATCCCTTGGGCGCGCGCCTCCGGCCCAGGGTGAGGAGCCGGCAGAGCCGGCCCCAGGCGGCCCGGTCGGTCGGCCAGGCGAGCAGCGGCGGGGCATCCTCCGGGTCGAGCCGCACGCCCGGAACGAAGCGGATGCCGTGTTCCTTCGCCGCCAGATGGGCGCGCACGACCCCGGCGAAGCTGGCGCGGTCGGTGAGCGAGAAACCCGCGAGCCCGAGCTCCGCCGCCCGCGCGGCGTATTCCTCGGGATGCGAGGCGCCGCGCAGGAAGGAGAAGTTCGAGGTGATCTGGAGGTCGGCACAAGCGCTCAAGGGAGGTGCGAAGCTCAGTCGAAGAAGCCGCAGAGGCGCCAGACGGGCGGCTCGGGGTCGTCGAAGGCGCCCTCGCGACAGACCCAGAGCCGGGCGCCGGTGGCGTCGACGAGATCGTGGAAGTCCCGCGCCCGCGCGCCCTCGTCCTCCGCCCGCCACCATTCCGGCAGGATGCGCTCGGGCCCGTCCGCCCGGACGATCCGGACCAGCTGCCCGTGGCGGCGGATCGCCACCGGCGGTCCGTCCGGCACCGGTGCGATCACCGCGATCGCGGGAGGCGGGGACGGAAGCGCGAGGGGCCGCGGTCGCGGTGCGAGCCAGTCGGACCGTTCCACCGGCAGGGCCGCATCGAAGGTGCGCATCGCCCGTTCCGGGACGTGGCTCGCCACCGGTTCCAGACGCAGCACGCGTTCCGGCCCGAGCCGCTGCCGCAGGCTCTCGACGAGGCGGATCAGCGCGTCGTCGCCGTCGCGGCGCACGAGCCCCGACTGGCGGGCGGGCAGGGGAGCCGTTTCGACGGCATCGAGGATCGCCGTCTCGAAGCCGAAGCCCGGATCGATCCGGTCGAGGCGCAGACGGAACAGCCGCGCGAGATCCCGGGCCCGCCGCATCGGCGCGCCGAGGGCGAGGGCGATGTCCGCGGTTCCACCGTCGAGGCGCAGCAGGCGCAGGACCAGCCGGCGGGCACCCTGTCCGGCGCGTTCGAGCAGGGTTTCGAGATCGGCGAGCAGGCGGTCGAGTGCGGCCTCGACGTCCTCGCGCCGGCCGACGGGCTCGGCGAAGTCGAGACGGACGGAGAAGGCGGGAGGCTCGGCGAGCGGCCGGAAGGGCTCCGCCGCGTCGCCGAAGAGGGCGTCGAGCCGTCCGGCGAGGTCGGGTCCGAAGCGGCGCAGCAGGCTCGCCCGCGGCAGATCGGCGAGTTCGCCCACGCGGCGGAAGCCGAGGCGCAGGAGGGTCGCCGCCGTCGCCGCATCGAGGCCGAGGGCGGCGGGCGGCAGGGCGCGCAGGGCGGCATCGCGCCGGCCGGCCGGGAGCACCCCGCCTTCGCCGAAACGGGTCCAGGCGCGGGCGGCGAGCCGGCCGTCGGCGATGCCGATGCGCACCTTGAAGCCGAGGGATGCGAGCCGGTCCGCGATCCCGCGGCAGAGCGCCTCCTCGCCGCCGAAGAGATGCGCGCAGCCGGTGATATCCAGCAGCAGGCCGCCGGGCGGGTCGAGCGCGGGCAGGGGGGTGTAGCGCCGGCACCAGTGGCCGAGCGCTTCGAGGGCGCGCGCATCGCCCTCCGCATCCTGCGGCAGCAGCCGCAGCCGCGGCAGGATGGCGCGGGCGTCGGTGACGGTGAGGCCGGGCCGGATGCCGAGGCGGCGGGCGGCGGCGTTCACCGCCACCAGCCGGTCGGCGTTATCCTGCCGGTGCCAGAGGGCGACCGGCTCCGTCTCCGCCGGGAAGGAGAGACCGCGGCGCCGCGTCGCCAGAAGCACCCGCTCGATCGGGAAGTCCGGCAGCCACAGCGAAAGACAGCGTCGCCTCATCGAACCGCACCTCGCACGTCCAGGGAGCGCCGCCGCGCACGCGCCGGGCGTCGAGCCGCCAGACCGGCTCCCGGCCGGCGAGGGCGTGGGCGACGTGGAAGCGGATCAGGGCCGCGCTCGCCCGCAGATCCGGCACCGTGGCGGCGAGCAGCAGACCGATGCCGCCGCCCTGTTCGGCGGCGAGCAGCAGACGCCGGCTGGTCGGGAAATCGACGGACCCGGTCTCGGCCAGCGTGCAGACCACGGCCGGACAGCGCAGCGCTTCCTCCGCCACCTGCAGCACCTCGCGCCGGCCGGGCGCGCGGACGAGGACGAGCCTCCGCGTGTCGATGCCGTAGCGGGCGAGGCCGGGGCCGTAGAGGCGGCCGCACAGGCGTTCGTGCCGGTCGTCGGTGCACCAGACCAGGGTCCCGGGATGGTCGAGGATCCGCCCGGCGAGGGCGGCGGCGAAGCCGCGGCGTGCGGGGCCGGCGATCTCGCAGAGGCTCGCGAGCGGGATCCCCTGCCAGGGCAGCAGGGCGTCGAGCGCCGCGGACCCGAAGCCGATGCGGTCGCGTTCGAACCGCGCCCGGCTGCCGTCGAGCGCGCGCAGCGTCGCCCGCAGGCCTTCGAGACGGTGCGTGCGTGCGGGATCGGACACCATCGCCGCTTTCATGTTCACGATTTGTTCGAGACAGCGACAGGGATAACCGGTCGGGCGGGTGCCCGTCAAGCGAGAATGTTCACCCGATGTTCCTGCCCTTGCGGCAGCCTCACCAGGCCCAGATCAGCAGCCCGACCGCGATCCAGAACAGGGCTCCGAACTGCACGGCCCGCACGATCCCGACGAGCGCGCCGTCACGCTCTCGTCCGGCGTCCTCCTCGTCCGTCTTCTCGAACGCCCGCGTGGCCATCCCTCGTCTTCTCCCGTCGCTGCCCCGACGGTGGGCATCCCGCCCCCAACACGCGAGTTGCCGGATCATGCTAGCCCCCCGACGGCCGGCGTCAACCGCCAAGTGGTGGCGGCAGGTGGTCCGCGCGCGGAAGACGGGGACGGACCGCCGTGTGCCCGTCTTCCGGCCGGACCGTCCGCCGTCCGCCACGGCTCGCTCAGCCGTGCGTGCCGGTGAGCTTTTCCGCCGGCACGAAGCCGTCCGCCGTCTGCACGCCGGCGAAGGCGCCGGGCGCGCTCGCGTGATCGGCGACGACGAAGGCGGGGCTGCCGTCGACGGTGACCCAGAGATCGTCACCGGCGAAGAACCCGGCCAGAATGTCGGCCCTGGCGTCGGGCACGACCACGCGGTTCGTGCCCAGAGCGTCCTCGATGCGGTCGACACCGGCCTCGCCGGCGCGAACCAGATAGACATCGTCGCCCGCTCCGCCGCGCAGGAGGTCGCTGTCCGCCCCGCCCTCGAGCAGGTCGTCGCCGCCGCCGCCCTCGAGCCGGTCGTTGCCGCCGAACCCGCGCAGCCACTCGCCCGCATCCGTCCCCGACAGCAGATCCCGCGCCTCCGTACCCTCGATGCGGGGCGCGGTTTCGAAGCCGGCCAGGATGTCGTCCGCGGTTCCGCCTCCGCCGTCGCGGACGAAGGCGTCGAAGGGGCGGGGGCCGTCGCCCAAGTCGAGGCCGAGGAAGGCCGAGGGCTGCTGCGCGTATCCGACGATGCGGCCGACGTCGCTGCCCTCCACCGCGATCACGAGGTCGTCGCCGTCGCTGCGGACCGAGACCGAGGCGGGGTCGACACCGTCGAGCCGCACCCGGTTGGCACCCTCGCCGTCGAAGATGCGGTCGGGCCCGTCCTCGGCGAGCCCGAGCAGATAGGTGTCGTCGCCGGCGCCGCCGTAGAGCAGATCCTCGCCGGGGCCGCCGTCGAGCAGATCGTCGCCGTCGCCTCCATAGAGCAGATCGTCACCGCCCCCGCCGAGCAGGATGTCGTCGCCGCCCGCACCCCAGATCCGGTTGTCGCCGTCGTTGCCCACGAGGCGGTTGGCGCGATCGTCGCCGAGGATGTCGTGGGGCGCCGTCCCTTCGAGGGTCAGGTTCTCGACGCCGGGCGAGATGCCGCGGACGAAGGGATGCGTCTCGGGCGGCAGCGTCCGTCCGATCGGATCGCCGAGCACGAACGTGGTCTCGCCGGCCTGCGTCAGATGCGGGTAGGCGCGCGCGGCTTCGGCGGCGAACCCCTCGCGCACCGCCACCGTGTCGATCCCCGGGTCCTCGGGCCGCTCGTCGACCACGTCGCCGAGCGAGTCGACCACCAGCACGTCGTTGCCCGGCCCGCCGACGAGCCGGTCGGCTCCGGGCCCGCCGTCGAGCAGATCGTCGCCGGCGCCGCCCGAAAGCAGGTCGTTGCCGGCACCGCCGAGCAGCGTATCGTTGCCGTCGCCGCCGAGCAGCGTGTCGTTGCCGTCACCGCCCTCGAGACGGTCGTCGCCTCCCTCACCCTCGAGCCGGTCGTTGCCGGCGCCGCCGAGCAGGGTGTCATCGCCGTCGCCACCGTAGACCGTGTCGTCGCCGCCGCGCGCGTCGATGCGGTCGTCGCCGCTGCCGCCACGCAATATGTCGCGGTACTCCGTGCCCGTGCGGTCGCCCCCCGAGCCGGTGTCGTCGTCGACCTCGCCGATCGGATCGGGCGGATCCGACGCATCGCCGCCGCCCGCGGGATCAGGAAGCTGCAGCACGACCTGCTCGAGCGACAGGCTGCCGGCAGCCGGGCCCATGACGGCGTCGGCCGTCGCCGTCGCGGTTCCGGCCCCGGGCGCGGTGAAGACCTTCACGTCCGGCGCGGCGTGGCCGGCGAGTGGATCCGGGGCCAGCCGCCCGGCACCGGAGAGTCGCGTGACCGTGCCGGGGTCCACGAACGTGCCGCTCACGAGAATCGAGTCGGCCGCGACTGCAGGCACCCAAGGCAGGACGGCCGCGACAGGCGCGGCGCCCCCCTCCGGGGCATCGGCCGATCCGGGGGTTCCGGTGCCACCCCCCGTGCCGGCGGAGGCGGAAGTCTCCGCATCGTCCGCGGCCTGCGCCCCGCGCGTCCAGACGATGTGCGCGAGCCCGAGAAAGACCGCCCCGATCGGCGTGGCGAGTTCGCCCGCGGCGCGTGCGCCGCGACGGCCCACAGCCGCAATTCGGCGCCGCGACGGGGTCGCGACGGTACCTCCACTCCCCCACTGCGCCATCCCGCGTACCCTCGTTCGCTGGGGTTGCCGCGTGACGACCCGTGAGAAGGACCCGGTTCTCTGTTCGACGGTGCCTTTCGACGGAGGCTACGTTACCCCACTAAGCGGTTCATTTCAAACAAAATTTTCGCTTTTGTGGAGAGGCCGGGCGAACTTCTGGGGAGATTGTGGTTGGGACCGTATTCTCGACTTCGACGTGAAGTCCGTTCGCGATACGTTCCCTATTTGGCGCGGGGACGCGGCCCGAGGGCGCCGGCCCGGCCGCAGCCGGCACCGACGGCGAGCCCGCGGGCGCCCGCGAACGGCAGGTCCGCCGCCTCCGCGATGCGCAGGAGTTCGTTCCACTTCGCCGTCCGCTCGCCGCGGGTGATCGACCCCACCTTGATCTGCGGCACCCCCCAGCCGACCGCGAGATGACAGATGGTGACGTCCTCGGTCTCGCCGGAACGGGCCGAAAGGATGCCGCCGAGGCCCGCGGCCCGCGCCGCCTCCCATGCCTCCAGCGTCTCGGTGAGCGTGCCGCGCTGGTTGGGCTTGAGCAGCACGGTCGAACAATGGCCGGATGCCGCCGCCTCGCGCACCCGGGCGGCATCGGTGACGAGCAGGTCGTCGCCGACCACCTGCACGGGCCGCGGCAGGGCCGCCCGGAACCGGGCGAAGGCCTCCGCATCGTCCTCGGCGAAGGGATCCTCGAGCGAGACGATCGGGTAGCGCTCGACCCAGTCCAGGAGCAGTCCGGCGAGACCGTCGGAATCGAGCTCGCGCCCGTCGCGGGCGAGGCGGTACCGCCCGCCCCGCCCGAACTCCGAAGCCGCCACGTCGAGGGCGATCGCCACCTCCTCGCCCGGCACGAAGCCGGCGCGCTCGATCGCCCGCACGAGCGTCTCGAGCCCCTCCTCGTTGCTGTCGAACTCGGGCCAGAAACCGCCCTCGTCGGCGACGCCGCGAAGACGCCCAGAGGCCGCGAGCAGCTCGCCCGCCGCCCTGTAGACTTCGGCCGTACGGTCGAGGGCTTCGGCGACGTCGGCGGCATCCGGGCAGACGACAAGGAAATCCTGGATGTCGATCCTGCGGCCGGCATGGGCGCCGCCGCCGAGGATCTGGATCTCGGGCAGGGGGATCGCCGGCGTCGTCCCGGAGGTCCGGGCGAGCCAGCGCCAGAGCGGCAGGCCGTGCGCCGCCGCCGCCGCGTGCGCCGCCGCCATCGACACCGCCACCGTGGCATTGCCGCCGAGCCGCGATTTGTCCGGGGTCCCGTCGAGTGCGACGAGCACGCGGTCGACGGCCCCGGGATCGGCGACGTCGAGCCCGGCGAGCGCCCCCGCGATCGGGCCCTCGACCATCGCCACCGCGCGGCGCACGTCCAGACCGCCGAAACGCGATCCGCCGTCGCGCAGGTCGACCGCCTCGCCGGAGCCCCGCGACGCGCCGGCCGGGGCGATGGCCCGGCCCGTGGCACCGCCCGCGAGCGTCACCTCGGCTTCGACCGTCGGCCGCCCGCGGCTGTCCCAGACACGGCGGCCGCGCACGGCGGCGATACGGGTCGCTGTCATGCCGCGAGCTCCCCGTGGAAGGCGTCGCGCACGGCCGCGAGACGTTCGGGCGGATCCGCGAGCAGACGGCGGGCGACGCGCCGGACCGTGTCCTTCTGCGCGTCCTCCGTCAGATACTCGACCGGCGACTTGCCGTCGACGCGCGCGAGCAGGAGTGCCGGCAGCAGGCTCGCCGCGCGGGCCTCGAGGGCGAGCCGCGGCTCGAACGTCACGCCCGCGAGGTAGGCCTCGGCGAGCGCATCGAAACAGGCCCGGAGCGCGTCCTTGGCACCCGGGTTCCAGAGGCATTTCAGCAGCAGGTGGTTGAGGCAGAAGGCGAGATCGAAGGCCGGATCGCCGTACCAGGCGCATTCGGCGTCGAGGAACACGGGTCCTTCGGGGCCGATCAGGATGTTCTTCGGGCTGACGTCGCCGTGCACGAGCGCGATCCGGGTCGAGGCGGTGCGCCGCGCGAGGCGCTTGAAAGCCGGCTCGAGATCGGGATGCGCGCGGCCGGTGGCGAGCAGATAGGGTTCGAGGCGGATCGCGTGGAAGATCGCATCCGAGGCGAACCCGGCGGCGACCTCGGGGTCGTGCGCGGTGGCGGCGTGGATGCGCACGAGACGCTCGCCGACCGCTTCGGCATCGACGACCCGTGCCCGGCCGTCGCGCAGTTCGCTCTTCCACGAACGGTGCGTGGCGGGATCGAGCCAGGTCATGACGAGCGCGGGGGCGGCCGCATCGGCGTGGATCAGCCCGGGCACGCAGCGGCGGTCGACCCGGGCCGCCTGCCGCATCCACCCGACCTCGTAGCGGCTGCGCTCGACGGGCGCGCGCCAGTCGGCCGCGACCCGCAAGCGACCCAGGGCCCGCTTGACGCAGACCGCTCCCGAAGGAAGATCGACCCGCCAGATGTCGGACGACACGCCGCCCGTGAGCGGCTCCATGGGGGGCGGTGGTCCGACGGACAGCAGCCCGGCCCGCCGCACCACGCTCAGGATGTCGCTCTTCATCGGCCTCGCTCCCGCCGGCGGCAACGGACGCGCCGCACGGCGGTCGGGATGTGCGCGGGTTTCCTGCCGCGGGGAGATCGGCGATGCAACGCGTTCTCCTGCACTGGGACGCACCCTCGGCACTGCGCCGGCGTCTCGCCGGACTCCGGGCCCGCGGGCTCGCCGTCACCGTCGTGCCGCCGGACGACGAGGCGACGCTGTGGCGGACCCTGCCGGAGACGGAGGTGCTCTGGCACGTTCTCGCTCTGGCGACCCGGGCGATGATCGAGGCAGCGCCGCGGCTGCGGCTCGTGCAGAAGATCGGCGTCGGCGTCAACACGATCGATCTCGACGCCGCCCGTGAACGCGGCATCGCCGTCTGCAACATGCCCGGCACCAACACCGCCGCCGTGGCCGAGATGACGCTCGCTCTGATGTTCGCCTGCCTGAGGCGCCTCGTCACGCTCGATGCCGCGACCCGGCGGGGCAGGGGGTTCGCACTGCCACCCGACGACCAGCTCGCGCTCGGCGAGCTCGGCGGGCGGACGGTCGGCCTCGTCGGCTTCGGCGCCGTGCCGCAGCGGCTCGCTCCGGTGCTTTCCGCCCTCGGTGCGCGCGTCCTGTTCTGGAACCGGAGCCCGCGGACCTCTCCGCATGCGGAACAGGTGCCGCTCGACGAACTGCTCGCACGGAGCGACATCGTCTCGCTGCACCTGCCGCTCGTGCCGGAAACGGAGCGCATGTTCGATGCAAGCACCTTCGCCCGGATGAAGTCCGGGGCCGTGCTCGTCAACACCGCCCGCGGCGGCCTCCTCGACGAGGGGGCGCTGGTCGACGCCCTGCGCTCCGGGCGGATCGCCGCCGCCGGCCTCGACGTCTTCGCCGAGGAACCGCCACCACCGGATCATCCCTTCTTCACCCTCGACAATGTCGTGCTGGCGCCGCACGTCGCCTGGCTCACGCCGGAGACATGGGAGCGCTCGCTCGCGGTCGCGGTGGAGAACTGCCGCAGGCTCGCGGCCGGCGAACCGCTGCTGAACCGCGTCGTCTGAGCGCATTGCGGAGAGCGGCAGCGGGCCCACCTGCGCGAAGGGACGTCCCGAGAGGGGAGCATCGGTGAGCCCGCGCGAGGATCTGCCCTGGCACGCGCTCGACGCCGCAGAGATCCTGCGCCGTCTGGAGGCTGACGAGAGCGGCCTGTCCGCGGAGGAAGCGCGCCGCCGGCTCGCCGTCCACGGGCCGAACCGGCTGCCGGAACCGGAGCGCCCGTCGGCGCTGAAGCGCTTTCTCCTGCAGTTCCACAATGTGCTGATCTACGTGCTGCTGGTCGCCGGCACGATCACGCTCCTGCTCGGTCATGCCGTCGATGCCGCCGTGATCTACGGCGTCGTGGTGATCAACGCCGTCATCGGCTTCGTCCAGGAAGGCCGCGCCGAGCGGGCGATGGAGGCGGTGCGCGCGCTCCTCGCCCCGCAGGCGATGGTGGTGCGCGGCGGCCACCGCGTGGTGATTCCGGCCGAAGAGCTCGTGCCCGGCGACATCGTCGTGATCCAGGCGGGCGATCGCGTGCCGGCCGATCTGCGGCTGCTGCGGGCGCGTGCGCTGCAGGCGACGGAAGCGGTGCTGACCGGCGAATCGCTGCCGGTCGAGAAGCAGCCGGACCCGGTTCCGGCCGATGCGCCGCTCGGCGACCGCTCCTGCCTGCTGTTCTCGGGCACGCTGGTGACGCGCGGGCAGGGCATCGGCGTCGTGGTGGCCACCGGCCGCGACACGGAAATCGGCCGGATCGGCGTGCTCCTCGAGACGGTCGAGCACCGCACCACACCGCTCCTGCGCCAGTTCGCGCGCTTCGCCCGGGTGCTCACCGTCTGGATCCTTGCGCTGGCCGCGGCGACCATGGCCGTCGGCGTGCTCGTCCACGGCTTCGCGGTGGACGAGATGTTCCTCGCCGCGGTGTCGATCGCGGTCGCCGCCATCCCCGAGGGCCTGCCGGCGATCGTCACCATCACCCTCGCCATCGGCGTCGAGCGCATGGCCCGGCGCAACGCCATCGTCCGGCGCCTGCCGGCGGTCGAGACCCTGGGGTCGGTGAGCGTCGTCTGCTCCGACAAGACCGGCACCTTCACGAAGAACGAGATGACGGTCGAGAGCGTGGCCCTGCCGCTGCGGTTCTTCGAGGTCACCGGCTCCGGCTACGAGCCGCACGGCGAGTTCCGCAGCGACGGCGCCGCCGTCGATCCCGACACCGTCCCGCAGCTCGTCGAACTGCTGCGCGCGGGGTTGCTGTGCAACGATTCCGCGGTGGAGGCGAGGGACGGCACCTGGATCGCCCACGGCGATCCCATGGAGGCGGCGCTGGTCGTCGCCGCCATGAAGGCCGGGCTCGACCCGGACTTCGAGCGGCGCAGCCGGGCGCGGGTGGACGAGATCCCCTTCGATTCCGCGCACCGCTTCATGGCGACCCTGCACCACGACCACGAGGGCAACGCCGTGGTCTTCGTCAAGGGCGCGCCCGAGCGGCTGTTCGCCATGTGCGAGAGCCAGGCCGGGCCGGACGGCCGTCCGCAGCCGCTCGATGTCGACTACTGGGTCGCGCGCATGGAGCAGATCGCCGGTCGCGGCGCGCGGGTACTGGCGCTCGCCGTCCGGAGGATGGAGCCGGGCCGGACGACGATCACCTTCGCCGATGTCGGGCGGGGGCTCGTGCTGCTCGGGCTCGTGGGTCTGCTCGATCCGCCGCGACCGGAGGCGATCGCGGCGGTGGCCGGCTGCCGCGAGGCGGGGATACGCGTCAAGATGATCACCGGCGACCATGCCGCGACCGCCCGCGCCATCGCCGAGCGGCTCGGGCTCGAGAACACGGGTGCCGTGCTCACCGGAGCCGACCTCGATCGGCTTTCTGCAGAGGAGCTGGAGGCACGGGCGGAGGAGGTGGACATCTTCGCCCGCACGGCGCCCGAGCACAAGCTGCGCCTTGTCGAGGCCCTGCAGCGCAGGGACCGGATCGTCGCCATGACGGGAGACGGGGTGAACGACGCCCCGGCGCTCCGGCGCGCCGACGTCGGCATCGCCATGGGGCGCAAGGGCTCGGATGCGGCGAAGGAGGCGGCCGAGATCGTGCTCGCCGACGACAATTTCGCTTCGATCGCACACGCCGTCGAGGAAGGCCGTACGGTCTACGACAATCTCAAGAAGGCGATTCTCTTCATCCTGCCCACCAACGCCGCCGAGGCGCTGATCGCGGTCACCGCGGTAGCCCTCGGGCTCGTGCTGCCGATGTCGCCGGTGCAGATCCTGTGGGTCAACATGATCACGGCGGTGACGCTCGCGCTCGCCCTCGCCTTCGAGGCGCCGGAGCCGGACGTGATGCGACGACCGCCGCGGGATCCACGCGAGGCCCTGCTGTCGGGGCTGCTGCTGGTGCGCCTCGTCTACGTCTCGGCCGTCTCTCTGGTCGCCACCTTCGGCGTGTTCTGGTGGCGCGAGTCCTCGGGAGCTTCGCTCGAGGAAGCGCGCACCGCTGCCGTCGGCACCCTGGTCGCGGCCGAGATGTGGTATCTGTTCGGCGCCCGCCGGTTCGGGGAATACGCGTTCGCGCGGTCCGCCTTCGCCGGCATCCGGCCCGCGCTGGTGGCTACGGCGCTGGTGATCGTCGCCCAGCTCGCGTTTACCCATTGGGGACCGATGCAGGTCCTCTTCCATACCCGCGATCTCGACGCCGTCACCTGGCTCGTCGTGCTGCTCGCGGGCACCCTGCCGCTTCTCGCCGTCGAGGCCGAGAAGGCCTTGCGCTCGGCGCGCCGCGCCGACGTCCGGCGCCGTGCCGCCCCCGCGGCGGCATCTCGCGGCTGAGGTGGAAAGCGCGTATATGGAGGGTCGTCGACGGTCCCGGGCCGTCCCAACAGGGAGGACCAGCAGCATGCGTTCCTTGCTCTGCGGCACTGCCGCACTCGCACTCCTGCCGTTCGCATTCGCCGCGCCGGTTTCCGCGGCTTCGCTCAGCGTCACGGTGCACGCGATCTCGCCCGAAGGCGTGGGCGACGCGATCGGCACGGTGACCATCGTCGATTTCCCGCCTTACGGTGCCGTCTTCGTGCCGAACCTGAAGGGGCTGCCGCCGGGAGAGCACGGGTTCCACGTACACCAGAACCCGGACTGCGGACCCGGTGAACGGGACGGCCAGAAGGTGGCCGGGCTCGCCGCCGGCGGGCACTGGGATCCGCAGGAGACCGGCCGTCACGAGGGGCCGCTCGGAGCCGGGCATCTGGGTGACCTGCCGCGGCTGTTCGTCGCCGACGACGGTTCCGCGCGACTGCCGGTGGTGGCCCCGCGGATCGGCGACGTGACGGTGCTGCGCGGCCGTTCGCTCATGATCCACGCCGGCGGCGACAATTACTCCGACCAGCCCGAACCCCTGGGCGGGGGCGGGGGCCGCATCGCCTGTGGTGTGATCCGCTAGCGGGAAGGGGCGGGGCGGCCTGCGGGCGCCCCGCCCGGAACCCTCAGGGGGCCGGGGCCGTCTCGCGGTTCGCCATGTGGATCGCTTCGAGCAGCGACCAGATGGCGGAGAGATCGTAGCCGGCCGCCCGGGCGCCCTCGACGATCTCGTGCGGCGGCAGGGTGCGTGCGGCGACCATGGCCCAGAGGTGACAGGAGCGGGTTCCCGAACGGCACCAGGCGAGCCAGGGCCCGGGCGTGCTCTCCATCACCTCCGCCATGGCCGCCACGTGATCGGGGAAGATGCCGGCAGAGGTCACCGGCACGTGGGCGTAGACGAGGCCGGAGGCTTGCGCGGCGGCGCGTGCTTCGGCATCCGACATCTGTCCCGGCGCCTCGCCGTCCGGGCGGTTGTTGACGACGGTGCGGATGCCGAGCCGGGCGATCTCGGGGAAGTCCCCGGGCCCGAGCTGCGGCGCGACCCAGAAGTCGTCGTGGACCCTGCGGAACCTGTGGCTCACGCCTTCCTCCCGTGCGTGTGCGATCCGGGACAGGATGGGCCTTAGCCGCAGCCCGTGCGCTGCACAAGAGGGCGGTCAGCCGGCGCGCCGCCGGCGCCGTTCCGCGCGTATCCCGCTGTCGCGGGCGGCAGGCGTCCGTGGTTCCGGCAGGGTCACCACGCGTGCGAGGTTCGGGAAGGGCGCGGTGCGGTGCGGGATCGCCATGGCGGCGACGAAATGTTCCTGGAAGCGCGGCTCGATCGCCGTCTCCACCTTCTCGATCCGCTCGACCACTTCCTCGATCTCGCGGCGCGCCGAGCGGTTGAGCAGCGCGATGCGGGCGCCGGTTCCGGCGGCGTTGCCGGCCGCACTCACGCGTTCCGGCGGGCAGTCCGGAATCATCCCCAGCACCATGGCGTAGACCGGGTCGATGTGGCTGCCGAAGGCTCCGGCGAGCGAGATCCGGTCCACGCGGTCGACCCCCAGCCGGTCCATCAGCAGGCGGGCGCCGGCGTAGAGGGCGGCCTTGGCGAGCTGGATCGCGCGCACGTCGTTCTGGGTGATGCGGATCTCGGGTTCGCCCCGGTGCAGCACATAGGCGAACGTCCGCCCGTCGGGCACGATCCGGTCGCTGCGCGCCGCCATCTCGCCGCGGATCGTGCCGTCGGAATCGAGGATGCCGGCGAGATACATCTCGGCGATCACCTCGACGATGCCGGAGCCGCAGACGCCCGTCACGCCGGTGCGGCGGGCCGCGTCGGCGAAGCCCGGATCGTCGGACCAGAGGTCGGAGCCGATGATGCGGAAGCGCGGCTCGAGCGTCTCGCGGTCGATCCGCACGCGCTCGATGGCGCCGGGCGCGGCGCGCTGGCCGCAGGAGATCTGCGCGCCCTCGAAGGCGGGGCCGGTCGGCGAGGAGCAGGCGAGCAGGCGCTCGCGGTTGCCGAGCACGATCTCGGCGTTGGTGCCGACATCGACGACGAGACGGATCTCGTCCGAGAGATGCGGCCCTTCGGAGAGCACGACGGCCGCACAGTCGGCCCCGACATGGCCGGCGATGCAGGGCAGCACGTAGACCCGCGCGCTGTCGTTGACCGCGGTGATGTCGAGCTCCTTCGCCCAGAGCTCGAGCGCGCTGTCGGTCGCGAGCGCGAACGGTGCTCCGCCGAGCTCGACCGGATCGATGCCGAGCAGCAGATGGTGCATCACCGGATTGCCGACGAAGACAAGCTCCAGAATGTCCGCCGGATCGATCGTCGCCTCGGCGGCGAGCTGCTGCATCATCACGTTCAGCGTCTCGCGCACGACGCGCGTCATCTCCGCGGCAACGCCCGGATGCATCATGGCATACGAGACGCGGCTCATGAGGTCTTCGCCGAAGCGGATCTGCGGGTTCATCATGCCGGCCGAAGCCAGCACCTCGCCGGTCTGCAGATCGCAGAGATGGGCGGCGATGGTGGTCGAGCCGACATCCACCGCGACGCCGTAGCAGCGGTCGTAGAAGCCCGGCCGGATGGCGACGATGCGCGAGCCGTCGTGGACGGCGACGGTGACCCTGAAATCGCCCTCGCGGAGCTTGCGCTGCAGTTCCTGCAGCGACCGCAGGTCGATGGTCGGTCCGCGGAGGCCCCACTGGGCTTCGAGCGCCTCGCACAGCCGCTCGAAGTCACCGCGCTGGCGGTGCATGTCGGGCTTCTCGACCTCGACGTAGTGGAGGCGCAGGACGGGATCGAGCTCGATCGCGCGCACGTCCGCCCGCTTGCGCACCACCTGCCGGTGCACCTGGCTTTCCGGCGGGACGTCGACGACGAGATCGCCGAGGATGCGGGTCTGGCAGGAGAGCCGGCGGCCCGGCTTCATCCCGCGCCGCGCGGCGTAGCGTTCTTCGGCGGCGCTTACCCCGCTCGCGTGACCGGCTCCGCTGTCGATCCCGTGCTTGGGGAAATGGCCCTCCGCGATCTCGACCTGACAGCGGCCGCAGATGGCCCGGCCGCCGCAGACGCTGTCGATGTCGACGCCGAGCTTCCGCGCAGCCTCGAGCAGCGTTGTCCCGACCGGAAAGCGCCCGCGCCGTCCCGACGGGGTGAAGACGACGAGCGCGTCCCGGGGCTCCGTCTCAGGCACGCCGCCGCCGCCTCTCGCGATCGCCGCGCGCCCCCGCGGCCTGGCCCTCGGCCGCGGGCTCGCGGAAGCGCGCGAGCCAGGCACGGCAGTTGGCGTCGTGGCCGAGGAGCACGTCGGCCGCCATCACGCCGACCATCTCCTCCTGGTGCAGCGGGTTCATGATCGCCGAGGTCATGCCGGAGGCGATCGCCATCGAGAGGAAATGGGCGTTGAGGCCGTGCCGGTTCGGCAGCCCGAAGGAGATGTTGGAGGCGCCGCAGGTGGTGTTGACCTTCAGTTCCTCCCTGAGGCGCCGGATCAGCCGGAAGGCGGAGCGGCCGGCCGAGGCCATGGCGCCGATCGGCATCACGAGCGGATCGACGACCACGTCCGCGCGCGGGATGCCGTGGTCCTCGGCGCGCTCGACGATCTTCTTCGCGACCGCGAAGCGCACGTCCGGATCCTCGCTGATGCCGGTCTCGTCGTTCGAGATGGCGATCACCGCGGCGCCGTACTTCTTCACGAGCGGCAGCACGCTCTCGAGCCGCTCCTCTTCGCCCGTGACCGAATTGACGAGCGCCTTGCCCCGGTAGACGCGGAGCCCGGCTTCGAGCGCGGCGACGATCGAGCTGTCGATCGACAGCGGCACGTCGACGAGCGACTGCACGAGCTCGACCGTCTTCGCGAGGATCGCCGGCTCGTCGGCGAGCGGGATGCCGGCGTTGACATCCAGCATGTGGGCGCCCGCCTCGACCTGGGCGATCGCGTCCCGCTCGACGGTCGAGAAGTCGCCGGCGGCCATCTCCGCGGCGAGCTTCTTGCGGCCGGTCGGGTTGATGCGCTCGCCGATGATGACGAAGGGGCGATCGAAACCGATCACGACCTCGCGGGTCGCGGAACTGACGACGGTGTCCGTCATGACTTCAGCTGTCTCCGTTGGCTCGGGAGGCGGGCGAGGGCCCGGATTCGAAACCGCCGGCGAGGGCGAGCGCCTTCAGACGCTCCGGCGGGTAGGCGGCTTCGAGGGCGGCCGCAGCGGCTTCGGCTTCGGCTTCGAGATCGTCACCGCAGGGTTCCGGTGCTGCCCTTCGCCACTCGGCGAGATAGGCGTCGGTTCCGGTGAGACGGGCGCGCATCGCCGCGCGATCGATAGCTTCCTGGAATCGCGGGGAGAGTTCGCGCCGGGCGGTCTTCCGGCCCGCCCGCACGATCACCTGCGCCGGGATGTCCCGCCACCACACGACGATCCGTTCCGCCATGCCCGCTGCTCCGCGCGGCGCGCCCGACGAACTCCGCGAGCTCGCCGAAACCGGTGAAGCGGTACTCGTACCGCAGGCCGAGGAACTGGGCCGCCGCCCGTCCCTTTTCTTGCAGCGCCGCGTCACGCACTTGCGCCAGATGGACCAGCTTTTCGTAGTTCCCGAAATAGAGCGGCAGGAGCTCGGGATGGGCGTCGAGGCCGAGCCCGCGGACGATCAGCGTGTCGAAATGCCGCACGAGATAGTCGGTCAGCCAGAAGGTCGCGGGCTCGCGCTCCGCCTCCGCGAGGAAGGCGTCGAGGCCGCGGTAGAAGGCGTAGCAGTGCGGTCCGCGGATGCGTTCGACGCCGTGACGTTCCAGCACCCGGTCGAGTCCGCCGCCGGTGCCGCAGTCCGCGTAGGCGACGAACACCCGCTCCACGCCGCGCGCCCGCAGCTCCCCGAGCTTCGCCTCGACCAGCGCCGGGATCCGGTCCGGGTGGTTGTGCAGGATCGCGGGCAGGCAGTGCAGCTCGACATGGCCGAAGCCCGGCTGCGCCAGGAGCGTGCGGATCTCCCGGGCGAGGGCACCGCAGGCGAGGATGGCGGTGCGCGTTGGTGCCGCGGCTTCCATGTCGGTCTCCCCTGCCGGGGCTTCAGGCCCGGGCCGCGAGCCGGTTGTGGCGCTGGGCGACCAGGGCCTTGGCGGTCTCGACCGCCACCGCCGCGTCGCGGCAGTAGGCATCGGCACCGATCGCCTCGGCGAAGGCCTCGTTGAGCGGTGCGCCACCCACCAGCACGATGTAGTCGTCGCGGATTCCCTTCTCGACCATCGTGTCGATCACCACCTTCATGTACGGCATGGTCGTCGTCAGCAGCGCCGACATGCCGAGGATCTCCGGCCTGTGTTCTTCGAGGGCGGCGAGGTACTTGTCGACATCGCAGTTGATGCCGAGATCGATCACCTCGAAGCCGGCACCCTCCATCATCATCGACACCAGGTTCTTGCCGATGTCGTGGATGTCGCCCTTGACCGTGCCGATCACCATCTTGCCGATCGTCGGCGCCCCGGTCTCGACGAGGAGCGGCCGCAGGATCGCCATGCCGCCCTTCATGGCGTTGGCGGCGAGCAGCACTTCCGGCACGAACAGGATGCCGTCGCGGAAATCGATGCCGACGATGCGCATCCCCTCGACCAGCGCCTCGGTCAGGACGCGGTAGGGAGCCCAGCCGCGTTCGAGGAGGATGCGCACGCCCTCCTCGACCTCCTCCTTGAGACCGTCGTAGAGGTCGTCCTGGATCTGCTTGACGAGTTCCTCGTCGTCGAGTTCCCGCAGATCGAGTTCCTCGCCCTGCCCGCTCATCGCATGTCTCCCGGCTGCAGCCGACCGATCCCGATCGCGCACGGGCCCTAACCCGGCGGCCCGGCCGTCACTTCGTTCGTGGCGACAGACCGTCGCAGGAAAACGACAGCGTCCGAACGGACCGCATCGCGGTCTCCCGCCGCAACCGATATGTGACGCAGCGGCATTAACGTGAAGTTAACCGGCCGGCGGCAGAACGGGTGCGGAGCCTTCCGCGGGAGCCGGTCGTGTCCTTCACCGATCTGCCGCTGCTGCTGTCCGCCGTCGCCGCCCTCGCGGCGCTCGCCGCAGGCGTCCGGCCTTCGGGCGCGGCCCTCGCCTGGCTGCTTTTCGTCTTCGTGCGTGCCGCCGATCTGCATCAGTGGCTGGGTGCACTCCTCGCCGGGCTGCCGGTGGCGCCGTTCGAACCGCTGCCGCCGGTGCCGCGGCCGGCTCTCCTCGCGGGCTCGGGCCTCGCAGGCCTTCTGCCGCTCGCCGTCGCCTGCGGGGCGGTGGCGCGGGCGGGGAGCGCGGGCAGGGCCGGGATCGCTGCCGCGCTCGCCGGCCTCCTGGCCGCGAGCCTCGGGCTCGGCGGCGGGCTCGATCTCGCCGGCAAGCTCCTCCCGGATCTGCGGTCCCTCCTGGTGGCGGCCGAACTCTCGCTCGAGGCCGTGCTCGACCTCTCGGCCGCGGCCCTGCTGCTCGCCGCCGCGGCGCGCGCGGGGAGCGGCGCTCCCCTTGCCGCTGTGGCCGGCCCGGGCCATCTCGGCCATCCGGCAGCGAACGGAGCAGTCGCGGCGGAGGGGCGATGGATGCAGAGCAGCGCAGCGGGCTGACCCAGCTCGGCCGGCCGACACCGCTTCCGGCGAGCCCGGAGCAGGCGGTGCTGGAGACGGTGCCCAATCCGCACCCGGGCGCCCTCTACCTCGTGCGCTTCACCTGCCCCGAATTCACCTGTCTGTGCCCGATCACGGGCCAGCCCGATTTCGCCCATTTCGTGATCGACTACGTGCCGCGCGAACGCATCGTCGAGAGCAAGTCCTTGAAGCTCTATCTCGCGAGCTTCCGCAACCACGGAGACTTCCACGAGGCCTGCACCGTCGGCATCGGCAGGCGGCTCGTGGAGGTGCTCGATCCCGTCTGGCTTCGCATCGGCGGCTACTGGTATCCGCGCGGCGGCATCCCGATCGACGTCTTCTGGCAGACCGGCGAACCGCCGGCGGGGCTGTGGCTGCCCGACCAGGGCGTGCCACCCTACCGCGGGCGTGGTTGAAGTTCGACAACCTTAACGCGAAATTTACCGTCCTGCGCGACAAGGTCCCCGGCGCCGGCAGGCGCCCGTCCGGCCCGGGAGACCGACATGCCCTTTTTCGCCGCCTGTCCGCTCGCCGACGGCGAGACGCTCGAGATCTTCGAGGACCCCGACCCGCGCGAGTGGCGCGAACTCGAAGCCGCCGTCGATCCGGTCGACGGCGTGCGCGGGTTCCTCGTCGGCGGACGTCTCTACGCCTGGCTGCCCGCGGCCCTGCACGAGGAAGTCGAGCCGCAACTGCGGCAGCGGCTCGGCCGCGAGGGCTCCGGGCGGAGCTGGCTTCCCGTGACCATCGTCCCGGCGCTGCATCTCGTGACGGTGACGACCAGCCTCGATGCGACCGGCGACGAGAAGGCACTGCGCGACCGCATCGAAGCGCAGGTGCGGGCGAGCCCGGCCCTGCAGCGGCGCTTCCGCGGCGATTTCGCCATCCGCCACGCCTGGCGGCTGCGCGAGGCGGCCTGAGCCCTTGACCTTCCACCCGCTGGAAGGTCCAGATCCCGCACAGGGAGATCTGCAGCGCGGAGCGGGGACATGGCCACCGGAATGGCGGAACACGCCGCGGAAGCTCCGGCATCGGGAGGAAGGCGGTCCGCCGGCGCGGGGCTCAGGGTGCGAGTCGAGGGCATGACCTGCGCCACCTGCGCCGGGCGGGTGGAGAGGGCGCTCGCTTCGGTGCCGGGTGTCCGCCGCGCGAGCGTGAACCTCGCGCTGGAGCAGGCCGAAGTCGAGCTCGAACCGGGGGCCGATCTCGAAGCCGCGGTCGCAGCCGTGGCCCGCGCCGGCTATCGCCTGCCCGTCCGCGAAGTCGGACTCGTGATCCACGGCATGAGCTGTGCCGCCTGCGTCCGTCGCGTCGAACAGGCGTTGCGATCGCTGCCCGGCGTCCTCGATGCGAGCGTCAATCTGGCCCTCGGGCGGGCGGAGGTGCGCCTTCTGGACGGTGCCGTCGAGCTCTCCGACCTGGTCGCGGCGGTGCGGCGGGCGGGCTACGAGGCCGAGCCCGTGCCCGCGGAAGGCGGGGCCGCGCCCGCTGCGGAGGAAGAGCGGCGGGGCCCGCCGCTGGCGCTGTTCGGTGCTGCCGTCCTGACGCTGCCGCTCGTCGCGCAGATGGTCTGGCGGGCGCTGGGCTTTTCCTGGCATCTCTCGCCCTGGCTCGAGCTCGCGCTCGCGACTCCCGTCCAGTTCGTCTTCGGCGCGCGCTTCTACACGGGGGCCTTCAGGGCGTTGCGGGCCGGCGTCGGCAACATGGACCTGCTCGTGGCACTCGGCACCAGTGCGGCCTGGGGTTACAGCTTCGTCCTCCTGCTGCGCTACGGCGGCGCGGCGGCGGGGCACCTCTATTTCGAGGCGTCCGCCGTCATCGTCACCATGATCCTCCTCGGCAAATGGCTCGAGGAGCGGGCGAAGCGCAGCGCCTCCGAGGCCATCCGCAAGCTGATGGCACTCCGCCCCGAGACGGCGCGGGTGCTGCGCGACCGTGCCGAGGTCGAGGTGCCGGTGGCGGAGGTGCGGGTCGGCGACATCGTCGTCCTGCGCCCCGGCGAGCGGGTGCCCGTGGACGGGCGCGTGCTCGAAGGCGAGAGCGAGTTCGACGAATCGCTGGTCACCGGCGAGAGCATGCCCGTCCGGCGCGGACCGGGCGACACGGTGATCGCGGGGGCGCTCAACGGCCCGGGGCTCGTGCGCATCGCGGCCACGCGCGTCGGACGCGACACGACGCTCGCGCGCATCGCCCGGCTCGTCGAGCACGCCCAGGCCGGCAAGGCGCCGATCCAGCGTCTCGTCGACCGCGTCGCGGCGGTGTTCGTCCCGGTGGTCGTCGGCATCGCGGCCGTGACCTTCCTCGCCTGGTGGCTCGGCACGGGAGAGGTGGAGCCGGCGCTCGTGGCCGCCGTGTCGGTGCTGGTGATCGCCTGTCCCTGCGCGCTCGGCCTCGCGACGCCGACGGCGCTCGTGGCCGGAACCGGAGCCGCCGCGCGCGCCGGCATCCTGATCCGTGACATCGAGACCCTCGAGCGCGCGCACGCCGTCGACACGGTGGTGTTCGACAAGACCGGGACGCTCACCGAGGGGCGGCCCGCGGTGGTGGAGGTCCTGCCGGCGGGTCCGGGCGAGGACGAGCTTTTGGCGCTCGCGGCCAGTGCCCAGCGCGGCAGCGAGCACCCGCTGGGCCGGGCCGTGGTGCGGGCGGCCGAAGAACGTGGCCTCCCGATTACGGAGCCGCAGAGCTTCCGCGCCGTGCCCGGGCAGGGGCTCGAGGCGCGCGTGCACGGGCGCGATGTGCGGATCGGCCGGCCGGGCTTCGTCGAGGTGCCGGAGGCCGCATGGCTGGACCGCGCGCGGGCGCTCGAAGAGGCGGCGCGGACGGTCGTGGCGGTCGCGGTCGACGGGGCGTTCGCCGGCCTGCTGGCGCTCGCCGACCGGCCGCGCGACGATGCCGCCCGGGCGGTCGCGGAACTGCGCCGGCGCGGGCTGCTCGTGGTGCTGCTGAGCGGCGACAATCGCGCGACGGCGGAGGCGGTGGCGCGCGAGCTCGGCATCGACCGCGTGCTCGCACCGGTCCGTCCCGAGGACAAGGCCAACCGGATCGCGGAGCTGCAGCGGGAGGGACGGGTCGTCGCCATGGTCGGCGACGGCATCAACGATGCGCCCGCTCTGGCGGCGGCGGACGTCGGCATCGCCATGGGCAGCGGTGCCGACGTGGCGCTCGAGACCGCCGGCATCACGCTCGCGCGCCCGCGGCCGTCGCTGGTGCCGGCCGCCCTCGACATCGCCCGGGCCACGCGCCGCAAGATCTGGCAGAACCTGTTCTGGGCCTTCATCTACAATGTCGCCGGCATTCCGCTCGCGGCCGCGGGTCTGCTGGATCCGGCGATCGCGGGCGCGGCGATGGCCATGAGCAGCGTGAGCGTCGTGACCAACGCCCTCACCCTGCGCGGCTGGCGGCCGGCGACGGATACGGGAGTTCCGGCATGAACATCGGCGAGGCGGCGCGCGCGAGCGGCCTTCCGGCCAAGACCCTGCGCTACTACGAGGCGATCGGGCTGGTCGTGCCGGGCGGGCGGCGCGACAACGGCTACCGCGACTACGACGAGGCGGACGTGCACCGGCTGCGTTTCGTCCAGCGGGCGCGTTCGCTCGGCTTCAGCGTCGCCGAGTGCCGCGAGCTGCTCGCGCTCTACGACGATCGCAACCGCACAAGTGCCGAGGTCAAGCGCATCGCGCTCGAGCGCATCGCCGCCATCGAGCGCAAGATCCGCGAACTCGAAGCGATGCGGCGGGCGCTCCTGCATCTCGCCGAGCGCTGCCACGGCGACGGGCGGCCGGACTGTCCGATCCTCGACGATCTCGCGGGCGAGGGGGAGGGGACGGGCGCCGGCGGCCGCCGATCACAGCGGCCGCGGGCCGGACAGGATGATCGCGGCGCCGATCAGGCAGAGGAGCGTGCCCGCGAGGTCGAACCGGTCGGGTGAGGTGCCCTCGACCAGCCACAGCCAGCCGAGCGAGGCGGCGATGTAGACGCCGCCGTAGGCCGCGTACGCGCGGCCGGCGAAGGCGGTGTCGATCTGCGCGAGCAGCCAGGCGAAGGCGAGGAGACCGGCGCTGCCCGGAAGCAGCCACAGGATCGTCCGGCCGAGCCGCCACCACATCCAGGTCGCGTAGCAGCCGGCGATCTCGAGGAGGGCGGCTGCGAGATAGACGCCGAACGCCTGCACCCGAGCGCTCCGCCCTTCAGGGCTCGGCGCGGCCGATCTCGTAGACGGCCCGGGTGCGGCGGCCGAGACCGCCGATCGCGAGCGTCTCTCCGAGCTCGACCCGGACCGGCAGGAAGGTGTCGGCGTCGAGCGTCCAGACGGTGTCGCGCCCGAAGGTCACGGGCGGCAGCTCGTCGAGGGCCTGCTGCTGCCGCGCCGGCTCCATGCGCGCGATCATCGCGAGAAGCCCGGGAAAACGCGCGAGCACCTCGCGCGGCGCGATCTCCTCGGCGGGCGTCTCGCTCCGCTCGACCACGAGCCGGCGGGCACCGTCCCGCTCCTCGAAGCGCGCCTGCTCGCGGATCGAAAGCCGCGGCTCGCGGTCGCCGATCATCGGCACGGAGCCCGTGGCTTCGCGGTGCAGCTCTTCGCCGACCGGCAGTTCGCGGCCGGCGAGGTCGAGCAGCGTCAGGAGATCGCGCAGCCAGACGCCGTCGAATCGCTCGTCCGGCGCGTCGGCGAGCTCGTGGAACGGCCGTCGCATGGCCTCGCCGACAGCATCCACCTGGGCCTCGGGATAGCCGCCGCCGACGAGCCCCCGCTCGATGTCGTCGACGACCCGGTCGGTGGCGGCGTGCAGCCACTCCCGCACCCGCCCGCGCTCGCGGATCGCCCGCGGCCGGCCGCGGGCGTCCGCCTCGACCTCGAAGGCGAGACCCTCGGCGATCGAGCCGAGCTTCTTCGCCACGTCGGACGGTTCGCCCGGAGCCAGGTCGTGGAGGATGCGCGCGACCGACCAGGAGAGACGCAAACCGTCGGGCCCGCGCGCGAGCACCCGCAGTCGGGCGAAGGTGCGGCTCTTCGCCTCGAGCAGCCAGTGGCCGTCGTTGTCGACCGACCGCTCGCGGGTGACGACCACGTCGAAGACGTCGCCCGGTGCCAGGACCGGCACCACGGTCACGGTTTCGTCCGCGCGCGACGATGCCGGCGCCACCAGCAGACCGAGGAGCAGCAGCAGACCGATCCCGTGCGGCACGTGCGAAGCCTCCTTCCGTCGTCGCGGTCGTAACCTTTCGCAAACTGGTCCGGCAGGGCCGGCGGTAAAGCCCGGGCGCGGGGCCCGGCGCGGACCCGGGGGTCAGAGCAGGCCGAGGGTACGGAAGCTCGCGTGCTTCTTCTTTCCGACCACCACGTGGTCGTGGACGGTGATGCCGACGGCGGCGAGCGCCTGCACCACCTGCCGGGTCATGTCGATGTCGGCGCGCGAGGGGGTCGGATCACCGCTGGGGTGGTTGTGCACCATGATGATCGCCGAGGCACCGAGCTCGAGCGCCCGCTTCACGACCTCGCGCGGGTAGAGCGGCGTGTGGTCGACGGTGCCGCGGCTCTGCACCTCGTCCTTGATCAGGATGTTCTTGCGGTCGAGGAACAGGATGCGGAAGTGCTCGCTCGGCTCGTGCGCCATCGCCACGTCGAGATATTCGAGGAGCGCCGTCCAGCTGCCGATCACCGGACGCTCCCGCACCTGCTCCCGCAGCACCCGCTGCAGGAGTTCGTAGATCGCCTTGAGCAGCACCTGCGTGAAGCGGAGATCGTCCTCGCGCACCGGCCGCCTCTCGTCGTCGGCCGGCAGACGGGCCGGATCGAGGCCGAAGCATTCGGCGTAGCGCCCGGGATCGGCGGCCAGCACCCCGCCGAGACCGCCGAAGCGCTGGATCATCTCCTTGGCGATCGGTTTGGTGTCGCGGCGGTAGACCGAGAAGAACAGCAGCAGCTCGAGCAGCTCGTAGTCGGCGAGTGCTGCCGGCGACGCCTCGAGGAAGCGGGTCCGCAGCCGCTCGCGGTGGCCGTGATAGTGCCTGCGCCCCGCGGCCCCCTCGAAGGTGGGGGCGGGGGCTTCGGCGAGCCCGGGGCCGGCACGCTCGAGCTCCTCGGCGAGCGCCGCGACGCCCTCGGGCGGCAGCTGCCAGGCGGTCGCCTCGCGTCGCCAGCGTCCGCCGCAGCGCCGCAGCACCTCCCGCAGCGGGTAGGTGTTGCCGCGCACGAGGAAGCCCTCCGCCTCCGCTTCCGGCCGCAGGCATTCGAGGCCGAAGCGGGCGAGGCGGGTCGGGATCTGCGGATCGCCGGTGCCGTCCTGCATGCCGGCATTCTAAACCAGAGGGATCTCGCAATCCAGCTGGATCAACCTTTGATTGACAATGCACCGCCAGGCTTCGACGTGCACGCCGGCCGCGCGTGCGCGGGCAAAGGCCTCCGCCCAGGCCGGATCGATGTCGGCCGCCGGCCGGAAGGCCTCGACGTCGCCGCGTTGCGCGATCAGCAGCAGAGCGGCGTCGTGTCCCTGCGCGACGAGGCCGGCCAGCGTGCGGAGGTGGCGCGTGCCGCGGACGGTGGGCGCATCGGGAAACTCGGCGAGGCCGTCCCGCTTCCAGGTGATCCCCTTGACCTCGACGAAGAGCTGCCTGCCGTCGTCGCCTTCGATCACGAAGTCGAGCCGCGTGCCGTCGACGATGCGCGGCTCGCTGCGCAGCGCACGCCGACCGCGCGCGAAGGCGAAGCGCCCGGCCTCGAGGCCCTCGCGGGCGAGGCGGTTGGGGTTGCGACTGTTGACGCCGACCAGAACGCCCGCCTGCTCGATCAGCTCCAGTGTCCAGGCGAGGCTGCGGCGGGGATCGCGGCTTTCCGAAAGCCAGACCCGGGCGCCCGGCACGGCGAGGCCGGGCAGACGCCCGGGATCGGCGCAGTGGGCCGTCACCGGCCCCTTTCCCTCGAGCTCGACATCGACCAGAAAGCGCTTGTAGCGTCGGAGGAGGAAGCCGGGATGGAGAGGGTGCGGCAGATGCAAGGCCGGGGTCCGTGGCTCACGGGGCGGGCGGCATGACCGGCGGCGGGGAGCCGGCGACGGCGGCGGTGATCGTGATCGGCAACGAGATCCTCTCGGGCCGCACCGTCGACGCCAATCTGCCCTGGCTGGCGCGGGAACTGAACGCCCTCGGCATCCGCCTGCGCGAGGGGCGGTTCGTTCCCGACGACGCCGACATGATCGTCGAGGCGGTCGACGCCTGCCGGCGGCGCTGGACCTATGTCTTCACGACCGGCGGCATCGGCCCGACCCACGACGACATCACGGCCGCCGCCATCGCCCGCGCCTTCGGCAGGCGCCTGATCCGCCATCCGGAGGCGGAACGCCGGCTTCGTGCCCACTACCCGCCCGAACGGATCAACGAAGCGCGTCTCAAGATGGCCGAGGTGCCGGAGGGGGCGGATCTCGTCGACAATCCGGTGAGCGTGGCGCCGGGGTTCCGGATCGGGAACGTCTACGTCTTCGCGGGCATCCCGCGCGTCGCGCAGGCCATGTTCGAGGGCATCCGCCACCAGCTCGCGGGCGGGCCGCCGGTGCTGTCCCGGGGGCTCCTCGTCTTCGCCCCGGAAGGCGAGGTGGCGGCAACGCTCTCCGCAATCCAGGCGCGTTTCACGGATGTCGAGATGGGGAGTTACCCCTTCTTCCGTTTCGACCGGCCCGGAACCAACATCGTCCTGCGTTCACCGGATGCGGCCCGCATCGCCGCGGCGCTCGACGCCCTGCGCGCGGCGCTCGCGGAGGCCGGGATCGAGTTCCGGGAGGAGGACGCCGGACCGGGCCGAGCGCAGGAGCAGCCGACTTGAGGGTCACCGACGAATTCTGGCCGGGTGCCATGTACGCGCCCACCCTCGGCGACATCGCCACCGTCGCCGAGCGGATTCTGCGGGAGCTGCCGGAGCCGTTCCGCTCGCTCGCCGGCACGGTGCCGGTGCGGGTCGAGGAATGGCCGCAGGAAGAGGTGCTCGACGAGCTCGGCATCGAGGACCCGCTCGAGCTCACCGGCTTCTATTCCGGCACCCCGATCGGCGAGCGGGGGAGCTCCGGGATCCCGACCGGCCCCGACATCATCTTCGTTTACCGCATGCCGCTGCTCTACGAATGGTGCGAGCGCGGCTGTTCGCTCGAGGAAGTGGTGTTCGACGTGCTCACCCACGAGATCGGGCACCATTTCGGGATGAGCGAGGAGGAGGTGCTGCGCATGGAGGGCCGGGGGGACGGCAGGTGAGCATCCGCGCCCTCGACCATCTCGTGCTCACCGTGACCGATCGCGAGGCGACGCGGCGCTTCTGGGTCGACGGTCTCGGCATGGAGTGGCGCGAATCCGACGACGGCCGGGTCGCGCTCCACTTCGGGCGCCAGAAGATCAACCTCCACTTCCGCCCGGGCGAGTTCCAGCCCGCGGCCGCGCGGCCGGTCCCGGGTTCGGCCGATCTGTGCTTCCTCGTCGACGAGCCGCTCGGGACCCTCGCGCGGCGGCTCGCCGCGCTGGGCCATCCGGTGATCGCGGGTCCGGTGCGGCGGACGGGAGCGACCGGACCGCTCGTCTCGATCTACATCCGCGATCCGGACGGCAATCTGGTCGAGCTGTCAGAGCCCTGCGCGTGACGGGCCGTCGGCCACGAACTCGAGCGCGAGGCCGTTCGCGAACGACGGATCGACCGCGATCCGGCCGGCCCGGGCGCGGAATGCCACGCCCTGCCGTTCGAGGACCGCGCGCGTGCGGGCGAGATCGGCGACCGCGATCTCGGCGGCGACGAGCCGGGGCGTCTCCGTCGCCTCGGGTTCGCCGAGCTCGGGATGGAACAGCCGCACGTCCTCGACGGGCGCCACGACGATCGTCTGCCCGCCGCAGTGGAACGCGGTGACCTCGTCGGTGTTGGTGGCGGCTGCATCCCCCAGCACCGCGGTCAGCGCCGCGGTCGCCGCCTGCGGCGGGTCTGCGAGCAGCGTGCAGCTCCTGAGCGCGAGGGCACCGTTGTCGTGGCGCAGCCATTCCGGCCGTCGCAGCTCCCGCGGCGTCTCGTGGAAGCAGGCGAAGAGCACGAAGCCGTCGAGCGCGGCGAGCTCGGGCGCCACGTTCGAGAACCGCAGTTCCACCTCCGCGTCGCCGTCCTCGATCCGGCGGCGGAGCGCCTCCGGGCCGCGCACGCCGAGCCCCGCTGCACCCCAGGCACGGGCCGTGCCGGCCGCGTCGTCGGTGGCGAGCGCCACGCCCATGCCTCCCTCGCCGTACCGCTCGAGGAAGCTCGCGATGTCGTGGCGGACGCCCGAGGGATCGAGGACCCCGAGCAGTTCGATGTAGCCCCGCTCCAGCATCACGCAGACGTTCGCGGTGGTCCAGCCGACGTGGCGGCCCAGCGGTGTCGTCGTGAAGCCGAGCCGCTGCCAGACGGTGGCCGCGGCGCCGAGGTCCCGCACCCCCACCAGCAGATGGTCGATGCCGCGAATGTGCCGGTCCATCGGCCCCGGTCTCCTCTCGTCGTCGCGCCGCGATGCCGTTAAGTTGCGCCCGCAGCCGGCGGCCGGCAAGCGGACTTCGGGAGATCGCGCGTGACGATCGGCATCATCTGCGCCATTCCCCAGGAGCTGGTCCACCTCGGGCGCGCGCTCGCGGACGGCGTGGTCGAGGAACGGGCCGGGCTCCGGTTCTCCCGCGGCACCCTCGAAGGGCGCGAGGTGGTGCTGGTCGGCGCCGGCATCGGCAAGGTCAACACGGCGATGACGGCGGCGCTGCTCGCCGACCGTTTCGGTGCCGATCCGATCGTCTTCAGCGGCGTCGCCGGCGGGCTCGATCCGGATCTCCACATCGGCGACGTGGTGATCGCCGAACGCACCGTGCAGCACGACTGCGGCTGGATCGAGGACGGGAGGCTGCACGTCTACCAGGCCGGCCACGTGCCCTTCTTCAATCCCACCGAACGGCTCGGGTGGGAGGTGCCGGCGGAACTGCTCGCACGGGTCCGCGGGCGCCTCGAAGGCTTCTCCCTGCCGGCGCTCTCGCGCCGCGCCGGCGGCGAGGGAGCTCCCGCCCGCATCGTCTTCGGCACCATCCTCTCGGGTGACCAGTACATCCACTGCGAGGCGACGCGCGAGCGGCTGCACCGCGAGCTCGGCGGACAGGCGGTGGAGATGGAGGGCGGGGCGCTCGCGCAGGTGTGCGAGGCGTTCGGTGTCGGCTGGCTCGACATCCGGGCGCTCTCCGATCTCGCCGGGCGCGATTCGCGCTTCGATTTCCACGCCTTCGTCGACGAGGTGGCGGCGAGTTCGGCCCTGATCCTGCGCCACCTGCTGCCGGTGCTCTGACCACGCCACGAGCCGCGGTTGCTCCGGAGCCGGGTGCCGGCAGGCTGTTGCATCGCCGTCCGGGTGCGGCGAAGATGGTCGCGAGATCCGCGGGGAGGAACGCCGTGATCGTGATCGAGGCCAACGGAGCCCGGATCCCGGCACTCGGGCTCGGCACCTGGGAGCTGTCGGGCTCCGTCGCCGTCCGCATCGTCGAATACGCGCTCGAGGTCGGCTACCGGCACATCGACACGGCGCGGATGTACGGCAACGAGCGCGAGGTCGGCACCGCCGTCCGCAACAGCGGCCTGCCGCGCGGGGAGCTCTTCGTCACCACCAAGATCTGGCCGGACAGCTTCCGCAGGGGCGAGCTGCAGCGGGCCGCCGCCGACAGCGTCGAGCGCCTCGGCTTCGTGCCGGACCTGCTGCTGCTCCACTGGCCGAACCCGGAAGTGCCGCTCGCCGAGACCATCGGGGCGCTGGTCGACGCCCGGGAGCGCGGCCTCACCCGGCACATCGGCATCAGCAACTTCCCGACCGCGTCGATGGCCGAAGCGATCCGCCTGTCGCCCGTGCCGCTGGTGACGAACCAGGTCGAATACCATCCGTTCCTGAGCCAGAAGCGCGTGCTCGCGGCCTGCCGCGCGGCGGGCATGGCGCTCACCGCCTACTGTCCGCTCGCCCGCGGCCGCGTCTTCGGCCATCCGGTGCTGGAACGGATCGGCGCCCGTTACGGCAAGTCCGCGGGGCACGTGGCGCTTCGATGGCTCGTGCAGCAGCCGATGGTCGCGGCCGTCCCGCGCTCGGCCAAACCGGAGCATGTGCGGAGCAATTTCGAGATCTTCGATTTCGCCCTCACACCCAGGGAGATGGAGGAGATCTCCGCGCTTGCCGATCCGCGCGGGCGGGTCGTGGACATCGCCGGTCTGGCGCCGGCCTGGGATCCCGAGTGAGGCTGGCCGTGGAACTCTTCCGTCACTTCGAGGCGAAGCGCATCGAACTCCCGGAGGGCCACGCCTTCTGCCGCATCGGCGGGGACGGGCCGCCGCTCTTCCTGCTGCACGGCTATCCCGAGACCCATCTCATGTGGCACCGGGTGGCACCGCTGCTCGCGCAGCGCTTCACCGTCGTCTGTCCGGATCTCCGGGGTTACGGCGACAGTGCGCGACCGGCGACCACGCCCGACCACGAGCCCTACTCGAAGCGCGCCATGGCGCGCGACATCGTGGCGCTCGCCGACGCGCTCGGTTTCCGGCGGTTCTTCGCCGCCGGACACGACCGCGGCGCCCGCGTCCTGCACCGTCTCTGCCTCGACCATCCGGACCGGGTCGGCAAGGCGGCGCTGCTCGACATCGTGCCGACCCGCACCCTCTACGAGGCGACGGACCAGGGGATCGCCACCGGCTACTTCCACTGGTTCTTCCTGATCCAGCCCGATCCGCTGCCCGAGCGGCTGATCGGCGCCGACCCGGGCTTCTGGCTCGACTGGATCCTCGGCCGCTGGTCGGCCGCACCCGCTTCCGAAGTGTTTCCGCGCGCGGTGGTCCGGGAGTATCTCCGCTGCTTTTCCGATCCCGCGACGATCCACGCCACCTGCGAGGACTACCGCGCCGGCGCCTCGATCGATCTCGAACACGACCGCGCCGACGCAGACCGCCTCATCACCTGCCCGCTGCTCCTGCTGTGGGGGGAGAAGGGCTTCGTCCACCGCCACTTCGACGTCCCCGCCTGCTGGCAGCCGAAGGCCGCCGGACCGGTGCGGGGGAAGGCGCTGCCCTGCGGCCATTTCCTTCCCGAGGAGGCACCGGACGAAACCGCGGCGGAACTGCTGCGCTTCTTCTGCGATTGACGCGGCGCGCCCGGGGCCGCAGTCTCGGCCGCGCTCCCTCGACGGTCGAACACGGTGCCGGCACGCAGCAGCGGTGGTCCTTCCCCGGACGATCTCGACCCCGGGCAGCGGCGTGCCGCCACCTTCGGCATCGCGCCGGGTGCGCCGCCGCATCCGCCGCTCCGGATCGCCGCCGGAGCCGGCACCGGCAAGACCACGACCCTCGCGCACCGCGTCGCCGAACTGGTCCTCGCCGGCGCCGATCCCGGGCGGATCCTGCTCCTCACCTTCACCCGCCGCGCCGCCGAAGAGCTCTGCGCCAAGGCGGCGGCGATCTGCGAACGGCGGCTCGGGGTGCCCTTCGCCGACCGGCAGATGCTCCCGTGGAGCGGCACCTTCCACGCCGTCGCGCTCAGGATCCTGCGCGCGCACGCGCCCGCGCTCGGGCTCGATCCCGCCTTCACCCTGCTCGACCGTTCGGATGCGGCGGAGCTTCTCGATCTGCTGCGAGGCGAGCTCGGGCTCGCCGATGGTGGCGTGCGCTTCCCGCAGAAGGGCACCTGCCTCGAGATCTGCAGCTACACGCTGAATGCCGGGCTGCCGCTCGGCCGGGTGCTCGCCGACCGCTGGCCCTGGTGCGTGCCGGTCGAGGACGGGCTGCGGCGGCTGTTCGACGCCTACGCCACGCGCAAGGCCGCCTGGCGGCTCCTCGACTACGACGATCTCCTGGTCGCCCTCGCGACGGTGCTCGAGCACCCGGTCACGGGCGACGCCGTGCGCGCACTCTTCGACTTCGTGCTGGTCGACGAATACCAGGACACGAGCCCGCTGCAGGCGCGGATCGTGCGCGGTCTCCGGCCTTCCGGCGAGGGGCTCACGGTGGTGGGCGACGACCAGCAGGCGATCTACGGCTTCCGCGCCGCGAGCGTGCGCAACATGCTCGATTTCCCGTCGCTCTTTCCGACACCGGCGGCGACGCTCACGCTCGAGCGCAACTGGCGGTCCACCGAACCCGTCCTCCGGCTCGCGAACGCGATCCAGGCGGAAGCGGCCGAGCGCATCCCGAAGCGCCTTCGCGGCGGGGGACGGGACGGCCCGCGGCCGCAGCTCCTCGTCGTCGCCGACGAGACCGCGCAGGCCCGCGAAGTGGTGACGCGGGTGCTGGCGCTCCGCGAGGAGGGCGTGCGGCTCTGCGATCAGGCGGTGCTCGTGCGCAGCTCTCATCACACCACGCTGCTCGAACTCGAGCTCGCCCGAAGGCGCGTGCCCTACCGGAAATACGGCGGGCTGCGGCTGCTCGAGGCGGCACACGTCAAGGACTTCCTCGCCTTTCTGCGGTTCGCCGAGAACCCGCGCGACCGCCTCGCCGGAACGCGCATGCTCCGCCAGCTCCCGGGCATCGGCCCGGCCTTCGCCGAGGCGGCGCTCGACCGCCTCGAAGCCGCCGGTTTCGAGCCCGCGGCCCTCGCGCTGCTGCCGCCGCCCGCTCCCGCACGCGGGATCTGGGCCGGGTTCGTGGCGCTGCTCGGCCGGCTGTTCGCGGCCGATGCCTGGCCGGAGCCGGTGCACGTGCTGCGCCGCTTCCTCGCGCCGCTGCTCGCCGCCCGCTTCGATGATCACGAGGAACGCGGGCGCGATCTCGACCAGCTGGAGCTCGCCGCCGCCATGGCGCCCTCGCGCCGCGAGTTCCTCGCCGGCCTCGCGCTCGAGCCGCCGCTCGGCACCGGCGCCGAGGCCGCCGATCCGAGGCTCGACGAGGACTGGCTCGTGCTCTCGACGATCCATTCGGCGAAGGGGCGCGAGTGGGAGGCCGTCTACCTGCTCTGGCTCGTGGACGGCTGGATCCCGTCCGACATGGCCACGGGCAGCGCGGCCGAGATCGAGGAAGAGCGCCGGCTCTTCTATGTCGCGGTGACGCGGGCGCGACGCCGGCTGTTCCTGCTCCAGCCGCTCCGCTGTCACGTCCACGCCGAGCCGCGGCGCTCCGACCGCTACGTCCGGGCCGCGCCGTCGCGATTCCTGACGCCGGGCGTCCGGCGCGAGCTCGATCCGGTGCCCTGCGGTGGACCGCTTCGGCCAGCCGCGACCGTGGCGGCTGCGCCGGCGGTGGCGGATCCGGGAGGGGAAGTGCTGCTCGACCTCGCGGAGCGCCTCAGGGGGATGTGGCGGCGCGCATGACGGCGGCGGGCCCGGCGGAGGCGGCCGCCCTTCGCCGCAGATCGGAGAGGGCCGCGAGCAGGAGCAGGATGCGGACCGCCTCGGCGGCGCCGCGGCCGAGCGCGACCGAGCGGGGATCGCCGAGCCAGCAACCGACGAGGAAGAGCGCGAGGCCGACGGCGAGCGCGGCGAGGTTCGCGCGGAGCACGGCGCGCTCGCGCGCGAGCGCCGCGAGCACGCCCTGGAGCCAGCTTCCGGGGTGCTGCAGGGCGAACCAGGGCAGGAACCAGAAGAGGAGCCCGGCCGCGGGGCGGTAGGCGTCGCCGAAGAGCCGCGGCAGCAGCAGCGGGCCCACGACCGCCGCCGCGGCGGCGAGGGCGAGACCGAGCGCCGCCGTCGCGACGAGGCCCGAAAGCAGGGTGCGGCGGATCTCCGCGGGCCGGTCGCGGAGCCTGCCGGCGCGGGCGAGGGCGAGCTGGGAGGCGGCATTGGCGAAGACGAGGCCGGCCACGAGCACGCCCGCCGCGATCTGGTACTGGCCCGCCTGCGCCGCACCGAGCAGCCGGCCGACGAGCAGGATGTCGAGGGCGAGGAGCGCCTGGGCGGCGATGCCGCCGAGACCGAGCGGAACCGCGCGGCCGAGCAGGGCGGAGACGGCGGGCGGCGCCCCGACTGCGGAAGGTGGCAGGTGTCGCAGGGCCGCGAGCGAGAGGAGGGCCGAGGCCCACCAGCCGGCGGCGACCAGGGCCGCTGCGGTTTCGAGCGACAGGGCGGAGCCGGTGAGACCGGAGGTGGCGATGGCGAGGGCCGCGACGAGCGGACGCGCGAGAAGCGGCAGTGCGGCCTCGGGTGAGCGGCCGCGGGCGAGCGCGATCCAGTCGCAGAGAAACGCCGAGGCGAAGAGGGCCGAGAGCAGGAAGGCCGCCGCGACCCCGGTTCCGGGCACGAGCCGGACGGCCGCCGGCAGGGCCGCGACCGCGACGAGGGCCGCGAGCGCGAGCCGCAGGCCGAAATAGCGCCCGAGCCCGCGGCGAACGGCACCGGCGTCGTGACCGCAGTCGGCGGTCACCACCGATCGCAGCCCGAGCTCCGCGAGCAGCAGCGCCTGCCCCTGCAGCGCCAGCAGCATGGCGAGGCGCCCGTAGTCCGAAGGCCCAAGCGCGCGGGCGAGCAGCGTCGTGACGACGAAGCCCGCGAGGGCGGCGAGCAGGCGCGCGAGCGCGAGGGTGCCGACGTGCCGGGCGGAGCGCGCGAGCGACCGCAAGATGGCGTCAGCCCGCCCGCGCGAGCTCGCGGTAGAGCCCGACGAGGCGGTCCATCACCACTTCCTCCCGCACCTCGCGCACCCGCTCCGAACGGCGCACGCGTCCCTCCCGCACGAGCGCCCCGGCCGACCGCACGGCGTCGGCGAGCGCTTCGGCCGAGGGCGGGCGCACGAAGCCCGTGCATCCCTCCTCGACCCAGAGGCGCACGTCGCCGACATCGGTCGTGACCACCGGCCGGCCGGCCGCGAGCGCCTCCTTGACCACGGTCGGCGAGGCCTCGGAGAGGCTCGTAACGAGCAGGATGCCGTGCCGCGCGAAGATCCCCGGGATCTCCGCATGCGGTACCCGTCCGAGCCAGCGGATGCGGGAGCGGGCGGGGCTGCGGTCGATCCGGCGGAGGAGATCGCGCGCGTCCTCCCCGTCGCCGACGATGGTGAGGGTGTGGTCGCCGCCGGCGGCGACGAGCCGTTCGAGCACGGCGATCGCGAGCGGCAGGTTCTTGAGGCGGCAGATCCGGCCGACGAACAGCAGGCGTGTGGCCAGTTCCGGTCCCGGCAGCGGCACCGCCTCGAACGGCGCGGCATCGAAGCCTGCCGGGACCACCTCGGCGCGGGCGAAGGGTTCCGCCGCGATCTCGGCTTCGAGCCGCGCGCGGTCCGCGGCATGCACGAGGACGAGCCGGTCGGCGCGCGCGACCGCCCGCCGTTCGAGGGCGAGCATCAGGCGGCGCAGCGGCTTCGCGAGCGGACCGAGGCGGCTTTCGAGCACCCTCCCGGTCGGGCCGTGGTAACTGATCACGACGCGGCCCCGGCGCGGCGCCAGCACGTATTTCGGCCAGGCGGCATAGTTGCGGTGGAAGTGGAACACGTCGTCGTCGCCGAACTCCCGCCGGTGGCGCCAGAACCAGAGCCAGGTGCCGAGGAAGAACGGGGGAAATGCCGCTCCCTTCGAGACGTAGTCGACGCGCGGATGACCGGGTCCGTCGCCGAGACGGGAAGCGATCAGCCGGTAGTCGGCGCCGGCGCGGGCGAGCGCGCGGTGCAGGGCGCGGAAATGCTCGGCACCACCACCTTGGTCCTGGGCGAGCGGATCGTTGTTGTAGAAGACGTAGATCACGGCTTGCGGTCCACGGAGGTGTTGCGTGCGGCGGCTTCGAGCTGCCGCTCGAGCGCGAGGACCAGATCCTCGACCGGTCCGCCGACCCGCACGCACGTCAGGTCGAAGCGGCGGGCGACTTCGGCGTAGAGCCGGCGGCGTTCCCCGGAGAAGGGATCGGCGGCGACATCCGGCCGGTCGCGCAGGATCTCATCCGGGTCGCGTTCGAGCAGGAACACGGCGCGCGGTCGCGGCAGAAGCCGTTCGAGCAGCGGACCGATACGGTCGAGGACGAACGCCTCCCGGCCGGTCTCGAGGGCGAGATCGACCAGCGTGTCGTAGAGGCAGCGATCGGCGACGACCGGGCCCCGCGACCGCAGACGCAGCAGGATCTCGAGCGCCTGGTCGACCGTCTGCAGCAGAAGGAACAGAAGGGCGAGGCCCGGCAGGCGCCGGAAGTCGCGCTCGCGACAGGCCACCCCGTCCCGCACCCGCAGCCGGCTCAGGCCGCAGAGCCGCATGAGGGCGAGCAGCGGCTTCGAGACGTAGTTGCGGTAGCGGCTCCAGACGTAGCGCGCCGGGGCGCCCCGGCGCGCGAGCCGGTTCGCGAGCGCCCGCGCGAGCGTGGTCTTGCCGCTGCCGTCCGGACCGCACAGGGCGACGAGGCGGAGCCGCCAGAGGCGGCTCCCGGCGTCGAGCCGGTCGGGCAGGAGCCCGAGGGTCGCGGCCCGCCAGTCCGAGCGTGCGGTCGGGGTGACCTTCGGAGGCGCGGCGAGCGCATCGAGGACCGCGTCGGCGAGCTCCTCCGGTCTCGCGACCGCGCGGCCGCCGAGCCGACGCGCCCAGGTGCCGACCCCCGGCCGGTCGAGGACGACCACCGGACGGCCGGCGAGTGCCGCCTCCGGCACCACGAGCGGAGCCTCGGAAACGGTGATCCGGAACGGCAGCAGGAACAGGTCGATGCCCGCGAGCGCGCGGGCGAGCGCGTCGGGCGAAAGATTCTCGTGCAGCACCTCGATGTCGGTTGCGGCGGGCGAGTGCCGCAGCCGCCGCGCGAGCCAGCCGGGAAGCGGTCCGCCGTCGGGGCGCAGCACGAGCCGGAGCCGCAACCTGTGCCCGCGCCGGCGCAGCTCCTCGAAGACGTCGAGGACGAGATCGAGCCCGCGCAGGCGCAGCGGCGGTCCGAAGAAGCCGAGCGTCGGCACGACGTCGCGCGGCACCGGCGGAAGCACCGGCGGCCTGACGTCCGGGACCACGAGCGGCCCGTCGGGCAGGCCACCGGCGACAAGCCGCGCGCGCGTCTCGGGACCGAGCCAGACGAGGCCCGCGAGCCCGGAGCGCACGACCGCCCGGCGCAGAAGGAAGCCCGGCAGCAGCGCGTTCGCGAGCGGGCGCAGCAGGAGCCGCCACTCCGCCGCCCAGGCCGCTGCCGGCAGCTGCAGCAGTTCGGACAGCCGCAGGCGCGGGCTCGCGACGAGCGCGTGCACGGGCACCGCGGCATCGAGCCGGGGCAGGCGGGCGAGCTCGGCGAGACCGACCACGGCGAGCACCCGGTCGGCGCCGAGATCGCGGACGAGCCGCGGCAGGGCCGCACCGATCCGGGCGAGGCTCGCATGCCGGCGGTCGGTGCGGTGGACCCTGTAGGGCACGTGCTGCGGAGGATCGGTGGCGTCGGTCGCCACCACGACCCGGAGCCCGTGCGCGACGAGACCCCGGGCGATGCCGTCGACCGTGTACCAGGGCTGCTTGTGCAGGTTGCGCGCCGAGAAGCCGAAGCAGAGCAGGAGCACGCACGGCCGCGCCGGGACCGGCGATGCCGCCGGTTCCGCAGTCGGGCTCCGCTGCGCGCCGCTCATGCCGCGTGCCGCAGCAGCGAACCGTAGCCGGCGAGCACCCGGCTCGCGACGATCCGCCAGTCGAAGGCGCGCTCCACGAGCGCACGCGCGCAGGCGGCCCGGACGGTGGCCGCGGCGTCGTCGGCGAGGCAGTCGTCGATGGCGGCGGCAAGCGCCCGCGGATCCGGTGCGGCGAGGAAGAGCGGCGGGTCGCGGCCGAGGTCGGCGAGCGCGCCGATCGGTGTCGTCACCACCGGAGCGCCCGCCGCCATGGCCTCGAGCAGGACGAGCGGGAACCCCTCGTAGTCCGAGGGATGGACGAAACAGCGCGCGCGCTGCAGGAGCGCCTGCAGCGCGGGCCGTCCGACGAAGCCGAGGAACTCGGTGCGCCCGGCGATGCCGAGCTCCCGCGCCCGTGCCTCGAGCCCCGGGCGCAGCGGCCCCTCGCCGGCGATCACGAGCCGCAGGCCCGAAGTGCGCAGCATGGCGAAGGCTTCGAGCAGGCGTGCGACGCCCTTGCGCCACGACAGCCGGCCGACGTAGAGGAGGAACGGTTCGCGTCCGGCGAGCGGCGCGAAGGCGAAGGCGCGGGTGTCGACCCCGTTCGGGCAGACGATCGGCTCCCGGCCGCCGAGCCGGTAATGGGCGGCGAGTTCGGCGGCGACCCGGCTCGAGACGGTGAACAGCACATCGGCGCGGTCGAGCCACGCCTGCTCGTAGCGACGGCTGAAGAGCCGCGCATTGAGGCGCATCAGCTTCGGAGCGAGTCCGGGCTCGGCGATCGCGGCATTGTCGGCGAGCATCGGCGTGTGGACGGTGACGGCGACGGATGTGCGCACGTCCACGGGCGGCAGCAGCGGCAGATGTACGTGCACGATGTCGGCCCCGGCCGCCTCGCCGGCGAGCCAGGCGGCGATGTGCGGCCGGGCGAGGCTGTGGTGGAAGGGGCGGAGCGGCAGGAACGGATACCGGTCGCAGGCGACGCCGTCGAAGCCGAGCCGCTGCCACCGCAGCGGATCGCTGCCGCGGGCGAGGATGCGGACCTCGTGACCGCGGGTGCGGAACTCGCGGGCGAGTGCGGCGACGTGCCAGCCGATGCCCTCGCGGGGCGGGAAGGGGTTGTTCGTCAGGAGCGCGATGCGCATGGCCTCAGGCGGGAGACAGGGCGGGTTCCGGACGCACCGTCGAGGTCCAGAAGAAGTCCTGGCCCGACAGACGGGCGGCGATGGCATCCGGCAGATGCGGTCCGAGCAGGCCGAGCCGGTAGCCGGCGAAGCGGACCGCCGTGTGCAGCACCGCGTAGGGGAGAAGGCCCGGCCGCTCGCGGGCGAGTCGCGCGAGCAGCCCGCGCAGATAGGCGAGGCCGCGCGCCTCGTCGCGTCCGGCCGCGAGCAGATGGTTCCGGAACAGCCGGCGGGTGTAGCCGACGTCGAAGGCGCGACGGAAGTCCTGCGCGAGCGCGGTCGGATGGGAGTGTTCGACCACCGCCTCGGCGACATAGGCGATGCGGTGGCCGCGGCGCAGCAGTTCGACCACGGCGATCGTCTCCTCGCTCACGAGCGTGGTCGGAAAGCCGCCGATCGCATCGAGCGCCGCGCTGCTCCAGGCGGCACAGGCGTTCGAGCAGTAGTGCGCGGCCGTGCCCTCCCTCGCCCAGTCCCCGGCCGAGCGCAGGGCGCTGCGGTCGGGGAAGCAGAAGTCGCGGCCGAACCGCTCGATCGGATCGGCATCCGGGCGCGCCACCTGGCGCGCATAGGCGACCGCCGCCCGGCCGTCGCGCACCGGTGCCGTCAGGGCCCCGAGCATGTCGGCCGAGCGCGGGCGCACATCGGGCGTCATCATCACGACGACCGGCGTGCCGAGCCGGCGGCGTGCCGCCTCCCGCGTCGCGCCGTGGTTGAACGCGCGCCGCGGCACCACGAACACCTCGGCCCCGAGCGCGCGCGCCAGCTCGACCGTCCCGTCGCCCGAGGAGCTGTTGACGACCAGCACCCGCGGGCGAAGGGGCGAGGCGAGGAGGGGCGGCAGGCAGTGCGGCAGGTGGTCCCGGGCGCGGTGGGTGACGACGACCACCCCGACCTCCGCACCCGCGGGCTTCCACGGCTTCCGTGCGCTCATGCCGGCTCTCCCTCGGGGATCCGGGCATGCATCGCGCCCGTGTCCCGGGCGTCCCCACGCGCCCGGGCCAGATGCCATGCGGCGAGGCGGTCCCAGGCGGCGTTCCAGTCGAAATCGGGCGCGAGTGCCGCAACCGACTCGAGACCGAAGCGCATGTGCGGTTCGTCGCCCGGCTCCGGCGGGTCGGCGGGCAGGAACCGGCAGGGCCGCCCGAGCCGGGGGCGCATCTCGCGCGCGAGGCGTTCGGCGAAGGCCGCGAGCGGCTCGGCGTAGCAGCTCGGAACCAGCCTGGATGTGCCCCGGCCGCCCGCGAGCTCGCGCGCGAAGCTGGCGTAGAGCGTCGCCAGCAGCTCGACATGGACATGATCCCTGAGCAGTCCCGGACGCCGCAGCACCGGCACCCGTCCCGCGAGCCAGGCTTCGATCAGCTCCCGGCAGAGCCCCGGCTTCTGGAACGGACCGAACGGGCTGCCGACGACGAACTTGCCGAGGGTGATGCCGCGCGTCTCGCAGGCGTGGCGGACGATCTGCCAGCCGAGGGTCTTCGCGAGCCCGTAGGCGCTGAACGCCCGGAGCGGCCGCTCGCCGCAGCCCTCGTCGGCCTCGAACAGGCTCCCGGTCCACACCACCGCGCGCAGGCCGCGCGCCCGCATGCGGTCGAGGATGCCGCCGAGGCCGCGGGTGTCGGCGGCGGCCGCCGCAAGCGCGTCGAAATGCGGGTCGCGATGATCGCCGACCGCGGCGCCGTGCAGGCACAGCAGGTCGAACGGCGCCTCCCGTTCGAGGGCGCGCAGCATGGCGGGCGACCCGAGGGGTGCGCCGTCGATGCGTCGGAGATCCGGCAGCAGCTGCTCCAGCCGTGCGCGCGCCTCGGGGTCGCGCGCGGCGTGCCGGCTGCGGCCGAACAGCACCACCTCGAACCCGGCGTCGGCGAGGCTCCGGGCGAACCACGCGCCGGTGAAGGAACTGCCGCCCGTGAACAGGACCCGCATCATGCCGCCAGATGCCAGGCCGGATCGAAATCCGGATGCGACCGGTCGCGCTCGGAGACGATCGACGGCGGAAACGGCCAGGGGATGGCGAAGGTGGGGTCGTCGTAGCGGATGCCGCGCTCGCGCGCGGGATCGTGGGCGGCCGAGACGAAGTAGAGCACGACGGCGCCGTCGGTCAGGGTCAGAAAGCCGTGCGCGCAGCCCGGCGGGACGAGCAGGGCCCGGGCGTTGTGCTCGTCGAGGCGGGTCGCGAAGTGCCGGCCGAAGGCCGGCGAGCCCGGACGGAGATCGAGCACGACGTCGTGAATCGCGCCGGCGATGCAGCGCACGAGCTTCGTCTCGGCGCTCGGCGGCAGCTGGTAGTGCAGGCCGCGCAGGGTCCCGCGCCGGTCGCTGCGCGAAACATTGGCCTGGACGACGTCGAGAGCGATGCCGAAATCCGCGAGCCGCCTGCGGCAGTAGGCGCGGGAGAACCAGCCGCGGCTGTCGGTCCGCGGGTCGAAGGCAAGCAGCGCCACTCCCGGCAGGGGCCGGTCCAGCAGCTCGACTTCGGAACGGATCACGGCTTCCACGGCGGCGCTCCGGATTCCCAGAGGGCCTGGATGCGCTCGCGGTCGCGCGGCGTATCCAGGCAGGACCAGAAGCCATGGTGGCGGTAGACGCGGAGCTCTCCCTCCCGCGACAGGCGGGCGAGCGGCTCGCCCTCGAGCACGCAGTCGGGATCGGTCGAGAGATAGTCGAGGAAGCCGCGGCGGAAGAAGAAGAAGCCGCCGTTGATCCAGCCCTCCCCGTCGACCGGCTTCTCGCGGAAGCTCATGACCCGGTCGTCCATCAGGGTCAGGCGCCCGAAGCGGTCGGGCGGATTGACCGCGAGCACGGTGCCGAGCGCGCCGTGCTGCAGATGGAAGCGCAGCTCGTCCCCGAGATCGGCGTCGGTGAGACCGTCGCCGTATGTGACGGCGAAATGTTCGGCATCGCCGAGATAGCGCGACGCGGCGATGGCGATGCGGCAGCCGGTCATGCTGCCGATACCGGTCTGGGCGAGGGTGATCTGCCAGTCCGGCCGCGGTCCGTTCTGGTGGTAGGAGAAGCTGTGATCGCGCAGGTCGAGGGTGAAATCGCAGACGAGATTGGGAAGCAGCGCGAAATAGGTGTGGATCGCTTCCGCCCGGTAACCCGTGCAGAGCACGAAGCGGCGGAACCCGAAGCGGCTGTAGCATTCGAGCAGGTGGGCGAGGAGCGGGCGGTCCCCGATCTCGACCATCGGCTTCGGCATTGGCGCACCGCTGCCGTAGAGCCGCGTGCCGAAGCCGCCGCACAGGACGAAGACGGGGACCTCCTCAGGCGACGGCATCGACGGGCTCCTCCCGCCGGGCCGCAGCCGCATGCGCGACGCGTCCGGCGCGGGCCAAGTGTTCGCCGATCTGCCGGTCGATCCAGCCGTCGTCCCCGCCCGCGAGCAGCCGGCGGTAGCCCTCGACGGTCCAGGCGGCGACGAGCGGGAGCGGCAGGACCGGCTGCCAGCCGAGGCGGTCCCTCGCCTTCAGGGCGGAGAGCCTCTGGCTTTCGAGTTCGACGTCCGAGAGCGGTGCGCCCGCCTGCCAGCCCTCCGCACCCCAGGCGGCGAGCAGGGCTTGCGTGAGTTCCGCGACCGTCCGGTCGCCGACGCCCGCGGCCGGCCCGAAGTTCCAGGCACCGGAATATTGCACCGGATCGCGCGCCGCCGCCTGCGCCAGCAGGATGTAGCCGTGCACCGCGTCGAGCACGTGCTGCCAGGGCCGGCGATGCTCCGGGTGACGGAGGCGTGGCGGCTCGCCGGCGACGAGCGCCCGGACGATGTCCGGAACGAGACGGTTGGGGGCGAAGTCGCCGGCGCCGACGACGTTGCCGGCGCGGGCGGTGGCGACACCGACCCCGTCTTCCGGCGTCAGGTGGCAGCGACGGTAGCTCTCGACCACGAGTTCGGCCGCGGCCTTGCTGGCGCCGTAGGGATCGCGGCCGCCGAGCGGATCGTCCTCCTCGCAGATCCGCGACGGATCCCGGTAGACCTTGTCGCTCGTCACCACCACGACCGACCGCAGCCCGGGAGAGCGTTGCGCCGCCTCGAGCAGACGGACGGTGCCGAGCGTGTTGACCTCGAACGTTTCCGCGGGTTGCTTGAGGGCATCGAGGACGAGGGCCCGGGCCGCCAGATGGAAGATCACGTCCGGCCGGAATTCGGCCACCACCCGCGCCAGCAGCGCGCCGTCACGGACGTCTCCCCGGAGGTCGTGGACGAGGCCGGCGACCCGCGCGTGCTCCCAGAAGGGCCGCGAAGAGCCGGGCGGCAGGGCGTAGCCGACGACGTCGGCGCCGAGATGGTGGAGACAGCGGCACAGCCAGATCCCCTTGAAGCCGGTATGCCCGGTCACGAGCACACGACGGTGCAGCCAGAACGTCGGATCGACCTGCATCGTGCCCCTCCCGGAACCCCCGGTTGGTTAACGCAACGGTTGATCACCATGTGCGTTTTCAACCTACGCGCAATTTTTCGCGTCTGCAAGTCGAAAACCCGGCGCATGCCGGCGACCCGCGCCCCGCGGACCGGGCCGTGGCCCGGGAACCACGGCCGGTGAAGCCCGCCTTCGTCGCCCATCCCGACTACGGGGTCGTCTTCCCGGGGGCGGGCCGCTTCCCGGCGGGCAAGTTCGCGGCCCTGCGGGCGGTGCTCGCGGCGGAGGGGCTGCTGCGGGACCCCGAGGTGCGGGTGCCGTTACCGGCTCCGGCGGCGGCGCTGATGCTCGCGCACGAGCCCGCGCACGTGCTCGCGGCGTTCGAGGGACGGCTCGCGCCGGCGGCCGTGCGTCGCCTCGGCTTTCCCTGGAGCCCGGAACTCCTGCGCCGGGCGCGGGCGGCGGTCGGCGGCACGGTGCTGGCCGCCCGGCTCGCGCTCGGGGAGGGGGTGGCCTGCAACCTCGCGGGCGGCAGCCACCACGCCGACGCGTCGGGCCCCTCCGGCTTCTGCCTCTTCAACGATGTGGCGGTGGCGATCCGCGTGCTGCAGGCGGAGGGAACGATCCGGCGCGCGCTCGTCGTCGACCTCGACGTCCATCAGGGCGACGGCACGGCGCGCATCTTCGCGGACGATCCGCGCGTGTGGACCTTTTCCGTCCACTGCCGCACCAACTTCCCGCTGCGCAAGGCGCGAAGCCGGCTCGACCTCGCCCTCGAGCCGGAAACCGGGGATGCCGGCTATCTCGCCGGGCTCGAACGGGTGCTCCCGGGGCTCGTCGCCGCGGCCGCTCCCGACATCGCCTTCTACAATGCGGGCGTGGACCCCCACCGCGACGACCGGCTCGGGCGGCTCGCGCTCACGGATCGCGGGCTCGCCGAACGCGACGCGTTCGTCCTCGGGACGCTGCGGCGCGCAGGCGTGCCGGTGGTCTGCGTCGTCGGCGGCGGCTACGGGGAGATCGGGGCCGTGGCCCGCCGCCACGCCATCACCCACCGCGTGCTCGCCGACCTGCCGCCGTGGTGAGGCTCAGGCGGGATCGAAGATCTTGCCGGGATTGAGGATGCCGTGCGGGTCGAGGGCGCGTTTGACGGCGCGCATGACATCGACGGCGTCGCCGAGCTCGCGCAGGAGGCTCGCCTTCTTGCCGAGGCCGATGCCGTGCTCGCCCGTGCAGGTGCCGCCTGCGGCCACCGCCCGCTCCACCAGCCGGCCGTTGATCGCCCGCACCGCGTCCCATTCCGCGGCGTCGTCGGGATCCACGAGAAAGATGACGTGGAAGTTGCCGTCGCCGACATGGCCGACGATGGTCGCCGGAACGCCGCTGTGCCCGATGTCCCGCCGGGTGTCGCGGATGCAGGCGGCGAGCGCCGAGATCGGCACGCAGACATCCGTGACCCAGGCCGCGGCACCCGGGCGCAGCGCCTTCGCGGCGTAGAAGGCGTCGTGCCGGGCCCGCCACAGCCGGTTGCGCTCCTCGCTCTGCCGCGCCCACCGAAAACCGCTGCCGCCGTGGGCGCGGGCGATCTCCGCCGCCACCTCGGCCTGCTCCCGGACCGCGGCTTCGCTGCCGTGGAATTCGTAGAAGAGGGTCGGGGCGGCCTCGAAGTCGGCGAGCGAGGCGAAGGCGATGCAGGCAGACATCTGCGCCGCGTCGAGCAGCTCGATGCGCGCGACGGGCACGCCGGAGGCGATCGTTTCGACGACGGCATGGACGGCAGCGTCCACCTCCGGAAAGGTGCAGACCGCGGCGGCGATGGCTTCCGGCACCGGCCACAGGCGCAGCGTGAGTTCGGTGACGATCGCGAGCGTCCCCTCCGAGCCGATCAGAAGGCGCGTCAGATCGTAGCCGGCGCTCGACTTGCGGGCCCGGCCCCCGGTCCGGATCACCCGGCCGTCCGCGAGCACGGCGGTGAGCGACAGGACGTTCTCGCGCATGCCGCCGTAACGCACGGTGGTGGTGCCGGTGGCGCGGGTCGCGGCCATGCCGCCGAGGGTCGCATCGGCCCCCGGGTCGACCGGAAAGAAGAGACCGGTGTCACGGAGCTCGTGGGCGAGCTGGCGCCGCGTCACGCCGGCCTCGACCACGACGTCCATGTCCTGCGGATGGAGGGCGAGGATCCGGTTCATCTGCGAGAGATCGAGGCAGACGCCACCCCGCACCGCCGCCACATGGCCCTCGAGGGACGTGCCGGCCCCGAACGCGATCACCGGGATGCGGGCTTCGGCGCAGATGCGCACGGCCTCGGCGACCTCGGCGGTACCGTGCGGAAAGACGACCAGATCGGGCGGGGCCGGGGGGTGGAAGGCCTCTCCCTGACCGTGACGCTCGCGGACCGCGGCGTTCCGCGTCGCCCGCTCGCCGAAGCGCTGTTCGAGGCGCTGAAGCGCGTCCGCGCGCCCGTCCGATGCCGTCGTCATCCGCGTCTCCTCCGGAGCGGGATCATTCTGCCACGCAGGGGCCGCGGCTGTCACGGGCGGCAAGAGTGTCCGGGAGGGGGCGGGTCGGCCGGCAAAGCTTGCCGCGCCCGGCCGCCGATCGCCTCGGGAACCGGCCCGGTCCGTGGAGGAAAGCGGCTGGCACGAGGGTTGCTCCCGGGCGTGTGCCATGACCGAAGCCATCCGACCGACCCAGTCTCCGGATCTCCCGCGCCGCGGTCCAACGCCGTCGGGGGATCCTGCCACCGCCCCGATGTTCGCGGCCCTGCTCGCGGTCTTCGGAGCGCCGGGCGGGACCGGCGCCCCGGCGAACCTGCCCGGCGGGGCGGGAGTGGTCGCGGCGCCGGCCGGCGGTGCCGTCGCGTCCGCCCTTCCGCCACTGCCCGCCGGCCGCTCCGACCCCGTGGCGGGAGGGGAAGCCCCTCCGACCGGCGCCGCGTCCGCGGGGCTGCACGCCGGCGGCGTGCCGGTCCCTGCCGTCTTCGCCGAGGGACAGCCGGGCCTCCCGGAGGGTCACGCGGTGGACCAGCCGCCGGCCGGCCGTCCCGCGCAGCCGTCCGGAGGCGGCACCGACCCGTTCGCCGCCGGACCCGGAGACAGTCGTCCCGGGCGGGGCGTCCCGCCGGTCGCCGCGCCGCCGACCGGCAGCTCACCGGGCGGGCCGATGCCGCCGCAGGCCGGTCGGCCTGCACCCGGCATCCCGTCCATGGCTGTCCGCGAAACACCCGAACCCGGGCCGTCCGCGGCGGTGCCGGCGGCGGGTGCGGGCGGCGGTCCCGGTCCGCACGTCGAGACCGCCGTCGCGCCGCAGTCCCATGTTGCCACGGCGCGGGCCGCGGCGCCCGCCTCCGGCCCCGCGGACCTCGCATTCGCTCAGCCCGCGGACGATCCGGAACCTGCCGGCGACGGGATGGCGAGCGGGCGTCTGCCGCCGCTGGCGGAGCCGGGTCGCACCGGGCCGTCGCCACATGCGGCGGAAACGGCGCCGCGCCCCGGAGGCCCGGCGCCGGCCCTGCCGGCCGTGCCGCCGCGCGATCTCTCCGCTCTCGCCCTGCAGGCCTTCGCCGGAGGCCGGCAGATGCTGCTGGTCGCGCTCGAACCCGCGACGCTGGGCCGCGTCCAGGTCGCCTTCGAGTTCGGCCCCGACGGGCGGGTCGGCCTGCGCCTCAAGGCGGAGAAGGCGGAAGCGCTCGAACGCCTGCAGCGCGAGTCGGCGACCTTCGCCCGGATCTTCGGAGCGCACGGCCTCGATCTCGACACGGCTGCGGTGTCCTTCGGCCTGCTCGGGCCCGACGGCGATCCCGCGGGGAATTCCGACGGCGGGCAGCGCCGCGGAACCGCCCGCGACGGTTCCGGAGAGGCCGGCGCGTCCTTCGCCACCGTCCTCGAACATCTCTTCGACCTCCGCACGTGAACCCCTCCACCCGAGCCGAGGAAACGGACCAGTCATGAACATCGCGCCTTCGAACCCGACCGCGAACAGCACGCCCGCTGCCGGTGCCGGCCGTGACGGCGGGCTCTTCGCGAACTTCGAGGACTTCCTGCGCCTGCTCACGACCCAGCTCGAACAGCAGGACCCGCTGACGCCGATGGACTCGGAGAAGTTCACCCAGCAGCTCGTCGAATTCGCCTCGGTCGAGCAGGCGAGCCGCATCAACGACCGCCTCGGCAGGCTCATCGACACGGTCGCCGCCGGCCAGCTGCTGACCGCCGCCGGCTACGTCGGCCGCGAGGTCGAGTTCGCCGGCGACGAACTCTTTCTCGGCGAAGGGGGCGAAGCCCGCATCGCCTACAGCCTGCCGCGCACCGCCGCCTCGGCCGAACTCGTCGTCCGCTCGGAGAAGGGCGAGGAGATCGCGCGCCGGAGCGTGCCGGCCGGAGCGGGCAGCCATTCCGTCGTCTGGGACGGCCGCGATGCCCGCGGTCTCCGGGTGCCCCCCGGCACCTACCGGGTGGAGATCGTCGCCGCCGACGACGTCGGCACGCCGGTCGCCGCCGATCTGCGCACCGCCGGGGTCGTCGATGCCGTCTTCTTCGAGAACGACACGCTGCTCCTCTCGGCGGGCGGTCTGCGGCGGCCGGCATCCAGCGTGACGGCCGTGCGCGCCGGTGCCGTCTGAGCGGGGACGGCAGCGGTCGGACAGGCCATCGATGCAAGGGGAGAACGCCAGATGACACTCTTCGGCACCCTGTTCTCGGGAGCTTCCGGTCTCACCGCCCAGAGCCGCTCGCTCGGCATGATCTCCGACAATGTCGCCAATGTGAACACCGCGGGCTACAAGGGCGCCGCGGCCCAGTTCGCAAGTCTCGTCACGCGCCAGGCGAATGTGCTCACCTACGCGCCCGGCGGCGTGCGCGCCGTGACCTCGTACAGTGTGACGAAACAGGGCCTCGTGCAGGGCACGGACTCGCCCACCGACGCGGCGATCTCGGGAAACGGCTTCTTCGTCGTCAACGCCCGTGCCGATTCGAGCGGCGAGCAGCTCTACACGCGCAACGGTTCGTTCGTGCCGGATCATCTCGGCAATCTGCGCACGGCCTCGGGCTTCTACCTCCAGGGCTGGGCGCTCGACGCCGACGAGCAGATCATCGACATCAACAGCCTCGAGACCGTCAACATCCGCTCGATCAGCGGTGTCGCGACCGCGACGACCAGGGTCGAGATCGGGGCCAATCTGGATTCGACCACCGCCACTCACACCGGCGCCTACGCCGCCGGTGACATGGAGGACTATGCCTTCTCATCGGGCGGGTCGGGCGTGCAGCCGCACTTCCGCCGCGATCTCCGCGTGTACGACAGTCTCGGTGAAGCGCACACGCTGACGCTCGCCTTCCTCAAGACCGCGGAGAACGAGTGGGCGGTGGAGCTCTACGGCAGCCGCAGCGAACTGGACGGCACGGCGCACCCGACCGGGCTCCTCGCCTCGGGGACGGTGACCTTCAACGGCGACGGCAGCCTCGCCGCCGTCACCGGCAGCATCGCCAGCGCGGTCACGGTCGACTGGGGCAACGGTGCCGGGAACAGCGAGATCGCCTTCGACCTCGGGACCGCCGGCCAGACGGACGGGCTGACCCAGTTCGCGACCGCCGCCGATGTCGCCTTCGTCCAGCAGAACGGGGCCGAGGTCGGTCAGCTCTCCCGGGTCGCCATCGACGAGCAGGGCTACGTCGTCGCGTCCTTCACGAACGGCGCGCAGCGCAGGATCTACCGGCTGCCGATCGCCACCTTCGCCAACCCCTCGGGCCTCGATCCCAGAAGCGGCAACGTCTTCGCCGAGACGGACGCCTCGGGCGAGTACAACCTGCGCTTCACCGAACGCGGCGGGGCCGGGCGGATCACGCCCTCGGCGCTGGAGATGGCGAATGTCGATCTCGCCGACGAATTCACGCGGATGATCGTCACGCAGCGGGCCTACACCGCCAACGCGCGGGTGATCACGACCGTGAACGACATGCTGGACGAGCTCATGCAGATCAGCAGGTAAATCCTCACTCCGGTATGACTGCATGGCGTTTACCAAACAATTTAGGCGGGCGTTAAGATGGCGGACGTAGTCGGGGTGCCGCCGGTTCACGCGAACGCCGAAACGAGCGAACGGAGGAACGTCGTGTCCGCGAGTCGTGCACCCCGCCCGGTGAGCGTCCCCGGCCCGAACGGCCGCCCCCTGACCTTCGACGATCTGCCGCCGCCGGACACCCGGCGGTGGGTGGCCCGCCGCAAGGCCGAGGTGGTGACCGCCGTGCGCGGCGGCCTCCTGACCTACGAGGAGGCGCTGGAACGCTGGGGCCTGACGCCGGAGGAGTTCGGCTCCTGGGAACGTGCCATGGAACGCCACGGGCTCGACGGACTGCGGGTGACCCGGATCCGGCAGTTCCGCTGAACGGCTCGGTGCCGGACGGGCGGCCGTTAACCGCCCGTTTACCGGGGGGGTCTAGGGTGCCGGCGTCGGGACCGCGAGACCGGAGCGAGACCCCCGCGCATGGCCAAGGAGCTGCAGGCCACCCCCGTCGAACAGCCGCCCGCGCCGGCACGAGGCACCCTCCCGGCCGCGCTCGAACAGCTGCGCAGCCTCGGGCCGGGCCGCATCCTCGCGATCGGCGCCGTCCTGCTCGCCATCTTCGCGTTCGCCGCCTTCGCGCTCCAGCGCGCCCTCGAGCCCCGCTACACGCTCCTCTTCGGCGGTCTCGAGGCCTCCGAAGTGGCGGCGATCACGGAGAAGCTGGACGCCGCGCAGATCCCCTGGCGGCTGAACGCGCGCGGCGATGCCGTACTGGTTCCGGCCGACCGCGTCGCCTCGGTGCGGATGACCCTGGCCGAGGAGGGCCTGCCGGCCGGGGACGTGGTCGGCTACGAGCTGTTCGACCGGTCGGGGAGTTTCGCGAGCACCGATTTCGAGGCCAATGTCAATCTGAAGCGGGCGCTCGAGGGGGAGCTCGCCCGCACCATCGCCAGCCTCGCGGGTGTGCGCGCGGCCCGGGTCCACCTGGTGCAGCCCGCGAGGCGCCTGTTCCAGCGCGAGACCGAGCCGGCGAGCGCCTCGGTGTTCCTCTCGCTCGGCGCGGCGGCGCGCATCGGCCAGCGGCAGGTCGAAGGCATCCGCCATCTCGTCGCTTCGGCCGTGCCCGGCCTCGAGCCCGGGCGCGTGACGGTGATGAGCGACCGGGGTGAACTGCTCGCGCGCGGCACGCCGGACGACGGCAGCTTCGTGCTCGACGAGGCGGAGCAGTACCGCCGGAGCTTCGAGGAGAGCCTGCGCGACAAGCTCGTGCGTGCGCTCGAACGGACCGTGGGGCCCGGCCGGGTCGACGCGCAGGTGACGGCGGAGCTCGACTTCGACGAGCGGACGAGCACGGAGGAGCTGTTCGATCCGGCGAGCCAGGTGGCGCGCAGCACGCGCACCACAGAGGAAACCACCGAGCGCAACGAGGTCGGCACGAGCGACACCGTCACCGCCGGGAACAACCTGCCGGGTGCGCAGGCCGCAGCCGGCGGCGGCCCGACCAGTCGTGAACAGACGAGCCGCACCGACGAGACGACCAACTTCGAGATCTCGCGGACGGTCCACAACGCCCGCCGCCGTGCCCCGGTGGTCCGGCGGCTGTTCGTGGCCGTCCAGGTGGACGGCGTGCGGACCACGGACGCGGACGGGACGGTGCGGTTCGAGCCCCGGCCGGCCGAGGAACTCGCGCAGTTCGAGGCGCTCGCGCGCAGCATCGCCGGCATCGACGACGAGCGCGGCGACCGGATCGAGGTCGTGAGCCGTCCGTTCGTGCAGCCGGAGACGCCGGAGCTCGAGCCGCCCTCGCTGGCCGGGACCCTGATCGCGCAGTACGGTCACCTGTTCGAGGCCGCAGTCTGGCTCGTGGCGCTGGCGCTGGCGCTGGTCTTCGGCCTCCGCCCGGTGCTGCGCAGGCTGCTCCCCGCCGGGTCGACTCCCGTCCTCGAAGGCCGGGAGACGGCCGTGGTACTCGGCGAGGACGGCCGGCCGCTGCTGGTGCACGCGGCTTCGGGCACGGTGGTGACGGTCGACGAGAGCGGGCGGCCGGTGGTGCGCGCGCCGCAGGAACGGAAGCCGGAGTCCGCGCCCGAGCCGCCGGTCCCGGCGACGCCCGAGGAAGAACGGGAACTGGTCGACCTCCGCAATGTCCAGGGCAAGGTCAAGGCATCGCTGGTCAACGACCTCGCCCAGATCTTCGAGAACCACCCCGAACAGGCGGTGCGCGTCATACGCGACTGGTTGCACAGCTGAGGTCTGGAGAGAGGCATGGCCGGCATCGTTCTCCGTTCCGACAAGCTCGGCGGTCCGGAAAAGGCGGCGATCCTGATGCTCGCGCTCAGCGAGCAGCATGTCGCGAAGATCATCGGCATGCTCGACATGGAAGAGATCAAGGAGATCTCGCAGAGCATGTCGGTGCTGGGCAAGGTCGAGAGCAGCGTCGTCGAGCGGGTCATCCGCGAGTTCGCGGAGGCGCTGCCGAACGCCGGCGGCGTCGTCGGCACCTACGAAGCGACCGAGAAGCTCCTGCGCAGCGTGCTGGATCCCGACACCGTCGAGGCGATCATGGAGGAAATCCGCGGGCCCGCCGGCCGCACGGTGTGGGAGAAGCTCGGCAACGTCAACGAGACCGTGCTCGCCTCCTACCTGAAGAACGAATATCCGCAGACGGTGGCGGTCGTGCTGACGCGGATCGATCCGGCGCACGCGGCGCGCGTCCTGTCCAATCTTCCCGAGGATTTCGCGATCGAAGTCGTCATGCGGATGTTGCGCATGGAAGTCGTGCAGAAGGAGATTCTGATGGATGTCGAGCGGACGTTGCGGTCCGAATTCATGACCAATCTCGCCCGTTCGAGTCGCCGCGACAACTACGAGGTCATGGCAGAAATATTCAACTATCTCGACAAGACAACGGAAGAGCGGTTCATGCTCGCGCTCGAGGAGCGCAACCGCGAGGCCGCCGACCGCGTCAAGTCGCTGATGTTCACCTTCGAGGATCTGGCGCGGCTCGATTCGAGCGGCATCCAGACGCTGATCCGCAACGCCGGCAACGACCGCATCGCGGTGGCGCTCAAGGGCGCGAGCGAGAAGCTGCGCGACCTCTTCTTCGCCAACATGTCGGAACGTGCCGCCAAGATCCTCAGGGAGGAGATGGCCTCCATGGGACCGGTCCGGCTCCGCGACGTGGAGGAGGCCCAGCTGTTCCTCGTCAACATGGCCAAGGAGCTGGCGGCGGCGGGCGAGATCATGTTGCTCGACGGCAAGGACGACGAGCTTGTCTACTGATTCATTCGCGGCGGTGTTCGAGCCGGGGTTCGTGTTCCGGGCCATGGGCGGGACGGACGATGCGCCGGCCGGCCACGTCTGGCCGCCCCTCGACCGTCCCTCCGGTCACGGGTCCGGCGACGAAGGGTCCGGGTCCGACTGCGGGGACCGCGCAGCGGAGCCGCCGTCGCTGCTTTTCGACGAGGACGAGGTCGCGCGGCTCTGTGCCGCCGCCGCGGCCGGGGCACGTTCCCTCGCACTCGCGGAAGAGGCGCGACGGCTGCGCGAGCAGGTGACCGGGCTCGGCCGCGAGATGCGCGAAGCGCTCGCGGCGCTGCGCGAACGGCAGGCGCTCGTGCTGCGCGAATCGCGCCGGCGGGCCGGCCGGATCCTCGCCGAGGCGTTCGTCCGGCTGGCTCCGCAGGTGCTGCAGGACACGCAGAAGCTCCAGCTGGCCCGCGAACTTTCGGCGATGCTGCCGCTCTTCGAGGGTGCCGGAACGCTCCGGGTGTCGGTCGCCGCCGGCGTGGCGGACGCGCTCGCGGCGGCCCTCCATCCCCTCGCGGGCGACGGGCTGGATGTCGAGGTGGTGGAGGATTCCGCCGCCGGTCCGGGAAGCTTCCGTATCGAATGCGGCGAGACACGCATCGAATGCGATCCGGCGGAACTCGTCGAACGGATCGCGGAGGCCCTGCACCGGGCGCTGACGGCGGCGCAGGATCCGGACATGCGCAGTCCGGGCGGACCTTTCGAAACACGAGACCACGGGTTCGAGGAGCAGTGCGATGGCGAATGAGGATCCCGCTTTCGAGGAATTCGCGGAGCCGCAGTCCCGCGGCGGCGCGGTGACCACGGGTGTCGCGGACCCGGGACGGGGTGCCGCCAGCCTCAGTGCGGTGTACGACATCCCGGTCCAGGTCACGGCCGTGCTCGGCAAGGCGACGATGCCCGTGGGCCAGCTGCTGCGACTCGGGCGCGGCGCCGTGGTCGAGCTCGACCGAAAGGTCGGCGAACCGATCGAGGTCTACGTCAACAACCGTCTGGTGGCGCGCGGCGAGGTCCTGGTGGTGGACGACCACCTCGGCATCACCATGACCGAAATCGTCAAGAGCGAGCGATGAACGCGGGCCCGGCCCGACTCCGTCAGCGTCCCGGGCTGGGTCTCCTCGGCGGCGTCCTCGCGACGGCCGGGGTGCTGGCCGTGGCCGTCCTCGCGACCGGGCGCTCAGCCGACTTCTTCGATCCGGCGGCCCTGCTCGTGGTGCTCGGCGGGACGCTGACGGTGACGATGACGGGCAGCGGTCTCTCCGGGCTCGGCGAGGCGGCGGGCGCTGTCGCCCGCATGGCGTCGAGGCTCCGGCCGCCGGATCCGGCAGCGCTCGCCGCCGAGCTGGTGCGCCTCGCCCGTGTCGCACGTCGCGACGGCCTCCTCGTGCTCGAGAAGCTCGTCCCCTCCCTCGACGGCCTGCCGGTGCTGCAGCGGGGCATCGAGCTTCTGCTCGAGGGTCGCGAGCCGGCGTCCGTCGAGCGGGTGTTGCGCGAAGAGATCCGGTCGCGTGCGCTCGAGCTCGAGCGCGCCGAGGCGGTCGTGCGCCAGGCCGCGGAGGTGGCGCCGGCCATGGGCCTGGTCGGGACGCTCGTCGGCCTCGTGCGCATGCTGTCCTCGCTCGATGCGCCGGAGCGGATCGGTCCGGGCATGGCGGTCGCTCTGCTCACGACCTTCTACGGCGCCCTGCTCGCGCACGGCCTTCTGACACCACTCGCGCGCCAGCTTCTCCGGCTGCGCGAAGAGGAGGCGCTGCTCGCCCGGGTCCAGGCCGAGACCGTGCTGTCGATCGCGCGCCGCGAGAATCCCCGGCTGCTCGCCGGGCTGCTCGCGAGCCTGCTGCGGGCCGAGGGTGCGGTGCAGACGGGCCTCGCGGAGGCAACGGAATCTTAACCGCGACCGGTCAGGCTCGGGCGCGGGCAGAGGAGTCGACGATGCGGGTTCTGATTGTCGGCAGGAACGCGCGCGACGTCGCCGAGGCGAGCCGGCTCGCGGCCGGGCGCGGCGCGCGTGTGAAGCATGTCGGGACATTCGAGGAAGCCCTCGCGGACCTCCGTGCGGGACGCGGCGCCGATGTCCTTCTCGTCGAGGTCGGGCTCGACATCGCGGACGTGGTGTCGGCGCTCAGGCGCGAGCGGATTTTTCTTCCGGTGGTCGCGTACGGAGTGGAGACCGAACCGCGGGCCGCGGTCGCCGCGATCAAGGCGGGCGCGCGGGATTTCCTCTCCTTTCCGCCGGACGTCGAGACCATCGCCGCGCTGCTCGAGAGCCTCGGCGGCCACCCGGGCGAGTTCGTGGCGGCGGACCCGAGGATGTGCGAGGTGCTGGAGCTCGCGCGGGTCTACGCCCGCTCGGATGCGAGCGTGCTGATCGTCGGCGAGAGCGGAACGGGCAAGGAGCGGATCGCCCGTTTCCTGCACGAGCAGAGCCCGCGGGCGAACGGCCCCTTCGTGTCGGTGAACTGCGCGGCCATTCCCGACAGTCTGCTCGAGAGCGAACTCTTCGGTCACGAGAAGGGCGCCTTCACGGGAGCGCTCGCTCGCCGCATCGGCAAGTTCGAGGAGGCCGACGGCGGCACGCTGCTGCTCGACGAAATCTCGGAGATGGACATCCGGCTGCAGGCCAAGCTGCTGCGCGCCATCCAGGAGCGCGAGATCGACAGGCTCGGCGGCAGTCGCCCGGTGAAGGTCGACATCCGGCTGGTGGCGACAACCAACCGGCGGATCGAGCAGGAAGTGGCGGAGGGGCGTTTCCGCGAGGACCTCTACTTCCGCCTCGGCGTGCTCGTCCTCGAGCTGCCGCCGCTGCGCGAGCGGCCGGCCGACATCCGGGCGCTGGCCGGGCATTTCGCGGAAAGGTTCGCGCGTGCGAACGGTCTGCCGCCGCGACCGTTCACCGAGGCGGCCCTCGCGCGGCTCTGCGGGCATGCCTGGCGCGGCAACGTGCGCGAGCTCGAGAACGTCGTCCAGCGGGCCGTGCTGCTCGCGCGGGGGGATGCCATCGACGAGGACGCCATCGTCCTGCGCGGGCCCGGCCTCGCTCCGGCCGACCCGCCCGCCGCGCGGGCAGCACCCGCCGCTCCGCTCTGGGTCGGGCGGTCGGTCGCCGAGGTCGAGCGCGACCTCATCCTCGACACGCTTCGTCACACGCTCGGCAACCGCACGCGGGCCGCGCACCTGCTCGGCATCTCGATCCGCACCCTCAGGAACAAGCTGCGCGACTACGCCCGTGCCGGCATCGCCGTGCCGCCGGCGTCGCAAGGCTGAGGAGCGGTCCGATGGTCGGCGCCCTCGACCGCCAGTTCTGGACCGGTCTCGCCGCCCGTGGCGCGCGCCACAGCGACATCCTGCTCGGGCTCGGTGTCGTCGCCATCCTGATCGTCCTGATCCTGCCGATCCCGACCTTCCTTCTCGATGTCCTGCTGGCGCTGTCGATGACGTTCTCGGTCATGGTCCTCATGACCTCGATGTTCATCACGAAGCCGCTCGAATTCAGCTCCTTTCCGACGGTGCTGCTGATCGCGACGATGCTGCGGCTGTCGCTCAACCTCGCATCCACGCGCCTCATCCTGTCCCACGGCCACGAGGGGACGCACGCGGCCGGCCGCGTCATCGAGGCCTTCGGCGGCTTCGTGATGCAGGGCAACTACGTCATCGGCCTCATCGTCTTCGCGATCCTCGTGATCGTGAACTTCGTCGTCATCACCAAGGGCTCCGGCCGAATCGCCGAGGTCGCGGCGCGCTTCACCCTCGATGCCATGCCGGGCAAGCAGATGGCGATCGACGCCGATCTCTCGGCCGGCCTGATCGACGAGGCCACCGCGCGGGCCCGCCGCCGCGAGCTCGAGGAGGAGAGCGCATTCTACGGCGCCATGGACGGCGCCGCCAAGTTCGTGCGGGGCGACGCCGTGGCCGGGCTGCTGATCACCGCGATCAACCTCGTCGGAGGTCTCGTGATCGGCGTCGGCCAGATGGGAGCGAGTCTCGCGGAGGCGCTGCGGAGCTACACCGTCCTGACCATCGGCGACGGCCTCGTCTCCCAGATTCCGGCGCTCGTCGTGTCGACCGCGGCCGGCATGCTGGTCTCCAAGGCGGGGGTGACGGGGCGCGCCGACGAGGCGCTCTTCGGTCAGCTCGCGGCGAGCCCGCGGGCGCTCGGCGTGACGGCGGCGCTGGTCGCGGCGCTCGCGGCCCTGCCGGGTCTGCCGGCCGTACCCTTCCTCGCGCTCGCCGGCCTCGTCGGCGCGCTCGCCTGGAACCTCGCCCGGCCCGGAGGCGAAGCCGCGGCGGCCGAGGAACCTGCCACCGCCGGCGGCGAGAGTCCGGCGGAGCCGGCCGCTTCGACCGTGCCGCCGGATCCGATCCGGCTCGAGCTCGGCTACGGCCTGCTCGGGCTGATCGGCGAACCCGACCAGCCGAAGCTTCCGCGGCAGATCCGCACCCTGCGCCGCCAGCTCGCCGCCGAACTCGGCATCGTCCTGCCGGCGGTGCGCATCCAGGACAACATCCAGCTGCCGGCGAACACCTATGTCGTGCGGATCAAGGAGATCGAGGTGGCCCGCGGCGAGGTGCGGGCGAACCGCCTGCTGGCCATGCATCCGACCGGCGGCCCCATCGAGCTTCCCGGCGAGGATACGAAGGAGCCGACCTTCGGCCTCGCCGCCCGCTGGATCGCTCCCGGCCTCAGGGAGGAGGCGGTCGTGCGCGGCTACACGGTGGTCGACCCGGCGACCGTGATCACCACGCACCTGACCGAAGTGGTCAGGGACAATCTCGCCGATCTCCTGAGCTTCGCCGAGACGCGCCGGCTGCTCGACGGGCTCGACGAGGAGTACCGGAAGCTTCTCGACGAGCTGGTGCCGTCGAGGATCCCGCTCTCGACGCTGCACCGTGTGCTGCAGGGCCTGCTCGCCGAACGGGTCTCGATCCGCGACCTGCCGGGAATCCTCGAGGCCGTCGCCGAGGTGGCGGGTCACACCCAGAGCGTGCTCCACATCGTGGAACACGTGCGCGCCCGCCTCGCACGGCAGATCACCCACGCCTGCACGGCTCCGGGCGGCTACGTCCCGATCCTCGCCCTGTCGCCGCGCTGGGAGCAGGCGTTCCAGGAAGCGCTCGTCGACCACGGCGGAGAACGCCGGCTGGCGATGGCGCCGGCCGAGCTCCAGGAGTTCCTCGCCGCCCTCAGGGACGCCTTCGAGAAGCAGGCGGCGCGCGGCGAGCTCCCGGTGCTGCTGACTTCGCCGACGATCCGCCCGTATGTGCGCTCGATCGTCGAAAGGTTCCGGCCGGCGACGGTGGTCCTCTCGCACAACGAGATCCATCCGCGTGCCAGGATCCGCACGCTGGGTCAGGTCTGAGCGATGCGGCTCAGGGTCTTCGAGGCTCCGACCATGGCCGAGGCACTGGCCGCCATGCGCCGGGCCCTCGGACCGGATGCGGTCATCGTCGCCTCCCGGGAGGAGGCGAGGGGCGTCCGGATCACGGCCGCGGTCGATCGCCGCGACGACCTCGAGAGCCTGCTGCCGGTGAGCCCAGAGCCGGATCCGACGGAGGGACTCCTGCGCGTTCTCGCCTGGCACGGCCTGCCGGAGGCGGCCGGAAGGCGCCTCCTCGGGACCGCCGGCGTCGGGCAGGCGGGTGACGTCACCGCCGCGCTCACGCTTCTGCTGGGACCGGTCTGTGCGACGACGCCGCCCGAGCGGAGCCTGCACGGCGTCCGGCTGATCGTGGGCCTGCCGGGCGCCGGCAAGACCCTCGTGCTCGCGAAGCTCGCCGCCGCGTCCCGCCTCGCCGGGCGACGGGTCCGCGTCGTCTGTTCCGACGATGGCCGGGCGGGGGAGGCCGCCCGGCTCCGCGAGCTGCTGGCACCGGTCGGTCTCGCGCCGGAGCCCGTGCCCGACCGGCCGCAGGCGCTCGCCGAGGAGGCCGGGCGCGGGGATCTGGTGCTCGTCGACATGCCGGGGATCGCCCCGGGGCGGGGCGAAGAGCTGGCGCGGCTCGCCGAGGCCGTCGGGAGGTTCCGCGGGCGGCCACTGCTGGTGTGGCCGGCGGGCATCGATCCCGAGGACGCGTGCGAGGCGGCCGCCAACTTCGCCGCCCTCGGCATCCGCGAATGCATCGTCACGCGGCTCGATCTCGCGCGGCGCCTCGGCAGCGTGCTCGCCGCACCGGCGCACGGTCTCGTGCTGCTCGGGGCGAGTCTCGGGGCGTCGATGGCGCGACCCGTCGTCCCGCTGGCCCCCGGACGGCTGGCTTCACTTCTGGTCGCGCGCGCCGGGAACCCCGAAGGAACCGAAACATGACGCGTCTCGTCGCCATCGCGTCCGGCAAGGGAGGCGTCGGCAAGACCTTTCTCGCCTGCACGCTGGGTCACGCGCTGGTGCAGGCCGGCCAGCCGACGCTATTGTTCGATGCGGACCTCGGGCTCGCCAATGTCGACATCCAGCTCGGCATCGATCCCGACAGGGATCTGGCGGCGGTGCTCCGTCAGGGAGCGCCGCTCGAATCGGTCGTGTTCCGGCACCGCGAGACCGGGCTCGATCTGGTCGCGGGACGCTCGGGCTCGGGCAGCCTCGCCGGGGTGGAAGCGCCGCTGGTCCGACGTCTCTGCGCCGGGCTCGCCCGCCTCGCCAGGGACTACGCCTTCGTCCTGCTCGACCTCGCGGCCGGTCTCGACGTGCCCTGCCGGACCTTCGCCGCCGCCGCCGACCGCGTGCTGCTGGTGACGACCGACGAGCCGACTGCGCTGACCGATGCCTACGCTTTCCTCAAGGTCGCCTGTCCGCGGCCGCAGCAGGCGGCGGTGGTGGTCAATCTCGCGAGCTCGCACCGGCGCGGCCGGGAGACCTTCGACATCCTCGCGCGCGCCTGCGGCAAATTCCTCGGCGCGAGCCCGGAGCTCGCGGGAGCGGTCCGCCGCGATCCGCGTGTGCCCGAAGCGATCCGCGCCCAGAAGCCGTTCCTCGCGCGCCATCCGAACGCGCCCGCCGCCGAGGACATCCGGTCTCTGGCGGGCTGGCTGCTCGAAGACCGCAACCGGGGTGGGCAGTGATGGAGCGGGCAGCCGTCCGGTCCGATGCCGTCCGGCGCATGCTGCGGCGTGCGGGATTCCCGGGCGCCGACCTCCGCGGGCGCGTGGGTGCCGCCCCCGCGCGACCGGGCGCGTCGGGCCCCGCACGCCCTTCCGGGAGCCCCGGCGCTCGCGGAACCCGCTGTCCAGGAGGGAGCCGGCCCGTTCCCGGGGCCCTCGGCCGGCCGCGGAGCGGGCGGCATCGTCCCGAGCCGGCCGCGGACCCGCCGACCTGGCGACAAGCAACCGGACCGGACGCCTTTTCGCGGGGCCGCCCGTCGGCGCCCGCTACAGCAGGTCGAAGGCCGAGGGCACCGCCTGCGGCTCCGGCGCCCGGGTGCACCACCCGTTCCGCCGGCGGAGCAGCGCGACGGGTCGGGTGCGGGCAGGCGGGCGTCCCGACGCCGCGAGCCATGCCGGTTACGGCACTCATTGGCCGGAGGTTCGCGGGCAGTGCGCGTCGCTCCCGAGGGTCGGACGAGCGGGCAGGTCGTGCCGATCCGCGGGCGGAGGTGGTAATGGCCGGATTGCGGCGCGATGGTCTGCCGGAGCGAAGACAACCGTGCGGCCGGGAACCACCCGCACCGGCGGCAGCGCATCGGGCCGGAGCCCGGTCGGTACGCGGCATCCGGGCAGGTGAACCCTTCCGGCCTTCCGGCCCCGCTGGGGCGCACCCGCGTGTCCCGGCAGATTGCCGCCCGCGCTGGCGTGAGCCGTCGCCTCGGCCCAGCGCGCCGGGTTTCCCCCGCGCGCCGCCTCGCGGGTGGTCCCGATGGTTGTTTCGCCCCCGCGCGCTCAGGTCTGGTCGAGAAGGTGCGCGTCCTCCGGCGTGGAGGGTTGCCTCACCCGCCCGCAGCGGTGTCCCCAGCCGGGAACATCCGGCATCCAGCGCGGGGGCGCCTCGCCCGCGCGCACGGGTCGCCCGGATCGTCGGCCAGAACGGCGGATCCGTTCCAGGCCTCGCTATCGCGCCCGAGGCTCCCGAGGAGGTTGCCGTTGCGGAGCCTTGCGTCAGCGCCTCGCCCGGGCGGGCAAGGTCTTCCTCCGCGGCGCCAGGGAAACCGCACGACGCCTGTTTCGGGTGCGGGCGCGCGCGGACCCGGTGACCGGTCCGGGTCTGCGGAACGGTTGCCGGCCCCGGCCCGACAGGCCCGGTTCCGGTGCAGGTTCCCGGAGGCCGGTGCGGATGTGCGGGCCGGGAGGGCGGATGGGCCCATCGAGGCGGCAGGGCGGCGTCGGGACCGGCTGGAAAAGGACCGCTGCCGTCCGCCTCCGGACCGGCGGCCGCGCGGAGAAAGACCCCCGACCGCCGCGTGCGCGGGCACCCGGAACGGGCGTCGACCGCCTGCGGGTGGTCCCGGTCGGCGACGGATCGCCCGCGGGCATCCCGGTGCGGGCGACACCGCGTACGGGCGGGCAGTGGTCGTGTCGGACGAGCCGTGCGCGCCGGGAGGGCGGTCCACGCCGGCGTCGCCCCCGGCCGAGGGGGCGTCTCCGACGCGCATCGCCCGTGCGGTGGGATGCGCCGGCGCCGCCTGCGGAGGGGCGAACCGCTGCTTCGGCGGCTCCGGAGACCGGGGCGGGGCATCCCCCCGGCTTTCCGTCCCTGGCGCCGGGTGCGGAGCGCGGAGCGCGTCGAAGCGCCGCGCTCCGGTGGGCCGGCGTCGGCACGGCTGGCACGGCAGCGGATCGCCTCCGGAACCGCCATCCGGGCCGATCGGCACCCGCGTCCGGCGCGCAGGCCAAGGCGCCGCTGCGGGCTCCCGCGCGCACGGGGGGAGCCTCTGCCGGATGCGGCATCGTCGAACGCCGGGACGGGTTCGGGAATCCGCTGCTGCGCCGTGCGGCGGTCCGGAAGATCGCCTCCATGTCGCGCGTGTCGTTCCGGCGGCCCGGCCGCCGGAACGCCCCCGCGGGCGACCGGCCGGGGGACGCGACCGGGCCGCCGGGTCCGCCCGGAAGCGCGACCTTCGCGAAGCATCGCCTCACCGGGGACCGGAACGGGCATCGCCCGGGGGAGGCTCCGGTCCTCCCGGGGCTGTGGGCCGGGGCCCCGACGGATGCGGCAGAAGCGGTGGCCAGCCGCGCGGTACGAGGTCGGGCCGACCCGGGGTGTGGGCGTGGTCGCCGGCGGCGGGCGCGGACGGGCGACGGCAGTGGGGCCGGACCCACCGGTCGGATCGCCGCAAAAAAGGCCGTTCCCGGCGGCGCACGGGAGCGGCAGCGGACGGGTCTTCCCGGGGCGACGGTCCGCCCGGGGGCCGTGCCGGGCCATCGCGCGCAGCGGCACCCGGACGGGCCGCTCACGGTCGAAGCGACATCGGCGGCCCCCGACGGATCCTGCCGGCGGCCGCCAAGGCCGGCAGCGGGGCGCGTCGCGGCCGTGGCGGTGTCGGGCGGGGCCGCGGCTTGCCGGGGCGGGGGGCCTCGTCTAAGGTTCCGCGCGAGCGTTCACGCGTCGTTCGCGTCCCCGGCAGAAGGCGTCGTTTCCGTCATGCTCGATGCGATCCGCAGCCGTGCCTCGTCCTGGCTGGTCAAGGCCTTCCTCGGCCTGCTCGTCCTCAGTTTCGCGATCTGGGGCATCGGCGACATCTTCCTCGGCCCGCGAGGCGGCACCGTGGTCGCCACCGTCGGCGGTCTCGAGGTCACGGCGCCCGAGGTGGCGCGCGAGTTCGAGAGCGAACTCCGGCGCTACCGCGAGCAGCTCGGCACCGCCATCGACCGCAGCCATCCGCTCGCCGCGGCCGCCCTCGACAGTGCCGTGCAACGGCTCGTGGCGCTGCGCCTGCTCGACGCCTTCGCGGACGACGTCGGCCTCGGCGCGAGCGACGAGGAAGTGGCGGCGCGCATCCACGGCGACCCTACCTTCGCGAGTTCGACCGGTTTCGATCCGCAGCGGCTCGAATTCTTCCTGCGCTCGATCGGCATGAGCGAGCGCGCCTATGTCGAGGAGGTGCGGCGCCAGATCACGCGCGAGCGCATCATCCGGACCTTCCGCGAGGTCCCGGCGGCCCCCCGGTTCCTCGCCCGCTTCCTCCACGACCACCGCAACGAGACCCGGACCCTCGACGTGCTGTTCGTGGATGCGGCGGCGATGCAGGTCGAACCACCGGACGAGGCCACGCTCGCGAAATATCTCGACGACAACCGCGACCGCTTCGTCCGTCCGGAATTCCGCCGGGTGGTGCTGGCCGTCCTCGGCATCGACGACATCCTGGACGAGATCGCCGTCGACGAGGCGGAACTGCGCCAGGTCTACGAGGAACGGAAGGAGAGCTGGCGCGTTCCCGAGAAGCGGCACGTGGTCCAGATCCTCGCGCCCGACGAGGAGACCGCGAAGCTCGCGCACAGCCGGCTCGCCGCCGGCGAGAAGCCGGAAGCCGTGGCCCTCGATCTCGCCGATCGCGGCGTTCGTTTCGCCGATCCCGGCACGGTGGCCCGCAGCGCTCTCCCGGCGGCGATCGCCGATGCCGCCTTCGCGCTCGACGAAGGCGCGATCTCCGATCCGGTGCGGAGCGCCTTCGGCTGGCACGTGCTGGAGATCCGCGGCATCGAGCCGGAACATGTGCCGACGTTCGAGGAGAAGCGGGCGGAGATCGAGGCGGAGCTGAAGCGCGAGAAGGCGGTCCGCCAGCTGCCCGATCTCGCGACCGCGCTCGACGACGAGCTCGCCGCCGGGACGCCGCTCGAGGACGCGGCCGCGCGATTTGGTGCGAAAGTCCACACCGTCGAGGTCGACCGCAGCGGCCGCGGGCAGGATGGCAGGCCGGTCCTCGCCGACGTCCTCACGCCGGAGATGCTCGCGGCGTTCTTCGCCGCGGGAGAGGGCGAGCCTTCCCTCCTCGAGGAGACCGGGGACGGCCGCTACTACGTGTTCCGGGTCGATGCGATCGAACCGCAGCGGCCACTCGGGCTCGAAGAGGCGCGCGAGCGCATCCTCGCCGCCTACGAGGCCGAACGGCGCCGCAAGGCCGCGAAGACGCTGGCCGAGACGCTGCTCGAAAGGCTGCGGGCCGGGGAAACGCCCGAGACGGTCGTGGCGACACCGGGGGTGCGTCGCGAACGCGTCGGGCCGCTCCGCCGCTCCGACGACGCCGCGGCGCAGGGGCTCGCGGCCGCCGTCGTCCGGGCGGCCTTCGCCCGGGCGGAGGGCGAATGGCTGCAGGATGTCGCGGAAGTCCCGGCCGGTGCCGCGCTGGTGCGGGTCGCGGAGGTGCGGCCGGCGCCGGAGCCGACGCCGGAGCAGCTCGCCGCCATCGAACGCGAACTCCGCGACGCCTACGAGAGCGACCTCCTGGCCCAGCTCGAGGCGGCGCTGCGCCGGCGCTACCCGGTCGAGATCGACCAGCGCGCCATGGCCACCTTCCTCCAGGGTTGAGGGGCGCGGGCGCATGCAGACCAATCCCGACCGCGACACCTTCCTCGCCGGCTACGAACGCGGCGAACCGCAGGTCGTCTGGACTTCGCTGGTCGCCGATCTCGACACGCCGGTCTCGGCCTATCTCAAGCTCGCCGAGGGCCGCCGCCACAGCTTTCTGTTCGAGAGCGTGGAGAAGGGGGCGACCCGCGGGCGCTATTCGATCCTCGGCCTCGAGCCGGACCTCGTCTGGCGCTGCCGCGGGACGCAGGCGTGGATCAACCGCTCGCCGATGGCGGAGCCCGGGGCCTTCGAGCCGGAACCGCTGCCGGCACTCGACAGCCTCGCCCGGCTGATCGAGGCCTCGCGCTTTCCCCTGCCGCCCGGACTCCCGCCCATGTCGGCCGGCCTGTTCGGGCACATGGGCTACGACATGGTGCGGCTCGTGGAGCGGCTGCCGGAGGCGAAGCCCGACCGCCTCGGCCTGCCCGATGCCGTGTTCCTGCGACCGACGCTGGTCGCCATCTTCGACAACATCGAGGACCGCGTCACCCTCGTCAGTCCGGTGTGGCCGCGCTCGGGGCTCTCGGGCGCCGAGGCGTGGCGGCTCGCGGGCGAACGCCTCGCCCGCGCGCTCGCCGACTTCGGGCGCAGCCTCGGGCACACCGGGCTTCTGGTGCGCAGTCCGCCGCCCGAGCCGGTGCCGAACATGAGCCGGGACGAGTTCCACGCCATGGTGCGGCGGGCGAAGGAGTACATCCGCGCCGGCGACATCTTCCAGGTGGTGCTCTCGCAGCGCTTCGCGCTGCCCTTCCGTCTGCCGCCCTTCGCCCTCTACCGCGCGCTCCGCCGCCTCAACCCGTCGCCCTACCTCTTCTTCCTCGATCTCGGCGACTACGCGCTGGTCGGCTCGAGCCCGGAGACGCTCGTCAAGGTCGAGGGCCGGAAGGTGACGATCCGGCCGATCGCCGGCACCCGCCGGCGCGGCGCGAGCCACGCCGAGGACGAGGCGCTGGCCGCCGAGCTGCTCGCCGATCCGAAGGAGCGGGCCGAGCATCTCATGCTGCTCGATCTCGGACGCAACGATGTCGGACGGGTGGCGGAGATCGGCAGCGTGCGGGTCACCGAGCGCATGGTCGTCGAGTACTACTCGCACGTCATTCACATCGTCTCCAACGTGGAGGGGCGGCTGCGGGCCGATCGCACCGCCCTCGATGCCCTGCTCGCGGGCTTCCCGGCGGGGACCGTCTCCGGCGCGCCCAAGGTGCGGGCGATGGAGATCATCGACGAGCTCGAACCGGAGCGACGCGGTTTCTACGCCGGCGCCGTCGGCTACTTCGCGGCGGGCGGCGACATGGACACCTGCATCGCGCTCAGGACGGCGCTCGTCCACGGCGGGCAGGTATACGTGCAGGCGGGAGCCGGGATCGTCGCCGACAGCGATCCCGAGTCCGAGTATCAGGAGTGCTGGAACAAGGCGCGGGCGCTCATCCGTGCGGCCGAGGAGGCGGTGAGCTTCGCGAGCGGCAGCCGCTGAACGCCCCGCCCGCGGCGACGAGCTCGATCCCGTCCGGGCACTGGCGGCGGCGCGCGAGCGCGCCTGCGGTCGTGAAGCGCACGCCGCGCGCGAGGGCCTCCGGAATCCAGCGCTCGAGGACGTCCAGGGTCACGGGGCGCGGATGCCCGATCGCCACCGCGGACCCGTGCTGCCGGGCGTGTTCGACCGCCCGCTCGAGCTGGGCACGGATCGCGGTCGGATCGGCGACATTGTCGAGGAAAAGGTCGCGCCCGACGTGCGGCAGACCGTGCGCCTCCGCCAGCGCCGCCCCGACGCTTTCGGGCGTGGTCCGGCTGTCGAGGAAGACGAGGCCGTGCGCCGCGGCCCAGGCGACGACCGCGGTCATCGGCTCCGGTTCGCGGGTGAACCGGCTGCCCATGTGGTTGTTGATGCCGACGCTTCCCGGAACGCGGGCGAGCGCCGCCTCGAGCAGGGTGAGGAGCTGCGCGGCCGGCTGGCCGACGCGCAGCACCATCGGTCCCGGATCGACCGCGGCGCTCTCCGGTTCCATCGGCATGTGCAGGAAGATCTCCTTGCCGGCGGCGCGGGCGATCGCGACCCGCGACGCGGCGTCCGGAACATAGGGCAGGAAGGCGGCGGTGAGCGGCACCGGCAGTGCGGCGACGCGCCGGACGCTCGCGAGGTCGTGCCCCATGTCGTCGATGACGAGGGCGATCTCGGGCCCGCCGCGCCGGGCGGGCGCATCGATGCGCGCCGGCGGCAGCAGGATGCGGGCGGGAGCGCTCCCGGAGATCTGGGGAGGTGGGGGGCCGTGGTGCATCGCGACCGCCGGGACGGAGGCGAGGAGCAGACAGGCGATCGCCGCGATGCCGCGACGGACCGTCCGCGCCGGCGCGCGGAGTGCGGGCGGGAGCGGGGCGGGCTCGGGCTGCGGCATGGTCCGGGCTCCGGATCGGGGCGCCCCTTTTTCTGGCGGTTTGCGCTTCCAACTTGAAGTGGAAAGCAAACCTTGCCGGTGGTCGGGCGCCGCGGCGTGTGGTTGACGACACGCTCCGCGCGCGGTTTGAAGCCATCGGCGCGGCGACGCGCCGGAGCGTCTCGGGCGGGCACCATGCTGCTGCTGATCGACAACTACGACAGCTTCACGTACAATCTCTACCACTATCTCGGCGAGCTCGGCGCCGGGGTGGAGGTGCGCCGCAACGACGCCATCGGCGTCGCCGAGGCGCTGGCCATGGCTCCGGAAGGCATCGTCATCTCGCCCGGTCCCTGCGATCCCGACCGCGCCGGCATCTCGCTCGATCTCGTGCGGGCGGCGGCCGAAGCCCGCCTGCCGGTCCTCGGGGTCTGCCTCGGGCATCAGGCGATCGCCCAGGTGTTCGGGGCCGTCGTCGGTCCGGCACCGGAGATCGTCCACGGCAAGGTGAGCGACATCCATCACGACGGCAGCGGCGTCTTCGCCGGCCTGCCGAGCCCCTTCGCCGCCACCCGCTACCATTCGCTCGTCGCCCTGCCGGAGACGATCCCGCCCGCCCTCCTGGTCAACGCGCGAACCGCGGACGGGGTGATCATGGGACTGCGGCACGTCGACCTGCCGATCCACGGCGTGCAGTTCCACCCCGAGAGCATCGAGACCGGGGTCGGGCACGAGCTGTTGCGCAATTTCCTCGACATCTGCCGCGGGAGACCGGCATGACGGCCGAACTGCAGCGCTTCAGGGAGATCGTCGCGCGGGTCGCGACCGGGGCGCCGCTCGCGTTCGAGGAGGCGCGCGAGGCCTTCGACATCATGATGGCGGGCGACGCCACGCCGGCGCAGATCGGCGGCTTCCTGATCGGGCTCCGGGTGCGCGGCGAGACCGTCGACGAGATCCGGGCCGGCGCCAGCGTGCTCCGGGCGCGGATGCGCCGCATCCGGGCACCCGCGGACGCCATCGACACCTGCGGCACCGGCGGTGACGCGGCCGGCACCTACAACATCTCGACCGCCGCAGCGATCGTCGTGGCGGCGGCGGGCGTGCCGGTCGCCAAACACGGCAACCGCGGCCTGTCCTCGCGGTCGGGCTCGTCGGATGTGCTGCAGGCGCTGGGCGTCGACATCGACGCGCCCTTCGAGGTGATCGAACGGGCGATCGAGGAGGCCGGGATCGGCTTCATGATGGCGCCGCGCCACCACGGGGCCATGCGCCACGTCGCCGGTCCGCGGGCCGAGCTCGGCACGCGCACGATCTTCAACCTGCTCGGGCCGCTCGCCAATCCGGCGGGCGTGAAACGTCAGGTGATGGGCGTCTTCGCCGAGCAGTGGATCGAGCCGCTCGCCCGCGTGCTCGGCGGGCTCGGAGCGGAGCGGGCCTGGGTGGTGCACGGCCGCGACGGGCTCGACGAACTCAGCATCACCGGCCCGACCGCGGTCGCCGAATGGACCGGCAGCGAGGTCCGCCTGTTCGAGGTGGTGCCGGAGGACGCCGGACTCGCGCGCGGCCGGCCCGAGGACCTGCGCGGTGGCGATCCGGCGCACAACGCCGAGGCGATCCGGGCGGTGCTCGCCGGCGTCCGCGGCCCCTTCCGCGATGCCGTCCTGCTCGCCGCTTCGGCGGCGCTCGTCGTCGCCGGCAAGGCGGGCGATCTGCGCGAGGGCGCGATGCTCGCCGCCGAGGCGATCGACAGCGGCCGGGCCGGGCGCGTGCTCGAGAAGCTCGTGCGCATCACCCGCTCGAAGGGAGAGGCAGGATGAGCGACGTGCTCGCCCGCATCTGCGCCCGCAAGCGCGAGGAGGTGGCCGCGCGCAAGCGCCTGCGGCCGCTCTCCGACCTCGAGGCGGCCGCCCGGGTGGCACCGCCGCCGCGCGGCTTCCGCGCCACGCTCGAAGAGAGCGACCGCGCCGGCCGGCTGGCGCTGATCGCCGAGATCAAGCGCGCGTCGCCGAGCCGCGGCACGATCCGCGAGGATTTCGATCCGCCGGCCCTCGCGCGTGCCTATGCCGCCGGCGGCGCGAGCTGCCTCTCGGTGCTCACCGACGAAGCCCACTTCCGCGGCCACGACGGCCATCTCGTCGCCGCCCGGGCGGCGACCGCACTCCCGGTGCTGCGCAAGGATTTCACGCTGGATCCCTGGCAGGTGGTCGAGGCGCGGGCACTCGGCGCCGATGCGATCCTCGTCATCCTCGCCGCGGTCGACGACGCGCTCGCGGGCGAACTGCTCGCGACGGCTGCGGAATGGGGCATGGACGCGCTGGTCGAGGTGCACGATCTGCCGGAGCTCGAACGCGCGGTGGCGCTCGGTGCGCCGCTCGTCGGCATCAACAACCGCGATCTCCGGACGCTCGAGGTGAGCCTCTCGACCACCATCGACCTCGCGCCGCGGGTGCCCGCCGACCGCCTCGTGGTGGCCGAGAGCGGGCTCTACACCCATCTCGATCTGCTGCAGATGCGGGCCGCCGGGGCGCGCGCCTTTCTCGTCGGCGAATCGCTCATGCGCGAGCGTGACGTCGCCGCCGCCACGCGCCGGCTGCTCGGCTTCGAGGACGCGCGATGAGCGGGCTCACCCACTTCGACCGCGAGGGCAACGCCGTCATGGTGGACGTCTCCGGCAAGGCCGAGACGGCCCGCACCGCCACGGCCGAGGGTCGGGTGGTGATGGCCCCGGAGACCCTGCGGCGGATCCGCGAGCGCGGCTTCGCCAAGGGCGACGTGCTGACGGTGGCGCAGCTCGCCGGCATCATGGGCGCGAAGCGGACGCCGGATCTGATCCCGCTCTGCCATCCGCTGCCGCTCGAGGCGGTCGAGGTGCGGCTCGAGCCGCTCGAGGCCGAGCATGCCGTGCGCATCGAGGCGACCTGCCGCATCACCGGCCGGACCGGCGTCGAGATGGAGGCGCTGACCGCCGTCGCGGTGGCGGCGCTCACCGTCTACGACATGTGCAAGGCCGTCGACCGGGCGATGCGCATCGAGGGCATCCGGCTCCTGCACAAGGCCGGCGGCCGTTCCGGCGAATTCCGGGCGGCCTGAGCCGTGCTGCCGGTCGAAGAGGCGCTTTCCCGCATCCTCGCGGCCGTGCGGCCGACGCCACGCGAGATCGTCCATCTCGTCGCCGCCCACCGGCGCGTGCTGGCCGAAGACCTCGCCGCCCGCCGCAGCCAGCCGCCGGCCGCCGTCTCGGCGATGGACGGCTACGCGGTGCGCGCCGAAGACGCCGACCGCGCCGGCGCCGTGCTGCGGCTCGCGGGCGAAGTGCCGGCGGGACGCAGCTTCGACCGGCCGCTCGCCGCCGGCGAGGCGGTGCGCATCTTCACCGGCGCTCCCCTGCCCGAGGGGGCCGACGCCATCCTGATCCAGGAGCACGCCCGGGCGGAGGGCGGGCGGGTGGTGGTGGAAAAGCCCGTGGTGCGCGGCCGCTACGTGCGGCCCCGGGGGCTCGACTTCGAGGCCGGCTGGATCGGACTCCGCGCCGGAACCCGGCTCGACGGCCGGGCACTGGGGCTCGCCGCCGCCATGGGCCATGCGTGGCTTCCGGTGCGGCGGCGGCCGCGGGTCGCGCTGCTGTCGACCGGCGACGAGCTCGTGCCACCCGGTGAACTGCCTTCCGGCAGCCGGATCGTCGCCTCGAACGGGATCACGCTCGCGGCCCTCGTCGATGCCTGGGGCGGGGAAGCGGTCGATCTCGGCATCGCCGGCGACGATCCGCGGGCGCTCGCGGACATCCTCGCCGAGGCGCGCGGCGTGGACTTCGTGGTGACGAGCGGCGGCGCCTCGGTCGGCAGCTACGATCTCGTCCGGGAGACGGCGACATCGCTCGGCCTCGCCCTCGACTTCTGGAAGATCGCCATGCGGCCGGGCAAGCCGCTGATCTTCGGCCGCCTCGGCGAGGCGGCCTTCCTCGGCCTGCCGGGCAACCCGGTGTCGGCCGCGGTCTGCGCCATCGTCTTCCTGCGCGCGGCCCTGCGCGCCGCGCAGGGTCTGTCCCCGGACCTCCCGATCGCGGAGGCGGTGCTCGCGAGCGATCTCGCCGCCAACGACGAACGCCAGGATTTCCTCAGGGCGGAGTTGATGGACGATCGGGGCGAGCGGCGGGTGCGGCCGGCGCCGCTCCAGGACAGTTCGATGTTCGCGACCTTCGCCCATGCCGACGCGCTGATCGTGCGACCGCCGTTCGATCCGCCGCGGAGTGCCGGCGAGCGCGTGCGCATCCTCGAGCTCGCGCGGGTGCTGGCGGGCTAGGACGGATCTTCGTCCTGTTGACGAGGAACGAGAACTAAATTAGAACACCCTCGCGCCCGATGCCTTCCCCCGGGAGATCGCCCGTGCTCACCCAGCGACAGCTGCAGCTGCTGCGCTTCATCCACTCGTATGTCGCCGAGCACGGGGTGCCCCCCTCCTTCGACGAGATGCGCGCCGCCCTGCGGCTGCGCTCCAAGTCCGGCATTCACCGGCTGATCTCCGGGCTCGAGGAACGCGGCTACATCCGGCGGCTCGCCTATCGCGCCCGCGCCATCGAGATCCTCAAGCCGCCGCTCGAGATGGCGGGGGTGAGGCCGCTCACCGAGGTGACCCGCGAGGGCAATGTGGTGCGCGGCGTGTTCGGCGGGCGGCCGCCTCTCGCCGGCGTGCGCGGCAGCACACAGCTCCCCCTCTACGGCCGCATCGCCGCCGGCACGCCGATCGAGGCGCTCGCCGACACCGACACGGTGATCGAGGTGCCGGGCATGTTCCTCGGCGACGGCGAACACTATGTGCTGCAGGTGGTCGGCGACTCGATGCAGGATGCCGGCATCCTCGACGGCGACTATGTCGTCGTCCGCCGCTGCGAGACCGCCGAGAGCGGCGAGATCGTGGTGGCGCTGATCGAGGACCGCGAGGTGACCCTCAAGCGTCTGCGCCGCCGCGGCGCCTCGATCGCCCTCGAAGCCGCCAATCCGGCCTACGAGACCCGCATCTTCGGGCCGCACCAGGTGAAGATCCAGGGCCGGGTCGTGGGTCTGCTGCGGCGCTACTGACCGGCGGCGAGCGCTTCCAGCACGAGATCCGGCACGTCGGTGAAGACGGCGGCGGCGCCCGTTTCGAGGAGCGCGCGGGCGCGCTCCGGATCGTTCACGGTGTAGAGCAGGACCGGCACTCCCTCCTCCGCGAGGCGGCGCAGATGTCCGGGGGCGAGCTGCGTGTGGTCGAGGTGCAGGGTGAGACAGCCGAGCGCCTGCATCTCCGCGGCCCAGTCGGCGCCCGGCGCTTCCCGCAGCAGGCCGCGCGGGATCTCCGGCGCCACCCGCCGGGCGGCCCCGAGGGCCGTCCGGGAGAAGCTCGAGAAGAGCGGCGGCGGCCGGTCGGCGGGCCACAGGCGGCGGACTTCGGCGGCGACCACCTCCGCCGTCTCCTCCTCCCGCCCCTCGCACGGCTTGATCTCGATGTTGGCGGAGAGATCGAGCTCGAGCAGGAGCGCGACCGTCTCGGCGAGGGTGGGGATGCGCTCGCCCGAAAAGCGCGGGTCGAACCAGCTCCCGGCATCCAGCCGGGCGAGCGCGTCCGCGTCGAGATCGCGCACCCGGCCGCGGCCGTTGGTCGTGCGTTCGAGCCGGTCGTCGTGGATCACGAAGGGTACGCCGTCGCGCGACAGCTTGACGTCGAATTCGACCCAGCGGCACCCGCAGCGCGCGGCCTCGCGGAACGCCGCGAGCGTGTTCTCGGGCGCACGCGCCGAAGCTCCGCGGTGCGCAACGACCGGAGGATCGAACACGACCGCGGACGGTTCCACGACGGCCCGCCCGAGCGGTGAAGACTGTCGCGACATCGGCCACTCCCGGAAGCTGCCGCGGGCAAGATAGCATCCGGTTGGCGTGCGGCGAGGAGGCGACGGCATCGACGGGACCCGCTTCGCGGCGGCTGCGTTGACTTCGGGAACGGCGCGCCCATATGCGGAACGTGTCGTAAGCTCTACCAACCGCGGATTTTCCCAGACCTTGACCCATGAACAGAACGGCTTCGCGCGCCTCGGCCTGCGCGAGGAGCTGCTGAAGGCCATCGCCGAGGCCGGCTACAGCGAGCCCACCCCCATCCAGGAACGCGCCATTCCTGCCGTCCTCGAGGGGCGCGACGTGGTCGGCGTGGCCCAGACGGGGACCGGCAAGACCGCGTCCTTCACGCTGCCGATGCTCGAGATCCTCGCGGCGGGACGGTCGCGGGCGCGCATGCCGCGGGCCCTCGTGCTGTCGCCGACGCGCGAACTCGCCACCCAGACGGCGCGCAATTTCGAGATCTACGGGAAATATCTTCCGCTCTCCAAGGCCCTGCTGATCGGCGGTGTCGGCATGGGCGACCAGGAGCGGCTGCTCGAGAAGGGCGTCGATGTTCTGATCGCCACCCCGGGGCGGCTGCTCGACTGGTTCGAACGCGGCCGCGTCCTGCTCGGCGGCGTGCAGATCCTCGTCATCGACGAGGCCGACCGCATGCTCGACATGGGCTTCATCCCGGACGTCGAGCGCATCGTCGGGCTGCTGCCGAACCGCAAGCAGACGCTCCTGTTCTCGGCCACCATGGGGCGCGAGGTGCGGCGTCTCGCCGAGAAGTTCCTGCGCGATCCGGTCGAGATCGAGGTCACCCCACCGGCGCGCAAGGCGGAATCGGTCGAGGACGTGCTGGTGCCCACCGGCGGACAGGACAAGCGGCGCGTGCTGCAGGCCCTGCTCAAGGAGCACGGCATCGGCACCGGCATGATCTTCTGCAACACGAAGCGCGAGGTCTCGGCGCTCACGCGCTGGCTCGTGCGCCGCGGCTTCGACGCCCGCGACCTGCACGGCGATCTCGACCAGCCGGTGCGTCAGGCGACGCTCGACGCGTTCAAGCGGGGCGAGGTGAAGTTCCTCGTCGCCACCGACGTCGCCGCGCGCGGGCTCGACATCGACGACATGCCGGTGGTCGTCAACTACGACGTGCCGCACACCCCGGACGACTATGTCCACCGCATCGGCCGCACCGGCCGCGCCGGCCGCCAGGGTCGGGCCTTCACGCTGGTGACCGAGGCGGACGCGAAGGCCGTCGCCGCCATCGAACGCGTGACCGGCCGGCAGGTGCCGCGCATCACGGTCGCCCTCGAGGAAGCCCCGGCGGAGCGTTTCGTGCCGGAGGACCGCGCGGCAGGTCCGGCGCCGCGCCGGACACGACGCCGCAGCGGGCCGGCGGCAGCCGCAACTGCGGCCGCAGCCGAAACCGGACCCGCGCCAGCGCCGGCGACGCCCCCGGAACGGACCGGCCGCGACGGCGAGGGGGCGCGCGAGCGTCCGCGCCGGGTGCGCACGCCGGCCGTCCCGGAGGTCCCGGAGGTCGGGCTCGGGGCGCACGTCCCCCGTTTCCTTCTGCGCGAGGTTCCGCTACGGAAGCTCGCGCGGAGTGAGGCGGACTGAGGCGGACCGATGCGGACGATCTTCGTTCTGGTCAAGTGCGAGCTCGGCCACGCCTACGATGTCGCCGACGCCGCCGTACAGGAGATCGAGCAGGTCTCCGAGGTCTACTCGATCAGCGGCCAGTACGATCTGATCATGAAGTTCCACCTCGACGACGAGGTGGACATCGGCCGCTTCGTCACGAGCCGCGTGCAGACCCTGCCGGGCGTGAAGGACACCTTCACGCTCATCACCTTCAAGGCCTTCGCCTGAGCGGCGCGGGACCGTGGACCGGCGCCGGCTGCATTTCGAGATTCTGGAACGCCGGCGGCTGTTCGACGGCTTCTACGCCTTCGACCAGCTGGTGGTGCGCCACGAGAAGTTCGCAGGGGGCTGGAGCGCGCCGCTGCGCCGCGAGCTCCTCGTCCAGCGCAACGCCGTCGCCGTCCTCCCCTTCGATCCGCGCGCCGATGTGGTCGTGCTGATCGAGCAGTTCCGCACCGGCGCCATCGACGCCGAGGACGGTCCCTGGCTGCTCGAAGGTGTCGCGGGGCTTTGCGAGCCGGGCGAGACGCCGGAGGAGGTGGCGAGGCGCGAGATCCGCGAGGAGGCGGGCCTCGAGGCCGGCCGCCTCGCCCGCGTCGGGCGCTACCGTTCGAGCCCGGGCGGGACGAGCGAGCTCGTCGACGTGTTCGTGGCCGAGGTGACGGCGCCGCGCGAGGCGGGCGTGTTCGGGCTCGACAGCGAGCACGAGGACATCCGCACCGTGCCGATCGCTCCCGAAGAGGCGTTCGCCGCCGTGGCCGAAGGCCGCATCGTCGCGGCGACGGCGGTCGTGCCGCTGCTGTGGCTCGAGACGCACCGCCCGCGGCTCAGATGCGAATGGGCCGGGATCGATCCCCGGTCCGCGGCCGGGGACTAGAGCCGTCGTCGATCGTCCGGGAACCGGGAGACATCCTCCATGCTCGCACGCATCTACCGCCCCGCCAAACCCGCCGGATCTTCGGGCCGCGCCAAATCGCGGACGTGGATCCTCGAGTTCGAGCCCGCTGCGGCGAAGCGCCCGGACCGGCTCGTCGGCTGGGTCGGATCGGGCGACACGGTCCAGCAGCTGCGGCTGCGCTTTTCGACCCGCGAGGCGGCCGAGGAGTACTGCCGGCGGCACGGCATCCCCTACGAGGTCGAACAGCCGCACGAATACGCCTTCCGCCCGAAGTCCTACGCCGAGAACTTCATTCGCCGCGTCTGAGGGCTCTTCAACCTCGGATTGAAAAATGGCGGCGGGTGTGGCAGGGTCGCGGACCGGAGCCCATGCGCGCGGAGGGGGCCTGTGTCTCTCGTCGCCCGTCGATCCGGCTGGAGGCTCGCCCGGGCCGCCAATTTCGCCGCCGCCTGCCTCGATTTCCTGCTGCCGCCGCGGTGCTTCGGCTGCGGTGCGGTGGTCGAGGCGCAGGGACGCCTGTGCGCCGCCTGCTGGAGCGGGCTCTCCTTCCTGACCCCTCCGCTCTGCCGCGCCTGCGGCTTCCCGCTGCCGGCGGCCGCCGTCGACGAACCGCTCTGCGGTGCGTGCGCGCGCGAGCCGCTGCCGCTCGCCCGGGTGCGTTCGGCGCTCCGCTACGAGGGCGTGGCCCGGCGCATGATCCTGCGCTTCAAGCACGGCGAGCGCACCGAAGGGGTCGCCGCCTTCGCGGAATGGATGGCGGAGGCCGGCCGTGAACTCCTGGCGGAGACGGATCTGATCCTGCCGGTGCCGATCCACTGGCGGCGCCTGCTCGGCCGCGGCTTCAACCAGTCGGCGCTGCTCGCCCGGGCTCTCGCGCGCCGGAGCAACCGGCCGGCCGCGGTCGATCTCCTGCGCAAGGTGCGGCCGACCGCCTCGCAGCAGGGGCTGAGCGCCACCGCACGGCGCGAGAACGTCACCGCCGCCGTCTTCGAGGTCGCCGCGCGCCATGCGCCGGTGGTGCGCGACGCGCGGGTGCTGCTGATCGACGATGTGCTCACGACCGGCACCACGCTCGCGGCCTGTGCCCGCGTCCTCGAACGCGCGGGGGCGGCGCGCGTCGAGGCGCTGACGCTCGCGCGGGTGGTTCGCGACGACGCGCACCCCATATGAAGGGCCGGAAGCGGACCATTTTCCCGACCGGATGGATCGCCGATGATGCCGAGGGTCGAGATCTACACCACGCCCCTGTGCCCGTACTGCTGGCGGGCGAAACAGCTCCTCGACCGCAAGGGCGTGGCCTACGTCGAGATCGATCTGTGGAAAGAGCCCGGGCGGCGGGCGGAGATGGTCGAGCGCAGCGGCGGCCGCACCACCGTGCCGCAGGTCTTCGTCGACGGTCGGCCGATCGGCGGCTCCGACGATCTCCACGCGCTCGAGGCGGCGGGCGAACTCGATGCCCTCCTCGCGGCGGCCCCGGGGGAGCCGCGGGCGCCATGATCCGCTACGAACTCGTCTGCGCCTGCGGGAACCGTTTCGAAGGCTGGTTCGCCGACAGCGCCGCCTTCGACGTCCAGCAGCAGCGCGGCCTCCTCGAATGTCCGCTGTGCGGCGGCCGCGATGTGCGCAAGGCGCCGATGGCGCCGGCCGTGGTGCGCGGCCGCGGCGGCGAGACGCAGGCGCCGGCGGCCGCCGGCGGGCAGGCGGCGATGCCCGCCGATGCCGCGCGCTTCGCCGCCCTGCTGCGGACGCTGCGCGCGATCCAGAAGCACGTCGAGGAGCATTTCGAGAACGTCGGCGAACGCTTCCCGGAAGAGGCGCGGCGCATCCATTACGGCGAGACCGAGCCGCGCGACATCTGGGGGCAGGCGAACCGGGAAGAGGTCCGCGAGCTCCTCGAGGAGGGGATCACGGTGGTGCCGCTGCCGCGGCTTCCCGATCACGACGCCTGAGGGCGCGCCGCCGCCATCATGTAGTTGACCGAAGGATCGCGCGCGGGTTCGAAGCGCCCGTGCGCGGCGTCGTAACGGATGCCGGTGAGCGCCACCGGCGCGAGTCCCCGGGCGCGCAGCAGACGCGCGAGCTCGGAAGGGTTCAGGAAGCGCCGCCAGTCGTGCGTGCCGGGCGGCAGCCAGCGCAGCAGATATTCGGCCGCGATCACGCCGAGCAGGAGCGAGGAGAGCGTGCGGCTCAGGGTCGAGAACACGGCGAGCCCGCCCGGCCGCACGAGCCCGGCGATCTCGCGGACGAACTCCGCCGGGTCCGGCACGTGCTCGACCACCTCGAGCGCACAGACGACATCGAAGCTCTCGCCGCGCACGAGCAGATCCTCCGCCGTCGCGACGCGGTAGTCGATCCCGAGGCCCGATGCCTCGGCGTGCGCCCGCGCCACCTCGATGTTCTCCGCCGCCGGGTCGATCGCGACCACGTCGGCGCCGAGCCGGGCGAGCGGTTCCGCGAGCAGTCCGGCACCGCAGCCGACATCCAGCATCCGCAGACCCGAGAACGGTCGGGGCGCGCGCGGATCGCGGCCGAACTGCCCGGAGACCCGGTCGCGGATCCAGGCGATCCGGACCGGATTGAGCAGATGCAGCGGCCGCATCGGCCCCTCCGGGTCCCACCATCGCCCGGCGAGCTCCGCGAACCGTTCGACCTCGCGCGGATCCGTCGTCATCGCGGATGCTCCCTTCCGTCCGCTGCAGGCGCGAGGCGTGCCCCGCTCAGGCCGGGGTGCCTGCGGCCGGGTCGCAGCATGCCGTCTTCCCGGCGGCGGAACCGCGCGCGAGTGGCTCGAGCACCGCTTCGGGCTCCGGCACCAGATCGGCGAGCGTGACCCCGTCGAGGGCGGCGAAGAAGGCGGCGAGCGCCCGCGCGAGGGCCCGCTCGAGCGCGCAGTCCCGCCTGAGCGGACAGACGCCCTGCCGCGGCGGCTGGCATTCGACGAGGGCGAAATCGGTCTCGGTGAAACGGATGACCTCGGCGACACGGATCTCGGAGGCCGGCCGCGCCAGCCCGAAGCCGCCCCGGCGGCCGCGGTAGGACTTCAGGAAACCGGCGCGCGTGAGCTCGTGGACGATCTTGCGCACATGGCTTTCGGCGATGCCGAAGCTCTCCGCGACCCGCGCGATGGTGGTGATGCCGGGCGCGACGGCCGCCGCCAGCATCAGGGTCCGGAGCGCGTAGTCGGAATAGGCCGAAAGCCGCATGGGCGGGTCTCCCAGGATCCACGCACACGAAGTTAGCCCGGAGCTGGCTGTGCGACAGATGGCAGGTGCGCGCAGGCCGCTCACGCGGAATCGAACCCGCTCTCCCGAAAGGTGTGCCATGATCGGGGGGATTGCCGCAGGCAATCACGGATACCAGATGTATCTCAGCGTTTATCACGAAACGTGAGCGTAATAATGTCCGTCACGGCCCCGACCCTCGCGCTTCCCGCCCGCCTGCCGCAGCCGGGCACCGTCGCCCTCGGTGCACTGCTCGCCCTCGCCGGCGCCCTCTTCGCTTTCGAGGCCGGCGGCGGGCGGCAGCTCGCGCTGTTCGCGACCGGTCTCCTGCTCGGCCTCGCGCTCTACCACGCGAGCTTCGGCTTCACCTCGGCCTGGCGGCGGCTTCTGGTCGATGCCGACGGCCGCGGGCTGCGCGCCCAGATGCTGATGCTGGCGGTGGCGGTCGCGCTGTTCTTCCCGGCGCTCTCGGCGGGGGAGCTGTTCGGGCGGCCGGTCGGCGGTTTCGTCGCGCCCGCGGGCACGAGCGTCGTCGTCGGCGCCTTTCTCTTCGGCGTCGGCATGCAGCTCGGGGGTGGGTGCGCCTCGGGCACGCTGTTCGCGGTCGGGGGTGGCAGCACGCGGATGGTCGTCACCCTGTTCTTCTTCGTGCTGGGGTCGGTGATCGCGACCGCGCATCTGCCCTTCTGGCACGGCCTGCCCGCTCTGCCACCGGTTTCGCTCGTGCACACGCTCGGGCTCTGGCCGGCGCTGCTGCTCAACCTCTCCCTGTTCGCCGCGATCGCCGGCGCGAGCCTGCTCGCCGAAGTCCGGCGGCACGGGCACGTGCTGCGCAACCCGCGGCTCGAATGGCAGTGGCTTCGCGGACCGTGGCCGATCTGGGCCGGGGCGGTGGCGCTCGCGCTCCTGAACTTCGCCACGCTCGCCCTCGCCGGCCGGCCCTGGGGCATCACCTCCGCCTTCGCGCTCTGGGGGGCGAAGCTGTTCGACGGCCTCGGCATCGGCGTGCGCGAATGGCCGGTGTGGCGGGGTCAGCAGGCGGCGCTCGATGCCACCGTCTGGCTCGACGTCACCTCGGTCATGAACATCGCGATCATGATCGGCGCGCTGCTCGCCGCCGCGCTCGCCGGCCGCTTCCGCCCGGGCTGGAGGATCCCGCTGCCGTCACTCGCGGCGGCCGTCGTCGGCGGGCTTCTGCTCGGCTACGGCGCCCGGCTCGCCTTCGGCTGCAACATCGGCGCCTACTTCTCGGGCATCGCCTCGGGCAGCCTGCACGGCTGGCTGTGGCCGGTCGCGGCGCTCGCCGGCAATGCCGTGGGCGTGCGGCTGCGGCCGCTGTTCGGGCTTCCCAATCCCTGACGGCTGCGGCTCCGCGGGGAAACCGTCGACCTCGCGTTCCCGGGCTTCGAGCGCCGCGACCGCGGCCCGGTAGCCGGCCTCGACGATCGCTTCGAGCGGGCGCCAGTCCAGCATCGGGAAGCCCTCGAGATCCGGGCGGACCAGGAGGTCGGCCTCCCGCCGCAACGGCTCCGCGTTGACCTCGGAAGCCAGGACCGAGGCGGCCCACAGGATGTCGACGATGTCGGGCAGACGCGGGCCTGGGCCGAAACGCGAGCGCAGCACCCCGAGCGGCGCGAGGGCGGGTGCGTCCAGACCGGGAGCCTCGGGCCCGCGGCCCGCGGCGACATCGACGGCGACGATCCGCCGGGGGCGGAAGCACCGGCGCGCGACGTCGACCGGCAGATTGTCCACGAGCCCGCCGTCCACGAACAGCTCGCCACCCCGCACCACCGGCGGGAACACGCCCGGGATCGCGGTCGTCGCGCGGAGCGCGAGCCAGACGGGGCCGGTCGCTTCGACATGCGCCCGGGCGCGGCTGAGGTTGGTGGAGACGAACAGGCAGGGGCGCCAGAGGTCCTCGAGATCGAGTCCGCCGAACGCCTCGCGGAACGCGCGCTCCGCCTTGCGCCCGGCGAGCAGCGAGGCGACCGGCAGGGTCCAGTCGTTGGCCGGGTTGCGCTCGACGAAGGTCGTCCGCAGCCGGGCGAGGATCGCGTCCGGTGCGGCATCGGTGGCGATGGCGGCGGCGAGGATCGCCCCCATGCTGGTGCCCGTCACCATGTCGGCGTCGATGCCGGCCTCGAGCAGGGCGCCATGGACGCCGAGATGGGCGAACCCGCGGGCACCACCGCCGCCCATCACCAGGGCCACCGTGTCACCGGCGACCGTCCGGGCCAGGCGCTTCAGGTGGCGCGCGTCGCCCTCCCGCAGGTGACGATGCGGCAGACGCGGCAGACGCGCGAGCTCGTCCCGCGTTCCGCGCGGGATCGCGGTACCGGGCGGATGGACCAGGACGAGGAGCGCCGCGCCGACACGGTAGCGCTGCTCGAGGCCGACGCGGGGCAGGTCGGACCACGGCTGCAGCAGGGGGGCGCCCGGGCGGACCAGCAGCAGCACCCGGTCGGCGACCGCGAGCGCGGCTTCCGACCAGGCCGGTGCCTCGCGGGCGGTCCAGGTGAGCAGCAGATCGTGCTCGCGTTCCAGCCGTTCGAGCAGCGCGACCGCGTCCGGCGCCGGGGTCGCCCCGTTCGCCGGCGCGATCACGCCGACCCGCCGCCGGGCGCGGCCGGCGGCCCGGGCAAGCGCACGGGCGATCCCTTCGGTCTCCAGACCTTCCGTCAGCGGGCGGAGGGCGACGATGCGCGCGGGCGGCGGCGGCCGGGTGCGGGCCTGCCGCGTCGCGACGATGCGTGCCGCCAGCAACCGGCACAGGGCGACCGCGAAATGCGGCTCGGCATCGAGCAGCTGGGCGAAGCTCTCGCGGGAGATCTCCGCGAGCTCGCTCTCGCGGATCGCGAGCACGGTGGCGCTGCGCCGGTCGCCGAAGAGCAGCGCGATCTCGCCGATGATCTCGCCCGGGCCGATCTCGCCCACCACCGAAGGCTCGCCCTCGCGGCCGACGAGTGCGAGCAGCCGCCCGCGCAGCACGATGTAGGCGGAGTCGGCGGCGGCGCCTTCCTCGCACACGGTCGCGCCGGGAGCGATGCGATACCGCTCGACGGCGCGGGCGAGGCGCGCGAGATGGCGCCGGCGGAAGCGGCGGAAGAGCGGAAGGCGCGCGAGCTCGTCGACCCCGACGGCCGGCGGCGCGCGCCGGAACAGCGGCGATCCGAGTGCCATGACCGGCCTCCGGACGTATCTTACGGGAGGCGCGGCCACCTTGCGAGCTCACGTCGCCGCGACCGGAGCCGGTCTCAGCGGGCGGCCCGGGCGAGAAGCTCCTCCGCCCGCGCGAGATCCTCGGGCCGGTTGGCGTTGAAGAAGGGATCGAAGGGCTCGCTCGGCCAGTCGACCACGGCGAGCCGGTAACGCGCCGTGAAGAGGTCGATCTTGCGCAGGCCCTCCTGCCGCATGGCGTGTTCGAGCGCGTCGCGCAGGTCGACCGGCCAGAGGCCGAAGACCGGGTGAGGGCGACCCGCGGAGGAGGCACAGGCGAGCGCGGCGCCTTCGCGCAGCACGGCATCGTGCAGCCGCGTCACGAGATCGAGCGGGAAGAACGGGGTGTCGCTCGCGAAGGTGGCGATCCAGCGCGCGCCGGGCACCTGAGCGAGAGTCCAGTCCATGCCCGCGAGCACGCCCGCGAGCGGCCCGGCGAAGCCCTCGACGCTGTCCGCCACCACCGGCAGACCGAAGGCGGCGAAGCGGGCGGGATCGCCGTTGGCGTTGAGCACGAGCGTGGCCACCTGCGGCCGGGCGCGCGCGATCACATGGTCGAGGAGCGACCGGCCGCCGAGCGGCAGCAGGCCCTTGTCGCCGCCGCCCATGCGGCGTGCGAGGCCGCCCGCCAGGATGACGCCGACGACGGCTTCGCTCACGGCTCCGTCTCCGCCGGGTCGGGCAGGCTCGCCTTGCGCACGAGCTTCGGATCTTCCTCGAAGGCCTGTTTCGGATCGGCGTCGAAGACGATGCGGTGTTCGCCGGAAAGCGCGAGAAAGCGGCGGCCACGCGCCCGGCCGACGAGCGTGAGCCCGGCCTCGCGGGCGAGATCCACACCCCAGGCGGTGAAGCCGGAGCGCGAGATCAGGATCGGAATTTCCATCTGCACCGTCTTGATCACCATCTCGGACGTCAGCCGCCCGGTCGTGTAGAAGATCTTGTCGTGCGGCGGGATGCCGTGGCGGAACATGTAGCCCGCGATCTTGTCGACCGCATTGTGGCGGCCGACGTCTTCCATGTAGACGAGGATCTCGTCCCGCTGGCAGAGCACGCAGCCGTGGATGGCACCGGCCTTGAGGTAGAGGGACGGGCAGGTGTTGATCTTCTTCGTGAGCGCATAGAGCCAGGAGGTGCGCAGCACCGCCTCTTCGGACAGCCGGACCTCGTGAAAGCGCTCCATGAGATCGCCGAACACCGTGCCCTGGGCGCAGCCGGAGGTGCGGATCTTCTTCGCGAGCTTGGTCTCGTAGTCGGTCTCGCGTTCGGTGCGGACCACCACCACCTCGAGTTCCTCGTCGTACTCGACGGCGGTGACGACATCGTCGGGCCGCAGCATGTTCTGGTTGAGAAGGTAGCCGAGTGCGAGATATTCCGGATGGTCGCCGATGGTCATCAGCGTCACGATCTCGCGCTCGTTGAGGAAGAGGGTGAGCGGACGTTCGTGCACGATCGCGGCTTCCACTCGTCGGCCGTCCTGGTCGAGGCCGGTCACCGTCCGCGTCAGTCTCGGATCCCCGGGATCCGGTAGAACGAGAGGTTCCGCCATGTTCGCGCCCGCAACCCTTTCCCGGCCGCGGAGGGAAAGCTAGCCTTGGCCGCCCGCAAAGGAAAGGCCGGAGCCCCCCGGCGGCCCGGGCGGCCGGTCGCGCGCGTCCCCGGCCCGGTTGCGTCCCGGGGCCGGCTGCGGCGCTGGCTCGCGCACACGATCCGCGCCGTCCCGGGCCTGCTCGCCGGTCTGTTCGTCCTCTGGGCGGCCGCCTTCTACCTGTTCGTGCCGGAACTCCCGGATACCGACGAGCTGTTCGCGGGCGCGCGGCAGGCGCGCGTCACCGTGCTGGCCGCCGACGGTTCGATCCTCGACGAGCGGGGCGGGGAGGGCGGGGCCTATCTCCGGCTCGGCGAGATCTCTCCCTGGCTGCCGAAGGCAGTGATCGCCGTCGAGGACCGCCGCTTCTACACCCACTTCGGACTCGATCTCTTCGGCACGGCGCGCGCGGTCGTCCACAACCTCCTCGCCGGCGGGTATGTCGCCGGCGGCAGCACCATCACCCAGCAGCTCGCGAAGAACCTCTACCTCGGGCCGGAGCGCACGCTGCTCCGCAAGCTGCGCGAGCTCTACCTCGCCCTGTGGCTCGAGGCGCGGCTCTCCAAGGACGAGATCCTCGAGCTCTATCTGAACCGCGTCTATTTCGGTGCCGGCGCCTGGGGTGCCGAGGCGGCGGCGCGCACCTATTTCGGCAAGCCCGCGCACGCGCTCGATCTCGCCGAATCGGCGATGCTCGCGGGGTTGCTCAAGGCACCCTCGCGCTACGCGCCGACCGCGGATCCCGATGCCGCGCGGGCGCGGGCGGCGGTGGTGCTGCGGGCGATGGTGGAGGCGGGCTTCGTCGACGCGAAGACGGCGGAGCGGGCGATCGCGAACCCGGCCCGGCTCGCGCCGGCCGGAGCCGGCTTCGCCGGCCATTTCGTCGACCGGGTGCTGGACGGGCTCACGGCGCATCTCGGCAAGCCCGAGGACGACCGCGTCGTGCGCACGACTCTCGATCCGGTGCTGCAGCGGGCGGCCGTCGCGGCCCTCGCGACACGGCTCGCCGAACTCCCGGGAGCGGAGGGTGCGGTCCTCGTGCTCGATGCCGACGGCGCGGTGCGTGCCCATGTCGGCGGCCGCGACTGGCGCAGCAACCGGCTCGACCGGGCGAGCGAGGTCCGGCGGCAGCCGGGCTCCGTGTTCAAGACCTTCGTCTACGCGGCGGCGCTCGCGCAGGGGCGATCGCCCGAGGACGTGGTCGAGGACGTGCCGTTCTCGATCGACGGCTGGGCACCGCGCAATGTCGACGGGCGGTTCCACGGCCGCGTGACGTTGGAGGAGGCGTTCGCGCGCTCGCTCAACACGGTGGCGGTGCGCCTCGCGCGGCAGACCGGCATCGACGACATCGTCCGTCTCGCCCGGCGGCTCGGCATCGAGAGCGATCTCCGGCCCGTGCCCTCGCTCGCGCTCGGCACCTCCGAAGTGTCGCTGCTCGAGCTCTCCCGCGCCTTCCTTCCCTTCGTGAACGGCGGCTTCGCGCGCCCGGAGCGGTTCGTCGACCGGGTGCAGGACGGCGCCGGGCGCATCCTCTACGCGCATGTCCCGGCCGAGGCGCGGGTTCTGGACGGGCACGTCGTCGCCGGCATGCAGCGGATGATGCGGGCGGTCGTGGAGCGCGGGACGGGAAGGCGCGCCGCCGTGCCGGGCCGGCGCGTCTTCGGCAAGACGGGCACGAGCCAGGACGGCCGCGACGGCTGGTTCCTCGGCTCCGACGGCCGCTACCTCGTCGGCGTCTGGGTGGGGCGCGACGACAACCGGCCGGTGCGCGGGCTCTCGGGCGGCGGCACGCCGGCACTGATCGCGCACGACATCTTCGAGGCCCTGCCGGTCGCGGTCGCGGCCGCAACGCCGCGTCCCGCCCCGGGCGGGAGCGAGAGCGCCGCGCGCGAGCGCTACGCCATCGAAGCGATCCTCGACTGGGTGGAACGGGTGTTCGGGCGCTGACAGGGCACCTTGCGCGGGCCGGGCCGCTCCCCACATGCAGACCGGCTCGCAGGAAGTCCGGAGCCCGATGCGGCAGCCCGCAGCGGTTCTCGCTCTCTCCCTGCTCCTCGTGACGGCCTCGGGAGGACTCGCCATGGCCTTCACGCTGCGCTCGCCCGCCTTCGCCGACGGTGCCGAGATCCCCACCGTCTACACCTGCGAGGGTCGCGACATCTCGCCGCCGCTCGAATGGGTGGACCCGCCCGCCGGAACGCGGGCCTTCGCGCTCGTCGTGCACGATCCCGACGCGCCCGATCCCGCGGCACCCCGCGTCGACTGGGTCCACTGGGTGCTCTGGGACATTCCGGGCGACGCGCGCGGGCTTCCCGAGGACGCCGGGCGCGTCGGCCTGCCGCCGGGCACCCGCGAGGGACTCAACGACTGGAAGCGGACGGGCTGGGGCGGGCCGTGTCCGCCGATCGGACGGCACCGCTATTTCTTCGAGCTGTCCGCGCTGGATGCTCCGCTCGGTGATCTCGGGCGGGCCACGCGGGCCCGACTCGAACGCGCCATGCAGGGCCACGTGCTCGGACGGGCGGTGCTGGTCGGCACCTACGCGAAGAAGGGGCGCTGAGCCTCAGCCGATGCCGTAGCGGCTCCACTTGTCGTCGACGAGCCGCACGATCTCCGGATCCATCTCGATCTTGCGGCCCCATTCGCGCTTCGTCTCGGGCGGCCACTTCGTCGTCGCGTCGATGCCGAGCTTGGAGCCGAGGCCGGATTCGGGCGAGGCGAAATCGAGATAGTCGATCGGCGTGTTCTCGACCGTGACGAGATCGCGCGCCGGATCGACGCGGGTCGAGATCGCCCAGATGACGTCCTTCCAGTCGCGGCAGTCGATGTCGTCGTCCACGACGATGACGAACTTCGTGTACATGAACTGCCGCAGATACGACCAGACGGCCATCATGATGCGCCTGGCGTGGCCGGGGTAGGCCTTTCTGATCGACACGACCGCGACGCGGTAGGAACAGCCCTCGGGCGGCAGCCAGAAATCGACGATCTCCGGAAACTGCTGCTGGAGGAGCGGCACGAAGACCTCGTTGAGCGCCTCGCCGAGGACCGAAGGTTCGTCGGGCGGCCGTCCGGTGTAGGTCGAGAGGTAGATCGGCTCGCGGCGCATGGTCATCGCCGTGATCCGGAAGACGGGGAACGGCTCGACGGCATTGTAGTAGCCGGTGTGGTCGCCGTAGGGGCCCTCGTCGCCGTATTCGTCGAGCAGGACTTCACCCTCGAGCACGATCTCGGCCTGCGCCGGCACCTCGAGCGGCTGGCTCACACACGGCACGAGCTCGACCCGACGGCCGCGCAGCAGGCCCGCGAACTGGTACTCCGAGAGCGTGTCCGGAACCGGGGTGACGGCGGCGAGGATGGTGGCCGGATCGGCGCCGATCACGGCCGCTGCCGGAAGCGGCTCGCGCTTCGTCTGCTTCCAGCGGGCATAGTGCTGGGCGCCGCCGCGGTGCGCGAGCCAGCGCATCAGCGTCCGGTCGCGGCCCATGACCTGCATGCGGTAGATGCCGAGATTGTAGCGGTCCTCGCGCCGCTCCGAGGGGCCTTTCGTCACCACGAGCGGCCATGTCACGAGCGGCGCGGGCTCGCCCGGCCAGCAGGTCTGCACGGGAAGCCTGCCGAGGTCGATGTCGTCACCCCGCAGCACCACCTCCTGGCAGGGTGCCGAGGACACGCGCTTCGGCTTCATGGCGAGGGCCGCCTTGAGGACAGGCGCCAGATCCCAGGCCTCCTTCAGCGACTCCGGCGGCTGCGGCTGGCGCAGGAAGGCGAGGAGCCTGCCGAACTCCCGGAGCTCCGACGGCTCGCGCCCCATGCCCCAGGCGACCCGTTCGACCGTGCCGAACAGGTTGACGAGCATCGGCATCGAAAAGCCCGTGACGTTCTCGAAGAGCAGCGCCGGTCCGCCCTTCGCGATCACCCGCCTGTGGATCTCGGTCACCTCGAGCACCGGGCTCACCGGCTCGTGCACCCGCACGAGCCGCCCGCGCGCTTCCAGATGGGCGATGAAATCCCGCAGGCTCCCGAAGCTCACGGCCCGTCTCCGCGCCCGGCGGCCACGCGCACGAGCGCATCGAGCCACACCGCCAGCCTGTCGGCATGCCGCGGCAGACGTGCGAAGATCTCCCGCGCGAGCGCCTCGTTGTAGGTGCGCACGGTCAAACTCCGGTCGTCGACCGCCTCGAGCAGGCCCCGCGCCACATCCTCGCCGATCCAGCCCGTGCGGGCCGAAGCGCGCACCGCCGCCTTGGGCGAAGCGACATCGATGCCTTCGCGCTCGCGAAGCAGCATCTGCGCGGCCTTCCAGATGGTTTCGAGCGAATATTCGAACCGCTGGATGGCGGCGTCCCGCACGACATCGTCGGCAGCGTCGCCGAGCGGCAGGGCGCGGAGCGAGGAGAGTGCCTTGCGGGCCGCGGTCAGTCTTTCCGTGGTGCGGTCCATTCGATCGCCTCGGCCAGGATGTGCCGGCGCATGTCCTCGTCGACCCCGGCGAGATCGACCACGTCCACCTCCTCGAGGATCGGCGCCTCTTCGAGGGCTTCGCGCAGGCTCGCGAGCCGGTCGCGCGGCAGCGGCCGGTCGGAGAGCAGCGCGATGTCGATGTCGGAGGTGCGGCGCAGCTCTCCGCGCGCCGCGGACCCGAAAAGGAACACCCGCACCGGAAGGTCGCCGAGCCTCTCGAAGACGATCCGTCGCACGCAGGCGAGATCGGCCTCGCGGTCGGCCGGGCGGCTCATCGGCCGCCCGCCGTCACGCCGCCTGCTTCCATTTGATGGAGCAGCCCATGGACGGCACCTGCTCCTCCGGTCCGCGTCCGGTCTCCGCGATCATCTTCATCGCCTCGAACAGCTCGCGCTTCGCGCCGGGCGGTGCCGGATTGCGGCCCGAAGCATCCAGCCGGCCACGGTACTGCAGCTCGAGGTTCGCATTGTAGCCGAAGAAGTCGGGCGTGCACACGGCGCCGTAGGCGCGCGCCACCTCCTGCGTCTCGTCCCAGAGGTAGGGGAACGGGAACTGCTTCTCTTCCGCCCAGCGCTTCATGTTCTCGAAGCTGTCTTCGGGGTACTGGGCGGGATCGTTGGCATTGATGGCGATCGTATTGACGCCGTACGCCTTCAGCTCGCGGGCGTCGCGGATCAGACGGTCGATGATCGCCTTCACGTAGGGGCAGTGGTTGCACATGAAGACGATGAGCGTGCCGCGCTCACCCTTCAGCTCGTCGAGCGTGTGCCACTTCCCGTCGACCCCGAGCAGCCGGAAGGGCTTCGCCTTCTCGCCGAAATTGCAGATGGGGGTGCTCACCGCCATGCCGCATCCTCCCGAAGGCCATTCTTCCGCCGTGCGAGATGGCGCCACGGCCGTCGCCGCGCAAGCCCCGCCCGTGCTAGGGAGGGTCCGGTCACCGGAGGAGGGGATCGGTGGAGGCCGGACTGTTCGAGGAGCGGGCGCGGGCGCTGATCGGCCGAATCGCGCGCTATTTCGACGAGGTGGAACGGTTCCCCGTGCGTGCACGGGTCGAGCCCGGAGCGATCCTCGCCGCGTTGCCGGAAAAGCCGCCCGAGCATCCGGAGCCCTTCGGGGCCCTGCTCGCGGATTTCGAGCGGATCGTGCTTCCGGGCGTCACGCACTGGCAGCACCCGCGCTTTCTCGCCTACTTCCCGGCCAATGCCGATCCCGCCTCGGCGCTCGGCGAGATCCTGACGGCCGGTCTCGCCGTCAACGCCATGCTCTGGCAGACGAGCCCGGCGGCGACGGAAATGGAGCAGCGCGTGCTCGACTGGCTGCGGCAGGCGGCCGGGCTGCCGGAGGGCTGGTGCGGCGTCGTCCAGTCCACCGCTTCCGAAGCGAGTCTGTGCGCGCTTCTGGTCGCCCGCGAGCGGGCGACAGGCTGGCGCGGCAACGAGGAAGGGCTCGCCGGCGGGCCGCGGCTCGTCGCCTACGCGAGCGAGGAGGCCCACTCCTCGATCGAGAAGGGGGCGATGATCGCCGGTTACGGACGGGCGGGCCTGCGGAAGATTCCCGTCGACGACGCCGGCGCGATGCGCCCCGATGCGCTCGAAACGGCCATCCGTGCCGATCTCGCCGCCGGCCTGCGCCCCGCCTGCGTGGTCGCCACCCTCGGCAGCACGGGCATCGGCGGCATGGACCCGCTCCGGGCCACGGGCGAGATCTGCCGCGCGCACGGTCTCTACCTCCACGTCGATGCGGCCTGGGCCGGGAGCGCGCTGCTGCTCGACGAGTGGCGGCATCTCGCCGACGGCGCGGAGCTCGCCGACAGTTTCGTCTTCAACCCGCACAAGTGGCTCGGCATCCAGTTGGACTTCTCGGCGCACTACGTGCGCGAACCGGAGCTGCTGCGCCGCACGCTGTCGGTCACACCATTCTATCTCACCGGCGCCGAGACCGGCCGCGTCGTCGACTACCGTGACTACGGCATTCCGCTCGGGCGCAGGTTCCGGGCGCTCAAGGCCTGGTTCGTGCTGCGGCTTGTGGGGCTCGAAGGTCTGCGGGCGACGCTGCGCCGGCACATCGCGCTCGCGCGCGAGCTCGCCGGTTGGATCGACGCCGAACCGGACTTCGAGCGCGTCACCGGCCCGAGCCTCGCGCTCCTGACCTTCCGCTACCGTCCCCCGGGCCTCGACGATCCCGCAACGCTCGACGAGCTCAACCAGCGGCTCGTCGAGGCGGTCAACGCCGACGGCCGGACCTATGTGACGCCGACGCGCTGGCGCGGACGGACGGTGGTGCGCGCCTGCGTCGGCCAGACGCGCACCGAGCGTCGCCACGTCGAAGAGAGCTGGCGCGCGATCGTCGAGGTCGCGCGCGCTATGCCGCTGTGAGCCTGCCGAGCCTGCGCGCGAGCGCCTCGATGTGTTCCGGGCCGATGCCGCAGCAGCCGCCGACGATCCGGGCCCCTTGCGCGATCCAGCGCCCGGCGGCGTCCGCGAAGGCTTCCGGATCCAGCTCCTGGAAGTGCCAGTGCGGCGCCTCGAACCAGCCCTGCTCGGGATAGACGAGCAGCGGCCCGGCCCAGTGCCGGCGAAGGATGGGCAGGGCGAGATCGGTGTCGGGCATGGAGGTGTGCATGACACCGAGCGCCTGCACCGGCCGCCCGGCCCAGTGCGCGACGAGCGCGTCGAAGGTCGTCCCCGGATCCCGGAAGCTCGCGAGCCGGCCGTCGGGTCCGGAGCGGGCCGAGAGCCCGACCCACACGGGAAGGCCCGTGGCCCGGGCGGCCTCGAAGGCACGTTCGCCGCGTTCGATGTCCGTGATCATCTCGAGCAGGATCAGGTCGGCGCCGGCCGCGGCGAGGGCCTCGGCCGCCTCGCGGTAGTTGGCGGCCTCCCGCTGCGGGGTCAGTCCGGGCGGTTCGACGGCCCGGTCCGTGCCGGCGGGCACCGGCCGGGCGGTCGCGAGCGAGCCCGCCACCGCGACAGGTCTTCCGCCCGAAGCCCGCTCCACCGCCTCTTTCGCGAGGCGCACGGCGATGCGGTAGCCCTCGGCGGCGCGCTCGCCGTAGCCCGCCGGCTCCAGCATGTGCCGGCTCGAGGCGAAGGTGTTGGCGATGATCACGTCGCAGCCGACCCGGACATAGTCCTCGTGCACCTGCCGGACGGTGTCGGGATGGGTGAAATTGGCGAGCCCGCACCAGGCACCCTCCGCCATCGGCACGCCACGCCGCTCGAGCTCGGTGCCGGTGGCGCCATCGAGCAGCACCACCTCGTCCCGGGCCAGCCTCTCTTCGATCGCCCTGTACGCCCCGCTCACGGTCCACCTCCCGCCTGCCCTGCCGCGACCGGGCTAGGGCGCGTGCGCTCGGGGGAGTAGGACCCCGCACGACATCCGGTACCGGCCCCGCGACACGGTGCGCCGTCTCGGGGGGGGCGGTGGGGCCGGCCGCACCGCCCGCTGACGATTTCGTGAGCCGGCCGGCTTGACCTTCCCCCGGGTGGAATGCCCATATGCGCGAAGGCTGATGAACAGCCGATGGAGGAGACGCACATGCGATCGCTGTGGATCACGACCGCGGGTCTCGGGGGCACGCTGCTTGCGGCGGCGCCGGCGCTCGCGGACCCGCCGGGAGGCTTCGGCTACTGGGGGCACCCGATGATGGGCTTCGGCTGGATCTTCGGTTTCCTGTTCATGCTGCTGGTGATCGCGCTGATCGTCGCGGCGATCGTCTTCGTGCTCCGCTGGCTCGGTGTCGGGCCGACGGGGATCACGGGCGGCCCGGCGCGCCCGGACCCGCTCGACATCCTGAAGGAACGCCTCGCCCGGGGCGAGATCTCGGTGGAGGAATACGAGGAGCGCAAACGCGCGCTGGGCGGCTGAAACCGCCGGCCGTAGCGGCCGGGACCGGCAGCGGGGCCGGTCCCGGTCCGGTCCTTCAGGCTGCGGACGCCTCGCGCCGCGAAGCCCGCCGCCGTTCTTCCGCAGCTGGCGTTTCCCCGTCGCCTCGTTCGCCTGCCGTCGCCGCTTCCGCGCCGGCTGCAGCGTCTTCCGCGACAGCCTCCGGACCGGCCTCGTCGGCAACGGCGTCCGCACCGGTCGCGGCGGCCGGTTCGCTGGCGAGCCCGCCGAGCTGCGCGAGCAGCTCGCGCTGGCCCTCGAAGATCAGCTCGCCGGTCCGCTGCAGATGCCGCAGACCGAGCTCCACGAGCCGGCGCCCGGTCGCCATCTGCCAGTCCAGCAGGGCGTGCCGCGGATCCTCCGCGCCCGCGCGGGAGAGTCCGTCGAGCGCCGCCCCGAGCGCATCCCGGGTGAAGGCGAACTGCTCTTCGAAAAGCTTCGCCCACTGTCCGGCCGCGAGCCGCGTCAGGGCGAGCGAGGCGCCGGCGAGGCGCAGCCCGGCTTCGCGCGTCTGTGCAGGTGCGAAACGGAGAAAACCGGCCTCGTTCATTGGGCCCCCGCAGGTTCATGTTGCGACGCAGCATGGCTAGTCCCTGCCGCCACCGCTGCCAATCGGTAAATGTTCCTCAGGCGTCGCCGGATCGCCGGTCCGCCCGGCCGTGGCGCCGCGGGTCGCGGGATGCTAGTCTCGCACCCGGGAAGGGAGCAGGAGGCGGCGATGGGCACGGGACCCGAGATCTTGGAGCCGGGGCCGGAACTGCCGGTGTTCCGGGCGCCGTTCGCGCCGGCCGACGAGGCGCTGGTCGCGGAATTCCTCGGTGAGAGCGGCCTGCCCGAGGAGGCCGAACGCCGCATCGACGCCGAAGCCACACGGCTCGTCCGGCACATCCGCGAGGCCGGCGGGGCGGTCGGGGCACTCGAGGACTTCCTGCACGAATACGGTCTCTCGACCCGTGAAGGCCTCGCGCTCATGGTGCTCGCCGAGGCGCTGTTGCGCGTGCCGGATGCCGCCACCGCCGACCGACTGATCGAGGAGAAGCTCGGCGAGGCGCACTGGAGCGAACGCCCGTACCGTTCCGACACCTGGCTCGTGTCGCTCTCGACCTGGGCTCTCGGCGTGGGCAGCCGCATCGTGGCGCCGCACGACGTGCCTGAGGACATCCTGCACGGTCTCGTCAAGCGCCTCGGCGGACCGGCGGTGCGCACCGCGGCGCGACGGGCGATGCGCGTGCTCGGTCATCACTTCGTGCTGGGAGAGACGATCGAGGAGGCCCTCGCCCGCGCCCGGCCCGAGGTCCAGAGGGGCTACCGCTTCTCCTTCGACATGCTGGGCGAAGGGGCCCGGACCATGGCCGATGCCGGGCGCTACTTCGAAGCCTACGCGCGCGCCATCGACGCCATCGGTGCCGCCGCCGGCGACACGCCGCTGCCCGCGCGGCACGGCATTTCCGTCAAGCTGTCGGCGCTGCACCCGCGCTTCGAGCCCCTGCAACGCGAGCGGGTGCTGCGCGAGCTCACACCACGGCTGCTCGAACTCGCCCGCCGGGCCCGCCGGCACGATCTGTCGTTCACCGTCGACGCCGAGGAGGCCGACCGGCTCGAACTCTCGCTCGAGGTGATCGGGCGGGTCGCCGCCGATCCTTCGCTCGCCGGCTGGGACGGCTTCGGGCTCGCGGTGCAGGCCTACCAGAAACGGGCGCCGGCCGTCGTCGCCTGGGTGGGCGAGCTCGCCGAACGGCTCGACCGCCGTTTCATGGTGCGGCTCGTCAAGGGCGCCTACTGGGACACCGAGATCAAGCGCGCCCAGGAACGTGGCCTCGACGACTACCCCGTCTTCACCCGCAAGGCCGCGACCGACCTCTGCTATCTCGTGTGCGCGAAGCGGCTGCTCGCGCTCCGGCCGCGCATCTTCCCGCAGTTCGCCACGCACAACGCGCTCACGGTGGCGACCATCGCCGAACTCGCCGGGCCGGACACGCAGGGCTACGAGTTCCAGCGCCTGCACGGCATGGGCGAGGCGCTCTACGAGGCGGTGAGCGAACAGGGGCGCAGGCTTCCCTGCCGGATCTACGCGCCCGTTGGCGGGCACCGCGACCTGCTCGCCTATCTGGTGCGCCGCCTGCTCGAGAACGGCGCCAATTCCTCCTTCGTCGCGGTCGTGCGCGACCGCAGCGTGCCGGTCGAGACCCTGCTCGTGCGGCCGGCGAGGCTGATCGGCAGCCCGCGTGAGGCGCGGCATCCGAAGATCCGGCTGCCGTCCGAGATCTACGGCCCGGAGCGGCGCAACTCGCGCGGCGTCGAGTTCGGTGAACGGGCCTCGCTCGAACGCCTGCTGGCTTCCGCCGCCTTCGACCGGCCGGCCACGGTCGAGGCGCGCCCGCTCGTCTGCGGGCGCCTGCTCGACGGCACGCCCCGCCCGGTGACGAGCCCCATCGACGGCACGCCCGTGGGCGAAGTGCGGGACACGCGGGAGGCCGACATCGGGCGGATCTTCGAAGAGGCGCGCCGCGGCTTCGAGGCCTGGCGGCGGGTCCCGGCGGAGAAGCGGGCGGCGATCCTCGGGCGCGCTTCGGATCTGCTCGAGGAGCGGCGCGGCCGTTTCATCCGCCTGTGCACGCTCGAGGCCGGCAAGACGCTCGTGGACGGCGTCGCCGAGGTACGCGAGGCCGTGGACGTCCTGCGCTACTACGCGGCCCGGGCGCGGGAGCTCTTCGCCGCACCCCGCCCCATGCCCGGGCCCACGGGCGAGGAGAACGTCTACGGCTGGCGCGGGCGCGGCGTCTTCGTCTGCATCTCTCCCTGGAACTTCCCGCTCGCCATCTTCACGGGCCAGGTGAGCGCGGCGCTCGTCGCCGGCAACGCGGTCCTCGCCAAGCCGGCCGAGCAGACCCCGCTCGTCGCCTTCGAGATGGTCAGGCTGCTGCACGAGGCCGGCGTGCCGCCGGAAGCGCTGCACTATGTGCCGGGCGACGGGCGCATCGGCGCCGCGCTCTTGGGCCATCCCGACGTCGCCGGCGTGGCCTTCACCGGCTCCACCGAGACCGGCTGGGCGATCAACCGCCAGCTCGCCGCGAAGAACGCGCCGATCGTGCCGCTCGTGGCCGAGACCGGCGGCATCAACGCCATGATCGTCGACGCCACGGCCCTGCCCGAGCAGGTGACCGACGATGTGATCGTGAGCGCCTTCCGCTCCACCGGCCAGCGCTGCTCGGCCCTCAGGCTCCTGTGCCTGCAGGAGGACGTCGCCGACCGCATGCTGGAGATGATCGTCGGAGCCGCCCGCGAGCTCCGGGTCGGCGATCCGCGCGAGCCCGCGACCGACATGGGCCCGGTCATCGACGCGGAAGCGAAGCAGCGCCTGCTCGATGCCATCGGGAAAAGCCGCACGCGCGCCCGCACCGTCCTCGCCCGCGAGGTGCCGGAGGGTCTGCCGGCGGCCGGCCACTGGCTCGCCCCGCACATCTTCGAGCTCGACCGGCCCGAGGCGCTGCGCGAGGAGATCTTCGGTCCGGTGCTGCACGTGGTGCGCTGGCGCGCGGACCGGCTGGAGCCGCTCCTCGATGCCATCGCCGGCACCGGCTACGGCCTCACCCTCGGCATCCACACCCGCATCCAGAAGACGATCGACCGCATCGTCGACCGGCTGCCGGTCGGCAACGTCTATGTCAACCGCAACATGATCGGGGCGGTGGTCGGGACCCAGCCCTTCGGCGGCAGCGGCCTCTCGGGCACGGGCTTCAAGGCGGGCGGGCCCGCCTACCTGACCCGCTTCGCGGAAGAGCAGGTGGTCTCGACCAACACCGCCGCCTCGGGGGGCAACGCGACGCTCCTCGTCGAGGCCGGCGACATCTGGTGAGCGGCATCGCGCCCGCCCGGCCCCGGCTTGCCGGCGGTGCCGCAGCGTGCCAGACCGGCGCCGCGCATGGCGAAGGGGGGAGCGATGTCCGACGGGGTGAAGGCGCTCTTGGACGCGGTGGGGCCGGAGGTCGTCCGCACCGGCGACGACATTCCGGTCAGGAACTGGAACGACTGGGCGGGCCTGCCGCCCGAGCGGCCGCTCGCGCTCGTGCGCCCGCGCACCACGGCGGAGGTGGCGGAGACGCTCCGGATCTGCCACCGCCACCGGATCCCCGTCGTGCCGCAGGGCGGGCTCACCGGCCTCGCGGGCGGCGCACGGCCGACGGCGGAGAGTGTGGCGCTCTCGCTCGACCGGCTCGCAGGCGTGGAGGACGTCGATCCGGCGAGCGCCTCGATGCTGGTGCGCGCCGGCACCACCCTGCAGACGGCCCAGGACGCGGCGGTGGGCGCGGACCTGTTCCTGCCGCTCGATCTCGGCGCCCGCGGCTCCTGCCAGATCGGCGGCAACATCGCCACCAACGCCGGCGGCAACCGGGTGATCCGCTTCGGCATGGCGCGCGAGATGGTGCTGGGGCTCGAGGCGGTGACGGCCGACGGCACCGTGCTCTCCGGCCTCAACCGGCTGATCAAGAACAACGCCGGCTTCGATCTCAAGCAGATCTTCGTCGGCTCGGAAGGTGCGCTCGGCATCGTCACGCGCGCCGTCCTGCGCCTGCAGCCGCGGCCGCGCTCGACCGCCGCCGCGTTCTGCGGCCTCGCCGGCTACGCCGCCGTCGTCGAGCTGCTGCAGCGGGCGCGCAGCTCGCTCGGCGGCATCCTCTCGGCCTTCGAGGTGATGTGGCCCGTGTTCTGCGAGACCATGTTCGCGGAATGCCCGCATCTGAAGCGGCCGCTTTCGGGTGCGCACGGCATGTACGTGCTCCTCGAGGTGCAGGGCTACGACCCGGAGCACGACGGCGCGCGTTTCGAGCGGCTGCTCGAAGGCATGCTCGAAGACGGGCTGCTCGGGGATGCCGCCGTGGCGCAGAGCGAAGCGGACATCCGGCGGCTCTGGGAGATCCGCGACTCGGTCGCCGAATTCCCGCGCATCCTGGGCCCGCACGTCAATTTCGACATCGGCCTCTTGCCGCAGCGCGCGGGCGCCTACGTCGAGCGGCTGCGACCGCTGCTCGAAGGCCGCTTTCCGGGGATCCGCGCGGTCTTCTTCGGCCATGTCGGCGACGGCAACCTGCACGTGGTGACGAACGTGCCGGAAGGCGTGACCCACCACATGATCGAGGAGGTGGTCTACGGCCTCGTGCGCGAGTTCGGGGGCACGATCTCGGCGGAGCACGGCATCGGCACCATCAAGAAGCCGTATCTCCGCCTCGTGCGTTCGGAGGCCGAGATCGCGCTCATGCGCACCCTCAAGCGCGCCCTCGACCCGCACAACATCCTCAACCCCGGCAAGGTGGTGGATGTCTGAAGTGCGTCGGCATCAGTCGCTCTCTGCTTGAAGTTCCGGGCGGGCTCTGTAATCGTGCGTTGGGCAGCAGATGCGGAGTCCGGGAGAGGGCATGGCAGCAGACCGATCCGGGCAGGAGATGACCGCGCGCGACAGCCTGTTGCAGGCCGTCCGGAAATACGCCGATGCGTTCAGGCAGCGCTACAGTCTTCACGGTCGTGCGCAGCCGGAAGCACAGCTCGGTGATCTCGTCCCTCAGCTCCTCGCCGACGTCGGGAAGTCGGTCGGTATAGCAGTTCGCCACCACGCCGAGGCGCTCGTCGAGGACCGCCCTGTCCGTCCGGACCTCGGCGTCTTCGCGGATGGCCTGCTGTGCGGCCACGTGGAGCTGAAGGCGCCCGGCAAGGGAGCGGATCCGGAGCGGTTCCACGGCCACGACCGTCGCCAGTGGGCACATCTCGCGCTGCTGCCGAACCTGCTGCTTACGGACGGGCTGGAGTGGTCTCTGTTCCGCACCGGGGAGCGGGTGGGCACGGTCCGCCTGCGCGTGACACTCGACAGGCAGAGAAACCGGGCGCTCGATCGCGAGGCCGCGTGCAAGCTCGGGCGGCTGCTCGAAGCCTTTCTGCGGTGGGAGCCGGTCGTACCGCACGATCCCCGTCAGCTCGCCGCCTACCTCGCCCCGCTCGCGCGGTTCCTGCGCGAAGAGGTGGAGGAGGCGCTGCGGGTCGAAGGCTCGTCGGTGGCGCTGCTCGCGGACGAATGGCGCGGCTACTTCTTCCCGGAGGCCGACGACGAACATTTCGCCGATGCCTACGCCCAGACGCTGACCTACGCGCTGCTGCTCGCCCGGCTCTCCGGAGCTGACGACCTCCGGGCGGCCGCGGCGGCGGATGCCCTCGATCGCAGCAACGGCGTGCTGGCGCAGGCTCTCAGGCTGCTCGGCCAGAAGGAGGCCCGCGAGCGGCTGAGGGTCGGGTTCGAACTCCTCGAACGCGCGCTGGCAGCCCTTGATCCGCACGACCTGCAGAAGGGGCGCCCCGACCTCTGGCTCTATTTCTACGAGGACTTTCTCGCGGCCTACGACCCGAAGCTCCGCCGGGACTACGGAGTCTACTACACGCCGAAGGAAGTGGTCGAGCTCCAGGTCCGTCTCGCCGCCGCACTGCTGCGTGACCGGTTCGGCAAGGCGCTCGGCTTCGCCGACGACGGCGTGGTCGTGCTCGATCCGGCGGCCGGAACGGGCACCTATCTCGTCGCCGTGGTCGACGAGGCGTCCCGCGCCGTGACCGAGCGCTTCGGGGCGGAACAGGCGAAGGCCCGGCTCGAAAGCCTCGCGAACCGCCTGCACGGGTTCGAGATCCTCGTCGGTCCCTATGCCGTCGCGCACGTGCGGGTGGCGCAGGCGTTCGAGGATGCCGGGGCCCGGGTGCACGGGCGTCTGCCGATCTTTCTCGCCGATACGCTCGAGAGCCCGAACCGCGAGCCCTCGCACCTCACGCTCACCTACCGCCAGCTCACCGAAGAGCACGAGGCGGCGCGCCGGCTCAAGAACGAGGGGGAGATCCTCGTCTGCCTCGGCAATCCTCCCTACGACCGGCACGAGGCCGGAGAGGGCGGCGGCTGGGTGCGCTACGGCGACCAGATCGCGGGCGGGGCGAGAGGCAGCGAGCAGGAGCGGCCGATCCTCGAGGACTTTCTCGAGCCGGCGCGAAAGGCCGGGCACTCCGTCCACCTCAAGAATCTCTACAACCTCTACGTCTACTTCTGGCGCTGGGCGCTGTGGCGGCTCTACGAGCAGCAGCGCTGCGGCGGCATCCTCACCTTCATCACCGCCGCCAGCTATCTGAAGGGGCCCGCATTCGTCGGCATGCGGGAGCACATGCGCCGGACCTTTGACGAACTGTGGATCCTCGATCTCGGCGGCGACAACCTCGGCACGCGGAAGAGCCCGAACGTCTTCGCCATCCAGATCCCGGTCGCGATCGCCGTCGGCGTGCGCGGGCCGAAAGCAAACCCCGACAGCCCTGCCACCGTCCGCTACGCGCGCATCGACGCCCCGACGCGCGAGAAGAAGCTCGAGCGGCTGGCCGAGGTTGGCGGGTTCGACGCGCTCGACTGGCGCGTCTGCCCGACGGGCTGGCAGGATCCCTTCGTGCCGGCTCCCGCCCGGTACTGGGCGAGATGGCCATATTTGACTGAACTGCTTCCCTGGCAGCACTCCGGGGTCGAGTTCAAACGGACTTGGCCGATCGGTGAGACGGACGGAGTGCTTCGGTGGCGCCTCGACACCCTGCGTCAGCTGCCCGAGGAACAAAGACGCAAGGCGCTACGGGAAACCGACGCACGGCCGGTTTCGTACGAAGGTGGTATCGACCTCGCATCAGGGTGCGCTCTTCCACCATTGTCGAGAGATCGTCCCGCAAACTACCCGACGATCATCTGCTATGCGCACAGAAGCTTCGACAGGAAACGCGCTCTGGCGGACAGCCGACCCTGCGACCGTCCCCGCCCTGAGCTCTGGGCCACGGCCAGTGAACGCCAGGTCTTTTTGACGAGTCTGCTGACGACGCCGCTGGGCTCCGGCCCCGCTCTGCTGGCGACTCCCCATGTCCCTGACCGGCACCATTTCCGCGGCTCGTTCGGCGGCAAGGACGTGATTCCGTTGTACCGGGACCGGGAAGGGAAGCATCCCAACGTGACGAAGGGCTTGCCCGAGGCGCTCGGGCGATTTTACGGCTTCGTTCCGGATGCTCTCGACATCGCCGCCTACTGCTACGGCCTCATGGCGACGGGTGCCTATACCGAACGCTTCTGGAACGAGCTCGAACACGATGCGCCGCGCGTGCCACTGACCCGCGACCCGGAGCTGTTCCGCAAGGTGTCGGAGCTCGGCCGCGAGCTGCTGTGGCTGCACACGTTCGCCGAGCGCTGCCGTGATCCCGCCAGGGGCCGCGGCGCGGACATTCCGCGCGGTACCGCCCGGCTCGTGAAGGCCATCCCCCCGGATCCCGCCGCCTATCCGGACGACTACGCCTACGATGCCGCGACACGGACCCTGCGGGTGGGCAGCGGGGTAATCGAAGCCGTGGCGCCGGAGGTCTGGGCGTTCGAAGTTTCGGGACTGCGTGTTCTCGATTCGTGGCTCGGCTACCGCATGAGGGAGCGGAAGGGGAAGAAGTCCTCCCCGCTCGACGACATCCGCCCCGAGGTCTGGGAGCCGTGGATGACCGAAGAGCTGCTGCGCGTGATCTGGATCCTCGAGCGCACGCTCGATCTCGAGCCGAAGGCGCGCGAGTTGCTCGCGAGTGTGTGCACGGGAGCGTGCTTCCTCGCCGACGAGCTGCCGAAGCCGTCGGACGACGAACGTCGGCCGCCGAAGGTGCGGCCGCGAGCGGAGGGCCAGACGGAGATGGCGGTCTAGGCGCCCTTCCGCTTCACCCGTGGCGGGCGAAGACGCGCGTCGTGCCGTCGCCAAGGACCAGAAGCGTCTCGTAAGCGTCGCGGCGGTCGCCCATCTCCATGCCCGGCGATCCTACGGGCATGCCGGGGACGGCAAGCCCCAGCGCATCGGGCCGTTCGGCGAGCAGGCGCTTCACGTCCCCGGCCGGTACATGGCCCTCGATCACATAGCCGTCGATCCGGGCCGTGTGGCAGGACCACAGACGCCCGGGCAGGCCGGCCATCCGCTTGTGGCCCTCGAGCTCGTCAGGCCCGACGTCGAAGACCTCGACCGCGAACCCCGCATCGCGCATGTGCCGCACCCAGGCGGCGCAGCAGCCGCAGGTCGGGGATTTCAACACCGTGAGCGCGGCCTCCGGCTGCGCCCGCACGCCGCCCGCGGCCAGCACGGCCGCCGCCGACCCGAGAAACGTCCTGCGCTTCATGCCCCTTCCTCCCGGCCCGGGGATTCAGACGTTGAGCAGCAGGTGCTCGCGCTCCCAGGAGCTGATCACCCGCTGGTAGGCGTCGTGCTCCGCCTGTTTGACGGCGAGGAACACCTCGACGAACTCCTCGCCGAGGATCTCGCGCAGCGGCGGACTCGTGTGCAGCTTGCGCATCGCCTCCGGCAGCTGCTGCGGCAGCGTCTGGGCGAGCCGGTAGGCGCTTCCCCGGACGGGATCGGAAGGTTCGATCGCCTGCACCATGCCGAGCCAGCCGCAGGCGAGCGTCGCGGCGATCGCCAGATAGGGGTTGGCATCCGCACCGGCGACGCGGTTCTCGACGCGGGTCGACTGCGCGTCCGAATCCGGGACCCTGAGCCCCACGGTGCGGTTCTCGATCCCCCAGTGGACGTTGATCGGCGCCGTCGAATAGCGCCGGAGCCGGCGGTAGGAGTTCACGTTCGGGGCGAGAAGCGGCATCGCCGCCGGCAGGAACTTCTGCAGCCCGCCGATGAAGGAGAGGAACAGCGGCGAGAATCGTTCGCCGCCGTCGCCTGCGAACAGGTTGCGCTCGCTCGCCGCGTCGTAGACGCTGACGTGCACGTGCATCGCGCTGCCCGGCTCGTTCTCGATCGGCTTCGCCATGAAGGTGGCGTAGATGCCGTGCTTGAGGGCCGCCTGGCGGACGGTGCGCTTGAAGAGGAAGGTCTGGTCGGCGAGGGCGAGCGGGTCGCCGTGGACGAAGTTGATCTCCATCTGCGCCGCCCCCGCCTCGTGGGTCAGCGTGTCGATGTCGATCCCCTGCTCCTCGCACCAGTCGTAGACGTCCTCGAACACCGGATCGAACTCGTTGACGGCGTCGATGCCGTAGCTCTGCCGGGCCGTCTCCTGCCGGCGCGAGCGGCCGACCGGCGGCTCCAGCGGATAGTCCGGATCGGTGTTGATCTTGGTGAGGAAGAACTCGAGCTCGGGCGCCACCACCGGCCGCCAGCCGCGCTCGGCGTAGAGCGCGAGCACGCGGCGCAGCACCTGGCGGCTCGAGATGTCGACCGGCGTGCCGTCGTGATGGACCGCATCCGCCACCACCTGCGCCGTCGGCTCCTGGTACCAGGGCACGACCCTGAGCGACGCCGGATCCGGCCGCAGGCGGATGTCACGGTCGGTCGGATCGACCACCGGCACTTCCGGCGTGTCGCCCGTGACGGCCTGGACGAAGATGCTCTCGGGCAGCCGCAGCGTGTCGTCCTCGACCGACTTCACGAACTTGAACGCCGGCAGGATCTTGCCGCGGGCGATGCCGTTGATGTCGGGGACGATGCACTCGACCTCGGTGATCCTACGCTGTTCGAGCCATTCGCGGAAATGCGCGCTCTCGGGCATGGTCCGTCCTGCTGGCTGCGCGTTCGCGGGCGGCCTCGCCGAAGGCCCGGAACAGGCGCAGCGATACGGGGTTCTCGCGCACGCGCCACTCCGGATGCCACTGCACGCCGAGGGCGAAGGCGGGCGCGTCCGGCACGCTCACGGCCTCGATCGTGCCGTCCTCGGCCACGGCCTCGACGGAGAGACCCGGCGCCAGCCGGTCGATCCCCTGGCCGTGGAGCGAGTTCACCTCGATCACCTGTGCGCCGTCGAGCAGCCGCTCGAGGAGCCCGCCCGGGGTCAGCCGCACGGGGTGGGCCGGCGCGTACCGCTCCTCGTAGGGCTTCGTCTTGTCCGAACGGTGGTCGCGGCGGCCGGGCAGTTCGTGGACGTGCTGGTGCAGCGTGCCCCCGAGCGCGACGTTGAGCTCCTGGATGCCGCGGCAGATGGCGAAGAGCGGCACGCCCAGGGCCAGCGCGCGGCGGATCAGCGGCAGGGTCGTCGCGTCGCGCGCCGGGTCCGCGAGATTGCCCTCGCGCGGCGGCGGGCCGCCATAGTGCGCCGGATCGACGTTGGACGGGCTCCCGGTGACGAGCAGCCCGTCGATCCGCGCGAGCAGGGCATCGACATCGAGCCTGTCGCCGATCGCCGGCACCAGCACCGGCACCGCTTCCGCTCCCTCGACCACGGCGTCGACGTATTTGTCGCCCACCTGGTGGACGAAGGCGTGATCGGAGGGCCTGAGGCAGCAGGTGACGGCGACCAGGGCCGCGGGTTCGCGAAGAATCGGGGACATGCTCGGGTCCCGGATGGTGCATCGTGCGCGGGCGGCGACACCGCGCCGCCCGCCATCTAGCTATGCCGCCGCGCTCTGCCGTTCAACGCCCGGTGCGGATTTCGATCCGCTTCGGCTTCGCCGCTTCCGGCACCACGCGCTCGAGCTCGATGTCGAGCAGGCCGTTCTTCAGCCCGGCCCCGGTCACGCGCACCTGGTCGGCCAGCTGGAAACGGTGTTCAAAGGCGCGGCGCGCGATCCCGCGATGCAGGAAGGTGACGCCGTCGTCGGTCTTCTGCGGCTTGCCGCGGACGGTCAGCACGCCATTCTCGACCACGATCTCGAGGTCGTCTTCGGAGAAGCCGGCCACCGCCATGGTGATGCGGTAGCGGTTGTCGCCGAGCTTGACGATGTCGTACGGCGGGTAGGAGCTTTCGCGGCCGGCCTCGCGGAATGCGGCATCGAACAGGCGGTCGAGGGTGTCGAAGCCGATCGTGGAGCGCATGAGCGGGCCGAGATCGATCTGGGGCATGTCGTCCTCCATCGAGCGACGCGGCCGCGTGCCTGCCCGTGGCCCGGTACGCGGCGCCGGTTGCGGTCGGTGCCGGGCCCCGCAGGCACCCGGCGGCTCCGAGATGGGGAGCCGCGATTTCTCCCGCAAGAGGCTGGAGAAACGCCCGTGACCTCCGCCGACCTGCTGCTCGGCCTCAAGAGCCTCGTGGTGCTCGGCGCCGTGGCGCTGTTCGTGCCCTGGGAGCGGCTGCGGCCCGCGGCACCTTCACCGCTTCTCCTCACGCTCTCGAACCGCAGCCGGGCCGCGATCCACAGGCTCCTGCGCAATCTCGGACTGTTCGCGGTCAACCTGCTGCTGTCGCCGCTCGTGGTGGTGCCGCTCACCCTGCTCGCCGACCGCTGGAGCCTCGGCTGGCGGCCGCCCGCGCTCGATTCCGCATGGGCGATCCCGCTCGACCTGCTGCTGCTCGATCTCTGGATCTACTGGTGGCACCGCGCCAACCACGAGATCCCCTTCCTCTGGCGCTTCCACGTCGTGCACCATCTCGACGAGTGGCTCGATTCGAGTTCGGCCGTACGCTTCCATTTCGGCGAGGTGCTCCTCTCGGCCCTCGCCCGCGCCGCCGTGATCGTGCTCCTCGACATCCAGCTCGCATCCGTGCTGCTGTTCGAGGGGCTCGTGCTCGCCGCCGCCATCTTCCACCATTCGGATGCGGCCCTGCCGCCGAGGCTCGAGGCGGCGCTCTCGAAGGTGCTCGTCACCCCCTCGATCCACTGGATCCACCACCACGCGAAGCGGCGCGACACGGACAGCAACTACGCCACGGTGCTGTCCATCTGGGATCCGCTGTTCGGCACGCGTTCACCGACGCGGCGCACGCCCGGTCTCAGAATCGGCGTCGAGCGCTGCCGCGACCGGCCGCTCGCGCGCCTGCTCGCCGTCCCTCTGGACGGGCGGTTGTGCCGCGAGGGCGACGGACCGGCCGTGCAGCCGGTGCAGGATCGCGCCGCGGGCGGCGAGGAAGGCGAGCAGCGCCGCCCACAGGCCCGCATTGCCGGAGAGCGGGACGAGTGAGAGCAGGAGCAGGAGGAAGACGAGGCTCGCGAGCGCCATGCCGTTTCTGAGCTCGCGGGTGCGGGTCGCGCCGACGAAGATGCCGTCGTAGACGAAGGCCCAGACCGCGACCAGCGGGATCGCCGCCGCAGCGGGGAGCAGCGCCGAAGCGCCGGCCCGCACCTCGGGAATGTCCGTGAGCAGGGCGACGATCGCCTCGCCCGCGATCCACCAGACGAGGCTGGTCACGGCGGCGAGGCTGCCGGCGTGCAGGAAGGCGGCCCGTTCGGCAGCGGCGAGCGCTTCGCGGTCGCGCGCGCCGATCGCCCGTCCGACGAGCGACTCGGCGGCGAAGGCGAAGCCGTCGAGGCCGAAGGAAGCGAGGGTGAAGAAGTTGAAGAGCACGGCGTTGACGGCCGCCTCGGGCGGTCCGAGGCGCGCGCCCGTCACCGTGAACAGCACGAAGACCGTCTCGAGCAGGGCGCTGCGCAGGAAGAGATCGCGGTTGACGGCAAAGAGCCTGCGGAACGCCGCGCGGTCGCGGAAGTCGGGAGCGAGCAGCTTCGGGGCGAGCGGACCGGTGCGGCGGCGAAGGGCGGCGAGTGCCGCGAGCGCCCCGCTCCACTCGGCGAGCGCGGTGGCGAGGCCGATGCCCGGTGCCGTCATCCCGACCCCGAAGACGAGGACGACGTCGAGGACGGCGTTGAGCGCATTGGTGCCGACCAGCAGCAGGAGCGAGGTGCGCGCTTCGCCCCGGCCGAGAAGCCAGCCGTAGATCGCGGAGATCGCGAGCGTGGCCGGCGCGCCCGCGAGGCGGAAGGCGAGATAGCCCGAAAGCTCCGGCCCGAGCGCCGCATCGGGCGCGTAGATGGCCCGTGCGAGCGGCAGCAGCAGCGGGATCGCGAGGACGAGCGCGACACCGAGCGCGGAGGCGACGGCGAGCGCGCGCAGCAGATGGAGCTCCACGAGGCGCTCGTCGCCCGCACCCCGCGCCTGGGCGACGAGGCCGGTCGTGCCCATGCGCAGGAAACCGAACAGGAAGAAGAGCGCGCTGGCGAAGCCCGAGCCGAGCCCGACCGCGGCCAGATGGTGCGCACCCGGCAGATGCCCGGCCACCGCCGTATCCACGAGGCCGAGCAGCGGCACCGAGATGTTGGTCGCGATCAGCGGCAGGGCGAGGCGCCGGATCTCGCGCCCCGCCTGACCGCGCGCGGCGGCGGCGCTCACCGGCGGCGGCTCAGCTCCCGGCGACGAGCGTGAACTCGAGCCGCGGCAGTCCCTCGATGCCGGCGACGACCCGGTTGCCCGGCTGCAGCGGGCCGACGCCGGCCGGCGTGCCGGTGTAGATCACGTCCCCGGGCAGCAGGCGGTCGTAGCGCGAGAGGTGCGCGACGATCTCCTCGACCGACCAGATCATCTCCGAGAGGTCGCCCTGCTGGCGACGGCGGCCGTCGACCTCGAGCCAGATCGCGCCGCTGCGCGGATGGCCGAGCGTCGAGGCCGGCACGATCGGCCCGATCGGTGCCGCGCCGATCCAGGACTTCGAGAGATACCAGGGGCGCGCGAGCTTCTTGGCCTCGGCTTGCAGGTCGCGCCGGGTGAGGTCGACGCCGACGGCATAGCCCCAGATGCAGCGACGCGCCCGGTCGGCGGTGATGTCGCAGGCCTCCTCGCCGAGTGCCACCACGAGCTCGACTTCGTGGTGCAGATCCCGGGTCATCGGCGGGTAGGGCACGCGCGGCCCCGGGGTCAGGGCTTCCGGCGCCTTGCCGAAGAAGAACGGCGGTTCGCGTTCGTCGTGCCCCATCTCGCGGGCGTGCTCGGCATAGTTGCGGCCGACGCAGAACACGCGGCGCACGGGAAACCGCTCGTCGCGGCCCGCGACCTCGACCGCGATCCTCGGCCACTCGGGAATGACCCAGCCCATCGCTCCCCCCGGAGGTTCGGCGCGGCCTCCCGCCGCGACGGCGCGCTCACGCCGCGCCACCTGCCAGAATGCGCGCGAAAAGGCCAGAGTCGACATTGCCGCCGGAGAGCACGACCACGACCGTGCGGTCGCGCGCCGGGAAGATGCCGGCGAGCACGGCGGCGAGGGCCACCGCGCCACCCGGCTCGACGGTGACGTGCAGGAGCGAGAAGGCCGCGCGCATCGCTTCTTCGACCGCGGCGTCGGGAACCGCGAGGCCACCCGCGAGCAGCCGCCGGTTGATCGCGAAGGTGATCTCGCCGGGCGTCGGTGCGAGGAGCGCATCGCAGATGCTCGCGGCACCCGGCGCGACCCGCTCCCGCCGCCCGCTCAGGAGCGATCGCCGGGTGTCGTCGAAGCCCTCGGGCTCCACCGCCCAGACTTCCGTCCCCGGCAGGCTGGCGCGCACCGCGGTGGCGATGCCGGCGACGAGCCCGCCGCCACCGCAGGGCGAGAGGACGGCATCGGGCAGAAGACCGCGCGCGAGACAGTCCTCGGCGATCTCGAGCCCGACCGTGCCCTGGCCCGCGATCACGAGCGGTTCGTCGTATGGGCGGATCAGCGTCGCGCCGCGTTCGCGGGCGATCGTTTCGCCGATCGCCTCGCGCTCCTCGCGGTACCGGTCGTAGAGCCGCAGCTCGGCGCCGTAGGCGCGGGTGTTCGCTTTCTTGATCTCCGGCGCGTCCGCGGGCATCACGATCACGGCGGGAATCCCGTGCAGGCGCGCCGCGAGCGCCACGCCCTGGGCGTGGTTGCCGGAACTGTAGGCGACGACCGCCTGTGGCCGCAGGGCACAGATGGCGTTGCAGGCGCCGCGGAACTTGAACGAGCCCGACCGCTGCAGCGGCTCCGGCTTGACGAGCACCCGCCCGCCGACCCGCGCGTTCAGGAGATCGCTTTCGAGGAGTGGTGTGCGCACCGCGAGGCCGCCGATGCGGCGGCGGGCCGCCAGCACGTCGGCGAACCGGACGGGCAGTGCGTCCCCGCCGTCGGAGGCGGCGGTCATCCGTCGCGCCCGAGAAGCGCCGGCAGCGCCGAGAGATCGCGGATCTCGCCCGCGAGCTCGCCCGGCAGCCGTTCGCGCGGCGCGCCCGCCCGGTTGACCCAGATGGTGCGGAAGCCGAAAGCGGCGGCCCCCTGCGCGTCCCAGGCGTTCGACGACAGGAAGGCGATCGCCCGGGCCGGCAGGCCGAGACCGCGGGTGGCGATGGCGTAGACCTCGGGCGCGGGCTTGAAGATGCCCACCTCCTCGACCGAGTAGAGCGCGTCGAGCAGCTCGCGGATCCCTGCACTCTTCGTCGCCGCCTCGAGCATCTCCGGCGTGCCGTTCGAGAGGATCGCGAGCTTCAGGCCCGAGGCGCGCAGCCGGCGCAGGGTCTCCGGCACTTCCGGATACGGGTCGAGCTCGTCGTAGGCGCGCATCAGCCGGCCCGCGAGGTCGGGATCGTCGATGCCGAGCGCCTCGAAGCACCAGTCGAGCGCCTGCCGCGTGACGTCGCGGAAGTTCAGATGGTGGCGCATCAGCGCCCTGAGCCAGGTGTATTCGAGCTGTTTGCGCCGCCAGAGCTCGTTCAGTGCGTCCGCCCTGTCGCCGAGCGCGGGCCGCTCGCGCGCCACCGCACTCGCGAAATCGAGCAGGGTTCCGTAGGCATCGAACACGCAGGCAGCGATCTCCGCCGCACCTTCGATCGGCTTCATGTCGCCCCCCTCCGCGGACGCGGCACCGGCGCCGGGAAGGGAAGGGCGCGGCCGCCGGTCGTCAAGAAGGGATGACCGTCGCTCACGCCTTCGAGAAGCTGCCGGTAGACCCGGTAGCCTTCGATCACCCGCTGCACGTAGTTGCGGGTCTCGGCGAAGGGCAGGCGTTCGATCCAGTCGATGCGGTCGTCCGGTGACATCTCCCGCGGGTCGCCGAAGGTGCGGATCCACTGCGCGACCCGGCCGGTGCCGGCATTGTAGGCGGCTGTGGCGAGCTCGAGCGCGCCGTCGTAGAGTCCGAGCAGGCGGGCGAGATGGGCCCGGGCGAGGGCCATCTGGTAGTAGGGGTCTTCCTGCAGGCGCTGCATGCTGAACGGCAGCCCCGCCCGCTCGGCGATCTCGCGGGCGGTCGTCGGCAGGATCTGGGTGAGGCCGCGGGCGCCGGCGCGACTCGTGACGTCGAAGGCGAAATGGCTCTCCTGCCGGGCGAGCGCGACCAGAAGGGCCGGATCGACGCTGCCGTCGCCGTCGGCGAAATAGGCGGGATCGAGCAGCGGGAAGGTCTGCAGGTGGTCGCCGACGCCGCGGAAGGCGAGGCGCTTCGCGACCACCACGTAGAGATGGGCCCGCCCGCACGCCCGGACTTCGGCGAGCAGCTGAGGCGCGCCCGCCTCGCCGACCTCGTCGGCCACGGCGAGGAAGAAGTCGTCGGCGTGTTCGTCCCGGTCCAGCCGGCAGAGGGCACGCGCGACCTGGAGGCGCTCGTCGTCCGGATCGAAGCCCCCGTCCGCGGCCGCAGGCGGCCCGGCGAGACCGGCGATCCGCATCCGGCCGGAGCCGAAATCGGGCGGCAGGCCGATCCGATCGGCGGCGAGCTGGCCGTAGAAAGTCGTCGGATGCTGGGCGGCCCGCCGGTACCACCGCTCCGCTTCCGCCGCGCGCCCGAGCGCCTCCGCGGCCCGCCCGGCCCAGTAGGCGGCGCGGGCGAGGCTGATCGGCGTGCCGACGGCGGCGTACAGCTTCTCGAAACGCCCGAGCGCTTCCTTCGGGCGGCCGGCGAAGCGCAGCGCGAGCCAGCCCGCGAGCCATTCGGCTTCGGCGAACTCGCGCCCCTCGCTCTGGCCGTGGCGGCGGGCCAGGGCATAGGCGCGGCGCGTGTCACCGTCCGCGAGCGCGCGGCGGATCTCGGTCTCGCGCACCTGCCACCAGCGCGCCGGCTCGCCGAGCCGTTCCGGCGGATCGAGCAGGATCTCGAGGGCGCGCTCGCGCAGGCCCTTCGCGAGACGCCACTGCAGCCGGTCGAAGGCGAGCCCCGGGTCGTGGCGCAGCCGCGCCGGGACCCTCTGGATCGCGCCGTCGACCCCGGGGGCCGAGGTCCGGAGCGCGATGCGCGCCTCGGCGAGCCGCCTCCGGCCGTCGTCGAGACGGTCGAGCAGGGCGCGGGCCTCGCCGATCCGCCCCTGCCACAGCAGGCGGTCGACCCTCGCCGCGAGCAGGTCGCGGTCGATCCAGTCGCCGAAGCGCGCTTCGACGTAGCGGAGCCCTTCGGCGTCCAGCGCGAGTTCGGGGAACGCACGCGCGAACTCGCGCCGCGCCTCGTCGGTGCGGCCGGCGGCACGGAGCGCCTTCGCGAACTCGAGCCGGCCCCTCGCGGTCAGGGGCGGGAAGCGTTCGAAGAAGGCGAGCAGCCGCGCCGCCGGCACGTCCTCGCCGATGCGGCCCTCGGCGAGACGGCGCAGCCGCGGCCCGTCCGGCCAGCCCGCGTGCCTTTCGAGGAAGCCGGCGATGGTCTCGAAGGGGAACTCGCGCTCGCTCTCGAACAGCTCGCGCCAGTGGAAGTAGGCAGCGAGCGGTGACGGCAGCCGTGCCGCGAAAGCGCGCACGTCGGCCCAGTCGCCCCGGGCGGCCGCAGCGAGCGCCGCCTCGAACGCGCCGCCGTCGCCGTCGGGTGCGGCCCGGGCCGGCGGAGCGGCCGCGGCGAGCAGCAGGAGGGCCAGGGCGGCGGGCAGGCCCCGGTGACGGCGAGGCGGGGTCCGAAGCATGCGCAGGGGCAATTCCGTCCCTCCGAGACCCCGGCCGCTTGTCCCTGCCGGATGCGGCCACTATGGTCGCCCGCAGCGGACCCGAGACAGGCGGCGGGTGGGAAATGAACATCCACGGCTCGATTGTCGCCCTTGTGACGCCGTTTCGCAACGGTGAGATCGACGAGAGGGCGTACCGTGAGCTGATCGAATGGCACATCGCGGAGGGGACGGCGGGCTTCGTGCCGGTCGGCACCACCGGCGAGAGCCCGACCCTCAGTCACGCCGAACACGAACGGGTGATCGAGCTCTGCATCGAGGTGGTGGCCGGCCGGCGGCCGGTGATCGCCGGGACCGGCTCGAACTCCACCGCCGAGGCGATCTCGCTCACCCGTCACGCGAAGCGGGCGGGCGCGGATGCCGTGCTCGTCGTCACCCCCTACTACAACAAGCCGACGCAGGAGGGCCTCTACGCCCACTACCGGGCGATCCACGACGCCGTCGACATCCCGATCGTCATCTACAACATCCCCGGCCGCTGCGTCGTCGACATGAGCCCCGAGACCATGGCGCGGCTCGCGGAACTCCCGAACATCGTCGGCGTCAAGGACTCCTCGGGCGACATCGTGCGGCCGCTGGTCACCCGCCAGCTCTGCGGCCCGGATTTCGTGCAGCTCACCGGCGAGGATGCGAACACGGTCGCCTTCCTCGCGCACGGCGGTCACGGCGCGATCTCGGTGACCGCCAATGTCGCCCCCCGGCTCTGCGCCGAGATGCACGCCGCCTGGCGGCGGGGCGACGCCGCGGGGGCGCTCGCGATCCACGAGAGGCTCTTGCCGCTGCACCGCGCGCTCTTCCTCGAGACCAGTCCGGCACCGGTGAAGTACGCCCTCGCGCGCCTCGGCCGCTGCAGCGAGGAGTTGCGGCTGCCGCTGGTTCCGGTGGGCGAGGCGACGCGGCGCGCCGTCGACCGGGCGCTCGCGGCGGCCGGGCTTCTGGAGCAGGTCGCATCGTGAGCCGCCGATGAACCAGCAGCCGCGGGGCCGTCGCCTCGTCGCCCAGAACCGGCGCGCTCGTTTCGAATATCACATCGAGGAGACGATCGAAGCCGGCATCGTGCTGACCGGCACCGAGGTGAAGTCGCTGCGCGAGGGGCGGGCCAACATCAACGAGGCCTACGCCGGCGAGATGAACGGCGAACTCTGGCTGTTCAACGCGCACATTTCGGAATACGCGGCCGCCAGCCGCTTCAACCACGAACCGCGGCGTCCGCGCAAGCTGCTGCTGCACAGGAGGGAAATGGAACGGCTGCTCGGCGCCGTGCAGCGCAAGGGTATGACGATCGTGCCGCTCTCGCTCTACTTCGCGCCGAACGGCAGGGTGAAGGTCGAGCTGGCGCTCGCCCGCGGCAAGAAGCTGCACGACAAGCGCGAGACGGCGAAGGAGCGCGACTGGCAGCGGGAGAAGGCGCGGATCATGCGCGAGAAGACGGTCGCCTGAGTCGGGGGCGGCGGTGGGCGCGAGCGGGACGGAGCAGGGGCGGTGAGCGACGAACGTCCGCGGGGCGAGCCGGCGGTGCGCACCCTCGCCATGCCGGCCGACACCAACCCGGCCGGCGACATCTTCGGCGGCTGGCTGCTCGCGCAGATGGACATCGCCGCCGGCACGGTCGCCTACACCCGGGCGCGCGGCCGGGTCGCGACCGTGGCGGTCGACGCCATGAGCTTCCACGCCCCGGTGTTCGTCGGCGATCTGGTGAGCTGCTACGCCGAGGTGGTGCGGGTCGGACGCACCTCGATCACGCTCCAGGTCGAGGTCTGGGCGCGCCGCGGCCGCACCGGCGAGGAGGTGAAGGTGACCGAGGGCCGCTTCACCTGCGTCGCCATCGACGACAACCGCCGCCCCCGCCCCGTCCCGCCGGAGTAGGGCAGGCCGGCTCCGGGATCGTCAGCCCTGCTTCGCGGCGCAGCGGACGCATGTGGCGGTCGTCGGGTCGAGCTCGAGGCGTTTCTCCGGGATCGGCTCGCCGCAGACCACGCACCAGCCGTAATCCTCCTCTTCGATCCGGCGCAGTGCCGCGTCGATGCGGGCGAGCTCCGCCTGCCGCCGGCGTTCCGCCTGCAGCGCCACGGCCTGCTGTTCGAGCGCATCCGCCCGCGACAGCCGGCCCTGCACGCCGGGATCGAGCTCGACCGGCCGCGTGCTCTCGCGTGCGGCTTCCATCAGGCGCAGGAGTTCGGCCCGCCGCTCGAGGAGACGCGTGCGGAATCGTTCGACGTCGACGGCAGCCTCCATGCGCAGCTCCCTCCCGGCGGACAGGCTCGTGGATCCGGTGTCGATATGGCAACCGCAACGGTCCGAAGCGGTTGCGGAAGCGCCACAGCGGACGGCGAATCGCCCGGGCTCAGAGCCCGAGAGCGGCCAGCAGTTCCCGCCATTCGCCGGCCGAGAGACCGCTCGTCTCCTGGGTGACCGTCTCGCCCGCGATCATCCGGCGCACGACCTCGCGCGCCTTCGCCGACAGCGTCACCGCCCGCAGGCGGTAGTTCTCGAAGGCCTCGGCGGTGAGCGGCACCCAGCGGCGCACGATGTCGAAGATCACCTCGGCGTAGGCGCGGATCTCGTACTGGGCGTGCGGATCGGCGCGCAGGGCGAGGAAGTGCAGCAGATTGTGCAGGTCGATCTTCCAGTACCACTGGGTGTAGGTGGAGAGCGGCAGCACGATGCGGGCGAGCTCGCGCGCCACACCGGGCCGGTCGCCCTCGCCGAGCAGCTGGTCGTAGGCGGTGAAGGCGCGGTTCGAGATCTCCCGCATCCTGCGGACCACCTCGACCGCCGCGGCGGCATCGAGGGCGCCTTCGCGACCCTGTTTGTTGACCGTCGACTGGGCGGCGGTGGCGTCGGCCGCCGACAGCTGGTCGAACAGCGCCGGCTGTTCCGCCACCGTCTTCTTGAGCGCCAGTTTCTCGCTGTCCGGCAGGTAGAATTCTCGGTCCAGGATCGAGTAGCGGGCGGAATACTCGTTGACGTTGGCGGTGCGGTGGCGGATCCACTGGCGGGCGACGAAGATCGGCAGCTTCACGTGCAGCTTGATCTCGCACATCTCGAAGGGGCTCGTGTGCCGGTGGCGCATCAGATAGTTGATGAGCCCGCGGTCCGAGCTGACCTGCTTCGTGCCCCTGCCGTAGGAGACACGGGCCGCCTGGACGATGGCGGCGTCGTCGCCCATGTAGTCGACGACCCGGACGAAGCCGTGGTCGAGCACCGGGATCGGCTCGTAGAGGATCTCTTCGAGGGCCGGGACGGTGGCCCGCCGCGTCTCGTGGCGGTCGCGGCGCAGCGCTTCGATTTCCTTCGCCTGTTCGCGCGATACGGTCATGGCTGCTCCGTGAGGGCGCCCGCGGGGCAGTACTCGGGCTACACCCGGGGACAGGGACGAGGCGCGGCAGAGGTCGCCCGGTTGCGCCGTTCTGGCAAGCGCCTATATAGGGGGTGTCGGCTGCGGCCGACTATGGCGATAAAACCTGCCCGGAATAGGCGCGGCGGACCCGGGGGCAGTACCCGGCGCCTCCACCATCCTCATCCCTTGCGGGGGCGAAACAGGTTCGACGCCGCGTGGTAAAGGGGCAGGGTTCGCCCGGCATGGTACCGCCGTTATCGGGCCACCCTTACAGGTGCCAACGACAACCGTTTGGCTCTCGCTGCCTAACTAGACAGGCAAGCGCGGCCGGGAGAGGCCGGGCAACAGAACTCTCCCGCAAGTCCGGGGGCTTCGGCCCCCGGCGCGGCTCGGAGGGCGCCGGGCAACAGAAGCCCTCCACTTTCGTCTTCGGGCCGCGCACAATCGGGAGCGCCAACCAGCGGAGGGCTGGCCGCGATGATGCGTCGTGGTCGAATCGAATACGGTACGCTCGTCGAGGATGCGCTCCGCGGCGTGGTCCGCGAGGTCCTGAGCCGGCTCGCACGCGGCGAGATCGGCGCGCCGCATCACTACTACATCACTTTCCGCACCACCGCCCCCGGCGTCGTCCTGCCGGACCATCTGCTCGCGCGCTATCCCAACGAGATCACCATCGTCCTGCAGTACCAGTTCTGGGATCTCGAGGTCGGTGACGACGCCTTCAGCGTCACCCTGAGCTTCAACGACGTCCTCGAGCGCCTGACCGTGCCCTTCCGCGCCATCCGGATCTTCGCCGATCCGTCCGTCGAGTTCGGGCTGCAGTTCACGGTGGCCGACGAGGACTCGGAGCCCGTGCGCCTGCCGATCGCGTCGGCGCACGAGCGCGGGACGGGCGGCGAGGAGAGCGGCGCTGCGGAGCGCGAACCGGACGCGGCGCAGGATTCGCCGTCAGAAGAAGCCGAGGAAAGCGGCAAGGTCGTCACCCTCGACCGCTTCCGCCGCAGGTAGCACCCGGCCCGGTGCCGGGCGGGTGTTCGATGCCGGACGCGAGCCCGCGGCCGGCTGCGCCACCGGCAGCTGAAACATTCCGAAACACAACGTGAGTGGTGGACAAAACCTCCGCGCGCTAGCTTCGCGACGCTCCCGATGCGCCGGGACACGGCGAACGCTGCCCGGCCGCGTGCTCCGGGGCCGGGCCGGATACGCGACGTTCTGCAGTCGTCCTGCGCACACGCCGGACCGGGCCGCGAAACAGAGAAACAGCCGGAAGCGGCACGCGAGGAGAACAGGATGCTTCTGCCCACCCCGACGATCAACGAGATCCTGCCTTTCCGCGCCGAGGGCTTCACGACGCTGACCGAAGGTCTCGACTATGCGGCGCGTGGTCGGAGCGGCTTCAACTTCCACAATTCGCGCGGCGAACTCGTCTGCGTGCTGAGCTACACGGAGCTGCGCGAGCGGGCGGTGAGACTGGCCCGGCGCCTGCTGGCGACCGGCCTCGACCGCGGCGACCGCGTGGCGATCGTCGCCGACACCTCGCCGGATTTCGTCGTCGCCTTCTTCGCCTGCCAGTACGCCGGCCTCGTGCCGGTGCCGCTGCCGCTGTCGGTCGGCTTCGGCACGCGCGACGCCTATGTCGAACGGCTGCGCGGCATGCTGCGTGCGTCGGATGCCCGGCTCGGGATCGCGAGCCGCGAGCTCGTGCAGGTGCTGGCGGATGCCGCCAGGGGCACCCGGGTCGGGTCGGTCCGGACCGTCCACGACATCATGCTGCTCGCGGCCGCTGACACGCGGCTCGAGCCGCCCGGCGCCGACGACCCCTGCTACATCCAGTATTCCTCGGGCAGCACCAGCTTCCCGCGCGGCGTGCTGGTGACGCAGCGCGCCCTCGTCGCCAACGCCCGTGCCATCGCCTGCGAGGGTCTCGCCCTGCGTCCCGGCGACCGCTGCACCTCCTGGCTGCCGCTCTACCACGACATGGGGCTCGTCGGCTGCTGCCTGACCCCGGTCATGACCCAGATCTCGGTCGACTACATGGCGACGGCGGCGTTCGCGCGCCGGCCGCTGCTCTGGCTCGAGCTGCTCACCCGCAACGGCGGCACCATCTCCTTCGCCCCGACCTTCGGCTACGAGCTCGCCGCCCGGCGCGCCGAGGCCGGCAACGGCATCGACCGCTTCGACCTGCGCAGCTGGCGGGTGGCCGGCATCGGCGGCGAGATGATCCGCCAGAGCGTGCTCGACCGTTTCGCGCGCGTCTTCGCCCCCGCCGGCTTCGACCGGCGCGCCTTCGTGCCGAGCTACGGCCTCGCCGAGGCGACGCTCGCCGTCACCTTCGCGCCGCTCGGCAGCGGATCCCGGGTCGACCGCGTGCGGCGCGGAACGGAGCTCGAGGTCGCGCGGCTCGCGATCCCCGCCGCCGGCGACGATCCGGAGAGCGTGCGCAGCTTCGTGCGCTGCGGACGGCCGATGCGCGGCTACGAGGTCGAGATCCGCGACTCCCGCGGCCGGCGCCTGCCGGAGCGCGCCATCGGCCGGGTGTGCGTGCGCGGTCCGAGCGTGATGGCCGGCTATTTCGCCGATCCCGAGGGGACCCGACGGGTGCTCGATGCCGACGGCTGGCTCGATACCGGCGATCTCGGCTACATGGCCGACGGCGAGCTGGTCGTCACCGGCCGCAGCAAGGACCTGATCATCGTCGGCGGCCGCAACATCTGGCCGCAGGACCTCGAATGGGCGGTCGAGCGGATCGACGGCGTCCGGCCGGGCGACGTCTGCGCCTTCGCCGTCGACGACGGCAGCGAGGGCACCGAGCGGGTGGTGGTCGTGGTCGAGTGCCGGCTGCACGACGCGGCGGCGCGGCAGGTGCTGCGGCGCGAGGTGCAGCGCACGGTGGCGCACACCGCCGGCGTCGAGTGCCGGGTCGTCCTCGCGCCGCCCCGCTCGCTGAGCTACACGACCTCGGGCAAGCTGAGCCGGGCGGCGGTGCGCGACCGCTGGCTCGCGGGCGAGATCGCCGATCTCGACGCGGAGCCCGCCGGGGAAGCGCGGGAGCGGGTCGCTGCCTGAGGCGTCCGGGGCATCCGTCCGCAGACGGAGTAGGGGGACGTGCGGATCGCACTCACCGGCGGGTCGGGTTTCGTCGGCCGACACCTCGTGCACGCCCTGGCCGGCCGGCACCGGCTCCGTCTGCTCGTGCGGCGTCCCGAACGGGCGCTCGCGGCGCTCGGCGCCGAGCTCGTGCACGGCAGGCTCGACGATGTCGAAGCGCTCGACCGGCTGGTCGAGGGGGCCGAGGTCGTGGTCCACGCCGCGGCGGCGATCCGTGCGCCGTCGCCTGCCGTCTTCGACGAGGTCAACCGTGTCGGCACCGTGAGGGTGCTGGATGCGGCGGTGCGGGCCGGGGTGCGGCGCTTCGTGCTGGTGTCCTCGCTGGCGGCGCGCGCCCCGCAGGTCTCGGCCTACGCCCGCAGCAAGGCGGCGGCGGAAGCGGCGCTCGCGGCGCGGGCCGACGCCTTCGAGACGGTGGTGGTGCGCCCGCCCGCCGTCTACGGGCCCGGGGATCGTGCCACGCTCGAGATCTTCCGCGGCCTCGCCCGCGGCCGCCTGGTGCTGCCCGCCCATCGCCGGGGGCGGTTCTCGCTGCTGTTCGTGTCCGATCTCGCGGAGCTCCTGCGCGAGCTCGTCGAGGCGCCTGTGCCGCCGGGCCTCCTCCTCGAGCCCGACGACGGTACGGAAGGCGGTTACGACTGGCCGGGTCTTGTGGCGACGGCCGAGCGCGTGCTCGGCCATCCCGTGCGCCTGCACCTGCTGCCGCAGGCGGCGGCACCGCTCCTCGCGCGGGCGAGCGAGGTCCTCGCCCGCATCACCGGCGGCGAAGCCCTGCTGCCGCGCGACAAGATCGGCGAGCTCTACCATCCGGACTGGGTGTGCCGCGGCATCGGGTGCGACGATCTCCCCGCATGGCGCCCCTTGGTCCGCTTGGAGGACGGGCTAGGTCGGACGCTCGACTGGTACCGCGCGGCCGGCTGGCTTCCCCGCGACCGGCGGGAGGCCGCGCGGACCCTCGGAGAACCCTGCCCATGACGGCGATCCCCGACGACGACCGCATCCTCGCCGTGATCCGCGAGAAGCTCGCGGCGCACAACGCCGCCGGCATCGACATCGGCCCGGACACCGATCTCGCGGCCGACCTCGCGATCGACTCGGTGGCGGCGATGGATCTGGTGATGGAGATCGAGGACCACTTCGATCTCGACATTCCGGTCAACGATCTCTCGGAGCTGCGCACGGTCGGCGATCTCGTCGCGCTGGTGCGCCGGCAGATCGCGGAGCGACAGGGCTGATGGACATCTTCGACAAGTACCGCGGCATCGCCGCGCGGCGCGAGACGGTGTGCGCGCTCGGCGCGGATCCCTTCGCGGTCCGGCTCGAGCGGGTGCTGTCGCCGACCCGAGCGATCGTCGGCGGCCGCGAGACGATCCTGCTCGGCACCAACAACTATCTCGGGCTGACCTTCGATCCGGACTGCATCGAGGCCGCCTGCGAGGCGACCCGGCGCTTCGGCACCGGCACCACCGGCTCGCGCATCGCCAACGGTACCTACGGCCTGCACCGCGAGCTCGAGGAGGCGTTCGCGCGCTTTCTCGACCGCCGCTCCTGCATCGTCTTCACCACCGGCTACCAGGCCAATCTGGGCATGCTCGCGGGGCTCGCGGGCCCGCGCGACATCATCCTCGTCGATGCCGACAGCCACGCCAGCATCTGGGACGGCTGCCGGCTCTCGGGCGCCCGGGTGATCCGCTTCCGCCACAACGATCCGGAGGATCTCGACCGCCGGCTGGGCCGGCTCGCGGGCGAGGGCGAGTGCCGGCTCGTCGTCGTCGAGGGACTCTACAGCATGCTCGGCGACGTCGCTCCGCTGCGCGCGTTCGTCGAGGTCAAGAAGCGGCACGGCGCCTGGCTGTTCGTCGACGAGGCGCACAGTTTCGGCGTCTTCGGTGAACACGGGCGCGGGGTCGCCGAGGCGCAGGGGGTGGAGAAGGAGGTCGATTTCGTCGCCGGCACCTTCAGCAAGAGCCTCGGTGCGGTCGGCGGCTTCGGCGCCTCCGATCATCCGGCGTTCGACATCCTGCGCTACTGCTCGAGGCCGTACATGTTCACCGCCTCGCCGAGCCCCGCCACCATGGCCTCGACCCGGGCGGCGCTGGCGCGGATCGCCTCCGGGCCGGAACTGATGCAGCGGCTCTGGCGCAACGCCCGTCATCTGCACGCCGGCCTCGTCGATCTCGGGCTCCCGGTGTGCGCTCCGCCCGGCCCGGTCGTGGCGGTCCGCCTGCCCGACGAGGCGACCGCGGTCGCCGCCTGGAACCGGCTCCTGGCCGGGGGAGTCTATGTCAACCTCGCCCTGCCGCCGGGCACGCCGGGCGGGCTCTGCCTGCTGCGCTGCAGCGTGTCGGCGGCGCACGAACCGGACGAGATCGACACCGCCATCCGCCGCTTCGCCGCCATCGCCGCGGAGCTTCCGCGCGATCCCGCGGGACCGGCGGCGGCGGCCGTGTGAACCGCCGGGGGCGGCGCGATGGGCTCTGGACCGTCTCCGGCCATCTGCTAGAACCCGCCGCGGTCGAAAGCGGCCCCCTCCGGGGGCGCCGCCGGATGCATGCGAACCACGCGGCGTCCCCGGGGCGCACGGGAGAGAGATCATGGCCTACGAGACCATCCTGACCGAGACCCGTGGTCCGGTCGGCATCGTCACGCTCAACCGCCCGAAGCAGCTCAATGCCCTGAACAGCCAGCTGATCGCGGAGCTCAACGCCGCCCTCGACGCCTTCGAGGAGGATCCGGCGATCGGGGCGGTCGTGATCACCGGATCGGAGAAGGCCTTCGCCGCCGGTGCCGACATCCGGGAGATGGCCGGGCTCGACTACATGGAGGCGCTGCGCAGGGACTTCATCGCCCCCTGGCAGCGCATCGCCCAGCGCAGGAAACCGATCATCGCCGCCGTCGCCGGCTACGCCCTCGGCGGCGGCTGCGAGCTCGCCATGATGTGCGACATCGTCATCGCCGCGGACAACGCCCGCTTCGGCCAGCCGGAGATCAACCTCGGCACGATTCCCGGCGCCGGCGGGACGCAGCGCCTCGTGCGCGCGGTCGGCAAGTCGAAGGCCATGGAGATGGTGCTGACCGGCCGCATGATGACGGCCGAGGAGGCCGAGCGGGCCAATCTGGTGTCGCGCGTCGTGCCGTATGCCGAACTGCTCGACGAGGCCGTCCGCGTGGCCACGGAGATCGCCTCCAAGTCCAAGCCGATCGTGCAGCTCGCGAAGGAGTGCGTGAATCGCGCCTTCGAGACCACGCTCGCCGAAGGTCTGCTCTACGAGCGCCGGATCTTCTATTCGACCTTCGCCACCGAGGACCGGCGCGAAGGCATGACCGCCTTCACCGAGAAACGCAGCCCCCAGTTCAACGATCGCTGACCGGGGCCGGCGCGGGCGTCCGGTCCGCCTCGCCGCGCACGCGGAACCGCGGCAGCAGCCTGCGGCCGCGCGCCGGAGGCGGACCGCGCGCGTCCCCGACCGGCAGCGCACCGGCATCGGCGATCGCGAGCACCGGCAGGGTGGCGGCGCGGCCGCGGATCGTCACCTCGTGTCGTCGGGCCCCGGGCAGGTCGAGGCCGGCACGGCGGACGAGCTCCTCCGCCACCACGAGCTCGCAGCCGAGTTCCTTGGTGAGCTGTTCGAGCCGGCTCGCGACGTTCACCGTGTCGCCGATGGCGGTGAGACCGACGGCCCGCCCGTACCCGAGTTCGCCCACGATCGCGGGGCCCAGATGGATGCCGATGCCGATCCTGAGCGGCTCGGCCAGGTCGTCGGCCAGTTCGCGGTTCAGCGCGCGTATCGCGAGCGACATCTCGCGGGCGGCTGCGAGCGCGGCGCGAGCCGCGGCCCCGACGGCGCCGTCGAGGCCGAAGAGCGCCATCACACCGTCGCCCACGAACTTGTCGACCCGGCCACCCGCGCGCTCCACGGCGCGTCCCGTCGCGGCGAAGTAGCGGTTGAGGAGGTGCACCGTGTCCCAGGGCAGGCGTCCCTCGGCGAAACGCGTGAAGCCGCGCAGGTCGGCGAACAGCACGACGATCGCCTGCTCGCGGCCGAGCGCGGGATCGAGCGGCCGCAGGACATGTCGCGGCCCTTCGGCGGGCGGCACGAGGCGCACCACCCGCAGCGGGCCCGCGAGCCGCAGCTGGCAGGCGAGGCGGACGTCGGGGCCGGCACCGATGCGGGCCAGCACCCGGGCTTCGGCGGCGGCCGGAGGCGGCGGGGCGCCTCCGGCTTCGAGCACCCGCACGCGACAGGTGGAACAGCGGCCGCGTCCGCCGCAGACCGAAGCATGCGGAACGCCGAGCAGGCGGCTCGCCTCGAGGAGGGTGAGACCGCGCGGCACCGTGATCTCGATGCCGCCGTCGTAGACGACCCGTACCCGGTCGTGCCGTTCGCGCCAGTTGCGCAACGCCCGACCCGCCGCCACGAGACCGAGCAGCAGCACGAAGCCCGCGACGATCCAGCGCTCGCCGCGTCGCACGACGCCTTCTGCGAGCTCCGGCGAAGGCCAGTGCTGCTCCCGGGCGAGGTCGGCCAGGATCTGCGGATTGGTGTGGGAGAGCTCGCGTACGGTGCGGCCCGCCTCGGCGAAGCCGAGCAGCGCCAGGACAGGGAGCAGGACCGCGAGGGCCGCGAGCCAGGGTTTCGCGCGGTCGTACCACGCGTGGAGACGGAGCCGCTGATGGAGACCGACGCAGCCGTGCACCCAGACCACGATCAGGAAGGTGGACTGGCGGGCGGCACCGTCGGGCCACAGCACGCTCAGGACGTAGGTGTAGCTGTCGTCGAGCCCGCAGCAGCGGGCGAGCACGCCGGTGCCCAGCAGGTGGACCGTGAGGAAGAACGGGATCGCGAGGCCGAGGAGAAGCTGGGCGGCATCGAGGGGCCGCATCCGCAGCGTGCGCCGGCGCCACAGACGGGCGAGGCCGAGCGCGGGATGCACGAGGAGCGCGAGCAGCGCGCTCGCCTCGACCGGCGGCAGCCGCCAGAAGGCGAGGAACAGGTGGCGGCCGCGCTCGAGCGCGTCGAGGGAGACCAGGCCCAGCGCGTGGTTCAGGAAGTGGCCGACGACGAAGGCGAACAGCCAGACTCCGGTGACCGCGCGCAGCCGCCTTTCCCAGAGGCGGCCGATACCCCGGGCCTCGCCGTGCATGCGATGTCCCTGCGGCTCCAGGACCGACGAGCGATCCTGCCGCAGGTCGCGACGGCGGTCCAGCATCCGTTTCCGGCGGGCGGCGTCTCCCGGCTTTCTCCCGGGGGCGCATCGTGCTAGCCCACGAGCCGTTGCGGTGCGTTGCCCGCCGCAGCCGTCTCCGGATGGGGAACGACGCGTGCAGGACCTGTGGCTCGCGAGCGCTTTCTTCGTCGGGACCCATCTCGGGATCCCGTCGAGCCCGCTGCGCGACCAGCTCGTCCGGCGCTTCGGCGAGCGGGGCTACAGGCTGCTCTACTCGCTGCTGTCTTTCGTTGCCCTCTTCTGGATGATCGTGGCCTACCGTTCGGCCCCCTTCGTGCCGGCGCTGGACGTCGGAACCGGGCTCCGGCATCTGGCGCTCGGACTGATGCCCTTCGCCCTGCTTCTCGTGGTCTGCGGCCTCACCGCGCCGAACCCGATGGCCATGGGGCAGCGGCCGGATGCCGATGCGCGCGAGCCGGCGACCGGCATCCAGCGCGTCACGCGGCATCCCTTCCTCTGGGGCGTGGCCCTCTGGGCGGTGCTGCACGCGCTCGCCAATGGCCATCGAGCGGCGCTGCTGTTCTTCGGGAGCTTCGCCCTTCTCGCGCTCGCCGGCACCGTGCTCCTCGACCGCCGGCGGATGCGGGAGGGCGGTCCCGGCTGGGGTATCTATCTGCAGTCGACATCGAACGTTCCGTTCTGGGCCATCCTCCAGCGGCGTCAGCGGCTCGTGCTCTCGGAGATCGGCGGGTGGCGCGTGGCGATCGCTTTCGCCCTCTACGGGCTGCTCCTTCTCTCCCACGGCTGGCTGTTCGGCCGGCCGCTCATGTGACGGGAAGTGATGGCGGGTCCGGAAATCGTCCTCGTCCGTCACGGTGAGACCGTCTGGAACCGCGAGCGACGGTTCCAGGGGCGGCGCGATTCGCCGCTGACCCGCCGGGGTGTGGCGCAGATGGTGGCGATCGGCGGGAAGCTGCGCGCCGTCTTCGGCGGGGATCTCGACGGCTTCGAGCTGGTCGCGAGTCCGCTGCCGCGGACCTGGCAGAGCGCCGTGCTGGTCGCCGAGGCCGCCGGCCTCGATCCCGGGCGCATCCGCCTCGAGCCGCTCGTGCAGGAGATCAGCTGGGGGGCCTGGGACGGGCTCACGGCCGCGGAGATCGAGGAGCGCGATCCGGAGATCTGGCGGCAGCGGATCGAGGACGCGTTCACCTCGGCGCCGCCCAACGGCGGCGAGAGCCGGATCGAGGTGCTCGCGCGGGCGCGACGCTGGCTCGCAGGTCTGCCACCGGACGCGAGGGTGGTGCTCGTCTCGCACGGCACCTTCGGGCGCGCCCTGCGCTGCGCCTGGCTCGGGCTGCCGCACGGCGCCATGCTCGAGATGCGGGCACCGCAGGACGCCTTCTTCCATCTGGTGGAAGGCCGCGAGGAACTGATCCCGGTGGACGGAGCCGACCTCGGGACATCCTGAGCGGGCTCCGGTCGGCGCGGACCGGGCCTGTCCGCGCCGGGCCGAGCCGCGAGTTCGCGCCGCGACCCCCGGGGACTCAGCCGGCCCCGCCGTCCCCCGGGCAGGGCTGGTCGAGGAAGCGCACCTGTTCCGGCGGGTAGCGCTCGGCGTCGACCACCATCATCACCCATCCGGGTTCGGCGAGGTTCACCCACTCCCAGACGATGTCGCCCGTGGCGCGATCGATCTCGAACACCCGGCCGCCGTGCGAATCGACGGCGAGCAGATTGCCGTTCGGCAGCGGTGCCTGCTCGCCGCGCGACTCGCTGTAGAAGGCGTAGGGGCCTTCGCCTTCCCACTGCCACACGATGCGGTGGGTGAGGGGATCGATCTCGATGATGCGGGTGTTGCCGAAGGTCGGCGAGCCGCCGGTGATGCGGTTGTCGTAGAGGAGGATGTGGCCGTTCGGCAGGAAATCGGGATCGTGCTGGCCGAGGAACGGGCCGGTCAGCGACCATTTGATCAGCTTCGTGTCGCCGTCGAGCACGGCGATGGTGTTGATGTTGCGCATCGACACCATGATGTCGCCGGCTTCGAACAGGGGGAAGGCGTCCGCCATTTCGGGACGCAGCATCTCGACGGTGTTGTTGTGGAGCGGGTCGTTCGCGCGCACGCTGGCGCTGGAGCCGGGACCGGAGACCAGCAGCTCGAAACGGTTGCTCGCGAGGATCGAGTCGATGAGCGAGAACTCCTCGAGGATGGTCCCGTCGGGCGCCACGCGGAGGATCGTCTCGTCGTAATAGTAGCCATCCGGCCCGGGGTAGATGCGCGGGCGGTCCGGGCGCCGTTCGCGGATTTCGTAAAGGCTCGCGATCAGCAGCTCGCCGTTCGGCAGCAGATCGATGTCGTGGTGGGTGCGGCGCGGAACGTCCCAGACGACGTTCGAGCAGCGGTCGAGCTTCACCGTTCCGGCGCCGCCGACGGAGACGAAGACCTCGCCCTCCGGGGTCATGAGCGCACCGTGCCAGCTCGCTTCCCAGTCGTCCGGAACGACGTCGACGTGATCGGGCTCCGGCCACACCCGCTGCGGCGACACGTGCCAGCGGCGCACGATCGTGCCGTCCATGGCCAGCAGCAGCGCCTCGAACCGTTCTCCGGTGAAGGCCGTGACGAAGGTGTAGCCGTCGAAGGCGCGCCCGCGGTCCCACACCGTCACGCCGCCCTTCTGCCGCGGCCGCTCCGCCAGATACTTCGAGCGTATGCGCAGATAGTGCCGCCAGTTGTCCCGCCAGTCCCTGGCCGCGTCGAGTGCCATCGAGATCGTCGCGGCGGGCGGCCAGTCCCACCGTCCGATGCCGTAGCCGTAGGCGAGGACGAGGATCGCCGCGCCGAGCGCGAAGATCAGTCGGTCGAGGTGGGCGAAGATCCTTGCCTTCACGGAGACTCCGTCGACTGGGGAAGGGGCGGAGGGCCGCACCGGGGGCGGCGGCCTTCTCCCTGCCGCCTCCATCTTTGCGGCGCAAGGTTGAGGATCCGTTAACGCGATGCGGTTCCTGCGGCACGCGGCGAACGCCCTTGCGCGCGCGGCTGCGCCCGCCTATCTATCGCCCGCCTCCGCGAGGAGGCGAAGGTCGGCCGCGTGCCGTTGCCAGCTGAGGAGGTCGAGCCATCATCGAGGTTGCCGTTCGCGACAACAACATCGACCAGGCGCTGCGCGCGCTCAAGAAGAAGATGCAGCGCGAGGGTCTGTATCGGGAAATGCGCATGCGACGCTTCTACGAGAAGCCGTCGGAGCGCCGGGCGCGCGAGCGCGCGGAGGCGATCCGCCGCTATCGCAAGCTCATGAAGAAGCGGATGGAACGCGACGAGCTCTGACCTCTCTCGCGACGTCCGGGAGTCCGGAGCCCGCCCCGCCGGCGGGCTTCGTCGTTTCCCGACGGCAGGCGGCCTGCGCGCGCGGACCCTGAGTGCGCGGCGTTCCGGGCCGGACCTGCCGTGCCGCGGCTGCGTGCCCGGGGCCGGCGCGAGACGGGAGTGAGGCGGAGGTGCTGCGCAGGCTCTACGACCGGACCATGCAGGCGGCCGCCGGCCCCCGCGCCGAGCGGGCGCTCGGGCTCGTCGCCTTCGCCGAGAGCTCGTTCTTCCCCGTGCCTCCCGACGTCATGATCGTGCCGATGGTGCTCGCCCGGCCGCGGGCGGCCTGGCGGATCGCCGCGATCGCGACCGTCGCGAGCGTCGCCGGCGGTCTCTTCGGCTATCTGATCGGTGCCTTTCTGTTCGAGACGGTTGGCCGGTGGCTCGTCGATCTCTACGGCTACGCCGACGAGTTCGCGCGCTTCCAGACGCTCTACCACGAATACGGCATCTGGATCGTGCTGATCGGCGGGCTCACGCCCTTTCCCTACAAGGTCGTGACCATCGCGAGCGGTGTTGCCGGCTATCCGCTGCTGCCGTTCGTGCTGGGCTCCATCGCCACGCGCGGCGCGCGCTTCTTCGTGGAGGCGGCACTCCTGTACTGGTTCGGCCCGCCGATCCGTGCCTTCATCGAGCGCTGGCTCGGCTGGCTCGCGACCGCCTTCGTCCTGCTCCTGATCGGCGGTTTCGCCGCCCTGCGCCTCGTCTGACGCGATGCCGGGGCTCCTTCGCGATCCGCTGCGCCTGTGCTGGCTGCTCGCCGCGGTCACCGCGGCCGGGCTCGCCGCCGCCTGGACCATCGAGGCCCTGGGCTATGCGCCCTGCCCGCTGTGCCTCTACCAGCGCTATCCCTACTATCTCGCCGTTCCGGTGCTCGCGATCGCGGCGCTCGTCGGCCGCCCGCGTTTCGGGCTCGCCGTCGCGGGTGCCCTCTTCCTCGTCGGCTCCGGCATCGCGGCCTACCACTCGGGCGTCGAGCTCGGCATCTTCGCCCTCCCCGAGGGCTGCGCCGCGGCGGGCCGGGCGGCGAGCCTCGAAGAGCTGAAGGCGCAGGTGCTGGGCACGGTCCCCCGCTGCGACCGGCCGGAACTGTTCGTCCTCGGCCTGTCGCTCGCCAACTGGAACACGTTGCTCGCGGCGGGGCTCGCCGGGCTCGCATTCGCGGGATGGCGGCTGTCGGCCCCGGAAAGATCCGCCTCGTGAGCCGGTGCGCTCAGACGATGACGTCGGCAGGCGCCAGCAGATCGTCGAGATCGGGGGCGTGCGGGGCTGGCCCGACGACGGTCGGCGAGCGCCCGCCGATGTCCACGAGCACGTCGTCGAACTGCAGCAGCTCCACCGCCTTCAGGCGGTCGCGGCCGTCGTCGCCATCGGCGCGGTCCGCGTCCCTGACGACCCAGCTGCTGCCCCTGGACAGGATCCGGTAATCCGAGAAGGCTCCTTCGTAGAGGGCGATGTCCCGCCCACTTCCGCCCACCAGCGTGTCGTCGCCGGCTCCGCCCACGAGCGTGTCGTCACCGTCGTGGCCCACGAGCCGGTCGGATCCCCCCAGTCCCACGAGCAGGTCGTCCCCCCGGCCGGCGCGGATCAGGTTCGGGAGATCGTTGCCGATCACCGTGTCGTCGCCGCGCCCGCCGACGGCGTTCTCGATCTTCGCACCATAGGCGATGGCGACGTTCTGGCGGGCGGGCTTCGAGTACTCCGACCCGCTGCCGAGCCGGCCGATGTCGCTGAAGGCGCCCTCGCGCAGGTCGATCATCACCGGCAGCACCTGACGGCCGGCGTCGATGGTGTCCTTCCCGCCCGCGTCCCAGATGGTCTCGATGGGGCCGATGCCGTCCCGGTAGACGTAACGGTCGTCGCCGGTCGACCCGCTCCGGCCCTCGCCGTAGCGCGCCTGCAGGGCGGCGATGTCGTAGAGCATGGGCGTCCGCGGCTCGAAGACGCCGTCGACGTTGCCCGCGTCCCGGCCGGCGGCCGGATGCGGCGTGTAGGACATGACGGTGAACGCCATGTTGTCCCGGTCGCCGGCGAGCCGGAAGCGGCCTTCGAACGGATGGTCGAGGCCGAGAGCGTGGCCGAGCTCGTGCAGCATGGTGCCGAAGCCCGAGCTGCCCGGACCGACGTCGCGCATTTCCGGCCGGTCGTCGAGCACGATCTCGGCACTCGTCAGATGGCCGTTGCGGTCGAACTCGACCCAGGTGACGGCGAGCGTGCGGGCGTCTTCGATGTCGGCGTAGAGGACCCGGATGTCGGCTTCGCGGGCTTCGCCCCGGACCTCCTCGAAGGCGAGGTCGGCGACGCGCTCGAACTGCCCGAGCGCCGCCTCGAACGCGCGTTGCTCCGCGGCCGTGAGCGCCCGCGGGGCGCGAGCGTCGCGGACGACGACCGCGGTCGGGGTCAGGTCGGCGGGATCCCAGAAACTGTAGGTCAGATGTGTGGTGCCCCGCCCCGCCACCGGCCAGGCGAGCGGCTTCCGGCCTCCCACCTCCCAGTCGAAAGCGCGCAGATAGTTGGCGTCCCGCGTGTATACGGTCACGGACGGCGTCCCTCGTCTTTCGGCTCAACCGGACCGCGAGCGGTCACTCGACAAGTCGACCGCGGCAGTCGGGACGAGCCGGACTTGACGTCGACTGAACTCTCGATCACCGATCACAGGTCCGCACGCAAGAGCGCCGGACATGGGACGCGGACACCGTGATGCGACGGACACGGTCCGTTTCGCCTCCGGGGCGGCCCCGGCGCGCGAGAAACGTCGGACGATCCGGGCGCGAGCCGGAGCGTTCAGGCCCGGAAGCGGCGAAGCCGCATGGCGCGCTCGACCCGCTCGCGGGCGATGGCGATGGCAACCTCGTGGGCCGGCCGGCGCTCCGCCGCACTCCGTTCCAGCACGGCGGCGACGTTTTCGCGGATGCGGCTTTCGATCCAGGCGAAGGCCTGATCGCGCGTGCCGCCGCGCCATTCGAAGGCGGCCGTGATCACGCCGCCGGCGTTGGCGACGAAGTCGGGCACGACGGTGATGCCGCGTCCGTGCAGCCGCCGGAGCGCACCTTCCGTGGCCGGAATGTTGGCGCCCGGCACGACGAGCCGCGCCCGCACCGCATCGGCGTTGCCCTCGTGCAGGATGTCGGGCCGGGCGGCCGGCACGAAGATGTCGCAGTCGACGGTGGCGACGGCATCGCGGTCGAGGACCCGTGCGCCGGAGTACTCGGTGACGCTCCGCCCTTCCTCCTTGAGCGCGACCAGCCGCGGGACGTCGAAACCCTCGGGCAGGACCGCCGTGCCGCGCGAATCCGCCACCGCGACGATGCGCGCCCCGCGTTCCGCAAGGTGCTTCGCCGCGTGCCGGCCGACGGCGCCGAAACCCTGGATCGCCACGCGCGCGCCCGCGAGACCGAAGCCGACATGCCGGGCCGCGACCTCGGTCGCGACCGCGACGCCGAAGCCGGTGGCGCCGATCTGGTCGAGCGGGATGCCGCCGATCTCCTCCGGAAGGCCGACCGCGCGGCCGGTCTCTTCCCGCACCCAGGCCATGGCCCGCTCGTCGGTGCCCATGTCGGGGCCGGGAATGTACTCGCCGAGCCCGCGGATCGCCTGCGCGAAGGCGCGGATCAGCGTCTCCTTTTTCTCCGCGGGCATGCCCGGATCGGCGAGGATCACCGATTTGCCGCCACCGTGCGGCAGGCCCGCGGCGGCGTTCTTGAAGGTCATGGCGCGGGCGAGGCGGAAGCATTCCGCAGCCGTGGCGTCGGCCGCCATGCGCACGCCGCCGATCGCGGGACCGCAGGCGGTGTTGTCGACGACCACCACCGCCCGCAGCCCGAGCGCGGGCTGCCAGATGTGCACGACCTTCTCGGGCCCGAGTGCGTCGTCGAAACGGAACGGATCGCTCATCGCAGGACCTCCGCACGCGGCCGCCCCAGATGTTCGATCACCGCGCGCAGGAAGCGCGCCGCTTCCCCGCCCATCACCGCGCGATGGTCGAAGGTGAGCGAGAGCGGCAGGATCCGTCGGACCGCGGGTGTGCCGTCGACGACGCGCACCTCTTCGCGGATCCGCCCGGCGCCGAGGATCGCCACCTGCGGCGGCAGGATCACGAGCTGGGCGTAACGGCCGCAGAATATGCCGAAATTGGAAAGCGTGATGGTCTGGCCGCGCAGCTCCTCGAGGGGGATGGAGCGGGCGCGCACGTCGCGCTTCATGTTGTCGAGGCCGCGCCGCAGATCCTCGGGCGTGCGGTTGCCGACGTCCCGCAGGACGGGGACGAACAGGCCGTCCGGCGTGTCGGTGGCGATGCCGAGGTCCACCCGGTCGAAAAGGACCCGTTCCTCCCGTTCCGGGTGGTAGTGGGCGTTGAGCGCCGGCTCGACGCGGCAGGCATGCGCAATCGCCAGCGCGAGCCGGATGGTGACGTCCTCGTCCGGCCCCCAGGCGCCGATGTCGGCGTCGTCGCACACCGTCGCCGGGACGATCTCGCGGTGCGAGCGTTCCATGTTGCGGGCCATGGCCCGGCGCACGCCGCGCACGGGCTCGGTGCGCGCCGGTGGCGCGACGACCCTGGCTGCGCGCTCGACATCGGCGCGGGTGATCGTGCCGCCGGGTCCCGTACCCTCGATGGTCCCGAGGTCCACCCCGAGCTCCGCCGCGAGGCGCCGCACGGCGGGCGAGGCGCGGCCGCGCACCGCTTCCCCCGCGGGTGCCGCGGGCGCCGCCTGCCGCGGCAGCTCGCCGACGATCGCACCCGTATCCGCCCGGTCCTCCGCGCCTTCCGCGAACTCGACGATCGGCGCGCCCACCGCGACGATGTCTCCGGGTGCGGCGAGCAGTCTGGCGATGCGGCCCGAGCGCGGGGAAGGCACTTCGACCACGGCCTTGTCCGTCTCGACGGACACGAGCGGCTGGTCGGCGACCACGTGGTCGCCCTCCGCGACATGCCAGGCGACGATCTCCGCCTCGTGCAGACCTTCGCCGAGATCGGGCAGGGTGAACACGCGGCTCATGCGTACCTCACCACTTCGCGCACCGCGCGCAGGACGCGGTCGGTCCCCGGCAGGTAGAGCTGTTCGAGACGCGGCAGCGGCACCACGACGTCGGGGGCCGTCACCCGCCGGACCGGCGCCACCAGCGAGAACAGGGCGCGTTCGGCGACGCACGCCGCCACCTCGGCGCCGAAGCCGGCCGTGCGCACGGCCTCGTGGACGATCACGCAGCGCCCCGTCCGCTCCACCGAAGCCGACACCGTGTCGGCGTCGAACGGGCGCAGGGTGGCGACATCGATCACTTCCGCCGAGATCCCCTCTTCCTCGAGCCGCGACGCCGCCTCCATCACCTCGACGATGCAGGCTCCCCAGGTGACGATGGTGACATCGCGACCCTCGCGCACGACGAAGCAGCGGTCGAGCGGCAGATCCCGGCCGTCGTCCGCCACCTCCTCGCGGAAGGCGCGGTAGATCCGCTTGGGTTCGAGGAACACGACCGGGTCCGGGTCACGGATGGCGGCGAGCAGGAGGCCGTAGGCGCGCGCCGGGGAGGACGGGATCACGACGCGGATGCCCGGAATGTGGGCGAACATGGCCTCCGTGCTCTCGGAGTGGTGCTCCGGCGCCCGGATGCCCGCCCCGAAGGGGGCGCGCACCACGATCGGGCAGGAGAGCCGGCCGCGCGTGCGGTTCCGGAGCCTGCCGGCATGGCTCACGAGCTGTTCGATCGCGGGATAGATGAAGCCCATGAACTGGTACTCGACGACCGGGCGGAAGCCCTGGGCGCCGAGACCGACGGCGAGGCCGACGAACATCGACTCCGAAAGCGGCGTGTCGAACACCCGCTCCGGCCCGAACCGTTCGAGGAGCCCTTCGGTCGCCCGGAACACGCCGCCGTCACGACCGATGTCCTCGCCGAACAGGAGGACCGTCGGATCCTCCTCCATCGCCCGGGCGAGCGCGGTGCGCACCGCCTCGACGAGGGTGAGCTGCGGCATGGTTCAGCCCTCCCCGCACCATTCCGCGCGCTGCGCCCGCAGCGGCTCCGGCAACGACGCGTGGAGGAAGTCGAACATCGCCTCCGGCCCCTGCGGCTCCAGCCGGAGATAGGCCTCGACGGCGGCGTCGAGTTCGGCCGTGATGTCGGCGACGAGCGCTTCCTCGTCCTCCTTCGACCACCAGCCGTGGGCGGTCATGAAGGCGCGCAGGCGCGCGACCGGCTCGCGCTTCCACGCGGCGCTCACCTCCTCGTCGCTGCGGTAGCGCCGCGCGTCGTCGGCGGTGGTGTGATCCGACAGGCGGTAGGTGACCGCCTCGACCAGGGTCGGCCCGCAGCCGTCGCGCGCCCGTTCGATCGCCTCGCCGACCACCTCGCGCACGGCGATCACATCGTTGCCGTCCACCTGGATGCCGGGAAAGCCGCAGGCGATCGCCTTCTGGGCGAGGGTCTCGGCGGCGGTCTGGGCCGAGCGCGGCACCGAGATCGCCCACTGGTTGTCGGCGCAGACGAAGACCACGGGCAGCCGCCACAGGCCGGCGAGGTTCATGGCTTCGTAGACGTCGCCGCGCGAGGTGGCACCGTCGCCGAACACGCAGACCGCGACCCTGGGCTCGCGCCGGAGCCGGAAGGCGAGCGCCAACCCCGCGGCGTGCGGCGCGTGGGTGCCGACCGGCACGCAGATCGGGAAGTCCTCGCGCGGCCCCTTCCAGTCGGAGCCGCGCTCGTCGCCACCCCAGTAGGTGAGGAGTTCGAGCGGCGTCACGCCGCGCCAGAGCAGCGCCCCGGTCTCGCGGAAGGCGGGCAACAGCACATCCTCGGGCCGCATCGCGGCCGCGGTTCCGACGGGCACGGCCTCCTGCCCGAGCGAGGAGGCGTAGGTCCCGAGCCGTCCCGTCCGCTGCAGCGACACCGCCTTTGCATCGAACATCCGCGTGCGGACCATGGCGCGGTAGAGGGCGACCAGCGGCTCGCGCTCCTCCGCCCAGGGCGGCAACGGCCCGAGCGGCGTGCCTTCGGCGGCGAGGAAGGCGCAGCCGTGGACGGAAAAGCGGGCGATCTCCCGCACGTCCCTGCCTCCTTCTCGTGACAAGAAAGATATGGGGATGCGGGAGCGCCCTGCGAAGCCGCCGCGGCGGTTCCTCCGCGGGACGTGTTCAGAACGGGCAGTCGGGGTCGAAGCGCGGCCGGCGCTTCTCGCGGAAGGCGGCGAGCCCTTCGCGGACCTCCTCGCCGGCGAAGCCGAGGAACTCGAGCGCCGTCGAGACGTCGAACAGCGGCCCCGCCGCCCTGAGCCAGTTGGCGAGCGCATATTTCGTGAGGCGGATGGCGGAAGGGGCGCCGTCCCGGAGCTGCCGCGCCACCGCCATCGCCCGCTGCTCGAGCTCGTCGTCTCCGACGCAGAGGGACACGAGGCCGATCCGCTCGGCCTCGCGCCCGTCGATCGGTTCGCAGGTGAGCAGGTGGTAGCGGGCCTTCGCGAGACCGCAGAGCAGCGGCCAGATCATCACCGCCACGTCGCCCGCCGCGACGCCGAGGCGGGTGTGGCCGTCGACGATCTTCGCCGTGGTCGAGGCGATCGAGACGTCGGCGAGCAGGCCCACGACCAGCCCCGCCCCGACGGCCGGCCCGCGCATGGCCGACACCACGGGCCGCGTGCAGTCGACCATGTTGTAGACGAGATCGCGCGCTTCCTTCCAGGCCCGGAGCCGCACCTTCGGGTCGTTCGCGATCGCTTCGACGAAGTCGAAGCTGCCGCCGGCCGAGAAGGCGTCGCCCGCGCCGGTGACCAGCACGACCGACGTTTCGGGGTCGTGGTCGATGTCGCGCCAGATGCAGGCGAGCTCGCGGTGGGCCTCGGCGTCGAGGGCGTTCTTCGTCTTCGGGTCGTCGAAGGTGATCCGCAGGATGCGCTCGTCCGGTCGGTCGATCCGGAGCCTGCGGTAACGGGCGTAGCGGTCGGACACGGGCTCTCTCCGCTGGCGGTGCGGTTCTGCGGCAGATGGTCGACGGCGCTCCTCCCGTGGCGTAGGACTGCGCCGCGCGCAACGGGGGAGAACAGCAGCATGCGGCACGGCGGGCGCATTCTCGTCGACCAGCTCGCGATCAACGGTGTGGACACGGTGTTCGAGGTGCCGGGCGAGAGCTTTCTCGCCGCCTTGGACGGTCTCTACGACAGGAACGACATCCGCACCGTGGTCGGCCGGCAGGAGGGCGGTGTGGCGATCATGGCCGAGGCCACGGGCAAGCTCACCGGCAGACCCGGCGTCGCCTTCGTCACCCGCGGCCCCGGTGCGACCAACGCCTCGGCGGGCGTGCACATCGCCATGCAGGACCAGACCCCGATGATCCTCTTCATCGGCCAGGTCGGCCGCGACGCCCGCGACCGCGACAGTTTCCAGGAAGTCGACTACCGGCGGATGTTCGGCCCGCTCGCCAAATGGGTGGCCGAGATCGACGACGTCCGCCGCATCCCCGAGTATGTGAGCCACGCCTTCCACGTCGCGATGTCCGGCCGTCCCGGCCCGGTCGTGCTGGCGCTCCCCGAGGACATGCTGGCGGAGGCTTCCGAAGTCGCGGACGCTCTGCCGGCGCACCGCGTCGAGGCGAAGCCGTCGGCGGAGGACATCCGGGAAGTGGCGGAGCGCCTCGCGCGGGCGCAGCGGCCGATCCTCCTGGTCGGCGGCGGTGGCTGGTCGCAGCGCGCGAAGGAGGCGCTCGAGCGCTTCGCCGCCGCCTGGCAGCTGCCGGTCGCGAACGGCTTCCGCTGCCAGGACTACATGGACAATCTGCACCCCTGCTACGCCGGCGATCTCGGCATCGGGCCGGAAGCGACCCTGCTCCGATACTTCACGGACTCGGACCTGGTCCTCGCGGTCGGCACCCGCCTCGACGAGATGACGACCGGCGACTACACGCGCCTCGCGCCTCCGGTGCCGCGCCAGCCGCTCGTGCACGTCCACCCCGATCCCGACGAGATCGGCCGGGTCTACCGGCCGGAGCTGGCCGTCGTCGCCGCCTCCACACCTTTCCTCGAAGCCCTGGCGGAGATACCGCCGCCGGCCGCGCGTCCCTGGGCGGCGGAGACGGAGCGGCTGCACGCGGCGCACCGCCGCTGGCGGTTCGAGCCGGACCCGACGCCGGGTGAGCTGCAGCTCGCGCGCGTGGTGCGGCACGTCAGCGACCGGCTTTCCGAGGATGCCATCGTCACGAGCGGCGCCGGCAACTACGCCGTCTGGGTGCACCGCTACACCTGCCACAGGCGCTTCCGCACCCAGCTCGCTCCCGTCTCGGGCTCGATGGGCTACGGTCTGCCGGCGGCGGTGGCGGCCAAGATCCGCCACCCGGAGCGCGAGGTCGTCTGCTTCGCCGGCGACGGCTGCTTCCAGATGACCATGCAGGAGTTCGGCACCGCCGCGCAGGAGGGAGCGAACATTCTCGTGCTCGTGGTCGACAACGGCATCTACGCCACGATCCGCATGCACCAGGAACGGCGTTATCCCGAACGGACGATCGGCACGCAGATGCGCAATCCGGACTTCGCCGCACTCGCGCGCGCCTACGGCGGCTTCGGGGCCACCGTGCGGCACGACGACGAGTTTCCGGACGCCTTCGAGGAGGCGCGGCGGTCCGGGAAACCCGCGATCCTGCACCTCATGGTCTCGCCCGAGGCACTCACACCACGGCTCACGCTCGAACAGGCCCGCGCCGAGGGCCTCGCTCGACTGCGGAGCTGACCGACAGGGGAGGATGCGCACATGCTCACCATCGTCGCCCACATCCACGCGAAGCCGGAGAAGGCCGACCTCGTGCGCGGGGAGCTCCTGAAGCTCGTCGCGCCGACGCGGGCGGAGGAAGGCTGCATCCAGTACGATCTGCACGTCGACAACGACGATCCCGCGCATTTCATGTTCTACGAGAACTGGACGTCGCGGGAGCTCTGGCAGAGGCACATGAACTCCCCGCACATCGCCGCCTACCGGAGGGCGACCGAAGGGGCGGTCGCCGACTTCCGCCTGTTCGAGATGACCCGCATCGGCTGACGCCCGCCGGGAGCGGTGCCCGCGGGGGAGGAGCCGCACCATGCCGAAGACCATCCTGATCACCGGTGCCACGAGCGGCATCGGCCTCGAAGCGGCAAGGGAACTCGCTGCCGCCGGTCACCGGCTGCTGCTGCACGGGCGCGACCGGGCGCGGCTCGCGGAAGTCGCGGAGGAGCTGGTGGCGGAGGGCGCGACGTCGCCGGTCGAGACCTTCGCGGCCGATCTCTCGCGTCTTTCCGAGGCCGCGGCGCTCGCCGATGCGGTATTCGCCGCACACGACCGCCTCGACGTGCTGATCAACAATGCCGGCGTGTTCCGGACGAAGGAGACACGCACGCCCGAAGGCCTCGACGTCCGCTTCGCGGTCAACACCATCGCGCCCTTCATCCTGACGAAGCGCCTGCTGCCCCGCATGGATGCCGCGGGGCGGGTGATCAACGTCGCGTCCGCCGCGCAGGCGTCGGTGGATCCGGTGGCGTTGCTCGGCCGGCGGCGGCTCGCGGACATGGAGGCCTACGCCCAGAGCAAGCTCGCGCTCGTCATGTGGACCCGGCACGTGGCGGCGGAGCTCGGCGATGCCGGGCCGGTGCTGGTCGCTGTCAACCCGGGCTCGCTGCTGGCGACGAAGATGGTGCGCGAAGCCTTCGGCGTCGCCGGCCGGGACGTGCGCATCGGCGCCGGGATCCTCGTGCGCGCGGCCCTGTCGCCGGAATTCGCGAACGCGTCGGGCCGCTACTTCGACAACGACAGCGGCCGCTTCGCCGACCCGCACCCCGACGCGCTCGATCCGCGGAAGAACGCCGAAATCGTCCGCCTGATCGAGGAGCTTCTGGCGCGTCTCGGGCTGTCACCCCCCGGGTTTTCACGCTGGTCGCGGACAGGCCAGACGAGGACGGTCCCGCTCTAGCAGCCGGTTCGGCGCCGCGTCTACACCCCGTCCGGCAGCGCCCGCGAGCGGGGAGGAGGGAGCGTGAACTTCGAGGTGTTCGTCACCTGTGCCGTCACCGGCGCCGGCGACACCGTCGGCCGCAGCCCGCATGTTCCGGTCACACCGGAGCAGATCGCGACGGCCGCGGTCGAGGCCGCGAAGGCCGGCGCGGCGATCGCCCACATCCACGTGCGCGATCCGGAGACCGGCAGGCCGGCGCGCGATCCGGCGCTCTACCGCGAGGTCGTGGACCGGGTCCGCTCCTCGGGCGTCGACGTCGTCCTCAACCTCACCGCCGGCATGGGCGGCGATCTCTACCTGCGGCCCGGCGAAGACCCGCTGCCGCCCGCGGAAGGGACCGACCTCGTGGGGCCGCTCACGAAGCTCGCCCACGTCGAGGAGCTGCTGCCCGAGATCTGCACCCTCGACTGCGGCAGCATGAACTTCGGCGACGGCCAGTACGTCATGGTCAACACGCCCGACCAGCTCCGCGCGGGCGCGAAGCGCATCCGCGAGCTCGGCGTCAGGCCCGAGTGCGAGGTGTTCGACACGGGCCATCTGTGGTTCGTGCAGCGGCTGATCGACGAGGGGCTGATCGAGGATCCGCCGCTGATCCAGCTCTGCCACGGCATTCCGTACGGCGCGCCCGCAGATCTCGGCACCATGCTGGCGATGGTGAACCGGCTGCCGCCGAACGCGGTCTGGAGCGCCTTCGCCATCAGCCGGATGCAGATGCCCTGGGTGGCGGCGGCGGTGCTCGCCGGCGGCAACGTGCGGGTCGGGCTCGAGGACAATCTGTGGCTGGAGAAGGGCGTGCCGGCGACCAACGCCCAGCTCGTCGAACGCGCGATCGGGATTCTCGTCCGCATGGGCTGCCGCATCCTCGGGCCGGAGGAGGTCCGGGCGAAACTGCGGCTCGCGAAGCGCTGGTGAGGGAGGAGACGCCCGTGCAACCGGTCCGCAGGGCAGGGCTCGTCGGTGGCGGGGTGATCGGCGCCGGCTGGGCGGCACGTTTCGCGCTCAACGGCATCGATGTCACGATCTACGATCCAGATCCGCAAACGCCGCAGCGCGTGGAGCGCGTGCTGGAGCAGGCGGAGCGCGCCTGGCGCAGCCTGACCCTGGCACCCGTGAAGCTCGGAGGGACCGTGCGTTTCGCGGCATCGCTCGAAGAGGCGGTGCGGGATGCGGATCTCGTGCAGGAGAGCGCCCCCGAACGCGAGGAGCTCAAGCGGGATCTGCTCGCCCGGATCGACGCCGCCTGTCCGCCGGGGGCGATCGTCGCCTCCAGCACCTCCGGTCTGCTGCCGAGCCGGCTGCAGGAGGGCATGCGTCTGCCCGGGCGCTTCCTCGTCGCGCACCCCTTCAACCCCGTCTACCTGTTGCCGCTCGTCGAGCTCTGCGGCGGCGGGCGGACGGATCCGGAGACGGTGCGCCGGGCCGAGGCGTTCTACGCCTCGCTCGGCATGCACCCGCTCGTGGTGCGCCACGAGATCGACGGCTTTCTCGCCGACCGGCTGATGGAGGCGCTGTGGCGGGAGGGGCTGCATCTCGTGAACGACGGTGTCGCCACCGCCGACGAGCTCGACCGGGCGATCATCTACGGTTGCGGGCTGCGCTGGGCGATCATGGGGAGCTTCCTCACCTTCCGGCTCGCCGGCGGCGAGGGCGGCATGCGCCATTTCATGGCGCAGTTCGGCCCCGCACTGAAGCTGCCCTGGACCCGGCTCGAGGCGCCGGAGCTCACCGAAGCGCTGGTCGACCGCCTCGCCGAGCAGTCGGATGCGCAGGCGGCGGGACGGAGCCTCGGGGAGCTCGAGCGGCTGCGGGACGACTGTCTCGTAGGCATCCTGCAGGCGCTGAAGGCGCGGCGGCACGGTGCCGGGGCGGTGCTCGCGGCCTACGAGGAGCGGCTCTACGAGCTCACCCATCCGAAGGTGATGGGCGAGGCCGACGACCTTTCGCGGGAGCTTCGCCTGCACGAGACCCGCGTCGCGCCCGAGTGGGTCGACTACAACGGGCACATGACCGAATCGCGCTATCTGCAGGTGTTCGGCGACGCGTCGGACGCGCTGTTCCGCTATGTCGGCGTCGACTCGGCGTACCACGAGGAGGGTTTCAGCTACTACACGGTCGAGACCCACATCGTGCACCTGCGGGAGGTCGAAGCGGGCGAGCCGCTGCACGTGACGACGCAGGTGCTCGGTGCCGACGAAAAGCGGATCCACGTCTTCCACCGGCTCTTCCGCACGCGCGACGATCTGCTGCTCGCCACTGCCGAGCAGATGCTGCTCCACGTCGACACGCGGCAGGGCCGGGCCTGCCCGGCGCGCGCCGACATCGCCGCTCGCGTCCGCCGGATCGCCGAAGCGCACGCCGCCCTGCCACGGCCCGAGCAGGCCGGGCGCAGGGTGGGGCAGCGACCGTAGCGGGAGGACGGCCGATGGACTTCGCCCTGAGCCCCGAACAGGAACTCGTGGTCGAGACCGTCCGCGGCTTCGTCGAACGCGAGCTCTACCCGCTCGAGCCGGAAGTGGAACGGACCGGCGAGGTGCCCCTCGAGGTGGGCCGCGAGATCGCGCGCAAGGTGAAGGAGATGGGCTTCTGGGCCGCCAACATTCCGGCCGAGTTCGGCGGCGGCGGGCTGGATACGCTCACCTTCACGCTGCTCGAGCGCGAGCTCGGCCGCGCCTCGATGGCGCTCACCGTCTGGTTCGGCAGGCCTTCGGCGATCCTCTGCGCCTGCACTCCCGAACAGCGGCCGCTCTGGCTCGATCCCGTGGTCAGGGGCGAGAAGATCGACTGCCTCGCCATGACCGAGCCCGATGCCGGCTCGGACATCCGCTCGATGAAGACCTTCGCCCGCCGCGACGGCGGCGATTTCGTGATCCACGGCACCAAACACTTCATCAGTCATGCCGACATCGCCGACTTCGTCATCCTGTTCGCCGCCACGGGCGAAGAGGAGACCCCGCACGGCCGGAAGAAGACCATCACCTGCTTTCTCGTCGACAAGGGCACGCCCGGCTTCGAGGTGCGGCCCGGTTACCGTTCGGTGTCGCACCGCGGCTACCACAACTGCATTCTGACTTTCGACGGTTGCCGGGTGCCGGCCTTCAACGTGCTGGGCGAGGTCGATCGCGGCTTCGAGCTCATGAACGAATGGCTGTTCGCGACGCGTCTCACGGTCGCCGCCATGTGCGTCGGCCGGGCGCGGCGCGTGTTCGACATGGCGCTCCAGTGGGCGGCGACGCGCCGGCAGTTCGGCCAGCCCATCGGCCGCTTCCAGGGCACCGGCTTCAAGCTCGCCGACATGAGCACCGAGATCGACGCCGCCGACCTTTTGACGCTGAATGCCGCCTGGCTCGTCGACCGCAAGCTTCCCGCCGACCGCCAGATCGCCCAGGCCAAGCTGTTCGCGAGCGAGATGCTGGCGCGCGTCACCGACCAGGCGGTGCAGATCTTCGGCGGCATGGGGCTCATGGAGGAGACCGGCATCGAACGCCACTGGCGGGATGCCCGGGTGGAGCGGATCTGGGAGGGAACGAGCGAGATCCAGCGCCACATCATTGCGCGCAGCCTGCTGCGCCCGCTCGGAGCCTGACATCCTTGGACCTGCGGCGGCTGCTCGCGCCTCGCTCGATCGCCGTGGTCGGCGGCCGGGTGGCGGAACGGGTGATCGCACAGTGCGAGAAGCTCGGTTTCACGGGCCGCATCCACGCCGTGCACCCGACGCGGCAGGAGGTGGGCGGCCGGCCCGCCGTGCGCAGCGTTGCCGACCTGCCGGAGCCGCCCGATGCGGTCTTCGTCGCCGTCAACCGGCACGAGGCCATCCGCACCGTCGCCGAACTGGCGGCGATCGGCGCCGGCGGCGCCGTCGTCCACGCGTCCGGCTTCGCCGAAGTGGGGGAGGAGGGCCGCGCCCTGCAGCGGGCGCTGGTCGAGGCGGCCGCCGGCATGCCGCTGCTCGGGCCGAACTGCTACGGCTTTCTGAACTATCTCGACCGGGTAGCGCTGTGGCCGGACCAGCACGGCGGCACGGCGGTGGACCGCGGCGTCGCCTTCGTCCTGCAGAGCGGCAACATCGCCCTCAATGTGACCATGCAGCGGCGCGGGCTGCCGGTCGCCGCGGTCGTCAGCCTCGGCAATCAGGCGGTGCTCGGCCCCTCGGCGACGATCCGCGCGCTCGCCGCGGATCCGAGGATCACCGCGATCGCCCTCTATCTCGAAGCCGTCGACGATGCCGTGGCGTTCGCGGAGGCCGTCGCCGAGGCGCGGGAGCGACGGATCCCCGTGGTCGCCCTGCGCGCCGGTGGCAGTGAGACGGGCAGGACGATCGCGCTCGGCCACACGGCCTCGCTGGCCTCCGACCAGCTGCTCGCCAGGGCCTGGTTCGAGCGGGTCGGCGTGGCGGTCGTCGACGATCTGCCCGCGCTGCTCGAAGCCGCGAAGCTTTTACACGCCCATGGGCCGCTCGCCGGGCGCAGGGTCGTGTCGCTCAGCTGTTCGGGCGGCGAGGCGGCGCTGGTGGCGGACGCCGCATCCGGCACCGGGCTCGACTTCCGCCCCTTCACGGGCCCCGAGCGGGAGCGGATCGCCGCGACGCTGAACGAGCTTGTGCACGTCTCGAACCCGCTCGACTATCACACCTTCATCTGGGGCGACGCGGACCGGATGCGGGCGACCTTCGGGGCGGTGCTCGCGTGCGGCTTCGACTTCGGTTTCCTCGTGCTCGACTGGCCGCGCGGGGAGCGCTGCGACGCGACCGACTGGAACGTCGCCGCCGATGCCTTCGAGGCGGCCGCGGCGGCAACCGGGGCCCGTGCCGGCATCGTCGCGACCCTGCCGGAGTGTCTGCCTGAAACCCGCGCTCGCGAGCTCCTCGCGCTCGGCCTCGTGCCGCTCGCCGGGATCCGCGAGGCGCTCGCCGCCATCGGGGCCGCGGCCGAAATCGGCGAAGCGTGGCGGCGGGAGCCGCAGCCGCCGGCGCCACCCGTTCCCCCGGTCCGCGGCCGGCCTGTCGTGCTGGACGAAGACCGGGCGAAGGCGGAACTCGCGGGCTCCGGCCTGCCGGTGCCCGAGGGCGGAACCGCCGGCTCGCCCGCCGAGGCCCTCGCGCTCGCCGAACGCCTCGGCTTTCCGCTCGTCGTCAAGGCGGTGGGCGGCACGCTGGTGCACAAGACCGAGGCCGGCGCCGTCCGGCTCGATGTCGCCGACGCCGCGTCGCTCGAAGCGGCGGTCCGCGAGCTCCTGCCGCTCACGGGCCGGGTGCGCATCGAGCGCATGGTCGAGGGTGCGGTCGCCGAACTGCTGCTCGGCTACCGCCGCGATCCGGTGCTCGGCGGCTTTCTGGTCCTCGGGGCGGGCGGGGTGCTCGCCGAGCTGCTGGCCGACCGCGTGATCCTGCCGCTGCCAGTCTCGGAAGAGGAGGTGCGGCAGGCCCTGCGACGGCTGCGCGTCGGCCGTCTGCTCGAAGGGTTCCGCGGCCGGCCGCGGGGCGATATCGATGCCGCGGTCGACACCGCGCTCGCCTTCGCGGCGTTTCTCGGCTCCTGCGCGGACCGCGTCATGGAGGCCGAGATCAATCCGCTGCTCGTCCTTCCCGAAGGACGGGGTGCGGTGGCGGTGGACGCGTTCCTGCGCGTGATCGCGGACGACGGGGGAGAGCAGGCGTGAGCGAGGATGCGGTCAGGACCGAACGGCGGGGCAGGGTGCTGCTGGTCACCCTCGACCGGCCGAAGGCGAATGCCATCGACGCCGCGACGAGCCGCCGCATGGGCGAGGTGTTCGCGGGCTTCCGCGACGATCCGGAGCTCCGCGTCGCCGTCGTCACGGGCGCGGGCGAGCGCTTCTTCTGCGCCGGCTGGGACCTCAAGGCCGCAGCCGCGGGCGAGGCACCCGATGCCGATTTCGGCGTCGGCGGCTTCGGCGGGCTGCAGTTGCTTCCGGACATGAACAAGCCGGTGATCGCGGCGGTGAACGGCATGGCCGTGGGCGGCGGGTTCGAGCTGGCGCTCTCCTGCGATCTGATTCTCGCCGCGGAGCATGCCCGCTTCGCGCTTCCCGAGATCGAAGCCGGCACGCTCGCCGATGCCGCGACCGTCAAGCTGCCGCGCCGCATGCCGTACCACGTGGCGATGGAGCTGCTGCTCACCGGCCGCTGGATGGACGCCGAGGAGGCGAAGCGCTGGGGCGTCGTCAACGAGGTGGTGCCGGCGGACCGGCTGCTGGCGCGCGCCCTCGAGCTCGCGGAGCGGCTCGCCGGAGGCCCGCCGCTGGTCTTCGCCGCCATCAAGGAAGTCGTGCGGGAGACCTGGCCGCTTCCCGAACAGGAGGCGCTGCGGCGCATCAATCGGCGCGAATACCCGACGGTCGCCCGGCTCTACGACAGCGAGGACCAGAAGGAAGGGGCCCGGGCTTTCGCCGAAAAGCGCAAGCCCGTATGGAAGGGCAGGTAGAGCGGGGGAGGCTCAGATGACCGTCGACGTGCTGGGCCGTCTGGATCCGGAAGCCCGGGAAGCAGTCGAGATCGACCGGCGGGCGGCCGCGGAATTCGGCCCGGTGGAAGTCGGCGATGTCGCCCGCATGCGCGAATGGTACGTGTTCTCGAAGCGTCACTGGAACGAGCCGGCCGTCGGGCTCGCCTCGGTCGAGGAGCGCGAGGTGGAAGCGGCGGGTCTTCGCACGCGGCTGCGCACCTGCCGGCCGGAAGGGGCACCGGACGGCCGGGCGCTCCTCTACGTCCACGGTGGCGGCTGGACGGTGGGTTCCATCGACACCCACGACCGCATCGTGCGCCTGCTCGCGAAGGAATCGGGCATCACGGTGGTGGCCGTCGACTACGCCCTCGCGCCGGAGACGAAGTTTCCGAAACAGATCGAACAGGTCGCGGCGGTGATCGGCCTGCTGTCGGCGGAGGGCGGTGAGGGCCGGGAGGCGCTCGCGGTCGGTGGCGATTCAGCGGGCGCGCACCTCTCGCTCGCCGCCACCTTCGCCCGCCGCGCGGCCGGCCAGCCGCTGCCGGCGGCACTCCTGCTGCTCTACGGCATCTTCGGGCTGCGCGATTCCGCTTCGCGTCGCCTCTGGGCGGTGCCCGACAGCGGCCTCGATGCGGCGAAGATGGCCTTCTTCGACGAATGCTTCCTGCCCGGGCCGGAAGCACGACTGGATCTCCGCTACGACCTGCTCGCGAACGACATGGCCGGTCTGCCGCCCTGCCTCGTGACCGCCGTCGCGCTCGATCCGCTGCACGACGACGCGGTGGCCATGGCGGCGCTTGCCCGCGAGGCCGGCGTGCCGGTCGAGTTCCGCCTCTACGAGGGCGTGCTGCACGGCTTTCTCCACCTCTCCCGCAGCGTACCGAAGGCCATGCAGGCGATCCGCGACGCGGCCGCGTTCGTGCGGCAGCGGGTGGGTGCCGGGTGACAGCGTTGCTCGCAGACCGCGAAAGCCCCACATTTGCGACGGGCGGGCTCGCCGGTCCAGATTCCCCAAAGCCAGGCCGATCGTCAGCGGGTCCGGAGCCCGAAGGGGGTAGTTGCATGGCGATCGCAGCGCGTGCGCCGATCCGTTTCCGTTTCGCTGCCCGGAAAGCGCTCCAGGCGGTGGAATGGATGCTGGCCGAGTACGGTGATCTCGATTTTCATACCATTTTGAAGGCGTGTTATTTTGCCGACAAGGAGCATCTCAACCGTTTCGGGAGACCGATTTTCGGGGCGCGTTATTATGCCATGAGATACGGCCCTGTACCGATGGAGATCTACGATCTTCTGAAGGGTGATCTCCTCCGGCTTCACGAAGCCGGCGTCGAACGCACACCGTGGGGCATCGAGGGTTACCGCCTGCGTCGGCTTTCCAACGACACGCCCGGCACCACCGCCCTCTCGATCTCCGAGCGGGAGTGTCTCGCTCGTGCCATCGAGAAGTCGCGGTCGATGACTTTCGACGAGCGCACGGCAGCGACCCATGGCCCCGACTGGCAGAAGGCCCGACTCGGCTGGATGGATTACCGGGACATGGTGGACGACGACAATCCCATGCGGGAGGAAATTCTCGAAGAGCTCGAGGACCCCGACGCGTGGCGGACGGTTCTCTGACCGTTGGCCCCTGGCAAGTCGTCTGGCCCTACGATCCCTGGGTGACCCCACCCAAGCCGAAGCTCTGGGTCGCCGCGGCTCCTGCACTCGGACTGTTCCTCCGGATAAACAGCCGAAAACATCCGCTTCGTCCGTACGCCGTTCAGCTTCCGGTATCGCTGCATCCCTTTCTGCTGTACGACAGCTGGCTCAATTGCGGGCAGGTCCTGCAATGTGACGATTTCCGCCTTCGCGAGCTCCTGGACCGACAGAAGTGCCCGCGACGAAGTGGCGTCATCGGAGCAATCCACCCCGACGTGCGGGTTGCCGTCCGTGACAGGATTTCGCAGGCCGAGACGCTTCCAGATGAGACGAAGGCCGTGATCCTGGCAGCGCTGCGCTGACGTTCCCCGTGCGACAGTTGCGCAGCTGCGGTTCGCTCACCCACGCGTCCCTTCGCCCTCCCGCAGGAGCCAGACGTCGAGCGGGGTGGCGCGGCCGCGGAGCACGGCGGCGGGGAGATGTTCGGCGACGAGGCCGGGCAGACCCTCGGGGAGCGGCGTCCCGGCGGCACGGACCAGCTCCTGCCCGAGCGCCGCCACCGCCTGCCGGTCGCGGGCGAGCTCCTGCAGCCGGCTCGCGACGTTGACGGCATCACCCAGGACCGCGAACTCGAGCCGCCGCGCGTCGCCGAACTCCCCCACCAGCACCTCGCCGCACTGGGCGCCGATCGCGAGCCGCACGGCCTCGCGACCGGACGCGCGGCGGGCTTCGGCCCAGGTCCGTGCGCCGCGGATCAGGGCGAGAACGCAGTCGACGGCACGGGCCGCATCGTCCGGCTTCGGCTCCGGCGTGCCGAAGGTGATCATCACCCCGTCGCCCAGATATTTGTCGAGGGTGCCGTCGCGGGTGAACACCGCTTCCGCGACCAGCGCGTGGAACTCCTGGAGGAGCGCGATCACCTCCTGCGGCGTCGCGCGCGCGGCGAAGCCGGTGAAGCCGCGGAGATCGACGAACAGCACCGCCACGCGCTGCAGCCTCGGGCCGGGTTCGCTGCCGCCGCGGCGGGCGAGTTCGCGCACCACGTTGGGCGAGAAGTGGCGCGCGAGCCGGGCCCGCTGGGCGGCGGCGATCGCCGCCCGGGCGACGAGATCGCGGGCCCGCGACACCGCCACCGCGAGAATGGCGCCGACCGAAAGGAGCAGCAGCACGTCCTGCGCCCACACCACCATGCTGACGTAGCCCGGATCGAGCAGCAGTCGCACGATCTCCCCGACGCCGAGACCGTGCAGCCGACCGAGGTCGGTGACCGTGAAGGCACCCGGCTGCGCGAGGATCCACAGATGGCCCGCGGACCAGGCGATCGCGCCGGAGACGGCGGCCCAGAGCGTGAGGAAGGGAGAGTAGCCCGGCGCCGCGAAGGCGAGGAACACGAAGAAGAACGGGAAGCTCCCGAGGCGGAGCTGCATCGGCGCCGGCCACTCCGGACCCGCGTCCGGCGGAGGGACGACGATCGCCCAGGTCAGCACGGCCATGTCGATCGCCACGAGGAGCGCCTGCAGGAGCCGCGCCCGCAAACGTTCGTCGCGGGCCGCCAGCGCCTGGACGAGGCCGGAGAGCGCGAGCGCTGTGAGCGGCGCGAGATAGTGGAGCAGCACCGCGGTCCCGACCCGCGCCGGCAGCCACAGCGCGATGGCGGCGATGACCGAGAGACGGACGATCGCGGCGAGGCGGGCGCCGCGGGCGAGCTGTTCCGCGAAAAGGGCTTCTTCCTCACGCTGTTCCGGTGCAAAACGCATGTGCAACCCGCAACGGCGACGACAGGCCTTGCCGATCCGGCCCGAACTGCGCTGGCTCTATCCCATCGACTGGCCGATCCTGAGCCGGACGATCCGCTTCGGTCGCGCCCGCGGCCGCTGCGAGCGCTGCGGCAGGCCGCACGCGCGGCTCGTCTGGCAGCTCGACGACGGACGCTGGCTCGACCCCGAAAGCGGCATCTGGCGCGACGACGCCGGCCGGCCGGCAGCATGGCCGGATCTGCTCCGCTGCGCCAGCGCCCGCGAGAAGCTGGTTCTGCTGGGCGTGGCCCATCTCGACCACGATCCGACCAACAACCGGCCGAAGAACCTGCGCGCGCTCTGCCAGCGGTGTCATCTGCATCACGACCGGCCGGAGCATCTGCGGCGCCGCCGGCTGCGCCTCAGGGCCCGCAAGGCGCTCGCCGACCTGTTCGCCGGGCCGTATCGGCTGTAGTCTCGCTCGGTCGTCCACTGCCCGTGGGGCTCGGATCATGCGAGCGGGCTGCAGCGACCACCGACGCCGGCCGGTCACGCGATTGGTTCGACTGTTGGCCGTCCTGCTCGCCGTCCTTGGTCCGGCGTCGGGGCATGCCGGGCAGGAGACGGAAGCGCCGCAGGCCCTCTACGAGGCGGCGCTGGCGTTTCTGCGCGGCGAGGGCACGGCGCGCGATCCGGCGCGGGCGGCCGCCTTCTACCGCATCGCCGCCGAGGCCGGGAATCCGAAGGCCCGCACCAACCTCGGCATCATGTTCTATCCCGGCCGCGGTGTCGACCAGGATCGGCGCGAGGCGCTCCGGCTGTTCGAGCAGGCGGCTGCCGACGGCGACGCGATCGCCCAGTACAACGCCGGTCTCATGCGGGCCCGCGGCGTCGGCGGCGCGCGCGACATCGCCCGCGCGCGGCGCCTGCTGGAAGCCGCGGCGGCGGCCCGGGACGATCGCGACGCCCAGATCGCGCTCGCGCGGCTCCTCCGCGCGACGGCATCCGACGACGAAGGCCGGCTCGCGGCGCTCTACTGGTACGAGGTCGCCGCCGCCCGCGCCGGTCCGGACTTCCCGGCCGATGCGCGCGGGGAACTCGCGGAGCTGCGGCAGGCGGTGGATCCCGCCCGGGCCGCGGCCGTCCGCGCGCGCCCGGACGTTCGCTCCCGCGGGCGAGTCTCCGCGGGTCGCGCCGCCCTGAACGGCCTCCGCAGGCGCGCCGTTGTCGGCACGTCGCCTTCGCGCCATAAACGGGCCATGACCACGGAACGCCGACAGCCGAAGTTCGACCAGCGCATGGAGGCGGTGCGCCTGCGCGGCACGAAGCGCGAGGCACCACCGCACGTCTGCGCCTGGCCGGGCTGCGAGCGCTCCGGCGACTATCCGGCGCCGCGTTCGCGCGAGCGGCTCCGCGACTTCATCTGGTTCTGCCTCGAGCATGTGCGCGAGTACAACCGGCGGTGGGACTATTTCGCCGGCATGAGCCCGGCCGAGATTGACGCCCACCGTGCCGCCGACTACACCTGGCACCGGCCGACCTGGCGGCTCGGCGCCGGTTTCGCGGGGACCGGCTTCCGTTTCCGCGACGTGCACGGTCTGTTCGGGGAGGACGGCCCGGGCACGGGGCGCACCCGGCCGCGGACCCGGGGCGAGGAGATGATGGCGGTGCTCGGGCTCGAACCGGGCTTCTCGCTCGCCGAACTCAAGCAGCGTTACAAGACGCTGGTGAAGAAGTACCACCCCGATCTCAACGGCGGCGACAAGGCCGCCGAGGAGCGCTTGAAGTCCATCGTCGAGGCCTACACATACCTCGTGGCGGAGCGGCTCTACGTGGCCGACGCAGCGGCCTGCCGCCGCTAGCCGGGCGGAACGCCCGGAGCGCCATCGACGTTCTTCGGGGGACAGCACCTTGACGGGTCACACCAGCGTGCACGACGATCACGACCATTCGCTCGGCCTGCCGGAGGTGCCGGACCGCGAACTGTCGGTGCGCGAGACCTTCGGCATCGACAGCGACCTCGTCGTGCGCGGGTTCTCGCTGCGTACCGACTATGTGCCGGATCTCGATCCGACCTACCAGTTCGACCGCGACACCACGCTCGCGATCCTCGCCGGCTTCGTGCACAACCGACGCGTGCTGATCCAGGGCTATCACGGCACCGGCAAGTCGACGCACATCGAGCAGGTGGCGGCGCGGCTCAACTGGCCCTGCATCCGCGTCAACCTCGACAGCCACATCAGCCGCATCGACCTGATCGGCAAGGACGCCATCGTGCTCCGCGACGGCAAGCAGGTCACCGAATACCGCGAGGGCATCCTGCCCTGGTCGCTGCAGCGGCCGGTGGCGCTGGTGTTCGACGAGTACGACGCCGGGCGCCCGGACGTGATGTTCGTGATCCAGCGGGTGCTCGAGGCCCAGGGCCGCATGACGCTCCTCGACCAGAACCGGGTGATCCGCCCGCACCGCTGCTTCCGCCTGTTCGCGACCGCGAACACGGTCGGCCTCGGCGACACGAGCGGCCTCTACCACGGCACCCAGCAGATCAACCAGGGGCAGATGGACCGCTGGAGCATCGTCACCCAGCTCAACTATCTGCCGCACGCGACCGAATGCCGGATCGTGCTGGCGAAGTGCCCCTCCTACGACACGCCGGAGCGGCGGCGCATCGTCGAGCGCATGGTGGCCGTGGCCGAACTCACCCGGCAGGGCTTCGTCAACGGCGACATCTCGACGGTGATGTCGCCGCGGACGGTGATCACCTGGGCGGAGAACGCCGAGATCTTCGGCGACGTCGGTTTCGCCTTCCGGCTCACCTTCCTCAACAAGTGCGACGAAGCCGAGCGTCCGCTGGTCGCCGAATACTACCAGCGCTGCTTCGGCGTTGAACTGCCCGAGTCGGTCGCTGCCCGCGTCCCGGCCTGAACACGAGGTGACCGGCGCGGTGAGCAGACGCGATCCGCCTTCGAGGGAAGGCCGCATCGAGCTCCTCGAACGGGCCATCGGCGCCGCCACCCGCGCGCTCGCCGGCCGTCGCGAGCTGACCGTCGCGTTCGGCCGGCGCGATCGCGGCGGGGCGGGCGAGGGCTCCGAAGCCGTGCGGCTCGCCCCGCCGCGACAGGATCTGCCGGAGTCCGAGATCCGCAGGCTGCGCGGCGAGGCCGACCGGGCGGCGCTGCGCGCCCGCTACCACGACGCCGCCACCCACCGCCGCTTCGTGCCGCAGAACGAGACCGCGAAGCAGGTCTACGAGACGCTCGAGCAGGTGCGCATCGAGGCGCTCGGCGGGCAGCGCTGGGCCGGCGTGCGCGACAATCTGGAGCGGCTGTTCCGCGCGCGTCAGGGCACCGCCATGGGCGAACAGGCCGGGCGCGACGCGAACGTGGCCGAGATCATCGAGCTCTACGCCCGCGAGGCGCTGCTCGGCTACGAACTCTCGCCGCTGCAGCGCATCCAGCTCGACGCCTGGCGCGGCTGGCTCGAGGAGAAGGTGGCCCCACAGCTCCCCGGGCTCTCGGCGGCCCTCGAAGACCAGGGCGGCTTCGCGCGCAGGGTGCGGCAGCTCTTGGCCGACCTCGGCATCGGCGAGGAACTCGAGGAGCGGCCCCAGGAGCCGGACCCGCAGCAGAGCGACGAACAGCAGCAGCAGGAGAGCGAGGCGAGCGCCGAGAGCGGCGACGCCGAGGCCGACGGCGAGAGCGAGAGCGGCGAGGAGACCGAGGAGCGGTCGCGCGAGGGCGAACCCGAGCAGGATGCCGCGGCCGAAGCCGAGAGCGCGGAGAGCAGCGAGCGGGCGCAGGACAGCGCCGAGGACAGCGAGGATTCGCGCCCGAACCGGCCGCGGTTCCTGCCGCCCGGCGGCGAATCGCTCGCCTATCGGGTCTTCACCACCGAGTTCGACGAGGTGGTGCAGGTCGAGGAGCTCTGCGGGCCGAGCGAGCTCGCGCGGCTGCGCGCCCAGCTCGACCAGCATCTCGCCCGCTACGAGGGGATGATCGGGCGCATCGCCAACCGCCTGCAGCGCAAGCTCCTCGCCCAGCAGACCCGGTCCTGGACCTTCGATCTCGAAGAAGGAATCCTCGATACCGCGCGCCTCGCGCGCGTCGTGGTCAACCCCACGACACCGCTCTCCTACAAGCAGGAGAAGGAGACCGAGTTCCGCGACACGGTCGTGACCCTGCTGATCGACAATTCGGGGTCCATGCGCGGCCGGCCGATCGCGGTGGCGGCGATGAGCGCCGAGATCCTCGCGCGCACGCTCGAGCGTTGCGGGGTCAAGGTCGAGATCCTCGGCTTCACGACGCGGGCGTGGAAGGGCGGGCAGTCGCGCGAGGCCTGGCTCAGGGCCGGCAAGCCGCCCAACCCGGGCCGTCTCAACGATCTGCGCCACATCGTCTACAAGGCGGCCGACGCTCCCTGGCGGCGGGCGCGGCGGGGGCTCGGGCTCATGCTGCGCGAGGGACTGCTCAAGGAGAACATCGACGGCGAGGCGATCCTCTGGGCGCACCAGCGCCTGCTCGCCCGCCCGGAGCAGCGGCGCATCCTGATGGTCATCTCGGACGGGGCGCCGGTCGACGACAGCACGCTCTCCGCCAATCCCGGCAACTATCTCGAGCGGCACCTGCGCGAGGTCATTGCCTGGATCGAGGCGCACTCCGACGTCGAGCTGCTGGCGATCGGCATCGGCCACGACGTGACCCGCTACTACCGCCGCGCCGTCACCATCAGCGATCCCGAGCAGCTCGGCGGTGCCATGCTCGACCAGCTCTCCGCCCTGTTCGAGCCCGTGAACGGCAGCCGCGGCCGGGCGCCCCGCCGCGTCGCCTGAGTTCGCCGGCGCCCGCTTCGCCGGAACGGCGGGGGTTCCGGTATGTGGCCGCCTTCTGCGCAACTTTTCCTTAACGAATCGGTGCCACACACGTATCGTGCAACGAGCCGGAGAACCCCGAGCGGTGGCAGAGGGCGAGGGAGCGGTGCGCGGCGGACCGGAAACCTGTCCCCCCGAGGCGGAGGAATGGTGGCGGACGCTGGTCGAGGCGGCGGCGGATGCGATCCTGGTCCACAGGGACGGGCGGATCGTCTTCGCGAACCGTCGCGCCGCGGAGCTGTTCGCCGCGGCATCTCCCGGGGATCTGGTCGGCCGGCCGGCCCTCGATCTCATGCATCCGGCCTCGCGCACGGAGGCCGAGGCCCGCACCCGCCGGGTGCTCGCCGAAGGTGGCTCTGCGCCGCCGCGTGAACTCCGCTATCGTCGGCTCGACGGCTCGTGGTTCTGGGGCGAGGGACGTCCCGCGGCCGTGCGCTGCGGCGGGCAGCCGGCCGTGCTCGTGATCATCCGCGATGTGACCGAGCGCCGGCGCGCCGAGGAGCGTTTCCGCGACTTCGCCGAGCTCGCCTCGGACTGGTTCTGGGAGACCGGTCCGGACCTGCGCTACACGTGGTTCAGTCCGGATGTCGAGGCCAAGACCGGTGTGCCGGCGGAGTGGCACTACGGCAAGACCCGTGCGGAGATCGCCGGGCCCGGGAGCGATCCTGCGGTGATCGCCGAAAACATGCGGGTCATGCAGGAACGCCAGCCGTACCGCGATCTCGAATTCCAGCGCCGCGGGCCCACGGGCGACCACTGGATCCGCAGCAACGGCAAGCCGGTGTTCGACGAGGACGGCCGTTTCCTCGGCTATCGCGGCACCGGGCGGGACATCACCGCGGAGAAGCAGGCCGAACTGGCGCTCCGGGAGAGCGAGGAGCGCTACCGCCGTCTCGTCGAGCTGGCGCCGGATGCGGTCGTCGTCCACGTGCGCGGCATCATCCGCTACGCGAACCGCCGCGCCGCCGAATACGTCGGCCTCGCGTCACCGGAGCAGCTGGTCGGCCGGTCGGTCCTCGAGTTCGTGCACCCCGAGGATCGCGAGCGGGTGCGCGCCCGCTGGGACAGGATCGACACCTCTGGCGGACCGGTGCCGGCGGCGGAGATCCGGATCGTGCGCGCGGACGGCATCGAGCGATGGATCGAGACGCGCGCGACCCCGGTGGTCGATCGCGGCGAGGCTGCGGTCCTCCTCGTCGCCACGGACATCACCGACCGTCGGCGCAGTGAAGAGCGTCTCGCCTATCTCGCGCGCCACGACGCGCTGACCGGCCTCGCGAACCGCATGCTGGTCGTCGACCGCCTCGGGCAGGCGGTCCGGCTCGCCGCCCGCGAAGGGCATCTCGCCGCCCTGCTGCTGGTCGATCTCGACGGCTTCAAGGGCCTCAACGACACCTTCGGCCATCTGTTCGGCGACCGGGTGCTGCAGCTCGTCGCGGACCGCATGCGGAGCGAGCTGCGCGCCTGCGACACCGTGGGCCGGCTCGGTGGCGACGAATTCGCCGTGGTCCTGCCGCACGTCCAGTCGTCGGTCGGTGCCGAGCTGGTCGCCGAGCGGCTCGGCCGGAGCCTCGGCCGGCCGTTCACGATCGAAGGCCGCAGCTGCCGGATCGCCGCGTCGATCGGCATCGCGCTCGGTCCCGAGCACGCGGCGGACGCGGAGGGCCTGCTGCGCCGTGCCGATCTGGCGCTCTACCGTGCCAAGGCACTCGGCCGGGGCGGCTGGGCGATGTTCGAAGGCGGCATGCTGCAGCAGGTCGAACGCCGGCGGGGCATCGAGGCGGCCCTCCGTCGCCATCTCGCGGAGGACAGCCTCGAGGTCCACTACCAGCCGCTCGTGGAGCTCGCGAGCGGCCGCATCGTCGGTGCCGAGGCGCTGGTCCGCTGGCCGGCCTCCGAGAGCGAGCAGGTGCCGCCGGACGTCTTCGTCGCGGTGGCGGAAGCGAGCGGGCTGATCGGCGAGCTCGGCCGCCGGGTGCTGGCGCACGCGCTCGCCGACCTGCGCCGGTTCTGCGCCGTCGCCGGACGGACGCTCAGGGTCGCCGTGAACATCTCGCCGCACGAGCTGGTCGACCGGGACTACGCGGCCAGGGTGACGTCGATCCTCGCCGAGGCCGGGGTGCCGGGCGAGCTGCTCGAGCTCGAGATCACCGAGCGGGTGCTGCTCGAGCGCAGTGGCGGGATCGCCGACACGCTCGCGCGCCTGCAGGCGGCGGGCGTGCAGCTCGCCATCGACGATTTCGGCACCGGCTATTCCTCCCTCACCTATCTCAAGCGCTTTCCCGTGCACCGCCTGAAGCTGGACCGGTCGTTCGTGTCGGGCCTGCCGGACGATCCGGGCGATCTCGCCATCGTCGAAGCCATCACCGGCCTCGCCCGGGCCTTCCGCCTGCCGGTCATCGCCGAGGGAGTGGAACGGCCGGAACAGGCCGACTGCCTGCGCCGGCTGGGTGTGCAGGACGCGCAGGGTTATCTCTGGGCCCCGCCGGTGCCGCGCGAGACCTTCGAGGAGCTGCTGCGCCGCGGGACGGCAGCGACCGTCCCGCCCTGCGCCGACCCGGCCTCCCTCGCGGCGGAAGTGGCCCCGCCGGCGATCGCGGCCGTGGCCGGCGGGCGCTGAACCCCGCGGCGCGGCGCTCCGGAGCGCCGCAGGGGCCCAGTGTGGGGGACACGGTCCGGCGTCGCCTTGCGCCCGCGGGGCAGCGCCCGCGTGTCCCGCGCGCAAGGATCTGCAACCATCTTCTCACACGCTCCGGCATGGGTTATCGGGAGCGTGCACATCCGGGACACGACGGCGGGATGCGAGGGTGAGAGTCCGCGGCGGAAAGGCGGTCTACGGCGCCAGCGTCGGCATCCTCATGCTGGAAGCGCGTTTTCCGCGGCTTCCGGGCGATGTCGGCAATGCCACGACCTGGCCGTTCCCGGTGCTCTACCGGGTGGTCCCGGCGGCTTCGCCGGACCGGGTGGTGTGCCGGCGGGCCGAAGGTCTGCTCGACGCCTTCATCGCCGCGGGGCGCGAGCTGGTGGCCGCCGGCGCCGACGGCATCGTCACCAACTGCGGCTTCCTCGCGCTCTTCCAGCGCGAGCTGCAGGCGGCCCTGCCGGTTCCCGTGGCGACGTCGTCGCTGATGCAGGTCCCGCTCGTCGAGCGCCTGCTGCCGCCGGGCAGACGCGCGGGCATCCTCACCATCTCCGCCGCCCATCTCTCGCCGGACCATCTCGAAGCCGCGGGCGTGGCACCCGACACTCCGGTCGAAGGCTGTCCGCCGGAGGGCGAATTCGCCCGCGTCATCCTCGGAAACGAGCCGGAGATGGACGTCGACGCGGCGCGCCGCGATCTCCTCGAAGCGGCCGACCGCCTGCTGCGATGCCATCCCGAGGTTGGCGCCATCGTCCTCGAATGCACCAACATGTGCCCGTTCGCGGCGGACATCGCCCGCCGGACCGGACTGCCGGTCTTCGACATGGTCGGCTTCGTCACCTGGTTCCAGGGCGGGCTGCGGCCCCGCGCGTTTTCCGCCGTCCAGCCATGAGTGCGCACGCCATATCCCCGGACATCCCATGGAAGGAGACCGGCCCATGCTCGTCGATCCTCCGGCCGGCGCCATGTTCTGGCTGCCGCTGACCGCCGCCTTTCTCGCCGGCTACCTGCTCGGTTCGATCCCCTTCGGTCTGCTGTTCGCGCGCCTCGCCGGGGCGGGCGACGTGCGCCGCATCGGCTCGGGCAACATCGGTGCCACCAACGTGCTGCGTACCGGCCGCAAGGGGCTCGCGGCGGCGACGCTCGTGGCCGACATCCTCAAGGGATTTCTCCCGGTCGCCCTCGGCCACGCCTGGTTCGGGCCGGACGTGGCGGTGCTCGCCGGGCTCGGTGCGGTGCTCGGCCACTGCTTCCCGGTGTGGCTGAAGTTCCGCGGCGGCAAGGGGGTGGCGACCGCGACCGGAGTGATCGCGGCGCTCACTCCCTTCGTCCTGCTGCTGCTCGTCGGTGTCTTCGCCGCCACCGTCGCGGCGAGCCGCTACGTGTCGCTGGCCTCGCTGGTGGCCGCCGTGCTCGCCCCGATGCTGGCCTGGCTCCTCGGTCAGGCGCAGGCGGCCGAGCTCTATCTGCTGATCGCTCTCGTCGTGGTCCTGCGGCACGCCGACAACATCCGCCGGCTGCTCTCCGGAACCGAGAACCGTTTCGAATGGAGGCGGGACGGTCAGCGCGATCCCGGTTCGAGCTCGACGTAGGTGAAGGGCGAGCTCCGGCGATACTTCCACGGATATTGCTGCACCATGCGCTGCACGCGGGTGACGCGCCAGCTCACCAGCCCGTAGACCAGCAGCACCGCGAAGGCGACGAGGAAGCCCGGCAGGTGCAGGAGCGGGCCGTCGAACAGGGCATGGACGAGGAAACGGTCGGCGAGGGCCAGGCCGAAACAGGCCGCCACCACCTGCCACGCCGGCCGCCAGTGGTCGCCGAGAGCCCGTCCCGTGAGCACGGCGGCGAGGCCGACGAGGATCATGGTGAGACCGACGAAGACGGCCGGCGAGGTGCCGAGCAGCGCTTCCATGACGTGCGGGCCTCCGTTCAGTGGCCGCCTTCGAGATAGGCGGCGCGCACCTCGGGGTCGGCGAGCAACCGGGCGCCGGTCCCCTGCATGACGATCTGGCCGGTCGCGAGCACGTAGCCGCGATGGGCGATCCTGAGCGCCTGATAGGCGTTCTGCTCGACGAGCAGGATGGTCAGCCCCTGCGTGCGGTTGATCTCGACGATCGACTGGAAGATCGTGCGCACCAGCATCGGCGCGAGACCGAGCGACGGCTCGTCGAGCAGCAGGAGTTTCGGTCGTGCCATCAGGGCGCGGCCGATGCACAGCATCTGCTGCTCGCCGCCGGAGAGGGTGCCGCCCCGCTGGTTCTGGCGTTCGCGCAACCGCGGGAACAGGGTGAAGACCTTTTCGACGTCCTCGTCGAAATACTGCCCGCCGTTCGGCACCGCCCCCATCTGCAGGTTTTCGAGCACCGTCATGCGCGGAAAGATCCGCCGCCCCTCGGGGGCCTGGCTGATGCCGCGACGGACGATCTCGTAGGTCGGCAGACGGGTGATGTCCTCGCCCTCGAAGCGGATCGTCCCGGCCGAGGCCTGGGGCGAGCCGCAGATGGTCATGAGCAGGGTCGACTTGCCGGCGCCGTTGGCGCCGATGATGGTGACGATCTCGCCCTTGCGGACCTCGAGGCTCACGCCCCTGAGCGCCTCGATCTGGCCGTAGTGGGTGTGCACGCCTTCGAGTTCGAGCATCAGAGGCGTCCCTCGCGGGCGAGATCGGCCGCCACCTCCTCGGGCAGCTCCTCGTCCTCGGCTTCGCCGAGATAGGCCTTGATGACGGCCGGATCGCGCTTGACGGCGTCGGGCGGCCCGTCGGCGATCTTGCGGCCGTAGTCGATCACGATCACGTGGTCGGAGATCCGCATCACCATGCCCATGTCGTGCTCGATCAGCAGAATGCCGATGCCTTCGCGCTCGCGGATCTCGAGCAGCAGGTCGGCGAGCTCCGCCGTCTCGCGCGGGTTGAGGCCGGCCGCCGGCTCGTCGAGACAGAGCAGCTTGGGCCGCGTGCACATGGCGCGGGCGATCTCGAGCTTGCGCTGGTCACCGTAGGGGAGGTTGCCGGCCTCCCAGTCGGCGCGGTCGACGAGCTTCATCCGCTCGAGCCAGAACCGGGCCCGCTCCACCGCCTCGGCTTCGGCGCGGCGATAGCCGGGCAGGCCGAACAGACCGAATACCGTGTAGCCCGAAGCGCGCATGAGCTCGTTGTGCTGGGCGACGACCAGGTTCTCGAGCACGCTCATGTGGGCGAACAGGCGGATGTTCTGGAACGTGCGGGCGATGCCCTCACGCGGGATCCGGAAACCGTCCATGCGCTCGAGCAGGACCGGCCCGTTGTGGCCGTGGAACGTGATCTGGCCGACCGTCGGCCGGTAGAAGCCGGTCAGGCAGTTGAAGACCGTCGTCTTGCCTGCGCCGTTCGGGCCGATGATGGCGGTGATCTCGCGGTCGCCGGCGACGAAGCTCAGATCGTCGACGGCGGTGAGGCCGCCGAAACGCATGGTCAGATGTTCGACCTCGAGCAGGGGCCCGGTCATCGCGGTTCCTCCGCGCCGGCGCCGCGGGTGTGCAGGCGTACGGTGGGCTCGCGGTGCGCGAGCAGCCCGCGCGGCCGCCAGACCATGATGCCGACCATGGCGGCTCCGAACAGCAGCATCCGGAACTGCTCGAACTCGCGGCCGAACTCGGGCAAGAGCACGATCACCGCGGCCGCCAGCACGACGCCGATCTGGCTGCCCATGCCGCCGAGGACGACGATCGCGAGGATCGTCGCGCTCTCGATGAAGGTGAAGCTCTCGGGGCTGATGAAGCCCTGGCGGGTGGCGAAGAAGGTGCCGGCGAAGCCGCCGAACATGGCCCCGAGCGCGAAGGCCGTGAGCTTGGTGTTGGTTGGGTTGATGCCGAGCGCCTTGCAGGCGATCTCGTCTTCCCTGAGCGCCTCCCAGGCGCGGCCGATCGGCAGCCGGCGCACGCGCAGCACGAACCAGTTGGTGACGAGCGCGAGCAGCAGGATCAGATAGTAGAGAAAGATCACCCGGTGCTCGCCGGAATAGTCGAGGCCGAAGAACTCGTGGAAGGCGATCTCGCCCTCGGCCGGCCGGCGGGTGAATTCGAGGCCGAAGAAGCTCGGCCGCGGAATCCCGGAAATGCCATCGGGACCGCGTGTCACTTCGTACCAGTTGAGCAGCACGACGCGGATGATCTCGCCGAAGCCGAGCGTGACGATCGCGAGATAGTCGCCCCGCAGCCGCAGTACCGGGAAGCCGAGGAGGATGCCGAAGGTGGCGGCGAGCAGGCCGGCGAGCGGCAGAGCCTCCCAGAAGCCGATCCCGAACCAGTGGTAGCCGAGGGCGAAAGAGTAGGCGCCGACGGCGTAGAAGGCGACATAGCCGAGATCGAGCAGCCCGGCGAGGCCGACGACGATGTTGAGGCCCCAGCCGAGCATGACGTAGATCAGCACGGTGGTGGCGATGTCGACCACGTAGCGGTTCGAGATCGGCAGGAACGGCAGCACGAAGGCGAAGACGACGCCCGCGAGGCCGAACCAGAGACCGTAGCGCGAGAAGAAGCGGGCGATGGGGCCGGCCGCGGTGCTCCGTGGCGCCGTGCGCCCGCGCAGCGCCCGGACGATCGAGAGCAGGAGATGGCCGACGAACACCGCCGCCGTGCCGATCAGCACCCAGTCGGGCCGGTAGACGAGGCCGAGGCGGCCTTCCGCACCCTCGAGCCTGAAGCCCATGAGCGGCAGGAAGAGAACGAAGGCGACGAAGGCGGCGAGCCCGGCGTCCTTCAGCATCGCCGGCAGGTCGAAGCGCGAGGCGGCGGGCCGGAGAGCGGGGGCGGCGACGCTCATCGTCTACACCTTCTCGATCTCGGGCTTGCCGAGCAGGCCCGTCGGCAGGAAGATCAGCACGATGACGAGGATGCTGAAGGCGGCGACGTCCTTGTATTCGGTCGTGAAGTAGCCGGACCAGAAGGCCTCGACGAGGCCGAGCAGCAGCCCGCCGAGCATTGCCCCCGGGATCGAGCCGATGCCGCCGAGCACGGCCGCGGTGAAGGCCTTCACGCCTGCGAGGAAGCCTATGAAGAAGTCGATCACGCCGTAGTAGAGCGTGGCCATCAGGCCGGCGACGGCGGCCAGTGCCGCCCCCATGACGAAGGTGAGCGAGATCGTCCGGTCGACGTTCACACCGCACAGCGCCGCCATCCTGAGATCCTGCTCGCACGCCCGCTGCGCGCGGCCGAGCGGTGTCTTCGCGATGATCCAGGAGAACACGGCCATCAGCACGACCGTCAGGATCATGATGATGATCTGGATGTTGCTGATCTGGACGGTGAAGGTGCCGTCGGTGCCGAGCGCGTAGGCGCCGGTGATCACCGGCGGCAGCGGCTTGACGTTGGCCCCCTGCAGGATCTGCACGTAGTTCTGCAGGAAGATCGACATGCCGATCGCGGAGATCAGCGGCGCGAGGCGGAACGAGCCCCTGAGCGGCCGGTAGGCGAGGCGCTCGACCGTCCAGCCGTAGGTGGCGGTGAACACCATGGCGAGAATCAGGACCAGCAGCAGCGCCAGCGGGATCCAGGTGATGCCGAGGACGCCCAGCAGCAGGAAGCTGATGATCGAGATGAAGGCCCCGATCATGTAGATTTCGCCGTGGGCGAAATTGATCATGCCGATGATGCCGTAGACCATGCTGTAGCCGATCGCGATCAGCCCGTACATGGCCCCGAGCGTCAGCCCGTTGACGAGCTGCTGCAGAAAGTAATACATGCGCGGTGCGCTCCTCCGCGGCGAGCCGATGGTCTGCAGCGCCGGAATTCGTTCGGTTGCCCGGCTGGCGCGCGGCTTTAACGCATTGTCGCGGCTTCGGCAAGGGTGCCCGGTTTCGCCGTCACGCCACGATCCCGTGTCCCTGCGACTTCCGCTGCCGGCGGCGGACGCGGTCGCGGTGCGCGAGCCGTGCGAGGGCGAGGCGCTCGATGTCGGCGAGGGAGGTGCCGGGGGGCACCTGGAACACGACCTCCTCGAGGGTCGAGGGATCGACCGCGGCGACCCGCAGCACACGTCCGACCTGCACGCACTCGAGGATGATCTCGCTGCCGGGCATCACCCCGTATTCCGCCTGCCGCGGGCGATCCTGGATGACGCGGGTGAAGAAAAGGTTTACGTCGCGTCCGGGTACGGGCGAGGGGGGCGGATGCTGCCGGATCGGGTCGAAGGGGTGTGGATCGTCGCGGCGACGCCGTTCCGCGACGACGGCGCGCTCGATCCCGCGAGTGCCGAGCGGCTCGTGGAATTCTACCTCGAGCGGGGCGTGGCCGGCATCGTGCTGCTCGGCATGATGGGCGAGGCGCCGAAGCTCACGCGCGACGAGGCGACCGCATTCGTCTCGCGCGTCGCCCGCCGCGTCGACGGTCGCGTGCCGCTGGTCGCGGGCGTGCCGAACACGGGCTTCGCACCCATGGCGGAGTCCGCGCGCACGATGCGGGATCTCGGCGTGGCGGCGGTGATGATCGCACCGCCCGCGGGGCTCCGTGGCGACGACGGCGTGGTCTCCTGGTTCGTGCAGGCGGCGGAAGCTGTCGGCGGCGCGATCCCGTTCGTGCTGCAGGATTTCCCGCTCGCGAACGGCATCCACATGTCGGCGGCACTGATCCGGCGCATCGCCGATGCCTGCCCGAATCTCGCGATCCTCAAGCACGAGGACTGGCCGGGCCTCGACAAGATCTCCGCGATCCGGGCGCAGGAAGCGGCGGGGGCCCGGCGGCTTCCGATCCTCGTCGGCAACGGCGGCATGTTCCTGCCCTTCGAGCTCGCGCGCGGCGCGGACGGTGCCATGACCGGCTACGCCTTTCCGGAGGTGCTGGTCGCGGTGTGCCGGTGGATGGCGGCCGGGGAAAGGGAGCGGGCGCTCGACCTGTTCGATGCCCATCTGCCGCTCCTGCGTTACGAACAGCAGCCGGGCCTCGGTCTCGCGGTCCGCAAATACGTGCTCGCGAAGCGCGGGGCGATCGCGAGCCCGACCGTGCGGCCACCGGCGCCACGGCTGACGCCGGAGACGGTCGCCGAGATCGGGCTGCTGCTGGAACGTCTGGAGCGCCGGCTCGCAGGCCTCGATCTGCCCGGGGGATGAACCCGAAGGTCCGGGGGAGGTTCAGCCGGCGGCCGCGGCCAGCTCCGGCGGTGCGCTTTCGAGCCGCGGCGCTTCCTCGATCCACCCGCCGCCGAGCAGCCGGTCGCCGTCGTAGAAGACGCAGGCCTGCCCGGGCGCGACGCCGCTCTCGGGCGCGTCGAAGAGGACACGGGCGCCCTCCGGGGCGAGTCCGGCGATGCGCCCGGGCACCGCCGGCTGGTTGTAGCGGTGCTTGACGGCGACCGGCCGGTCGCGCACGGGCCCGGCTTCGCCCAGCCAGTTGACGGGTCCCGTGCGCAGCTCCCGGCAGAGTGTCGCGCTGCGCGGGCCGACGAGGATGCGGTGGTGCGCGGGGTCGATCTCGAGCACGTAGAGCCGTTCGCCGACCGCGACGCCGAGACCCTGGCGCTGGCCGACGGTGAAGCGGCCGATGCCGCCGTGCGCGCCGAGCCTGCGACCGTCGATGTGGACGATCTCGCCCGGGGCCGTGGTCCCGGGCCGCAGCCGGCCGACGAGGCGGGCGTAGTCGCCATCGGGCACGAAGCAGATGTCCTGACTCTCCGGCTTGGCCGCGACCGGGAGTGCCAGGGCTTCCGCGATCCTCCGGGTCTCGGACTTCACGAGTCCGCCCAGGGGGAAGTGGCAGAAGGCGAGCTGTTCGCGCGTCGTCGCGAACAGGAACCAGCTCTGGTCCTTGGCCGGATCGCGGGCGCGGTGCAGCTCCGGCCCGTCCGGCCCTTCGATGCGGCGCACATAGTGCCCGGTCACGAGCGCCGCGGCGCCGAAGTCGCGCGCCACCTGCAGCAGGTCGCGGAACTTGATGCGCTCGTTGCAGCGGATGCAGGGGACCGGCGTGCGGCCGCGGGCGTAGGTGTCGGCGAAGTCGTCGATCACCTCGCGCCGGAACCGCTCCTCGAAGTCGAGGACGTAGTGGGCGATGCCGAGGGCGTCGGCGACGCGGCGGGCATCGTGGATGTCCTGCCCGGCGCAGCATGCGCCGCTGCGCCCGAGAGCGGCGCCGTGATCGTAGAGCTGCAGGGTGACCCCGACGACCTCGTAGCCGGAGTGGACGAGGAGTGCGGCCGCGACCGAACTGTCGACCCCGCCCGACATGGCGGCGACCACGCGCGAGCCGGGCGCGACGCCGGGGAGGTGGACGGCGGGGACCATCGCCTCACCAGCCGGTGAGCGTGGTTTCGGGGACGGTGACGACGAGCCCGTCGAGCTCGCGCGTGAGCCGGATCTGGCAGCCGAGGCGCGAGGTCGCCTCGAGGCTCTCGGCGAAGTCGAGCATGTCCTCCTCCTCGGCACTCGCGGGCGGAAGCCGGCCGAACCAGGCGGCGTCGACGACGACGTGGCAGGTGGCGCAGGCCATCGAGCCGCCGCAGGCGCCCTCGATGTCGATGCCGGCGTCGCGGGCCACCTCGAGCAGGCTCCAGCCCTCGGGCGCCTCGACGGTCCGGCGCTCGCCGCCGGGGAGGACGAAGGTCACGCGCGGCAAGGGAGAGGTCTCAGACCGCGAAGCTCTCGCCGCAGCCGCAGCGGGCCTTCTCGTTCGGGTTGCGGAAGACGAACTGGGCGCCGAGCCGGTCCTCGACCCAGTCGATTTCCGTTCCGGCGAGAAGCGGCGCCGCCTCGCCGTCGACGACGAGCCGCACGCCGTCGCGTTCGACGACGCGGTCTCCGGGACCGACGTCCTCTGCGAAATCCATGGCGTAGCTGTAGCCGGAGCAGCCGGTCGGACGCACGCCGAGCCGGATCCCGCCCGCCTGCCGGCCGTGCGCCTCGAGCAGGTGCCGCAGCCGCGCGAGCGCGCGGTCGGTCAGTCTCACGAGCTCCTCGGTATCGGTGGCCATGGCCCTTCGGGTGTCCGCTGGTTCCGGCGCCACCGGCGCCACTTTCAACATGTCGTTCGCAGCGCGTCCGATGCAAGGGCGGCGCGGGGCAGCAGCGCGCGGGCCATGGCCGTGTAGGCGCGCACGAAGCGCAGGATGTCGTCGGCCGTCGTCGACCAGCCGAGGCTCACACGGATGGCGCCGCGGGCGATCCCGGGTGGCACGCCCATCGCCGCCAGCACGTGCGAGCGGCCGATCTTCCCGGACGAGCAGGCGCTGCCGGCGCTCACCGAGATGCCGTCGAGGTCGAGCCGGACGAGCTGCGTCGTGGCATCGACGCCGGGGAGGGCGATGCAGCTCGTGTTCGGAAGCCGCGGCACGCTCCGGGCGAGGATCTGCACATCCGGCACCTCCCGTTCCAGTGCCGCCTCCATCTCGTCCCGCAACTTCCGGATCCGCAGCGCTTCTTCATCGGATGCGGCATCCAGGGCCGCGGCCATGCCGCAGGCTCCGGCGACATTCTCGGTGCCGGAGCGCCGCCTCCGCTCCTGACCGCCGCCGCGCAGCAGCGGCCGCAGTTCGAGCCCGTCGCGCACCACGAGCGCGCCGATGCCCACGGGGCCACCGATCTTGTGCGCCGAGAGGGCGAGCAGATCGGCGCCGAGCCCGTCGGGTGCCAGCGGAATGCGACCGGGTGCCTGGACGGCATCGACGTGCAGCAGGGCTCCGGCGGCGTGCACGAGCCGCGCCACCTCGGCGACCGGCTGGATCGCGCCCGTCTCGTTGTTGGCGAGCATCACCGCCACGAGCTGCGGCCGGTGCTCCTGCAACAGTGTCCCGAGCGCGGCGAGATCGACGACGCCCTCGGGTGTGACCGGAATGCGCAGGGCGTCGGGGCGCGCCTCGAGCACCGCCGGATGCTCGATCGCCGAGACGAGGACGGGCCCCTCGACCTGATGCAGGGCGAGATTGTCGGCCTCCGTGCCGCCGCTCGTGAACACGATGCGCGCCGGTGCGACCCCGAGCCTGCGGGCGATGCGCTCGCGGGCATCCTCGAGCCTCTTGCGCGCGGCCCGGCCGTCGGCGTGCACGGAGGAAGGGTTGCCGCCGCAGGCGAGCGCTTCGAGGACGGCTTCGCGGGCCTCGGGGCGGAGCGGCGAGGTGGCGTTGTGGTCGAGATAGACGCGCGGGCCTCGCCCGGGCACGGGACGCGTCAGCCGCAGCCTCCGGCCCGGCGCAGCGGCGCCGGTCCGCCGGATGTGGATCCGGCCGGGCGTTCACCGTCGGCGCACAGCTCCTCGATGCGCCGTTCGAGCTCGGCGATGCGGGCGTTGAGGCGGTCGATCGCCTGCACCACGGGATCCGGCAGCTCGCCGGGCTCCGTCCCGTAGGCCGGGAACCGCGCCGGCTCGGCCTCGCGCACGGGCCGAGGACCGACCATGCGCGCCGGCACGCCGACCATGGTCGCACCGGGCGGCACCTCCTTCAGCACGACGGCGTTGGAGCCGATGCGCGCCCCCCGTCCGACGCGGAAGGGGCCGAGCACGGCAGCGCCGGCACCGATCACCACATCGTCCTCGATGGTCGGATGCCGCTTGCCCTTGTCGAGGCTGACGCCGCCCAGCGTGACGCCCTGATAGAGGGTGACGTTGTCGCCGATCTCGGCCGTCTCGCCGATCACCACGCCCATGCCGTGATCGATGAAGAAGCGGCGGCCGATCTTCGCCCCGGGATGGATCTCGATCCCGGTCAGGAAGCGGCTCGCCTGCGAGATCAGCCGCGCCGTCAGATGCCAGCCGCGCACCCAGAGCGCGTGGGCGACCCGGTGCAGCAGCAGGGCGTGCAGGCCCGGATAGCACAGCAGCACCTCGAGCCGCGAGCGTGCGGCCGGATCGCGCTCCAGGACCGAATCGACGTCTTCCCGCAGTCTCTTGAACATGCCGGTGCCCGCGCCACATCTCGCTTCCCGAGGCCGCTGTCGCGGAACTCGGAGCCCGCATGCGGAGACGCCTTCGTCCCGGTCGGCGGGCTCGGATCAACTATAGAGGTCGGGTTCGCCGTTTCAATCGCGGCCTCCGGGCCGGACGGTGGCCGTCACGCTTTTCGCTGAACGAGGTCGGTCCGCAGCCATCGGGGTCATCGCCACATGCCCGAGATCATCTTCAACGGCTCCGACGGTCGTCTCGAAGGCCGCTACGTCCACGGCAGGGGGCCGAACCCGCCGCTGGCGCTGGTCCTCCACCCGCACCCGCTGCACGGCGGGACCATGAACAACCGGATCGTCTACATCCTCTTCCATCTCTTCGCACGGCGCGGCTTTTCCGTCCTCCGCTACAATTCCCGCGGCGTCGGCCGCTCGCAGGGCACCTTCGACCACGGTCAGGGCGAGCTCCGGGACGCCGCCGTCGCCCTCGACTGGATGCAGCTCCACAACCCGAACAGCACCCAGGCCTGGGTGGCGGGGTTCGGCTTCGGCGCCTGGATCGCGATGCAGCTGCTGATGCGCCGGCCCGAGGTCCAGGGCTTCATCTGCGCCTCGCTGCCCGCGAACCTCTACGACTTCAGCTTCCTCGCCCCCTGTCCCGCCTCCGGCCTGATCGTCCACGCCGAGCGGGACATGGTCACTCCCACCGAGGCGGTGGCGAAGCTCGTCGCGAGGCTCTCGCAGCAGCGTGGCATCACCATCGACTTCCACACCATCGAGCACACCGACCATTTCTTCCGCGACGCCTTCGACGAGTTCCACGAGGTCTGCGACGCCTATCTCGACAAGCGTCTCGGCCGGACGGTCGAGCCCGTCGCCATCGCCCGCTGAGCCCGGGCGATGGCCGGCTTCCGCTCCGAATTCCTGCGCATCCTCGAAGCGCGCGGCTTCATCCACCAGTGCACCGACCCGGAGGCGCTGGACGAGGCCGCGTGCACCGGCCGGCTCACGGGCTACGTCGGCTTCGACTGCACCGCTGACAGCCTGCACGTCGGCCATCTGATCTCGATCATGATGCTGCGCTGGCTGCAGCGCACCGGCCACCGGCCGATCGCGCTCGTGGGCGGCGGCACCACCAAGGTCGGCGACCCGTCCGGCAAGGACGAGACGCGGCGGCTGCTCACCGACGAGGAGATCGAACGCAACAAGGCCGGCATCCGCCGCAACCTCGAACGTTTCCTCGATTTCGGCGGCGGCGGTGCGCTGCTGGTCGACAATGCCGCCTGGCTCGACGGTCTGCTCTACATCCCCTTCCTGCGCGAATACGGCCGGCACTTCACCATCAACCGCATGCTCACCTTCGACTCGGTGCGCCTGCGGCTGGAGCGCGAGCAGCCGCTGACGTTCCTCGAGTTCAACTACATGGTGATGCAGGCCTACGATTTCCTCGAGCTGTGGCGGCGGCACGGCTGCCGGCTGCAGATGGGCGGCTCCGACCAGTGGGGGAACATCGTCTGCGGCATCGAGCTCGCCCGTCGGGTCGACGGCGCGCAGCTCTTCGGCCTCACCTGTCCGCTGCTGACGACAGCCTCCGGTGCCAAGATGGGCAAGACCGCGCAGGGGGCGGTCTGGCTCGACCCGGAGAAGCTCCCGCCCTTCGACTACTGGCAGTACTGGCGGAATACCGAGGACCGCGACGTCGGCCGGTTCCTGCGCCTGTTCACCGAACTGCCGCTCGACGAGATCGAGAGGCTCGAACGGCTCGGCGGGGCCGAGATCAACGAGGCGAAGAAGATCCTCGCCTTCGAGGCGACCAGGCTCGTCCACGGCGAGGCCGAGGCCGAGAAGGCGGCGGCCGCCGCGCGGGCCCTCTTCGAGGGCGCGTCCGGGGCGCTCGACGCCGTGCCGGTCGTCGAAGTGCCGCGGGCCCGTTTCGAGGAGGGGATCCGCGTCGCGGAACTGTTCCGCATCGCCGGTCTCGCCCCTTCGAACAGCGAGGCGCGGCGGCTGATCCGCGGCGGCGGTGCCAGGCTCGACGGGCTCAGGATCGAGGACGAGCAGATGGTGCTCGGGCCCGAGGCGGCGGAGAAGGGCGAGCTCGACCTTTCCGCCGGCCGCAAGCGCCACGTGCGGGTACGGGTCGTCTGAAGCTTCAGCTTTCCCGCAGATACCGGTTCAGGAAGGCGATCGTCCGGCTCCAGGCGAGCTCCGCCGCTTCGCGATTGTAGCGCGCCTCGGAGGTGTCGTTGTGGAAGGCGTGGTTGACGCCTTCGTACATGTGCATCTCGTAGGTCCTGCCGGCAGCGTCCAGCGCCTCGACGAACGCCGGAATGCCGGCGTTGATGCGCTCGTCGAGCCCTGCGTAGTGCAGCAGCAGGGGAGCGCGGATCTTCGGCACGTCCTCGGTCGGCGGCTGGCGGCCGTAGAAGACGACCGCCGCGGCGAGCTCAGGCGAATGCACGGCGAGCAGGCCGACGAGCCCGCCGCCCCAGCAGAAGCCGACGGCACCCACCTTGCCGGTGCCCCCTTCGTGCTGCGCGAGCCAGCGGATCGCCGCCACACCGTTCGCCACCGTCTGCGCGGTGTCGAGATCGCGGATCATCTCCCGCGCCCGGTCGGGATCGTCCGGGGTGCCGCCGAGCGGCGACAGGAAATCGGGCGCGAGCGCGAGGAACCCTTCGAGCGCCGCGCGCCGCGCCACATCCTCGATGTGCGGGTTGAGGCCGCGGTTCTCGTGCACGATCACGACACCGGGAAGCTTCTCCGAAGCGCCCGCGGGACGGGCGAGATAGCCGCGCATCTCGCCGCTCTCGCCCGGGAAGGTGACGCGGGACGTCGCGAGCCGCGGATCGTCGGCCGGCACGATCGCCGCGTGCGCGGGATCGGCCTCGATCAGCCGCACGATCGCCGTCGCCGCCGCCGTGCCGCCCGCGACCTGCGCGAGCCGCTCGATGAGCCGCCTGCGGTCGAGGTGTTCGTGGGTGTAGGCGTCGTAGAGTTCGATCCATTCCTGCCGCATGGCGCTGCCTCCCGGGTCGTCGCAGCCGACACGGTACGATGCGACGCAGCGCCGCGCAAGCCACGGCCGTCAGTCGCGCTCCAGCCGCTCCAGGATGCGGCGCCGCTCCTCCTCGGGGAGCTCGCCCACGGCCTCGAGCAGCCGGCGCAGCTGGCGGCGCAGCCCGTAGACCTGATCGAGCAGCGAGACCACGAGCGGCAGGTCGCTCTCGCCCACGCCCATCTCCTCGCGGATGGTGCCGAGCAGGCGCAGCCGCGCGAGATCCACCTCGTCGAACAGATACTCGCCGTCGCCGCCGCGCGGGGCGACGAGGCCGCGTTTCACCCAGGCCCGCAGCCGCCGTCGCGAGATGCCGCGGACGATGGTGACGATCTCGCTCTCGCGATAGAGCCTCATGCCGCCTCCCTGAGCTTCCTGCGCGGATCGTAGGCGTGCTTCTCGCGCCATTCGCGCACCAGCGTCTCGAGCTCGGGGTCGATCTTCTCCGGCAGGGCGATCTGCAGCTCGACGTACTGGTCGCCGGTGCGGCCGGTGAGCGCGTTGTGGATGCCCTTGCCGCGAAGCCGCATCACCCGGCCGCTGCTCGTGCCCTTCGGCACCGTCATGGCGACCCGGCCGTGGATCGTCGGCACCTCGATCCTGCCGCCGAGCACCGCCTCGTCGAGCGAGATCGGCACCTTCACGCGGATGTCGTCGCCGTCGCGCTCGAACACCGGATGCGGCCGGACCTCGATCTCGACGAGCGCGTCGCCAGGCGGGCCGCCCTGGATGCCGGGGCCGCCCTTGCCCTTGAGGCGCAGCACCTGACCGCTGTCGATACCCGCCGGAATGTCGACCTCGAGCGTGCCGCCGTCGGGCAGGGTCACGCGCCTGTGCGCGCCGCGGGCGGCATCGAGGAAGTCGACCACCAGATGGTAGCGGACGTCGGGCCCGCGCATCGGCCCGGCACGGCCGCGCCCGCGGCCCATGCGACCGAAGATGCCGCCCAGGATGTCGTCGAGATCGACGAAGTCCTCGAAACCGGCTGTCGAGTGATAACGCTCTCCGGCGCCAGTGTCGGCATACTCCCTGTAGAAGCGATGCTGCGGCTTCTCCGCGCCCGTCTCGTCGATCTCGCCGCGGTCGTAGCGCGCCCGCTTCTCCGGATCCCCCAGGATCTCGTAGGCCGCGGAGACCTTCTTGAAGCGTTCCTCGGCCGTCTTGTCGCCGGGATTGAAATCGGGGTGCAGCTCCTTTGCGAGCCGGCGGTAGGCCTTGCGGATCTCCTCCTGCGAGGCTCCGCGCGGCACTCCGAGCACCGAATAGAGATCTTCCGCCACGAACCGTCGTCCTCTCTCGAAAGATCGGGAGCGGGCCGCCGGCGCGGAGCCGGCCGGCGGCCGGCGCCGCCACGCGGCGGCACCATGCGACTAGTCGCGCACGAGCGCCAGCGCTTCCGGCGATTCGGGGAGGATCTGCCCTCCGTCGATCACCAGCGTCTGACCCGTGATGTAGCCGGCCTCGTCGGACGCGAGGAAGGCCACGGCATGCCCGACGTCCTCGACCGAGCCCAGACGTCCGAGCGGCACGGCGCGCGTCATCTGCGCCACATAATCTTCGCCGAGTGCCTGCAGCCCTTCCGTGAGAATGTTCCCGGGCAGGACGGCGTTGATGGTGACACCGTGCCGGGCGAGCTCGAGCGCCGCGGTTCTCACAAATCCGAGCTGTCCCGCCTTGCTCGCGCCGTAGTGGGCCCAGCCCGGATAGCCGGTGATCGGACCGGTGATGGACGAGGTGACCACCACCCGGCCCCGACGCTGCCGCGCGAAATGCGGGATGGCGGCCCGCACGCAGAAGAACAGCGAACGGAGGTTGGTCGCCTGGACCCGGTCCCACTCGTCGGGCGTCATCTCGGCGAGCGGCACCTGCGGGTAGATGCCGGCATTGGCACAGAGGACGTCGACCGCCCCGAAAGCTTCCGCCGTGCCGTCGATCATCGCCCGAACCGCGTCGAAGTCCGCCACGTCACACTCGACACCGCGCGCTTCGGCGCCGAGCCCTTCCATCTCGCTCACCGCGTCCGCGATCTCGTCCCGTTCGAGCGCGGCGATCGTCAGTCTCGCGCCGGCGCGGGCGAACACCCGCGCGATTCCGCGTCCGATCCCGCGTGAGCCCCCGGTGACCACGACGCTCCGGCCGCGCAAGGAAGCGAACATCGGTACCCTCCCGTATGGGCGATGCGACGAAGGCGACCCTCAGGCCGCCACCTCGACCTTCTCGCATTCCGGCACGAGCGCCGCGCGCAGCGCGTCGTCGACCGTCTCGAGCCAGACGAACGTCAGCTCGCGCCGCACCGCCTCGGGAATGTCCGGCAGGTCCTTGCGGTTGCGTGCCGGCAGCAGCACCGTCCGGATGCCGGCCCGGTGCGCGGCGAGCGTCTTCTCCTTGATGCCGCCGACCGGCAGGACGAGGCCCCGGAGCGAGATCTCGCCGGTCATCGCCACGTCGTGGCGCACGCAGCGGCCGGTCAGCAGCGAGGCGATCGCCGTGAAGATGGCGACACCGGCGCTCGGCCCGTCCTTGGGCACGGCACCCGCCGGCACGTGCACGTGGATATCGCTCTTCTCGAACAGCCCCGGGTCGATGCCGAGCTGTTCGCATCTCGCCTTCACGAGCGTGATCGCCGCCTGGGCGCTCTCCTTCATCACGTCGCCGAGCTGGCCCGTGAGGATCAGGTTCCCCTTGCCGGGCACCCGCGTCGCCTCGATGAACAGGATCTCGCCGCCGAACGGCGTCCAGGCGAGGCCCGTGGCCACGCCCGGCACGGCCGTGCGCATCGCCACCTCGTCCTCGAACTTCGGCGGCCCGAGGATGTCGGCGAGATCGTCCGTGCCGATCTCGACCCGCCCGGCCCGGCCTTCGGCGATGTCGACCGCCGCCCGCCGCACCACGGCACCGATCTGCCGTTCGAGATTGCGGCAGCCGGCCTCGCGCGTGTAGCGGCGGATGATGGTCATGAGCGCAGCCTCGCTGATCGCGAACTGCTCCGGCTTCAGCCCGTTCTGCTCGAGCTGGCGCGGCACGAGATAGCGCTTCGCGATCTCGAGCTTCTCGTCCTCCGTGTAGCCCGGCAGCTCGATCATCTCCATGCGGTCGCGGAGCGGCCCCGGGATCGTGTCGGCGATGTTCGCCGTAGCGATGAACATCACCTTCGAGAGGTCGAAGGGCACGCCGAGATAGTTGTCGCGGAAGCTGTGGTTCTGCTCCGGGTCCAGCACCTCGAGCAGCGCCGAGGCCGGATCACCGTGGAAGCCGGCGCCGAGCTTGTCGATCTCGTCCAGCATCAGCACCGGATTGCGGGTGCCCGCCTTGCGGATCGCCTGGACGATGTTGCCCGGCAGCGCCCCGATGTAGGTGCGCCGGTGGCCGCGGATCTCCGCCTCGTCGTGCACGCCGCCGAGGCTGATGCGCACGAACTTGCGCCCCGTCGCCCGCGCGATGGACTGGCCGAGCGAGGTCTTGCCGACGCCGGGCGGGCCGACGAAGCACAGGATCGGGCCCTTGCCGTCGGGCTTGAGCTTGCGCACCGCGAGGTATTCGAGGATGCGCTTCTTCACCTTCTCGAGGTCGAAGTGGTCGGCATCGAGGATCTCGCGCGCCTTCGCGATGTCGATGACCTCGGGATCCTCCTTCGACCACGGGAGCTCGGTCAGCCACTCGAGATAGGTGCGCAGCATCCCGTATTCGCCGGCACCCTCGGGGATGCGCTCGAGCCGCTTGAGCTCCTTGCGGGCGTGCTCCTCCACCTCCGGCGGCATGCCGGCCCCGGTGATCGCCTTCTCGAGCTCCTCGAGCTCCGCCTCGCGCTCGCCCTCCTCGCCGAGCTGGCGGCGGATCGTGCGCAGCTGCTCGCGCAGCAGCCGCTCGCGGTTCTCCTTCTCGATGGTCTGGCGGGTCTCCTCGGCGATCTCGCGCGACAGACGCAGCACCGCGAGCCGGTGGGCGAGCAGGCGCAGCACCAGATCGAGCCGCGGCTGGACCTCGACGGTCTCGAGCACCTGCTGCTTGTCCTTCGGCTCGAAGTCCATGAAGGAGGCGACGAAGTCGGCGAGCATGCCGGGCGATGTGATGTTGGCGAGCGCCTCGCGCACCTCGGCCGGAGCCTGCGGTGCGAGCTCCAGCGCCTCGATCGCGAGCCGCCTGAGCTCCTGCATGCGCGCCTCGATGGCGGGCGTCAGCTCCTCCTTGACCGCGATCTCCTCGATCCGGGCGGCGAGGAAGGGCAGGCCCTCGACCCACTCGACGACGCGGAAACGGCGGACGCCCTGACAGATGACGTGGTGTGCGCCCTCGCCGGCCGTCACCACGCGCAGGATGTTGGCGACCACGCCGATCGTGTGCATGGTGTCGGGGCCGGGCTGCTCGACCTCGGGTTCGCGCTGCAGCACGACGCCGATCGGCCGCTCCGCCTCGAGGCTCGCCTGGACGGCCAGCACCGAGGCCTTGCGGCCGACGCTCAGCGGCAGCACCACGCCCGGAAACAGCACGGCGTTCCTGAGCGGCAGAATGCCGGTGACGCCCTCGGGCAGGCGCGGCACGCTCGCGCCCGCGCTCTCCCGCGGGACGGCGGATTCGACGGGTTCGTGGGTCTCGGCCACGGCCTCACCTCGCATGTTCAAAGACGTTCCAGGACAATCGAGAGACATCCGTCGGCATGTTCGCTGCGCAGCAGGCGCCAGCTTCCGTGCGGCAGGCGGATGCGGCGGACGAACCGGCCGAAGGGGATCTCGAGGCGCAGCAGGCGCACCGCCCCGAGCCCGCGCGGCGGCCGCCGCTCGCCCGCGACCACGAGCGTGTCGCCCTCGACCGCGAGCGAGATGTCGTCCCGCCGCACCCCCGGCAGCGCGACGGTGATGGCGATGCGCCCGTTGCTCTCGAGCACGTCCACGGGCGGCTCCCAGGCGGAGCGTTCGCGGCCGGCGGCCGGAACGAAGAACTGGCGCTCGAGCTGTTCCGCGCGGCGCAGCATCTCGCACGCCTCCGCCCACATCCAGCGCAACGGGTCGCCGCTCATCGACAATCACCCCGAAAGAAGGACATCCGGACCATTCCCGGTCGTGGACTCTCGTCGTCGCAGGCCGCATTCGGCAGCCCATATAAGGGGCCCGGCTGCGGCCTTTGCAAGGCGAGCAGGCCCGAAAGGGCGGGAAACGGGAGCGCGGGGCCGGCCGCGGCCGGCGCGATTGACTTGAAGCGGAGGCCCGAAAGGGCGGGAAACGGGGGGCGGGGCCGGGGACACCCCGCCGCGCTTGGCAGCATCCGGGGCGCGCGCCACTATCGGGGTGGCGACGCGGATACGGTCCGATGCACCGGCACGATCATCACCACGCAGGCCATGCCGTGTCCGGAGACGGTGGCGACCGGCGGCTGCTGCTCGCCGTCTTCGTCAACCTGCTGCTCACGGTGGTGCAGATCGCGGGCGGCGTGCTCGCCGGCAGCCTCGCGCTCGTGGCCGATGCGGTCCACAATCTGAGCGACGCGCTGTCGCTCCTGATCGCGCTCGTGGCGCGGCGGGTCGCCCGCTGGCCCGCGCATCACGGCATGACCTTCGGCTACGCGCGCGCCGAACTGGTCGCAGCGCTCGTCAACCTGACGACCCTCGTCGCGATCGGCCTCTACCTCGTCTTCGAAGCCGTCGTGCGGCTGTTCGCCCCGGAGCCGGTGGACGGCTGGATGGTGGTCTGGATCGCCACCATCGCCCTCTTGGTGGACGTGGCGACAGCGCTCCTCACCCACCGCATGGCCAGGACCAGCGTCAACGTGCGCGCCGCCTTCCTGCACAATGTCGCCGACGCGCTCGGGTCGGTGGCGGTGATCGTCGCCGGTGCCGCGGTCCTGCTCCGGGGCTGGACGATCGTCGATCCGCTCGTCACCCTGCTGATCGCCGGCTACATCCTCCTGCACGCCGGTCGCGACATCGTGCCGGTGGTGCGCATGCTCATGGGCGCGACGCCGGACGGGATCGATCCCGCGCGGATCGAGCGGGATCTGCTCTCGATCCCCGGGATCCGCGGCGTCCACCATCTGCACGTCTGGTCGCTCGCCGAACACGAACTCTCGCTCGAGGCGCACATCGTCATCCCGGAAGTCGATCCCGCCCGGATGGAGGCGATCAAGGCCGCCGCCAAGCGGCTCCTGCGCGAGCGCTGGAAGATCGCCCACACCACACTCGAGATGGAATTCGAGGGCGAGCTCTCGGCCTGCGAGGAGTGGCGTCTGGTCGCGCCCCACCAGAGCCGCTAGAAGGCGGCGGCAGCTTCCCGGAGGTCGCTCATGCTGGGTTTCGCTCTCTTCGGTGCCGGCCGCATCGGCCGCATGCACGCCGCCAACATCGCCGCCCATCCGCGCTGCCGGCTCGTGCGCGTGTTCGACGTCGTGCGCGCCGCCGCGGAGGCCGTGGTCGAACAGTCCGGCGGCGAGATCGCCACCACGGTGGAGGAGGCCCTCGCCGACGAGAGGGTGGACGCGGTGCTGATCGCCTCCTCGACCGACACCCACGTCGACCTGATCACACGCGCCGCGAAGGCCGGCAAGGCGATCCTCTGCGAGAAGCCGATCGACCTCGACATCGCGCGGGTCAACGCCTGCTGGGAGGAGATCCGCGATCTCGACCCGGTGATTCAGCTCGGCTTCAACCGCCGCTTCGACCCCTCGTTCGAACGGCTGCACCGCGAGCTGCGCGAAGGCAGGCTCGGCGCCCTCAGGCAGCTCCTCGTCACGAGCCGCGACCCCGACATTCCCTCCGCCGACTACATGAAGGTGGCGGGCGGGCTTCTGCGCGACATGACCATCCACGATTTCGACATGGCGCGTTTCCTCCTGCCCGAAGAGCCGGTCGAGGTGACCTGCTTCGCCTCGGCGCTGATCGACCCGGTCGTAGCCGAGCTCGGTGATCACGACACGGCGATGGTGCTGATGCGCACCGAAAGCGGCATCCAGGTCTGCATCAACAACTACCGCCGCGCGGTCTACGGTTACGACCAGCGGATCGAGGCGGTCTGCGAGCGCGGGGTGATCGTCGCCGGCAACCGCCGCGCCACCACCCTCGAGCACTGGACCGCGGAGGCGACGGAGGCGAAGGAGCCGCTCCTGCACTTCTTCATCGAGCGCTACCGCGAGGCCTATGTGCGCGAGCTCGACGCCTTCGTGGCGGCGGTGATCGACCGGCGGCCGCCGCCCGTGACCTTCGAGGACGGCCGGCGCGCGCTGATCCTCGCCGATGCCGCCTACGAGTCGCTCCGAAGCGGCACGACCGTGACCGTGAGCTGGGACTGAGCGCCGCCGGCGCCGGCGGGTCCCCTCCGCTCTTGTGCCGCCGGGCGGCGGTCCCCACCTGCGGGACGGCGAAATGGTCCGGGCGCCGGTATCGGGCGCGAGAGCGATACGAGGGGAGAACGCAGATGGTCGTCCACGGGGTCACGCATTTCGAGCGGCTGTTCCGGCAGGTCGCCCAGCTCGACATCGACAAGGCCGACATCCGCCGGCTCTCCGACTTCGTCGACCGCAAGCTGCACGACATGCTGGTGAGCGGCGTGGCGCGCGCGAAAGCGAACGGCCGCGACGTGATCGAGCCCTGGGATCTGCCGGTCACCAAGGGTCTGCAGGAGCGGCTGCACGAGTTCCGCCGCGCGGGCGTCGACGTCGGGCTGCAGCCCGTGCTCGCGAATCTCGCGAAGCTGCCGCCGCTGGAACTCACATACAGCGCGGAGCTGGAAGCGCAGCTGCCGGAGCTCGTGGGGGCGCTGACGGTCGCGATCGCGAGGACCTTCAAGGTCCTGAATCCCGAGCTCAGGAACCCGCAGAGCGAGGACTGGGACCGGCTCGAGGAGCTGTTCGATCTGCTCTACTGAGCCGCTCAGTCGCCGGTGATCGCCCGCTGGCGGAGCAGATGGTCGGCGAGCACGCAGGCCATCATTGCTTCGCCCACGGGCACGGCGCGGATGCCGACGCACGGGTCGTGCCGGCCCTTCGTCACGATCTCGCGCTCGCGGCCGAGCCTGTCGATGGTCCGGCGGGGCACGAGGATCGAGGAGGTCGGCTTGACCGCGAAACGGACGACGATGTCCTGACCGGTCGAGATGCCGCCGAGGATGCCGCCCGCCCGGTTCGAGAGGAAGTGCGGGCGGCCTTCGCGGCGGACGATCTCGTCGGCGTTCTCCTCACCGGAGAGCCGCGCCGCCTCGAAGCCGGCGCCGATCTCCACCCCCTTGACGGCGTTGATGCTCATCATCGCCTTGGCGAGATCGGCGTCGAGCCGGTCGTAGACGGGCTCGCCGAGCCCCGGCGGCACACCCGAGGCCACCACCTCGACCACCGCACCGATCGAGGAGCCGCGCTTGCGCACCTCCATCAGGAGATCTTCCCAGCGCGCCGCCGTCGCCGCGTCCGGGCAGAAGAACGGGTTGCGGTCGATCTCGGCCTCGTCGAAGCGCTCGCGGTCGATGGAAACATCCCCGATCTGAACGAGATAACCGCGGATCCTCACCTTCTCGCCGAGGACCTTGCGGGCGACGGCCCCGGCCGCCACACGGCAGGCCGTCTCGCGCGCCGAGCTGCGCCCGCCGCCGCGCCAGTCGCGGATGCCGTACTTCATGTCGTAGGTGAAGTCGGCGTGCCCGGGGCGGTAGGTTTCAGCGATCTCGCCATAGTCCTTCGAGCGCACGTCCTCGTTGCGGATCAGCAGGCTCACGGGTGTGCCGGTGGTGAGGCCGCCGAACACGCCCGAGAGGATCTCGACCCGGTCGGCCTCACGGCGCTGCGTGGTGAAGCGGCTCTGCCCGGGCCGCCTGCGATCGAGCCACGGCTGGATGTCGGATTCGTGCAGCGGCAGGCGCGGCGGCACGCCGTCGATCACCACGCCGATCGCCGGCCCGTGGCTCTCGCCCCAGGTGGTGAAACGGAAGAGCGTGCCGAAACTGTTGCCGGGCATCGCGGGTGCTACTCGTCCTTCACCACCGAAATGTCGGGTGCGTCCACGGCCTTCATGCCGACCACGTGATAGCCGCTGTCGACATGCAGCACCTCGCCGGTGACGCCGCTGCCGAGGTCGGAGAGCAGGAAGAGCGCGGCGCCGCCGACATCGTCCAGGGTGGTGTTGCGCCGCAGCGGCGAATTGTACTGGTTCCACTTCAGGATGTAGCGGAAATCGCCGATGCCGGAGGCGGCGAGCGTGCGCACCGGACCGGCCGAGATGGCGTTGACGCGGATCCCCTGTGGCCCGAGGTCCATGGCGAGATAGCGGACCGAGGCCTCGAGCGCCGCCTTGGCGACACCCATCACATTGTAGTGCGGCATGACCTTTTCCGCACCGTAGTACGTCAGCGTGAGCAGGCTGCCGCCCTCCGCCTCCATGAGCGGCAGCGCCCGGCGGGCGAGATCGGTGAAGGAGTAGCAGGAAATGTCGAGCGTGCGCGCGAAATTCTCGCGCGTCGTGTCGACGTAGCGGCCCTTGAGCTGCTCCTTGTCGCTCCAGGCGATGGCGTGGACCAGGAAGTCCAGCTTCCCCCAGCTGTCGCCGATGGCCGCGAACAGGCGGTCGAGGCTGGCGGGCTCGGTGACATCGGCCTCGAGGACGAGCTCCGCGCCGAGCTTCTCCGCGAGCGGCCGGACGCGCTTCTCGAGCGCGGCACCCTGGAAGGTCACGGCCAGCCCGGCCCCGGCGTCGGCCAGCGCGCGGGCGATACCCCAGGCGAGCGAACGCTCGTTGGCGATGCCCATGACGAGGCCTCTCTTGCCGGCCATCAGCGGGTCTCGGATCGACATGCGGATGCGCTCCGTAGCAGGGTTCACGTGACGGGAAGGGTCTCCCCGGTGTCGGCCGCGTCTCCGCGCTGCGCGGCACGCGCCCGCTCGATACGATGGCGGCGGATGGCGCTGTTGAGGACCGCACCGAAGATGAACAGGGCTGCCGAGATGTAGAAGAAGAACAGGGTCAGGACAACGCCCGCGAGGCTGCCGTAGATCAGGCTGTAGCGGGCGAAGTTGCGCAGGTACCAGGAGAAGGCCTCGGCGATGGCGGTCCAGGCCAGCACCGCGAACAGCGCTCCGGGCACGACGTCGGCGAGCCGCAGGTCGATGGCCGGCAGCAGCAGGTAGAGGGTGCAGATGAGGGCGAACAGCAGGCCGATGCCGAGGAGATAGCGGGCCAGCGCGTAGAGGTTGCGCTCGAACACGGTGCGCTCGGAGAGCCAGGCGACGATGTCGCGGACCACCGGCCAGCCGACGAGCGCCACGGTCACGATCAGGATCACGACCGCCGAGGCGATCGTCAGCAGGATGCTCTGCAGCCGGCCGATCAGGAAGTGCGGCGGCTCCGGCACCTTGTAGGCGTGGTTGACGGCGTGGCGCAGGCTCTCGAGGCCCGAGGAGGCGAACCAGACCGAGAGCAGGATGCTGATCGTGAGCACGCCCGCGCTCGCGCCGCGGATCACCTCCTCGACCGCCGGCCGCAGCACCGAGGCGACCTCGGGCGGGATCAGCTCGAGGGCGAGCTCGATCGAACGGCCGACCGCCTCGGTCTGGCCGGCGAGACCGGCCAGCGACAGCAGGAAGATGAGGAACGGGAAGGCGGCGAAGAGGGCGGTGAAGGCGACATATCCCGCGTGGATCAGGCTGTCGCCGAAGAAGAAGTCGTGGAGGGCGTCGCGCAGCACCGCGCGGAACGGCGTTACCCGCGTGCGCACCCGTTTCGCGAGCGTGCGCCGGTCGGGCAGGCGGCGGCGCCGCGGCGGTGCCGGCACGAACGGACCGGGCAGCCCGGCGATGGGCTCGAGGGCGGGGCCCGGCAGGCCTCGCTGGCGCGGATCGGGAGCCATCGGCGCCACCCTCAGCGGCCCACCGGCCTCTGGCCGGCCGCTGCGGCCGGGGCTATGTTGCGCGCGCGTCGCACCGCGGGAGGAACCATGCCGACCATCACCGTCTTCGACAAGTCCAGGCTCCCGAGCCGTCACGCCACCGTGGGGCCGGACCGGGCGCCGCACCGCTCCTACTACTATGCGATGGGCCTGTCGAAGGAGGACATCCAGAAGCCCTTCGTCGGCGTGGCGACGGCCTGGAACGAGGCCGCACCCTGCAACATCGCGCTGCACCGCCAGGCGCAGGCGGTCAAGGTCGGCGTCGCGCGCGCCGGGGGCACGCCGCGCGAGTTCACGACGATCACGGTGACCGACGGCATCGCCATGGGCCACCAGGGGATGAAGAGCTCGCTGGTCTCGCGCGAGGTGATCGCCGATTCGGTCGAGCTCACGGTGCGCGGCCACGCCTACGACGCCCTCGTCACGCTCGCCGGCTGCGACAAGTCCCTGCCGGGCATGATGATGGCGATGGTCCGCCTCAACGTCCCCTCGATCTTCATGTACGGCGGCTCGATCCTCCCCGGCCGCTGGAAGGGGCGGGACGTCACGGTGCAGGACGTGTTCGAGGCGGTCGGCAGGTACGCCGTCGGCGAGATGACGGCGGAGGAGCTCGAGGACCTCGAGCGCCACGCCTGCCCGTCGGCCGGTGCCTGTGGCGGCCAGTTCACCGCCAACACCATGGCCTGCGTCTCCGAGGCGATCGGCCTCGCGCTTCCCGGCTCCGCGGGAACGCCGGCGCCCTACGAGGCCCGCGACCGCTGGGCGGAGGCCTCGGGCGAGGCGGTGATGCGGCTTCTGGAGCTCGGCATCCGCCCGCGCGACATCGTCACCCGCAAGAGCCTCGAGAACGCCGCCCGTGTGGTCGCGGCCTCCGGCGGGTCGACCAACGCCGCCCTGCACCTGCCGGCGATCGCGCACGAGGCCGGCATCGACTTCGACCTGCACGATGTGGCGAAGATCTTCCGCGAGACGCCGTACATCGCCGACCTCAAGCCGGCCGGGCGCTACGTGATGAAGGATCTGGCCGATGCCGGCGGCGTGCCGCTGCTCATGAAGGCGCTCCTGGATGGCGGCTATCTGCACGGCGACTGCATGACCGTCACCGGCCGCACCATCGCCGAGAACCTCGCGGATGTGCGCTGGAACCCTGATCAGGACGTGGTGCGGCCGATCGACCGGCCGATCACGCCCTGGGGCGGTGTCGTCGGGCTCCGGGGCTCGCTCGCGCCCGAGGGGGCGATCGTCAAGGTCGCCGGCCTCGAGAACCTGAAGTTCCGCGGTCCCGCGCGCTGCTTCGACAGCGAGGAGGAGGCGATGGCCGCCGTCCAGGCGCGGAACTACCGGGAGGGCGAGGTGATCGTCATCCGCTACGAGGGTCCGAGGGGCGGGCCCGGCATGCGCGAGATGCTCGGGGTCACGAGCGCCATCTACGGCCAGGGCATGGGGCACAAGGTGGCCCTGATCACCGACGGACGCTTCTCCGGGGCGACCCGCGGCTTCTGCATCGGCCACGTCGGGCCCGAGGCGGCGGTCGGCGGGCCGATCGGGCTCCTGCGCGACGGCGACATGATCGCCATCGACGCCGGGGCCGGCACGCTCGATGTCGAGCTGTCGCCGGAGGAACTCGAAGGCCGGCGGAAGGCGTGGAAGCCGAGGGAGAGCATCTACGGCTCCGGTGCGCTCTGGAAGTATGCCCAGATCGTCGGGCCGGCGGTGAAGGGTGCGGTGACCCATCCGGGTGCGAAGGGCGAGGTCGTCGCCTATCCCGATCTCTGAGCGCGATCTCTTCGCGGAACTGCTGCGGCTCGACCGCGAGCGCGGCTGGCTCGCGCTGCTCGCGCCGCCGGCCGGGCGCGCGGTGATCGCGGCGCTCTTCGGGCTCGATGCCGCACTCGGCCGGAACGCGCTCGACATCCGGGAGCCGATGGCGGGGCTCGTGCGTTTCCAGTGGTGGCGGGAAGCGCTCGAAGCCGCGTCCGACGAACGCTCCGGCCGAACGCCGCATCCCTTCCTCGAACCGCTCGCGGGGCCGCTCCGGGTCGAGAGAGTGTCCCTGGAAGGTCTCGCGGATCTGCTGGAGGCGCACGAGGCGGTGTTCGAGGCGAGGTGTTTGCCGCATCCGGACGATGCCCAGCGCTTCGCCGACAGGACGGGTGCACGGGTGCACGCGTACGCCATGATGATTATCGGAGGCGACGCGGCCTGGACGGAGCGGGCGCGACGCGCGGGCCGGGCGCTCGCACTGCTTCGTCTGGCCGCGCGGCTACCGCTCTACCGCGACGCGGGTTTCGCCCTGCCGCGCGGCCTCGGGCCGGCCGAATTCGCCCGCGCGCTCGCGGAGGCGGCAGGCCCCGACCTCGAAGCCGCAGCCGCCGCCCGGCCGCCGCGCCATCTGCTCGCGCCCATGCTGGCGCTGCGACTCGTGCGGCACAGCCTCCGCCGGCTCGAACGCGCCGGCCACGAGCCGGACCGGCTCGCCGGCCTGCCGCCCGCCTTCGCCCTGCCGGGGCTCCTGCTCGCCCGGCTCCTGGGCCGGCCGTGAGCGGGCGGGGAGGGGGCGGGCGGTGCTGACCGGCGATCCGGAACCGCTGCTCGCGGCGGCCCTGTTCGGCCTGATCTGCGATGCGATGGTGGGCGATCCCGCCTGGCTCTGGAAACGCGTACCGCATCCGGTGGCCCTGCTCGGGAGCCTCGTCGACCGCCTCGACCGGACCCTCCACGTCGAGGCGCCGCGTCGGGCGCTGCTTCGCGGCGCGCTTGTCGCCGGTCTCGTCGTGGCGCTCGCGGCGGGCGTCGGGCTCGCGCTCGAAGCCGTCGCCACATCCCTGCCGGGCGGCTGGCTTATCGCCGGCCTCGCCGCCGCGGTGCTGTTCGCCTGGGGCAGCCTCGAGCGGCACGTGGTTGCGGTCGCGCGCGGGCTCGAGCAGGGGATCGAGGGCGGCCGCAATGCCGTGCGCCACATCGTCGGCCGCGATCCCGAGCGGCTCGACCGCCACGGCGTCGCCCGCGCCGCCGTCGAATCGCTCGCCGAGAACTTCTCCGACGGCCTCGTCGCCCCGCTGTTCTGGATGCTGCTGCTCGGGCTTCCGGGGCTGTTCGCCTACAAGGCCGTGAACACGCTCGACAGCATGCTCGGGTACCGCAACGTGCGGTACCTGCACTTCGGCCGCGCGAGTGCCCGGCTCGACGATGCCGCGAACTTTCTTCCGGCCCGGCTCACGGCGCTGCTGTTCGTCGCGACCGCGGCGCTTGCCCCCGACGCGGACGCGCGGGCAGCCTCGCGCATCCTCCGGCGCGACGCCCGTCGTCACCGCTCGCCCAATGCCGGCTGGCCCGAGGCGGCACTCGCGGGCGCCCTCGGGTTCCGCCTCTCGGGACCGCGCAGCTACGGCGGCACCTACGGCGAGGAGCCCTGGGTCGGAGACGGACGGGCGGAGCTCGATTCGCCCGACATCTACCGGGCGGTGCGGTTCGTGCGTCGGGCGTTCCTGGTGCTGGTCGTCGCCCTCTTCGCCGCCTGGCTGCCGCTCTCGGCGAGTTCGTAGATGCGGTCGAGGTCGAGGGCCGCTTCGAGATGGTCGGCGAGACGATCGAGCGTCGCCTCGATGCGCCGTTCGTAGTCGAAGGATCGCCGCGCGGCGGCGCCGAGCCGGGCGAGGAACGCGGTGCGGAAGGCGTCGTTCGCGAACAGCCCGTGCACATAGGTCCCGAACACCCGCCCGTCGCGGCGCACGCTGCCCTCGGGCGCGCCCTCGATCTCGAGCCACGGCTCTTCGTCCGGGCCGCGGTCGCTGCGGCCGAGGTGGATCTCGTAGCCGGCGACGGAAAGCCCGGTTCCGCGTTCGAATCCACGCACCGAGCGCACGGTCTTCTCGCGCGCCAGCACCGTCCGGTGCCCCAGGAGGCCGAGCGCGGGAACCTCGCGCGGCGGGCCCTCGAGACCGTCGGGATCGGCGATGCTGCGCCCGAGCATCTGGTAGCCGCCGCAGATGCCGAGCACCCGCCCGCCGCGGCGGACGTGCGCCAGGATGTCGGCGTCCATGCCGGAGGCCCGCAGCGCCAGCAGATCGTCGATCACCGCCTTGCTTCCCGGAAGGAGCACGAGATCGGTGTCGACCGGCAGCGGCTCGTCGGGAGATACCAGTCGCAGCCGCACCTCGGGCTCCTGCGCGAGCGGATCGAGATCGTCGAAATTGGCGATCCGCGGCAGCCTCGGCACGGCGATCCGGACCGTGCCGCCGGGCGTAGCGGTGCCGCGCGCGTCGAGCTCCAGCGCATCCTCGGGCGGCAGCAGGCGCGCGTCGTCGAACCAGGGCACGATGCCGAGGCAGGGCAGGCCGGTCTCCGCTTCGATGCGGACGACGCCGCCGCCGAAGAGGGTCGGGTCGCCGCGGAATTTGTTGATCAGATAGCCCTTTACGAGCTGTTTCTCGTCGTCCGGCAGAAGATGGGTCGTGCCGACGATCGAGGCGATCACGCCGCCGCGGTCGATGTCGCCGACCAGCACCACCGGAACGCCCGCCGCGACGGCGAAGCCCATGTTGGCGATATCGCCCTCGCGCAGGTTGACCTCGGCGGCACTGCCCGCCCCTTCGACCAGCACGAGGCCGGCCTGCCCGCAGAGGCGCGCGAAGCTCTCCAGCACCTCGGGCAGCAGCGAAGCCCGGAAGGTCTGGTAGTCGCGCGCGGAGAGGGTGGCGCGTCTGCGGCCGCGCACGATCACCTGGGCGCCGCGCTCGCTCTCGGGCTTGAGCAGCACCGGATTCATGTCGACCGTGGGCGGGACCCCCGCGGCGCGGGCCTGCAGCGCCTGCGCCCGGCCGATCTCGCCGCCTTCGGCCGGTGCCGCGTTGTTGCTCATGTTCTGCGGCTTGAAGGGCACGACCCGCAGCCCGCGGCGCGCGTAGGCCCGGCAGAGTCCGGCCACGATCAGGGACTTGCCGGCATTCGAACAGGTGCCCTGGAACATGAGGGCGGGGGTCTCGGCCATGCGGGCTCCGCGCTGCGCATTGCAGGCCATCTGCTAGCACGTCCGGAGGGGCGTGCGCAGCCGTCCGGTCAGCCGCCCGCCGGCCGCGGTGTCACCGCGACACCGTCCGCGACCCGGTCGGAGGGCCAGAGCACGACCCGCTCGCCGGGTTCGAGGCCCGAGAGCACTTCCGCCAGGCGCTCGTTGCGGGCGCCGATCTCCACCCGCCGCAGCCTCGCGCGGGCGTCGACGACGGCGAAAACTGCCCAGCCGTCGGCATCACGGAAAAGAGCGCCCGCCGGCACGCGGACGACATCCGTGAGCTGCTCTGCCGTGATCCGCACCAGCACCCGCCAGCCGTCTCCCACCTGTTCGGGAAGCTGCCCGGGATCGTCGAAGGCGAGCCGGACCTCGACCCGCTGTTCCTCGACGCCGAGCGCCGACACCTTGGTGAACCCGGAAGGATCGATCCGACGCACATGTGCGCGCAGGGTGAACCCGCCGCCCCAGTCGAGGATCGCCGCCTCCGCGCCCTCGCGGATCCGCGCGGCATCGCGGGTGAGCAGCTCGGCCGAGACCTCGAGATCGCGCGGATCGCCGATTTCGAGGAGCGGTGTGCCGGCCTCGACGGGCCCGGCGTCCTCCCGCAGCACCCGCAGCACGCGCCCGGTGGCGGGTGCGAGGACGGGGACACAGCAGCCGCCCGCGGCCACCGTCCCCTCGGGCAGCGTGGCGGGATCGAGCAGGCTCGCCCGCACCCGGTCGCGTTCGGCACGGGCGCGCCCGAGCGCCGCTTCGGCAGCGGAGAGCTCCGCCTCCCGGGCGCGCAGGTCGCGTTCGGCACGGTCGAGCTCGGCCGCCGGTGCTGCCCGGCGCTCGACCAGCCGGCGGACGCGCTCCCGCTCGCGTTCCGCATAGTCGCGCGCCGCGCGCGCCTGTTCCACCTGTGCTTCGGCTTCCGCCACGGCGGCTTCGGCGGACTGCAGGGCGGCGAGGCGTTCGAGGCGGGTCCTGAGGTCGAGGAGCGACGGCTCCGCCGGCTCGATCCGCGCCACGACGGTGGTACCGGCCTCGACGGGGTCGCCCGGATCGAGATCGATGCGGGCGAGCGTCCCCGAGACCGGGGCCAGCACGCGGTAGCGCTCGCGCACCACGGTCCGTCCCTCTTCCTCGATGCTCACCATGAGCTCGCCCCGGTCCACGACGCCGATGTCCACCGGCACCGGCTGTTCCCGGAGCAGCCAGGCGAAGCCGGCGGCCACCGCCACCAGAACGGGCAGCCAGAACAGGAACCGGCGGAGGATCGGGCTCACCCGCTCACTCCCGGGCCTTCAGTGCCGCCACGAGGTCCAGCGCGAACACCCGCCGGCCGACGAGGAGCGCCGTCGCGACCGCGGCGACGAGCACGACCGCGGCGGCGGCCGCCACCGTGACCGGCCGGATCACCGCCGGCAGGCGGAACAGTTCGGTCTCGAAGCCGGCGGCGATGGCGTGCACGAGCGCGATGCCTCCGAGGATGCCGGGCGGCAGGGCGAGGACCGCGAGCAGCAGCAGTTCCCCCACGAGCACGTAGGCCGCCTCGGCCGCGGTGAAGCCGAGCACGCGCAGGCTCGCGAGCTCGCGTGCCCGCTCCCCGAGCGTGATGCGGCCGGCATTGTACACGACACCGAAGGTGAGCGCGGCGGCGAAGGCGATGTAGAAGCCGGTGACGATCTCGATGCTCTCCGCCATGGTCTCGCGGAACGAGCGGATGCGCGCCGCCTTCTCCTCGACCGCGGCGACACGGGGCAGGCCGGCGAGCCGCCGGCGCAGCTCGGCGAGATGCGCGGGGTCCACCCGCAGCGCCACCTGGTCGATCCGGAAGGCCTCTCCGGTGAGCCGCTCGGCGAGCCGGGCTCCGGCGTAGATCGGCTCGCCGAGCCAGGTCTCGAAGATGCCGACGACGCGGGTCTCGACCGTGTGCCGCCCGCCCGCGAGGCCGTGCAGGAGCACGGTCCGGCCGCGTTGCAGTCCGAGCCGTTGCGCGAAGCTGCGCGCGACCAGGAGGCCCTCGGAGTCGGGCGTGAGCGGCCGTCCGTCGACGTCACGCACGATCTGCAGCAGGCCGTCTTCGGGAAGGGCGGTGACGCTCGTGCGCTCGCGCCGCGGGCCGTGCAGGAGCTCGACCGGCACCACCCGCACGGGCTCGACCGCGAGCACCCCCGGCAGGGCCCGGAGCTCCGCCACCGCCGCGGCATCGACGTCGCGATCGAAGCTCACCGTCAGGTCCTGCCGTCGCAGGTCGTGGAACTCGGTCTCGATCAGGAAATCCACCGCGTCGGTCCACTGAAGCGCGGTGAGCAGCAGGGCGAGGGCCGCGGCGGTGCCGAGGACGGCCGTGGCGGCGCGAAGCGGGAAGCGCGCGATGTGCCGCAGGATCATCAGGGTCGGCTGGTCGAGCCGGCGCGCAAGGGCGCGGGCCATGCCCGTCCGGCGACGGTAGGCGGGCGGTGCCGGCGGCCGCATGGCCTCGGCCGGCTGCAGGCGGAGCACGTCGCGCACGGCGCGGAGCGCACCGGTGAGCCCGGCGAGCAGCGTCACGGCCGCCGCGAGCAGATACACGCCGGGATCGAACCGCAGTTCCAGCAGGGGAAAGCGGAAGTAGTCGCGGTAGATCCCGGTGATCGAGCCCGCGAGCCAGGTGCCGAAAGCGAGACCGAGCACCAGCCCGGAGAGCGCGATCGCCAGCGCGAACAGGGCATAGTGGCGGGCGATGGTGGCGCGCGGATAGCCGAAGGCGCCGAGGGTGCCGATGATCTCGCGCTCGCTCTCGACCAGCCGCCGGGTGCCGAGGTCGAGGAGGAAGATCCCGACCGCGAGGAAGATGGTCGGCAGGATCGCCGAGAAATTCCCGAGCTGGGTGATCTCGTTGTCGACGAAAAAGGCCGAGACCTGATCTTCGCGCGCGTAGGCGCCGAGCCCGCCGTACGTTTCCAGCAGCCGGTCGACTTCCGCGATCACCCGCTGGCGGTCGGCCCCCGGCCTCAGCTTCAGCAGCACGTCGTCGAACGCGCCTTCCCGGTCGTAGGCAGCGGCGAGGACCTTCCGCGGCAGCCAGAGGACGGCGAAGCGCCGGTCGTCCGGCAGCAGCGCCCCCGGCGGCAGCGCGTAGACGAACTCGGGTGACAGCGCGATACCGGTCACGCGCACGGTGCGCAGCCGCCCGCCCATGACGACCTCGAGCCGGTCGCCGGGACGCAGCCCGTGGGCTTCCGCGAAGGGTTCGTTCACGAGGGCTTCGATCGTCCCGTCCGCGTCCGGGCGCCGTCCGGCACGCAGCGTCAGCCGGTTCAGACGTTCGCTCCCTTCGTCGGGGATGGCGACGAGCCTCGCGGTCACGAGTTCGTCGAAGCCTTCGAGCCCGACGGTGGCGAGCCGCACGATACGGGTCTCGACCGCGGCGACGCCTTCGATGGCAGCGAGCCGGTCGGCGACATGTGCGGGCACCCGCTCGGCGTGCGCGAAGACGTCGGCGAACCGGCTGGTCTCGTAGTAGGCATCGCGTGTGGCACGCAGCGATGCCATGGCGCCCATCATCATCAGGAAGACGGCGACGCCGCAGCCGATGACGAGCGCGGTGGCGCCCGCCTGCGGCCACATGCGGCGGAGATCCCGCAGGAGCTTGCGGTCGAGCGGACGCACGGCTCACCAGCTCACGTCGCGCGGTGCCGCCGGCCGCGCGTTGCGCTCGATCCGCGAGATCCGGCCGTCGGCGAAGTGCACCACCCGGTCCGCGATCGCCGCGATGGCGATGTTGTGGGTGACGATCACCACGGTCGCGCCGAGCTGTTCGCGGACGTGGACGAGGGCCTCGAGAACGCGGATCCCCGTGCGGCTGTCGAGCGCGCCGGTCGGCTCGTCGGCGAGCAGGACCTCCGGCCGCTTGGCGATCGCCCGCGCGATCGCCACCCGCTGCTGTTCGCCGCCCGAGAGCTGCGAGGGGAAATGATCGAGGCGTGCCGCGAGCCCCACCCGCTCCAGTGCCTCTTCCGGTGTCATCGGCCGTTCGGCGATTTCGGTGACGAGCTGGACGTTCTCGCGGGCCGTCAGGCTGGGCACGAGATTGTAGAACTGGAACACGAAGCCGACGTGGCGCCGGCGGAAGAGCGTGCGCTCGCGCTCGGAAAGCCGCGAGAGTTCCGTGTCGCGGAAACGGGCGCTGCCTTCGCTCGGCAGGTCGAGGGCGCCCGCGATGTTGAGGAAGGTCGACTTGCCGCTGCCGGAAGGCCCGAGCAGGACGAGGAATTCACCCTCTTCGATCTCCAGATCGACACCGTCGAGGGCGCGGATCTCGACCTCACCCAGCCGGTAGGTGCGGACCAGCCGTTCGAAACGGTAGAGCGATGCCATCGGGCTTCCGCTGCCGCGGGCACGCCCGGGACATGCGGCCCGCCAGCGGGGCTTTCAACGGCCGCGGCGCCGGCGCTCCGCTTCGTCCCAGGCAAGAAGCGGCTGGAAGTCGGGCACGAAGCCGAGACCCTTCTGCGCGTCGGAGGAGACCACCTGCTGCGATGTGACGACGTCGACCACCGCCGGAGCATCGGCGAGGGCGCGTTCGAGCGCCGGCAGCATCTCCTCGGGCCGCTCGACGCGTTCGCCGTGCGCACCGAGCGCGCGGGCCATGGCGGCGTAGTCCGAGTGCCGCAGCGTCGTGCCGACGACCCGGCCGCCGTAGTTGGCCTCCTGATCGAAGCGCTCGATGTTCCAGGCGGCATTGTTGGAGACGACGAACACGGCCTTCGCCCCGTGCCGGATGGCGGTATCGACCTCGATGGCGTTGAGGCCGAAGGCGCCGTCGCCGTTGACCGAGATCACCTGGCGGCCCGGGAAGGCGAGGGCGGCGGCGATGGCGAAGGGCACGCCGACGCCGAGGCAGCCGAAGGCGCCGGAATCGAGATAGGTGCGGGCGCGCGACAGGCCGATGCGCGCGAAGCTCAGGAGATCCCCGCCGTCGGCGACGGCGACGAAATCGGGTGCCGCGAGCCGCTCGATGGCATCGAAGATGACGCGCGGGTGCAGCCTGCCATCGGGGCCGAGCGCCGGCGCGTCGCCGAAGGGAGCGGCGGAGCGCCTGCGGTGCAGGGCCCTGAGCATCTCCGTCCAGGCGGTGTCGACCGCGGGCTTCGCATTGCCGGCCGCCTCGACGATGGCATCGAGCGCGAGCGCCGGGGTCGCGAGGATCTCCGGCCGGCCGCGGCGGTTGTCGACGAGTTCGGAGGCGGTATCGGCGATGCGGACGAAGCGCGCGTGGGGGAACACGGCGGGCGAGCCGTAGCCGAGCTGGTAGTCGAGCCGGCGGCCGATCACCACGACGAGATCCGCCTCGCTCATCGCGCGCCCGCGCGCCGCGCCGACGAATGCCGGATGCTCCGGCGGCACGAGGCCGCGGCTCTCCTGGGTGTCCAGATACAGCGCGCCCGAGGCATCGAGGAAGCGAAGCAGCGCCTCACCGGCGCCCCGCGCACCGCGCCCCGTGATCACGAGCGGCCGTTTCGCCTTCCAGATCACCCGCGCGGCCTCCTCGACGGCGGCCGGATCCGGCAGCAGCCGGCGCGGCGGCTTCGGCTCCAGCCATTCGTCGAGGACGAGGGCTGGCGGTATCTCCTCGCGCAGCACGTCGGTCGGGATCTCGACGTAGACGGGGCCGGGCTCGCCCGCATCCCCCATCGCACAGGCCACGGCCTCGTCGAGCTCGCGCACCACCTGCTCCGCGACCCGGAGCGTGCGCGAGCGCCGCGTCACCGGCCGCAGGATGTCGGTGTGCGGAATGTCCTGGAGCGGTCCCATGTTCGCCTGCGGCCGCGGCGGGCAGCCGCCGATCACGAGCACGGGCGCGCGGGCGAGCGAGGCGTTGGCCACGGCCGTCACCGTGTTGGTGACCCCGGGCCCGGCCGTCACCATCGCTACCCCGAGGCTTCCCGTGAGCTCGGCGTGCGCCTGCGCCATGTGCACCGCGGCGCCCTCGTGGCGCACGTCGACGATGCGGATGCCGAGCCGGCCGAGCCAGTCCCAGATCGGCTGGATGTGGCCGCCCTGAAGGCCGAAGATCCGGTCGACGCCGCGGCGTTCGAGGAACTTCGCGACCCACGCCGCAGTGGCGGACTCCGGGGCGCCGAGGTCGGCGGGTCCGGTCGGGCTCATGCTGGCTTTTCCTGTTGCAGCAGTTTCTGGCGCAGAAGCCGGTGCTGGATCTTCCCCGTGGCCGTCCGCGGGATGTCTTCGGCTTCCATCACGCTCACGGAACGCGGCCGCTTGTAGCCGGCGAGCCGCGGCCGGCACCATTCGATAAGTTCCTGCGGGTCCACCGTTGCGCCGGCCGCCGGCACCACCACCGCGTGCACCCGCTCGCCCCATTTCGGGTCGGGAAGGCCGACGACCGCGGCCTCGCGCACGGAGGGATGCGCCGCCACCACCGCCTCGACCTCGGACGGGTAGACGTTCTCACCACCCGAAATGATCATGTTGCTCTTTCGGTCGACGAGCCAGATGAAGCCGTCTTCGTCGCGCCGCGCCATGTCGCCGACCGAGCAGTATCCCTCGCGCAGCGCTTCCGCCGTCTTCTCGGGCGCGTTCCAGTAGCCGTCGAAAAGGTAGGGCGTCCAGGCGAAAAGCTCGCCCACTTCGCCGTCCGGCACTTCGCGGCCGTCTTCGTCGAGCAGTCGCGCCCGGCGGCTTCCGACGCACTCGCGCCCGACCGATCCCAGCTTCTCGAGCTGCTCTTCGGGCTGCAGCATGGTCACCCAGCCCTGTTCGGTCGAACCGTAGAGTTCGAACAGGCCGGAGTTCGGGAACAGCTCCATGACGCCGAGCTTGGTCTCCCGCCGCGCCGGGGCGGAGGAGATCATGAGCCGGCGTACGCGCGAGAGATCGTGTTTCGCCCGCACCTCCGCCGGCAGCTCGAGCATCATCACGTACTGGGTCGGGACGAGCGAGGTGAAGGTGACCCCGCCGGAGGCGAGCGTCGCCAGTACGTGCTCCGGGTCGTAACTCCGCCGGTTGTAGACGAAGCAGCCGCCACCGCAGTAGGCGAGCGACGTGCCGAAATAGAGCGAGTTGGCGTGGCACATGGGCATGACCAGAAGCCCCGTGTCACGCCGGTGGAAACCGAGTTCCACTTCCGTCACGAGCGACAGCAGCGCCGAGGCGCGATGCGAGCGGATCGCGCCCTTGGGACGCCCGGTTGTGCCGGAGGTGTACATGAAGGCCCAGGGGTCGGAGGGCGCGACGGGGACATCGGGCTCGCGGTCGGAGGCGGCCGCGATCAGCTCCTCGTAGGTGCGCAGTCCCGCCGGGGCCGGTTCCCGGCCGAGATGGATCCACCGCCCGGGGTCGACCGGGAGGTCGTCGCGCACCTCCTCGACCCGCCCGAGCAGCACATCCTCGACGATCAGCGCCGCGGCACCGCTGTCCTGCACGATGAAGGCAATCTCCGGGCCGACGAGGCGGAAGTTCACGGGCACCGCCACGAGCCCGGCCTTGGCCGCGGCGGCGTAGATCTCCATCCACTCGACCCGGTTGTATGCCAGCACCGCGACGCGGTCGCCCTTCTGGAGACCGAGGCCGAGGAGCGCGTTCGCGAGCCGGCAGGCGCGGCGGTTCCACTCCGCGAAGGTCATGCTGCGGTCGAGATCCCGCGCGCCGGTGCGATCGGGGAAGATGCGCGCGTGCTGGGCGAGCACCTCGCCGAGGTTCAGCAGTCCCACCGGTGCCTCACCGTGTCTTCCGTACTCGCCGCGGTTCTACCGCCGGCCCGCGCGGCGCGCTAGCCGCTCGCGGGCGCGACGGCTTCCGTCACCTCGCGCGGCAGGCAGCGGTCGGACGGGTCGAAGACGAAGGTGATCTCGGGCCGGATGCGGACCTCGAAGCGGTCGTCCGGTTTCGCGGCGATGCCGCCCGGGGCCTTGACCACGAGCGGCTCGTCGAGGCCGACCTCGAGATAGACGAAGCTCTCGGCGCCGAGACGTTCCACGGTGATGACGGTCCCGGAAAGGCCGGAGCCCTCCCCCGGCGCCAAGAGTTCCAGATCCTCCGGACGCACGCCGAGGGCCCAGTCGCGGCCGGCCGCCGCCTTCGGCGCCCGGCTCCGGGTCTCCACGCGGACATCGCCGATGGTGCGCAGCACCAGATGGCCGTCGCGCTCGCCCGCCGGCTCCGCGGGAAGGAAATTCATGCGCGGCGAGCCGATGAAGCCGGCGACGAAACGGTTCGTCGGCCGGTGGTAGAGCTCGAGCGGCGAGCCGAACTGCTGCACCACACCCGCGTCCAGCACGACGATGCGGTCGGCGAGCGTCATCGCCTCCACCTGGTCGTGGGTCACGTAGATCATGGTGGCATCGAGCGAGCGGTGCAGCTTCGCGATCTCGATCCGCATCTGCACCCTGAGCGCCGCGTCGAGGTTGGAGAGCGGCTCGTCGAAGAGAAACACCTTCGGGCTTCTGACGATGGCACGGCCGATGGCGACGCGCTGGCGCTGGCCGCCCGAGAGCTGGCGCGGCTTTCTGTCCAGGAGATGCTCGATCTGCAGGATGCGTGCCGCCTGCCGCACGCGTTCCTCGATGCTCTTCGGGTCGTTCTTCGCGAGCTTCAGCCCGAAGGCCATGTTGTCGAACACGCTCATGTGCGGATAGAGCGCGTAGGACTGGAACACCATGGCGATGCCGCGCTCCCAGGGCGGCAGTTCGGTGACGTCCTCGCCGCCGATCCGGATCGTCCCCGAGGTCACGTCCTCGAGCCCGGCGACGAGCCGCAGCAGCGTGGACTTGCCGCAGCCCGAGGGCCCGACGAAGACGACGAACTCGTTGGGCCGGATGTCGAGATCCACACCCTTGATCACCTCGACCCGGCCGAAGCTCTTGATCACACCTTCGAGCTGGACCTGCGTCATCGGCTCACTCCCCGTCTCCGCCGTCCGCGACCGCCGCCGACCAGGGCGGCAGCACCAGCCGGCCGCGGTCGATCGAGGCACCTTCCTGCTCCCAGAGGATCCGCGCCGCGGGCACGTCCGTCACGATGCGCTCCTCTCCGCCCATGTTGAACGCGCACAACAGCGAGCGCCCGGCGTGGCTGCGCGTGAACAGCAGCAACGGCTCCGGCACGTCGGCGAAGCGGATGTCGCCGAGCTGCAGCGCCGGCTGGGACTTCCGGAAGGCGAGGAACGCACGCAGCCGCTCGAAGGTGGAGCCCTGCACCCCCACCTGCCGGTCGGCGGCACGGGCGCGGTGCGGCTCGAAGAAGCGCAGCCACGGCGTGCCCGTCGTGAAGCCGCCGTGCGGAGCGTCCGCCTGCCAGGGCATGGGCGTGCGGCAGCCGTCGCGACCGCGGATCGCCGGAAAGAAGGTGATGCCGAACGGATCCCGGAGATCCTCGAAGGCGAGTTCGGCCTCTTCGAGCCCGAGCTCGTCGCCCTGGTAGAGACAGGGCGTGCCGCGCAGGCAGCAGAGCAGCACGGGCAGCAGTGCGCGCGCCGCATCGGGCGGATCGGCGAGCCCGAGCCGGCTCGGCCCGCGGACCACGTCGTGGTTGGAGAACGACCAGGAGATCCAGCCGCCGTCGAGATGCGCCCACATGTGCTCGACCGCGCGGCGCACCTTCGCCGCGGTGATCGGGCCGATCAGCAGCTCGAAGCCGTAGGCGAGGTCGAGGCCGCCGCCCGTGGTGTGACCGGCGATGCGCTCGACCGCGCGGTCGCCGGTGATTTCGCCGAGCAGCACCTTGGCGCCGTACTCGTGCGAGAGCCGCCAGAGCGGCTTGAGGAAGAGGTCGTTGAGCTCCGGCCGGGCCTTGTTCCACTTCTGGAGCTGCATGCCGTAGGGGGAACCGGGCGCGGCGCCGAGGGCCACGGAGCCGGGCGGGCGCGGCGGATTGTTCCGGAGCTTCGGGTCGTGCACGCCGAACTCGATCGCGTCGATGCGGAACCCGTCGACGCCGCGCTCGAGCCAGAAGCGCGCAACATCGAGCAGAGCGCGGATCACCTGCGGCTCGTGGAAGTTGAGATCCGGCTGCTCCTTGAGGAAATTGTGCAGATAGTACTGCTGCCGGCGGGGCTCCCACTCCCAGGCGACGCCACCGAAGATCGAGATCCAGTTGTTGGGGGGCATGCCGTCGGGCTTCGCATCCGCCCAGACGTACCAGTCCGCCTTCGGATTGTCGCGGCTCTCGCGGCTTTCGAGAAACCAGGGATGACGGTTCGAGGTGTGGGAGGGCACGAGGTCGACCAGGACCCGCAGCCCGAGGTCGTGCGCACGGGCGAGCAGCGCGTCGAAATCGGCAAGAGTGCCGAACATCGGATCGACGTCGCAATAGTCCTCGACGTCGTAGCCGTAGTCCTTCATCGGGCTCCGGTAGAACGGCGAGATCCAGACGGCATCGACGCCGAGCCGGGCGAGGTGGTCGAGGCGGGCGGCAATCCCGGGGAGATCGCCGATGCCGTCGCCGTTCGAGTCGAAGAAGCTGCGCGGCCAGATCTGGTACAGCACGGCCGACCGCCACCACGGGTCCGGGCGCGGAGGGACCTTCGGCGTGCGGTGGCGAACGGCGCCTCTCGCCATGCTCAGCCCTTCACAGCGCCGGCGGTGAGGCCGGAGACGATGCGCCGCTGGAAGATCAGGACCAGCACCACGAGCGGGACGGTGACGATCACCGAGGCGGCCATGATGTTGCCCCAGGGGAGCTCGTAGGCACTCGCCCCGGAGATGAGCGCGATCGCGACCGGCACGGTGCGCATTTCGGAGGACAGCGTGAAGGTGAGGGCGAAGAGGAACTCGTTCCAGGCGGCGATGAAGGCGAGCAGGCCCGTGGTCACCAGCGCCGGGCCCATGAGCGGCAGGAAGATCTTCACCACCACCACATGCGGCCGGGCGCCGTCGACGAGCGCCGCCTCCTCGAGCTCCTTGGGCAGCTCGCGCATGAAGGTCGTGAGCACCCACACCGTGAAGGGCAGGGTGAAGATCATGTAGGAAAGCGTGAGGGCCGGCAGGCTGTTGTAGAGGCCGAGTGCGCGGATCAGCTCGAACATGCCGGAGAGCACGGCGATCTGCGGGAACATCGAGACGCCGAGGATGGTGAACAGGAGCGGCATGCGGCCCGCGAACTGCACCCGCCCGAGCGCCCAGGCGGCGGCGACGGCGAGCGCGAGCGAGACGACGACCGTCGAGACGGCGACGACGATCGAATTGAGGATGTTGCGGCCGAAGGGCTGCTCGCGGAAGACGGCGACGTAGTTGTCCCACGCCGGACTGGTCGGGATCAGGGCGGTGGAGAACAGGTCGCTTCCGGTCCGGAGCGAGGACACGATCGCCCAGTAGAACGGGAAGACGGTGTAGAGGACGATCACCGCGAGCAGGAGGTAGAAGGCGGTCCGGGCCGCGAGGCGCCTGACCCGCCGCGGCGCGTACGCCGTCAGGTAACGGACGAGGCCGACCGCGACGAGATACGGCAGGAGCCAGGCCGGCGCGAAGGCGAGCAGCACGAGCGCCAGCGTCACGAGCACCGGGAGGGCGAGGTGCCAGGCGGTCATGCGGCTTCCTCCCGGCCGACCCGCAGGGTGACGAGGTAGACGACCGTGAACAGCGCGATGATGGCGAAGAGCAGCGTCGCGGCCGCCGAGCCGTAGCCGACGTCCTGGAAGTCGACGAGCTGCTGGCGGGCGTAGACCGACATCGACATGGTGCCGCGGTTGTTGCCGGTCATGACGTAGATGAGATCGAAGATGCGGAGCGCATCGAGCGTGCGGAAGATGATCGCCACCGCGAGCGCCGGCTTCAGAAGCGGCAGGGTCACGCGGAAGAACACCTTCACCGGGTGGACGCCGTCGACGCGGGCCGCTTCGTAGATGTCCTGCGGGATCATCTGCAGGCCGGCGAGGATCAGCAGCGCCATGAAAGGTGTGGTCTTCCACACGTCGACGGCGATCACCGCCGCCATGGCGGTATCGGGCGAGGCGATCCAGGCGATCGGCTGCGCGATCAGGCCGAGCGCGAGCAGCACCTCGTTGACGATGCCGAAGACGTCGTTGAACATCCACGCCCACATCTTGGCCGAGACGACGGTCGGGATCGCCCAGGGGATCAGCACCGCCGCGCGCAGCAGGCCGCGGCCGCGGAAGTGGGCATCGAGGGCGAGCGCGATGCCGAGCCCGAGCAGGGTCTCGAGCGACACCGAGACGACGGTGAAGAAGACGGTGTTGCGCACCGCCTGCCACCAGTCGGGATCGGTCAGCAGGAAGCCGTAGTTGAGAAGGCCGACGAACTCGTAGTTCCCGAGATCGGCGAGATTCGCATTCGTGAAGCCGAACCAGATGGTGCGCGCAAGCGGCCAGCCCGCCACCAGCACGAGCACCACGAGCATAGGCGCGAGGAACAGCCAGGCCGCCCGCACCCGCTGCCGGGTGAGGGCGGACCGGCGTTCCGCCGCCGGCTGCAGGGCGGCCATACCGGATGCGCCGGCTGCCGCGCTCCGCGCGGACGGACGGGCCGTCGCCACCGGCTGCGGCCTTCTACCAGGGGCCGCCGCGCGAGAGGCGTTCGAGCTTGCGCTCCAGCTGGGCGAGCGCGGTCTGCGCGTCGCTGCGGCCGCTCAGCACGTCGTGCACCGCGTTGTAGAACTCCGCGCTCACCTGGTTGTACTTCGCACCGGTGACGCGCGAGGGCCGCGCCACGGCGTTGACGAAGGTGTCGTAGAGCGAGCCGAAGAAGGGCACCGCCGCCAGCACCTCCTCGTCGCGGTAGAGGGCGTCGATGGTCGGGTTGTAGGAGCCCTTGATGGCGCGGCGCTTCTGCTCCTCGTAGGAGGTCAGGTAGCGCACGAGGTCCGCCGCGACTTCCGGGTTCTCGCTGTACTTCGAGACCGCGAGCTGCCAGCCGCCGAGCGTGCCGGTATGTTTGCCGTCGGGGCCGCCCTTCGGCAGGGCTGCCGTACCGACCTTGCCGCGGATCGGGCTGTCCTCGGCCTGGGAGAGCGCCCAGGCGTAGGGCCAGTTGCGCATGAACACGGCGTTGCCGGACTGGAAGACGCCGCGGCTCTCTTCCTCCATGTAGCTGAGCACGCCCTCGGGCGCGACGGTGCCGACGGTGGAAGCGGCCCAGGTCAGCGCTTCCGCGGCCTTCGCGTTATTGACCGTCACCTTGCCGTCGGCATCGACGATGGTGCCGCCGCGGAAGCTGTCGATCCACTCGAGCGCGTCGCAGGTGAGGCCCTCGTAGGCGGCCGCCTGGTAGACGAAGCCCCACATGCGGTCGTTGCCGGCCTCGCGCTCCTTTTCCATGATCAGGCGGGCCGTCTCTTCGAGCTCCTGCCAGGTCTGCGGCACGGGCCGGCCGTACTTCTCGAGCAGGTCCTTGCGGTAGTAGAGGATGCCGGCGTCCGTGAACCACGGCATGGCGACGAAGCGGCCGCCCACCGTGTTGTTCTCGACGATGGCCGGGAAGTGCTGGTCGATCTCCTCCTTCGGGATGTACTCCGAAAGGTCGACGAAGTGATTCGCGAGGATGCCGGGCCAGATGACGTCGATCTGGAAGACGTCGATGTCGGAGGAGCCGGCGGCGAGGATCTGCTGGTAGAGCGCGAGGCGCTCGGTGGCGGAGTTCGGGGTCGAGACGACGGTGACCTCGTTGCCGGTCTTCGCCGCCCAGGCTTCGGCGCCCTCCCGGCAGAGTTCGAGCTCGAGACCGACGGCGCCGCAGGAGATGGCGACCGTCGCCGCCTGCGTGTCCGTGGCCGCCGTCAGCAACGCTCCGGCACAGAGCAGCGTGCGCAGCAGTCCCCGCATGGTTCCCTCCCTTTATGGTCGAATCGTGGCCCCGGGACAGTGCACCGCAGGAGGAGCCGCGAATCAAGCCCGAATCACCGGTAATCGGCTCAGGCGGCGAGCGACCCGTCCGAAGCCTCGCCGAAGTCCGCCGGCAGCCGGAGGCTGCGCCGCCCGTCCTCGGCACCCGGCGGGACCCCGGTCGCGAGCGTCGCCGCGACGTGGCGCAACACAGCGCCCGGCCGCCCGTCGGGCGCGTCGAGGAAGTAGCTGTGGCCGAGGCGGTCGTAGCGGTTGTTGACCTCGTCGCAGTCGACCGCGAACACGTTGCGCGGCGTGCGCTCCGGGTTCTCGGGGCCGGTGTGGCCGAGGCGGCGGCTCACGATCCGGTTCGCGACATTCGCGACCTTGCTCGAGCGCAGCGCGAAATCGTCGGCGGCGTGGTAGACGACGACGTTGCGCGCCGCCCGGGTGATCGCGAAGCCCGGGCGTCCGGGCTCGAGCGTCTCGTTGGCGACGTCGGCCGCCACCATGAAGATCGAGCGGAAGAGCGCCGGCACCGCACCCCGCGTCTCGGCCCAGCGGCCGAGCGCGGCGCGCAGCAGGCGGTTGCCCATGGAGTGGGCGAGGACGTTCACGTGCTTGAGGCACTGGGTGTTGCCGGCATCGCGGTCGGCGAGGAACTTGCCGATGGCGCGGGCGAAGGCGAAGCCGCTCGCCTCCGCCGCGTCCTGGTCGTCGAAATAGTCGAGCGCGAGGCCGAAATCGTCGTCGCAGGGCCAGATCACCGGCACCACCTCGACCTCCGGGCCGAGCAGCCGGTCGAGCCCCGCCTGCAGGCGGACCGCCGCCGGGAAGGCCGAGGGCTCGGGCTGGACGTTGAAGCCGTGCACGAACAGCAGCACCTGCCGGCGCGGGCTCTGCCGCAGGCGCGCGAAGAAGGCGCGGGCGCCGAGCTCGACATAGTGATTTTCGGCGAACCGCTCGCAGAAGAAGAGGGACGCGCGGGGCTCGTTGTCGGCGAGGTCGAAGTGCACCCGCCGCCCCGGTGAGGAACGCGGGCCTTCGGCGAGCGCGCGGTTGGTGACGAAGAGCACGTCGGGTCTCCGGGCCGAATGTCCTGTGTTAGGTTTATCATCCTATGATGGTTGATGCAACCGCCTGCCCGGGGGCTTGCAGCCGGCCCGGTTCCGGGCGAACTGGCAGCGCCAGCCCGGGAGGTCCCGCGGTGAACATCCTCCTCGTCACGGCCGACCAGTGGCGCGCCGAGTGCCTTTCAGCGCTGGGCCACCCCTGCGTGCGGACCCCGAACCTCGACCGTCTCGCGCGCGACGGCGTGCTGTTCGCGAACCACTGGAGCCAGGCGACCCCCTGCGGGCCGTCGCGGGCGTCGCTGCTCACCGGCATGTACGCCTTCAATCACCGCTCGATCGCGAACGGCGCGCCGCTCGACCGCCGGCACCGGACGGTGGCGCAGATGCTGGGCGGGCTCGGCTACGACTGCGTGCTGTTCGGCTACACGGACACGAGCGCCGATCCCCGCGGCCTGACGCCCGACGATCCGCGGCTGCGCACCTACGAGGGCGTCGCGCCGGGCTTCCGGGCCGAACTGCTGCTGCCCGAGGACGCCGGGCCGTGGCTCGCGCATCTCGCCGAACGCGGCTACGGCAGCCACACGATCGACGCGCTCTACGACAGGCCGCCGCTCGGGCCGGCACCCTGGCGCGCGGAGGACAGCGAGACGGCCTTCCTCACGGACGCCTTCCTCGCCTGGCTGGAACGCCGGCCCGCGGAACCGTGGTTCGCGCACATCTCCTGGATCAAGCCGCATCCGCCCTGGCTCGCGGCCGAACCCTGGCACGGTCTCGTCGACCGCGCGCGGGTGCCGCCGCCGGTCGCCTGCCCGGGACCGGCGCATCCCTGGCTCGAGGCCCACGCGCGGGTCGGCTACGACGGCTGGCCCGGCCGCCACGTCGGGCAGCCCCGGCGGCTCGATCCCGCGCTGCTGCGGGAGGTGCGGGCGGTCTACTACGGCCTCGTCTCGGAGATCGACCATCACCTCGGCCGCGTGCTCGGCGCACTCGCCCGGCGCGACCTTCTGGACCGCACCCTCGTCGTGGTGACGAGCGACCACGGCGAGATGCTCGGCGACCACGGCATGCTCGGCAAGTCGGGGTTCTTTCCACAGGCCTTCCGGGTCCCGCTCGTCGTCCGCGACCCGCGCGCCGGGCGGGCGAGAAACGTTGTCGTGCAGGACTTTACCGAACATGTCGACATCGTGCCGACGCTCGTCGAAGCGGCCGGCGGCGAGGTTCTGCTCCAATGCGACGGACATCCGCTGTCGGCACACCTTACAGGTGAACATCCGCGGCGCTGGCGCGAGGCGGCCGTCTGCGAGCACCATTTCGCGGATCCGGCGAACCCGGCCTACGAGCGCATCCTCGGCCTCGACGGGGACGCCTGCGGGCTGATCGTGCGGGTCGACCGGGAGCGGGCGTATGTGCACTTCTCCGGTCTGCCGCCGCTCCTCTTCGACCTGCGCCGCGACCCGGACTGGTGCACCGATCTCGCCGGCGACCCCGCGTATCTCGGTGACCGTCTCGCCTGCGCCGAGGCGCTCCTGTCCTTCCGCATGCGGAAGGGGGAGCGGCGCCTCAGCGGCGTGCGGCTGACGCCTTCGGGGCCGGTCGGCCGCTTCGATCCCCTCTAGGCGAGGGTGCCGGAGCCGGCGTCTTGTCGGGGTGGCGGCAGATGTCGGCGACGGGGCAGCGCCAGCATTCGGGCCGGCGCGCCTTGCAGGTGTAGCGGCCGAGCAGGATCAGCCAGTGGTGGGCGCCCCGCCGGTAGCGCTCGGGAACGACGCGGGCGAGCGTCTCCTCGACCTCGCGCGGCGTCCGCCCGGGAGCGAGCCCGGTCCGGTTGCAGACGCGGAAGACGTGGGTATCGACGGCGATCGTCGGCTCACCGAACGCCTCGTTGAGGACGACGTTCGCGGTCTTGCGCCCGACACCCGGCAGCGCCTCGAGCGCCTCGCGCGAACGCGGCACCTCGCCGCCGTGGCGTTCGAGCAGGATCCGCGACAGCGCCACGAGATTCTTCGCCTTGTTGCGGTAGAGACCGAGGGTGCGGATGATCTCGGCGATGCGCTCTTCGCCGAGCGCGACCATCTCCTTCGGCGTGCGCGCATGCCGGAAGAGCTCGCGCGTGGCCCGGTTGACGCCGGCATCGGTCGACTGCGCCGAGAGCACGACGGCGACGAGCAGCGTGAAGGGGTCGTGGTAGCGCAGTTCGGTCGCGGGCTGCGGGTTCGCCGCCGCGAGCCTCGCGAAGAAGCGCTCGACCTCGTCCGGCGACAGCGCGCAGGAGCCGCGATCCCGCGGTGCCGGCGGATGCGGTTCACGTTTCGGCGTGGCCATGCCCTGCTCCCTTGGCGGGCCGTCCTGTAGCGGTATATTCGCGACTGCTGCAAGGACGGGTCAGGACGCGATGGCAGGAGCGTCCCGAATGAACGAGCCCTTCGAGGCGGTGCTCTATCCCAATCCGCCGCTCGGCGATCGCGGCTACGCGGTCTTCATGGCGGCTGCCGCCGCCGTCACCGCGACGGTCGGCGGGCTCTTCGTCTCGATGGGTGCCTGGCCGGTCGGCGGCTTCTTCGGCCTCGATCTCCTCCTGCTGTGGATCGCGTTCCGCGCGGCCCGCCGCAACGCGCGGCGCTACGAATGGGTGCGGGTCGACCGCAGCGACGTGCGCGTGCGGCGTGTCGGCCCCGACGGCCGCGCCGCCGAATGGCGGTTCGAGCCCTGCTGGGTGCGCGTCCATTTCGACGAGCCACCGACACCCCACAGCCTCGTCGTCCTCGCCTCCCACGGCCGCCGGATCGCCCTCGGCGGCTTCCTGACCCCGGAAGAGCGGCGCGAGTTCGCCTCGGCCCTTCGTGCCGCCATCGAACGGGTGCGCCACCCGGCCTTCTGACCCGCGCGGCGGCGCGCCCCGGTCGCGGGTCCGCTCCACGCTTCCGACGCGCCCGTATCGTCGCGGCGGGCATCCTCCGAGCGAACTCCGGGTTGCGTCCCCCGGGCTGACAGTCCGCACCACATCGCCCGGCCCGGCGGCCATGTCCCGCCGGCATCCGGCCACGCGCCCGTGTCGTCGCCATACCCGAAGACGCAGCAGATCTCCTCGAAGTCCTGTCGATTCGAGAATGTTCTCTTTGCCGTTGCACGATCTGGACGATCCCGACACTGTCGACGGCAGGTTGCGCCCTGCAGGGAATCATCCTAGGCTACTGGCATAGTCCTTGCGGCGTCTGCGGTGAACGCTCCGGGCGGAAGTTCACCACCAAGGGACTGCAGGGCGAAGAGACGCATGCCGGAAGAGAACGAGTTCGTGAAGATTGTGCGAGAGGCGCCGAACAGCCGGTCTTCATTGCCGATCAGCAAACTTCGCGGCGTGCCGCAGCGTACCAGAGTAGCGCTCAAGGCCAAGCGGATCACCAGTTGCGGGCAACTGCTGCACGCCGCGGGCCGGGCCGAGATGCGCGCGAGGCTCGCGGAAGCGACCGGCATCGATCCGGAGCTGCTCACCACCCTCGTGCAGCGCGCCGACATGACCCGGGTGAGCGGCATCGGCGCGATCTTCGGCCTCATGCTCGAGGATCTCGGCATCCGCGACATCCAGACCCTGGCGGCGCAGGATCCCGAGGCGCTGCACCAGAAACTCCGCGAGTACAATCAGCGGGTGCGCCTCGCGCGCCGTTCGCCCACGCCCGAGGAAGTCGCCGACTGGGTGGCCCAGGCGCGCCGGCTCGAGCCCCTCGTCACCTACTAGGCAGGCTCGAGCCCGAGCACCTGTGCCATCGTGTAGAACCCGGGCGGCCGCCCCACGAGCCAGCGGGCGGCCCGCATCGCCCCGCGCGCGTAGATGCGTCGGTCGGAGGCGCGATGCGTCACCTCGATGCGCTCGCCCGGCCCGGCGAAGATCACCGTGTGGTCGCCCACCACGTCGCCACCGCGCAGGACCGCGAAGCCGATGCCGCCCTCGGCCCGCGGCCCCGTGAGCCCGTGGCGCGCGAACACCGCCGCAGCGTCGAAATCGACGCCACGACCCCGGGCGGCGGCCCGGCCGAGCGCGAGCGCCGTGCCCGATGGCGCATCGACCTTGTGGCGGTGGTGCATCTCGAGGACCTCGATGTCGAAACCGGCATCGAGGCTGCGGGCGAGCCGTTCGACCAGGGCGAGGAGCAGATTGACGCCCTGGCTCATGTTGGGCGCCTGGAGGATCGGGATCCGCTCCGCCAGCGCGCGCAGCCGCGCTTCCTGTTCCGGCGAGAAGCCGGTCGTCCCGACGACATGCGCGCAGCCGGCGGCGGCGCAGAGGGCCGCATGTTCGAGGGTCGCCTCGGGGGTGGAGAATTCGACGACCACATCGGAGCTGCGGGCGAGCGCGGCGAAATCGTCGCTGCAGGGGAGGCCGACCGGCTCCCGGCCGGCGAGCAGGCCGAGATCCTGTCCGACCGCCGGATGCCCCGGCCGCTCGCAGCCGCCCGCGAGCACGAGCCCGGGGGTGTCGAGCACCTCCTGCAGATTGATCCGGCCCATCCGTCCGGCACAGCCGGCGATCGCCACGCGCACCATTGCACGGCCTCCCGCTGGGACGTGGCGCAGAAAGGCGAGAGCCCGCCGGCTGTCAACCCTCGGCCCCGGCGCCGCCGGCTTCAGCGCATGGTGACGTAGGTCCCGGGCGCGGGGCAGAGCGGAGGCAGCCCGGCGTCGGGTGCGCCCATGGCGGGCGGCGGCACCGGCTCGCCGCTGCGCGCCGCGAGCCACTCCGCCCAGGCGGGCCACCAGGAACCCTCGCGCAGCTCCGCCATGGCCGGCCACTGGTCCGGCGGAATGTAGGGCTCGTCGTCGGGCATGGTGCGGATGTGGAAGTGCCGCCGCGGCTCGCCGGGCGGCGAGACGATGCCGCGGTTGTGGCCGGCGGCGGCGAGCACGAAGGTGAGCTCGGTGTCGGTCAGCAGGCGGATCTTGTAGACCGACTGCCAGGGCGCGATGTGGTCGCGCTCGGTGCCGACGGCGAAGATCGGCACGCGGATGTCGGTGAGTGCCACGGGCCGCCCCTCGACCGCGTAACGGCCCCGCGACAGCCGGTTCTCGAGGAACAGGTGGCGGAGATATTCGGCATGCATGCGCGCCGGCATGCGCGTCGCGTCGCGGCTCCAGGCGTCGAGGTCCGCGAGCTCGGGCCGTTCACCCAGCATGTATTGGCGGATGATGCGCGACCAGATCAGGTCGCGCGAGCGCAGGAGCCGGAACGAGCCCGCCATCTGCCAGGTGTCGAGGTAGCCCTGGTCCCACATCAGATCCTCGAGCCAGGCGAGCTGCGATTCGTCGATGAAGAGCATGAGCTCGCCGGCCTCGCTGAAATCGGTCTGGGCGGCGAACAGGGTGAGGGTGGCGAGCCGCTCGTCGCGGTCCCGCGCCATGGCGGCGGCGGCGATGGCGAGCAGCGTGCCGCCGATGCAGTAGCCGACGGCATGCACGCGGCGCTCGGGCAGGATCCGGCCGATGGCGTCGAGCGCCGCCATCGGTCCGAGCCGGCGGTAGTCGTCGAAGGAGATGTCGCGGTCCTCGGGGCCCGGATTGCGCCACGAGATCATGAACACCGTGAAGCCCCGGTCGACGAGCCAGCGCACGAGCGAATTGTGCGGCGAGAGATCGAGGATATAGTATTTCATGATCCAGGCCGGCACGATCAGCACCGGCTCCGGCCGAACCTCCGGCGTCGTCGGCTCGTACTGGATCAGCTCGATCAGGTGGTTGCGGTAGACGACCTTGCCCGGCGTGACCGCGACCTCGTGGCCCGGGCGGAACTTTTCGGTGCCCACCGGGGGCTGACCCGTGAACTGGCGATAGAGGTCCTCCACCCAGTACGACCAGCCGCGCAGGAAGTTGAGCCCGCCTTCGGCGACGGTGCGACGGATCACCTCCGGGTTGGTCCAGGGGAAGTTGGTCGGTGCGAACAGGTCCAGGTCCTGGCGGGTGAGGAAGTTGACCTGCCGGCAGTGCTGGCGGGTGACGCCGCGCACCTCGCAGGTGGCGTCGTCCCAGAAGCGCTCGAGGGCGAGCTGCGCCTGCGCGAGAAAGGCAAAGGGCAGGCGCTGCCAGTCTTCCCCGAGAAAGCGGCGGTCGTCCGGCTCGGCGGCGAACGGTGCCGGCTCGTCGTTTCCCGCTGCCCGACGCAGCGCCCAGGTCCACAGCCTGGCGGCATCCAGAGCGGCCCTACCGGCGAGCGCCGCCTGGCGACCGGGCGCGTTCGCCATGTGCAGAAGCCAGTCGAGCCGGGCGAGGGCGACGGCCATCGGTGACACGCCGAGCGTGGCCCGCGCCTGGAGCGCGTGCAGCAGACGGTCGAAATGTTCGAGGGTCGAGGCCAGCGGCGGCGGAGGCGGCCCGGCCTCCGCTTCCGATGTCGGGGGGACGGCCCGATCCGCCGTCGGCCGCGATCGGTGCCCATGGGCCACATCGGCACGTTTCCCCATCCGGTTCGCGCGTTCCGCCATCTCTGCACTCCCCCGCATTCGACAGTCAGATGGGGGCCGGCAGCGGCCGTCGGCCAGTCGGGCGCGACGTCGCGGGATCCGTGCCGTCACAGGAACAGCAGCAGCGCCCCGGCCAGCACCAGTGCGGCCGTCCACAGAAGGTCGAGGTTGATCCAGGCTGTCCGCAGGATCGCCACGCCGACGAAGCGGTAGACCACGAAGGCGACGGCACCGGTCACCGCCAGCATCACGGCCGTGTGCAGCAGCACGGCGAGGAGCGCGAGCGCCGTCGAGGCCGCGAACGGGTTGCCGAGTGCGAGCGTGCCATCCGTGAAGCAGATCGGCACCAGCGCCGGGATCAGCATGAGGCCGGCGCCGTGGGCGGTGGCCATCAGGAACGACCAGGCGGCGAGGCCCAGCCACCCGACGGTCATGCCGAAGCGCACGCGGTGGCGCGAGCCCCGCCACCAGTGCCAGACGGCCCAGCCGATCAGCACCAGCCCGGCGAGGCGGCGCAGCCAGTGCAGCTCGACGACGAGGCCAAGCAGCAGAAAGGCGGCAACGGCGACGACAATGGCCGCCGCGTGGCCGAGGGCGATGGGCAGCAGCGCGATCGCGACCACGCGGCCGCTGCCGCGGTGCAGGCCGAGGGCGACCGCGAACAGCCAGCCCATGGCCGGGTTGATGCCGTGGAAGGCGCCGAGACCGGCGACCACGAGCCAGGGCCAGAGATCGGCCACCGGGCGCGCGGCCGCCGGCTAGCGGAACGGGATCCGTCTACGGATAGCAGTAGGAATCCGAGGACGCGTCACCGCCCTGCAGGCGCACCTGGTGCGGCCGGTGCGGTCCGGGCCATTCGAGGAAGAAGCGTTCGTCGAAGCGCAGGCCACCGTTCGGGTCGGCATCCAGCTTCACCATCCAGCCCTCGATGCCGTCGGGATAGAACTGCGGGTCGACGGCGCCGTAGAGCGAGTTGGTGAAGTAGATGCGCCGGCCGTCGCGGCTCACCTCCACCATCTGCGGGCCGCCGTTGAGCGGCTTGTCGGGCTTCGCCGGATGTGCCGCGCGCGAGACGATGCCGCCGATGCGCACCTTGCCCGTGAGCTTCGGGTCGAAGGGATCGGAGACGTCGTACTGCAGGAAGTCGCCCGTTCCCCAGCAGGAGATGTAGAGGAAGCGGTCGTCGACGGAGAGGTCGATGTCGGTGACCAGCGGCGGCACCGCGCCGAAGCCCTTGAGCACCGGCGGCAGCAGCTCCGGGTCCGCCGGCTCCGCCGGGATGGTGATGATCTTCTTCACCGCCCAGCGGTCGCCGTCGCGGTACCAGGTCCAGATCGACGAGGAGAGATCCTCGAGGCTGAGCACGCAGTTGACGAAGCCGTAGGCCCTGGTCGGGTCGTGCGCCGGCCGCAGCTCGAACACGAGCTGGTACTTGTCGCCGAAGTCGATCTCCTGCACGTGGCGGCGGCGGTGCAGATCCCAGAAGTGCAGCCGGCGGCCGTACTTCGCGCCGAGGATGAGCTCGGGGATCAGCCCGTCCTCGACCATGTCGGGCGTGCCCCATTCGCTCGTCACCATGGTGTCGTGGCCGAGGTGCCACCAGAAATCGTAGGCGAAGTACTGCGGGCCGCGGTCGATCTCCCAGCGCCCCAGCACCTCGAAGGACTCGTGGTCCATGAGGAACACGCCGCCCGGCCCCTTGCCGTCGCCGTTGCCGAGCGCCGAGACGTAGATGCCCTCCGGGCCGCAGTGCACCGTGTGCGGCCGCGAGTAGCCGGCGCGCTCGGCGATCTCTTCGGGCTCGACGGTGTGCACCAAGGCCGGCTTCGCCGGATCCGGCTTCGTGTCCAGAAGGTAGATGCGCGAGGAGCGCAGGCCCGGCACGACCAGATAGCGGCGCTCCACGTGCGGGTGCGGTGCGTTCGGGCAGAGATGCGAGCTGCAGGCGTTCCAGCCGAAGTGGTGGAGCTCGTCACCGACGTTCGGCATCTCCGTCCGGTGCACGATCTGCGCATAGGTGGCCGAGGCCGGATCGACGTCGACGACCGCGAGCGCGTCCGGCACCTGACGGTTCGGATCGAAGGAGACGACGTAGGCGAGCTTCTCCGGTGGGGCCTTCATCGCCAGCCTGGGGGCGGGATAGAAGGTGGGATCGGGTTTCCAGCTGGTCGCCATGGCCCGTGCCTCCGCTTCGTTCTGGTTGGTAGGGTCGCGAATCGCCCGCATTATGCGCGTGCGAAACCGCACCGTCTAGACGGATCGTGCCGCATGGTCCAGTGAACGAGGCGCCAGGCGAAGTCCTCAACAGGCGGGGAGAAACAGTCATGCCCATTCGACCGAGGCGGAGTGTGCTCTACATGCCCGGATCCAACAGCCGGGCGCAGGAAAAGGCGAAGACGCTGGCGGTCGACGGTGTCATTCTCGATCTCGAGGATGCCACGGCGCCGGACCGCAAGGAGGAGGCCCGCGACATCATCCGCGCGACCCTCGCGAAGCGCGCGGAGTACGGCGGGCGGGAACTGATTGTCCGGGTCAACGGGCTCGACACGCCCTGGGGCTACGGCGATCTCGTCGCCATGGCGAATGCCGGGGCCGATGCGATCCTGCTGCCCAAGGTCGACAGCGCGGACGTCGTCCGTCGCTCCGTCGCCGTCCTCGAAGCCAACGGCGCCCCGGACAGCCTCGCCGTCTGGTGCATGCTGGAGACGGCGCGCGGCGTGCTGCACGCCGAGGAGATCGCGGACTCCCACCCGCGCGTCGCCTGCTTCGTCATGGGCACCTCGGATCTGGCTCGCGAACTGAACTGCGCCCATACGCCGCTCAGGCTGCCGATGCTGACCTCGCTCGGCCTCTGCCTGCTGGCGGCGCGGGCGGCGGGGCTCGCCATCCTCGACGGCGTCTATCTCGACCTCGAGGACACGGAGGGCTTCGAGGCCTCCTGCGTGCAGGGGCGGGAACTCGGGTTCGACGGCAAGACGCTCATCCACCCGAAGCAGATCGACGCCGCCAACCGCGCCTTCGCCCCCTCTGAGGAGGAGGTCGCCCGCTCCCGGAAGATCATCGAGGCGTGGAACGCCGCGAAGGCCGAGGGGAAGGGTGTGGTCGTGGTCGACGGCCGGCTCGTCGAGAACCTCCACGTGGCCATGGCCGAGCGCACGCTGGCGCTCCACCAGGCGATCCGGGCGATGCACGGCGCGGGTGGCTGAGATGCGGGCGGCCCGGGCGGCGGCAGCCGCAGCGATCCTGGCCGGAAGCACTGGCTCTGCGAGCGCCGCCACCTGGGCCGAACTCGCGCCGCTGTTCGCGGAGCACTGCACCGTCTGCCACAGCGGCGACAGCGCGCCGCTGGGTCTCCGGCTCGACAGCCTCGAAGGGGTGCTCGCCGGCAGCGAGAACGGGCCGCTCGTCGTGGCGGGCGACCCGGAGGCGAGCGAGCTCGTCCGCCGGCTCAGGGGAACCTCCGAGCCGCGCATGCCGCTCACCGGGCCGCCCTGGCTCGACGAAGCCGACATCGCCCGCATCGAACGGTGGATCGCGGAGGGCATGCCGGCGGGCGCAAAGACGGCCGACACCGCGGAGGCCGGAGCGGCACCCGCGCGTCCCGCGCCACCCGGACCGGGCGAACCGGTCCTGTTCTCCCACGTGGAGCCGATCCTCCTCGCGCGCTGCGTGAAATGCCACCGCCGTGCCGACGGCTACCAGCCGCCGGAAGGCCTCGTTCTGGCGACATACGCCGATGTGCTCGCCGGCGGGGAAAGGGTGGTGGTCGTCCCGGGCAGACCGTTGCACTCCGAGCTGATCCGGCGCGTCCGCGGGCTCTCGCAGCCGCGCATGCCCTTCGACGGTCCGCCGTGGCTGGACGAGGAGGAGATCGCCCTGCTCGGGCGCTGGATCGCCGACGGTGCGCGCGACGCCGAAGGCCGGCCGGCGCCGGTACCTGCAGGTCGGGAGGTCCGCTACCGTGGCATCCTCACCCAGCGCTGGGCGGTGGACGGCGCGGAGGTCGTGGTCGACGGCGCGACGCGCATGCGGAAACTCCCGGCCGTCGGCGAACCCGCCGAGATCCGCGGTGTCGTCCTGCCCGACGGGCGCGTGCGCGCCACGCGTATCCGCCGCCGCTGAGGCCGCGGGTGCCGCCGCGCGATCCCGCCTGGCCGGCCCGCTTCGCCGGGCACGACTGGCCGAGGACGCCGAAGGCGGCGCGCGAGCTCCAGGACGCCCTGCGCGGGCACGTGGTCCTGCGCGACGAGACCGGCCCGATCACCACGGTCTGCGGCATCGACGTACACTACGCGCCGAAGCGCAGGCTCACCTGGGCGGCGGCCGCACTGCTGACGTTCCGCGGACTGCGGCTCGAGCTGAGCGCGCTGGCGGCGGCACCCACCGACTTCCCCTACGTGCCGGGTCTGCTCAGCTTCCGCGAGACACCGGCGGTCCTGCGCGCCCTGACCCTGCTGTCGCCCGTTCCCGATCTTCTGCTCGTCGACGGCCACGGATACGCGCACCCGAGACGCTTCGGCATCGCCTGCCACATCGGCCTGCTGACCGGCCTCCCCACCATCGGCGTCGCCAAGTCGCGGCTCGTCGGGCGCCACGACGAACCGGGTCCGGAGCCGGGCGACCATGTGCCGCTCCTCGACGGCGGGGAGGTGATCGGCGCCGTGCTTCGGACCCGGCGCGGCGTGAAGCCGGTCTACGTCTCGGCGGGCCACCGGGTGTCACTGGAACGCGCGGTCGCGCTCGCCTTCGCCTGCTGCCGGGGCTACCGGCTGCCCGAGCCTGTGCGCCTCGCCGACGCCCTGTCGCGCTGTCATCCCGCCTGACCGGCGGGCTCGTTCTCGGGCAGCGGCACCCGCCGGCCGTAGCGGCGGTGGCCGTAGAGCAGCGGCTCGCCCGGTCCGGCCACGGCCTCCAGCACCTCGCCGATGAAGATGCGGTGACTGCCGGCATCGTAGGAGGTGAGCAGCCGGCAGTCGAAGGCGGCGACCGCCCCGTCGAGGATGGGCGCCCCCGTCGTCTGGACGAGCCAGCGGGCGCAGTCGAAGTCGAACGGGCGGCCGCGTTCCGGGCGGCCGGCGAAGGTCTGGGCGATGTGGCGGTGGCCCGAGGCCAGCACGTTGACGCCGAACACCCGGTTCTCGGCGATCGCCCGGCAGGCCGGGCTCCTGCGGTTGATGCAGGCGAGGATGAGCGGCGGGTCGGCCGAGACCGAACTCATGGCGCTCACGGTGACGCCGAAGCGGCCGGCCGGGCCGTCGGTGGTGACGATCGTCACGCTCGACACCACCCGGCCCATGGCGCCGACGAAGGCCTGACGCAGTCTTTCGGGGCTCTCCTCGACGATCACCCGTCGCTTTCCGTCGCTGCCGGCGGCAGTCCGATCGAAACCCGGCTCTCGAACGCCCGCGCCGCCCGCAGGACGTCCGCATCGGCATATTTGGGGCCGACGATCTGGAGTCCCAGAGGCATGCCGTCGGCATCCCTGCCCATCGGAACCGAGCAGGCGGGCTGCTGGCCGAGGTTGAAGGGGTAGGAGAACGGCGTCCAGTCGAGCCAGCGTTCGAGCTGCAGACCTTCGGGCACGAGCCTTCGCACGCCGAACGCACCGATGCCCACGGCGGGCGAGACGAGGAAATCGAACCGCTCGAACATCCGCTCGAGGGCGGCACCGTAGGTCTGCCGGGCGAGCAGCGTCGCGCGCAGCCGCGCCGCGTCGACGGCGGCACCCCGTGCCGCGATCTCCCGGAACCCGGGCTCAACGAGCTCCCGCTTTTCCGGCGGCAGCCGCTCGATCACGTTGGCGGCACCCGCCGACCAGTGCAGGTCGAACATCTCGTCGAGCTCGTCGTCCATCGGCAGCACCGTGTCCTCGAGGCGTGCGCCCAGCTCTTCGAGCGTCGCGAGCGCCCTGTCGAACGCCGCGACCAGCTCCGGCGAGGGGGCGAGAGCGCCGCGTCTTCGGATCACGCCGATGCGGGCCCCTTCGATGCCGCCGTCGAGGCCGACGACGTAATCGCGATTGTCATCCGGCAGCGCGTACCAGTCGCGGCGGTCGTGTCCGGCCATCACCGTCAGCATCGCCGCCGCGTCTTCGACGGTGCGGGTCATGGGCCCGAGATGGGCGAGGGTGCCGAAGGGGCTCGGCGGGTCGGCGGGCACGCGGCCGAAGGTCGGCTTGAGGCCGAAGATGCCGGTGAAGGCCGCCGGAATGCGGATCGAGCCGCCGCCGTCGGTGCCGATGTGCAGGCACCCCATGCCGAGCGCCGCGGCGACGGCGGCTCCGCCGCTGCTGCCGCCGGGCGTGCGCTCCGGGTTCCAGGGGTTGCGGGCGAGATCGCCGCGCGGATTGTCGGTCGCGGCCTTCCAGCCGAATTCGGGGGTCGTCGTCTTGCCGAGGAAGACCACGCCGGCCCGGCGCAGGCGTGCGACCGCCGGCGCATCGGCCCCGGCCGGGGCGGCGTCGTCCAGCGTCCGGCTGCCGCGCCGGGTCGGCCACCCCGCCACGTCGACGAGGTCCTTGACGGTCGCGGGCACACCGTCGAGCCGGCCGAGCGGTTCACCGCACCGCCAGCGTTCCTCCGACGCCCGGGCTTCGGCGAGCGCCCGCTCGCGGTCGACGAGGCAGAAGGCGCCGAAGCGCGGATCGAGGCGGTCGATGCGGCGAAGGCAGGCCTCCGTCACCTCGACGGGCGAGAGTTCGCGACGGGCGAATGCGCGGTGAAGACGGCTCGCGGGCCAGAGTGCGGGATCGTCGGACATCGGGCGCCTCCCCAGTGGTCCGCCCGCAGGATGGACCGGATTCCAGGCACCTGTCGAGACGCGCGTCGCGTTAACCGGCCGTTAACGGCGGTGTGGTGCAATGGCGGCCGTGGATGCCGGTGGTCGGCATCCGGATCGCGGAGTCGCCGCCATGCGTCTCCTCGTTGCCACCCTCGCAGTCCTGTTCCTGCTCGTCCCCGCCCGCCCGGCCGGCGCCGTCGTCCCTTCGGCCGTGGCCCGGCTGCCCTGCGCCGATCACGAGGCGCTGCGCGCACTCCTCGGCGAACGCTGGCAGGAGCGGCGGACCGCCTACGGGCTCGCCGCTAACGGCCGCCTGCTCGAACTCTACACCTCGCCCGACGGCACGACCTGGACGCTGGTCGCCGTGGCACCCGAGGGGCGCAGCTGCATCGTCGCCGCCGGCCGCGGCTGGATCCGGACCCCGCCGTCGGCCGGCACCGCGGAGGGGGCGGACGCGTGAGCGACGGCGACCGTCGTGGCCCGCGCCGGGTGGTCCCGCGTCGCGTCTCCCGCGACCCCTGCGGGAGACGGCGGCGCCACCGGCGCGTCGCCGAACAGCCAGCCGCCGATGGTGTCCTCGACCAGCCGCCGGGTCTCCTCGGGGTAGCGCTGCAGGCAGCGGAAGGCGTCGTCCAGCGCCGCCGCGTCGCGGCTCGCGAGGGCCCGGTCGAAACGCAGGCGGAGGAGGGGCGCGTCGGCGAGGGCCACCGCGAGGTCGCGGCGCAGGGCCGCGAGGGAGACGGTTCGGACGCTCGGCATGGCTCCTCCTCGGGGCGGGTCCGAAGCCGGAGCGGCTTCGAAGCAATTTCGCTAAAATTTTATCGATCGGCGGGACGGCCGCAATCGCGGCGGCGTCTTGCCGGCGGCACGAGGTTACGCTTTAAGCAGGGTTGCGCGGTGGTGGCGGCAGGAGAAGCTTGGGGTGGCACCAGAGACGCGGGGCGGCCGCGGGCTTTCCCGTCCGGCGGCGTGCGTGCGGGCGCTGGCGGGACTGGTCCTGCTCGCCGGCTGCGCGAGCGGCGGGGCCGACCGGAACGACCCGCTCGAGCCGGTCAATCGCGCGGTCTTCGCCTTCAACCAGGTGGTCGACGGCCTGGTGCTGGAGCCGGCGGCGGAGCTCTACGGGCTCGTCACGCCGCGGCCGGTGCGCACGGGTGTGCGGAACCTGCTCGACCATCTGGCCTCGCCCGTGGTGTTCGCGAACGATCTGCTGCAGGGCGAGCGCGAGCGCGCCGGCGTGACCCTGGGCCGCTTCATGATCAACACCACGCTCGGCCTCTTCGGCGTCTACGACATGGCGGCCAATTTCGGCTACCACCGTCATTCGGAGGACTTCGGCCAGACGCTCGCCGTCTGGGGGGTGGGCGAGGGGCCCTATCTCGTGCTGCCGCTGCTCGGTCCCTCGAACCCGCGCGACGCCCTCGGGCGGATCGTCGACGCCTTCCTCCTGGATCCGGGCACCTATGTTCTGCCGCAGGGTGCGCGCCTCGCCCGCACCGGAACCGAAGCCGTCGTCACCCGCTTCGAGCTCGACCCGGTACTCGACGATCTCGAACGCTCGAGCCTCGATTTCTACGCCGCACTGCGCTCCAGCTACAGCCAGCGCCGGCAGAGCGAGATCCGCAACGGCGCCCCGCCGCCCCTGGACTCGCCGGTCTACCAGGAGTTCCCCGAAGATGATCCGTTCGCCGATCCGGAAGCCGAGTGAGCGGGCGCCCGACCGCAGGTCGCTCTCGCGGCGCGCGGTCCTCGCCGGCACGACGGTCGCCGCCGCGGCGCTCCTTGCCTCCACCGGCTTCGCTGCGAGCAGCGATCCCGCCGGTTTCGTCCGCGATCTCGGCGACCGCGTGCTAGAGGTCCTGAAGCGGCAGGATCTCGACAAGGCGGGCAAGCTCGCCGCCCTCGAGGCCCTGCTCGAGGAGGCCACCGACCTCGATCTGATCGCCCGGCTCGTGCTCGGCCGCTACTGGCACCAGGCGACGCCGGAACAGCGCCAGCGCTATCTCGAGCTGTTCCGCGCCCTGCTTCGTCGTGCGATCGCCGAACGGCTCGACCGCTACAGTGGCCAGACCTACGAGGTCACGGAGGTACAGGCGGTCGACGATCGCGACACCCTCGTCCGTACGCTCGTGCACCGGCCGGAAGGTGGCCAGCCCTACGTGGTCGACTGGCGTCTGCGTCGCTCGGACGGACGGCTGCTCGTGATCGACGTCGTCGCCGAGGGCGTGAGCCTGCTGCTCACCCAGCGCTCGGAGATGGCGGAGATCGTCGGCCAGAAGGGTATCGACGGTCTCCTGCAGGTGATGGAGGAGCGGCTGCAGCAGCGGGACGCGCAGAGCGGCTGAGCCGGCCGCGCCGGCCCCGCGCCGCTCAGCGGAAGGCCCGCCGGCGATAGAGTTCGAACCCGAGCAGCGCCGCCGCGAGGAGCGGGTGGCGGCGGTGGAAGGGGCCGAGCTCGACCCGGACGCCGGAGTGCCGTTCGATCTTCCAGGCGAGATAGTCGGCGCCGCCGGTGAAGGTGAAGGCGGCCTTCACGAGCCGCGCGACCGAGAGCATCTTGCCGGCGAGGCGGCGCCTCCGCCACGCACCGGGTCCGATCGCGGGCACGGGCGGATGTCCGAGGAGGGTCGCGATGCGGTCGTAGCGTTCGCGTTCGTGGAGGTAGATCTCCCGCGCGCGGTCCGGCCGCTCGCTGCGCAGTTCGGTGGCGTAGGTGGCGGCGAAGAGACCCGGCCACAGCACGGCCGGATCGGTCTCGCCGGGACGCAGCGCCCGCGCCGTCGCCCAGGCGGTCTCGACCGCCCGCGCGCAGGCCTCGACCACGCTCTCGCGCACCTCTTCGTCCGACGCCCAGACCAGTCCGGCCGGCTGCGCGAACCGGGCCCAGAAGTAGGGGTTGCGGGCCCGCCGCGGCATCCGCCGGCGGAACTGGTCGAGGCTCACGACGGCGTACTTGGCCCGCACCCGGCCCGCGGACGTGTCGGTCTCGGCATAGTAGACATTGGGCGGCACGAGACGGTTCGCGAGCCGCGCCAACCTGCTCCGGTGCACCGAGGCGTAGTCGCGCGTCAGCACGTAGAGGTCGACGAGCGCGTCGGGCGACCAGCCGTCGCGCCGGCAGCTGCCGTAGAACAGGACCGCGAGGGCGCTCTCCCGATGACGCGTGCGCACGGCGTCGGCGACCGCCCGCACCGGTTCCGGGACCGGCGCGGCGAGCTCCGCCCGGAGCATGTCGGCGAGCGCCGGGTGGACCGGACGGTCAGCGGTCGAGACGGGCAAACCGTACGGTCCTTCCGGCACGCACGAGCAGGCGGCTGCCCGCCCGCACGGTGTAGAACTCGCCGTCGACGACGAAGCGGTCGGGTCCCGCGAGCTCCACCTGCCGCGTCCCGAAGCTGCGGTACTGCGGCGGCAGTCCGCGGCCCGGACGGCCCCGCAGCACCGGGAGCGCGTGGCGGGCGAGGCCGGGCGCCCCGCGTTCGACGGCGGTCACGCGCAGGGGCGCGCCGTTCACGTTCCAGAACGGGGTGCTGCCGAGGAGGAGCCGCCCGAGCGTGGTCGCGATCGTCAGCAGGAAGTCGCCGCGCGCCGTCATGCCGTCTCCGGCCCGCAGCACGGCCGGGTGGCCGTGCAGCCCGGCGGCCTCGGGCCCGCGCAGGACGAGCCGGCCGAGCAGGGCGAGCAGGGTCAGCGCCTGCGACACCCCACCCACGAGCCCGCGACGGCGGAAGCGTTCCGCCCAGTAGTCGATCGCGTCGCAGACCGCACCCGTGCCGAAGAACAGACCGGCGACCGGCGGCGCGTCCTCGGGCAGGATCTCGACCACCGGCCGTTCGACGATGCGCGGGCGCAGCCCGCCGGTCGCGATCTGCCCGATCAGCCGGCGGAGCTCCTCCGTGTCGGGTGGGTGCGGCAGCAGGCCGAGATCGGCCGCGGCCATGTTGGCCGTGCCGCGCGGCAGGATGCCGATGGCGGGCCAGACCGTCGCCGGATCCGAGACCGCGAGCAGACCGGAGAGCAGCTTCTGCAGCGTGCCGTCGCCGCCGCTCACGAGCAGCAGATCGGGGCTATGATCGAGGACGCGGGCGGCGAGCGCGGTCGGTCCGGAGCCCTCGCCCGCGAGTTCGACCGCGACCCCGGGCAGGTGACGCAGGCTTTCGACATCGAGCGGCCGGCGACGGTTGCGGCCGCTCGCCGGATTGTGGACGAGGATCAGGCGCACGACAGGCGCTCCCGGCCGGCGATCCGTGCCGGCAACCGACCGCCCGCCCAGGCCGCGCGCGCGAGCAGGACCGCGAGCCAGGCGGCGAGCGCGGCTGTGGCACTCCAGGCTGCGATGCGGGGTGGCAGGAAACCGCCTTCGCCGAGGGCGACGAGGAAGCCGTTCGCCACCTGGTAGCCGAAGCCGATGGCGAGCCCCTTGACGAACAGCGGGGTGACGCCACCGACCCGCTGGAAGGACCGCACGAGCGCGAAGGGGACGAGCAGCAGCAGGCCCGGGGCCAGAGCCGCCGCGAACCGGTGTTCGAGCCAGGTCCGGTGCGCGTGGGTCGCCTCCATGCCGTAGCCGCCGGCGGCGACGATCCGCGCGAGGTCGGCGCGCGACAGTTCGTTCGCCGGCCGGGTCATCAGGGCCACCGCGGCGAGGTCGACCCGCGCGGGAAAGATCAGCTCGGGCAGTTCTTCGGACGGCAGCCCTCCCGGACGTTCGCGCACCACCTGCCAGAGCTTCAGCCCCTCGGCTTCGGGCACGGCCCGGGCCGCCACGATCCGCTCGACGAGGCGTCCTTCGGCGTCGCGGCGGAAGATGGCGACGTCACGCAGCTCGTGCCTTCGTGCCGCCCGGGCGTCGAAGCGCAGGATGGCCCCGTCGCTCACCATCCACACCCAGCGGTCGTCGCTCCCGGGGCGGATCGAGGAGAAACTCGCGATGCCCCAGTCGCGCAGCCGTTCGGCGCTGGCCGGGATCAGCCGGTCGTCGTTGACGTATTTGGCCCCGACCAGGAGCAGGGCGAGCGGGAGGACGCGCAACGCCGCACCCGCCGAGGAGATCCCCGCGTTCCAGAGCGCGACCAGCTCGCGGTGGCGGATCAGGTCGGCGACCGCGAACAGCCCGCCGAGGAGTGTCGCGAGCAGCAGCATCTCGCCGAGAAGGGAGGGGGTGCGGAGCGCGGTGTAGGCGAGGAGGTCGCGGACCGGCGTCGCCGACCTGCCGACGATGTCCTCGCTCGCGTCGATCAGGTCGAACAGGAAGGCGAAGGCGACGACCGCGAAGATCACGGCCGCGAGCCGGAACGCCACGAAGCGGACGAGGTAGCGGGTGAGCACGCCGGTCATGTCGCCATCCGCTCGCGGTAGAAGCGCTCGATGCGCTCCTGGAGGGCCTCGACCAGGCGGTCGAGCACGGCGCCCTTGGCGGGATCGGGCACCACCGTGGCGCGGCGCAGGAAGAGCAGCAGCGACATCAGGGTGAAGGCGGCGGCCGGCAGCCAGATCACGGGCCAGGTGTCGACGACGCCGTTGTCGGCGAGCCCTTCGCCGGTCTGCAGGATCTGGTGGTAGCCGACCAGAGCCAGCACGCCGACGACGAAACCGTAGGAGCGCCGGCCGCGCCGCCGGCCGATGGCGAGCGGCACGGTGAGGAACGGCAGCACCGGGATCGACAGACTTCGGGCGAGGCGGCCGTCGAGCTCGGCGGCGATCTCCTCGGGCTCGATGTGCGGGGGCGGCCGGTCGCGCATCCGCCACAGCTCGTCGAGGGTGAGCTCGCGCTCGTCCTCGCCGCGGGGCCGGAAGCCCACGGGCTCGGTGCCGCGCAGATCGGTGGTGAAGTTGCGGAAGCGCAGGGTCAGCGAGCGCGGCAGCCGGCGGATCTCCTGCGCCGACAGGGAACCCGGCACGATCTGCTGGAGCCCGTCCTCGAGCTCCAGCAGGACCGGCCGTGTCGCGCCCTGTACCTCGATGCGGCCGCGGCGGGCGGTCACCACGACGAGATCGCCGCTGTCGAGCTCCGAGTAGAGGAACAGATCCTCGAACCGCTCCTTCGCCGGATCGAGCGTCCGCACATGGTAGGTGGTATGTCCCAGAGTGGTGAACACGCCGGGCTCGAGCAGCGTCTGGAACGAGACGTTGGTCACCGCGAAGACCGCGGCCCGATAGGCGTAGCGGCTGTAGGGCTGGATGTAGCCGACCAGCAGCAGATGCAGGAGCGCGAGCAGCACGGCGGCGCCGACCAGCGGCCGGGTGTAGCGCCACAGCCCGGCGCCCCCGGCCTGCATCGCGTCGAGCTCACCCTCGCGGGCCATCCGCGCGGTCGCGAGGAAGGTGCCGAGAAAGAAGGCCGCGGGCAGGGCGAGGCCCATGTAGTGCGGCACGAGATAGCTCAGCATCTCGAAGATGGCGAAGAGACTCCCCCGCCAGCCGATGACCATGTCGACGACCCTGAGCGCCCGCTCGGCGAGCAGCGCCAGCAGTGCGACGAGGATGGTGGCGGCCATCGGCCGCGCGGTCTGGGCGACGATGTAGCGCGAGAGCGTCGTCATCCCTTTGCGCCCCGCGCACGGACGGCGACGTCGCCGAGCCGCAGCCGGCCACCGCCGACGATGCGTCGGCTGGTTGCATCGAACACGCGCCGCTCGACCTCGATTACCGGGTGCGCGCGTGTCCCCGAGAAGGTCAGCCGCAGATAGCCCCCCTGCTTCTCGCCCGGGGCGAGCAGCGAGGCGGACGGCGTCACCAGCACGGGGATCCGGGATCGCGGGCCGTCGAGCCAGCCGAGCGTGAACCGGTGCGTGTGCCCGGAGAGCACGAGGTCCGCTCCGCGCCGGGCGAGGATCTGCTCGAGCTGCGGGCGGTCGAGCAGGGCCTTGCGCCTCGGCACCTCGGGGAGCGGCGGGTGGTGGACGAGGACGATCCGGAGCAGGTCCTCCCCGTCGAGCCGCCCGAGAAGATCGTCGAGGGCGCGGAGCTGCGCGTCGCCGATCCGGCCGGTGGCGCGGAACCAGGGAGAGGGCACGGCGCTCGACAGCCCGACGAGGGCGATCGGGGGACGGCGGCGCAGCCAGGGGAAACCGGTGTCGCCCCCGTCGCCGCTCATCCAGGGGGCCCAGAGATTCCAGCCGATCCGCCAGACGTGGTCGACATAGGCGTCGTGATTGCCCGGCACGAGGCTCACCCGCTCCGGCGGACCCAGCCGTTCGAGCCAGGCGGCGCCGCGCACGAACTCCGCGGCGAGCGAGAGATTGGCGAGATCGCCCGTGACCGCGACATGGTCGGGATCCCAGGCCCCGAGGTCGGCGACCACGGCTTCGAGCACCTCGCCGCGGTGGCGGAAGCTGCGCCGGAACTCCCACGACAGCAGGCCCGACAGCCGCTTGCTGCGGAGCTCCGCGAGCGACGGCCGCGGCAGCGGTCCGAGATGCGGATCGCTCAGATGCGCGAGCTTCACGGTGTCGTCCCTCCCGCCGCCCGGGCCGCGACCAGCCGTTCGGCGAGGGCCAGATGCTCCGGACGGTCGACGTCGATGGCCGCCTCGGCTCGGGACAGCAGCACCGGCGCCACGCGGACGCCGATCCGGCGGCCGGCCCGCGCACAGGCCTCTTCGAGGTCGAACCGGCCGAGCGCATAGCCGAAAAGCAGCCCGGGGCCGAAGGCGGCGGCGATCCGCCAGGGGCGCTTGCGCTCCGCCTCGACCCGGCGCCAGAAGCGGATCGCGGCGCCGGCCGCAGGCGTCCCGAAATGGAACAGGTTGGCGCCGGAAACGGCGGTGTCGCGGAAGCGGAGATAGGTGCGGCGGCTGTCGGGAAGCGCCGCCTCGATCACCCGCCGCTCGACCAGACCGCAGGCGACGTCCGCGTCGCGCGCGCCGGCGGCATCGAGGAACTCTTCGAGCATTCCGGCATCGAGCAGGGCGTGGTCGGCGGTCGTCACCAGAAGCGGCGGGCCGCTCTCCTCGAACACCGCCGCCACCGAGAGCGAGGGGCCCGGTTCGCTCGCGCGCAGCACGAGCCGGCCCGCGTCTTCGAGCGCGCGCACCGCCGGCAGGTCGGCGAGCCGTCCGGCGATGTCGGTGACGACGACGATCGGTCCCACCGCAGGGCACGCCGCGAGGCTCCGCAGCACGCGCTCGATCATCGGCACGCCGCCGACCGGGGCGAGCACCTTGTGCGCGACTCCGGCGACGCGCGCGACCGCGTCGCGCTCGCCGGCGCGGCTTCCCGCCAGCACGAGGGCACGGATCCGGGACATCACAGAGGCTTCGCGTAGATCCGGTAGGTCTTGTAGGGCACGCCGCCCACGGTTTCGATCAGCTCGCGGGTGCGGCGGTTGTCCTCCAGCACCCAGGACAGCTCCGCCCGGCGCACGCCGCGCGCCCGATGCCAGCTCTTCACGGCGTCGATCACCGCGAGCGCGAGCGCCGCTCCGCGCGGACTGTTCTGATAGCGCCGCCGCACGCCCATGAGCGGCATCCGCCACGTCCGCACGCCCCGCACCTTCAGCCGCCACAGGAGCTTCGCCCAGCCGAGCGGCAGAAGCCGTCCGCCGAGATCGGCGATGGCCTCGTTGAGGTTGGGCAGGGTCACGGTCATCGCCGCCGGTTCGCCGTCGAGTTCGCCGATCGCGAAGCAGCCGGGAGACACCAGCGGCCGGATCTCCTTCGCGAGATAGCGCGCCTCCTCGCGGTCGAAAGGGACGAAGCCCCAGTTCTCCGCCCAGGCGTCATTGAAGATATCGCAGATGGTGTCGATCTCTTCGAGATAGCGGCGCGCATCGAGCGGGCGCACGCGCACACCCGGGGTCCGCTTCGCCCTCGCGACGAGGCGCGCGGCCACCGGTGGCCAGTCGCCGGCGACGTCGAAGTCGTAGGCCAGAAGATCGCGCAGCTTGCAAAAGCCGAGCGCCTCGAGGTGCTCCGCGTACCAGCGCCGCGCGTGACCCATCATCGTGCTCGGCGGATGTTCGAAGCCCGCGACCAGCAGCCCGCAGGTGTCGTTGATCGACGGGTCGAACGGGCCCGCCATGCGGGCGAGCCCGCGTCCGCGCAGCCACCCGCCCGCGGTCTCGACGAGGGCTGCGAACACCTCGCGGTCGTCGATCGCCTCGAGGAAGCCGAAGTGGCCGGTCGCGTCCCCGTGCCGTTCGAGATGGCGACGGTTCACCTGGGCGCTGATCCGCCCGACCGGCCGGTCGCCGCGCCGGGCGATCCAGTAGCGGATCTCGATCCCCCGCCAGAAAGGGTTGCGGCGGGCGTCGAGATGGCGCAGGCGCTCGAAGGTGAGGGGCGGCACCCAGGCCGGATCGTCGGCGTAGATCGCGCGCGGCAGCTCGAGGAAGCGGACGAGATCCTTCCGGTCCGCGACCGGCTCGATGCGGAGCCCGCTCACGCGCGTCGGGCGGCGCCGGGGCGCCTGCGCCTCGCCCTCGCGTCGTCGGGATCGTCGCCCGACATCTCCGCGACCCACGGGTAGCGTTCCCGTTCCGGCCCCGCGTAGCCGAGATTGAACACGGTCGGGCTCTTCGGCCGCGTGCCGGGCGGATCGTAGAAGGTGCCGACGATGCGGTCGACGATGTTGCTGGTGATGCCGAAATTGCCCTGCTCGTTGTGGAAATGATGGGCGAGGTGGCGCCGCTTGATGTCGCGGAGCCAGCGGTTCCGCGGCGAGACCGGCAGATGCTGCACGCAGTGGCAGAACTCGTAGAAGGCGAACACGCCGCATCCGGCGGCGAAGGCCGCGGCCGCGCCGGCCCGTCCGGCGATCGCCCAGCCGAGCGGCAGGGTGATCAGGGCGATGGTCGGCAGCGTGGTGTAGAGAGCACCGAACAGGACGCCGAGATCGTTGGGATTCTGGTGGTGATCGTAGTGGATCCGCTTCCACACCTTCGCCGTCCACGGGCTGCGGTACAGGAGGCGCGAATGCAGCACGTAACGGTGCACGAGATATTCGACGAGCGGATAGACGAGAACGGTGCCGAGGGCGGCGAGGGTCGGGCCCGGCCAGCTCTCCGCCCAGAGCACGGCGAGAGCGGTGCCGGCGATCATGCACAGCAGGTACACCTGGATGGCGTAATAGGTGAAGTAGGCCACCAGCAGGTCGCGATAGCCCATCCGGCTCAGAAGACGCGGCTGCGCATCCCACGGGCCCCAGATCAGTCGCATGGTCTCCGTCTCCGAACGTGGCACCGCGCCGCGGGACCGGGCCGCCCTCCGCCCCCGGCCGCAGCAGCCGGGGCCGTGCCGCGGCCTCAGCCCGCCTGCGGGATCTCGGTCATCAGCCGGCGCACGCGCTCGACGGTGCGCGCGAGATCGTCGAGCGGCTTCGGGCGCGAGCGCGGCTCGGCGCCGATCCGGGTGATCAGTCCGCGCGCCTCGAGCGCATCGTGATAGGCTTCGAGATCGCGCGGCAGGACCAGAAGCCCGCGGGTCGCCAGCTCGTCGGCGAGGCGTCCGAGCCAGGTCTGCTGGTGCGGGGTGCCGCGGTAGGTCATGCCGAGCAGCATGGCCCCGATCTTCCAGAGCGGCTCGAGGAACGAGGCCCCCTCCCGCTCGCTTCGACCGTAGAGGGCCACCGGCCGGCCGGTGAGGCAGGCTTCGGCCAGGAGCGAGGGATCGTCGTCGGTCACGACGAAGGCATCGGCCAGCGCCAGGAAGGCCGCCCGCGCCTCGCGCTCTTCGCCGGCGCCCGCGACCAGATGCGGCACCGTCAGGGTCGCGAGCAGCGCCTCGCGCGCCCGCGACGGCACATCCTCGCCGAAGACCACGAGCAGCGAGCCCCTGTCCGCGGCGACGCGCCGGTCGACCGTGCGACCGAGTTCGGCCGCCTTGGCGACGGCGACGCGACGGGCCGGTCCGCCGCCGCCGACGAAGAGGGCCGTGCGCGGCTGCGGCAGGCCTTCGACCCGCGGCCGGAAGGCCGCCGTGGCGTGCGCGATCTCCTCCGCGTCCATGCCGGCGAAGGGGGCCGTGACGTGCAGGACGTTGTCGCGGATCGGCACCCGGTGCTGCGGGCCGGCGACGATCAGGTCGAACAGGTGGAAGGGCGCGAGCGGCCGGCCGAGCTGGACGAGCCGGGTGTGCCCGCCGGACTGACGGCGGATCCAGAGCGCCGCCGGCACCGACTTCGCGCCGCTCGCCACCACGAGATCCGGCCAGGGCGGGGTGAGGGGGCTCGAACGGTCGACGTCGACGCCGGCGAGGCTCGCGCCGAGCAGCACCGGCGGCAGCGCGGCCCGCGCGTTGAAGACCAGCCGGCGTTCCTCGTAGGGCCAGCCGAGCGCGGCGGCGAGCCGGCGCACCTGGGCATTGCCGACCTCGTTGTCGCCGAGCAGCGCCCACACCCGCGGCGCGCCCGGATCCTCGCGGCGCAGCGCGGAGAAGGCGGTGCGCGCCGGCGCCTCGGCCGTGATCGGGAAGGTGTCGAGATGCCAGCTGACGCCCGGGAAGCGGCTCGCCGCCTCGGCGACGCGGCGGCGCCACCATTCGGGGCTGCCGAGACCGTGGCGCGCCGTGGCGCCGATCGCCAGCACGACGAGCCGGCGGGCGCGGGCGAAGATCTCGCGCAGCAGCCAGGCGATGTCGGCCGGCGGTACGCGTTCGAACACCGAGCCCACGGCGACGAGGTCGAAGGTCCCCTCCGGCCAGGCGTCGCCGTCGCGGCACAGGTCGAAGCGCACCGTGCTGTCGGTCGCGACGGCGGGCTCGGGGGCCTCGCCGCCGGCGCTGACGAGGAGCTGGCTGCGCACCCCGAGTTCGTTCGCGAGCGCGAGCGCGCGCACGCCCGGGATCCCGGTCGGCAGCTGCGGCGCGGCGATGTCGTCGCGGGCGAGGGTGACGCGGAAGCCGGCGCTCGGCCGTTCACGGGTGAAGACCTCGTAACCCGCCTCGTCGGCCTCGCGTTCGAGCCCGTACCAGATGTAGGCGAGGGGATTCGGATGATAGGAGTAGTCGCCCGGGAAGGGCAGCCACGGCTGCTGGTGCAGCGCCGTGTAGTGGAGGCATTTCGTGCGCCCCTCGACATATTCGAGATCGCGGGCGTTCCAGTGCGGATCGAGGGGACCGCAGAGGCCGGGGACCGAGGCCGGCTTCTTCACGAGTTCCGTCTTGTTGGCACGCGAGGCGGTCTCGCGGTTCCAGTACGGCCACATCTTCCCGCAGTCGATCAGCATGACGGAGGTGTCACGCGGATCGATCGTCAGATAGCCGTGTTCCCCCATCTCGAGGTCGAACAGCAGTGCCGGGTCGGCGAGGTAGATCTGGTCGACGTCGTTGTAGATGGCGCGGCCCTGCCGGCCGGCGAAATCCGGGATGGCGAAACGGTAGTTGGTGAAGCCGGTGCGCCAGCCGCGGCGATCGAAGCCCTCGATGTTCTTCATCAGGTAGATCTCGTAGACGCGCGAGGGGTCGCGCACCTTCTCGATCGACCAGAAGAAGATGCGTTCGGCGCGGTACTGCGCGTCCTCGGTGCCGAGGAAGATCCGCACCGGCGGTCTGTCGCTCGGCGTCACACCCGGCCGCACGGGGAGCACGACCCGCTCGGGATCGCGGCGGAAATAGGGCCAGTTGCCGATCGCGGTGTCCACGTCGCTCATCCGGATCCCATCGGAGTTTCGTCTGTGGCGGGACCGAACGGAAGGTCCGCTCTTTCGCGACGCTAGCTAGAGGGGGCGCGGCCTGCGGTCAATCGGCCGCGGCGTCGCGCCCCCGGATACTCCGGAAGGCGTACATCCCCGGGCCGAATCGGACTTCACGGGCTTCGGAACTGCGAATCCCCGTCGGCCGACCCCGGTCCCCTCCTTTGTTCGCCGGGGCGTCCGCACGATATCGCCGGGACGGAAGGACTCGGAGAGCCGACGTGGCCGTCCTCGACATCGTGCAGATCGGGCATCCGGTGCTGCTGCGCCCCGCGGAGCCCGTGGGCGACCCGCGCGACCCGGAGATCCGGCGTCTGATCGACGACATGGTCGAGACCCTCGAAGAGGCGCGCGGGCTCGGCCTCGCAGCACCTCAGGTGCGCCGGAGCCTGCGCATCCTGCTCGCGCGGCCGGTCGGGGCCCGCGCCGACGCGGTCCGGACGCCGCCCCTCGTCCTCGTCGATCCGGTGATCGAGCCGGTCGGCGAGGAGATCGAGGCCGGGCTCGAGGGCTGTCTCTCGATCCCGCGGCTGCGGGGCATCGTCCCGCGCCACCGCCGGGTGCACTACCGCGGCCGCGACCGGCGAGGCGAGCCCGTCGAAGGCGAAGCCGAGGGCCTGTTCGCGCGCATCCTGCAGCACGAGGTCGACCATCTCGACGGCATTCTGTTTTTGATGCGCATGCCGGATCTGCGCTATCTGTCGGTCGAGGAACAGCTCGAACGGTTCCTCGCCGGAGTGGCTTCCGCGGAGGGCGAGAGTTGAGCGAGGCGGTGCAGAAGCGGACCGAACTCAGGGACCGCATCCTCGAGGCTGCCCTCGAGCATGCGGCCTTCGACGGCTGGGGGGAACAGACCTTCCGCAACGCCGCCGCGGACGCCGGCGTCGACCTCGCGACGGCGCGGCGGCTGTTCCCGCAGGGGCCGGCGGGCCTGCTCGACTGGCTCGACGACTGGGCCGACCGGCGCATGCTCGGGGCCGTCGCGGGCGAGGATCTCTCGAAGCTGCCGGTCCGGCGGCGGATCGCCCGGCTCGTGCGGGCCCGCTTCGAGGCGCTCGCGCCGTACCGCGAGTCGGTCCGCCGGGCCGTGCTCGCCCGCGGTCTGCCGCGCAACCTGCCCGGCGGCTTCACCGCCCTCTGGCGGGCCTGCGACCGCATCTGGCAGGCGGCCGGCTTCGACGATGCGGCGAAGGACGGCACGAGCTGGTACACGCGCCGGGCGCTGCTCGCCGTCGTGCTGGTCGCCACGCTGTTCTACTGGCTCGAGGACGAGAGCGAAGGCTTCCGCGACACCTGGGCCTTCCTCGACCGCAGGCTCGAGGACGTGATCACCCTCGGGCGGCTGCCCTCCCGGCTCGCCGACCTGCTTCGCGGCGTGCCGGGGTTCGGCCCCGGCCGCGGCCATCCGCGCGGCACCAGCTGACCTGCCCGCCGACGCCCCGTTCCCGCCGCAGCCATCTCCAGCACGGAAGCGACCGCGCGATGAACCCGCCGAGACCCGTCTCCGGCCTCTCCGAGGTCCTCGACCGCTACGACGCCTTCCTGATCGACCAGTGGGGCGTGATGCACGACGGGCGGAAGCTGTACCCGGGCGTCGCGGACACGCTCCGCCGCCTGCACGCGGCCGGCAGGAAGATCGTGCTGCTCTCGAATTCCGGGCGCAGGGCGGCCTACAACGACCGCCGCCTCGCGGAGATGGGACTCGACCTCGGTCTCCTCGCCGGCTCGGTGACATCGGGCGAAGCCGCGTGGCGGCTGCTGCGCGAGCGCTCCGAACCGCCGTTCCGGGAACTCGGGCGGCGGTGCTTTCTGCTCACGCGTTTCGGCGACCTCGGCGTGATCGAAGGCCTCGATCTCGAGCTGGTGGAGGATGTGGATGCGGCGGATTTCCTCTTCATCACGGGCGTCGACAGCCCGGTGAAGACGCTGGACGACTATCTGCCGATCGTCGAGCGGGCGGCCCGCCGCAGGATTCCCGCCATCTGCTCGAACCCGGACCGGGTGGCACCGGTGGGCGGCCGGCTCGCCCTCGCCCCCGGAGCCGTCGCCGAAGCCTACGAGAAGCTCGGCGGGTCCGTGGTCTACGTCGGCAAGCCGTCGCCACACATCTACGAAGCCTGCATGCGGCATCTCCCCGGCGTGCCCCGCGAGCGCATCCTGATGGTCGGCGATTCCGCCTCGCACGACATCGTCGGTGCCAGGGGCTTCGGCATCGGCGCCTGCCTCGTCGCCTCCGGCATCCACCGCGAGGCCTTCGCCGGAGCGCGGACGGACGACGAGCTCGCCCGCGCGGCGGAAGAGCTCGGCCGCCGTTACGGGGCCGTTCCCGACTACGTCATCCGCGCGCTCGCCTTCTGAGCACCTCGAGCACGTTGCGCGCCGTCACCTCCGACACCCGCCGGTTGCTCTCGACCGTGATGCCGGCGATGTGCGGGGTGAGGATCAGGTTCGGCACGTCCGCGAAGATCCGCCCCGCCTCCGCATCGAGCGGCTCGCGGCCGAACACGTCGAGGGCGGCACCTCCGAGCCGCCCCGCGCGCAGGGCGTCGGCGAGCGCCTCCTCGTCGACGATGCCGCCGCGGGCGGTGTTCACGAGGACGGCGCCGGGTTTCATCCTCGCGAGGCGTTCGCGGTCCAGCAGGTTGCGGGTCTCGGCCGTCAGCGGCAGGTGCAGCGAGACGACGTCGGCTGCGGCGAGGAGTTCGTCGAGCCCGAGGCGTGCGACCTCCGCCCAGACAGGATCCGAGGCCGGCAGCAGGGGATCGTGGGCGGCGACCGTCATGCCGAGCGCACGCGCCCGCGCCGCCACCTGGCGGGCGATCCGCCCGTAGCCGACGAGACCGAGGCAGCGACCGGCCGCTTCGCGACCGACGAGGCTCTCGCGCGGCCAGCGTCCCGCCACGACGTCCGCCGTGGCGGCGAAGGCGCCGCGCAGCAGCACGAGCATCACCGCGATCACATATTCGGCCACCGCCACCTCGTTGGCGCCGGTCGCCGGACGCACCTCGACGCCGCGCGCACGGCAGGCCTCGAGGTCGATGTTGTCGAGGCCGACGCCGAGCCGGCCGACCACCTCGAGGCGCGGGGCCGCGGCGAGCAGTTCGCGGTCGACCCGGGTGCGGTTGCGGACCACCAGGGCACGGCAGTCGGCGAGGCGCGCGAGCAGCTCCTCGCGCCGGTCGACGAGGCCGGGATCGTAGAGGGTGGGGAAGGCCGCTTCGAGCGTGCGGACGGCCTCTTCGTCCATGAATTCGGTGACGACGATCTCGGGCACGACGGGCCTCCGGACCGTACGGGGTTCAGCCGGCGGCGGCGGGCGCGCAACCCGCTTCGCTGCCCGGCCCGATCCCGGTGCGCAGCAGCTCGCGGAGCTGCGGGTCGTGTTCGAAGACACCGCGGAAGCAGGCGGTGACGAAGCGGTGGCGGGCCTGGCAGGGGCCGCGCACGGCCGCGCAGGTGTGCGTCGCCTCGAGCAGCACGCCGACGCCGAGCGGCGCGAGGCCGGCCTCGAGCGCATCGGCGATCTCACGGGTGAGGCGTTCCTGGATCTGCAGCCGGCGGGCGAAGATCCGCACGAGCTCCGCGAGATGGCCGAGCCCCACGAGGCGCTCGCCGACCACGAAGGCGAGGTGGGCGCGGCCGAAGAAGGGGGTGATGTGGTGCTCGCACTGCGAGGCGAAATCGATGTCGCGCAGCATCACGAGCTGGCCGCGCATGCCGGCCGCCGGCACCACCTCGCGGAACAGGTCGGCCGGGTCGCGCCCGTAGCCGGAGAAATATTCGGCGAAGGCGTCGATCACCCGCGCCGGGGTCGCCCGCAGCTCCTCGCGGTCGGGATCGTCGCCGCTCCAGGCGATCAGGAGCCGCACCGCCGCTTCGGCTTCGGCGCGGGACGGACGCTTCGCCTTCACGCCCCGACCCCGAGCCGCCCGAGTTCGGCGAGGATCTCGGCTGGCGGCCGCCAGCCGATGGTGACGACCCGCGCGCGCCCGCCCGCGAGCGCGAGCAGGGTCGGATAGCCCGTGACGCCGAGCCGGGCCGTCTGCTCCCACTCGCGCGCGAGCGCACCGTGCACTTCGGCACTGTCGAACAAAGCGTCGAAGGTCTCGGGCTCGATGCCGAACGACGCGGCGATGCGCCGCAGCTCGTCGCGGTGGGTGATGTCGACCCCCTGCGCGTAGAACAGCTCCTGCATCCGGTGCAGGGCCGGGAGCACGACGCCGGGGAACCGGTGACGGATCACGAGCAGCGCGCGGCTCGGCGGCGCCGTGTCGTAGACGAAGCCTTCCCGCCCGAAGAAGGAGAAGTCGAAGGGCTGACCCGTGAGCTCGTGCACGCGCTCCCAGTGGTGGCGGACGTAGTCGCGGTCGCGCTCCGTCATCGGCCGGCTCGCCCGGTCGGCGCCGAGAGAGCCGAGCGCCACCGTCACCGGGAGCTCGGGGAAACGCTCGCCGACGGCCCGGAGCGCCGGAGCGAAGCCCCAGCACCAGGAGCACATGGGATTGGCGAAGTAGAGGAGTTCCACGCGCATGGCCCTTAGCTAGCGTGCGGACGGCCGCGGCGCCAGCGCCGGGGACGGGCTCAGAAGAACGCGCGGCCGCGGTTCTTCGCGCGATCGAGGCCGGAGATCGCATCCACGCCGACGGCGTCGCGGAAATCGGCGCTGGCGATGTCCGCGCCCCCGAGCACGAGCCCGGCCACATCGGCCCCGCGCAGATCCGCCCCGCCCAGAAGCGCGAGGGAAAAGTCGGCCCCGCGCAGATCCGCCCCGCCCAGAAGCGCGAGGGAAAAGTCGGCCCCGCTCAGCACCGCGCCGCGCAGCTTCGCGTATTCGAAGTCCGCGCGGGCGAAATCCGCCCCTTCGAGATTGGCGCGGTCGAGGACGGCCGAGCGGAAGACGGCGCGGATCAGCCCCATGCTCTGGTTCTTCATGTCGGCGCCGCCGCGCGCGTGCCGCAGGAGCGCCCCCTCGAAGCGGGCCATCTCGAAATTGCCGACGAGCCGCGCTCCCTCGAGGTCGGCGCCGCTGAAATCGGCCGCGCGGAACTGGCCCTGGAACAGATCCGACCCGCGCAGCCGCGCACCGCGGAGCTTCGCACCCATCGCCCACACCATGGAGAGATCGGCGCCTTCGAGGTCGCAGCCCTCGAGGCTCGCGCCGTTGAGCCTCGCCCACGCGAGGCGGGCCTGGCGCAGATCGAGGCCGGAGAGATCGAGCCCGTTGAGGCTGCGGTCGGCGAGATCGACCGGCGCAGCGCCGGCCTCGGCGATCATCCGCTCCACCTCGGCGCGCGACAGTTCCGCCTGCGTCATGCGCGGCGACGACAGGTCCACCTGTCCCATCATGCCCTGCGCCAAGGCGCCGAACGGCCGGGATGCGGCGCAGGCGGCGAGGGCGGCGATCAGTCTCCGGCGGCGCACGGTCTCCTCCCGCATCCGGTCACGTCGCCGCCGCCGGTCAGTGGGTGCGGGCGGCGACCTCGAACGGTTCGCGCACGACCAGCGGACGGCCGGCCTCGCGCCAGCCGTCGGTGCCGTCCGGATACCAGTGGACCCGCCCGAAGCCGAGCTCGCGCCGGGCCCTCCGGGCGGCGTTCCACGACATCCAGCAGTCGCGTTCGCAGAAGAAGATGACAGGAATCGTCGGGTCTCCGCCCGTCACATCCGCGAGAGCGTCGCGCAGGTAGGCGGAGGTGTCCGGAGGCAGCACGCCGAGGCCGACGTTCGGCAGCCACACGGCACCGGGGATGGTCTCGCGCCCGGGCGGGATCCAGAGCGCCTCCTTCGGGCGGGTCTCCGGTCGCCGCGGCGCCGGGAACACGTCCACGGCGACCGCTCCGGCGGTGAGCAGCTCCGCCACCTGCGCCGTGTCGACGGCGACGACGCCCTCGGGCGCAGCGGGGACGGGTGCGCGGTACTCCGCGATTCGGTAGCCTTCGGCATCGAAGAGATCGCCCTGCTGCCGTGCGGGCGCGAGCCAGGGCGGAGGATTCTCGAGCCGGCCGCGGCTGTCGAGCAGCGGAACCCCGTACTCCTTCAGGATCGCTTCGATCTCGTCACGCTTGCTGCGGATCAGGCGGTTCAGCGTGTCGAGCCATTCGGTCTCGCCGTAACGCACGCCCATGGTGATCTTGTAGTCCATGGGCGGGCTTCCCGGCTCCGCGGCGAGCGGCACCCATTCGAGCGGTACCGGGCTTTGCGCCGCGAAATAGCCTGCGATCGGACCCCAGACGAGCGCCATGTCGAGCTCGCCGCGCGCCACCGCCTCGACCGCCTCCCGCGCCGGATGGGCGATGCGGGTGTCCACCTGGAGATCGTAGGAGCGCACATTGGCGATCAGGCCGCGGCGGGCGAGAAGGGCCGCGGGCGGGGTGTTGGCGACGACGCCGATCCGGGCGATCGACACGAGCGGCGAATCGAGGCTCGAGAACCTGTCCCGGTCCTCGGCCCGGTACACGAGGACATAGGTCGATCGATAGTAGTAGCGGGTGTTCTGCACGAGCTCGTGCAGGGCACTCGTGCCCATGATCACGTCGCACCGGTAGGCGCCGAGCGTGTTGCGCACGAACCCGAGGGTCTGCGGGTGCCAGACGTAGACGACGGGCAGGCCGAGCTCGGCCGCGAACAGCCCGGCGATCCGGTTCTCGAAACCTTCTCCCGCCTCGTTCGAGAACGGCAGGTTGTCGGGATCAGCGCAGACGCGGAAAGCGGTGCGCGAGGCGAGCTCGCCGCGGCTCGGTTCGCCGGCCGCCTCGCTGCGCGCGGCGAACAGCGCGAGGAAACCCGCAGCGAGAAGAGCGGCGATCCGCGCGAACTGCGTCATGCGCTCACGAGGGGCAGCGTGCAGGACGGCCACGTCCGAGCTTCCCGTCCGAACGTGCCTTCAGGTAGGAGTAGATGTCGTCGAGGTACAGCATCACGTCCTCGACGTGGCCGAAGCTCGGCATCACCTTCTCCTGACCGGCCGCGAGGTTCTGCCGGCCGTTGACGACCACCTCGTTGAACTGGTCGCGGCTCAGGACCTTCAGCGAATCGACGAGGCTCGGCGCGTAGGAGCTGCCGAGCCCGTCGGGCCCGTGGCACTGGTGGCAGAAGGCGTGGTACCGCCGGTAGCCGTTGTAGGTCCCGCGGTCGACCGTGTTCTCGCCGCAGATGGTGTACGGCCGCTCGTAGGCCTCGTCGACGGCCTCGCCGGCCGCCTGCTGTGCCGCGAGGGGCGTCGCGCCGAAGGCGAGAAAGGCGGCGAGAGCCGCAATGCCGAGGGGATTCATTGCTTCCAGGACCTCCCGAACCGTGACCGGGGCGCCGCCCGGTTAGCAGCCCGGGACCGCGAAGGCAAAGGATTTCCGGCGCGCGGGGGCGGCCTCAGGTGTCGCGCCCGCGCTCGCAGCGCCAGCCGCCGCGCGGCCGGTAGGAGGGATGCTCCTCGAACCAGCGCGCCATCTCGGCCTGTCCCTGAAGCATGCAGGCCATCGCCGAACGGTCCCACGGGATCGTGACGAGTTCACAGCGCTCGCCACCTCCGATGGTGGCGCAGGCGAGGAACACGAGGGCGAGGAGTTCGGTCATCGTCGGCTCCAAAGGCGCTTCCGGGGCGGCGCCCCGCAGTCTGCGCGAGGTCGGCTCCCACGTCCAGATACGTCGCCGCAGCGCGGCCGGTTTGCCAGCCGCCACGGGCCAGTGTATGCCGCCATCCGGGATGCAGCGGGCACCCGCGCCTTCGGGCGGAACGAAGACGGGAGGAGAAGCGATGCACAGGTTCACGACCGCCGCGGCGGCACTCGTTCTTCTCGGCGCATCCGTCGGGCACGCGCAGGAGAGCATCCGGATCGGCTCCTTTCTCGCCGTGACCGGGCCGGCGGCCTTTCTCGGCGACCCCGAGAAGAAGACGCTCGAGCTCTATGTCGAGCGGCTCAACGCGCAGGGCGGCGTGCTCGGCCGGCCGATCGAGCTCGTCGTCTACGACACCGGCAGCGACGCCAAGAATGCGGTGACCTTCGTCAAGCGGCTGATCGAGCAGGACGGGGTCGACTTCATCGTCGGCGGCACCACGACCGGTGAGACCATGGCCGTCGTCAACCTCGTCGAGGAAGCGGAGATCCCGCTGATCTCGCTCGCCGGCGCCTCGGTGATCGTCGAGCCCGTGAAGAAATGGGTGTTCAAGACCCCGCACACCGATCGCATGGCGGTGCAGAAGGTGTACGAGGATATGAAGAAGGAGGGGGTCTCGAAGGTCGGTCTGATCGCCGGGGCCGGCGGCTTCGACAAGTCCTGTCTCGCGAACGCGCAGGAACAGGCGGCGAACTACGGCCTCGGGATCGTCGCCAGCGAGCAGTACGGCAAGGACGACACCGATGTCACGCCGCAGCTCGTCAACATCCGCAACGCCGGTGCGGAGGCGGTGCTGTTCTGCGGCTTCGGCGCACCGTCGGTGATCGTGACCCGCAACTTCGCCCAGCTCGGGCTCGAAGCGCGGCTCTACCACAATCACGGCTCCTGCTCGAAGCAGTTCGTCGAGGGCGCGGGCGAGGCGGCCGAGGGCGTGCGGCTGCCGTGTGCGGCCCTGCTCGTCGCCGACCAGCTGCCGCCCGAGGATCCGCAGCGCGAGGTGGCACTCGCCTACATCGAGGCCTATACGCAGGCGTACGGCGAGGACGTGTCGACCTTCGGCGGCCACGCCTACGACGGCCTGATGCTGCTCGTGAACGCCATCGAGCGCGCCGGCACCACCGAGCGCGCGGCGGTGCGCGAGGCCATCGAGACGACGAAGGGCTTCGTCGGCGTCGACGGCATCTTCACCATGAGTCCGGAAGACCACATGGGCCTCGGTCTCGATTCGTTCAAAATGCTCGAAGTCTCCGGCGGCACGTGGAAGTACCTCTACTGACCTGCCGGCGAGGGCGGTGACGGCGTGGTCCCGGCGGCCGGACCGCTCGGGCGGCACGGGGAGCGTGATCCGCGGGAGGCGCCGGAGCCGGCGGCGCTGTCCCCGCTCCCGGCGCCGGTCACCACCCTCGCGAGGCTCGTCCACGAGTGGTCCCTGCCGGTCGCGGTGGCGGTGGTCGCCGTCGCGACCGGAGCCCTCGCCGCGATCGTCGCCCTGGCACTGTCCGCCCTCGCCGGCCCCGTCTCCGAGCCCCTCCCCGTGGCGCTCCTCTCCGGCGCGCTCGCGGCCCTGGCGGCCGCGGCACCGACGGCGCTGCTGCTCGCGCTCCTCGACGACATCGTCCGCACCCGCGCGCGTCTGCGGGAAGAGCTGCGCGAGCGGCGGGCGACCGAGTTCCGCCTGCGCCGTCTCGCCGAGACCGACGACCTGACGGGACTCCTGAACCGCCGCGCCTTCTTCGACCGGGCCGCCGGCATCGTCGCGCTGGCGCGGCGCTACGACCACCCGGTGAGCGTGGCGATCGTCGACATCGACGGCTTCAAGCAGGTCAACGACCGTCACGGCCACGCCGCCGGTGACCGGGCGCTGCGCGAACTCGCCGAAGCGATCCGGCGCGAGGCGCGGGCGAGCGACGTGGCCGCGCGCCTCGGTGGCGACGAGTTCGTCGTGCTCATGCCGATGACCGCGCTCGGCGGTGCGCGCCGGCTGGCCGAACGGCTGCGGCAGCGCCTCGCGCGCGAGGCCACGATCCCCTTCACGGTCAGCATCGGCCTCGCCTCGGCGCCCGGTCGCGAAGCCGACACCGAGGCGCTGCTCACGGAGGCCGACCGCATGCTCTACGCGGCGAAGGCGGCCGGCCGCGACCGCGTCTTCCCGCCGGAGGGCGGAGAGACGCCCGCGGGCTACTGATCGGCACACGGTCCGGGAGGGTGACGATCGGGGGATTCGCGGCGGCGGACAGGCGGCGCGGAACTGGCGCCCCCAACGGGAATCGAACCCGTGTTTCCAGCTTGAAAGGCTGGCGTCCTGACCACTAGACGATGGGGGCCGGCCCGCGCAGGTGTAGGGATCCGGGGGGCCGGAATCAAGGTTCGCCGGCGGCGCCGGTGGAAAAAGAAGGGGCCCGGGGTGACCCCGGGCCCAAGTGGAGGAGAATGCAGGAAAGGGACGTCCCGCTGCCCAACGGGACGCCATGCGTACCCTAGCTGCACCCCGTGGTGCTGCCGCAGGTATCGCATTTCAGGCAGGTGCCGTTGCGCACCAGCGTGAAGTTGCCGCAGGTCGGGCAGGGGTCGCCGCTGTAGCCCTTGAGGCGTGCGATCTCCACCTGCTCCACGCGGCTTTCGAAGGCCACGGCCGCCTCGGCGAGCTGCATCGCGGCAGCGCCGTTGCCGGCCGGACCACTGTCGGAGGTGCGGGCCTCGCTGCGCTCGAGGAGCTGCAGCCGGCCGCGCAGATAGCCCGTGCTCGCGATCTGCACCACGGCATCGGGCACGATCCGCCCTTCTTCGATCCCGCGTCCGAGCGAGTCGTGCCGGAGCTGGTTCGGGTCGACGTTGGCGAGATCGGTGCGCCCGAGATAGGAGATGGCGAGCTCGCGGAAGATGTAGTCGAGTACCGAGGTCGCCATCCTGATCGAATCGTTGCCCTGGACGATGCCCGAGGGCTCGAAGCGGGTGTAGGCGAAGGCCTCGACGAACTCCTCGAGCGGCACGCCGTACTGCAGACCGATCGAAATCGCGATCGCGAAGCAGTTCATCAGCGAGCGGAAGGCGGCACCTTCCTTGTGCATGTCGATGAAGATCTCACCGAGCCGGCCGTCCTCGTACTCGCCAGTCCGCAGATAGACCTTGTGGCCGCCGACCACCGCCTTCTGCGTGTAGCCCTTGCGGCGCGAGGGCAGCTTGTGGCGCTTGGCGACGAACTGCTCGACCACGCGCTCGGCGGTCCGCACGATGCGCTCGGCCGGCGGCTGCCCGGCTTCCTCCTCGCCGTCCTCTCCGTCGGGCAGCGCGAAGCTCCGGAGCGGCTGCGACAGCTTCGAGCCGTCGCGGTAGAGGGCGAGCGCCTTGAGCCCGAGCCGCCAGCCCTGCATGTAGGCCTCGGCGCAGTCCTCGACCGTCGCGTGCGCCGGCATGTTGATGGTCTTGGAGATGGCGCCGCTGATGAAGGGCTGGCTCGCCGCCATCATGCGGATGTGGCTGTCCACCGACAGGTAGCGCCGGCCGATCCGCCCGCAGGGGTTGGCGCAGTCGAACACCGGCAGGTGCTCGGGCTTCAGGTGCGGCGCCCCTTCGAGCGTCATGGTGCCACAGCACCAGGCGTTGGCGGCCTCGATCTGCTCGCGCTCGAAGCCGAGCGCCCGGAGCAGGTCGAAGCCCGGCTTCGCATAGTCCTCCTCGGAGATGCCGAGCTTCTTCAGCACCTCGTCGCCGACGACCCAGCGGTTGAAGGCGAAGCGCAGGTCGAAGGCCGTCGGCAGCGCCTTCTCGATCCGCGCGATCGCCTCCTCGGGCAGCCCCCTGGCCGCGAGGGTGTCGTGGTCGATGTGCGGGGCGCCCGCGAGCGTGCCGTGGCCGACGGCGTAGCGGACGATGTCCTCGATCTCGCCCTCACCATAGCCGAGCCGCCGCAGCGCCCGCGGCACCAGCCGGTTGATGATCTTGAAGAAGCCGCCGCCCGCGAGCTTCTTGAACTTGACGAGGGCGAAATCGGGCTCGATGCCGGTGGTGTCGCAGTCCATCACGAGGCCGATCGTGCCGGTGGGCGCGACCACCGACACCTGCGCATTGCGGAGCCCGTGGCGTTCGGCGAGCCCGACCGCCTCGTCGAAGGCCTGCCGCGCCGCCTCGACCAGATCCGCCTGCGGGCAGCTCGCGGCATCGAGCGGCACCGGCGGGGTGTGCAGCCCCTCGTAGCCCTCGCTCTCGCCGTAGGCCGCGCGGCGATGGTTGCGCAGCACCCGAAGGCAGTTCTCGCGGTCGGCGGCGAAGCCCGCGAACGGCCCCTGTTCGCGCGCCATCTCGGCCGAGGTGGCGTAGGCGGTGCCGGTGAGCACGGCCGAGATCGCTGCGCACATCGCCCGCCCGGCGTCGCTGTCGTAGGGGATGCCCGAGGCCATGAGAAGGCCGCCGAGATTGGCGAAGCCGAGACCGAGGGTGCGGAACTTCCAGGAGAGCTCGGCGATGCGCTCGCTCGGGAACTGCGCCATCACCACCGAGATCTCGAGCACCATGGTCCACAGCCGCACGGCGTGGCGGAAGGCCGCGACGTCGAACCGCCCGTCCTCGCGCAGGAACTGGACGAGGTTGAGCGAGGCGAGATTGCACGCCGTGTCGTCGAGGAACATGTACTCCGAGCAGGGATTCGAGGCGTTGATGCGCCCCGCCGACGGGCAGGTGTGCCAGTCGTTGATGGTGGTGTCGTACTGGATGCCGGGATCGGCGCTGAACCAGGCGGCGGTGGCGATGCGCTGCCAGAGCTCGCGGGCGCGCAGGGTCTTCGACACCCTGCGGTCGGTCCGGCGGACGAGCTGCCACTCGCCGTCTTCGAGCACCGCCCGCATGAAGTCGTCGCCGACCCGGACCGAGTTGTTCGAGTTCTGGCCCGAGACGGTGAGATAGGCCTCGCTGTCCCAGTCGGTGTCGTAGACCGGCACCTCGATGTCGCGATAGCCCTGCTTCGCGAACATCACGATCTGCTGCAGGATGGCGTCCGGCAGCATCGCCCGCCGCGCTTCCTGCAGGGCCTTGCGGAGCTCGGGATTGCTCTGCGGGTCGAAACGGTCGGCGATCTCGCCGGGCGCCTCGTGGCACGCCTTCATGATCGCCTTCGCGTGCTTCTCCAGAAGCTTCGAGCCGGCGACCAGGGCTGCGACCTTCTGCTCCTCGACCACCTTCCAGTCGATGAACTGCTCGATGTCGGGGTGGTCGACGTCGACGATCACCATCTTCGCCGCGCGCCGGGTGGTGCCGCCAGACTTGATCGCACCCGCGGCCCGGTCGCCGACCTTGAGGAAGCTCATGAGGCCCGAGGAGCGGCCGCCGCCGGAGAGGGGCTCGCCTTCGCCGCGCAGGCCCGAGAAGTTGGTGCCGGTGCCGGAGCCGTACTTGAAGAGCCGCGCCTCGCGCACCCACAGGTCCATGATGCCGCCCGGGTTGACGAGGTCGTCCTTCACCGACTGGATGAAGCAGGCGTGCGGCTGCGGCCGCTCGTAGGCCGAGGTCGAGGCGTGCACCTCGCCCGTGGCGTGATCGGCCCAGAAGTGCCCCTGCGCCGGACCGTCGATGCCGTAGGCCCAGTGCAGGCCGGTGTTGAACCACTGCGGCGAGTTCGGCGCGCCGACCTGCATCGCCATCATCCACCGCAGCTCGTCGAAGAAGGCGAGGGCGTCCTCCTCGCTGTCGAAATAGCCGTGCTTCCAGCCCCACCAGGTCCAGGTCCCGGCCAACCGGTCGAAGACCTGCTTCGCGCTGGTCTCGCCGCCGTAGCGCTCCTCCACCGGCAGCCGCGCGAGCGCCGCCTCGTCGGCCACGTGGCGCTGCAGCCAGGCGGGCACGCCCTTCTCGCGGACGGGCTTCAGACGGCGGGGGATGCCGGCCTTGCGGAAATACTTCTGGGCGAGGACGTCCACGGCCACCTGCGACCAGTGGGCCGGGACCTCGATGCCTTCGAGGCGGAAGACCAGCGTGCCGTCCGGGTTGCGGATCTCGCTCTCCGCCTTCCGGAAGCGGATCTCCGCATAGGGGCTCTCGCCGGCGCGGGTGAACAGCCGCTCGACCTTCATCGGTCCTGCATCTCCTCGGCTCGGACTCTAGATGTTCGTGACCTGTTCGTCAAACGCCGTCGCCTCGTGCGGACCGTGGGCAGGGCGGAGCCGGATGAGATCTCTCAGCCTTCGCTGATTCCGCTCTCACTCAACGCGTAGTTTATACCCGTGCCGCGCGAAACACAAGCGGGGACCCATCCGGGCGATCGGCTTTCCGGTCCGTGCGTCGCAGGAAAGCCCCGGAAACCGCCGGTCCGGCGCGACGGGCGCCGACGACGCCTCAATATATAGCTGCTTTTGCCGGTGGACGCAACAAGATATGGTACAACCTCGGGCGGCCGTGGGCGCCTTCCGCCGCGCGCCCCGGCAGCACGCGCTCTCAGGCGGAGACGCCGTCAGTCACGCTGAGGGCGAATCAGTCGACCGCAGGCCACCGCGGCCGGCAAGTGGACCGGGCCCGATCGCGCCGCCATCGGAGGGTGGACGTGACGGAGGATCCGCAGCGGCTGAGGGGCGGTCATCGCGATCAGTTTCCCCGACGATCCACAGCCTGTCCCGCGACCGGTTTTCCACAGCTGTCCACAATGGCGCCCGGGCCACGGTCGACCGGCGTCGGAGCCGGGGGAGGGCGATCCGTCGCGCTGGACCTGCCGTCCCCGCCCCGCCATAGTGCGCGCGGTCGCGACCGCAGCTGGAGAGCCGCCTTGCTCGAATGGCTGACCTGGAACCGTCTCGGCACCTGGCTCCTGACCCGGCGCAGGGGCGAGTTCGTCGGCGAGGACGAATTCGGCAACCGCTACTTCAGGGAACGGGGCGCGCGCGACTGGCGGCGCGAGCGTCGCTGGGTGGTCTACGCGGCCGACGGCGAGATCGAACCGAGCGCCGTCCCGCCCGGCTGGCACGCCTGGCTGCACCACGTCGTCGAGAATCCGCCGACCCGGCTGCCGCTCAGGCGCCGGTTCTGGGAGAAGCCCTACGTCCCGAACCGCTCGGGGACGCCCGAAGCGTGGCTGCCGCCGGGACACCCGCTGCGGGGCGGCCGGCGCCCGCCGGCGACCGGCGACTACGAGCCCTGGCGGCCGGGGGACTGACACCGGGCTCAGCCCACCTCAGGAGGGCATCAGGCAGGACGGAGATCCTGGGGACAACCTGGGAAAACGGGCGCCGGTGACGTCTTCGGCCACCGGCGCCGCCGTTCAGAACAGGCCTTCGATCTGCCCGCGATCGTCGATCCGGATGCGCTCGGCGGCCGGGCTGCGCGGCAGGCCCGGCATGGTCATGATCTCGCCGCAGATCACCACGAGGAACTCGGCTCCGCCCGCGAGCCGCAGCTCGCGGATCGGCACCACGTGGCCGCTGGGTGCGCCCTTGAGCGCCGGGTCGGTCGAGAAACTGTACTGCGTCTTGGCGACGCAGATCGGGAACCGGCCGTAGCCCTCCTCCTGGTACTGGCGGAACTGGTCGCGGATCTTCTTGTCGGCGATGATGTCCGCGGCCCCGTAGATCTCGGTGGCGATGGTGCGCACCTTCTCCCAGAGCGGCATGTCGTCGGGATAGAGGTGGCGGAAGCCGCGCCCGTCGCGGAACCGCGGGCTCTCGCACAGCTGGATGACATGCCGGGCGAGCTCCTCGGCGCCGGCGGAGCCCTGCGCCCAGTGATCGCAGACGAAGGCTTCCACCCCGAGCTCGTCGCGACAGAACGCGCGGATGCAGTCGAACTCGGCGGCGGTATCGGTGGCGAAGCGGTTGATCGCCACCACCGCGGGCACCCCGAACTTGCGGACGTTGGTGACGTGGCGGGCGAGGTTCGCGAGGCCCCTGCGCAGGGCCGCCACGTTCTCCCGGCCGAGGTCCTCCTTCGCCACTCCGCCGTGCATCTTGAGGGCGCGCACGGTGGCGACGATCACCGCCGCGTCCGGCGTGAGATCCGCCTTGCGGCACTTGATGTCGAAGAACTTCTCGGCCCCGAGGTCGGCACCGAAGCCGGCTTCGGTCACCACATAGTCGGCGAGCCGCAGCGCCGAGCGCGTCGCCATCACCGAATTGCAGCCGTGGGCGATGTTGGCGAAGGGGCCGCCGTGCACGAAGGCCGGGTTGTTCTCGAGCGTCTGCACGAGGTTCGGCATCAGCGCGTCCCTGAGCAGCACGGTCATCGCGCCCTGCGCCCGCAGATCGCGGGCGAGCACCGGGCTGCGGTCGCGGCGCGCCGCGACAATCATCCGCCCGAGCCGCTCTTCGAGCTCCTGCAGGCTGCGCGACAGGCAGAACACGGCCATCACCTCGGAAGCGACAGTGATGTCGAAGCCGTCCTGCCGCGGGAAACCGTTCGCGACACCGCCGAGGCCGACGACGATCTCGCGCAGCGCCCGGTCGTTCATGTCGACCACCCGGCGCCAGAGCACGCGGCGGAGGTCGATGCCGAGCTCGTTGCCCCAGTAGATGTGGTTGTCGAGCATGGCCGCGAGCAGGTTGTGCGCGGCGCCGATGGCGTGGAAGTCGCCGGTGAAGTGGAGATTGATGGTCTCCATCGGCACCACCTGCGCCCGTCCGCCGCCGGCTGCACCCCCCTTGACGCCGAAGCAGGGGCCGAGGCTCGGCTCGCGCAGGCAGATCACCGCCCTGCGGCCCACCCGGCAGAGCGCGTCGCCGAGCCCGACGGTGGTGGTCGTCTTGCCTTCTCCGGCCGGGGTCGGCGTGATCGCCGTCACCAGCACCAGCCTGCCCTGCGGCCGCTGTTCGAGGCCGGCGAGGAAGCCGAGGTCCACCTTGGCGATGTGGTGGCCGTAGGGGTGCAGGGCGTCGCCCGGGATGTCGAGCTTCGCCGCCACCTCGGCGATCGGCAGCAGGCGCGCGCCGCGCGCGATCTCGATGTCGCTCGGATGTCCGCTCATGGCCGTGCCTCCACGCTGGAGCGCTCGCGGACGCAGGGAGTGGCGCGCCCGGCGCGGTTCGCACAGCACCTGTTGCGGCGGGATCTTGCGCGATCCGGCCACGCGACCGGGCCGGCCGCGGGCGGAACGGTCAGCGGATGAAGGAGAGCTGGACGCTCCAGAAGCGCTCGAGGCGCTTGAGCAGATTGTTGGCAGCTTCGAGATCCTCCTCGCGGATCCCGGCCGCCCGGAGATCCTCGGCACTGCGGGCGTAGAGGGCGTCGACCTTGCGGATCAGCTCCAGCCCCTTCTCCGACAGTCGTACCCGCGTCATGCGGCGGTCGTGGGCCGAGCGCTCCTGCACGAGGTAGCCGTTCTCGACGAGCTTCTTGACGTTGTAGGAGACGTTCGAGCCGAGATAGTAGCCGCGGAGCGTCAGTTCGCCGACGGTCAGCGTCTCTTCGCCGATGTTGAACAGGATCAGCGTCTGGACGTTGTTGATGTCCTCGATGCCGTGCCGGTCGAGCTCCGCCTTCACGACGTCGAGGAAGCGGCGGTGCAGGCGCTCGATCAGGCGCGACGTCAGTATATACTGGTCCTTCACGATCCCCCCGGAAGCAAGGATCCGGTCCGATGGCACGCTCGAAGTGACCTGCGGTCCTCCCTCTACAACCGATCTTTCCTGCCTGCAATCATCTCGATGATGCCGGAGAAATCGCGGCCGCCGCCGCCGAGCGCGTTGTAGAGGGCGTAGAGCTGGCAGGCTCCCGCCCCGAGCGGCGTCACGGCGCCCGCCCGGCTCGCCGTCTCCTGCGCGAGCCGCAGATCCTTGAGCATCATGGCCGCGGTGAAGCCCGGCTGGTAGCCGCGGTTGGAGGGCGCCGCCGGCACGGGACCGGGAACCGGGCAGTAGCTCGTCAAGGACCAGCACTGGCCCGAGGAGCGCGAGGAGATCTCGAACAGCTTGTCGGCCGCGAGGCCGAGCTTCTCCGCGAGCGCGAAGGCCTCGCAGACCGAGATCATCTGGATGCCGAGCATCATGTTGTTGCAGATCTTGGCCGCCTGGCCGCTGCCGGCGGGGCCGGCGTGGATCACGGCGCGGCCCATCTTCGCGAGCACCGGTTCGGCGCGGGCGAAGGCATCTTCCTCGCCGCCGACCATGAAGGTGAGGGTGGCCGCCTCGGCACCCGCCACCCCGCCCGAGACCGGTGCATCCAGCATGTCGAAGCCGCGGCTCTTCGCTTCGGCATGGACCGCACGGGCGGTGTCGACGTCGATGGTGGAGCAGTCGACGAGGAGCGCGCCGTCGGCGGCATTGTCGAGTACGCCACCCGGCGACAGGTAGACCTCGCGCACCTGCGGCCCGGCCGGCAGCATGGTGATCACGATCGCGGCGTCCCGCACCGTGACGTCGATGTCCTCGCCGATGCGCAGGCCCGCGGCCGCGGCGCGTTCGCGCGCAGGCTCCGCGACGTCGAAACCGGTCACCTCGAAGCCGGCCTTTACGAGGTTCTTCGCCATCGGCAGGCCCATGTTGCCGAGCCCGATGAAGCCGATCGTCGTCATCCGCCTTCCTCCCCTGCCTCGACCCCGCCCGGATCGGGGCCTTCCCAGTCGAACGCCAGATCGCCCTTCGCGAGCGGGGCCAGGAATTCCTCGACCTCCTCCGCCGGCACCTCGCGCCAGTCCCCGTATTTCCAGCGCGGCCTGCGGTCCTTGTCGATCACGAGGGCGCGCACCCCCTCGGCGAATTCGCCGCAGGAGAGGAACCGGTGCACGATGCGGTACTCGAGCCGCATGCAGTCCTCGAACGCGAGCCGGGCGCCGTGCCGGAGCTGCTCGAAGGTGACCCGGAGCGACAGCGGCGACTTCTCCGCGAACACAGTCAGCGTGCGAGCCCCGAAGCCCGACGGCTCGGCTTCGAGGCGGCCGACGAGATCGGCGAAGCTCGCGGCCTCGTAGATCGATGCGACGAGCGGGCGCAGCTCGGCGAGCGACTCGCTGCCCGGATCCGCCGCGAATCCGGCGAGGACGTCGTCGACGGCGTCGGGGAAACGGGAGGCCGGCAGTGCGCAGAGGCGATCGACGAGCTCTTCGAGACGGTCCGCCCGCACGAAATGCCCCGCGAGCCCGAGCGCCACGCACTCCGCCGCCCGCAGCCGCTCGCCCGTGAGCCCGAGATGGAAGCCGAGGCGGTCGGGCAGCCGCGGCAGGAACCAGGTGCCGCCGACATCGGGAAAGAAGCCGATGCCCGTCTCGGGCATGGCGAAGACCGTGTTCTCGGTGACGACGCGATGGCTGCCGTGCACGGAGATGCCGACCCCGCCCCCCATGGTGATGCCGTCCAGGAGCGCCACGTACGGCTTCGGGAAATGCCGGATCCGCCAGTTCATCCGGTACTCGTCGAAGAAGAAGCGGGCCGCCTCGTCGACGCCGTCGCGGCGGACCGTCTCGACGATCGCCCGGATGTCGCCGCCCGCGCAGAAGGCCCGGCCCGGCACCGCGCGCACCACGACGGTACCGATCCCGGGATCGTCCTTCCAGAGGGCGAGGGCGCGGGACAGCCGGCGCACCATGTCGTGGGTCAGGGCGTTCAGCGCGCGCGGCCGGTTCAGGGTGACGAGACCGACGGCGCCGCGGCGACCGAAGCCGATCTCGGCGGACGAGAGCTCTTCCGCGCGCATCTCCTTCTCAGCCCTCAGCGAGCAGCCGGCGGGCGACGATCACCCGCATGATCTCGTTGGTGCCCTCGAGGATGCGGTGCACCCGCAGGTCCCGCAGATAGCGCTCGATGTCGGTGTCGCGGATGTAGCCGTAGCCGCCGAAGAGCTGCAGCGCTCCGTCCACCACCCGGAAGCCCACGTCGGTCGCGTACCGCTTGGCCATGGCGCAGGCGGCGGGCGCGTCGGGGGCACCGGCGTCGAGCTTCGCCGCCGCCTGCCAGACGAGGAGCCGCGCGGCTTCGAGTTCGGTCGCCATGTCGGCGAGGCGGAACTGCGTGTTCTGGAAGTCGGCGATCGGCCGGCCGAACTGGCGCCGCTCGCGGACATGGGCACGGGCCCGGGCGAGACATTCGCGGGCCCCGCCGAGCGAACAGGCGGCGATGTTGATCCGTCCGCCGTTGAGCCCCTGCATGGCGATGCGGAAGCCCTGTCCCTCTTCGCCGAGGCGGTTCGCGACCGGCACGCGGCAGTCCTCGAACAGGACGGGCGAGGTGGGCTGGCTGTGCCAGCCCATCTTCTTCTCCTGCCGGCCGAAGGAGAGCCCGGGCGTGCCCTTCTCGACGACCACGGCCGAGATCCCGTCCGGACCTTCGCCGCCCGTACGGCACATGACGACGTAGAGGTCGCTCGCGCCGCCCCCGGAGATGAAGGCCTTGCTGCCGTTCAGGACATAGTGGTCGCCCTCGCGCCGGGCGGTCGTGCGCAGGCTCGCCGCGTCCGAACCGGCGCCGGGCTCGGTCAGGCAGTAGCTCGCGAAGGTCCGCATCGACACCAGATCCGGCAGCCAGCGCCGGCGCTGCTCCTCGCTGCCGAAACGGTCGATCATCCAGGCGACCATGTTGTGGATCGAGATGTAGGCCGCGGTCGAGGGGCAGGCGGTGGCGAGCTCCTCGAACAGGATGGCACCGTCGAGCCGCCCGAGGCCGGTGCCGCCCACGTCCTCGCGCACGAACAGGCCGGCGAAGCCGAGCTCGGCCGCCTTCCGCAGCGTCTCGACCGGGAAGATGTGCTCCTCGTCCCAGCGCGGTGCGTGCGGGGCCATCTCCTCCCGGGCGAAGGTGGCCGCGGCCTCGCGCAGCGCGCGGCGGTCCTCGTCGAGCTCGAACAGCACGGTCTCCTGCCTCCGCGATGCCGTCCCGCACGATGCGTCCGCGGCGGCGTGCGGTCAATGCGCAGCCCGCAGCGCCTCAGCGCGGCGGTTCCGGCCCCGTCTGCTCGATCACCCATTCGAGATAGTCGGGATGGCCACCCGTGATCGGCAGGACGGTGACGCAGGGACAGTCGTAGCTGTGCAGCTCCACGACCGCATCCACGAGGCTCTCGACGAGGTCCCGGCGGGTCTTGAGCAGGAGAAGCGCCTCGGGATCGGTGTGGACTTCCCCCTCCCAGCGGTAGACCGATGTCAGGCCGTCGAGGATGTTGGCGCAGGCCGCGAGCCGCCGCTCGACCAGCGTGCGGCCGATCGCCAGCGCCTCCGCCTTCGAGCCGCAGGTGACGTAGCAGAGACAGAGATCCATGCCGTTCCGCTCCCGGCCCCTGTTCAGGTGCGCACCTCGCGCCGGCGCGGATCGAGGGCGTCCTGGAGCCCGTCGCCGAGCAGGTTGAAGGCCAGCACGGTGACGAAGATGGCGAGCCCGGGCCAGAGCGCGAGGCCCGGCGCATCGAAGACCAGTTCCTGGGCGTGCGTCAACATCGTCCCCCAGGTGGCGAGCGGCGGCTGCACGCCGAGGCCGAGGAAGCTCAGCACCGATTCGGCGAGGATCACGTTGCCGATCGAGAGCGTCGTCGCGACCACCACCGGCGAGGCGACGGCGGGCAGGATGTGGCGCAGCACGATGCGCGTGTCCGAGGCGCCGAGCGCGCGGGCCGCGAGCACGAACTCGCGTTCCCTGAGCGACAGGGTCGCGGCACGGGCGAGCCGGGCCGCCGTCGTCCAGCCGAAGAGCGCGACGATCACGACGATCCGCACCACGCTCGCCGCCGCACCGGTGGCGAACTCGGCCGGCACGCCGAGCTTGGCGAGATCGACCGCGGCGAGCACGATCAGAAGCGGCAATAGCGGAAGCGCGATCACGGCATCGGTGAGCCGCATCAGGAAGCGGTCGAGGCCGCCGCCGACATAGCCCGAGAGGACGCCGATCGCGGTGCCGATGACGGCGGTCACGAGCGCTCCGCCGAGGCCGACGAGCAGCGAGATGCGTCCCCCGTAGAGGAGGCGCACGAGCAGGTCGCGGCCGAGCTCGTCGGTGCCGAGCGGATGGGCCGCGCTCGGCGGCTCGAGGCGGGCGAGCAGGTCCATGGCCTCCGGGTCGATGCCGAGCAGCGACGCCACGAGCGGCGCCGACAGGCAGGCGAGGAGGATCGCGACCAGCACCACCGCGCTCGCGACGGCCGCGGGCCGGCGCAGGAACGCCCGCAGCCGGCTGCGCCGGTTGGCGCCGGCGACGGCGACCGTGGCCGCCGCCGCGTTCACACGCCCTCCCGGATCCGCGGATCGAGCCGCAGATAGACGAGGTCGGCGGCGAGGTTGGCGAGCAGGGTGACGAGGGTCGCGAGCATCAGGCCGGCGAGCGCGAGGTTGTAGTCGTTGCCGAGGATGGCGTCGTAGATGAGCTTCCCCATGCCGAGGTACGCGAAGACGGTCTCGACCACGAGCGCACCCGACAGCAGCGATCCGAAATGCAGCGCCACGACCGTGACGATCGGGATCATGGCGTTGGGCAGCGCGTGCCGGACCACGGTCCGCAGCATCGAGCAGCCCTTGGCGCGGGCGGTGCGCACATACTCCTCGCGCAGCGTCTCGAGCAGGGCGGCCCGGGTGAAGCGCAGGAAGGTGCCGGCGGTGAGCAGGGTGAGGGTCGTGACCGGAAGGACCAGGTGGCGGATGCGGTCGGCGAGATCGCCGCCGCCGACCGCGGCCACGCCGCCCGCCGGCAGCCAGCCGAGCCCGACCGAGAAGAGGATGATCAGGAGCAGCGCGAGCCAGAAGGAGGGAACCGAGAAGCCGGCGAAGGCGGCGAGGTTGAGGGCGGTGTCGAGCGGGCTTCCGGGACGCAGGGCGGCGAGCACCCCGGCCGGGATCGCAAGCGCGAGGGCGAGCACGAAGCTCGTGCCCATGAGGACGAGGGTGTTCAGCAGCCGCGGCAGGATCACCTCGAAGACCGGCTGGCCGTAGAGGCGGGAGTAGCCGAAGTCGCCCGAAAGGGCCCGCCCGAGCCAGGCGAGGTAACGCTCGGGAAGTGGCCGGTCGAGACCGTAGAGCGCTTTGAGCCGCGCCGCGTCCTCGCTGGTGACGCGCGGATCGGCGCTGATCATGAGGTCGATCGGATCGCCGGGCATGAGCCCGATCAGCGCGTAGACGAGAAACGAGACGAGCAGCAGCAGGAGACAGGTCTCGGCGACGCGGCGGACCAGAAGCGGCGTCATCGCGCCCGGTCCGTCTCCGTGGCCGGGCCGTCGCTGGGCGCGAGGAAGACGAAGCGGGTGAGGCCGTAGCGCCGTTCGTCCTCGACCCGCAGTCCGGCCGGGGGCGTGAAGGTCTCGCGTGCGGCGAGCTCGACGACGATGCGCGCACCGGGCCCGATCCAGCCGCCCTGCAGAGCGCTTTCGAGTGCCGGGACGGCGAGACCGGAGCGCCAGGGGGGATCCAGAAACACGATGTCGAAGGGCGCCGGGCTCCGCCCGAGCCGTGTCGCGTCGGCGACCAGCAGGCGCACCCCGTCGCCGACGGCAAGCTGACGCAGGTTCCGCTCGATCACGGCGCGGGCGCGACGTTCCTGCTCGACCAGGACCACTTCGGCAGCGCCGCGCGACCAGGCCTCGAGGCCGACGGCGCCGGTCCCGGCGAAGAGATCGAGGAACCGCGCGCCCACGAGCCGCGGCGAGCCGTGCGCGAGGATGTCGAAGAGCGCCTCGCGCGCCCGCTCGCTGGTCGGCCGGATGTCCTTCCCGGGCGGGACGAACAGCCGGCGTCCCTTGAGGCGCCCCGTCAGGATGCGCACGCTCATGCCCGCACTCTCCGGTGGGCTTCCCGGGTCTCGAGGGGCGGCGAGGGCAGGAGCCTGCCGAGCTGCTCGCGCATCACCTTCGCCGGCACCTCCTCGATCCGTCGCTTCGGCAGGCCGCCCAGCTGGAACGGGCCGTAGGCGATCCGGATCAGCCGGCTCACCTCGAGCCCGAGGTGCTCGAACACGCGTCGCACCTCGCGGTTCTTCCCCTCGCGCAGCGCCACCGTGTACCAGGCATTGGCGCCCTCCCGGCGGTCGAGCCGGGCCTCGATCGGCCCGTAGCGGAGCCCTTCGATCTCGATGCCGTCCGCAAGCGCCGCGAGCGCCTCGGGCGCGACCCGGCCGTAGGCGCGCACCCGGTAGCGGCGGATCCAGCCGGTCGCCGGAAGCTCGAGGCGGCGCTTGAGCTCGCCGTCGTTGGTGAGCAGCAGCAGCCCCTCGGAGTTGATGTCGAGACGGCCGATCGCGAGCAGCCGGGGCAGCTTCGGCGGCAGCAGGTCCCAGACCGTCGGACGACCCTCGGGGTCGCGCGCGGTGACCAGCACCCCGCGCGGCTTGTGGAAGCGGAAGAGTCGCGGCGGCTCCGGATCCGGCAGGCGTTCGCCGTCGACCCGCACCACGGCGTCCGGGCCGACCCGCAGCGCCGGGCTCCGGACCCTGCGCCCGTCGACGGTGACCCGACCCTCGCGGATCAGCTCCTCGGCCTCGCGGCGCGAGCACAGGCCGGCGCGCGCGATGCGTCGCGCGATGCGTTCGCCTTCGGCCGCGATGTCCGGGTTCGTGTTCATGTCCGTCCGTCGGAACAGGATGCGACGAAGGCCGCGAAGATGGCCGCGTCGCCGGGATCGATGCGGAATTCGGGGTGCCACTGCACGCCGAGGCAGAACCGGTAGCCGGGATGCTCGATCGCCTCGATCACCCCGTCCGGCGCCCGTGCCGACACCACCACACCTTCGCCGACCCGGTCCGCCGCCTGATGGTGGGCGCTGTTGACCATCATGCGGGCGCGCCCGGTGATCCGGCCGAGGAGCGTGCCGGGAAGGATCTCGACCTCGTGTCCCGGCTCGTGGCGCGGGTTCGGCTGTTCGTGCGCGAGCGCACCCGGCACCGCATCCGGGATGTGCTGCAGAAGTGTTCCGCCGAGCACCACGTTCAAGAGCTGCTCCCCGCCGCAGATCCCGAGCACCGGCAGACCGGCCGCCAGTGCCGCGCGGGTGATCTCCCATTCGAACAGCGTCCGCCGCTCCTTGAGCTTCACCGTCGGGTGACGCTCGCCGGCACCGTAGAGGGCGGGATCGATGTCGAACGCGCCGCCAGTGACGACGAGGCCGTCGATCAGCCGCAGATAGTCGCGGGCGAGCTCCGGCTCGTGCGGCAGCGGCAGGGGCAGGGCGCCCGCGGCCGCGAGCGCCTCGCAGTAGTTCTCCCGGAGCGCGTACCAGGGATAGCGGCTGTAGCCGCCGCCCGGCTCGGAATCGAGGGTGATGCCGACGACCGGCCGGCCGCTGCTCACGCCGCTTCGTCCTCGAAGGCGATCGCCCGCACCGGGGCTCCGTCGGCGTCCGGCACGGCGAGCGGCAGGGCGAGGAATTCCACGCGTTCCGAAACGAGTTGCAGCGTGTTGGTGAGATATTCGATCAGGATCACGCCGTGCGCCAGCAGTTCGAAATGGGTGACATGCTCCTCGCGCGGCCGCACCTCGCCGTCGAGCAGCAGGCGGATGGTGAAGTCCTGCGGGAAATCGAAGCCGCAGGCGCGGATCCCGCGCTCCCTGAGCCAGACCGCGGCGTCGCGCTCCAGCCACGGCGCGTCACGCCAGAAGGCCGGATCGTCGATCGACCGCCGCGCGTACCAGCCGGTCCGAAGGAGCGCAATGTCGCCCTCGCGCAGGTGTTCCGCCCGGGGCGCCAGCATCGCGGCGCCGATCGCCGTCATCGGGGCGACATCCGCGAGGTCGACGACGGCCGCCTCGCCGATCGTGGCAGCGAGCGGAATGTCGCTCGTCGTCGGCCCGTCCGGCACGAAGTGCCGCGGGCTGTCCATGTGCGTGAAGGCGTGCACCGGAAAGCCGATCTGCGTGATCTGGAAGATGTCGCCCTTCGCGAAGTCGCCCGCTTGCGAGCGCTCCACGTTCCAGCGAAAATGCGGACGGATCGGCAGGGTCAGGTCGACGATGCGGCGGTTCGGGGCCGTCCTCCCCGTGCCCCGTCGGCCGGCGCCGTTCCGGGAGTGCGTCTCTTGTCGGCCCGAAGAAGGCAAGGTCCGTTCCTTTCCCTCGTGTGCGCGGGCGTCCTGCTCGCCGGCTGCGCCGCGGCGCCGGAGACCGGCCGTCCGCAGCTCCTGATCCTGCCCGAGAGCCGGGACCTCGAGCTCGGCCTCTCCGCCTGGCGCCAGGTCCTCGCCGAGAGAAAGGTATCGCGGGATCCCGAACTGAACAGACGGGTGCGCGAAGTCGGCCGCCGCATCGCCGCCGTCTCGCCGCATCCCGACTGGGACTGGGAGTTCGTCGTCTTCGAGGACGAGGATCCGAACGCCTTCGCGCTCCCCGGCGGCAAGGTCGGGGTGCACACGGGCCTGTTCCGGGTCGCGAAGAACGACGCCCAGCTCGCCGCGGTGCTCGGGCACGAGGTCGCGCACGCGGTCGCACGCCACGGCGTCGAGCGGATGTCGCGGGAACTGCTGATCGGCCTCGGGGTGGCCGGGCTCGGCGCCGCGCTCGGTGACGAGCGGGTGGCCGTGGCCGCGGGCGTCGGCGCCACGCTGCTCGTCTCCCTGCCGTTCTCGCGCGAGCAGGAAGCCGAGGCCGACGAGATCGGCCTGCTCTACATGGCGCGCGCCGGCTACGACCCGCGCGAAGCGGTCAGGCTGTGGGAGAATTTCGCCGCGGTCGGCGGCGGGGCGCGGATCGAGTTCCTCTCGACCCATCCCTCGCACGGTTCGCGGATCGAGCGTCTGCAGCGCCTGCTGCCGCGCGCGCTCGCCGAATACGAGGAGGCGCGCGCGAGGGGCTGATCAGGCGGAGAGCGGCGGCGTGACGGCGACCGGATAGCCGCGACGCTCGACGAGGACCTGCTCGACCCGGTCGAGGTCGACGGCATCGCCGTGCGCTCCGGCCACGGCGAGGACGCGCGCCAGCTCCAGCGTGTCGAGTTCGGGGGTGAAGCGGCCCGTCTCCTCGATCTCGTTCGCCTGGGCGAGGGTCGGGTGCGCCTCGACCCAGAGCCGGCCTCCGAGCCACTGCGCCTTCACCGGCTGGTCGACGACGGTGACGGGGGTGCCGACCGGGGTCGCGGCGTAGAGCTCGGCGATGTCCTCGGGGTAGAGGCGGATGCAGCCGTTACTCTGCCGCCGGCCGACGCTCCAGGGGATGTTGGTGCCGTGCACGAGATATTGCGGCCAGGCGAGGTAGAGGGCGTGCGAGCCGAGCGGATTGTCCGGGCCCGGTGGGACCGCCCGCGGCAGATCGGGTTTCTCGCGCCGGACCGAGGCCGGCGGATACCAGGTCGGGTTCTCGCGCTTCCGCACGACCCGCGTACTGCCGAGCGGCGTGTCGTGACCCTCGCGGCCGATGCCGATCGGATAGTGGCGCGGCGCCGCGTCCTCGCGCGCGAAATGGTAGACGCGCATGTCGCCGACGTTGACGAGGATGCCGCGGCGCGGCCCGTCCGGCAGCAGGTGCAGGGTCGGCACCCGGAGTTCGGTCCCCTCGCCCGGAAGCCAGGGATCGACCCCGGGATTGGCCGCCTGGAACTCGACGTAGCCGAGGCGGAAGGTGCGGGCGAGCTCGATCAGCGTATCCTCGTGGCGGGCCCGGTAGACCGTCCAGGCCTCGTCGCTGTCGGTCGCGAAGCCGAACAGGCCGGCGAGCCGGGCATCGAGCCCGGCGCAGCCCGGGAGCCCGGCGAGCGCGGCCGTGGCGGCGAGCAGCCGCCGGCGCGACAGGCGGGACCGAAGGTCGGACGGTTCCTGTGCCCGGCCGCTCACGGGGCCTCGTAGGGCGTGCCGTCGCGATGGGCGAAGCGCCGGCCGGGCAGACAGCGCAGATCGATGTCGGCGTAGAAGACCTCGTCGGTCTCGGGCCGGCGGCTGCCGATCTCGAGCAGCACCGCGCGCCGCTCGCCGCGGTTGACGAAGTGATGCGCGTTCCCGACCCCTTTCGGGAAGCCGATGCACATCCCCGGTCCGAGGACGTGCTCGCCGCCGTCGTCGACCAGCACCACCTCGCCCTCGAGCACGAGGACGAACTCGTCCTCCTCCGTGTGCCAGTGCCGCTGCGAGGTCGCCGCACCCGGCTCGAGCCGGGTGAGGTTGACGCCGAAATCGCCGAGACCGAAGGCATCGCCGAGACGCCGCCGGAAGCGGCCGGCGACGAGCCGGTCGAAGGGGGCGGGATAGCCCGTCGACTGCCGTTCGGGAACCTCGTCGAGGCGCAGGGGCCGCGCGCCCCGCGCGTCTCCGCTCATGGTCGGGCCGCCTTCGCGATCGTTCCGGCTTTCATGGATAGCCGATCGCCGGCGGAGGGTCGAGGGTCGACCGCCGGTGCGGCCGTCTTCGGGCGGATGCGGCGGGGGAGCCTCCGTTCAGCTGGTCCGCTGCAGCCAGCGGAGGATCCGCGCGCACGCCTCCTCGAGCCGCTCGTCGGTCGGCGTCAGCGACAGGCGGACGAGGTGCCGGGCCGCCTCGCCGAAGCTCTCTCCGGGAAGGGTGGCCACACCCGCCTCGTCGAGCAGCGCCCTCGCGAAGGCAGCCCCGTCGCCCGGAAAGCCGACAGGCTCGAGGATCACGAACATGCCCGCGCGCGGGCGGTGGACGCGCAGTCCCGGGGCCCCGGCGAGCCGTTCACAGACGCGCTCCGCGCGTCGGCGGTAGAGTTCGGCGATGTCCTCCTCGAGACGCTCGATGTGCCGCATCGCCTCGACCGCCGCATCCTGCACGAAGGGCGGAAGGCCGTAGGTGACGACGTTCATGAGATCGACGAGATGGGCCGCGAGATCGGGAGGGGTGACCGTCCAGCCGATCCGCCAGCCGGTCATGGCGCAGCCCTTGGAAAGGCTCTCGACGACGCAGATCCGGTCCCACGCGCCGAGCCCCGCGAGCGCGCTCACGTGCCCGCCGCCGTAGACCATGCCGGCATAGACCTCGTCCGAGATCAGCCACAGCCCGTGCTCGCGGCAGAGATCGACGAGCGCCTCCATCACCGGCCGCGCGATCACCGTCCCGGTCGGATTGTGCGGCGTGTTGACGAGGAGGGCGCGGGTGTTCGGCCCGATACGGCGCTCCACCTCGGCCGGGTCGAGGGCGAAGTCGCGGGACGCGTCGAGCGGCACCGGCACGAGCGTCGCACCCGTCGCCTGCACCGTTTCCGGATAGGTGACGTACATGGGTTCGGGCACCAGCACCTCGTCGCCGGTCTGCACGAGGCACTGCAGGATGGCGAAGAGACCGCCCTGCGCTCCGGGCACGACCACGATCTGCGCCGGGTCGACGTCGATCCGCTGTGCGCGTCTGTAGAAAGCGGCGATCGCCTGCCGCAGCTCCGGGAGGCCCGCCGCCGGCGTGTAATGGTGCCGACCGGCCCGAAGCGCGGCCACGGCCGCTTCGACGATCGGGGGCGGGGTCGGGAATTCGTGGTCGCCGATGCTGGCGACGATCACGTCCTCGCCGCGCGCCGCCCGCTCCACCGCCTCGTAGTGGATCGCCCAGCCGCCGCCCGGCCGGGCCGAGATCCGGCCGACCCGGTCCGCGAACCGGCGTCCGCCGGTACCCTTGTCGATATCCGCCTGCATGCCCGGACCTCCGGCAGGAACCCGCTTTCCGCTCTCGCACTACACCCGCCGCACGCCGCCGGCGAGGGGGCCAGTCGTTGGGCCGCGCCGGTCAGGGACGGCGGCGGAAGCGGAACCAGACCGGATGGCGACCGGCGGCGAGCGCCTTCTGCTCGTAGCGCGTCGGCGGCGGGTCCGCGGGCCGCTCCTTCCAGTCGGCCGCGCGGCGCGCGAGCCACTCGAGCCGGGGTTCGGCGAGGCAGGCGTCGAGCATCCAGCGGGCGTAGCCCGGATCGTCGGTGGCGAGCCGGAGTTCGCCGCCGGGCCGGAGCAGACGTGCGAACTCCGCCACGGTGGCGCGGTTGACGATCCGCCGCTTGTGGTGGCGCTTCTTCGGCCAGGGATCGGGGAACAGCACGAAGATGCGCCCGAGACAGCCGTCCGGCAGGGCCGCGAGCAGCAGGCGGGCGTCGTCGGTGAAGACGCGGATGTTGGCGAGGCCCTCGGCCTCGATCTCCGAGAGGAGCTTCGCGACCCCGTTGACGAACGGCTCGACGCCGAGAAACCCGATGTCGGGATGGGCCCGGGCCTGCGCCGCGAGGTGTTCGCCACCTCCGAAACCGATCTCGAGCCAGACCTCGCGGCTCTGCGGAAACAGGGCCGCCGGGTCGAGCCCTCCCGCTTCGGGCAGCCGCACCGCGAGCTGCGGCAGCAGCGTCTCGAGAAGCCGCCTGCGGTTCGGTCGCAGCCTCGGGCCGGCCCTTCGGCCGTAGAGCAGCCGGCGGGGCCGACCGGCCTCGGGCGCGTCGCGCGGTTCAGGCGAAGGCGCGGCGGAGCTCGTCGACGAGATCGGTCCGCTCCCAGGAGAAGCCGCCGTCCTCTTCGGGCTCGCGCCCGAAATGACCGTAGGCGGCGGTGCGGGCGTAGATCGGCCGGTTGAGCTGCAGCCGCTCGCGGATGCCGCGCGGGCTCAGGTCGAGATCGTGGAACAGGCGTTCGAGCTTCTTCGGGTCGACCTCGCCCGTGTCCATGAGATCGACGTAGATCGACAGCGGCTTGGAGACGCCGATGGCGTAGGAGAGCTGGATCAGGCACTTCCGCGCGAGGCCGGCCGCGACCACGTTCTTCGCGAGATAGCGCGCGGCGTAGGCCGCCGACCGGTCGACCTTGGTCGGGTCCTTGCCGGAGAAGGCGCCGCCGCCGTGCGGTGCCGCCCCGCCGTAGGTGTCGACGATGATCTTGCGGCCGGTGAGCCCGGCGTCGCCCTCCGGTCCGCCGATCACGAAGCGGCCGGTCGGATTGACGTAGAATTCCTCCTCGCGCGGCATCCAGCCCTCGGGCAGGACGCGGCGGACGTGCTCGCGCACGATCTCGCGCACCTGCGCCTGCGACACGTCGGCGCGGTGCTGGGTCGAGACCACCACCGTGGTCGCCTCGACCGGCCGCCCGTTCGCATACCGCAGGCTCACCTGGCTCTTGGCGTCGGGCCCGAACTCCGGGAGCGCACCGGCGTGGCGCGCATCGGCGAGGCTCTTGAGGATGCGGTGAGCGTACCAGATCGGCGCCGGCATCAGCGCCGGGGTCTCGTCGCAGGCGTAGCCGAACATGATCCCCTGGTCGCCGGCACCCTCGTCCTTGTCCTCGCGCGCGTCGACGCCGAGGGCGATGTCCGCCGACTGCTCGTGCAGCAGCACCTCGATCTCGACGGTGCGCCAGTCGAAGCCCGGCTGGGTGTAGCCGATCTGCCGGATCGTCTCGCGGGCGATGCAGCGGATGTGGTCGGCGGTGATCGTGTCCGGTCCGCGCACCTCGCCGGCGATCACGAGCCGGTTGGTGGTGGCGAGCGTCTCGCAGGCGACCCGGGCGTAGGGGTAGGCGCGCAGATAGGCGTCGACCACCTCGTCGGAGATGCGGTCGCAGACCTTGTCCGGATGGCCCTCGGCCACCGATTCGCTCGTGAAGACGTAATCCGACAACGGCATGGGGCGAGGCGCTCCCGGCTCGGACGGAGGAATCGATGCGGCGCAGAACGTCCGGCCCGCGCGGCCGCGGACCGCGCGTGGCGGGCCGCGTTATCGTCCGCGACCGGGGTGCGGTCAAGCGGTCGCCGCCGGTCCCGGGCACCCCGTGACGATGTGGCGGGCCGGGCGGCAGCAGCGCGCGGGCCGGTGTCGCAGCCGCGCGGGAGACCGTCGCCGTCACGCTGCCGGTTGCCGCGCGGCGGCCCAATTTCGCGTCGGCCCTTCCGGAGACGACCGCCTTGCCCGACCAGAGCGCGCCCCTGATCGCTACGGCAACGACATGGGCCTCGGCGAGAACCCCTTCGAGCTGCGGCAGGGCCGCTTCGTCGACCTCGACCGGCCGGATCCTTTCGTCGGCCGCGAGGCGCTCGCGCGCATCCGCGAGGAGGGGCCGAAGCGTCTGCTCACGGGCTTCGTGATCGAGGGCGAGCCCCTTCCCGACTACACCAGCGGACCCTGGCCCGTGTGCGATGCCGCAGGCGAGACGGTGGGGCGGATCACTTCGGCGGTCTGGTCGCCGCGGCTCGGCCGCAACCTCGCGCTCGGCCTCGTGCGCACGGATCTCGCGACGCCCGGCACGCGGCTGCGGCTCGGCCTGCCGGACGCGACCCCGGTCGTGGTGCACGATCTGCCGTTCGTGCCGCGCGGCAGGCCGGCACGCACCGCCTGAGGCAGGTGGAACCGGGAGACCACGGGGGCGGCTTCAGCCGCCCCGGGCCTCGCCTCCGGCGAGCTGCTTCGCCCGTTCCCTGAGCTCGAACTTCTGGATCTTGCCGGTCGAGGTCTTGGGCAGGGGGCCGAAGACGATCGTCTTCGGCACCTTGTAGCGGGCGAGCCGCTCGCGGCAGAAGGCGACGATCTCTTCGGCCGTCGCTTCGGCCCCCGGCTTCAGCGTGACGAAGGCGCAGGGCGTCTCGCCCCATTTCGGATCCGGCTTCGCCACCACCGCCGCTTCCATCACCGCGGGATGGCGGTAGAGCACCTCCTCGACCTCGAGCGAGGAGATGTTCTCACCACCCGAGATGATGATGTCCTTGGCCCGGTCCTTGACCTCGGCGTAGCCGTCCGGGTGCAGCACGGCGAGGTCGCCCGAGTGGTACCAGCCGCCGCGGAAGGCCTCCTCCGTCGCCTTCGCATTCTTGAGGTAGCCCTTCATGACCGTGTGGCCGCGCAGCAGGATCTCGCCGATGGTGGAGCCGTCGGCGGGAACCGGCTCCAGCGTCTGCGGATCGCCGACCCGCATTTCGCCGAGGGTCGGATAGCGCACGCCCTGCCGCGCCACTTTCGCCGCGCGCTCCGTGAGCGGAAGCGACGCCCAGTCCGGCTGTTCGACGCACACCGTCGCCGGCCCGTAGGTCTCGGTCAGCCCGTAGAGATGGGTGACGTGGAACCCCATCCCCTCCATCGCCTCGATCACCGCACTCGGCGGTGCCGCCCCTCCGGTCGCCACCTCGACGGTGTGCGGGAAGCGCCGCTTCACGTCCTCCGGGGCGTGGATCAGCATGTTGAGCACGATCGGCGCGCCGCACATGTGCGTCACGCCCTCGCGGACGATCAGCTCGAAGATCTTCGCGGGATCCACCTTCCTGAGGCAGACGTGGGTCGCGCCGATGGCGGTGACGCCCCAGGTGTAGGTCCAGCCGTTGCAGTGGAACATGGGCAGCGTCCAGAGATAGACGCTGTCGGGGCGGAGCCCGAACACGAGCGCGTTGCCCATGGCGTTGAGGAACGCCCCGCGGTGGTGGTAGACTACACCCTTGGGGTTGCCGGTGGTGCCGGAGGTGTAGCAGAGCGAGAGCGCCTGCCACTCGTCGTCGGGAAGCGCGATCGGCGTCTCGGGGTCGCCTTCGGCGAGCAGATCCTCGTAGGTGATCTGCCCGAGCCGCTCGCCGGTCTCGTGCGGATCCACGATGTCCACGACGTCGAGAGGCCGCGACAGCTTCGCGAGCGCCTCGCGGATCACCGGCGCGAAGGCGGTGTCCGTGAGCAGCATCTTCGCTTCCCCGTGTTCCAGGATGAAGGCGATCGCTGCGGGATCGAGGCGGATGTTCAGCGCGTTCAGCACCGCCCCCGCCATCGGGATGCCGTAGTGCGCCTCGAGGATCGGCGGGATGTTGGGGCACATCACCGCCACCGTGTCGCCCCTGCCGATGCCGCGCGCCCGCAGGGCGCCGGCGAGACGCCGGCAGCGGGCGGCGAACTCTCCGTAGGTGAAGCGCTGCTCCTCGTAGACGACACCCGTCCGGTCGCGGAAGACGTCGCCCGCCCAGGCGAGGAAGTCCAGCGGCGACAGCGGCCGCCAGTTCGCCTCGCGTTTCTCCAGATCCTGCTCGAAGATGTCGCGTCCGCCCGCCATGCCGGGGCCTCCCTGAAGCCGTGACCGCAGCCCGTTTCTAGGCCTGCCGGGTGGCCGCCGCCAAGCCCGCGGGCGGCGCCCGCTCCGCTCCCTGCGACGGGAGATGGCCGGCAAGCTGCGACGACGCGAGCAGCATCGAGAGAATGGCTGTCATGACCGTCGCATGGTAGATGTTGTTGAAGTAATTCTGCAGAAGGCTCTGGGCCAGCAGGTCGGCGGCGATGGCGAGGGCGAGGAGCCGCGCCCGCGGGCACGGGCAGCGCCGCGCGAAGCGGAGCGTCCGGCCGACGAGGCCGAAGACCAGGAGCGCCGCGAACAGCAGCCCGAGCCAGCCACCCTCGACCCAGAAACGCACGAGCTCGTTGTGCGGCCACTCCAGCAGATGGCCGCCCTCGATCGCCGGCCGGTCCGGGGCCAGCATGCGGCGGACCGCGCCGATGCCGAGACCCGCCGGATGCTGGAGCGCCTGCCCGATCCACCAGGGCAGGCTGTGGCCGCGCCCGGAGGTGAAGTCGTCGCCGGCGCCGGTGAGCCGCAGCCACAGGGTGTCGCTCACGAACAGGGTGAAGAGGGCGAACAGCGCCAGACCGACGGTGACCGGCAGCCATGTCGCGAGGCTGCGTCTTTCCTTCGGGAGCGTCGCCAGATGGAAGACGAAGGTGAGAAGGAGGACGAGGAGCGTCGTCCGTGTGCCGGAAAGGAAGAGCATGACGAGCGCGAGGGCGCCGGTCGAAGCATACAGGGCCCGCGCCGCCGGGGTGCGGCAGGCGACGAGCCGCTCGCCGGCGAGCAGCACGTAGAGCACGCACAGGCTCGCGTGCGTCACCAGCGAACCGGAGACATCCCAGCGGTCGACGCCGTCGTGGCCGCGCGCGAAAAGCGAGGGATCGCCTGCGAGGAGGAGGACGCCGCTCGCGGCGATGTAGAGGCCGAGCAGGCGCGTCGTCAGTCCGGGCAGGCCGAGCGGATGCAGGGCGCGGCCCATCTCGGGGCCGGTCGCGAGCACGAGCAGGACGAGCAGGATCTTCCAGTCGAGCGGGTCGAGCGGACCGGCGATCTGGAAGGGGAGGAGCAGCAGCAGGACGGTCGCACACGCCACCGCATGCCCGCGGCCGTGTCCGGAGAGGCCCGGAGCCGCGAGCACGGCCACGGTCGCCATGCCAGCGATCAGAGCGGCGAACGCCACCACCCGCAGCGTGCCGAGGCCGAGCGTCTCGGCTGCCGCCGAGGACAGGAAGACGAAAGCGAAGGCGGCGGCAAAGAGCAGCTGCATCGTGCCCTGCACCATCGGACCGGCCGCACGCGACGGATGCGGGAATGGGCTTGACGTCTTGTACACTAAAGGTTGAAAATGCCCGCGACAAGCGCGTGGAGGCCTGTCGGCACATGCTCACCAAGGCGAAGCCCTTTCCGCTGTTGCCGCAGGCGCTCGCCGCGTCGCCCCTGGTGCAGAACATCGCCTTCGTGCTGCTTGTGAACTGGGTCTTCCAGGGCATGCGCGGCATGGGGAAAAAGGAGCTCGCGGGCCGGCTCGCGCTGGAAGGGCTGCTCGTGGTGGTCCTCGCCTTCCTTGCCGGCAGAATCGGCCTCGCATCGCCGGCGGACTGGGCGGTCGCGATCCTGCTCGCGCACACGGCGCAGTTCCTCCTGAACGGCCAGGTCTGGGTGTGTCTGCGCTACTGGCCGGGATGGCGGCCGGATGCGTCGCGCAACCTGCGCTTTCTTTGGCGTACGGTGGCCCTGCTGCGCCGGCAGCCCTGGCTCGCCGAAGCCGTGTGCATCGGCTCCTGCGGCGCGGGGGCACGCAACGCCCGCCCCCGGTCCGACCTCGACCTGCGTCTGATCTTCCCGCCCGGGATCGCCGGATTCCTGCGCACCCACGCGCTGCTCCTGCGGCTGCGGACCGCAGCCTGCCTGCAGCGGGTGCCGCTCGATCTCTACGCCCTCGACGATCCCGCGGCGCTCGAACGCCACCGGCTCGACGAACCACTCGGGCTCGTCCTCGACCGGGACGGTCGGCTGCTCCGCCGCTTCGCCGCGCGCCGACCGATCGTCGCATGGCCGTGACACCGCGCTTTCGCGAATCGCGCCGCACGGCGCTCGTCGCCTCGGCCGGCGGGCACCGGGCGGAGCTCGACCGCGCACTCGCCGGCATCGTCTTCGGGGATGCGTTCCGCGTGACCTACCGCCACCCGCACCGCTCCACGGACGATCTGCCGGTCCGCCATCTGGTCCACCCGAGACGCTCGCCGCTGCGCACGCTCGCGAACGCCCTGCAGGCGCTGTGGCTCGTGCTGCGCGAGCGGCCGCGGCTCGTGGTCTCGACGGGAGCCGACGTCGCCGTCCCCTTCCTGTGGTGGGCGAAGCTGTGCGGCGCCCGCATCGTCTTCGTCGAGACCGGCGGCTCGCTCGCGCCGTCGCTGAGCGGACGCCTCGTCTACCCGATCGCCGATCTGTTCGTGGTGCAATGGCCGCAGCAGCTCACCCGCTATCCCCGTGCGGTGCTGGCGAAAGCGCCTCTGCTCTGAGGCTGTTCGTCACCGTCGGCACGGCCCCGGGCGGCTTCGACCGGCTGGTCGGGGCGGCGGACCGCGCCGCGCGCGACCTCGGGCTTTCCGGCTTCGCGCAGATCGGCGACGGCACCTTCCTGCCGCGGCACCTCTCCTGGACGCGGTTTCTCGACGCCGGGGCGATGCGCCGGCAGCTCGCCGCGCGGCCGGTCGTGGTCTGCCACGGCGGCATGGGGATCCTCGGCGAGGCACTGCGGGCGGGATGCCGCGTGGTCTGCGTGCCCCGGGACGAGCCGACGAGCCGCCGTCATCCGTCGAACGACCAGCGCGCCTTCGTCGAGGCCTTGGCGGTGCGCCTGCCGATCTGCGTCTGCCGCGATCCGGAGGATCTCCCGCAGCTGCTCGCGCGGCTCGTGGACGTTCCGGCGGCGGAGGCGCCGCTGTTGCCGCAGAGCGACGTTCCGGAGATCATTGCCGCCTTCCTCGCGCGCGACCGCGCGCGTTCCGGCCGCGACCGGGCCGCGATCCGCCGCGTCGCGACCTCAGGCGGCGAAGGGGTCGAACCGTGCCGCGCCGCCAGCACCGTCGACGGCCGTGCCGGTGAGCTTGCGCCGGCAGCTGCCCTCGAACGACGCACCCTCCTCGATGCGCAGCAGATCGTGGACGATGTCGGCGATCACGCGACAGCTGCCCATGAGGAAGACGCGGGCCGCCTCGGCCCGGCCGGAGAGGACGCCGAAGACCACCAGTTCCTCGCACTCGACGGCGCCCTCGACCCGCCCCGCTTCCCCGATCGTGACGAGCCGCGCGCGGATGTCGCCATCCACCCGGCCGTCGATGTGGACGTCACCCTCGCTGACGAGATCGCCCTTGATGTAGAGATTGCCGGCGACGATCGAGGGCGGCATCGGTGCGCTGCGCGGCGCCTGCCCCTGTGTCGCGAGGACGAGTTCCCGACCCTTCGCGCGTTTCCTAGCCCTTGAGAACATCGACGAGCTTCCTTCCCGCCTCGAGGAAACCGGCGGGATCGATCGGCTTGCCGTCGACCCTGATCTCGTAGTGGAGATGGCGGCCGGTGCTCCTCCCGGTACTGCCGACGATACCGATCGGCTGGCGAAAGTCCACCCGGTCGCCGGCCGCGACGAGGATTTTCCTGAGATGCGCGTAGCGGGTCACGATGCCCATGCCGTGGTCGAGCTCGACCATGAGCCCGAAGGCGCCGTCGCGCCCGGCACGCAGCACGCGCCCCGGAGCCGGCGCCAGCACCCGGGCGTCACGCGGCGCCCCGAAGTCGATGCCGCGATGGATGGCGCGTTCGCCGGTGATCGGGTCGCTGCGCGTGCCGTAGCCGCTCGTCACCCGGAACTCGTCGAGCGGCGGCCCGAGCGGCAGACGGGCGACCAGCTCCTGGGCCGCCCGCAGCCGCAGGAGGGTGTCGTCCGGGAGGAAGCCGACGGCCCGGCTCCCGACGGTCGTGTCCTCGTCGCCCGCCGGCTCGAACGGGCCGCCCTGACCGGCCACGATCTCCTCGCTCGCGCGTTCGAACAGGCCCCGCGGATCGATGCCGGCTTCGGACAGCACGGTCTCCACCGCCGTCACCTGCCGCAGGATCCAGTCCTGCAGCCAGCCGTCCGCCACCTTGCGGGCGCTCTCGGCCTCGGCGAGCCGCCGTTCGGCGAGCTCGATCCGCCAGCGCAGCCCCTTCTCGTTGCGGCGGGCGACGTCGCGCTCCTCGAGGGCGGCGGCGAGACGGTCCTCGAGCGCCGTCACCTGCTCTTCGAGCCGCTGCCGCTCGGCTGCGAGGGCCGCGAGCCTGGCCTCCGAGGAGGCGGCGCCTTCGGCCACCGCCCGCAGGTCGGCGAGGGCCGCTTCGTGCCGCTGCCGCAGGGAGGCGAGCTCGGCAGCGCTGCGCGCGAGCTCCTGTTCGAGCGCCACCCGTCTGCGGGCTTCGCCCGTGAGCTCAGCCGTCCGGCGCGCGAGTTCCTCCTCGAGACGGTCGATCCGCCCGCCCAGCTCGCGTTCGAGCTCGAGCCGCGCCCGCAGCTGGCCGTCGAGCTGCGCCCGCGCGCCGGCGAGCTGCGCCTCAAGCTGGCGGTAGTCCCGCCAGTGCGCGTAGAGGGCGAGGCTGCCGAGCGTACCACCGGCGGAGAGCAGCACCACGAGCGCGGCGACGATCACGCGCAGGCGTGTGGGCATCGGCAGCGGTCGGGTCATCGCGCGAGGGCTGGACATCGGGCGTCGTCTCCCGGGCCGAGGGCATGTTCAGGGCATACAGACGTGTCGCCTGCCCGGCGGGCAGGGCGCAGTCTACGGGTCGAGACGTTTCCGCAAGGTTAATATTCCGTCGCCCGTCACGCCGGAGCCGCGGCATCCGCCGCCGGAATGCGCCGGCCGTTCTCCGGGTCGAAGGGATGGAGGTGCGCGGGTGCGACGCCGAGCCGCAGACGCTCCCCGGCGCGGACGTCGAAGCTGCCGGCGACGCGCACGCTCGCCTCGCCCACGTCCGGGACCCGCCCGTGCAGCACCGTGTCGGCACCGAGCGCCTCGAGCCACTCCACCTCGAACGGAAGGCCGCCGTCCGCGTCCGCGGGTAGCAGATGTTCGGGACGGATGCCGATCAGGATGGCGCTCCCCGCCGGCCGGGCGACCGGCCGGGCGAGCGGAAGCAGGCCCTGCCCGAGTCTGACCGCGGCCCCTCCTTCGGCGACCGTCGCCGGCAGCACGTTCATCGGCGGCGAGCCGATGAAGCCCGCGACGAACAGCGTCTCCGGCCGCGCGTAGACCTCGAGCGGCGCGCCGATCTGCTCGATGCGGCCCTGGTTCATCACGACGAGCCGGTCGCCGAGCGTCATCGCCTCGACCTGGTCGTGGGTCACGTAGAGGCCCGTCGTGCGCAGGCGCGCCTGGAGCTGCCGGATCTCGTGGCGCATCTGCACCCGCAGCTTGGCGTCGAGGTTCGAGAGCGGCTCGTCGAAGAGGAAGATCGCGGGCTCGCGCACGATCGCACGGCCCATCGCCACCCGCTGGCGCTGGCCGCCCGAGAGCTGGCGCGGCTTCCGGTCGAGGAGGTCGGCGAGGCCGAGGATCCCGGCCGCCTCCCGCACCCGGCGGTCGATCTCGGCCTTCGGCACGCGCCGGTTGCGCAGCCCATAGGCCATGTTGTCATAGACGCTCATGTGGGGATAGAGCGCGTAGTTCTGGAACACCATGGCGATGTCGCGGTCCTTCGGCTCGAGGCCGTTCACCACGCGCCCGCCGATCCGGATCGTCCCGCTGTCGGCGCGCTCCAGGCCGGCCACGAGCCGGAGCAGGGTCGACTTGCCGCAGCCCGACGGCCCGAGCACGACCATCATCTCGCCGTCCGCGACGTGCAGTTCGATGTCGCGCAGCACCGGCACGCGGCCGAAGGATTTGCCGAGCTTCTCGACGCGCAGTTCCGCCATGGTTCACTTCTCGGTTTCGACGAGGCCCTTGACGAACCAGCGCTGCATCAGCAGCACGACCAGGACCGGCGGCAGCAACGCCAGCATCGCCACCGCGGCAATGAAGTGCCACTCGGGTTCGGCGTCCGCCGCCGTCAGCATCCGCTGGATCGCCATCACGATCGTGTAGTAACTCTCGTCCGTCGTCACCAGCAGCGGCCACAGGTACTGGTTCCAGCCGTAGATGAACAGGATCACGAACAGCGCCGCGATGTTGGTCTTCGACAGCGGCAGCAGGATGTCGAAGAAGAACTTCATGGGCCCGGCGCCGTCGACGCGGGCCGCTTCCACGAGTTCGTCCGGCACCGTGAGGAAGAACTGGCGGAACAGGAAGGTGGCGGTGGCCGAGGCGATCAGCGGGATCGTCAGCCCGGCATAGGAGTTGAGCATGCCGAGATCGGCGACGACCTCGTAGGTCGGCAGGATCCGCACTTCGACCGGCAGCATCAGGGTGACGAAGATCGTCCAGCAGGCGAGCATGCGGCCGGGGAAGCGGAAGAAGACGATGGCGAAGGCGGAGAGGATCGAGATCGCGATCTTGCCGACCGCGATGCCGAGGGCCATCACGAGCGAGTTCAGCATCATCGGCGCCACCGGCCCGGAGCTGGACCGGGTCAGGCCTTGGCCGAGCACCGCGAGATAGTTCTGGACCAGCCGGTCGCCGAACCAGATCGGGATCGGCGCGGCGAGCACGTCCTCGGGCCGCTGGCTCGAGGTCACGAGCACGATCCAGATCGGGAAGGCGACGACGACCACGCCGAGGACCAGCGTGGCGTGCGCGAGCAGGGTGAGGAGAGGGCGGCGCTCGATCATCTCAGCCGTAGTGCACCCTGCGCTCGAGGTAGCGGAACTGGACGAAGGTCAGGGCGATCACGATCAGCATCAGCACCACGCTCTGGGCCGCCGAGCCGCCGAGATCGAGGCCGATGAAGCCGTCGCGGTAGACCTTGTAGACGAGGATCGTGGTCGCCTGCGCCGGCCCGCCCTCGGTGACGGCGTGGACGATGCCGAAGGTGTCGAAGAAGGCGTAGACGAGGTTGACGACCAGGAGGAAGAAGCTCGTCGGCGACAGCAGCGGCACGACGATCGTGAAGAAGCGTCGCACTGGCCCGGCGCCGTCGATTGCCGCCGCCTCGATCAGCGAGCGCGGGATCGCCTGCATGCCGGCGAGGAAGAACAGGAAGTTGTAGGAGATCTGCTTCCAGGTGGCGGCGACGATCACGAGCAGCAGCGCCTGGCTGCCGTCGAGCTGGTGGTTCCAGACGATGCCGATTCGCCCGAGCAGCCAGGCGAGGATGCCGATCGCCGGGCTGAACATGAACAGCCACAGCACGCCGGCGATCGCCGGCGCCACCGCATAGGGCCAGATCAGCAGGGTCTTGTAGAGGGCCGCGGCGCGGGCGACGAAATCGGCCATGGCGGCGAGCACGAGCGCGATCAGGATGCCCGAGAGCGCGACCGAGAAGCTGAAGACGGCCGTCACCCGCAGGCTGTGCAGGTACTCGGGATTGCCGAAGATCCGCGCGAAGTTCTCGAACCAGACGAAGCGGGTCGAGAAGCCGAAGGCGTCCTGCACCAGCATCGACTGCCAGACGGCCTGACTCGCCGGCCAGATGAAGAAGACGAGGGTGATCGCCAGCTGCGGTGCCAGCAGCAGATAGGGCAGGAGCCGCTGGTCGAAGACCACGCGCCGTTCCACCGGCCTCTCCTCCGATGCGCGGCGGGGCGACCTCCGCGGCCGCCCCGCCGGTCCTTCGGCGTGTCCTCAGCCGCGGTGCTGCGCCTCGAACTGCCGCAGCAGCTCGTTGCCGCGCGCGACCGCCGAGTCGAGGGCCTCCTGGGCGCTCTTCTGCCCCGCCCAGACGGCCTCCAGCTCCTCGTTGATGATGTCGCGGATCTGGACGAAGTTGCCGAAGCGCAGGCCCTTCGAGTTCTCCGTCGGCTCGTTCAGCGTGAGCTGCCTGATGGCGACGTCGGTGCCGGGGTTCTTGTCGTAGAAGCCCTGGGCGCGGGTCAGTTCGTAGGCGGCCGTGGTGATCGGCAGATAGCCGGTCTCCTGGTGCCACCACGCCTGCACCTCCGGGCGCGACAGGTAGGCGAAGAACTGCGCCACGCCGACATAGTCCTCGGCGGGATGGCCCTGCAGCACCCACAGCGTGGCGCCGCCGATGATGCTGTTCTGCGGCGCGCCTTCGATGTCCGGGTAGTAGGGCAGCATGCCGATCCCGAACTCGAAGTCCTTGGCGTTGTTGCGCACGCCGGCGTAGGCGGCCGAGCTGTTCATGTACATCACGCACTCCTGGTTGTAGAACTTGGGTGCGCTGTCCGAACGCCGGCCACCGTAATCGAAGATCCGGGTCTTCTGCCACTCGCCCATGTTGGCGATGTGACGGACGACCGGTGTCCTGTTGAACACCAGCTCGGTGTCGAGACCGCCGAAGCCGTTCTGCTTCGTGCCCAGCGGCAGGTTGTGCCAGGCCGAGAAGTTCTCGATCTGCACCCAGCTCTGCCAGCCGGTGGTGAAGCCGCAGGGATAGCCGGCGGCCTGGGTCTTCTTCGCGAACTCGACGAGCTCCGGCCAGGTCCGCGGCGGCTGCTCCGGATCGAGCCCGGCCTTCGCGAAGGCGGTCTTGTTGTAGTAGAGGACGGGGGTGCTGCTGTTGAAGGGCATCGACAGCATGCGGCCGTCCGTCGTCGTGTAGTAGCCGACCACGGCGGAGATGTAGGCGTTCGGGTCGAAGGGCTGGCCGGTGTCGGCCATCAGCTGGTAGACGGGATAGATCGCGCCCTCGGCCGCCATCATGGTGGCGGTGCCGACCTCGAAGACCTGGACGATGTGCGGCTGCTGGCGGGCGCGGAAGGCGGCGATCGCCGCAGTCATGGTCTCGGTGTAGTTGCCCTTGTAGACCGGCTGGACCTCGTACGCGTCCTGGCTGGCGTTGAAATCGGCGGCGATCTTGTTCACCCGCTCGCCGAGCTCGCCACCCATGGCATGCCACCACTGGATCGCGGTGCGTCCCTCCGCCTGGGTCGCGCAGACGAGAAGGGTCAGTGCAGCGGCCCCGCTCAGCCACTTCGTTCTGCCCATCGGCTCCCTCCTGAGTCACGGGTGCCGGACCGGCCCGGCCCCTGGCCGGCCCGGAGCATGGCAGCGTGACGGGGGCGTGACAAGCACGCGCAGGCGGCGCGGCGGCGGCGGAAAGGGGCGGGTTTTCGCGTGCCCGGCCCTTGACCGGGCGGCGGGCGGGCTCTAGAACCCGCTTCGCCTGTCAGGGGCGCTGGCGGTGACCCTCGCGGATCAGACGCAGCGCCGGGTCAGCGATCTGCGGAACACGGCGACCGGGCCGGAGCCGGAAGCGGCGTTCGGCCGGGTCGTCCGCGTCCCGTCACCGCCACCCGTTCCCTGTGTCCAGTGCTTTGGGAAACGTTGCCCATGCCGACGATTAACCAGCTCGTGCGCCGTGGCCGGGAGAAGCCGGAGACGCGCAACAAGGTGCCGGCGCTGCAGGCCTGCCCGCAGAAGCGCGGGGTCTGCACGCGCGTCTACACGACGACGCCGAAGAAGCCGAACTCGGCGCTGCGCAAGGTGGCGCGCGTGCGGCTGACGAACGGCTACGAGGTGACGAGCTACATCCCGGGCGAGGGGCACAATCTGCAGGAGCATTCGGTGGTGCTGATCCGCGGCGGGCGCGTCAAGGACCTGCCGGGTGTGCGCTACCACATCATCCGCGGCACGCTCGACACCCAGGGCGTGTCGGGTCGCCGGCAGGGCCGTTCGAAGTACGGCGTCAAGCGGCCGAAGTGAGCGAGAGGACGGGAAGCGATGCGACGTCGTGCAGCCGAGAGGCGCGAGATCCTGCCGGATCCGAAGTACGGTGATCCGGTCCTCGCCAAGTTCATCAACTGCGTCATGCGCGAGGGCAAGAAGTCGGTCGCCGAGAAGATCGTCTACGGCGCGCTCGAGCGCATGCAGCGGCGCACCGGGCGGGATCCGCTGCCGATGTTCCTCGAGGCGGTCGAGAACGCGAAGCCGACGCTCGAGGTGCGCTCGCGCCGGGTGGGCGGCGCCACCTACCAGGTGCCGGTCGAGGTGCGGCCGGAGCGGCGGCAGACGCTGGCCATCCGCTGGCTGATCAACGCCGCGCGCAGCCGCTCCGAGCGCACCATGGAAGAGCGGCTCGCCAACGAACTGCTCGATGCCGCCAACAACCGCGGTGCGGCGATCAAGAAGCGCGAGGACACGCTCAGGATGGCCGAGGCCAACCGGGCCTTCGCGCACTATCGCTGGTGAGCCGCGAGACAGCGAGAACCGGAACATGCCCCGTCAGGTCCCCATCGAACGCTACCGCAACATCGGCATCATGGCGCACATCGATGCCGGCAAGACGACCACGACCGAGCGCATCCTGTACTACACCGGTCGCACGTACAAGATCGGCGAGGTGCACGAAGGCACCGCGACGATGGACTGGATGGAGCAGGAGCAGGAGCGCGGGATCACCATCACCTCGGCGGCGACCACGACCTTCTGGCGCGACCACCGCATCAACATCATCGACACGCCGGGGCACGTCGACTTCACGATCGAGGTGGAGCGTTCGCTGCGGGTGCTGGACGGGGCGATCGCGGTGTTCGACGCCGTCGCCGGCGTCGAGCCGCAGTCGGAGACGGTCTGGCGGCAGGCCGACAAGTACCGGGTGCCGCGGATCGGCTTCGTCAACAAGATGGACCGGATCGGCGCCAACTTCGAGCGCTGCATCGAGATGATGAAGGACCGGCTGGGCGCCAACGCCGTGCCGGTGACGCTGCCGATCGGCGTCGAGGCGGAGTTCAGGGGTGTCGTCGATCTCGTCCACAACCGGGCGATCGTCTGGCACGATGAGACCCTCGGCGCGAAGTTCAGCTATCAGGACATCCCGGCATCGCTCGCGGAGGCCGCCGCGGAGGCGCGTCACCATCTGGTCGAGGCCGTGCTCGAGTACGACGACGAGGCCATGATGGCCTATCTCGAGGGCGAGGAGCCGGATGTCGAGACGCTGATCCGCTGCATCCGCAAGGGCACGATCGCCGGCAAGTTCGTCCCGGTGCTGTGCGGCTCGGCCTTCAAGAACAAGGGTGTACAGCCGCTTCTCGATGCGGTGGTCGACTATCTGCCGTCGCCCGCCGATCTGCCGCCGGTGGTCGGCACCCGGCCGGGCTCGGAGGAGAAGGTGGAGCGGCGGCCGCTCGACGATGAGCCGGTGGCGGCGCTCGCCTTCAAGATCATGACCGATCCCTTCGTCGGCACGCTCACCTTCGTGCGGGTCTATTCCGGGCGCATCGAAGGCGGCAGCTATCTCTACAACAGCGTCAAGGACAAGCGCGAGCGCATCGGCCGCATTCTCCTCATGCACGCCAACCAGCGCGAGGAGATCAAGGACGCGAACGCCGGCGACATCGTCGCGCTGGTCGGTCTCAAGCAGACGACGACCGGCGACACGCTGTGCGATCCGAACGATCCGGTCGTTCTCGAGCGGATGGAGTTCCCCGAGCCGGTGATCGAGGTCGCGGTGGAGCCCAAGACCAAGGCCGACCAGGACAAGCTTTCGGCAGCGCTCGCCAAGCTCGCGCAGGAAGATCCTTCCTTCCGCGTCAGCATCGATCAGGAGACCGGCCAGACGATCATCAAGGGGATGGGCGAGCTCCATCTCGAGATCATCGTCGACCGGCTGAAGCGCGAGTTCAAGGTCGACTGCAACGTCGGCCAGCCGCAGGTCGCCTATCGCGAGACGATCACGCGCGACGCCGAGGTCGACTACACCCACAAGAAGCAGACCGGCGGCGCCGGCCAGTTCGCGCGCGTCAAGATGCTGGTGCATCCCGGCGAGCGCGGGTCCGGTCTGGTGTTCGAGAACAAAATCGTCGGCGGTGCCATCCCGAAGGAGTACATCCCGGGCGTGCAGAAGGGCATCGAGGCGGCGATGCAGTCCGGGGTGCTCGCGGGCTTCCCGATGGTGGACGTGCGGGTCGAGCTGGTCGACGGCGCCTACCACGAGGTGGACAGCTCGGTGATGGCCTTCGAGATCGCCGGTCGCGCGGCGTTCCGCGAGGCGGCGCAGAAGGCGGGGCCGATCCTGCTCGAGCCGGTGATGCGGGTGGAAGTGGTGACCCCGGAGGAATACATGGGCGACATCATCGGCGATCTGAACAGCCGCCGGGGTCAGATCACCGGCATGGAGCCGCGCGGCAACGCCCAGGTGATCCGGGCGCTCGTGCCGCTCGCCACGATGTTCGGATACGTCAGCACGCTGCGTTCCCTGTCGCAGGGCCGCGCACAGTACACCATGCTGTTCGATCACTACGAGCCCGTACCGCAGATGGTCGCGGAAGAGATCCGCGCCAAGTACGCGTAAGTCACGGGCTGGACGAGACACGGAGGGGCACGAGATGGCCAAGGCGAAGTTCGAGCGTACGAAGCCGCATGTGAACATCGGTACGATCGGTCACGTCGACCACGGCAAGACGACGCTGACGGCGGCGATCACGAAGGTGCTGGCGGAGGAGGGCCGCGCCCAGTTCACGAGTTACGACCAGATCGACAAGGCGCCGGAGGAGAAGGCGCGCGGCATCACGATCAACACGGCGCATGTCGAGTACGAGACGGAGAAGCGCCACTATGCGCACGTGGACTGTCCGGGTCACGCCGACTACATCAAGAACATGATCACCGGTGCGGCGCAGATGGACGGTGCGATCCTGGTGGTGAGCGCGGCGGACGGGCCGATGCCGCAGACCCGCGAGCACATTCTGCTCGCGCGTCAGGTGGGTGTGCCGGCGCTGGTGGTGTATCTGAACAAGGTCGACATGGTGGACGATCCCGAACTTCTGGAGCTCGTGGAGCTCGAGGTGCGGGAGCTTCTGTCCAAGTACGGTTTCCCGGGTGACGAGATCCCGGTGATTGCGGGTTCGGCGCTGGCGGCGCTCGAGGGCCGGGATCCGGAGATCGGCAAGGATTCGATCAAGAAGCTGATGCAGGCTGTGGACGAGTACATTCCGCAGCCGGAGCGGCCGAAGGATCTTCCCTTCCTGATGCCGATCGAGGACGTGTTCTCGATCTCGGGGCGCGGCACGGTGGTGACCGGGCGGATCGAGCGGGGGGTCATCAAGGTCGGCGACGAGGTGGAGATCGTCGGGCTCAGGCCGACGCAGAAGACGGTCTGCACCGGGGTCGAGATGTTCCGGAAGCTCCTGGACCAGGGCGAGCCCGGCGACAATGTCGGGATCCTGCTGCGCGGCACCAAGCGCGACGAGGTGGAGCGCGGCCAGGTGCTGTGCAAGCCGGGTTCGATCACGCCGCACACCAGGTTCGAGGCGGAAGTGTACGTGCTGACCAAGGAGGAGGGCGGCCGGCACACGCCGTTCTTCTCGAACTACCGGCCGCAGTTCTACTTCCGCACCACGGACGTCACCGGCTCGATCAAGCTGCCGGAGGGGGTCGAGATGGTGATGCCGGGGGACAATGTGAAGCTCGAGGTGGAGCTGATCCAGCCGATCGCCATGGAGCAGGGGCTGCGCTTCGCGATCCGCGAGGGCGGCCGCACCGTCGGCGCCGGCGTCGTCTCCAAGGTGATCGAGTAAGCGCCCGGAGGGCTTGCATCGCGGCGAGCGAGGGCGTAAGGAAGCGGCCGATCCGGCGTGCGGTGGCGTACGCCGGCATCGCCGTTCGTGGAAACCGGCGGTCCGGGCGCGGCTGCGCCCGGCGGTCGGGAGCGAACGCAGGAGTGTAGCTCAATTGGCAGAGCACCGGTCTCCAAAACCGGGGGTTGGGGGTTCGAGTCCCTCCACTCCTGCCATTTCGCTCGCGATCCCGCCCACACGCTGATCCCGGGGACACCGATGGCCAAGACCTCACCGGCCGCCTTCGTGCGCGAGGTCCGTCAGGAGCTCGCCAAGGTCACCTGGCCCTCGCGCCGGGAGCTGATCTACACGACGGCGAGCGTCCTCGTCATGTCGGGACTGATGGCGGTCTTCTTCTTCCTCGTCGACCAGATCATCGCGCTGGGCGTGCGCCTCGTGCTGGGGATCGGCGGCTGATGGCGGAACCACGCTGGTACATCGTGCACGTCTACTCGGGCTTCGAGAACAAGGTCGCCGAGCAGATCCGCGAGCAGGCGGCGCAGAAGGGTCTCGATGCGCTGATCGAGGACGTGCTGGTGCCGACCGAGGAGGTGGTGGAGATCCGCCGCGGCAAGCGGGTGTCGGCGGAGCGCAAGTTCTTCCCGGGCTACGTGCTCGTGAAGATGGTGCTCAACGACGAGACCTGGTCGCTCGTCAAGAACATCCCGAAGGTGACGGGTTTTCTCGGTCCCGGCGGCCGGCCGGCGCCGGTTCCCGAGGCCGAGGCCGAGCGGGTGCGGCAGCAGATGCAGCAGCGCGTCGAGCAGCCGCGTCCGACGATCGAGTTCGTGCCCGGCGACCGGGTCCGGGTCACGGACGGGCCCTTCGCCACGTTCGAGGGCGTGGTCGAGGAGGTGGACGAGGCCAAGGGTCGTCTCAAGGTTTCGGTTTCGATTTTCGGTCGCGCGACCCCGGTCGAGCTGGAATATTCGCAGGTCGAACGGGTCTGAGCGCGTCGCTTCGCGGGAGCGGTCCGCCCGGGCCGCGCACGCACCGCAGGAGGAGTGAGCATGGCGAAGAAGGTGATCGGGCAGATCCGGCTGCAGGTGCCGGCCGGCAAGGCGACGCCGTCGCCTCCGATCGGGCCCGCGCTCGGCCAGCGCGGTCTCAACATCATGGAGTTCTGCAAGAAGTTCAACGCCGAGACCCAGGGCCTCGAGCCCGGCATGCCGGTCCCGGTGGTGATCACGGCCTATTCCGACCGCACCTTCACCTTCGTCACCAAGACGCCGCCGGCGACCTGGCTGCTGATGCGGGCGGCGGGCATCGAGAAGGGCTCGAAGACCCCCGGCAAGACGTCCGCGGGCAGGGTGACGATGGCGCAGTGCCGGGAGATCGCCGAGCTCAAGCTCAAGGACATGAACGCGAACGACGTCGAGGCGGCGGCGCGCAGCATCGCCGGCACCGCCCGGTCGATGGGCCTCGAGGTGGTGGAGTAGGGCCATGGCGAAGAAGGGCAAGCGTCTGCGTGCCGCGCTCGGACTGATCGACCGCTCGCGTGCCTACCCGGTCGACGAGGCCATGGAGCTCGTCAAGAAGGTGGCGACCGCGAAGTTCGACGAGACCGTGGAGATGGCGGTCAATCTCGGCGTCGACCCGCGTCACGCCGACCAGATGGTGCGCGGTGTGGTGAGCCTGCCGCACGGCACCGGCAAGACGGTGCGGATCGCGGTCTTCGCCCGCGGCGAGAAGGCCCGGGAGGCGAAGGCGGCCGGGGCCGACATCGTCGGGGCCGAGGATCTCGCCGAACGCATCCAGCAGGGCGAGATCGACTTCGACCGCTGCATCGCCACACCCGACATGATGCCGGTGGTCGGCCGTCTCGGCCGCATCCTCGGCCCGCGCGGGCTGATGCCGAACCCGAAGCTCGGCACGGTGACGCCGAACGTCGCCGAGGCGGTGGCGGCGGCGAAGGCCGGTCAGGTGCAGTTCCGGGTCGAGAAGGCGGGCATCGTCCACGCCGGCATCGGCAAGGCGAGCTTCCCCAAGGAGGCGCTGGTCGAGAACGCGAAGGCCTTCGTCGACGCGCTCAACAAGGCGAAGCCGAGCGGCGCCAAGGGGACCTATCTGAAGCGCGCCCACGTGGCGCCGACGATGGGGCCCGGGATCGAGGTGCAGATCTCGAGCCTGGTGCAGTAGGTCGCATCGGAAAAAGCGCCGCCCGGCCCCTTGCGCCGGCGAGGAGGGTTCCTATGTTCGAAGCTTCCGCAGGGACGACGCACGACGCTGACCGGCAGTCGCGGCCGGTGGCTCGTGCGCGCGTGACCGGAAGCGGCAGGGACCGCGTGGAGAGCAGGGCTGTCCGGGCCGCGGCCCGGACGCGGGCCGGCAGGCGCACCGGCAGCTAGGAGGCCATCCGTGCTACGCGCACAGAAAGCGAAGGTCGTCGAGGACCTGCACGCCGCGTTGTCGAACACGGCGGTGGTCGTCGTGACCCACTACAAGGGACTGAACGTCGCCGAGATCTCGCAGCTGCGCCGGCAGATGCGCGAGGCCGGCGGCCGCTTCAAGGTGGTGAAGAACCGTCTCGCGAAGCGGGCGCTCTCGGGAACACCTTACGAGGGTCTCGCGGACATCCTGACGGGTCCGACGGCGATCGCCTGGGCGGACGATCCGGTCGCCGCGCCCAAGGTGGTGGTCGAGTTCGCGAAGAAGAACGAGAAGCTGCAGGTCCGCGGCGGCGGGCTCGGCGAGACCCTGCTCGATGCCGAGGCGGTGCGGCAGCTCGCCGCCCTGCCCTCGCTGGACGAGCTCAGGGCGCAGCTCGTGGCGCTCCTGCAGACCCCGGCCGCGCGGCTGGTCGGCGTGCTGCAGGCGCCCGCCACGCAGGTCGCGCGGGTGCTGGCGGCGCGTGCCGAACAGGCCGGGGACGCCGGGCAGGCGGCCGACGCCTGAACGGGACACGGAGCGCGGACGCGGAGTCCGCGAGGGTAACGGTGCTGGTTCGTGACTGGAGAGGGTGAGATGGCAAATCTGGAGCAGATCGCCGAGGAGCTTTCCAGGCTGACGGTCCTCGAGGCCGCGCAGCTCTCGAAGATGCTCGAGGAGAAGTGGGGTGTTTCGGCGGCGGCGCCGGTGGCGGTGGCGGCCGTCGGCGGGCCGGCCGCGGCGGCGGCCGAGCCGGTCGAGGAGAAGACCGAGTTCGACGTCATCCTCGCCGCGGCGGGCGACAAGAAGATCAACGTCATCAAGGAGGTCCGGGCGATCACCGGTCTCGGCCTGAAGGAGGCCAAGGACCTCGTCGAGGGCGCGCCGAAGCCGGTCAAGGAGGGCGTGTCCAAGGAGGAGGCCCAGAAGATCAAGGCCCAGCTCGAGGCGGCCGGCGCCACCGTGGAGATCAAGTAAGATCCGGCCCCGTTTCCCGATCCGGCGACCGTCCCCGTCGGGGACGGTCGCGCACGCGAACGCCGTCCACCCGCGGCCGGGCGGGCGAGGCGGTGACGATCGCAGGCGACAGTTGGCGACCGGGCGCCCCGTCGGCGACCCGGTTCGCCCTGTCGGCATTGCATGAGGCCGGCGCGCGGCACACCCGGTCCCGCGCCCGACCCGGAGAGCAGACGAGCGATGGCAGACGTAACGGCCCGCAAGCTGATCCGCAAGTCCTTCGGCCGCATCCCCGAAGTCACGACGATGCCGAACCTCATCGAGGTGCAGCGGCAGTCGTACGAGGCGTTCCTGCAGCGCGACGTGCCGCACAACCAGCGCGAGCGCGTCGGCCTGCAGGAGGTTTTCAAGGCCGTCTTCCCGATCCGGGACTTCAACGAGCGGGCGGCGCTCGACTTCGTCAAGTACGAGCTCGAAGAGCCCAAGTACGACGTCGAGGAGTGCCACCAGCGCGGCCTGACCTACGCGGCGCCGCTGCGGGTGACGCTGCGGCTCATCGTCTGGGACGTCGACGAGGACACCGGTGCCAGGAGCGTCCGGGACATCAAGGAGCAGGACGTCTACATGGGCGACCTGCCGCTGATGACCGACAACGGCACCTTCGTCGTGAACGGCACCGAGCGGGTCATCGTCTCGCAGATGCACCGCAGCCCGGGCGTCTTCTTCGACCACGACAAGGGCAAGACGCACAGCTCCGGCAAGCTGCTCTACTCGGCGCGCGTCATCCCCTACCGCGGCTCCTGGCTCGACTTCGAGTTCGACGCCAAGGACCTCGTCTACGCGCGGATCGACCGCCGCCGCAAGATCCCGGTCACGACCTTCCTCATGGCGCTCGGGCTCGATCCCGAAGAGATCCTTCACACCTTCTACGAGGAGGTGCCGCACCGGCGCTGCGGGCAGGGCTGGAAGACGGCGTTCCGGCCGCACCGGCTGCAGGGCGTCAAGGTCACCTCCGACCTCGTCGACGCCGCCACCGGCGACATCCTCGTCGAGGCGGGCACCAAGCTCACGCCGCGCATCCTCAAGCGGCTCGAGAAGCAGGGCGTGCAGGAGCTCTACGTCAGCTCCGAGGAGCTGATCGGCCGCTACCTCGCCCGCGATCTGATCGACGAGAGCACGGGCCTCGTGCTCGCCGAGGCGGGCGACGAGCTCACCGGCGCCACCATCGAGAAGCTGATCGAGCACGGCATCGAGGAGATCCCGCTGCTCGACATCGACCATCTGCACGTCGGCCCGTACATCCGCAACACGCTCGCGCTCGACCGCTGCCGCAACCGCGAGGAAGCGCTGATCGAGATCTACCGCGTGCTGCGGCCCGGCGAGCCGCCGACACCGGAGACCGCCGAGGCGCTGTTCAAGAGCCTGTTCTTCGATCCCGAGCGCTACGACCTGTCGCCGGTCGGCCGGGTGAAGATGAACATGCGGCTCGGCTTCGAGACCGACGACAGCATCCGCATCCTGCGCACCGAAGACGTGATCGCGGTGCTGCGCACGCTGATCGACATCAAGGACGGCCGCGGCGAGGTGGACGACATCGACCATCTCGGCAACCGCCGCGTGCGCTCCGTCGGCGAGCTCATGGAGAACCAGTTCCGCATCGGGCTGCTGCGCATGGAGCGGGCGGTGCGCGAGCGGATGAGCTCGGTCGAGATCGACGCCGCCATGCCGCACGATCTCATCAACGCCAAGCCGGTGGCGGCGGCGGTGCGCGAGTTCTTCGGCAGCTCGCAGCTCAGCCAGTTCATGGACCAGACCAACCCGCTCGCCGAGATCACCCACAAGCGGCGGCTGTCGGCCCTGGGTCCGGGCGGCCTCACCCGCGAGCGGGCGGGCTTCGAGGTGCGCGACGTGCACCCGACCCACTACGGCCGCATCTGCCCGATCGAGACGCCGGAAGGCCCCAACATCGGGCTCATCAACAGCCTCGCCACCTACGCGCGGATCAACAAGTACGGCTTCATCGAGAGCCCCTACCGCCGCGTCGTCGACGGCCGGGTGACCGACGAGGTGGTCTATCTCTCCGCCATGGAGGAGGGCCGCTACACGATTGCCCAGGCCAACTCGCCGCTCGACGGCGAGCGGCGGTTCGTCGAGGAGTTCGTCTCCTGCCGCCAGAACGGCGAGTTCGTGCTGGCGCGGCCGGACCAGATCGACTTCATCGACGTGTCGCCGAAGCAGCTCGTCTCGGTGGCCGCGGCCCTCATCCCGTTCCTCGAGAACGACGACGCCAACCGCGCGCTCATGGGCTCCAACATGCAGCGTCAGGCGGTGCCGCTGATCCGGGCCGAGGCGCCCTTCGTCGGCACCGGCATGGAGGCGGTGGTCGCCCGCGACAGCGGTGCCGCGGTGGCCGCCCGCCGCTCCGGCGTGGTCGACCAGGTCGACGGCTCGCGCATCGTCATCCGCGTCACCGACGAGACCGCGAGCGCCGACAGCGTCGTCGACATCTACAATCTCCGGAAGTTCCAGCGCTCCAACCAGAACACCTGCATCAACCAGCGGCCGCTCGTGAAGGTCGGCGACGTGGTGCGGGCCGGCGACATCATCGCCGACGGGCCCTCGACCGAGTTCGGCGAACTGGCGCTCGGGCGCAACGTGCTCTGCGCCTTCATGCCCTGGAACGGCTACAACTTCGAGGACTCGATCCTGATCTCCGAGCGCATCGTGCGCGACGACGTCTTCACCTCGATCCACATCGAGGAATTCGAGGTGATGGCGCGCGACACCAAGCTCGGGCCGGAGGCGATCACCCGCGACATCCCGAACGTCAGCGAGGAGGCGCTGCGGAATCTGGACGAGGCCGGCATCGTCTACATCGGCGCCGAGGTGAAGGCGGGCGACATCCTCGTCGGCAAGGTGACGCCCAAGGGCGAGACGCCGATGACCCCGGAGGAGAAGCTGCTCCGGGCGATCTTCGGCGAGAAGGCGGCGGACGTGCGCGACACCTCGCTCAGGGTGCCGCCGGGCGCCCAGGGCACCGTCGTCGAGGTGCGGGTCTTCAACCGCCGCGGCGTCGAGAAGGACGAGCGGGCCCTCGCCATCGAACGTGCCGAGATCGCGCGTCTCGCCAAGGACCGCGACGACGAGAAGGCCATTCTCGAGCGCAACATCTACAGCCGCCTGCGCGACCTGCTCGCCGGCCAGAAGGTGAAGAGCGGCGTCCGCGGCCTGCGCGCCGGGGCGGTGGTGACGGCGGAGGTGCTCGACGGACTGCCGCGCCACCAGTGGTGGGAGATCGGGGTCGAGGACGCCGATCTCATGCACCAGATCCGCATGCTCAAGCGGCAGCTCGAGGACGGCTACAAGCGTCTGCAGGACCGCTTCGAGAGCAAGGTCGAGAAGCTGCAGCGCGGCGACGAGCTGCCGCCAGGCGTGCTCAAGGTCGTCAAGGTGTTCGTCGCGGTGAAGCGCAAGCTGCAGCCGGGCGACAAGATGGCCGGCCGGCACGGCAACAAGGGCGTGATCAGCAAGATCGCACCGATCGAGGACATGCCCTTCCTCGAGGACGGCACACCGGTCGACATCGTCGTCAACCCTCTCGGCGTGCCCTCGCGGATGAACGTCGGCCAGATCCTCGAGACGCATCTCGGGTGGGCCTGCGCCGGTCTCGGGCGTCAGGTCGGCGAGCTGGTCGCCCGCTACCAGGAGGTCGGCCGGAAGGCGATCGAAGCGAAGCTCGGCGAACTCTTCGGCCCCGAGGTGGAGAAGGAGGTCGCGGGCTACGAGGATCGCGAACTGCTCGAGCTGGCGACGAACCTCTCGCGCGGCATCCCGGTGGCCTCGCCGGTCTTCGACGGTGCCCAGGAGAAGGACATCGTCGAACTCCTCGAGAAGGCGGGCTGCGATCCGAGCGGTCAGGTGACGCTGATCGACGGGCGCACGGGCGAGCCGTTCGACCGCAAGGTCACGGTCGGCTACATCTACATGCTCAAACTCGGCCATCTCGTGGACGACAAGATCCACGCCCGCTCGGTCGGCCCCTACAGCCTCGTCACCCAGCAGCCGCTGGGCGGCAAGGCGCAGTTCGGCGGCCAGCGGTTCGGCGAGATGGAGTGCTGGGCGCTGCAGGCCTACGGCGCCGCCTACACGTTGCAGGAGATGCTGACCGTGAAGTCCGACGACGTCTCCGGTCGCACCAAGATCTACGAGGCCATCGTCCGCGGCGAGGACACGTTCGAGGCCGGCATTCCGGAGAGCTTCAACGTGCTGGTGAAGGAGCTCCAGGCCCTGGCCCTGAACGTCGAACTGCAGCAGGACGCGAGCGGCGAATGACGGCGGAGCGGGGCGGGTGCGGCCTCGGCATCGTGCCCGTCCCCTTCCCTCGCCTCTTCGCCGTGCAACAGGAGAGCGGATCCCATGCGTGAGCTCATGCACATCTTCGGTCCCCCGCCGGGCACCCAGAAGTTCGATCTGATCCGGATCAGCATCGCGTCGCCGGAGCAGATCCGCGCCTGGTCCTACGGTGAGGTGAAGAAGCCGGAGACCATCAACTACCGCACCTTCAAGCCGGAGCGCGACGGTCTCTTCTGCGCCAAGATCTTCGGCCCGATCAAGGACTACGAGTGCTTGTGCGGCAAGTACAAGCGCATGAAGTACAAGGGCATCGTGTGCGAGAAGTGCGGCGTCGAGGTGATCCAGTCCAAGGTGCGCCGCGAGCGCATGGGTCACATCGAACTCGCGGCACCCGTCGCGCACATCTGGTTCCTGAAGTCGGTGCCCTCGCGCATCGGCATCCTGCTCGACATGACGCTCCGCGACCTCGAGCGGGTGCTGTACTTCGAGAACTGGGTGGTGATCGAGCCGGGGCTGACGCCCCTCAAGCTGCACGAGCTCCTGACCGAGGAGCAGGTCCACCGTTACCGCGAGGAGTACGGCGAGGACGCGTTCACCGCCGGCATCGGTGCCGAGGCGGTGCGCGAGATGCTGAAGCGGCTCGATCTCGCCGCGGAGCGCGAGAAGATGCGCGCCGAGCTGCTAGAGACCACCTCCGAGGCCAAGCGCAAGAAGCTCGTCAAGCGGCTGAAGCTGGTCGAGACCTTCCTCGAATCCGGCAACCGGCCGGAGTGGATGATCCTCGAGGTGATCCCGGTGATCCCGCCGGAGCTGCGGCCGCTCGTGCCGCTCGACGGCGGCCGCTTCGCCACCTCCGACCTCAACGATCTCTACCGGCGGGTGATCAACCGCAACAACCGCCTCAAGCGGCTGATCGAGCTGCGCGCCCCCGACATCATCGTGCGCAACGAGAAGCGCATGCTGCAGGAGGCGGTCGACGCGCTGTTCGACAACGGCCGCCGCGGCCGGGTGATCACCGGCGCCAACAAGCGGCCGCTCAAGTCGCTCTCCGACATGCTCAAGGGCAAGCAGGGCCGGTTCCGCCAGAACCTGCTCGGCAAGCGCGTCGACTATTCCGGCCGTTCGGTGATCGTCGTCGGCCCCGAGCTCAAGCTGCACCAGTGCGGCCTGCCCAAGAAGATGGCGCTCGAGCTCTTCAAGCCCTTCGTCTACGCCAAGCTCGAGCTCTACGGCAAGGCGCAGACCATCAAGGCCGCGAAGCGCCTCGTCGAGAAGGAGCGCCCCGAGGTCTGGGACATCCTCGAGGAGGTGATCCGCGAGCATCCGGTGCTGCTCAACCGCGCCCCGACCCTGCACCGTCTCGGTATCCAGGCGTTCGAGCCGGTGCTGATCGAGGGCAAGGCGATCCAGCTGCACCCGCTCGTGTGCACCGCCTTCAACGCCGACTTCGACGGCGACCAGATGGCGGTGCACGTGCCGCTGTCGCTCGAGGCGCAGCTCGAGGCCCGCGTGCTCATGATGTCGACCAACAACATCCTGAGCCCGGCCAACGGCAAACCGATCATCGTCCCGACCCAGGACATCGTCCTCGGCCTCTACTATCTGTCGATGGAGATCGAGGACGAGCCCGGTCAGGGCATGGTGCTCTGCGGCCTCGACGAGGTGCAGCACGCGCTGCAGGCCGGCCTCGTCACCCTGCACAGCCGGGTGAAGTGCCGGATCGAGGTGCTCGACGCCGACGGCAACGTCTCGACGAAGCTGGTCGAGACCACGCCCGGCCGGATGATGCTCTACGAGATCCTGCCGCGGCACCCGCAGATCTCCTTCGAGCGTCTGGTCAACCGGCTCCTGACCAAGAAGGAAATCACCCAGCTCATCGACGAGGTCTACCGCTACTGCGGGCAGAAGGAGACGGTGATCTTCTGCGACCGGCTGATGGGCATCGGCTTCTCCTATGCCTGCCGCGCCGGCATCTCGTTCGGCAAGGACGACATGATCATCCCGGAGGCGAAGGCGCGGCTCGTCGCCGAGACCCAGGAGCTCGTCAAGCAGTACGAGCAGCAGTACGCCGACGGCCTGATCACCCGCCGCGAGAAGTACAACAAGGTGGTCGACGCCTGGCAGCAGTGCTCCGACCGCGTCGCCGAGGAGATGATGGCGGCGATCCAGGCGGTGCACCGCACCCGGCGCCCCGACGGCCGCTACAACCAGCCGAACTCCATCTGGATGATGGCGCACTCGGGCGCGCGCGGCTCGGCGGCGCAGATCAAGCAGCTCGCCGGCATGCGCGGCCTGATGGCGAAGCCCTCCGGCGAGATCATCGAAACGCCGATCATCTCGAACTTCAAGGAAGGCCTCTCCGTGCTCGAGTACTTCAACTCGACGCACGGCGCCCGCAAGGGCCTCGCCGACACCGCCCTCAAGACGGCGAACTCGGGCTACCTGACCCGCCGGCTCGTCGACGTGGCGCAGGACTGCATCGTCGTGGAGGAGGACTGCGGCACCGATCGTGGCCTGACGCTGACCACGAACGTCGCCGGCACCACCGCGCAGGAGGAGTTCGGCGAGCGTCTCCTCGGCCGCACCGCGCTCGAGGACGTCGTGCATCCGAAGACCGGCGAGGTGATCGCGCCCGCGGGCCGGCTCCTCGAGGAGGAGGATGTGCGGCGCATCGAGGAGGCCGGTGTGGACAGCGTGCGGGTGCGCTCGGTGCTCACCTGCGAGAGCCGCATGGGCGTGTGCGCGAAGTGCTACGGGCGTGACCTCGCCCGCGGCACGCCGGTCAACATCGGCGAGGCGGTGGGCGTCATCGCCGCCCAGTCGATCGGCGAGCCGGGCACGCAGCTCACCATGCGCACCTTCCACATCGGCGGTGCAGCACAGGCGGCGGCCGAGCAGTCGGCGATCGAGGCGCCGGTCGACGGCACCCTCCAGGTCGAGAACCCGCGCCTCGTGGTCGACAGTCAGGGCCGCACGGTGGTGCTCGGGCGCAACACCGAGGTCGTGGTGCGCGACGCGATGGGCCGCGAGAAGCTCCGGCAGAAGCTGCCGAACGGCGCGCGTCTGCTGGTCGAACCCGGGAGCCCGGTAACCCACGGCCAGGTGATCGCCGAGTGGGATCCGCACACGCTGCCGGTGATCACCGAGACCGACGGCATCGTCGTCTACGTCGACATGGTCGAGGGCATCTCGTACCGCGAGGTGGTCGACGAGACGACCGGCAAGGCCAGCAAGGAGGTGATCGACTGGCGGCAGAGTGCCCGCACCGCCGGCATGCGTCCCTCGATCCTGATCCAGGACGCGGAGGGCAACCCGATCATCCTGCCGTCCGGCAACGAGGCGCGCTACTATCTGTCGGTGGGCGCGATCCTCAATGTCGACAACGGTGCGAAGGTGCACGTCGGCGACGTGCTCGCCCGCCTGCCCAAGGAGGCCTTCAAGACCCGCGACATCACCGGCGGTCTGCCGCGTGTGGCGGAGCTCTTCGAGGCCCGGCGGCCCAAGGATCCGGCGATCATCGCCGAGATCGAGGGCGTGATCGAGTTCGGCAAGGACTACAAGAACAAGCGCCGGCTGAAGATCGTGCCGGCCGACGAGCATGCCGAACCGGTCGAGTACATGATCCCGAAGGGCCGGCACGTGCTCGTGCAGGAGGGCGACCGGGTCAAGCCCGGCGACATCATTGTCGACGGGACGCCGGTGCCGCACGACATCCTGCGCGTGCTCGGGGTCGAGGCGCTGGCGCATTACCTCGTCAACGAGATCCAGGAGGTCTACCGGCTGCAGGGCGTGCGGATCAACGACAAGCACATCGAGGTCGTGGTCCGGCAGATGCTGCAGAAGGTCGAGGTGCTGGATCCGGGCGACACCACCTTCCTCGTCGGCGAGCAGGTGGACAAGCTCGAGTTCGAGCGCGTCAACGCCCGCATGCAGCGCGAGGGGCGCCGGCCGGCGACCGCCTTCCCGGTGCTCCAGGGCATCACCAAGGCGAGCCTGCAGACGCAGTCGTTCATCTCCGCGGCCTCCTTCCAGGAGACCACGCGGGTGCTCACGGATGCCGCCTTCGCCGGCCGCGTCGACCGTCTGCAGGGGCTCAAGGAGAACGTGATCGTCGGTCGCCTGATCCCGGCCGGCACCGGACGCGTGCTGCCGCACCTCAAGAAGGTGACCGCCGGCGATCCGCGCTTCGCGCCGCCGACCGAACACGGCTTCGAGGACCTGCCGCTGGGCCTCCCGGCCTGATGCGCGGCGGGGGCGCATGGCGACGCGCCTCCGCCGCCGTTCCCCCCGCGCCGGTCGGGACGGCATCCGCCGCATCCCGGCCGGCCGGCGGGGCGGAGCCCTCCCGGGGCTGCTGCTCGCACTCCTGCTGCTGGCCCCGGGCCCGCCTCCGGCAGTCGCCGCCGCCTGTGGCGACGCCGGCCGTCTGCGCGTCCTGACCTTCAATCTCCAGTTCACCCGGGCCTTCCGCCCGGAGCGGCAGGTGGAACCGCTCGCCGCGCACCTCGTCTCGCGGCCCGCCGATCTCGTGCTGCTGCAGGAGGTGGCGGGCGGCCTCGTGACCGGCGCCGGGAGTGTCGCGCACCTGCTCGCGGAGCGCATCTCCGCCCTCGGCGGACCGCGCTACGAGGTCGTCCACGCGCCGGCTTCGGGCGTCGAGGGCTTCTTCACGGTCGGCAACGCCGTCCTGAGCCGCTGCCCGGTCCTCGCCCGCCGGACCATCCCGCTGCCCGAGATCGCCGAGCTGCGGTTCGCAGGCGGCCGCTGGCGTCTCGCGCGCAACCTCCTCCGCCTCGACGTGCGCTTCGCCGGCGGGGTGCTGCACGTCCTCGATACCCATCTCTGCGCGGACTGCACGGTGGAGGAGCGACGACGCCAGCTCGCGGTCGTGCTGTCGGCCGCAGGGACGGCCGGCAGCGACGGAGCGCCGGTGGTCCTCGGCGGCGATTTCAACATCGACCGTGTGCGCGACGGCGGGGCGGAGCGGCCCCTGCACGAGGCGATCCTCGCCGCGGGGTTCGCCGACAGTGCCGGGACCGGAACGCACGGCTGGTGCGAGCGGCCGGCACATCCGGACGCCTTCTGCACCGTCGGCGTGGCCGACCCCTGGCGGCCCGAGTCGCGGCGCATCGACTACATCTTCGTGCGCGGACTCGCGGTGCTCGCCCACGAGGTGCTGTTCAACCCGCGCATCGACCCGGACACCATCGCCCTCTCGAACCACGCCGCCGTGCAGGCGGTCCTGACCCTGCCGCCGGGCCCTCCCCGGCGTGAGGGCGAGAGCGCGGGACCATCCGGTGGCCGGATCAGCCTTCGGTCCGGGGGCGCAGGGCGGCGGGGCCGTCACCGGCGCCGCGGGCCGCGACCGCAGGGCCGCGCTCGTACCAGTCGCGGGTGCGGTTGACGATCGCCACGACCGACAGCATCACCGGCACCTCGATCAGCACGCCGACCACCGTCGCGAGTGCGGCACCGGATTCGAAACCGAACAGCGCGATGGCGGTGGCGACCGCCAGCTCGAAGAAGTTGCTGGCGCCGATCAGGGCCGACGGCCCGGCGACACAATGTGCCTCGCCGGCGGCGCGGTTCAGCAGGTAGGCGAGCGCCGAATTGAAATAGACCTGGATCACGATCGGCACCGCGAGGAGCGCGATGATCAGGGGGCGTTCGACGATCTGCTGTCCCTGGAAGCCGAAAAGCAGGACGAGGGTGAGGAGCAGCGCTGCGACCGACACAGGCTGCAGGGCCCGCACGAGGTCGGCGAGCGCCGCCCGACCGCGTGCGGAGAGGACTTGCCGGCGCAGGAGCTGGGCCAGCATCACCGGCACGAGGATGTAGAGGAGGACCGAGAGGAACAGCGTGTCCCAGGGCACCGTGATCGCCGACAGCCCGAGCAGGAGCCCGACGATGGGCGCGAAGGCGACGATCATGATGGCGTCGTTCAGGGCCACCTGGGAGAGCGTGAAGTGCGGCTCGCCCTCGCAGAGATGGCTCCACACGAACACCATGGCCGTGCAGGGCGCCGCGGCGAGCAGCACCAGCCCGGCGATGTAGCTCGTGATCTGGTCGGCCGGCAGCAGGTCGCGGAACAGCCAGCCGACGAAGATCCATCCGAGGACCGCCATGCTGAACGGCTTGACCGCCCAGTTGACGCCGAGCGTGACGAGGATGCCGCGCCAGTAGTGCCGGACCCGGCCGAGCGCCGCGAAATCGATCTTGAGCAGCATCGGCACGATCATGAGCCAGATGAGCACGGCGACGGGGATGTTGATCTGCGCGACCTCGAACGCCCCGAATGTCTGGAAGAAGCCGGGGGCGAGGCGCCCGAGCAGGATGCCGGCGATGATGCAAAGAGCGACCCAGAGGGTCAGGTAACGCTCGAAGAAGGACATGGCTCGTCTCTCGCGGGTGTCGGGGACGGGGGCATCCCGAGCATGTCGAGGAACCGTTGCAGCGGGGCGACGGCGTGCGGATGCAGCGAATAGCAGACGCGCGGCCGCTCGATACGGCCGACGACGATGCCGGCCTCCTTCAGGATGCGCAGATGTCCGGAGACCGTCGACTGGGCGAAACCCAGATCCTCGACGATGTCGCAGCCGATGCACGCCTGCCGTTCGTGCAGCAGGCGGACGATGCGCACCCGCGCCGGATGCGCGAGCGCGCGGGCGATCTGCGCCACCCTCCGTTCGTCGACCATGCGGGAACCGTCCCTTCATCGTCCATCGGCGAAAGACGATAATGGTCGAGCGGCGACCGGCGACGCGGCACGGCGTCGCGGAGCCGCAGGATCCGGTGGAAAGAGTTCGGCTCAGCCGCGGGCGGCGGCCCCTTCGGCGGCACGAAGCGCGGCGATCGCATCCGCGTAGGGCGGACGGCCGAACACCGCCGAGCCCGCCACGAGCACATCCGCCCCGGCCTCGACCACGAGCGGTGCGGTCTCCGGGTCGATGCCGCCGTCCACCTCGACGTGGATCGGACGGTCACCGATCATGGCCCTGAGCCTCCGGATCTTCTCGACCACGGCCGGGATGAACTTCTGGCCGCCGAAGCCCGGGTTGACGCTCATCACCAGCACGAGATCGATGCGGTCCAGCACGTATTCGACCAGGTTCTCGGGCGTGTGCGGATTGAGCGAGACGCCCGCCTTCGCGCCGCAGGAGGCGACGAGCTGCAGGGTGCGGTCGAGATGTTTGGTCGCCTCGGCGTGGACGATGATGCGGTCGGCTCCCGCCTTCGCGAACGCTTCGACGTAGGGATCGACCGGCTCGATCATCAGGTGGGTGTCGAAGCACTTCTTCGAATACGGCCGGATCGCCTTCACGATCTGCGGGCCGAAGGTGATGTTGGGCACGAAGTGCCCGTCCATGACGTCGAGATGGATCCAGTCGGCGCCGGCGGCGTCGACGGCCGCGACCTCCTCGCCCAGCTTCGCGAAGTCGGCGGAGAGGATGGAAGGTGCGATCAGCAGCGGCATTGCCGTCTCTCCCGAGAGCGGACGGGAAAAAAGGGGCCATCGGGCAAAGCCCGATGGCCGAGTGTCAGTCGGGGAGGCATCGAAACCAGCCATGCACGGCCGGTGTCGGTCGGAGACGCCGGCCCGGGCGCCCCGGATCCATCATGCACGGACCGGCGCTCCGACCCGTGTCCGCGGCGGGCGGACCCTGCCGCCTTGCGGACACACTCGCTCCGCCCGCGGGCGGAATTCCATCACGCGCCCACACCCGCTTCTCCCGCCGCCTTCGCCTCGATGCCGCCGCGGAACACCCGGCTCGCGCGGATGTCTTCGGCGGTGATGGTGACGAGCTCGTCGGGCGCGAGTGTGTGCTTGCCGCTGTCGACGAGACGCACCGCCTGCCGCAGCCGGGCCCGGTCGAGGGCGTTCCTGACCGAACGGGCGTTGGCGAACTGCGGCTGGGTCATGCGGATCGCGAGATATTCACGGAACGCCTCGCGCGCCGCGTCGTCGAAGCGGTAGTTCTGATCCTTCAGCATCAGCTCCGCGATCGCCATCAGCTCGTCCAGCGTGTAGTCCGGAAATTCGAGATGATGGCCGATGCGCGAACGGAAGCCCGGATTGCTCTGGAAGAACCGCTCCATGCGGTCCTTGTAGCCGGCGACGATCACCACGAGATCCTCGCGGTTGTTCTCCATCACCTGCAGCAGGATCTCGATCGCCTCCTGGCCGTAGTCGCGCTCGTTCTCTGGCCGGTAGAGATAGTAGGCCTCGTCGATGAACAGCACACCACCCATCGCCCGCTTCAGCACTTCCTTGGTCTTGGGCGCCGTGTGGCCGATGTACTGGCCGACGAGATCGTCGCGGGTGACCGAGACGAGCTTGTTGGTGCGGATGTAGCCGAGGCGGTGGAGGATGTCGGCCATCCGCATCGCCACCGTCGTCTTGCCGGTGCCGGGATTGCCCGTGAACGACATGTGCAGGGTGGGCGTGGTGGCCGACAGACCCTGTTGCTTCCGCAGCCGGTCGATCACCAGGAGCGCCGCGATCTCGCGGATGCGGCGCTTGACCGGGGCGAGCCCGACCAGCTCGCGGTCGAGCTGGTCGAGCACCGCCTGCACGCCGGACTCGCGCCAGACCGCATCGAGGTCGACCGTGTCGGGGGTGCGAATCGCGGCTTCGGTCACAGTTCCCTCTCCCGCGCGTGCTCAGTACCGCTCGCCCGACGGCCGGTCGGCGGCATAGGCGTGGGTGGTGTAGCGGATCTCGCGGCTCTGCCATTCCTGCCGGTCGAGCCGGTAGCCCGGCTCCTCCGGCGGCCGCTGCACGATGAACGACAGCCGCAGCGACTCCCAGCCCTTGGAATTGTCGAAGGCCGAGATGCGGATGTAGTGCTTCGGATAGGCCTTCCGGCACTCGTTCAGTTCGTACATGACGGCTGCCGGGTCGTCGAGATCGAACATCGGATGCCCCCACATCTCCCAGTAGGTGTTGCGGGGGTGGATGTCGTCGGTGAACTCGATCCCGAGCGCCCAGCCCTGCTCGTAGCAGTAGCGGACCTGGGCGGCGATCTCCTCGTCCGTGAAGTCGGGAAGAAACGAGAAGGTTCCCTGGGTGACGCGCATGTCGTGTCCCTCCTCAGACCGGCGTCGCGACCGGCACGAAATCGGGCGTGTCCGTCGAGGCGTAGTCGAAGGTCACGTCCTTCCAGGTCTCGAGCGCCTGGCGCAGCGGCTGGCAGAAGCGGGCCGCCTTCTCGAGGATCTCCGGCCCTTCCCTCATGATGTCCCTGCCCTCGTTGCGCGCCTTGACCATGGCCTCGAGCGCCACGCGATTGGCCGTCGCACCCGCGGCGATGCCCATCGGATGGCCGATGGTCCCGCCACCGAACTGCAGCACCGTGTCCTCGCCGAGGAAGGTCAGGAGCTGGTGCATCTGGCCGGCGTGGATGCCGCCCGAGGCCACCGGCATGGTCTTCCTGAGGCTGCCCCAGTGCTGGTCGAAGAAGATGCCGTTCTCGAGCCGCTTCGGCACGAAGTCCTCGCGCAGCACGTCGTAGAAGCCCTTGACCGTGTGCGGGTCGCCCTCGAGCTTGCCCACCACCGTGCCGGCGTGCAGATGGTCGACCCCGCACAGCCGCGACCATTTGGCGATCACGCGGAAGCTGACGCCGTGATCCTTCTGCCGCGTGTAGGTCGAATGACCGGCGCGGTGCAGGTGCAGGATCATGTCGTTCTTCCGGCACCACTTCGCCATGGAGGTGATCGCCGTCCAGCCGATCACGAGGTCGATCATGATGATGACCGAGCCGAGCTCCTTCGCGAATTCCGCCCGCTCGTACATTTCTTCCATCGTGGCAGCGGTGACGTTGAGATAATGGCCCTTGACTTCACCCGTCATCGCCTGGGCCCTGTTCACCGCTTCCATGACGTAGAGCCAGCGGTCGCGCCAGTGCATGAAGGGCTGGCTGTTGATGTTCTCGTCGTCCTTGGTGAAATCGAGACCGCCCTTGAGCGCCTCGTACACGACCCGCCCGTAGTTGCGCCCCGAGAGGCCGAGCTTGGGCTTGACCGTGGCGCCGAGCAGCGGCCGGCCGAACTTGTCGAGCCGCTCGCGCTCGACGACGATGCCGGTCGGTGGCCCGTCGAAGGTGCGCACATAGTGCTCGGGAATCCGCAGGTCTTCGAGCCGCAGCGCCTTGAGCGGCTTGAAGCCGAAGACGTTGCCGATGATCGAGGCCGCCATGTTGACGACCGATCCCGGCTCGAACAGGTCGATATCGTAGGCGATGTAGGCGAAATACTGGTCCTCGCGCCCTGGCACCGGCTCGATGTGGTAGCACTTGCCGCGGTATTCGTCGTAGGCGGTGAGCCGGTCCGTCCACACCACCGTCCATGTCGCGGTCGAGCTCTCGCCGGCCACCGCCGCCGCCGCTTCCTCGGGATCGACGCCGGCCTGCGGCGTGATCCGGAAGCAGGCGAGGATGTCGGTCTCCTTCGGCGTGTATTCCGGGCGCCAGTAGCCCATCTTCTTGTAGGGGATGACGCCGGCCTTGTAGCGCTCCTTGCCGGTCAGCATCGTGCTCTCGCTCATCGCGGATCTCCTTTCCCTCGTCACTCGGCGGCGCGGGCGGTGGCGCCGATCACCGGGTCGAGCTCGCCCGAGGCGTAGCGTTTCGCCATCTCGGAGAGCGGGATCGGCTTGATCTTCGAAGCCTTGCCCGCCGTGCCGAACTGTTCGTAGCGTTCGGCGCACAGCTTCTCGAGCGCCGCCATCGCCGGCTTCATGAAGTTGCGCGGGTCGAACTCGCCCTTCTTCTCCATCGCCACCCTGCGGATCTGCCCGGCCATGGCGAGGCGGCAGTCGGTGTCGATGTTGACCTTGCGCACGCCGTACTTGATGCCCTCGAGGATCTCCTCGATGGGCACGCCCCAAGTCTGCGGCATCTCGCCACCGTACCGATTGAAGATGTCCTGCAGTTCCTGCGGTACCGAGCTGGAGCCGTGCATGACGAGATGCGTGTTCGGCAGCCGCTCGTGGATCGCCTTGACGACGTCCATGGCGAGGATGTCGCCCGTGGGCTTGCGCGAGAACTTGTAGGCGCCGTGGCTCGTGCCGATGGCGACCGCGAGCGCGTCCACCTTCGTGGCGGCGACGAACTCGCGCGCCTGATCGGGATCCGTGAGGAGCTGTTCCTTCGACAGCTTGCCCTCCGCACCCTGCCCGTCCTCGGCCTCGCCGGTGCCGGTCTCGAGCGAGCCGAGACAGCCGAGCTCGCCCTCGACCGAAACGCCGATCCAGTGCGCCATCTCGGCCACCTTGCGGGTGACCTCGACATTGTACTTGTAGCTCGCCGGCGTCTTGCCGTCCTCCATGAGCGAACCGTCCATCATCACGCTCGTGAAACCGAGCTGCATGGCGGACAGGCAGGTCGCGGGGCTGTTGCCATGGTCCTGGTGCAGGCAGATCGGGATCTCCGGGAACATTTCGGCCGCCGCCTCCACCATGCGCCGCAGCATGAGATCCCCGGCGTAGGAGCGGGCGCCGCGGCTCGCCTGCAGCAGCACCGGCGAGTCGGTCTTCTTCGCCGCCCGCATGATGGCGAGCAGCTGCTCCATGTTGTTGATGTTGAAGGCCGGCACGCCGTAGCCGTACTCGGCGGCGTGATCCAGCAGCTGGCGCATGGTGACGAACGGCATGTTCCCTCCTTCCCGGGTTCAGGTTCCGTCCATGCGGGCGGCCGCCGCCTCGAGTGCCGCGATTCCGGGCAGCACCTTGCCTTCGATGAACTCGAGGAAGGCACCGCCGGCGGTCGACACGTAGGTGAAGCGGTCGAGCACGCCGGCGTGGGCGAGCGCGGCGACGGTGTCGCCGCCGCCGGCGATGGTCTCGAGGCGGCCCGCCGCGGTGAGCTCGGCGGCCCGCTGCGCCACCTCGACCGTCGCCCGGTCGAAGGGCGGCACCTCGAAGGCGCCGAGCGGACCGTTCCACAGAAGCGTGCGGCAGTTGGACAGTTTTTCGACGATGATGGCGATGCTGCGCGGTCCGATGTCGAGGATCATCTCGTCGGCCGCGACCTCGCCGACGTCGCAGACCCGCGTGTCGACGTTGGCCGCGAACTGCTTCGCCACCACGGCGTCGACCGGCAGCACCACCTCGCGGCCGAGTTCCTCCGCCCGGCGCAGGATGTCGCGCGCGACATCGAGCAGCTCGTGTTCGCAGAGCGAACGCCCGACGTCGAGACCTCTCGCGGCGAGGAAGGTGTTGGCCATGCCGCCGCCGACGATCAGCACGTCGACGCGCCCGAGCAGGTTCTCGAGCACCGCGAGCTTGGTCGACACCTTGGCGCCGCCGACGAGGGCCGCGGCCGGCCGCTCCGCGCCGCCGAGCGCCTTCCCGAGTGCCGCGAGCTCGGCTTCCAGCAGCCGCCCGGCATAAGCCGGAAGCCGCTCGGGAAGACCGGTGATGGAGGCGTGCGCGCGGTGGGAGGCGGAGAAGGCGTCGTTGACGTAGACCTCGCCCAGGGCCGCGAGCGCGTCGGCGAAGGCGGGGTCGTTCTTCTCCTCGCCGGCGTGGAAGCGCAGGTTCTCGAGCAGCGCGATGCCGCCTTCGGCAAGGCCGTCGACCACCTTCGCCGCGGGTTCGCCGATGCAGTCCTCGGCGAACGCCACCTCGCGGCCGAGGATGCGCGCGAGCACGGGCGCGATCGGCCGCAGCGACATGGACGGTTCGCGGCGTCCCTTGGGCCGGCCGAAGTGGGAGAGCGCGACGACGCGCCCTCCCTTCTCCGCGAGCTCGCGCAGCGTCGTCGCCGCCCGCTCGATGCGCGTCGCATCCGTGACTTCCCCGTCCTGCATGGGGACGTTGAAGTCGACCCGCACGAGCACGCGCCGGCCCTTCGGATCGAGGTCGTCCAGGGTCCGGATGCGCGCCATCTCAGGCCTCCATCATGGCGCGCGCGGTGTCGATCATGCGGTTCGAGAAGCCCCATTCGTTGTCGTACCAGGACGCGACGCGGACGAGGCGGTTCTCGAGCACCTTGATCGAGGTGAGATCGACGTTCGAGCTCGTGCTGGTGTGGTTGAAGTCGATCGACACGAGCGGCTCGTCGTGACAGGCGAGGATGCCGGCGAGCTCTCCCTTCTCGGCCTCGCGCAGGACCTTCGCCACCTCCTCCGCATCCGTCTCCCGCGCCGGCACGAAGGTGAGATCGACGAGGCTGACGTTGGCGCAGGGCACGCGGATCGCGACCCCGTCGAGCTTGCCCTTGAGCTCCGGCAGCACGAGGCCGACGGCACGGGCCGCTCCGGTCGAGGTCGGGATCATGGAGAGGGCGGCGGCGCGGGCGCGGCGCGGATCATTGTGCACCACGTCGAGAAGGCGCTGGTCGTTGGTGTAGGCGTGGATCGTCGTCATGTGCCCGCGCTCGATGCCGATCGCCCGGTGCAGCACGTAGGCGAGCGGCGCGAGGCAGTTGGTGGTGCACGACGCGTTCGAGACGATGGTGTGTTCCGGCTTCAGCGCGGTGTGGTTGACGCCGTAGACCACCGTCAGGTCGGCGCCCTCGGCCGGGGCCGAGACCAGCACCTTCTTCGCCCCCGCCTCGAGGTGGAGCGCCGCCTTGTCACGCTTCGTGAAGAGGCCGGTGCACTCCATCACCAGATCGACGCCGAGCTCCCGCCAGGGGAGCTTCGCGGGCTCGCGCTCCGCCAGGAGCCGGATCGGGCCGGTGCCGACATCCATCGTGTCGCCGTCGTGCTTCACCTCGCCCGGGAAGCGGCCGTGCACGCTGTCGTACCTGAAAAGGTGCACGTTCATCTCCGGCGGCGCGAGATCGTTGACCGCCACCACCTCGATGCGCGCGTCGCGCCGGTCGACGAGCGCGCGCAGCACGTTGCGGCCGATGCGTCCGAAACCGTTGATCGCGACTCTGATGGTCATCGCATGTTCTCCTTCGCGTCCGTTTCAGGCTCGGGCGAGGCGCCTTTCGACATGCGCGGCGAGCGCTTCGGCGGTGAGGCCGAAGTGGGCGTAGAGCTCCGTGTACGGTGCGCTCTCGCCGAAGCCGCGCATGCCAAGGACGTCCGCCTCGGACGCCACATAGCGCGTCCAGCCGAAGGGCGAAGCCGCCTCGATCGCGAACCGCGGCGCGTCGCCGAGGACCGCGCGCCTGTAGGCCTCCTCCTGGGCGTCGAACAGCTCGAGGCAGGGCAGCGACACCACCGCCGCGGCGATACCCTTCGCGGCCAGCAGTTCCCGCGCCTCGAGGGCGATCGCGACCTCCGAGCCGGTGGCGAGCACGGTCGCCTGGCGCCTGCCTTCGGCCTCGGCCAGGACGTATCCTCCCCGGGCGCAGAGATTGTCCCCGGTTTCGACCGTGCGCACCGCCGGCACATTCTGGCGGGTGAGCGCGAGCACGCAGGGGCCGTCCGTGCGCCGGAGCGCGAGCTCCCAGCATTCCGCGGTCTCCACGGCATCGGCCGGCCGCATCACCCAGAGGTTCGGCACCGCCCGCAGGCTCGCGAGCTGCTCGACGGGCTGGTGCGTCGGCCCGTCCTCGCCGAGGCCGATCGAATCGTGCGTCGCGACCCAGATCACCGGCTGCTTCATCATCGCCGCGAGGCGGATCGCCGGCCGGGCGTAGTCGGTGAAGATCAGGAAGGTGCCGCCGTAGGGGCGGATGCCGCCGTGCAGGGCGAGCCCGTTCATGACGGCACCCATGCCGTGCTCGCGCACGCCGTAGCGCACGTAGCGGCCGCCGAAGGCGCCGGGGCGGATGTCCTCGGTGGCCTTCGTCTTCGTGTTGTTCGAAGGCGTGAGATCGGCCGAGCCGCCGACCATCTCCGGGACCAGCGGTGTCAGCACCTCGAGCGCCTCCTGGCTCGCCTTGCGCGTCGCCCAGGAAGGCTTCTCTGCCACCAGCCTCTGCAGGTGCGCGCGCACCGCCGCGCCCACCCCGTCCGGCAGCCGCCGCGCGAGGCGCCGTTCGAACTCGGCCCGCTCGGGATGCGCCTCGAGCCGTTCCTTCCACGCCGCGACCGCCGGTGCATGTCGTGCACCGGCCTCGCGCCAGGGCGCGCGGATCTCCTCCGGCACCTCGAAGGGCGGGTACGGCCAGCCGAGCGCTTCGCGCGCAGCCGCCACCTCCGCGGCACCGAGCGGCGAGCCGTGCGTCGCGGATGTGCCCTGCTTGTTGGGCGCACCGAAACCGATCACCGTGCGGCAGGCGATCAGCACCGGACGGTCCGAGCCCTTCGCCTCTTCGAGCGCGCGGTCGATGGCGGCATAGTCGTGACCGTCGATGCGCCACGCGTTCCAGCCGTAGGCCTCGAAGCGTTTCAGCACGTCGTCGGAACAGGCGAGCTCGAGCCGGCCGTCGATCGAGATGCCGTTGTCGTCGAACAGCACGACCAGCCGGTTCAGACGCAGATGTCCCGCGAGCGAGCAGGCCTCGTGGCTCACACCTTCCATCAGGTCGCCGTCGGAGGCGAGAACGAAGGTGCGGTGGTCGACGAGCTCCGCGCCGAAGCGTTCCCGCAGATGCGCCTCCGCGAGCGCCATGCCGACGGCGGTGGAAATCCCCTGACCGAGCGGTCCGGTCGTCGTCTCGATGCCGGGCGCGAGCCCGTACTCGGGATGACCCGCCGTCCGGGAGCCGAGCTGGCGGAAGCGCTTCAGCTCTTCGAGCGGCATGTCCTCGAAGCCGGTCAGATGCAGGAGCGCGTAGAGCAGCATCGAGCCGTGACCCGCCGAGAGGACGAAGCGGTCGCGGTCGGGCCAGTCGGGTTCGGCGGCGCAGAACTTCAGGTGCCGGGTCCACAGCACCGTCGCCACATCGGCCATCCCCATGGGCATGCCCGGGTGGCCGGAGTTCGCCTTCTCGACCGCGTCCGCAGCGAGGAAGCGGATCGCATTGGCCATCGGCCGCAGCCTGGCGGCATCGATGGCGGTGGCCTCCTGCGCCGCGCGGAGCGCGGTTCCTGCCTTGGTCATGTCGCGTAAACCCCCTGTGCCGCCTTCACCATGTGATAGGCGAGGATGAGCTGGGTGAGGGCGAGCGGGTGGCTGATGGTGCGTCCGCCGCCCTCGTAGGTGCCCACATTCTGGCGCAGGTAGCTCGCCTCGGGAATGAGCGACCAGAGCAGATCCTCGACACGGCGGGCCTTCGCCTCGGGGATGTCCCCCATGATCTCGAGGACGTCGACCGGCTTGCCGTCGATGTCGCGCGAGAGCTCCAGCCGGATGCCGCCGTTCGGACTGCCGTCGAGGATCGGCGTCAGGTCCGGATGCGGCAGCGTCGGCCGGAGGATGTGCCGGACGTTCAGATGCGCGCCGGTCTCCTCCTCGTGACCTTCCGGCGGGTAGAAGGACACCACGATGTCGGCGAAGGTCCGCTGCGGTCTGATGAAATCGCGGACGTCGGGGACACGCTCCTCGATCTGCTTCAGCACCTGCTCCGGCGTGTAGCCGCGCTTCGTCGTGTCCCTCTGGATCTTCCATTTGATGCGCAGGTTCTCGTCCGGCTCGAGATAGACCTTGACGTCGTAGCACTCGCGCATGGCCCGGGTGTGGTAGCCGAGCAGCCCCTCGACGATGATGTACGGCTTCGGCGCCACGTATTCCGGCCGGACCAGCGTACCGTTGCTGTGGTCGTAGACCGGCTTCAGGATCGGCTGGCCCTGGCGCAGCAGCTTCAGGTGCTGCTCCATGATGGCGATGTAGTTGCAGTCCGGGTGCAGCGCCGAGATCTTCCGCTCCGCCCGCTCACGCCGGTCGTACTTGTGGTAGTCGTCCGTGCAGATCGTCGCCACCCGGTCGCGTCCGAGGATGGCGGCGATGCCGGCGGTCAGCGTGGTCTTCCCGGCGGCCGAGTCGCCGACGATGCCGAGGATGACGGGGCGGTCGATTCGCCGTTCGGGCATGTCCTCTCTCCCTCGGGCCTCAGGTGCGGGGGGCCCAGGTGGTCAGCAGCTGGCGCTCGCGGCTGAGGCCCGAGACCAGAAGCGTCTGTGTGCGGTAGCTCCGCGCGTCGCAGGACACTCCCTCGAACAGCAGCCCGGTCGTGATCCCCGTCGCGCAGAACAGGACGTCGGGCGAGCGCACGAGCTCCTCGAGCCGGTACCAGCGGGTCGTGTCGAGGCCGGCTTCCGCCACCCGCGCCTTCTCGCCCGCGAGCTGCGGATCCAGCCGGCCGAGGAAGGTGCCGCCGATCGCCCGGATCGCGGTCGCCGCCAGCACACCTTCCGGCGTGCCGCCGGTCCCCATGAGCGCATCGATGCCGGAATTCGGCAGGGCCGCCATGATCGCCCCCGCGACGTCGCCCGCGGGATACAGCGCGACGCGCGCCCCGCAGTCGTAGATCTCGCGGATGAGCCGCTCGTGGCGCGGCTTCTCGAGCACGTAGACGGTGAGGTCGCGCACCCGCTTGCCGAGACATTCGGCGAGCCGTCTGAGCTTGCGCTCGGTCGACCAGCTCGGGTCGATCTCGCCGCGTGCTTCGGCGGGTGCGGCGAACTTCTCCATGTAGTAGCAGGGGCCCGGATCGAAGAGCGCGCCGCGGGGGGCGATGGCGATCGCCGCCATGGCGTTGGTGAGGCCCTTAACGAGATAGCTCGTGCCCTCGAGCGGATCGACGGCGATGTCGTAGCCGGGCTCGCCGTCGAGGGCGCCCAGCACCTCGCCCTTGTAGAGCTCGGGCGCCTCGTCCTTCTCGCCCTCGCCGATCACCACGATGCCACGGAACGGCAGCATGTCGAGCACCGCCCGCATGGCGTCGACCGCGGCACGGTCGGCCTGGATCTTGTCGCCGCGCCCGATCCAGTCGAAGCAGGCACGCGCCGCGGCTTCGGTGGCGAGCCGCAGCAGGTAGGGGAAGGGTACGGACTGCGGATCCGTGCGACCCTGGAGCACCTGCCGTGCGACCTCGACCATCTGCCCCTCCCTCGCCCCTGACGACGAGTTTCGTCGCCGCCGCATATGGCCTCGCGTCGCGCCGCCCGCGAACTTCGAAAGGGTGGGTGCGCGATGTCTTTCGGATGGGGACGATCCCACCCGAACGGGCAGGGTCAGCGGCCGTGGCGGAGGAAGATCTCGACCGCCTGTGCGCGGTTGCGGGCGCCGATCTTGTCGAACAGGTTGCGCAGATGGAATTTGACGGTGTTGACGGAAACGCCGAAGCGGCGGGCGAGCTGGGCGTTGGTGCAGCCGCTGCCGAGGGCCGAGAGCAGTTCGCGCTCGCGCGCCGTGAGCCCGGCGAGCGGGTCGTCCCCGGCTTCCCCGACCCGCAGCAGCGGGAAGGTCATCCGGCCCTCGGCGGCCGCCCGGACCGCCTCGACCAGCCGCTCCGGCGGCTCGTGCTTGCCGACGAAGCCGGCCGCGCCGAGCCTGAGCGCCTCGACCGGCGCCTTCGGGTCGCGGGTCCCGGTGAAGACGACGATGCGCGGGGCGCGCTCGAATGCGGAGAGCGCCTCCAGCACCTCGCGACCGCCGAGATAGGGCATCTCCCAGCCGATGACCCCGACTTCGAACTCGAAGCGTCGGACCGCGTCGAGGAACCGCTCGCCGTCGCTCGCGGTGACGATGAGCTCGAAGTCACCGGCATGCGCGAAGAGGTGCCTGAGCCCGCCGACGACGAGCGGGCTCTTGTCGGCGATGCCGAGGCTGATCGGATGTCGTCGCGCCAAGAGGGTGCGATCCGTCGGTCGCGATCCGGGTGTCCCTCCATCTACCACGTCGCCCGCGGGCGTGAAGAGGCGGGCGGTGTGGACCGCCGCCGCGGGGGGGCATCAGTAGAGCGGGTCGGGACCCCGTGGCGGGGCGGGAGACCTCGGCCCGCCGTTTTCCGCGAGCAGTCGCGCCACGCTGGGCGGGCCGAGGGCGAGTTCGTCCGGCCGGCGGGTGATGCGCACGGGATAGCCGCGCCGCGCCACGAGCTCCGCCTCGACGAAGCTCCAGTCGACACGCCCGGCCTCGCTTCCCGCCACCTCGCGCACGTAGTCGAGCGCACCGGCGGGCGGCGGTTTCAGCGTCATGGAGTAGCGCGCCTCGAGCTCGTCGATCTGGTCGTAGTCCGGATGCGCCTCGAGCCACAGCTCGCCGTCGCGGAACCCGCACTTGATCCACTGCTCGACGACGGTCACCGGCGTGCCGACCTCGACCTTCTCGTAGAGGGCCTCGACCTGCTCCGGATACATGCGGATGCAGCCGAGGCTGACCCGCCGGCCGACGCCGTAAGGCTTGTTGGTGCCGTGGATGAGATAGGCCGGCCAGCCGAGATAGAGGGCACGCGTGCCGAGCGGGTTGTCGGGGCCCGGCGGCACCACCTTCGGCACCGTGGGATCGAGCTTCCGCTTCGATTCGGTCGGATACCAGGTCGGGTTCTTCGCCTTGCGGACGATCTTCGTGCGCCCCTTCGGCGTGTCGAAGCCGTCGCGGCCGATGCCGATGGCATGCGTCTCGATGCCGTCCGGCCCGAAGAAGTAGAGGCGCATCTCCGCGAGATTGACGACGATCCCCTCGCGCGGCGCATCGGGCAGGATGTGCGCCGTCGGTAGCACCACGAGCCGTTCTTCGCCCGGAATCCAGGGGTCGATCCCGGGATTGGCGGCCGACACCTCGATGATGCCGAGGTCGTGGCGGCGTGCGACGTCGAGCAGGATCTCGCTGCGGCGCGTGACGTGGACGCGCAGACGGCCGATCACGTCTTCGCGGGCCGGCGCCGCGGGCACCGGCTGCGCGCGCGCAGCCGGTGCCACGAGGCCGATCGCCGCGAGCCCGGCGAGAAACCGGCGACGCGTGCCCGACGGGCCGACCCGGATCACCTTCAGGCTTCGCGGCACGACGCTCGCTTCGCCGGGCTTACTTGCGCAGACCGGCGCGGAAGATGCGGTCCGCCTTCTCGCTCGCCGCAGCCGCTTCCTCGCGTGCGGCCGCGGCATCGGCCTTGGCTTCCTCGGCCGCGGCGAGAGCCCGGGTCGCCTTCTCGTCGGCCGCCTGGGCGGTGGCGCGCACGCCCGCGATCTCCGAGCGCAGCGCCTCGACGTCGCCGCGCGAGGCGCAGCCGCCGAGCAGGACGAGCGAGCCGAACAGAAGCGTCGTGGTCAGGACAGTCTTGCGCATGGCAGGGATTCTCCTCCAGAGGGAAAAGGGCCGGGCCGACGCTCGACCGGAGAGGGGTCTTTCACCCTCTGCGCGTAACCGTCGGCAATCCCCAGATAGCCGGTCTCCGACCGGTTGCAAACGCCGGTCAGGCGCGAATCTCGACGGGTGTGCCCCAGGCCACACTCTCCCACAGCATGTCCATCTCCTCGTCGCGCACGGCGATGCAGCCGTTGGTCCAGTTGAACAGCCAGTGGGATTCCCGGAATTCCGGCGGAATGGCCGGGTCGAGCCCGTGGATCATGATCCGTCCGCCCGGATCGACGCCGAGCCGGCGCGCACGCGCGAGATCCTCGCGGTTCGGGTAGGAGATCTTGATCGCGCGGTAGAACTCGCTGTCGGGGACGAAGCCATCGACGAAATAGAGCCCTTCCGGGGTGCGGCCGTCGCCCTCCCGCAGCTTGTGGCCGCGCGGGCTGCGGCCGAGCGCCACGCGGAAACTCGCGACCGCCTCGCCCCCCGCGAGCGCGTAGAGGCGGCGTTCGCGCTTGACGACGAGGATGCGCTCGATCCGCGGCAGCCGGCGCGGCCGGCCGTGCGCCGCGGCTGGGCGCGCAATCGACATGGCGAGGAGACCGGCGAGAAGACGGCGGCGGCCGACCATCGGAATGTCCGGCATCAGGCGCGACCCGTGTCGATCGGTGTTCAGCTCTTCCGCATTCCGCCCGGAGCGCGGGTCGGACCCGCGTCCGCTGCCGTTTCCATGCCGCGCCGCGGCCGTTTCGGCAAGAGGAAGGCGCAGAGCGCCCCCGCGACCGGCGACAGGAACAGCAGGAGCCAGGCGCCGCGCCAGGCCTCGGGCGGATAGATCCGGGCGCCCTCGGCGAGCTCGCCGCGCCAGCCGAGATCCAGAAACCAGCCGACGAAGGTCTGCAGCCCGGCGCCGGCGAGCAGCACCGTCGTGTTGACGATGCCCATGGCGGTCGCCGCCCCCTCGCCCTCGAAGCGGTCGCGCGCCGCGGCGTAGGCGACGACCATGGCCCCGCCGCCGAGGCCCATGGCGACCATGGCGGCGAGCGACAGGGGCAGCGGCGGCGGTGTGGCGAAGAGGAAGGGAAGCCAGGCGGCGGCCATGACAAGCGCACAGCCGACCATCACCGGCCTGCGGCCGAGCCGGTCCGAGAGCGCTCCGGAGAGCGGACCGCCGACCGCCCAGGCGAGCAGCAGCAGCGAGGTGAACAGCCCCGCCTCTTCGCGACCGTATCCGGCCGTCTGGCGGAAATACGGCACGCCCCAGAGACCGGCGAAGGTGAGCACCGGACCGCCGAGGAAGGCGGTGATACCGGCGAGCGCGAAGGTCTCCGGCCGGCGCAGGATGGCGGCGAGCGACCCCCGGACGGAGCCGCCGCTGCGTCCGGTGGAGCCGATGCGTCCGCCCTCGCGGATGCCGGCGAAGGCGGCGAGCGCGACGAGCAGACCGACGGCCGCGACCCCCGTCATCGCGCCCCGCCAGCCGGCGAGATCGACGAGCAGCGAGAGCGGGATCTGGGCCGAGAGCGCCCCCGCCGTGCCGACCGTGAGCGTGAGACCGGCGACCAGCCCGAAGCGCTGCGGCGGCAGGCTGGTAGCGGCGATGGCGAGGCTGCCGACATAGGCGACCCCGACGCCCGCCCCGATGGCGGCCCGGCCCGCGGCGGCGACGGCGAGGCTCGGTGCGGCCGCGAACAGCAGGCCGCCGGCGGCGGCGAGGAGCGAAGCGAGGACGAGAAGCCGCCTCGCGCCGAAGCGGTCGAGCAGGAGCCCGGTCGGGATCTGGACGGCGGCGTAGGCGTAGAAATAGGCGGCGGAGAGGGTGCCGACGCGGGTCCCGTCCAGCCCGAGATCGCGCATCAGGTCGCCCACCAGCACACCCGGTGCGACACGCTGGAAGAAGCCGTAGCCGTAGAACAGGGCGGCGATCGACCAGGCGATCCAGCCCGCCCGTTCGTCGGCGCGCGCGCGGTGGCTGCTTGGCGTCATGGCGGGACGAGCGCATATAGGGGCCCGGCCGCGCCGGCAAGGGCCGGGCGGTACGGCCCGGGATCACCGATACCCATGTCCAGCCCCTCCCCTCTGGTCGAACATTTCAACCCGCAGGGCCAAGCGCCGGTGCTCCTGCTGTGCGACCACGCCGGCAAGGTGGTCCCCGAGGGGCTCGGCTTCCTCGGCATCACGGAAGAGGAACTCTCGCGCCACATCGGCTGGGACATCGGCGCGGCGGAGGTGACCTACGAGCTCGCGCGCCTGCTGGATGCGCCCGCGATCCTCGACCACGCCTCGCGCCTGCTCATCGACCCGAACCGGCGCCCGTACACGCCCTCCTCGATCCCCGAGGTGGTGGACGGCACCGTGATTCCCGGCAACCGCCACCTGCCGCTTCCGGAGATCCACCGCCGCATCCGCGCCTACTGGCTGCCATACCACCGGGCCGTGGCGCGGGCGATCGGCGCGTTGCGCCGCCGCGGCAGCGTGCCGGCGATCGTCTCGGTGCACAGTTTCACGCCGCGCATGAACGGCAGCTTCCGCCCCTGGCAGATCGGTGTGCTCTGGCGCGGCGACCGCCGCCTCGCGGGCCCCGTACTCGAGGCACTGACGAAGCGCGGCGACCTCGTGGTCGGCGACAACGAGCCGTATTCGGCTCTCGAGGATTTCGGTTACACGCTCTCCTTCCATGCCCAGCGAACCGGCCTGCCGCACGTCGCCTTCGAGATCCGCCAGAACGAGATCGACCGTCCGCACAAGGCGCACCGGTGGGCAAGCATGCTCGCACCACTGATCGCGAAGACCGTCGAAGCGGCGGCTCCGCTGGGCTCTCTCGACCCCGTCCCGGACGGATGGGTCGCCCATCGCACACGGGCGCGCGAGGCTGCGTCGGCCGCCTGATCGTCACGCCCGGCGTCGATGTTTTTGACAGTTCCAGTCGGGACGCGTAGCAGAATATGAGCCAGCGGCCGAAGCATCGTCGCTGGCGACATCTCAACGCCCCGTCGACGGTTCGCCCGAGGCCGCAACCCCAGGTTCGGTTGCGGAGGTCCGTTCGTGCCCACGTCCGCCGAGGAGCGCTTGGCCCGCGTTCTGTCGGATCAGGGCAACATCTACCGTCGCCTGCTATCGGACGTATTCGCCGGCCTGCTGCTCGAAATCGGCCTGCTCGCGATCATCCTCGCCGACACCTGGGTTGGTCCCGAGCTCTGGAACCTCGCCACGACGCCGGGTTCGCTCGGCGCGTTCGCGACCATTCTGGTCGCACTGGGCGGAGGGTTGCTGGCCCTTGCCCCGGCATTCGGGGTCTTCGCGAATGCTGCAGGCTGGTTTCTCATGGATTCGGGGGCGCACAGGCTTATCCGCGCTTTGCTCGTATCGTACTCGAACTCGGTCAACACCGCGAAACCTCGAGGAAAGGCGCGGATATCACGATGGTGGATGGAGGATCTCGTAGGTGCGAACTATTCCGATCCTTCGTTTAGTATCGTGCTACAGATATCTCACGACAACAGGCGCTTGGCGAGATATATAATACTCAGGTATTTTCCAGAACGTTTCTTGTACATTGAACGCTACAACGCTATACACATATTTATGCGAAGTGTCGGCTTAGTTTCTCTTTTATTAGGTCTTGCGCACTTGTGGCTGAGCAATCTCGAAGGTTTTGCATTGACGCTTGTGCTCGCCATCCTTTGGCTGGCGTTCTGGTTGCTGTGCACTCTCGTGGCGGGCTTCGAAAGAGTCCGCACGGCCTCTACAATTTACGGCCTGCTCGTCGAAACCGGCCTGAAGGTGCCCTCCGGCAACGTTACGCGCGACGAGGTGCGCGCGGTGCTGGAAAAGCTGGCGCGCAAACTCGCCATTCAGCGGCTCAGCGCCCGCTGACGGTCGGGGTGTCCGCTTGGCTCATCGAGGTGACCCTCGCGGGCGTGGAGGTGTGAGGGCGGCTTGCCTTCGTAGGGCAGAGCGTGGGTTCTCCCGGCGTTGACGCGCGGCCGGCCACGCAAGACAATCCGACCGTCTCGGAAGGAGTGCCGGGGTGCCGCAACGCGAGCTCGTCGTGCGGGCAGACTGGGACGAGGAAGCCGGTGTCTGGGTCGCGAGCAGCGATCATGTGCCCGGGCTGGTCACCGAGGCGGAGACGCTCGAAGAGCTGGTCGACCACTGCGCTGCACTGATCCCGCACCTTCTCGAACTCAATGCTCCCGAAAGACTGACACCCGACATCCGCTTCAGGATCGAAGCGAGGCGCACCGTCCACGGGCGCGTGCTCGCCGGCCGCGCCTTCGCCTAAGGCACCAGATCGTCGAGGTCGACCCGCAGCGCTTCGGCGAGACGGCGCACGGTCCCGACCGAGCCCTTGCGCCGGCCGGTCTCGATCTGCGCCACGTAGGCCAGCGCCACGCCCGCCTTCTCCGCGAGTTCGCGCTGGCTCAGGCCACGGTACTCGCGCCACACCTTCACCGGGTTCTCGCCGGCGAGCAGCCGGTCGACCAGTTCCGAAGGCACGAACTCTTCCTCGCCACGCTCCAGCGCCGCCACGGCGCTGTCGTAGAGGGCGATGTCCCCGAGCATTTCGGCCTTGTCGAGCATTTCCGCCCACAGCTCCAGCGGGACCACGGCGAACCGACGCCCTCCGTCCCTTTCGACGATCTCGACATCCGGCTCCCTGTCGACGATTGCAGTCTCATCGTTAACCCTCCCCACGCGGCCGGACGTCGATCACCTCGATCGTCCCGTCTTCACGGTAGCGGAAGACCGCCCGCCATTTGCCGACGCGCAGCCGGAAGCCGGGCCGCGCCACGAGCCTTCGTACATCGGGCCGTGGCTCGGCCCCCTTGGCCAGCCGCTGGAACGCCTGGCGGATGCGCTCCGCCACATCCGGCGGCGCGGCTTCGAGACCCCGTGTCGCTCGGCGCAGGTGGACGACCGGCTTCATGCAAGCATGACAGCAGAACGCTATCGAATGTCGTGAGGGAGACCCGGCAATGCGCGCCGCAGCGGCGGACACGCCTGGCGAACGACGGTCCCGATCGGAGAGGAGTGGTGGGCGCGGCTGGGATCGAACCAGCGACCCCTACGATGTCAACGTAGTGCTCTCCCGCTGAGCTACGCGCCCGACACGCCGCCATCTAGAGGCGGCCGGCCCGGCTGGCAAGCCCTGTCCGCGTCGCGCGCGCTCACGCCGATGCGAAGGCCGGCCGGCGTGGCGAAGGGCGAATGCCGCGGCTATATCCGCCGCCGTGAGCAGCATCGTCGAAGCCGAACCCCGCGCACGGCCCCACGGGCCGGAACTGCCGGCGGCGACCGCAGCGCCGCGCCGGCGCAGTGCGCGCGACCCGCGCCTCGACTTCTTCCGCGGGCTCGCGATGCTCATCATCATGATCGCCCATATCCCGGACAACCGCTGGGCCGAGTTCATTCCGGCGCGCTTCGGGCCTTCGGATGCCGCCGAGATGTTCGTCTTCTGCTCCGGCTACGCGGCGGCCATCGCCTTCGGTGGCGTGTTCCTGCGCCACGGCTGGTGGATGGGCACGCGCGGCATCCTGCTGCGCTTCTGGCAGATCTACTGGGCGCACATCGGCCTGTTCGTCACCGTCGCATCGGTGGTCGCCGCCGCCACGGCGCTCGGCATCGGCGGCCGGGACCACATCGGCGGCCTCAACCTGCATCCCTTCTTCGACGACGCGCGCACGCAGCTCGTCGGCCTCGTTTCGCTCGGCTACGTGCCCAACTATTTCGACATTCTGCCGATGTACATGGTGGTGCTGCTGCTGGTGCCGGTGGTGATGGCCCTGCAGCGCATCCACCTCGCGGCCGCCGTCGCCTTCAGCCTGGCGCTCTACGCCGCCGCCTGGGCCGGGCTGAACCTGCCCGCCGAGCCCTGGTCGGACCGGCCGTGGTTCTTCAACCCCTTCGCCTGGCAACTCCTGTTCTTCACCGGCTTCGCCATCGCCCGCGGCTGGCTGCCGGTGCCGCCCTTCCGGCCGTGGCTCCTCGCCCTCGCCGCGGCTTACGTGCTGGTGATGATCCCGCTTTCCCACAACGCGCTCTGGCCGGCGACAGCTCTCACGCGTGCGGTCCACGAAGCGATCTGGGGCGGAGCCTTCGATCCCGCCTTCAAGACCAACATGCATCTGGTGCGGTGGCTGCACATCCTGGCGCTCGGTTACCTCGCGATCTGGGTGTGCGCGCGCTTCCCGCGGATGCTCGAAAGCCCCCTCGCCCGCCCGGTGGTGGTGGTGGGCCAGCAGGCGCTCGCCACCTTCCTGAGCTCGATGACGGTGGCGCAGATCGCCGGCATCGCCCTTTCGGTGACCGACCGGACGCCACTCGCCGTCGCCCTCGCGAATCTCGCCGGTCTCGCGAGCGTGTTCGCCGTCGCCTACATCGTCTCCTGGTACAAACGCGAGCCCTGGCGCACGGCGCCGGCCGTGGCCGCGACGTGAGCGGGCCGCGCCCGGATCAGGACGACTTCTTCTCGCGCGCCTCGCGCACCCGATCGGCGAGCCGCTCGATGCCGCGGCCGACCGAACGCAGCGTCTCCTCGGCCACTTCCGCCCCCTGGGCCAGAGCCGCCTGCAGCTTCTCGCGCACGACCCGCGCCTCGGCGCGCAGATCCTCGAGACGCTTCTCGTCGATGTCCGGCATCAGATCCTCGATCCGGCGGCCGAGGTCCTCGAGACGCTCGCGCAGCTTCGCGAGCACTTCCGACTGGCGGCTCATCTCCCACCTCCGCTCCGGCATTCCGCTCTCCACAGTTCGGAACGGAGGCGCCGGCCTTCAAGGGCCGCGGCCGCCGTGCGGTGCGCCGACCGGTCGTGCTTGCCGTAATCCAGCGATTGCTGATATTCCCGGGTGTCTTGAGCTGGATCAAGGTGCGGCGCGCGGCGGGCCCCTAGTCGCAGAGGCGCGTCGCATCTTGCGGGCAGGAGCAGGATGAACGAGGCCATCGCCACCGAGGACGTGCTCTCGCGCCGCCAGCAGCGGGAGTCGCCGCTCTATGCCGGGCGCGTGAAGGTCTACCCCAAGGCCGTGCGGGGCACCTTCCGCACGATCAAATGGGCCGTGCTGATCGTGCTGCTCGGCATCTACTATCTCGTGCCCTGGATCCGCTGGGACCGCGGACCCGGTTTGCCCGACCAGGCGGTGCTGGCGGACTTCGTCACCCGCCGCATCTACTTCTTCGGGATCGAGATCTGGCCGCAGGAAATCTACTTCCTGACCGGGCTTCTGGTGCTCGGCGCCTTCGGCCTGTTCCTCGTCACCGCACTCTTCGGCCGCGTCTGGTGCGGCTTCACCTGCCCGCAGACCGTCTGGACCGACCTCTACATGTGGGTCGAGCGCCTCGTCGAAGGCGACCGTGCCGAGCGCATCCGTCTCGACAAATCGCCCTGGACGCCGCGCAAGGTCGTGCTCAAGACGGTCAAGCACGCGCTCTGGATCCTGATCGCCATGGCCACCGGCGGTGCCTGGATCATGTACTTCAACGACGCGCCGACGGTGACGGTCGGGCTCCTCACCGGGCAGGCGAGCGTCACCCAGTACTTCTTCTTCGGCCTGTTCACCACCACCACATATCTGCTCGCCGGCATCGCGCGCGAACAGGTCTGCACCTACATGTGCCCCTGGCCACGCATCCAGGGCGCGCTCGTGGATCAGGACACGCTCGCCGTCACCTACGAGCGCTGGCGCGGCGAGCCGCGCGGCCCCATCCGCAAGGGGCGGACGGAGCGGACGTTCGGCGACTGCATCGACTGCAAGCAGTGCGTCGCCGTCTGCCCCATGGGGATCGACATCCGCGACGGCTTCCAGCTCGAATGCATCGGCTGCGCGCTCTGCATCGACGCCTGCAACGACGTCATGGACCGGATCGGCCGCGAACGCTGGCTGATCTCCTACGACAGCGAACGCAACATCGAGCTGCGCGAACAGGGCCAGCCGCCGCAGTACCGGCTCGTGCGCCCGCGCACGATCCTCTATGCGGGCATCCTCACGGCCGTCGGTGCGCTGATGCTGAGCGTGCTGCTGCTGCGGTCGGATGCCGACTTCAACGTCCTGCACGACCGCAATCCGCTGTTCGTGCAGCTCTCCGACGGCAGCATCCGCAACGGCTACACGCTCAAGATCGTCAACAAGCGGCACGAGCCCCGCACCTTCCTCCTCAGCCAGACGGCCTTCCCCGAGGGCCGGCTCTCCGGGATCGGCGCTGCTGCCGGCGAGCGGCAGGACGCGCCGGCACTGGAGCTCGCGGTCCCGCCGGACGGTGTCGCCGAGCACCGCGTCTTCCTCACCGTGCCGCGCGACGCGATACCGGCGCCGAAGGTCGATTTCCGGTTCCTCTTCACCGACCCGGCGACCGGGCAGAGCTTCGAGGCGGCCACCATCTTCCGCGCACCGGGTCGGGAGGGCTGACGGCCATGCGGGACGGATCGCACTCGGGTTCGTGGATCCCCTGGATCTTCGTTGCGGGCTTCGCCGTGGTGCTCGCGGTCAATGCCACCATGATCTGGGTCGGGATCACGAGCTGGCCCGGCCTCGTCACGGACAACAGCTACGACCGCGGGCTGCACTACAACCGCGAACTCGAGGCGGCGGCGGCCCAGGCGGCGCTGGGCTGGCAGGTCGAGTTCTCGGCGCGGCTCGAAAGCGGGCGCCACGGCGTGCTCGAGGCCTCGCTCCGCGACCGCGACGGCCGGCCGGTCGAGGGTGCCGACATCGAGGCCCGCTTCCTGCGGCCGACGAGCGAGGGGCACGATTTCACGCTCTCCCTCGCACCCGCGGGCGGAGGCCGCTACGCCGCCACCTTCGAACTGCCGCTCGCGGGCCTCTGGGATATCCGGCTGCAGGTGCTGCGGGGCGGCGACCGCTGGGTCGGGCAGAAGCGCTTCTTCCTGAACTGAGGGCTCATGACTGCGGCGACGGGCGAGACGACGTTCGGAGATGCGCCGCCGGTCGACGTGCGGCCGTTCGTGCGCAGCGATCCGGAGACGGGCCGGCACGAGCTGCACCTCGTCGTTGACGGCGTGCACTGCGGCGGCTGCGTCGCCCGCATCGAGCGGACGCTGACCCGCGAGCCCGACGTCGAGCGGGCCCGCGTCAATCTCTCGACGCGCCGGCTGCATCTCGTCTGGCGCGGGGACCCGGAGCGCGGCGGCGAACTCGTGGCGCGCGTCGAACGGCTCGGCTACCGGGCCGTCCCCTACGACCCGGACACGCTGACGGCGGGCGATCGTGAACGCGAGCAGGAGCTGCTGCGCTGCCTCGCGGTCGCCGGCTTCGCCGCCGGCAACGTGATGCTGCTCGCGGTCTCGGTCTGGGCCGGGCACGCCACCTCGATGGGCGAGGCGACCCGCGCCTTCTTCCACTGGTTCGAGGCGCTGATCGCCCTTCCCGCGATCGCCTGGGCCGGCCGCCCGTTCTTCCGGTCGGCGCTCGCGGCGCTGCGCGCGGGGCACACCAACATGGACGTGCCGATCTCGCTCGCGGTCGTGATCGCGCCGGCGATGAGCCTCGCCGAGACGATCCGCGGCGGACCGCACGTCTATTTCGACAGCGCGATCACGCTCCTCTTCTTCCTGCTGATCGGCCGCTATCTCGATCTCAGGGCGCGCGGGGCGGCGCGCTCGGCGGTCGAGCATCTGCTGGCGCTCAGGGCCACCGCCGTGACGCTCGTGCGTCCGGACGGGACCACGCGCAGCGCCCGGCCGGAGGAACTCGAGGCCGGACAGGAAGTGCTCGTGGCCGTCGGCGAGCGCGTGCCCGTGGACGGCACGGTGAGCTTCGGTGCGAGCGAGCTCGACACCTCGGCGGTGACCGGCGAGAGCGTGCCGCAGCCCGTGCGCGAGGGCGACCGCGTGTTCGCCGGCACCGTCAATCTCGCCGCACCGCTCCGGGTCCGGATCCGGGCGGTGGGCGAGGACACGCTCCTCGCCGAGATCGTGCGTCTCGTCGAACTCGCCGAGCAGCGGCGCGGCCGCTTCGTGGCGCTCGCCGACCGGATCGCCCGCTGGTATGCCCCCTTCGTCCACACCTTGGCCGCCCTCACCTTCGCCGGCTGGTGGCTCGCGGGTGCGCCGTGGCAGCAGGCGCTGCTCACTGCCGTCGCCGTCCTCATCGTCACCTGTCCCTGCGCTCTCGGCCTCGCGGTCCCGGCGGTGCAGGTGATCGCGAGCGGCCGTCTGCTGCGCCGCGGCACCCTGCTCAAGAGTGCCACCGCGCTCGAACGCTTCGCCGAGATCGACACGGTGGTCTTCGACAAGACCGGAACCCTCACCGAGGGCCGCCCGGAGCCGCGCCTCGACGGCCTTCCGGAGGACCAGCTGCGCGAGGCCGCGTCCCTCGCCCGGGCCTCGCGTCACCCGCTCGCCCGCGCCCTCGCCGCACGCTTTCCCGACGTGCCGCTCGCGGACGGGGTCGAAGAGGTGCCGGGCTCGGGCCTCCGGCGACGGACGGCAGAGGGCGAGATCCGGCTCGGGCGCCGCGAGTTCGTCGGCGTCGACGCAGCGCCGGAACCGGACGGTCCGGAGCTCTGGCTCGTACGCCCGGGACAGCCGCCGCTGCGGGTCCCGTTCACCGACCGCCTGCGCGAGGATGCGGCGGCCGTGATCGCGGGTCTGCGCCGGCGCGGGTACGACGTGCGCCTGCTCTCGGGCGACCGGAAGGAAGTGGTGGCGCGGGCGGCTCGCGAGGCCGGCATCGACGACTGGCGTGGCGGCGTCGATCCCGCGGCCAAGGCCCGGGCGCTCGAGGAGCTGCGCGAGGGGGGGCGCCGCGTGCTGATGGTGGGCGACGGCCTCAACGACGCGCCGGCGCTCGCCGCAGCGCACGCGTCCCTGTCGCCGGCGACCGCCGTCGACATCGCCCAGGTGTCGGCGGACGCCGTCTTCCAGGGCCGGAAGCTTTCGCCCGTGGTCGAACTCCTCGACGTCGCCCGGCGCGCCCGCCGTCTCGTCCTGCAGAACATCGCGCTCTCCGTCCTCTACAACGGCATCGCCGTGCCGCTCGCGGTCGCGGGCTTCGTCACGCCGCTGGTCGCGGCGATCGCCATGAGCTCGAGCTCGCTCCTCGTCGTCGGCAACAGCTTCCGGCTCGCCCGCTTCCGCCCGGACTGACCGCCGGGTGCGCCCGCGCGACCATCTGGAAACCCGTGTCGCCGGGCTCAGATTCCGGACATGAGCAAGCGCGAGGTGACGCCCTCGAAGCCGGGCGAGATCGAGACGTTCCTCGGGGAGCTGGAGCGGCTGCCGGTGCGGCCGCGCGGCGGCGCGGGCCGGATCGTCTTCGCCATGGACGCGACCGCCTCGCGGGAGCCGACCTGGGACCGGGCGGCGCGGGTCACGGGCGAGATGTTCGTCGAGGCGGAGCGTCTCGGCGGGCTCGAGGTCCAGCTCGTCTACTACCGCGGCTTCGACGAATGCCGGGCGAGCCGCTGGGTCGCGGAACCGCGCCGCCTCGTCGACCTCATGACGCGCGTCACCTGCCGGGCCGGACAGACCCAGATCCGCCGCGTGCTGCGCCACACGCTCGCCGAGACGAAGAAGGAGCCCGTGCACGCGCTCGTCTTCATCGGCGACTGCTGCGAGGAGGACATCGACGAGCTCGGTCGCCTCGCCGGTGAACTCGGCATCCACGGGGCGCGCGCCTTCGTCTTCCAGGAGGGACACGATCCGGTGGCGACGCGGGCGTTCCGCGACATCGCGAAGCTCACGGGCGGGGCGCACTGCCGCTTCGACAGCGCGGCGCCGGGCCAGCTGCGCGAACTGCTGCGCGCCGTCGCGGCCTATGCGGCGGGCGGCGTGCAGGCGCTCGAGGACCTCGCCGGCCGGTCGTCGGAGACGGTGAAGCTGCTCGCCCGCCAGGTCCGCTGAGCCATGCTCTTCTGGCTGCTCGCGGGCACGGCGCTGGCCCTCGGGCTGATCCTGCTGCTGCGGTGGCTCGCGACCGTCCCCGCCTCCGATCTCGCCCAGGCGATCCGGACCTTCGTCGCCGTCTTCAGCGCGCTCGCGAGCACCGGACTGATCTTCCTCGGCCGCTTCGGTCTCGCCGTGGTGACGCTGGCCGCGACCTTCATGGCGGTGCGCTCGCTGTTGCGGGCACGCCGTGGCGCCGACCCGCTCGGAGAGCGGGAGGAGGAGCAGGCGGCGAGCCGGGTGCGCACCGCCTGGCTCGAGATGACCCTCGACCGGCGCACCGGCACCCTCGACGGGCGGGTGCTGGCGGGGCGCTTCGCCGGCCGGCGCCTCGGCGCCCTCGACCTCGACGCGCTCCTCGAGCTTCGCCGGGAGCTCGCGGGCGATCCGGATTCGCTCAGACTGCTCGATGCCTGGCTCGACCGCAGGGATCCGCTCTGGCGCACCCGCCGGGCTGCGGGCGGCGGTACCGCCGACGCCGCCGGTGGGACGCAGATGGACGAGGCGACGGCGCTCGCGATCCTCGGCCTCGAACCCGGCGCCGACGAGGAGGCGATCAAGGCCGCGCACCGGCGGCTGATGGCGAAGCTGCATCCCGACCACGGCGGATCGGACTTCCTCGCCACCCAGATCAACCGCGCGCGCGAGGTGCTGCTCGCCCGCCGGCGTGCCCATGGCTGAGCCCGGGGGTACGAGGACGACCAGAGAACGCAGCCTGCGCGTTCACGCCCTGTTGCCTCGGCTCGCCGCCAACGATTATGAACCGGCTCGTCGCCGTTCGTGCACCCGTCGGGTGCGCGGCACGGAAGCGTCGCACTCCGTCGGAGGGAGAATGCATCGGATCCGCAAGGTGGTGTTTCCGGTCGCCGGCCTCGGGACCCGCATGCTGCCGGCCACCAAGGTGCTCCCCAAGGAGATGCTGCCGGTGGTCGACAAGCCCGTCGTGCAGTACGCGGTCGAGGAAGCGGCCGCCGCCGGCTGCGAGCAGTTCATCTTCGTCACGGGGCGCGGCAAGACCCTGATCGAGGACCATTTCGACCGCGCCTTCGAGCTGTTCGAGACGCTGCGGCGCAAGGGCAGGGAAGAGGAGCTCGGGGCTCTGGAGCGCGCGGTTCCGGCCGCCGGCAGCGTCGTCTGGACGCGCCAGCAGGCGCCGCTCGGGCTCGGGCATGCGGTCTGGTGCGCGCGGCACCTCGTCGGGGACGAACCCTTCGCGGTGGTGCTGGTGGACGACCTGATCCACGCCCGGATCCCCTGCCTGAAGCAGCTCGCCGAGGCGCACGCCGAGACCGGTGCCAACATCGTCGCGGTGATGGAGGTGCCGCAGGAGCAGACCAGCCGCTACGGCGTGATCGCGCCGGGCCGCGAGCGCGGCGCCCTCGTCGCGATCGAGGGCTTCGTCGAGAAGCCGCGCCCGGAGGAGGCTCCCTCGCGGCTCGCGGTGATCGGCCGCTACATTCTCTCCGGGCGGATCTTCGACCTGCTCGAAAGGGTGCGCCCGGGAGCCGGCGGCGAGATCCAGCTCACCGACGCGATGGCGGCGCTCCTGGACGAACAGCCTTTCTGGGGCCTGCGTTTCGAAGGCCGGCGCTTCGACTGCGGCGACCGGCTCGGCTACCTGGAAGCGATCGTGGCGCTGGCCATGGAGCGCGAGGACCTCGCGGCCGGGCTGCACGCCGCGCTCCGGCATTACGTCTGACATCCGCGGCCTGCCGGCTGCGATTGCGAGGAGCGGAAAGCATGCGCATCACGATGATCGGAACGGGATACGTCGGCCTCGTCTCGGGAGCCTGCTTCGCCGAATTCGGCCTCGAGGTGACCTGCGTCGACAGGGACCGGTCGAAGATCGAGAGGATCGAGCGCGGCGAGATGCCGATCTACGAGCCGGGGCTCGAACAGCTCGTCGCCCGCAACCGCGAGGCCGGCCGGCTGCGCTTCACCACATCCCTGCCCGAGGCGGTGCGCGATGCCGATGCGATCTTCATCGCCGTCGGCACCCCGACCCGTCGCGGTGACGGGCACGCCGATCTCGGCTACGTCTTCGCCGCAGCGGAAGAGATCGCGACCCATCTGGATCACCCGGCACTGGTGGTGACCAAGTCGACGGTGCCCGTCGGTACCGGCCGGCGCCTGATGCGCTTCTTCCGGGAGAAGCGGCCCGATCTCGCGATCGACGTCGCCTCCAATCCCGAGTTCCTGCGCGAGGGCTCGGCGATCGAGGACTTCATGCGCCCGGACCGGGTCGTCTGCGGGGTCGAGACCGCACGGGCCCGCGAGATCCTCGCCGAGGCCTACCGGCCGCTCAACCTGATCGAGACGCCGATCCTGTTCACCGGCCTCGAGACGGCGGAACTCATCAAATACGCCACCAATTCCTTCCTCGCGCTCAAGATCACCTTCGTCAACGAACTCGCCGATCTCTGCGAGCGGGTCGGTGCCGACATCCAGCAGGTCGCCAAGGGCATCGGTCTCGACGGCCGCATCGGCCGCAAGTTCCTGCACGCCGGGCCGGGCTACGGCGGCTCCTGCTTCCCCAAGGACACGCTCGCGCTGCTGCGGACCGCCGAGCAGTACGAGAGCCCGCTGCGGCTCGTGGAGACCGTCGTCCAGGTCAACGAGGCGCGCAAGCGGCGGATGGTCCGCAAGATCGTCGACGCCTGCGGCGGCAGCGTCGCCGGCCGCACCATCGCCGTGCTGGGCCTGACCTTCAAGCCGAACACCGACGACATGCGCGAGAGTCCGAGCCTCGTCATCGTCCCGGCGCTCCAGGCCGAGGGGGCACAGGTGCGCGCCTACGATCCCAAGGGCATGGAGGAAGCGGCAAAGCTCCTGCCGGGCATCGGGTTCGGCAGCGACCCCTACGAGATCCTCGAAGGGGCCGACGCCCTCGTCCTGCTGACGGAATGGAACGAGTTCCGCGGCCTCGATCTGCGGCGCGTGCGCGAACTCATGCGCGAGCCGCGGATCGTCGACCTGCGCAACGTCTTCGATCCGATGAAGGTGGTGCGGGAGGGTTTCGCCTACACGAGCATCGGCCGGCCGGCGACGAGCCTCTCCGCGGACGCCGCGATGCGGGCGGGGTCCGAAGCGCGGGAGGCCGGGGCGTGAACGCCGCCGGCCACCGCTTCCATCCCTCGATCCTGCGCGAATACGACATCCGCGGCATCGTCGGCGAGACGCTGTTCGCCGAGGATGCGCGCGCCATCGGCCGCGCCTTCGCCTCGATCGTGCGCGACGGCGGCGGCCGCCGCGTCGTGCTCGGCCGCGACGGCCGCCTGAGCTCGCCCGAGCTCGCGGCCGCCGTCGCAGACGGTCTCGTCGCGAGCGGTGCGGAGGTCCTCGACATCGGTGTCGGGCCGACGCCGATGATGTATTTCGCAGTCCATCACCTCGGCGCCGATGCCGGCATCCAGGTCACCGGGTCGCACAATCCGCCGACCCACAACGGCTTCAAGATGATGCTGGGCGGCGGTCCCTTCTTCGGCGAACGCATCCGCGAGCTCGGCCGGCGGGCGGAGACCGGCGGGCTGCGCGACGGCGACGGGCGCGTCGAGACCGTCGACGTGTCCGGAGCCTACATCGACCGCCTCGCCGCCGACTTCCGCGGCACGCGGCCGATCGACGTCGTGTGGGATGCCGGCAACGGCGCCGCGGGTCCGGCCATGCGGGCGCTCGCCGGCCGCATACCGGGACGCTGGCTCTGTCTGTTCGACGACATCGACGGCCGCTTCCCGAACCACCATCCCGATCCGACGGTGCTCGACAATCTCCGCGACCTGCAGCGGGAGGTGGTCGCCGGCGGCTACGAGATCGGCATCGGTTTCGACGGCGACGGCGACCGCATCGGCGTGGTCGACGGCCGTGGCCGCGTGGTGTACGGCGACCAGATCCTGATGATCCTGGCGGAGGATCTGCTGAAACGCCGGCCCGGGGCGACCATCATCGCCGACGTCAAGGCGAGCCAGGAGCTGTTCGATCTGATCGCCCGGCTCGGCGGCCGGCCGGTGATGTGGAAGACCGGACATTCGCTCATCAAGGCGAAGATGGCGGAACTCGATGCGCCGCTCGCCGGCGAGATGTCGGGGCACATCTTCTACAAGGACGGCTTCTACGGTCACGACGACGCGCTCTACGTCGCCATCCGTCTTCTCGACATCCTCGCGCGCGGCAGCACCACGCTCGCTGAGCTGCGCGATCGGCTGCCGCAGGTCTGCAACACGCCGGAGATCCGGTTCGACTGTCCCGAGGAAGAGAAGTTCGCGATCGTCGCCCGCGTCCGCGAGGCCCTCGAAGCCGAAGGAGCGGAGATGGAGACGATCGACGGCGTGCGGGTGCTGCGGCCCGAGGGCTGGTGGCTGCTCAGGGCCTCCAACACCCAGGCGGTGCTCGTGGTGCGCGCCGAGTCCCGGACGGAGGAGGGTCTTGCGGCCCTCGTGCGCGAGATCGTCGAGCGGCTGGGCCGCGAGGGTCTGGCGCCGCCGGCGGAGCTCGGGGCGAACGGGCGTTAACCGTCGGGTAAGGAATCGGCGTTACGTTCCCTCCCGGATTGGTGGCGGGGCGGGGCCGCGGCTCCGCCCTCCCGGCGCAAGGGACAGGGAATGAAGGTCGATCCGAATCTGCCGATCCTCATCGTCGACGATTACCGGACGATGCTCCGCATCATCCGCAATCTGCTGCGTCAGATCGGTTTCAACAACGTCGACGAAGCGACCGACGGGGCCACCGCGCTCGCGAAGCTGCGCGACAGGCGTTACGGGCTCGTCATCTCCGACTGGAACATGCAGCCGATGACCGGCCTCGAGCTGCTGCAGGCGGTACGCGCCGACCCGGCGCTGGCCCATCTCCCGTTCATCATGGTCACGGCCGAGAGCAAGACCGAGAACGTGCTGGCCGCCAAGGAAGCCGGCGTCAGCAACTACATCGTCAAACCCTTCAATGCCGATACGCTCAGGTCGAAGATCGCGAGCGTTCTCGCCAAGGCCGGCTGAGGGAGGCGCGCCATGCACACCGATACGGTCAGCCTCGGCGATCGCGTGGTGGATGCGATCCTCGCAGCCGAACCGGCAGATTCGCCGCGCCGCCCGATCCTCGAGGAAGCGCGGCGGATGATCGTCGGCCTGCTCGACAGTTTCGAGCGCGCGGTCTCGACCGAACAGGAACGGCTGCGGGCCGAGCTCGATTCGCTCGCCGGCATGATCGCCACCATGAAGCAGGAGGTGGACACGATCCGCGCCGACGAGATCGAGACCCGCCACATGCCCACCGTCAACGGCGAGATCGGTGCGATCGCAGCCCATCTCGAGAGCGCCACGGGCGAAATCCTCGACGCCTGCGAGAACATCGAGAACGCTCTCGAACCCCTCGACGGCGCGGTGGCGGATACGGTCCGCAACCAGGTGACGCGGATCTACGAGGCCTGCAACTTCCACGACATCTCGGGCCAGCGGATCCGCAAGATCCTGAACACCCTGCAGAACGTCGAGGAGAGGATCGGCGCGCTGCTGGCGATCCTGGGGCAGCGGCCCGACCGGCCGAAAAGGCCGCCGGCGGACATGGCGGAGACGCGGTCGTCGCTGCTCGAGGGTCCCCAGCTGCCCGGCAACGGGCGCAGTCAGGACGAGATCGACGCGCTCTTCGGCTGACCGGCGCGGCGGCGGGTTCCGCACATGGATCCGGTCCTCGTCGGGACGCCCCCGCGGCCGGCCGCGGTCGCCGCGCCGTCCGCGGCCGTCGGGACGCCGGGGTTGCCGCCCGGGGACCGGCGCGCTCCGGGTGGGCCGCCGGGTGCCGTCGGTGACGAGCTGCAGCCGGCCCTGTTCCTGCTGCTCGCCGGCTTCTTCGCCCTGCTGCTGTCGCTCGCCGGGCCGGCGCCCGATCGGGCGCGCATCGTGCTCGATTCGCTCGGGGCGGCCTTCGGGGTCGCGGCGGGCGCGCGCGACCGCGACGCCGCCCTGACGGCCGTGGACGATCCGGAAGGGCCCGACCGTCGCGCGCGGCTGCCGCTGGGCGAACCGATTTCGGCCGCGGAGCGGTCGGCCGGCCTGGTCGCCCGGGTGCGGATCGATGCCGACCGTCTGTTCGAGACCGACGGCAACGTACGGCGCTGGCACTGGTTCCGGCTCCACCGGCTCGCGAGGCGCGCGGACGGGAATCCCGGGTCGGGCCGGCTCGAGATCCTCGTCCCCGATGCGGCGATGCGCGAAGCGCCGGAGTCGACACGTGTCCGGCTCGGGGCGCTGGTGTCGCGGCTCGTCGCCCTGGGGGCGGCGCGGGAGCGGCTGTCGGTCGGAATCCTCCCCGGAAGGCGGGCGGAATGGACGTTCCTGCTGCGCGAGCATCCGGAGGGCCCGGGACCATGACCTCCGGCACGGCCCGCATGTGGATCGTCACCTTCACCGACCTCTCGGCGCTCCTTCTCTCCTTCTTCGTGCTCGCCTGGGCCATGAGCTCCCCGGACCCCGAAGCCTGGCGGCGGATCGTGGCGGCCGACGGCGATACAGCGACGGCTGGACCGGGGCTGGCGGCGTCGGACCGCCCGGCGCTCTCCTCCGCGGATTCCGGGCCGGAGGGTTCCGTGCGCGCCGACTATCTGGTCGCGGTCCTCGATCGCGATCTCGCGGACGCCGGGCGACCCTGCGGCATCGCCGCCCGCATGCGCGAAGGTCGGGCCGAGCTCCGGTTCCGGCCTCCGCCATGGGGTGCCGAGGCCCCGGTCTGCACACGCGCCCTCGCACAGGCCGTCCGGATTTTCCGTCGCGTCGCGGCCGGTCGGCGCGAGGCCCTGACGCTCGCACTTCCGGCACCGGCCGGAGCCGGGGTCGGCCCGGCGCTCGAAACGGCGGTGTCCGCCGCGAGCTGGCTCGGTGCAGTCGCGGGCTTCCAGCCCGCCGTGGTCGTGTCCCTGACACCGACGGCGGAGCCCGTGGCCGAACTGCGGGTGGCCCCGCTGTGAGGCCGCGCGTGCTCCCGCCGGCTGTCGACCCGCGGATGCATCGGCAGGTTGCGGGCGGCCGGCCCCGGGCCGCAAACGGCGGCGCGCCTGCGCGCAGCGCGGGGTGCCCCCCGGACGCCGTCCCCCGGCGCGGGCTTCTGTGCCGGATGCCGGGGCTCGCCCTTCTGATCCTTCTCGTCCTGCCGCTGGTCCCGTCGCCGCCGTTCCGGTCGGCGCTCGCGGGTCCGGTCGAGATCCGGACAGGCATCCATCCGGATTTCGAGCGGCTCGTCCTCCAATCCCCGGGGGCTGCCGGGCTGCCGGTCGAGATCACGGAGAGCCGGGTCACCGTCGGACCCGAAGTCGAGGCCCGCCCCAGTGAGGTCGCGAAGGTCCGGCGCCTGAAAGCCGTCGAGACGGTCGCTGCGGACCGCGGCATCCTCCGGATCGCGCTCGGGTCCGGCGCCACGGTACGGGTGCTGCGGCTGCAGCCGGACCGGCTGGTGCTGGACTTCACGACGCCGGCTCGTGACGCCGGGGAACACCGCGCCGGCACCGTGTCCGCGAAGCGGCCGGACGTCGATCCCGCCGCAGCGCCGTCCGCCGGCGCCGCGGTGAAGGCGCCGGACGTCCGACGCGACCCGCCCGGGAGTGCCGGATCCCGCGGGCCCACGTCGAAGGGAAGCGAGCACGCCCCGCCGCCGGCGCGGTCCGCCGGCGCAGTGGCGGAGGTCGAGCGGCCTCCGGGGGAGCTGTCGCAACCGCAGGCCCCACAGCGCCAGGGCCAGGCGCCGCCCGGAGGCGGCGGAGAGCCACCGGCGGTTCCGGCTGCGGACCGCGAAGGGGATGCTGCGCTGCCGGTCTCGACCCAAGCAGAGGTGAGGCTCCCGGGCCATGTCGGGGTTTCCGGGGTCGAGCGGGCGGGCGAGCCTCCCGCCCTCGTCTTCGACTGGCCGGCTCCTGTCGGCGCTGCCGCGTACCGGCGCAGCGGACGCATCTGGATCGTCTTCGACGGCGTGCCGGAATCGTTCCTCCTCGACCGGCCGAGCCTGGCCGCGCTCGCGGCGCACGGCCTGCGCCGCATCCGCACCTACAGGCGCGACGATGCCTCGCTCGTGGAGCTGCTGCTCGACCGTCCGGAGGCGGTGGTCGTGCAGCCGGACGGCCAGCGCTGGCAGGTCGTGATCGGCGTGTCCCGGCCGCCGGCGGAGGGCGCAGCGCTCCGGATCGAGGGCGCGGCGCTCCGGCTCGGGGGCCTGCGCCGGGTGCTGCGCCTCGCCGACCCCGTGGTCGGGGACACGGTTTCCGTCGCGACCGCTGCGGAAGCACTTCCCGGCGCGCCCGCCGGACGTCGCCATGTCGACCTCACCATCCTCCCGTCCTTCCAGGGGCTCGCCTGGGTCGACCGGACGGACGATCTGCGGGTCTCCCTCCGACAGGGAAGCCTCCGGATCGATCGGCCCGGCGGACTGCGCCTGTCGAAAGTGCGCCCGCCATCCGCGCACGCCGGCGACACGGAAGGTGACCACAGCGAGGACGCGGCTCGGCCGGCCGGACAGCCGGAAGCGATCGCCGGGACCGACACTAACGGGCCCTCGGACGACGTCGGGCCGAAAGACGCGACGGCGCCCGCCCCGCGCGCCTCCGACCATGGGGATCCGCGAGCGGACGTCCCCGCGTCCGACACTTCCGGGGCGCCGTCGCACCCGTCCGCAGCTCTCGCGGACGCTGTGGAGGAAACGCCCGGCGCGACGCCCGAGGGCCTGCCCCCCTGGGAGACGCGTTCCGGCCTCGCCGAACTCGCCGGGCTGGATCCGGTCGCCCGCGACGCGCTGCGCCGGGCCGTGCGCACGGCTCTCGCCGGGGCACGGGACGATCGTGCGGTCGCCCTCGCCCAGGAGCTCGCCCGCCTGCAGCTCGCCGAGGGGTTCGCGCCGGAAGCGCTCGTGGCGCTGGAGCTGGCACCGGAAACCGGATCGACCGATCCCCGGTTCGTGGAACGGCGGGCCCTGATCGCGGCGGCATCCTTCAGCCTGATCGGGAAGCCCGATCCGGCAACGCGTCTGCTCGGAGCTCCCGAATTCGCGGACGATCCGGAAGCCGACGCCTGGCTCGGCTGGCTCGCCGCCCGGGCCGGGGACTGGGAGACGGCCGCCGGGCGGCTGGAGCGGCGTGCGGCGGTGTTCGAGGCCTATCCGGAGCCGCTGCGCGTCCGGTTCATGCTGGCAGCCCTCGAGGCGGCGCTGCAGACCGGGAACGCCGACCGCGCCTACGTCTGGCTCGAACGGCTTCTGGCCGCGGACGCGGACCCGCCGCTCGACGACCGGGCCCGCTTCCTCGAAGCCATGACGCTGGCGCGCGACGGCGCCTACACGGACGCCAGGGAGCTGCTGTCGCGCCTCGCACGATCCGGGTCCTGGGAGATCGCCGCCGAGAGCGTCTATGCCGACATCGATCTCGCCCGGGAGTTCGCGCACGCCGGACCACAGGAGGAACTGCGGGCGCTTCTGGAAAACCGTCACCTCTGGCGGGGTCACCCCCTCGAACCCCGGGTCCTGCGCAGGATCGGGGCGGTCCAGTCGGGAACGGGCGACGTGCGGGGCGCCCTCGTCAGCTGGCGCGAGGCCCTCGACCGCTATCCCGTAGACGCCGCGCTCGCGGATCTCCCGGACGACATGCGCGCCCTCTTCGCGGCAGCCCTCGATCCCTCGACGCCGCCGGATCCGCCGCCTCTGACGAGGCTCCGGATCTACCGGGAATTCACGGAGCTCCGCCCGCCGTCACCGGACGGAGACGCTCTCGCGCGCCATCTGGCGCGCGCGCTCGCGGAAAGCGGCCTCGCGGAACCGGCCCTCGCGCTGCTGCGCTCCGCCGGCGGCATGCCCGCACCCGAGGCCGTGCGTCTCGAGGCCGAACTCGCACTCGACGCCGGCCACCCGGAACAGACGCTGCGACTGATCGGCGCTCCCCCGCAACCGACGCCCGACGGCACGGAGCGCGTGCTCCGGGCGGCAGCGCTGCTGCGGCTCGGACGTCCGGAAGAGGCGCTCGCCGCTCTCGGCGAGGCGGACGGAGTCGCTGCCCTGCGCGTCCGTGCCGATGCCGCCTGGGACGCGGGCCGCCTCGACATTCTGGCGTCTCTCGCCGACCCGCTTCTGGCCCGGGGGGACGGCGCGGACGATCCGCTCGACCGGATCCGCGCCGCCCGCGCCCTCGCGGCGCTCGCCCGGATCGAACCGCAACGGGCCCGCGAGCTGACGGAGACGGTGGGGGTCGCGTGGGATGCGCCCCTGCTGACAGCGGCCCGGATGTGGCTGCCCGCGACACCGCTGCCGGACGATCCGCGTGCCGTGGCTGCCGCCGCCCGTGAATGGGTGAGAGAGGCGCGGGACGCGCTCTCGGTGCTGGACGGCCCGGTGCGCGCAGCGTCACGGCAGGACGCAACCGTGCTGCGCTGACCGGTTCCGGCCCGTTGTTCCGCCGCCGGGAGACGGCCGGGACTCCCCGATGCGGGATGCCGGCGTCGGCGCCGGAAGTGGCTTCCGACCTTCGGTGCTCCCGCGGCACGAACGGGAGAATGCGGCGCACGCGGCGGCACCGCAGGCCGTCGGGGAGGCCCATCGGGACGGGCTGTCGGGGCGGCAGCGGGGCACGTCGCACTGCGGCTCGGTCCCCTGGGGGCCGCTCGCGGGTACGTCCCCGGAGACGCCGTGCGCAGCCGACCACGGCCGGCCCGGACACATCGGGGCGTCGGCCTCGTGATCGAGACCGAGACCCGCGACGACGGCTCGGGAGAACTGCGTGGGCGCTGCCACAGGAGAACGCGTTCGCCGCACCTCCCGCGCGGAACGACAGGTCGCGCCGCACGGGCGTCCGGTCGGAACCGTCGGGCACCGGTCGGCGGACGGAGGAGGAGCACGGTTGCGGCGATCGCGTTCCCGGACCCGGCACCGCGCCGGAGCTCCCCGCCGCCTCCGGGACACCGACGCTGCGGCAGCGCCGTGGAGCTGCCGGCAGCCGGCTCAGTGATGCGCCGGAGACGGCGGCGCCGCGGTCTCCGCCCCGACGCCGGCAGCGTCGGAGGAGCCCCGCTCGCCGGCAGCTCCGGAGTGCCCCGGCGCGGCCGGCGGCGTCCCGGTCCGGAGCGCACCGCCGCTCCCCGGCAGCAGCTCCGCCGCCGCACCGACCGGCCGCAGGGCGGCACCCGGCGCCTCCGCCGCCGCATCCCTTCGCGTCGTCGCTCCGGTCAGCAGTACGATCGAGATGCGCCGGTTCCGGGCGTCCATGGGATCTTCGGGGACGAGCGGCTCGGTGTCGGCCTTGCCGATCACCTCGGCGATCCGCTCGGCCGGGACCCCGGCCTGCACCAGCGCGCGCCGGGTGGCATTGGCCCGGTCGGCCGAAAGTCGCCAGTTGTCGTAGTCGGCTCCCGGCGCGTAGGGGCGGGCGTCGGTGTGGCCCCGGATCGACAGCCGGTGCGGCAGGTCGCGAACCGCCTTCGCCACCACCTCGAGCAGCTTCCCGAGCGCGGGATACATCCGGTCGCTGCCGACCGGGAACATGGCCCGCCCCTCCTGATCGAGGATGTCGATGCGGAGCCCCTCGGGGGTCTGCTCGACCCGGATGTTGTCCCTGTACGCCTCGAGCTCGGATGCGCCCTCGAGGGCCCGCTCGATCGCCGCCCTGGTGGCGTCGAACTGCTGCCGTTCACGCGCCGCCTCGAACCGTTCCAACTCGCTCTTCTGGGCGCGGGTGTCGCCGTCGCTGCCGAACTCCGCGGCGAGGTCCAGCTCGAAGGTGGGCTCGGTCGAGTCGCTCTCCTGGCCCATCGGCACGGTCATCTGGAAGGTGAAGGGCGAGCTCGTCTGCGGTGCCACGGGCTCGAACGGAGTCACCGTGATCCCTTCGAGAACTCCGCCGACACCCCCCGGCTCACCGCGGTTCTGCTGCGCGTCGCTGAAGAATTCGGCGAGGCCCTTGAGCGTGTCCTCGCTCGAGGTGCTGAGCAGCCACAGCAGAAGGAAGAAGGCCATCATGGCCGTGACGAAGTCGGCGTAGGCGACCTTCCAGGCACCGCCGTGGTGGCCGTGCCCGCCCTCCTCGACGACCTTCCTGACGATGACGGACTGGTTCTCGAGCGCCATGGCCGGTCACGCCGCGAGCGGGTCGGCGGGCAGGCTGTTGAGATGCTCGTCCATCTCGTGGAACGACGGCTGCATGCTCGAGGGCACGTTGCCGCGCGCCACCTCCACGGCGATCGGCGCCGAATGCCCCTGCAGATAGGCGACGAGGCAGTCGCGGATGATCAGGTAGAACTGGTGGTCCTCCTCGTAGGTCTGGTTGAGCCGTGCCGCCATCGGGCCGATGAAGCCGTAGGCGAGGAACACGCCGAGGAAGGTGCCCACGAGCGCGCCGCCGATCATGCCGCCCAGGATCTCGACCGGCTGGTCGATGGCGCTCATGGTCTTGATGACGCCGAGCACGGCGGCGACGATGCCGAGTGCCGGCATGCCGTCCGCCATGTTCTGCAGCGCCGCGGCGCGCGCGTGCAGTTCGTTGTGGTGCTTCTTGAGCTGGCGCTGCATGCACTCCTCGACCTGGAACGGGTCGTCCATGCTCATGGTCATCATGCGCAGCGTGTCGGCGATGAAATCGAGCGCGAAATGGTCGTGCTGGATCTTCGGAAACTTGGAAAACAGCGTACTTTCGTGCGGCTTGTCGACGTGGGGCTCCAGGACCAGCACACCCCGCGTCTTGAGGAGCTTGACGATCATGAACATCAGGGTGAGGAGATCACGGTAGTCGTCCTTCTTCCATTTCGGACCGGAAAAGACCCGCGCGACGTCGCCGAGGGTCCCCTTGACCACGTCGGGACCGTTCGAGATCAGGAAGGCACCGACGGCGGCCCCGCCGATCATCATCAGCTCGAAGGGGGCCGCCTTGACGATGACGCCGAACTTGCCGCCCGCGAGCATGTAGCCGCCGAACACCATGGCGAAGACGAGGACGATGCCGATGATCGCGAACATGCGCGGCCCTGCCGGTTGCCACCGGCAGGGTTCTAGCCGCACAATCTTACCGATCCGTTAAGGCCCCTCTCCCGCCCGCGCGGCCCCTGCCGCCCGCGCCTGTCCGCACCATATCTGCAGGCGTCACGGAGCGGGAGCAGGGGCATGGGTCTCGTGCGCACGGGCCTGCTGCTGGCGGCCCTGACGGCACTCTTCCTCGTGGTCGGTTTCCTCGTCGCCGGCGAGGGCGGCGCGCTGGTCGCGTTCGCGATCGCACTCGCCACCAACCTCTTCGCCTGGTGGAATTCCGACCGCATGGTGCTGGCGGCGCACCGGGCGCGGCCGGTGGACGCGCGCACCGCCCCGGAACTCCACGCGCTCGTCGAAGCACTCGCCCGCCGGGCGGGCCTGCCGATGCCTGCAGTGTATGTGATCGACGCGCCGCAGCCCAACGCCTTCGCCACCGGGCGCGACCCGAACCACGCCGCGGTCGCCGTCACCACCGGTCTGCTGCGCGTCCTCGACCGCGACCAGCTCGCGGGCGTGATCGCGCACGAACTCGCCCACATCCGCAACCGCGACACGCTGACCATGACGATCGCCGCGACACTCGCCGGCGCGATCGCCTTCGTCGCCAACTTCTTCTGGTTCTTCGCAGGCCACTCCGACAACCGCAACAACCCGCTCGGCATCGTCGGCTCGCTCCTGCTCCTGATCCTCGCCCCGCTCGCGGCGACGCTGATCCAGCTCGCCATCTCGCGCGCCCGCGAGTTCGAGGCGGACCGCGGCGGGGCGGAGATCTGCGGCGATCCGACCGCGCTCGCCGCCGCGCTGCAGCGCATCGAGGCGATCGCGAGCGGCACCGGGCTGCCGACCGCCGAGACCCATCCGGCGACGGCACCGCTCTTCATCGTCCATCCGCTCCGCGGTTCCGCCCTCTCCGCCCTGTTCCGCACCCATCCGCCGACGGAAGAGCGGATCCGCCGCCTGCTCGCCATGGCCTCCGGCCGGCCGGGCGCCGCACCGCGGCCGGGCTCGCCCGCCGGACGCCGGCGCGGCAGCGTCCCGCTCACCGCCCGCGACCGCTTCCGCCCCTAGCGTCGGGCGCGGAAGAAGGCGCGCAGGAGCTCCGCGCTCGCGCGCTCGCCGATGCCGCCGTAGACCTCGGGGCGATGGTGGCACGAGGGGCTCTCGAACAGGCGCGGACCGTGCACCACCGCGCCGGCCTTGGGATCCTCGGCACCGAAGTAGAGCCGCCGGATGCGGGCGAGGGCGATGGCGCCGGCGCACATCGCACAGGGTTCGAGGGTGACGTAGAGATCGCAGCCGACGAGCCGCGGACTGCCGAGCCGCCGGGCCCCCTCGCGGAGGACCACGATCTCGGCGTGCGCCGTCGGATCGGGCCCGCCCTCGACGGCGTTGCCGGCGACCGCGAGGACCGTGCCGTCCGGCGCGAGGAGGCAGGCGCCGACCGGCACTTCCCCGGCCGCGGCCGCGAGGCGGGCCGCTTCGAGGGCCCGGTCCATCGGCGTCGGCCGCGCCGGCTTCATGGCAACTGCGGCGTGTCCGCGAAGGTGACGACGAAGGTCTCGGCGGCCTCGGGCGGATCGAGCAGGCGCGCCTCGAAACGGGTCATGCCGCCCGCCGGCAGGGCGCGCTGCGGCGGGTCGAACAGGCCGAAGTCGAGTTCGCGGCCGCTGCCGTCGACGAGCGAGACCCGCACCGGCGGGACCAGCCGGTCGGCCCCGGCGAGATTGTGGATCTCGCCTTCGACCACCAGCACCACGGAGCCGTCCTCGAGCTCGCGTCGCGACGACAGATTACGGAACTCGAGGCCGATCGGCAGCGTGACCGGGAGGCCGAGCCGGGCGTAGACCGTCGCCGCCTGCGGGAAGGCGGCGACGATCTCGTTGCGGCCGACGACGAGCCCGACCAAAAGCAGCACGACGAGCAGCAGCAGCAGCCAGCCGACCATCGAGGCGCCCGAGGGGGCCCGCGGCGCCCTCGCCGCGATCGCCTCGACCGCGGGCGGCTCGGGGATCGGCTCCGCCACCGGCTCCGGCACGGGCCCGGCGGCGACCGGCTCCGTACGCGGCGGTTCGGCGAACCAGCGGTGCCCGCACTGCGAGCAGCGGACCATCTTGCCGCCGGGCGCGAGGGCCGCGGGATCGATGCGGAACCGGGTCCCGCAGTTGGGGCAGGTCAGGATCATGCCGGGGATCCGCTGCCGGCGGCGCGGCGACCGTCGCCTCCGGGTTGAACGTTTGTCTGGACTGTTCGCGTTGGCTGTGCCAATCTCCGGGCCGCCGGTGTCGGATCGACCATGTCAGTGGAACCGCCGGACACCATCGTTCTCCGGTTGAAGTCCATCGCCATGCGGTACGACCGCGGCGAGGAGGTTCTGCGCGACCTCGATCTCGTGATCAAGGCCGGAAGCTTCCATTTCCTGATCGGTCCGAGCGGTGCCGGCAAGACCTCGCTGCTCAGGCTCGCGAGCCTGTCGCACCCGCCCTCGCGTGGCACCATCGAGCTGTTCGGACGCGACGTCGCGCGCCTCGACCGTGACGAGCAGGCGTCCGTGCGACGCCGCATCGGCGTCGTCTTCCAGGATTTCCGCCTGCTCGACCATCTGACCGCCTTCGACAATGTCGCCCTGCCGCTCAGGATCGGCGGCGTCGAGGAGGAGAAGATCTCCTCCTTCGTCTCCGAGATGCTGTCCTGGCTCGGGCTCGCCGACTTCATGGAGTTCAGGCCCGCGAAGCTGTCCATGGGGCAGCGCCAGCTCGTGACGATCGCCCGTGCCGTCGTCACGCGCCCGACACTTCTGCTCGCCGACGAGCCCCTGAGCAATCTCGATTCGCGGCGGCGGGAACGCGTGATGTACCTGTTTACGCAGATGCACCGCCTCGGCACCGCCGTGCTGATGGCGACCCACGACATGGACCTCCTGCGCCGCTACCCCTTCGGGGTCCTCGAGATGGACGGCGGCCGCCTCGTCCGTCACGCGGAGCCGGCGGCGCGCCGCGCCGCGGAGTGAGCATGCGCGAGCTCGAACTCGATCTCCCGCTCGAGGACACCGCCTCGAGCCGCTTCATGCTCTGGATCGTCGCCGGTCTGACGCTGCTCGCGGTGTGCGCCTTCGCGGTGGCCGCCGTCGGCGACGCCGCGGTGCGCGATTTCGCCCGCCGGCCGGTGATCGTGACCGTCGCCATCGGCGCGCCGCCGGAGCGCGCCACCACGGCCGAGAAGGCCCTGCTCGAACATCTCCGCGCCCGCCCCGATGTGCTGTTCGTCGAGCCGGTACCGGAGAAGGAGCTCGCGAACCTGATCGATCCCTGGCTCGCGAGCGACGGCGACGGCGCACCGGTGCTCGCGACGCCGCCGCGGCTCGTGGATGTCGCGTTCAGGCCGGAGGCCGTGTCCGCGCTCGCCCGCCTCGAGGCGGAACTGCGCGAAATCGAGCCCGAGATCACGATCGGCTCCGCCGCCCCGCCGGTGCTCGGATCGAAGATCGGGCGGCTCGTGCGCGCGCTGGCCCTCGCCGTCGGCGCCGGCGTGCTGGTCGCCGCCGTCGTCGTCGCCGCGGTCGTCACCCGCATGAGCCTCGACATGCACGACGAGACGGTCGACCTGCTGCGGCTCATGGGTGCGAGCGACCGCTACGTCGTGCGCCAGTTCGAGCTGCACGCGCTGGCGCGGGGGCTGCGCGGTGCCGCGATCGGCTTCGCCGCGGGCGTGCTCGGCTTTCTCGCCGCCGTCGAGCTCGGGCGGCGGTTCGGCGGCGGCATCGTCCAGAACGTCGCGCTGCGGCCGCTCGACTGGGTGATCCTCGCGATCGTGCCGGTGCTCGTCGTCCTGCTGGTCACGCTCGCGACCCGCTTCGCCGCCGCCCGCGGTCTCGCCCGCCTGCGCTGAACCCTTGCCTTCGGCACCGGCCGCACCATTGCTCGGTTCGGAGGTGCGACCATGGCGACCATGCTGCAGACCGCGAGCCCGGCGACCGTGATCCGGGCCACGGCGTTCAATCTCGCCTTCTGGACCTGGACCTTCCTCTGCCTGTTCCCGGGCCTGCCCTTCCTGCCCTTCTGGACGCCGGCGAAGGTGCGCGCCTACGCCCGTTTCTGGGAGCGCGGCGTGCATGCGCTGCTGCGCGGCCTCGTCGGGCTCGACTGCGAGGTGCGCGGCCGCGAACACCTGCCGCGGGGCCCGGTCCTGATCGCGAGCAAGCACCAGTCGGCATTCGAGACCCTGACCTTCCACCTGCTGGTCCCGGACATCGCCGTCGGCCTCAAGGACGAGCTCACCCGGATCCCGATCTTCGGCACCTATCTGCTGCGGGCCGGCAACATCCGGATCGACCGCGGCGGCGCGGCGCGCGCCCTCAGATCCCTCGTCGACGGCGCGCGGCAGGCGGTCGCGCGCGGCGAGTCGGTCCTCATCTTCCCCGAGGGAACCCGCCGCGACCCGGACGCGCTACCGGACTACAAGCCCGGCGTCGCCGCTCTGTACCGGGCGCTGGGCGTTCCCTGCGTCCCGGTCGCCCTCAACTCCGGCCTGTTCTGGGGACGGCGGAGCTTCCTCAAGCATCCCGGCACCGTCACCATCGAGTTCCTCGAACCGATCCCGCCCGGACTCGACCGGGCCACCTTCATGCGCCTGCTCGAGGAGCGGATCGAGAGCGCGACCGCCCGGCTGGTCGCCGAAGCCCGCGGCCGTGCCGCGGCGGTGCCGGCTCACGCCTGAGCGGCAGACCCTCCCGCATCGGCGGCGGCCGCCCGACGCTCGCGCCAACGGGCGCGCAGACGCCTGCCGAGATCCTCGATCTCCAGTTTCAGGCGCGGCCGCCGCAGGATCCAGGTCTCCATCGCGGGACCCGGTCGTCCGAGCTGGAACTTGTAGCGGAAGTCGCCGGCGCCGAAATCGTAGATCCTGCACCCGCGCTCCAGATAGCGCTGCACGGCGAGACAGTGCGCGACGAGACCGGGCTTGATCCGGTTGTCCTCTTCGTAGGCGAGACCGCCGAAATAGTAGAAGGCGTGGCCCCGGTAGACGAAGTTGAGCAGATAGCCGACGATGTGCTCGCCGGCGCGGATGCGCAGGAGCTCGACGCTGCCGTCGTCGAAGCCGCGTTCGAGCAGGGACTGCGCGAAACGGACATAGGTGGGGAACGCCCAGGCGCCGGGTCGCCCCCTCGCGGTCCAGCGCCGTTGGTGCAGCTCTCCCGCATGGGCGAGCCAGGCGCGCGCGGTGCGGCGGTCGGGCGGGGTCTCGACGGCGAGCCGGCCGCGCTCCTCGTAGAGCCGCATCGCCCGCCGGATCTGGTGGCGGGCGTTGCGGCCCAGGCTGTCCAGGAAGGAACGCCCGGACGCCCTCAGGGCTTCGAGGTCGACGAGCCCGAGCGGCCTTCGCGCCCACACCCGCGCCCGCAGGCCCGAGGCCGCCGCGGCCGCGGCTCCGGTCGCGGCGGTGACGTTGCCGAGATGGATCTCGTCGAAGCGGAAACCGCCGATCCGGTCGCGTCCACCGAGCCAGCGCCAGACCGCGGCCCGGATGCGCTCCGCGTCCGCGGCCCGCACGAGAAGATCGTTGTACTCGACGAGAAGGACGTCGATCCGCTCGTCGCCGGTCTCCGAGAGGTGCAGCGAGGCGACCGGCAGCACCCCCCAGCGCACCTGCCGGCTGGCGCAGAACAGCCCGAGCGCCACGGGCTCGTCGCCTTCGCGCGCCTGGACCAGGAACACCGGGCGCCCGATCACCTCGAGCCAGGTCCCGAGCCAGGTCCAGCTCGTGAAGAAGCTGGCCTCGGCGACCGGTTCGAGGCGTCGCCAGAGCCGCCCGGCCGCCTCCGGATCGGTGATCCGGTCGACGCGGAAGCTCAGCCCCGGGAGCCCGCAGCCGTCGGCCATCATGGTGCCCTCAGGAGGATTCGAGCCGGCGACAGTCGTCGGCGACCTCGGTCAGCCGGGCGAAGGAACCTTCGAGCCGGTCCCGGAACCAGGCGAAGTAGCGCCGGCAGGTCGCGAGCAGCGCCCGGCGGTCGGACTCGTCCCGCACATAGGGAGTGCGACCGGGATCGAGCGACGGGCTGTGCAGCGACAGCGTGAAGTCGCGGATCCCGCGCGCGAGCAGCGCCCGGGTCAGCGCCCGCAGCGCCCCGAACCCGGCGCCTTCGGGTGACAGGCGAAGGCGTCTGCGCAATCGCAGCCGGCCCAGCAGGGGATCCACCGCGGCACTGCCCGACCCGAGGGCCGAGAACGGCCCGATGTGTCCGCCCGTGGTCGGCAGCGAGAGCAGCCGGCCCGGGACGAGCCAGGCCGGCCGGGCGTCGACGGCGGCGAAGTCCGGCCCGCCGAGATCGCTGTAGTCGAAGGGCGGCGACAGGCTGGTGTCGATGTCGATGCCGAGATCGACGAGCGCCGGCAGCGTCTGCCGCCCGATGCCGTAGCGGCCGGCCTTGTGCACGCGCGGGACCGTGCCGAAGCGGGCGAGGAAACCGTCGCGCAGGCGCGCGAGCTTGGCCCGTTCGAGCTCCGGCGGCAGATTGGCCTGGAAGGTCTCGCCCGCGGGTCCGTCGAACGGGGGCGTGACCCAGGCGTGCAGGTGCAGGCCGAACTCCGCCTCGCCATGCCGACACCAGGGCTCGAGCCGCGCCATGGCGCGGTCGGACTCCAGCACCGGCCAGGTGACCACATAGGTCGGGACGATGCCGAAGCCGGCGCAGAGCTCCTGCAGACGCGGCAGGGCCGCGAGGGCGTCGACACCGCGGGCGCGGGGATCGCCGGGCTGGCTCCAGTCGAATTCCTCCTCGGTGTCGACCACGACCATCAGGTGCGGCCGGCGCGAGCCCGGCGCGGTCAGTGGCCGCACACCGTCGGTGGCCCGCCAGCAGCCACTGGCGCGCCCCCTCGGAATCGTGCAGCGCGGTGCGGCGGTCTCGCTCACGGCCATCACGGCCCTCCTCTAGCGCCGGCGCCGGTGCGCGGTTCGGGCTTTCGCCCACCCGCACACCGGGATGCGCCAGAAAAAGTCGCGGCCGCGGGCGTGCCGGCCGAGGGTTCTCCTCAGAAACGCCAGGTGAAGCGGGCCGACACCGTCCGTTCGGTTCCGGCCGCGGCAGTCTCCGACAGCCCGGCCGCGAGTTCGAGGGCGACGTCATCGCCGATCGCCAGCCGGGCGCCGGCCCTCGCCAGCCACTCGTCGGTGCCGCCGAAGCTCACTCTTTCGACGCGGGAGGTAAGGCCCTCGTGTACGGCGAGATCGACATCCGTGTCGCCGAACCCGAGACGCCGCTCGAGGCTCGCGGTGAAGCCGAGGGTCGTGCCGCCGCCGAGATCGAACGCCGGGCTCGCGAACCGCAGCCCGAAGCCTGCGATCGTCTCGTCCACCTGCGCATCGCCGAAGCGGACGCGGCCGAGCAGCGGGTCGGCCACCCCGTAACCGCCGACCTCGTGCCGTTCGAACGCGAGTTCGACCCATGGCGTGAAACCGAAGCCGCCGAGCCGGAACGGCGCCTCCACCGCCTGGGCGGCGACGAAGCTCCGGCTGTCGCCCGAGCCGCGCGTCACCTCGTCGCTCACCTCGTGGTAGCGGCGCTCGACGAAATTGCCGCGGCTCACATCGACGCGCGTCACCCAATCGAGCCCCAGCGCCCGCTGCTCGAGGGTGACACCGAAGGCGCGGGCCGTGAGGCTCGTGCGCTCGGACGTGTCCGTGCGGGCGATCTCGACCGCCTCGTCGTAGGCGCCGGCGGCGAAGGAGAGCCGCGCGTCCCGACCGAGCCACACGGCCACTCCGGTGCCGCCGTCGCCGCTGCCGGACGCGCCGTGGCGGGCGACGTCCCATCGCGTTTCCGGCGCGGCGTCGGGATCGGCCACCTCCTCCACCGCGGCCACCTCACCGAAATGGAACGCCTGCACGCCGGCCTCCGGCGCAAAGGCCGGAAAGCCGAACACGAGGCCGTTCGCGAGGTCGCGTTCGAAACGGCGGGTCGCCTTGCGGCCCGCCTTGACCCGCGCCGCCCAGTCCCATCCGGCCGTGAGATAGTGGCGGAAGACGGTGGCCGTGATCTCGTTGCCCTTGCGGCCGAAATGCTCGTCGTCGTAGAAGAGGATCGACGTGTCTGTGGCGGCCGCGGGATCCGCGGTCGTCACGTTGCTGAGGCCGAACTTCGCGGGATCGGCGTAGACGTGCTCGAAGGCGGTATAGAGATCGACGGCGATCACCCGCCGGCCGAAGCCGTTCGTCACCCGGGCCAGGTCGGTATTGAAGCGGATGGTGTTGGCCGAGTCCTCGGGCGTGCCGATCGGCCGCTTCCCCCAGTCGGGGATGAGGGCGACCATGATCTTCCTGCCGCCGTCGGTCGCGCCGTCGCCTTGCAGGCGCTTGAGATACTTGCGGTAGCTGGAAATGCTCGCGTCGATCTGGTCCGGCTGCCGGAGGTCATTCTGGCCGAAATAGAGGATCGTGAGATCGCCGTCGCGGAAGCTGCCGTCTTCCGTGCGCCAGTTGCGGTACTGGCGACAGAGGCTGCGGTTGCGGCAGGTGCGCGCGATGGATCCGCCGATGGCGTAGTTGGCGAGTTCGGCGAACACGCCCTCACGTACGAGCTGCTCGTTCCACATCTCGAACGGCCAGCGGCTGTGCCCCCCGTAAGGATCGTCGCGGGTGATCGAGTAGCTGTCGCCGAAAACGATGGCGCGCCCGACCTGCACGTCCCGGACCGTCGTGGCACCCGGCAACGCGTAGGGATTGGGCGTCGAGAAGGGTGAACCGCCTCCCCCGGTCATGGCGAGCGCGGCCGCTCCGGACGGGTGCGCCGCGAGGCGGGATTGTCCCGGGATGCTTTGGGCGCCGACCGGATCGACGGCGAGCAGCGAGAGCGCGAAAGCGGCGAAGGCCGCGCCCACGACCCGGACCCTGCGTTGGACAGTCGGCATCCTCCATCTCCCCTGCACGTCTGCGTGCGGCGTCGACCCTACACGGACCGGCCTCCCGGGGCCATCACCGATCTGGTTCCCGGCCCGAAACGTCGTTCGCCCCGAGGCTGCAGGCGACCGCCCGACGGCCGGTAACCCTCGGTGAAGACAGCGAAAACCATGACGCTGCGGCAGCAACGGCCCGGCGATCTTTCGGCCTTCGGGAACATCATCGTATGATCCTCCGGCGGGAGACGAGCCATCGCCGCAGGTGAATCTCGGGTTCTGTCCCTGCGGCGGATCGGCTAGGGGGAATGCCGACCCGTGCCCCGGAGCCTCCCGACCCATGGCGAGTTTCGTGCAGCCCGATCCGGTTCCCTTCCGCCTCGTGTCGCTCGACGACTACGTGCCGCTCGTCGGCGAGGAGACGGTCGAGCGGATCGCCGCCAAGGCGCGGCGGCTGCGCGACCTCCACGTCGTCAACGTCAATTCGACCTACTACGGCGGCGGCGTCGCCGAGCTCCTCTCCTCCCTCACCCTGCTCGTCAATGCCTGCGGCATCCGCACGGGCTGGCGGGTGATCCAGGGGCGGCCCGATTTCTTCAGCATCACCAAGAAGTTCCACAACGCGCTGCAGGGTGCGGAGATCAATTTCACCGAGCTCAAGCGCAGCATCTACGAGGAGGTGGTGTTCGAGAACGCGCAGCGCATGCATCTCGACCACGACGTGGTGATCGTGCACGACCCGCAGCCGCTGCCGCTCGTGCGCCACTACCGCAAGAAGAGCCCGTGGATCTGGCGCTGTCACATCGATCTCTCGTCGCCCAACCCCGAAGTCTGGGACTATCTGCGACCGTTCGTCGAGCGCTACGACGTCGCCGTCCTGCACCTCCCCGAGTACGCGCAGCGCCTGCGCATCCCGCAGCGCTTCATCCTGCCGGCCATCGACCCGTTCGCCGCCAAGAACCGCGAGATGGGCGAGGAGGAGATCCGCGAGCGGCTGGAGCATTACCGGATCCCGACCGATCTTCCGCTCGTCGTGCAGATCTCGCGTTTCGACCGCTTCAAGGACCCGCAGGGCGTGATCGAGGCCTTCCGCATCGCCCGTCGCGAGATCGACGCCACGCTCGTGCTCGTCGGCAACGTCGCCACCGACGATCCCGAGGGCCAGGAGGTGTTCGCGAGCCTCTGCGCCTGCCGCGACGAGCGGATCGTCGTCCTGTCGGTGCAGGATTCCGCACTCGTCAACGCGCTGCAGCGCTCCGCGGCGGTGGTCCTGCAGAAGTCGCTGCGCGAGGGCTTCGGCCTCACCGTCACCGAGGCGATGTGGAAGGGTGCGGCGGTGATCGGCGGCAATGTCGGCGGCATCCGCCACCAGATCCGCGACGGCGAGACCGGCTTTCTGGTCGACACCGTCGAACAGGCGGCCGCGCGCATCGTCCAGCTGGTCCGCGATCCCGATCTGCGTCGTCGCATCGGCGAGGCGGCGCGCGAGAGCGTGCGGCGCAACTTCCTCCTGACCCGGCTCGCCGAAGACTGGTTCGACCTGCTCGGCTCGCTCGAAGCCTCGTTCCGTCTGGCACCCCGCAGCCTGTGAGGGCGAGGCGGCGTGCCGTCGCCCGACGATCTCCGCGCCGCCTTCGACCGCGAAGCGCAGAGCTGGCACCGGCGGCACGGCAGCGGCCCGCTCGTCCGTCTCGTGCGCCGCTGGCGCACGCGCCGTCTGCTCCGTGCCTGCGGGCTCGATCGCCACGCCCGGGTCCTCGATGTCGGCTGCGGCACGGGCGAGCAGCTCCTCGAGCTGCTTCCGTGGATCGCCGAAGCGACCGGCATCGACATCTCGCCGGCGATGATCGCGCGCGCGCGGGAACTCGCCGCCGCGCGCGGCGCGGGGGACCGCCTGCGGTTCGTCGTCCGTGCCGTCGAGGAGGCGGAGCCGCGCGAGCTCGGCCTGTTCGATGCCGTCCTGTTCGTCGGCAGTCTCGAGCACGTCGCCGACCAGGGCCTCGCCCTCGCCCGCGCCGCATCGCTGCTGCGCCCGGGCGGCCGTCTCGCCGTGGTCGCGCCGCACCCCGCCCATCCGCGCTCCTGGTGGAACCGGCTGCAGTCGCGCCGCGGCCGGATCCCGCCGTTCCGGCATCCGTGGTCCGCCGGGCTTCGGGCGATGGCCGCCGCGGCCGGCCTCGGGCCGGTCGCGGGCGACCCGCTGGAGCGGCTCGAAAACGCCGTCTCGTTCTGCCTGCTGGGCAGCACCCTCGCGGTGTTCGAACGGCCGCGCCCGTCTACTCGCGCAGCTCCGACCAGAGCTCCCTGACCTTGGCGAAGAAGCCCTCGGATTCGGGGTGGTGGCCGTCGCGCTCGGCGCTCGCCTTCTCGAACTCGCGCAGCAGCTGCTTCTGCTTCTTCGTCAGGTTGACCGGGGTCTCGACCACGAGCTCGACGAACATGTCGCCGCGGGCGCCGCCGTGGAGCTCCGTCATGCCCTTGCCCTTGAGGCGGATCTGGCGGCCGGTCTGGGTGCCTTCGGGCACATCGATGCGCACCCGCGTGCCATCGATGGTGGGCACCTCGACGGTGCCGCCGAGGGCGGCGGTGGTCATCGGGATCGGCACCCGGCACCAGATGTCGGTGCCCTCGCGGCGGAACAGCCTGTGCGGGGCGACCGTGACGAAGAGATAGAGATCGCCGGGCGGGCCGCCGCGGATGCCGGCCTCGCCCTCGCCGGAGAGGCGGATGCGGGTGCCGTCCTCCACACCGGGCGGGATGTTGACCGCCAGCACCTTCTCGCGCTGGACACGACCGCTGCCGCCGCATTCGGCGCAGGGGTTGCGGATCACCCGGCCGCTGCCGTGGCAGCGCGGGCAGGTCCGCTCGATCGTGAAGAAGCCCTGCTGGCTGCGGATCCGGCCGATGCCGCGACAGGCAGAGCAGGGCGCGGGCTCGGCCGCCCCCTCGCTGCCGGTCCCGGAGCAGGCCTCGCAGGGAACCGCGGTCGGCACGCGGATCTGGGCGCGCTTGCCAGTGAAGGCCTCTTCGAGGGTGATGGTGATGTTGTAGCGCAGATCCGCACCGCGGGTCGCGGAACCGCGCCGCCGCGCGCCCATGAAATCCGCGAAGAGATCCTCGAAGGCGTCGGCGAAGCTCGAGAAATCGAAGCCGCCCCGCGCCCCGGCGCCACCACCCGCCTCGAACGCCCGGTGCCCGAACTGGTCGTAGGCGGCCCGCTTCTGCGGGTCGCGCAGCACCTCGTAGGCCTCGTTGATCTCCTTGAAGCGGGCTTCGGCCTCCTTGTCGCCCGGATTGCGGTCCGGGTGCCAGCGCAGCGCGAGCTGCCTGAAGGCGCGCTTGATCTCGGCTTCGCCCGCGTCGCGCCCGACGCCGAGGACCTCGTAGTAGTCGCGTTTCGCCATACGGCCCGGTTCCGCTGCCACCTCACAGGCGACGGACCGGGCGGCTGCCCGGTCCGTCCGCTACCGCGACTATAGCAGGATTCGCTCAGCCGGCCGAGCGCTTGCGATCGTCGTCCACCTCCTCGAATTCGGCATCGACGACCCCTTCGTCCTTGCCGGACCCGCCACCGCCGCCGGCCGCGCCGGTTTCCTTCTGCGCCCGGTACATCGCCTCGCCGAGCTTCATCGACGCCTGCGCCAGCGCCTCGGTCCTGCGACGGATCTCGTCGGCGTTCTCGCCCTTCATCGCCTCCTCGAGGGCGGCAATCGCGTCCTCGATGGCCTTGCGCTCGGCCTCGCCCACCTTGTCGCCATGTTCGGACAGGCTCTTGCGGGTCGAGTAGATCAGCGCGTCGGCATTGTTGCGCGCCTCGATCAGGGCCTTGCGCCTGCGGTCTTCCTCCGCGTGCGCCTCGGCCTCCCGGATCATCCGCTGGATCTCCTCCTCGGTGAGCCCGCCCGAGGCCTGGATGCGGATCGACTGCTCCTTGCCGGTCGCCTTGTCCTTCGCCGACACGTGGACGATGCCGTTGGCGTCGATGTCGAAGGTGACCTCGATCTGCGGCACGCCGCGCGGCGCCGGCGGGATCCCGACCAGGTCGAACTGGCCGAGCAGCTTGTTCTCGGCGGCGATCTCGCGCTCGCCCTGGTAGACGCGGATGGTCACCGCCGTCTGGTTGTCCTCGGCGGTCGAGAAGATCTGGCTCTTCTTGGTCGGGATGGTGGTGCCGCGCTCGATGATCTTGGTGAACACGCCACCCAGCGTCTCGATGCCGAGCGACAGCGGCGTCACGTCGAGCAGCAGGACGTCCTTGACCTCGCCCGCGAGCACCGCACCCTGGATCGCCGCCCCGACCGCAACCACCTCGTCCGGATTGACGCCCCGGTGCGGATCCTTGCCGAAGAACTCCTTCACCTTCTCGATCACCTTGGGCGTGCGGGTCTGGCCGCCGACGAGGATCACCTCGTCGATGTCGGAGGCCTTGAGCCCGGCGTCCTTGAGGGCGATCCGGCAGGGCTCCATGGTCCGCTCGATCAGGTCCTCGACCAGCGACTCGAACTTCGCCCGCGTGATCTTCATCATCAGATGCTTGGGACCGGAGGCGTCGGCCGTGATGAACGGCAGATTGACCTCGGTCTGCATCGTCGTCGACAGCTCGATCTTCGCCTTCTCGGCGGCCTCCTTGAGCCGCTGCAGCGCGAGCCGGTCGCGGCGCAGATCGATGCCGTGCTCCTTTTTGAACTCTTCGGCGATGTAGTCGATCAGCCGCTGGTCAAAGTCCTCGCCGCCGAGGAAGGTGTCGCCGCTCGTCGACTTCACCTCGAAAACGCCGTCACCGATCTCGAGGATCGAGATGTCGAAGGTGCCGCCGCCGAGATCGTAGACGGCGATCGTGCCCGACTTCTTCTTGTCGAAGCCGTAGGCGAGCGCCGCCGCCGTCGGCTCGTTGATGATCCGCACCACGTCGAGACCGGCGATGCGGCCGGCGTCCTTGGTCGCCTGCCGCTGCGCGTCGTTGAAGTAGGCCGGGACGGTGATCACCGCCTTCTCGACCGGCATGCCGAGATAGCGCTCGGCCGTGGCCTTCATCTTCTTCAGGATCTCGGCGCTCACCTGCGCGGGCGCGAGCTTCTTCCCGCGCACCTCGACCCAGGCGTCGCCATTGTCGGCGCGCACCACCTTGTACGGCACCATCGAGATGTGCTTTCGGACGATCTCGTCGTCGAAGCGACGGCCGATGAGCCGTTTGACCGCGAAGATCGTGTTCTCGGGATTGGTGATCGCCTGCCGCTTGGCCGGCATGCCCACGAGAATCTCGCCGTCTTCCGTATAGGCCACGACGGAAGGAGTCGTCCGCATCCCCTCCTCGTTCTCGATGACGCGGACGTTCTTGCCTTCCATCACGGCGACGCAACTGTTCGTCGTGCCGAGATCGATACCGATGATCCTGCTCATTCCTTCTTCCTCGCGGTGAGCGATGCGCGACCCGGACGTCCGCCCGCCGGAACACGGGGACGGGCGCGGACGTCGACGGCGGCCCGTGACTTTCCAGCGGGGCACATATAAGGATCGCCGCTGGTCCCTGCAACCGGACGGCGGGCCGGCGTTCCCCGCTCAGGCGATGGCGGCGCCGACCGCGGCCTCCCGGGCCGGTGCCGTGCCGGCCGCCGCGCCGGCGGCGAGCTCCGCCCAGCTCGCCCGCATCTCCGCGAGACGCGCGAGGATCTCGTCGCAGATCGCCGGGTCGTTCCGGATGTTCACCGCGGCGAGACGCAGCGACAGATAGGTGTAGTAGCGGTCGAGCAGCGCCGCGATCTCGCCGCCCTGCTCGTGGTCGAGACAGGCCTGGAGGGCGTCGACGATCGCGGTCGCCCTGGACGTGGCGCGATAGCGCGCCTCGATGTCGCCACGTTCGATCGCCGCACGCGCTTCCCTGACCCGCAGCATGGCGCCGTCGTAGAGCATCACGATCTGGTCGAGAGGCGGGATCGTCGTGCTGGCCCGGCCGTAAGCGTCGAAGGCGCGGGCGTGCAGCGGCACGGTCATGCTCCTGGCTCTCCCGTCTGGTTCACTGGTCCTTGCCGAAGAACGCCGCCGACGTCGCCCGGACCTGGGTCAGCAGCCCGTTGGCGAGGGTGAGCGCCGCCTCCAGCGCCGCGAATTTCTCGATCAGGAGTTGACGAAACCTTTCCACGCGCTCGTCGATCGCCGCGATCTCGTCCCGGTACCGCGCATTTTCCGCGTCGAGCTGCTCGACCGCGCGGGTCACCGTGCCGTCGATGTCGTCGAGCATCGAGTCGAGCGCGTTGTAGAGCCTGTCGGCGATCCCCTGGCTCACCCGGACCTGGATGGAGGTGCTGCCGCTTCCGGCCCAGAGCAGCGTCAGGCCCTCGTAGGGAGTGCCCGCGGGACCCGTGATCTTCCCGCCGCTGACCTCGGCGGCGACGCCGTCGATGGTGGCGCTCTCGATCACACCGTCCCCGTCCGCGTCGACGATGTCGACGGTGAACTCGGTGTCGGCGAGGGCATTGGTCCGCGAGAACACGCGCAGGTCCGGGGAGCTGCTCGTGAAGCGGAACTCGAACACCCCGCGCACCTCGTCGAACCGCGTCAGGAGCGCGTCGTCGAGCTTCCGGTCGTCGACGACGAGGCGGTTCGAGGAATCGAGCGAGATGCCGATCGCGGCGAGGGAGGACAGGGCGCCCGGGGGAAGCCCCGGCACCTCGCGCACGAGCTCGCTGCCGAGGATCCCGGCCACCTGCCGCAGCGTGGCATCGCCGAACAGCACCGCCTCCTCCGCCACCTCGCCGGTGTCGGACACCTGGCGGTGGGTGTCGAGGAAGTCGCGGAAGGCATTCCAGGCTCCGACGAAGGCGGTGATCTTCTCCCGTACCGAGGCCGCCGAACGCTGCACCTCGACCGTGACCGTCGTCGCCGGGTCGGCCTTGAAGAGATTGAGGGTGACGCCACTGATGGCGTCGTCGATCACGTTCGAGCTGCGCTCGATGGCGACGCCGTCGATCGTGATCCGCGCCGTCTGCGCCACCTGCAGCTCGTTCCTGATGCCCGTGCCGCCGCCGGTCGTCAGCCCGACGAGGTCCGGCACATTGTCTCCCGAGACGTGGGCGAGCTGGATCGCTTTGCCGGTCTCGGCGGCCGTGAGCACGAGGCGATAGTCGGTGTCCGACACCTTGAGCACGCTGGCCTGCACGCCGGTGGTGGCGCTCGCGGCGTCGATCGCGGTTTCGAGGTCGTGGATGTCCATGCTGCCGTCGACGGCGATCTCCGCCGTGGCACCGCCCGCGAGGCCGATCGAGAAGGTGCCGGAGAAGCCGGCACCGCCGTTGAAGGCATCGGCCAGGGTCTGGTCCTTCGACGCCACCGGATCGGCGGCGATCTTGTGGGCGGTCGCGAGCCGTTCGACGACGAGCTGGAAGGTGCCGGGATCCGCCCGGTTGGCCGCGCTCACCGCGACGAGTTCGTTCGGCAGCGTCGTCGTGTCCGAGCTGAAGAAGACGTCCTTCTTCTCGAACAGATTGTCGTCGACGCCGAGGACCCCCGGCGGGTTCCTGAGCCCGGCCACCGCGTCACGCAGATCTCCGAGCAGCGTCTCGAGCTCTTCGAGAGCCGCGATCCTGGCCTCGTTCCTGCCGATCCGGTTCTCGTAGCGGACCGCCGGCAGACGCTTCGCCTCGACCAGGGCGTCCACGAGCCTGTCCGTCTCGAGCTTCGAACTCGTCCCGGAAAGCCGCACCGTCGAGCCGGTGACGGATATGGTTCCGAAGTCCAGTGAAGAGGCCACGAGCCCGACTCCCCTGCGCTCATGCTTCGAAGGTCACGAGCGGAGCGCCCGGTGGCCGCCGCGCAGCCGCATAGAAGCGCAGTAGCTCTTCGGGCGGGCTCTGCACGAGCACCTCGCCACTCCGGCGGTCGGTCACCCGGTAGACCATCCGGCCCGTCACCTCGTCGCGGAAGCTGCGCACATCCACCTCGCGTCCGGCGAAGAGTTCGTTCACCGCGCGCTCCGCCAGCTCCGGGAGGCTGCGCACCGTTTTCGCGTCCGTCCCGCGCGGATCGACCGCCACGGCACGGGGATCCCGCGGAACGGGTTCCGCGCGCCGGGCGGCGACCTCGCCACCCGTCCGGACCTGCCTGGCCGCGTCGGGCGGCCGCAGTGCGGGATCGAACTTCACGTCGGTCGTCATCTCTCGGCTCCTCCTCCGGGAGTGCCGGGAGCGGCGGGCGCACCGGCGCGCCCGCCGTCCGCCGCCTTCTTAGCTCAGAAGTCTTAACAGATTCTGAGGCAGCTGGTTGGCCTGCGCCAGCATCGCCACGCCCGCCTGGGTGAGGACCTGGAGCGAGGTGAATTTCGTCATCTCCGCCGCCATGTCGACGTCCATGAGCGTCGACCGCGCGGCGTCCAGGTTCTCGATCGAGGTGGCGAGATTGGCCGAGGCGAACTCGAAACGCGACATCAGCGCGCCGAGGTTGGCCCGCGCCTCGTTCACCGTCTCGATCGCGGTGTCTATAGCCGTGCTCGCGGTGCTGGCATCCGCAGCCGTGGCGACCGACGAACTCGAGAGACCGAGCGCCGAGAGCGAGACGTCCTGGATGTTGACGGCGATGGTATCGGACGCGGCGACGCCGACCTGGAAGGTGAGGGTGCCGCTGCCGGCCACGGCGAAGGTGCCGAAGCCGGAGGTCCCGTTCGTGTTCGAGAAGTCGAAGTTCGAGGCCGAAATCTCGATCCCGAGATTGTCGAAGCGGAAGGACTTGTCGATCACCCTGTCGCTGGCGCCGTGGGTGAAGGTCACCGTGTCGGAGAGGGTGCCGTTGGAGATGGTGAAGGTGCCGAGGCTGGCCGAAGAATTGTAGCTGTAGCTGAGCGTGTAGGTGGTGGTGCCGCTGGTGCCGGCCGGCTGCGGCGCGTCGCCCACCAGCCGCACGTCGAGGCCGAGGGAGGTGATGCCGGCGGCGACCGAATCGATCGACTTGCCGGCCGAGCCGTCGAGGAGGACGGCCCCGTTGAACTTGGTCTGGGTAGCGATGTCGTCGATCTGCTGGCGCAGCTGCTGGTATTCCTGGTCGAGGAAGGCGCGCTCGCTGTCCGTCACCGAGCCGGACTGGGCCTGCACCGCCAGCGCCTTCATGCGCTGCAGGATGTCGGCGACCTTCGCCATGCCGCCATCCGCCACCTGCAGCAGGCTCGAGCCCTGGGCCGCGTTCTGCGCAGCCTGCCGGAGAGCGGTCACATCGGCCTTGACCTTGGTGCCAACGGCGAGCGAGGCGGCGTCGTCGGAGGCCTTGACGATGCGGGAGCCGCTCGAGAGCTTGGCGAGCGAGCTCGAGGCGGCGGACTGGTTCGCGGCGAGATAGCGGAGCGCCGTGTTGGCCGCGGTGTTGGTCGTGCCGGTGAGTGCCATGGTTCATACCTCCGTGTCGAAGACTGGATCTCTCATGCCGGGTGTTTGGACGCTGCGGCACGGCGCCCGGATGGGGCTTCCCTCGCTCCGCTTCCGCGCATGCCCGGACGCAGGCGTGGCCGGTCGCGCGCGCCCCCGCTGCCGCCGGGCACTGCATGCGACGGCGACCTCATGGCCCGGTTCTCTCACCTGCGCGGCGAGTCGGCCGCCGGGCCGGTCGTGGCCAGTGAGGGGTCGGCCTCGCGGGATCGTCACGTCCATGTCCTTTCCGCATGCGCGGCTGCGGGGTCCGGCCCGGCGGCGCAGCGTCGGGCGAGGTCGGAGAGTGCATCCTCGAACGCCCGTGCGAGGCCGGCCGCATCCATGAGGGGAGAAGCGACCAGTTCGTGCCGCAGGCGCCAGCGCAGGTGTTCGAGCAGCTGCGGCAGGCCGGCGAGCTGGACCGCGGTGGCCACATAGTCGTCCGGATCGCGGGCGATTCCGGCGACGAAACCGGCCGCGTGGAGCAGGCTGGTCCCGACTCGGGCCGCGTGACGTTCGCCCGTCAGGGTGACGACCGGGACGCCCATCCAGAGAGCTTCGCAGGTCGTCGTCGTGCCGTTGTAGGGGAACGTATCGAGAGCGATGTCGACCTCCCGGTAGGTCTCCAGATGCGGGACCAGCCCCGGGGCGCGGTCGAGGAAGACAATGCGCCCGGGATCGACGCCACGCTCCTTGAACCAGCCGCGGATCCGCTCCTGCACCGACACGAGTCCCGTGACGTCGTGCTTGAGGACGAGGCGGGAGCCCGGGACGGCCCGGAGGATCCGCGCCCAGAGGTCCGCGACCCGCGGGTTCAGCTTGGCCACATTGTTGAACGAACCGAACGAAATGCCGCCGCGTGCGAGGCACGGGGGCGGAGCGACGGGCGGCCAGGCGTCCGGCTCGTAGGTCAGAAAGCAGCGATCCAGCCGGACGAGGCGCTCGACCGCGTGGCTCTCGGCGCCCTCCGGATCGGTGATCCGATCGACGATGCGGGCATCCATGGAGGTGAGGCCGGTGGTGTTGGGGTAACCCAGATAGGTGACCTGGACGGGCGCCACGCGGCTCGTGAAGAGCGGCAGCCGGTTGTCCGAGGTGTGGCCGGCGAGATCGACGAGCACGTCGATTCCGTCCTCGGCCACCCAGGCCGCCACCTCGCTGTCGCGCGCGCGCGCGATGTCGCGCCAGCGTTCGGCGACCTCGCGGAACTGCTCGGTGACCCGGTCCGGATTCCGGACATTGCTGTAGCAGGTGACCTCGAAACGGCTCCGGTCGAGTGCACGGAGCAGGGGCAGGAGGAAGAAGGAGACCGAGTGGGCCCGGAAATCCGGAGAAACCAGCCCGAGCCGCAGCCGGGGGCCCGGGCGGCGTCGGACCACAGCCGCGTTCCGGGTCCGTCCGCCGAACCTGAGATCCCATTCCCGATGGGCGTGACAGAGCGTTTCGCCATCGAGGTCGGGGTCGTAGTTCAGGTCGAAGAGATAGGTGGAGTACTCCGCAGGCCCGGCATCGGCCCTTCCGACTGCTCGCCGGAGATCGCGAAGACCTTCGAGGCGGCAGGAAACGACACGAAGATGCCCGAGCATGCCGAGGGCCAGCGAGGGCCCCGGACGCTTCCCGACGAATTCGAGCAGATGCAGCTCGGCCTCCTCGAGATCGCGCCCGAGGGTGAGCGCGACGCCGAGGCCCTGCCGCGCCTCGAGCTCAGCGGGCCGCTCGCGGAGCACCTCGCGGTAGGCGGCGGCCGCCTCCGTGAGCCGGCCTTCGGCGAGCGCGACGTGGCCGCGGGTCAGGGCCACATCGGCGGCCGCCTCCGCGGGCACCGTGCCGAGCCCGTCGAGAACGGCCGCTGCCTCGGTGACACGGCCGCGTTGGGCGAGGCTGCCGGCGAGGTTGGCCTTCGCGATCGGATGCTCCGGGTCGAGCGCGAGGGCGCGACGGGCCATCTCCTCGGCCTCTGCGTACCGTCCCGTCCGGACGAGCAGCCCGGCGTAGTTCGCGAGGGCGTCGGGAAAGTCCGGGTCCAGAGCGAGCGCGGCTTCGTACGCCGCGGCACTCTCTTCGAAGCGGCCGAGCCGGCTCAGGAGGTTGCCGAAATTGCTCCGGAGTGCCGCGGACTGCGGAGCGAGCGGGAGCGCCTTGCGGAACAGCCGCTCCGCTTCGGTCGTGCGCCCCTTCTTGCCGAGCAGCACCGCGAGCAGGTGGAGCGCGTCGCACTGGTCGGGAACCCGGGCGACGACCCGGCGATAGAGCGCCTCCGCGGCCTCGAGTTCGCCACGGCGATGGCGTGCCACCGCGGCCGCCAGCAGCGCCTGAACCGTAGCGCGGCTGGACGCCGGTCCGGCCGGTGGTCCGGACAGAGGTACGGCCACGGGAGGATCGTGCAGGACCGGCGCAGTCTTCATTCGGCGGGCCGCTTCGCGAGCGGGTGGCGGAACGGGTAGGCCGGATCGGACAGCACGACCTGGACGGCCAGTGCGCGTTCGGTGTCGAGAAAGATGGGAGCGCGCAGGTTCACGAAGGCATCGAGACCCGTGACACCCGCGGCCAGGGTGACGACGAACAGCAGGGCCACGCTCTCGCGGCTCCAGCCGAGCGCCGCACAGGCCTCGCGCACGTGGCGTTCGGCGACGATCGGCTGGCCCGAGGGCGCCGGCATCACCACGAGACGGAGCTCGGGATCCTCGAGCGAACGCAGCAGGAGGAATCTCCCCTCGCAGCCCTCGAGCGCTTCGAGCTCGAAAGCGGTGGCATCCGGGAAGCCCGGCAGGCCGTAGGGGAAACGGACACCGACCCCGGGCACCGAGCCGGCAACTTTCTCCGGCTGCGCCGGAACCGGCGACCCGGAACCTGCCTCGCGCACCGTCTCCGTCCGTTCGATCGCGGTCGTCACGACACGATCCTCCTCGCTGTCCGCGTCGGGTCGGACGCCATTGTTCCGCCCGAAGGTAAATTTTTCGCTAACGTCACCGGCCTCATCGCAGGAAATCGGTGAGCGAGAGACGGGCGAGACGGGCGATGGTCAGGTACGAAGCCTCGAGCGCCGCCTGGTCTTCGGCCAGTCTCGAGACCACCGCCGGCAGATCCACATCCTCGATGCCCTGGAGCAGTTCGCCGAGATAGACCCGCATGCTCTCCTGGCTCTCGACGACCGATTCGAGACGCGCCGCCCTCGCGCCGTATTCGCCGCGCAGGTCGGCGAGCCCGCCGATCGCCCTGCCGAGCGCATCGAGGGCCGCTTCGAGACCGGCGCGATCGCCTGCGAGATGCGCCTCCCGGGCCGCCCCGAGCGCTCCGATCAGAGAGGCGAACGCGTCATCCGCAGCGGTCGGCAGATAGACGATCTCCGTCCCTTCTTCGGCCCGCACGCGCGGGGCGAGACGGTCGCCGGAAAAGTAGGCCGCGGGATCCGCCGAGGTCGGTGGCGGATCCGGGATCGAGACGGGTCGGGTGTCGGTCTTCGAGCCCGCGAAGAGATAGCGGTCGTCGAAACGCAGGTTGAGGCGGCTCTCGATCTCGGTCAGCATGCCGTCGATCTCGGCGACGAACGGCACGCTCGCGCCGGTGGCGGCATCGAGGCGCTGGACGAGGAGGTTGCGGGCGCGTTCGGCGACGTCGGAGATGGCCGCCATGGCGCCTTCCGCGACCTGCATCCGCCCGAGCGCACGACGGTTCTCGCCGATGCGCGCCTCGACCAGCCGGAGATCGTGTCCGAGCGACAGACCCAGTGCCGCCTTGTCGGGGATGTCGGCGAAGCGACGTGCCGCCCGGCCCGTCGCGGCGGCGATCTGCCCGTCCTGGATGCGCGCCTGCAGATCGCGCACGGCGAGCATCATTCTCGCATACTGCGCGGCATCACCGATGCGCGAGACCATGGCACGACTCCGTCAGCGCAGGGTTCGCATCAGCTCGTCCAGCATCTCGTCGACCACGGCCAGAATCCGCGCCGACGCGGCATAGGACTGCTGATAGAGGGTCAGCCGCGAGAGCTCCTCGTCGAGATTCACGCCCGAGACCGCCGACCGGCGCGCCGAGAGATCGTCGACGAGCACGCTCCGGTTGTCGGCGGCCCTCTCCGCATCGGCCGCGGCACGGGCGGCGACCGCGGCGATGTCGGCGGCATAGGTCCGCAGATCGACGCTGCGGCCCGTGAGCTCGCCGCGGGTCACGGTCGCGTGGGGCGTCGCGAGCGCCGATCCGAGCCCCAGTGCTCCCCGGTTGTCGCCCACCCCGCCGAGCGTCGCTTCGGGTGGGGCGGCGCCCGCGTCGACGTCGACCCGGGCGTGCCCGAGACGCGAGCCGTCGGCCGCGAGCGCCGGGGCCAGCGAGATGGCGGTGGCGCGCGCGGGCGAGCGCACGAGCAGGTCGTTGAGCCCGAAGTAATGGGCGAAACCGTAGCTGCGCGTGCGCCCTTCGGTATCGGTCTCGGTGATCGTGCCGTCGCCGGAGGCGAAGGCGATGCCGTAGCCCGAGGCGAGGGTCACCGAGAGCGCGCCGTCGGCATCGAACGCAGCCGTCCCGTAGCTGCCGAGGCCCGCATCGAGGGCGGCGACGAGCGAGCCGGCGTCGAGCGACAGATCGAGGGCGACGGTCGCGACCGTCTGGCCGGTGGACCGGTCGACCACCGCCGCCCAGGCCGTCCCGGACCGTGTGGCCGCGTCGTAGGCACTCGCGGCAGCGGTGCGGGTCCCCGCGACCTCTCCGGGCGGCGGCACCGGCCAGGCTTCGTTGTGCGCGGCGTTGAGGGCGAAGCGGGCGAGCTCGGCGAGCTCGTCGTACTGGCCGGCGAGCGTCGGCAGGATGCGGTCGCGCAGCTCGAGGAGACCGGCGAGCCGGCCCTCGCGGATCGCGGTTTCGGCGACCTGTCCCCCTTCGACCAGCACGATCGCGCTGGCCCCGGGTTCCGGCTGGCCGGTTTGCGGATCGAGGTCGCTCGCCTCGTAGACGGCGATCGGGCCGAACACCGTGTCCGCCGTCACCGACGCCGCGGCGCTGTAGACGAGCTGCCTGGCGCCGTATTCGACGAGGGGGGTGCCGCCACGGGCGTAGACGGCGATGGTGCCGCGGTCGAGCCCGGCGACCGTGATGTCGAGCTTCTCGGCGAGGCCGTCGAGCAGGCGGTCGCGCTGGTCGAGGACGTCCGGGGTCGCGCCGTGGCGCGCCACTTCGAGATTGAGCTCGTGCAGGGCGAGGAGATCGCGGTTGACCGAGCCCACGAGCTCGGCGATGCGCGCGTCGATCTCGGTGCGCAGATCCTGGATGGTGCGGCCCGCGGTGTCCACGGAGCGCGCGAAATCCTCGATCGCGGCGAGGGCGGCCGTCCGGGTCGCGGCCGCCTCGGGCTGGTTCGCGAAACTCTCGAGCGAGGCTGCGAGGGCCGCGATCTTCTGGGCCACACCGTGGCCGTCCTGTCCGGGCGGACCGAAGAGGACGGTCTGCAGGCGATCGTGCATGTCGGCGATCGTGCGGTCGGACGCCAGCGCACTCTTCTGGGCCCGAAGCTCACGGGTCAGATAGTCGTCGGCCATCCGCTGCACGGTCGAGGCATCGACGCCCATGCCGTTGCCGTCGACCACGATCTGGGCCTGGTCGACCTTCTTGCGGGAGTAGCCGTCGGTGTGGACGTTCGCGGCGTTGTGCGCCGCGAGCTGGACGTTGCGCTTGGCGGCGTCGAGGCCGGTGAGCGAGGCGGAGAGGGCGGCGAGCAGCGACACGGGACGACCTCACACCTGTCGATCGAGGGCGAGCGGGACCACTTCCGCACGGCGCGGCCGGGAAGGATCGAAGGCGCGCCCGGCACCGGCCTCGGAGAGCGAGACGGCGATGTGGCGGGCCAGCCGTTCGACCACTCCCCTCGCCACGAGGAGGGCATTCAGATTGGCGCGCATGCTCGCCTGCAGGTCGCGGAGCGCCTGTTCGAGACGGCTGCGCACCTCGGGCGCGAGTTCGGCGACGAGTTCGGGCCGTGCGCGCAGCCGGCGCAGTTCGATCTCGTAGGCGTCGGCGAGGGCGGTCTTGTGTTCGAGGACATCCCTGAGCGCGTCGACGTCCATGCTGCGCAGCAGACGGTTCTCGCGCTCGATGGTCGCGCGCAGCTCCTCGATCCGGGTGAGGAGCAGGGTGACCGTCTCCAGCGCACCCATCACGGCATCTCCTGTGCGCGCACGAGCTCGCGCATCACCGCGTCGGCGATCCCGATTCCGCCCGCCCGGGCGACGAGCCGGGCGTAGGCATCGCCGAGCATGTCGCGGAACGGGTCCGAATCCCCGCCGCCGAGCGGGCCCTCGCCCCCGAGGCCGGCGGCGAGGCCGCGCAGCACCTGGGCGAGGAACAGGGCCTCGAAATCCCGGGCCGCGGCTTCGGGTCCGGCCGGATCGCCGGACCGGCCCGGAGCAGCCGGAGGGGTGGGGACGGAAGCCGCGATCGACGTCGTCATGTCACATCACCTCGATCTCGGCCTGCAGCGCACCGGCGGCGCGGATCGCGCGGATGATGGCGATCATGTCGCGGGGGCCGACGCCGAGCGCGTTCAGCCCGTCGACCAGCTGGTCGAGGGTGACGTTGGGTTCGAGCACGCCGACGCGACGCTCCTTCTGCTCGTCGACGGCGACCTCGGTGCGCGGCAGGACCTCGGTGGTGCCGCGCGAGAACGGCTCGGGCTGGGAGACCACGGGCGTCTCGGTGACCCGGATCGTGAGATTGCCCTGGGCGATGGCGACACGGCTGATGCGGACCCGGTCGCCCAGCACGATGGTGCCCGTCGCCTCGTCGATGACGATCCGCGCCGGCTGGTCCGGCTCGACCTCGACCTGTTCCAGCTCCGCCAGCAGCGGCGCGACCCGGCCGCGATGCGACGGCGGGATGCGCAGCAGCACGGTCGCCGGATCGAGGGCCTCGGCGGCGTCGCTGCCGAGCCGGGCGTCGAGGGCGTCGGCGACACGCCGGGCGGTGGTGAAGTCGGGGTTGCGCAGCGCGAGCCGCACCTCGCGCATGCCGGCGAGTTCGAAGCCGACCTCGCGCTCGACGATGGCTCCGGCGGGAATGCGTGCCACCGTCGGCACGCCCTTGACCACGGATTCCGCCTCTCCTCCGGCGCTGAAGCCGCCGACCGCAAGGGCTCCCTGGGCGACGGCGTAGACCTCGCCGTCGGCCCCGAGCAGGGGCGTCACCAGAAGAGTCCCGCCGAGGAGCGACTTCGCGTCGCCGAGGGCGCTCACGGTGACGTCGATGCGGCTGCCCCGCCGGGCGAAGGGTGGCAGCGTCGCCGTCACCATCACCGCCGCCACGTTCTTCGTGTTGGGGCTGCTGCCGCGCGTGCCGACGCCGAGCCGCTCGAGCATGGCGATCAGGCTCTCCTGCGTGAAGACGGCGTTGCGCAGCGAATCGCCCGTGCCGTTGAGGCCGACCACGAGGCCGTAGCCGACCAGCATGTTGTCCCGCACGCCTTCGAAGTCGGCGATGTCCTTGATCCGCGGCGCCGCGGCCGCCGGCACGGCGAGCAGCCCGCCGAGAGCGAGCGCGGCGACGAGGCGCGGGGCGGAAAGCATGTCGACGTCCACTCCCGGAACACTGTCCGCCACGCCACATGCCAGTTCCGTGCCACACCGTCGGATCCGGGCCCGGAGCGCCGGCCCGCCCCGGGCCCGGACACTTCCTGCCGCCCCGGGCGGCAACTTCTTCCCGCGCGTTTACGATGTCTTTACCCCTGACCGGCAGGATCGTCCGCACCGGGCAGAGGGGTTTCGCCATGAGAGTGTTCGCAGTGCCGACCGCGCCGCCCCGCCCCGCGGCCGCGGCTTTGCGCTCCGGCGGCGGGCGGGCGGCCGCTTTCGCCGACGCCCTGCGTCGGACGCCGGAGGGCGCCGCACCGCCGGCCGTGGCTCCCACAGCGGCCACCGCGGCCCTGCTCGCCGTCCAGGAGGTGGAGGACCCGGAGGAGCGGCGGAAGCGGACGCTCGCCCGCGCCCACGACCTGCTCGACGACCTCGAGGAGATCCGGAACGGTCTGGTCGAGGGGCGCATTCCCGCCGCCACGCTGCGGCGGCTCGGCGGGCGGCTCGCCGAAGAGGCGGAGGACGCCGGGGATCCGGCGCTGCGGTCGCTGTTGCGCGAGGTGGAACTGCGGGCCGCCGTCGAACTCGCGAAGCTCGAGCGCGACGCGGAGGGCGGCGGATGAACGGTTGCTTCGGCCCGGCGCCGCGGGCGGGCGTCCGCATCGCCGGAGGGAGGGGACCGACGTTCCGTCGGCCGGACGGCGCGATCACTCGCGACCACACCTCGACGGAACGGCGCCGGCGCGCCGCTCCCGCCCGTCGGCGATGTGGGGCGGTCGAAACGCACGGCCCCCCTGCCGCGGTCGGGACGGCGCGATCACTCCGGTCGCGAGGAGGGAAGGTGCGGCGGCCTCGACCTCGCGCCGGACGCGTGGTCCGTGCGCCGGGTCTAGAGGGTCATGCCGCCATCAATGATGTGGATCGCGCCCGTGGTGTAGGCGCTCTCGTCGGACGCCAGGTAGAGCACGAGCCAGGCGATCTCTTCGGGACGCCCGAGGCGTCCCATCGGCTGCCGCGCGACGAAGGCCCGGTAGGCCTCCTCGTAATTGCCGAGCGCCCGCATCCGTTCGTGCAGCGACGGCGTGTCGACCGTTCCCGGACAGACCGCGTTGCAGCGGATGCCGCGGTCGACGAAGTCGCGGGCCACCGACTTGGTGAGCCCGATCACGGCCGCCTTCGTGGTGCCGTAGGCGAAGCGGTCCGGCACGCCTTTGACGCTCGATGCGACCGAGCTCATGTTGACGATCGAGCCGCCGCCGCGCTCCAGCATCGCCGGCAGGAAGGCGCGGATCATGCGGTACATCGACCGGACGTTGATGTCGAAGGACGCGTCGAAGGCGGCTTCGTCGCAGTCGAGGACGGTGCCGTGGTGCACCCAGCCGGCGCAGTTGAAGAGCACGTCGATGCCGCCGGTGCGCGTGGCGAAGTCCCGGATCGCCTCGCCGTCGGTGACGTCCAGCACCTCGGTCCGGCAGCCGGCGAGACCGGCGAGCTTCTCGCCGTCGCGATCCGTGGCGATCACTTCGGCGCCTTCGGCGACGAACAGTTCGGCCGTCGCCCGGCCGATCCCCTGGCCCGCCGCCGTCACCACGGCCCGCTTTCCGACAAGACGTCCCGGCATCGGCACCTCCCCCGAAGGTCCATCGCGCGGGGGCTCCCTGCCACGTCCGCGCCGTCCCGTCGAGCCCCGGAGCGCCCCCGGGCGACCACCGTTGCGCCGGGTGCGGCCGTCAGGAAGGCGGAGGCAGGGGCGGCGCGCTCCGCGCCGCCTCCAGTTCCCGCCGCGCCTCGAGCCGCTTCATCTCCTTCTGCAGCTTCTCGAACGCCCGGACCTCGATCTGCCGCACCCGCTCGCGCGAGATGCCGTACTGGCCGGAGAGTTCCTCGAGGGTCGTGGGCGGTTCCTTGAGCCGCCGCTCGTACAGGATGTGGCGCTCGCGGTCGTTCAGGACCTTCATCGCCTCCTCGAGCAGCTGCCGGCGATATTCGAGCTCCTCCTCCTCGGCGATCACCTCTTCCTGGGTCTCGCTGTCGTCGGTCAGCCAGTCCTGCCACTCGGTGTCGCCGTCCTCGCGCAGAAGCGCGTTCAGGGAGTGGTCCGGACCGCCGAGCCGGCGGTTCATCTCGATCACCTCGTGCTCGGCGACGTCGAGCGCCTCGGCGATCTCCCGCACCGACTCCGGCCGCAGATCGCCCTCTTCCAGTTCCTGCAGCTGGCTCTTGAGGCGACGCAGATTGAAGAACAGTTTCTTCTGCGCCGCGGTCGTGCCCATTTTCACGAGAGACCAATTGTGCAGAATGTATTCCTGAATGGCGGCACGTATCCACCACATCGCATAGGTGGCGAGACGGTATCCGCGGTCGGGATCGAAGCGCTTGACGGCCTGCATCAGACCGACGTTGCCTTCCGAGATGATCTCGCTCATCGGCAGACCGTAGCCGCGGTAGCCCATGGCGATCTTGGCGACCAGACGCAGATGGCTCGTTACCAGCCTGTGCGCGGCGTCGACGTCCCCGTGCTCCTTCCAGCGCTTGGCGAGGATGTACTCCTCTTCCGGATCGAGCATCGGAAACTTGCGGATTTCTTCGAGGTAGCGTGCAAGACCGCTGCCCTCGGTCGGTACGGTCGGCAGATTCGCCATCGTGCAGGGCTCCCCCGGTTTCCTGCCGCGTGACCCGGTCGGGCCATTCGATTAACGTGCCCCGCCGGCCGGTCAATGGATTTGGATCAAATTTCGCCGGCCGCCTGCCGGAGGCGCTCCATCGCCTCCGCGAACAGCGCCGGTGGCGGCACCTCGAAGCGGAGCCGCTCTCCCGTCACCGGATGGTCGAAGGCGAGCACCCGCGCGTGCAGGAGGATCCGGTCGAGCTCGCGCCCGAGCGCGGCGATCACCCGGTCGGCCGGACGCCCGCGGGCCGGACCGTAGAGCCGGTCACCGACCAGCGGATGGCCGATCGAGGCGAGATGCACGCGGATCTGATGCGTCCGCCCGGTCTCCAGCCGGACCTCGAGGCGGGCCGCGCGCCGGCCCGCCGCCTCGAGCAGCCGCCAGCGGCTCACCGCCCGCTTGCCCCCCTCGACCACGGCCATCCGACGGCGATCGCGCGGATGGCGTCCGATCGGCCGGTCGACGACACCCTCGGCCCGCCCCGGCACGCCGCACACGATCCCCTCGTAGACGCGCTCGACGCTGTGCACCGTGAACTGACCGGCGAGGCCGACGTGCGCGCGATCGTGCTTGGCGACGACCAGCACGCCGCTGACCTCGCGGTCGAGGCGATGCACGATCCCCGGCCGTGCGACGCCGCCGATCCCGGAGAGGCTGTCGCCGCAGTGCGCGAGCAGCGCGTTGACGAGCGTGCCGCCCGCGTGTCCCGGCGCCGGATGGACCACCACGCCGGCGGGCTTGACCAGCACGATCAGATGCTCGTCCTCGAAGAGGATGTCGAGGGCGCGCGCCTCCGGCTGCGGGGCCGCCGGTTCCGGTGGCGGCACGAGGAGTTCGAAGCGCTCGCCGCGTTTGACGCGGAACGCCGGGTCGGCTATCGGCTGCTGCCGCGAACGCAGATGCCCCCCGCGCACCAGCGCCTGCAGACGGGCGCGCGAGAGATCCGGCAGACGGCGGGCGAGGAAGACGTCGAGACGGCTGCCGTCCAACGCCTCGTCGACCTCGACGGTGATCGTGCGCGGCTGTTCCAGCATGGAGACCGAGGTGGAAGGCTGGCTGCGGCTGGTCAAGATCTTCGTGGTCGTGGCGGGCATCGTGCTGGTTGCCGGCACGGCGCTCTTGGTCGTCCTGCTGGTGCAGCGCAGCGGACGTCCGCCAGTGGACCTGACGCGGCCGCGGACGCTCGCCCTGCCGGCCGGCATGCGGCTCGTCGACGTCGGCGCGGGCGGCGATGCCCTGGTCCTGCGGCTCGAGGATGCGGGCGGCGTGCCGCACCTTCTCGTCGTCGAGCGCGACCGCGGGCGCGTGCTCGCCTTCTTTCGGATCGAAGCGGCTCCGTGACGGAAGTTTCCGGGCAGGTCGGCGACCTCGTCGAGGTGACGATCGAGGACCTTGGTGCCGACGGCGACGGTGTGGCGCGGCTCGGCCGCAGGCCGCTCTACGTCCCGTTCACGCTGCCGGGCGAACGGGTGCGGGTGCGCATCCTCGAGAGCCGCCGCGACTTCGCGCGCGGCCGGCTCGAAGCCCGCCAAGGGCCGTTGCCCGGCGCGTCTCCGGCCTGCCGGCACTTCGGCATCTGCGGCGGCTGCCGGCTGCAGCACCTGCCGGACGATCTCTACCGGCGGTTCCGCATCCGCCGGGTCGCGGACGAGCTCGCCCGCCATCGCCTTTCCTTCCCCGAACCGCGTCTCGTCGTGGTGCCGCCCGGATCCCGCCGCCGCGTGCGGCTCGCGTGGCACCGTGGACGGCGGGTCCAGCTCGGCTACCGGGCCCTGCGCTCGCACGCCGTCGTCGACCTGGCCGAATGTCCGGTCGCGGATCCGGCGATCGTCGGGCTGCTGCCCGCACTCCGGGAGCTGCTCGCCGGGCTCGCGGATGCGGATCGCGAGGGCGAGGCGGTGGTGACGCGCCTTCCCGGCGGGCTCGATCTGCTGCTCCGGTTCGGCCGGCCGCCCGGACTCCGGGACCGCGAGCGCCTCGCCGCCTTCGCCGCCGCGCACGCTCTGCTGCGACTGTCCTTCGCCGCAGGCGACGGTCCGCCCGAGCCGCTCGTGGTCCGCCACCCGCCGGAGCTGCAGTTCGGGCCGCTGCGGGTCGTCGTCCCGGCCGATTCCTTCCTGCAGGCCACGGAAGAGGGTGAGCGGGCGATTCGCGAGTTCGTCGCCCGGGCCGTCCCGGAGGGCGCACGGCTCGTCGACCTCTACGCCGGCCTCGGTGCGCTGTCGCTGCCGCTTTTCGACCGTCTGCGCGCGCTGCTGCTGGTCGAAGGGTCAGCCGCCGCCGTGGACGCGGTGCGCGAGGCCGCGGTGCGGAGCGGGCTCGTGGGCCTGCGCGTCGAACGGCGCGATCTCGCGAAGCGACCGCTCGCGGCGGACGAGCTCGCGGGTTTCGACCGCGTGCTGCTCGATCCGCCGCGGGCGGGTGCCGCGGCGCAGGTGCGGGAGATCGCGGCGAGTGCGCTCGGCGAGGTCGTCTACGTCTCCTGCAACCCGGCAAGCTTCGCCCGCGACGCGCGCATCCTCGCCGACGCCGGCTTCGCGATCCGCGAGCTGCTCGTGGTCGATCAGTTCCTCTGGTCGTCGGAGGTCGAGCTGGCGGCGCGGCTCGGGCGCGCGCCTTCGGACAGGTGATCCGCCGCCGGTCCGGGCTCGACCACCAGCACCCGCGGCAGGCCGGCGAGGTCGCGCTCGATCGAGGCGGCCCGCAGCCCCGCGGCCTCGAACACCGCCGCCGTCGCCTCGGCGCGCATCGCCGCGAGTTCGACGAGCGCGATGCCGTCGGGTGCGAGGATGCGCGGAAGGTCGGCGGCGATCGCACGATAGACGTCGAGGCCGTCGGCACCGCCCGCGAGCGCGAGCCGCGGCTCGGCCCGAAGTTCGCTCTGCGCGAAGGCGAGCTCGTCCCCGGTCAGATAGGGCGGGTTGGAGACGACGAGATCGAAGGGGCCCGCGAGCGCCGCGGCGCAGTCCGTGCAGACGAAGCCGGCGCGATCTTCGACCCCGTGCGTGCGGGCGTTGCGGCGCGCGACCAGGAGTGCCGGAAACGACAGGTCGGTGCCGACGCCGAAGGCGGCCGGAAGTTCCGCCAGCAGCGAGACGAGGAGACAGCCCGATCCCGTGCCGATGTCGAGGATCCGCAGCCCTTGCCGCCGCCTGTCGGCGAGCCGCGCGAGGGCGAGATCGACGAGGAGCTCGCTCTCCGGGCGCGGCACGAGGACTTCGGGCCCGACCTCGAACATGCGGCCGTGGAACTCGCGGCGGCCGGCGATGTAGGCGAAGGGCTCGCCTGCGAGCCTTCGTTCGAGCAGACGGGCGAGACGTTCCTCTTCCCGCGGGTGGACGGGGCGATCGGGGGCCGCGATCTGCGCCGTGCGCGAGAGGCCGGTCGCGAGCTCCAGCAGCAGGCGGGCCTCGAGACGGGGGTCCGGGACGCCCGCCGCCTCGAGCCGGCGCTCCGTCTCGCGCAGCGCCGCCCGCAGGCTCCGGCTCACGGTTCGCCGGTCTCGGCCGCGGCGAGCCGTGCCGCCCGGTCCTCGGCGATCAGCGCGTCGACGATCTCGTCGAGGGCCTCGCCCGAGAGCACCTCGTCGAGCCTGTGGAGCGTGAGGCCGATGCGGTGGTCGGTCACCCGCGACTGCGGAAAGTTGTAGGTGCGGATGCGCTCCGAACGGTCGCCGCTGCCGACCTGCACGCGCCGGTCGGCGGCACGGGCGCGCTCCTGCTCCGAGCGCTCGAGCTCGAGCAGCCGGGAGCGCAGGATCTGCAGGGCGCGCGCACGGTTGCGGTGCTGCGACTTCTCGTCCTGGATCGAAACGGTGATGCCCGTCGGCAGATGCGTCACCCGGACCGCGCTCTCGGTCCGGTTGACGTGCTGGCCGCCGGCCCCGGAGGCGCGGAACACGTCGATCCTGAGATCCTTCTCGTCGAGCCGGACGTCCACCTCCTCGGCCTCGGGCAGCACCGCGACGGTGGCGGCGGAGGTGTGGATGCGGCCTCCCGCCTCGGTCACCGGCACCCGCTGCACCCGGTGCACGCCCGCCTCGAACTTCAGCCGGGCATAGGCGCCGCGGCCCGAGACCAGCGCCACCACCTCCCGCACACCGCCGAGTTCGGTCTCGCTCGCGCTCAGGATCTCGAACCGCCAGCCGTGCCGCTGCGCATAGCGCTGGTACATGCGCAGCAGATCGGCGGCGAACAGCGCAGCTTCCTCGCCGCCGGTGCCGGCGCGGATCTCGAGGATGGCGCTCTTCTCGTCGAACGCGTCCTTCGGCACGAGAGCGAGGCGGATCTCGCGGTCGAGGTCCTCGATGCGCGCCTCGACCGCGCGGAGCTCCTCAGCGGCGAGGGCGCGCATCTCGGGCTCGGCGGTGGCGTCCTCCGCGAGCTTCCGCAGCTCCACGCGTTCCGCGCGCAGCCGCTGCCACTCCTCGATCCGGCCGGCGACCGGAGCGAGTTCGGCGTATTCGCGCGCGAGATCGGCATACGCCTCGGGCGCCGCCCGGCTCATCAGCGCCTCGAGCTCCTCCCTTCGGGCCAGGATGGCGCCGAGGCGGGCCTCGAAACCCCGCTCGCTCATGCCACGGTCGCACCGAGACGGCGGAGCGTCTCGGGAAGCGAACCGCGCGCCACCTCGCGCTCCTCGCCGGAGTCGAGATCGCGCAGGCGCACGATGCCGCGCTCCAGCTCCACCTCGCCGATCGAGATCGCGAAGCGGCAGTTGCGGCGGTCGGCGCGTTTCATGCGCTGGCCGGGACGGCCGCGATAGGCGAGGTCGACGACGAACCCCTCCCGCCGCAGGGTGAAGGCGAGGAGCCAGGCCTCGCGTTCGGCGCGCTCGCCGATCGGCACGATCGCCGTCGGGCGCGGCGCCGCCGGCGCCACCGGCAGCAGCATGGCGAGCCGCTCGACGCCGGCGGCCCAGCCGATGCCCGCGACATCGGGTCCGCGCATCTGCTTCATGAGGCCGTCGTAGCGGCCGCCCGCGATCACCGCTCCCTGGGCCCCGAGCTCGCCCGTCACGAACTCGAAGGCGGTGTGGGTGTAGTAGTCGAGACCCCGGACCAGCTTCGGATCGATCCGGTAGGGGATGCCGAGCAGATCGAGGCCCTCGCGCACCCGTGCGAAGAAGGCGCGGCTCTCGTCGTCGAGATAGTCGGAGAAGACCGGCGCACCCTCGAGGATCGCGCGGTCGCCCGGATCCTTGCTGTCGAGGATGCGCAGCGGATTGCGTTCGAGCCGGAGCCGGCTCTCGGGCGAAAGCCGGTCCTCGCGCCCGCGCAGGAAGGCGACGAGGGCCTCGCGGTAGGCGGCGCGGCTCGCGGCGTTGCCGAGGCTGTTGAGCAGCAGTTCGGTGCGGTCGGCGATGCCGAGCTCCTCGAGCAGGTGCCGGCCGATGGCGATGGTCTCGATGTCGGCTTCCGGTTCCGGGGCGCCGATGATCTCGATGCCGATCTGGTGGAACTGGCGCAGGCGGCCCTTCTGCGGCCGCTCGTAGCGGAACATCGGCCCGTGGTAGAAGAACTTGACCGGAAGGTCCTGCAGCAGGCCGCAGCTCACCACGGCCCGCACGATGCTCGCCGTGTTCTCGGGCCTGAGCGTGATGCTGTCGCCGCCGCGGTCCTCGAAGGTGTACATTTCCTTCGTGACCACGTCCGAGGTCTCGCCGAGGGTGCGCGAGAACACTTCGGTGAACTCGAAGATCGGCGTCTCGATCTCGTCGAAGGCGTAGCGCGCGGCCACCCGGCGGCCGGTCTCGGCGACGAGGCGGTGGCGACGCAGCGTCTCGCCGAAGAGGTCGTGGGTGCCGCGGACCGGACGCAGACGGCTCATGCGGTCACCTTCCGTGCGGAGGGCGCGGTGCGCGCACCCCCGAAGCGCCGCTCCACATAGGCCTCGACCATCGCCTGGAACTCTTCGGCGATCCGCTCGCCCCTGAGGGTTGCCACCTTCTCGCCGTCGACGAAGACCGGGGCCACCGGCCGCTCGCCGCTCCCCGGCAGGCTGATGCCGATGTCGGCGTGCCGGCTCTCGCCCGGGCCGTTGACGATGCAGCCCATGACCGCGACGTTCAGCGCCTCCACCCCCGGATAGCGGCTCCGCCATTCCGGCATGCGCGCATCCAGCCAGGACTGGATCCGGCCGGCGAGCTCCTGGAAGAAGGTGCTGGTGGTGCGGCCGCAGCCCGGACAGGCGGACACGCGCGGCGCGAAGCGGCGCAGGCCGAGCGCCTGCAGCACGTCGCGGCAGACCAGCACCTCGGTGCTCCGCGCCTCGCCGGGCCGCGGCGTCAGGGACACGCGGATCGTGTCGCCGATCCCTTCGGCGAGCAGGATCGACAGTGCCGCGGTGCTCGCGACGATGCCTTCGCGGCCCATGCCCGCCTCGGTGAGGCCCAGATGCAGGGCGTAGTGCGAGCGACGGGCCAGCTCGCGATAGACGGCCACGAGTTCGGGGACCCGCGACACCTTGGCCGAGAGCACGATCCGGTCCGGAGGGAGGCCGATCCGTTCGGCGAAGGTGGCGCTTTCGAGCGCGCTCCTGACGAGGGCCTCGCGCAGCACCGCTTCCGGGGGCTGCGGATCCGGGCGCGCGGCGTTCTCGTCCATCAGACGTGCGGCGAGGTCCTGGTCGAGACTGCCCCAGTTGACCCCGATCCGGACCGGGCGGTCGTGGCGCAGCGCCACCTCGATCATCGCCTCGAACTGCCGGTCACGCTTCTCCCCGAAACCGACATTGCCGGGGTTGATGCGCAGCTTGTCGAGGGCGGGTGCGAGTTCCGGCACCTCGGCGAGCAGGCGGTGGCCGTTGTAGTGGAAGTCGCCGACCAGCGGCACGGTCACGCCCCGGCGCAGCAGTTCGTCGCGGATGCGCGGCACCGCGCGCGCCGCTTCGCTGCGGTCGACCGTGACGCGGACGATCTCCGATCCCGCCTCGACGAGCTCGACGATCTGCCGCACCGTCGCCCCGATGTCGGCGGTATCGGTGTTGGTCATCGACTGGACGACGATCGGGGCGTCACCGCCGATCGTCACCTGGCCGACGCGGACGGCATGGGTCGGGTGCCGCGCGCCGAAATCCGGGCGGTTCATCGCTGTGTCCACAGAGCAGGGTCCGGCCCGTGGCGGATATGGCCCGGGCCCCGGGCGAGGGCAACCGGGACCGGTCTAGCGCTCCGCGAGCTGCCGGCGGAGGCTCCGCGGATCGAGCGGATAGTCGCGTATCACCGCCCCGGCCTCGCCGAGCGGGCCGAGCCTGCGGCCATCGACCACGAGCTCGACGGCGCCGGCGTCGCCGACCCAGAGCAGCAGGTCGTCGCGGTCCGGAACCGCGTAGCTCTCGCCCGGCTGGAGCGCGCGGGTCCGTACGTAGCTGCCGTCGCGGCTGCGGATCTGCACCCAGCCCGCGTCGCGCGCGACGATGCGGACACCGTTCCCCGACTGCGCCGTACGCGCGCCATCGCTCCCCTGCGGGCCGGTGCGGCCGGCGAGGTCCGGCGCAGCTCCGGTCGCGGCCCCGTCACGGACCTGCGGCACTTCGGCGGCGAGCGCGCTCGTACCGTCTCCGGGCAGCGCCGCGTCGATGGTGCGACCGGCCGGTGCCGGCGGCGCGGATCGGCCGGCGCGCACGCTCACCGGCGGCACGCGCTCGCTCGCCCGGAGCTTCTCGGGCAGCACGACGGGTGTCGGGGCCGCTCCGGGCGTCGCCCCGGGCGCCGGCGCGGCGACGCGGGTTATGTCCTGCCCGCCGACCGTCTGCTCCGGTACCGGACCCGGCGAGCCAGCCTGGCGGATGCTGCCGCGGTCGGTCGTCGGGTCGCCCTGCGCGACCGGAGCGCCGGGATCGCGGAACACGGCGTCGCCGCCGTCCCGGCCCTGCCAGAGGAGGAAGGCGGCCGCAGCCGCCACGGCGATGCCGGAGGCGGCGAAGCCCAGCCGCCGGCGGAAGCGGGCAGGCGGCACCGCGCGGGCCTGCGGTTGCGCCTGCGGTTCGGTCACCTGCTTGACGCGACGCACCACCTCGGCGCCGTCGAAGCCGAGATAGTCGGCGTAACTGCGCAGGAAGCCGTAGGCGTAGGCGCGTCCCGGGAAGGCGTCGTACTGGGCATCCTCGAGTGCGTAGAGGAACGCCGGCTTGATCCGCAGGAAGGCAGCGATCTCGTGGAGATCCTCGCCGCGTTGCTGACGGGCTTCGCGCAAGGCGCGTCCGACACCCTCGACGAACGCCCTGGCCTCTGGCGTGAGCGGGCCGAATTTGCTCTGGAAGTTCGCGTTCATCGGTCGTTTCAACCCCGGGTTTTCTACGCGTGTACGGGGAGCTTCGGATCACGCCCACCCTAGCAAAGCTCACGGCCCGCGCCAAAGGGATTCCCGGCGCCGCCGGTCCGAAGCTCGCTCAAAAAACTTTCGAATGGCTTAACGGCAACGCGATGCCGTGATCCCGCGCGTACGCTTCGAGGTCGCGGCGCAGGCTGCGGCGCGGTGCCCGCAGCATCCGGCCGAGGTAGCGGGAGAGCCTGCCGAGATGCGCACTCCTGAGCGTCGCCTTGACCGCGAGCAGTTCGGAGGGCGCAACCGAAAGGTGACGGAGTCCGACCGCCACCAGGGCCAGGGCCTCGAGCGGCCGGCTCGCCATCTCGCCGCAGACCGACAGGCGGACACCCGCTGCCTCGCAGCGGGCCGCGAGCGCGCGCAGGAAGGCGAGGGCCGCGGGCGACAGCACGTCGTAGCGGTCGACCAGCAGCGGATTGCCGCGGTCGCAGGCGAACAGGAACTGGATCAGGTCGTTGCTGCCGACGGAAACGAAGTCGACCTCCGGGAGGAGCCCGTCGAGCTGCCAGAACAGCGCCGGCACCTCGAACATCGCCCCGACCTCGAGCCGTGTCGGCGGCATCCAGCCCGCGGTCTCGGCGCGCTTCCGTTCGAGATCGAGAATGCGCCGGGCGCTGCGGAACTCGTGCACGTCCGAGATCATCGGGAACATCACCGACAGCGGCCGGCCCTGGGCCGCCCAGAGCAGGGCGCGGAGCTGGGCACGCAGGATCGCCGGCCGGTCGAGGGTGGTCCGGACGCCGCGCCAGCCCATGGCCGGATTGTCCTCGGGCGGCATGCGGAGATAGGTGAGCGGCTTGTCGCTGCCGATGTCGAGCGTGCGGAAGAGGACCGGAAGCGGTCCGGCGCGGTCCAGCACCTGGGCGTAGGTGCGCGCCTGGTCGCGCCAGTGCGGCCAGCCGCCCTGGGTCATGAAGGCGTATTCGGTGCGGAAGAGGCCGCAGCCGTCGGCGCCGAGGTGCGGCAGCTCGGCGAGTTCCACGACGAAGGCGGCGTTGACGTGCAGGTGGATGCGGACGCCGTCACGGGTGACGCACGGCTCCCGGCGGAGCGCGTCGAGTGCGTGGGAGCGCTCGCGGCGCACCCTGTCGGCCTCGGCGAAGGCCTCGAGGACATCCTCGTCGGGGCGCGCCACGATCTGGCCGTGATCGGCGTCGACCGCCACGAGATCGCCGGGCTCGATCCGTGTCATGGCCCCCTCGACGCGGCCCACCATCGGCAGGCCGAAGGAGCGGGCCACGAGCGTCGCGTGCGCCGTCGGCGAGCCTTCCTCGAGCACGATCGCGCGCAGCTTCTTTCGGTCGAAGGCGACGAGTTCGGTCGCGGTGATGGTGCGGGCGACCAGCACGGAACCGTCGGGCACCGCCTGCGCCTCCGCGACCGGATCGCGGCCGGCGAGGTGGAACAGCAGCCGGTTGGCGAAATCGTCGAGGTCCTGAAGCCGCTCGCGCAGATAGGGGTCGCTCGCATGCTCGAGCTGCAGGCGGTTCTCCTCCTGGATGCGCCGGACCGCGGCCTCGGCGCTGAGCCCCGTCGCCACCGCCTCGCGCATCCGGCGCAGCCAGCCCGAATCGTCCGCGAACATCCGGTAGACCTCGAGCACCTCGCGATGCTCGGCGCTCGAGCGCTCGGCCTCGGCGATCGCCGCATCCAGGGACCGGCGCAGGGCGGCGAGCGCCCGGTCGAGGCGGCGGGCCTCCTCCTCCGGATCGTCGGCGACGAGGCGGCTCACCTCGATCCGCGGCGCGTGCAGCCAGGCCCGGCCGACGCCGATGCCGTCGACGAGACGCACCCCTTCGAGCCGGACCGGCCCCACGGGCCGCATCCCGACGTCGGCGAAGCGTGCCGGATCGAGGATGGTGCCAGCCGCGAGGATCTCGGCGAGCAGCGAGGCGATGATCTGCAGCGCCTCCACTTCCTCCTCGTCGTAGCGCCGGGCCGTGCGGTTCTGAACGACCAGCACGCCGAGCACGCGGCCGCCGCGGATGATCGGCACGCCGAGGAACGACCGGTAGGCCTCCTCCCGGGTCTCGGGCAGATAGACGAAAGCCGGGTGCGAGGGGGCGTCGTCGGTGTTCACCACCTCGCCGCGGGCGGCGATGGTGCCCACCAGCCCCTGACCGACCCTGAGCCGGCTGACGTGGACCGCTTCGGGCGCCAGACCCTCGGTCGCGAACAGTTCCAGCTCCTCGCCCGCGCGCATGATGTAGAGGGAACAGACATCGGCCACGAGGTTCGCGGCGATGCTGCGCACGATGTGATCGAGGCGCTGCTGCGGATCGCCGCGCTCCCGGACCACCTCGACGAGCTGGCGCAGCAGCCGGCGGGCCCCGGCGACGTCCGTGCGAAGCGCCTCCGGACCACGCCCGTCGCGGGGATCCGTCCGTCCGGCAACGGCGTTCACGCTCCGGCCTCCTCCGGCATCGCGCCGCATCGGCGTGCGAGCGCCGCCTCGGCCTGCTCCACGAGCCCGGCGAGGATCTCCGCAACCGGCTTCTCCTCGCGCACGAAACCGACGCTCTGGCCCGCCATCAGCGAGCCGTTGGCGACGTCGCCCTCGACGACCGCCCGCCGCAGCGCCCCCGCCCAGAAGTGCTCGATCGCGAGCGAGGCTTCCTCGTACCCGATCTCGCCGGCACGGTAACGGGCGATCGTCTCCTGCTGGAAGCGCAGGAAGCGCTCGGTCGCCTCGTTGCGCAGCGCCCGCACCGGCACCACGCGGAAGTCCGGATCGAGCTGCACCGAGGCGACGGCGTCGCGCGCGGTGGCGCGGATGTAGGCGCGCTTGGAGGCGGGGTGGACGATCGATTCGCGCGCGCAGACGAAGATCGTGCCCATCTGCACGCCGGCCGCACCCATGCCGAGGAAGGCGGCGATCGCCTCGCCGTGGCCGATGCCGCCGGCGACGAACACCGGAACCTCGCGGATCTCCGGCAGCACCTCCTGGGCGAGCACCGAGGTCGAGACCGGTCCGATGTGCCCGCCCGCCTCGGAGCCCTCGACGACGAGGCCGTCGATGCCGGAGCGGACGAGCCGGCGCGCGACCGCGACACTCGGGGCGAACGCGAGCACCTTCACTCCGGCGGCCGACAGCGCCGCCACCGCCGCCCGTGGCGGGATGGCCCCGGCGAGCACCACGTGCGAGACGCGCCGGTCGACGCAGACGCGGACCAGTTCGTCGAGCCGGGGGTGCAGCACGATCAGATTGACGCCGAACGGGCGGTCGGTGAGCTGCCGCGTCCCGTCGATCTCCTCGGCCAGGGCCTCGGGCGGCATCGAGCCGCAGGCGAGCACACCGAAGGCGCCGGCGTTCGAGAGCGCTGCGACCAGCCGGCGCTCCGACACCCAGGTCATGGCACCGCCCATGATCGCGAGGTCGGTCCCGAGGAAGGCCCGTCCCCGGGCCCAGAGGCGGGCGAGGCGGGGATGTCGGGGCAGCGGCGCCATGGGCGCTCCCGTTTCAGGTCCGGTCGAGCCCGTAGGCGGTGTGCAGCGCGCGCAGCGCCAGTTCCGTGTATTCCTCGGCGATCAGCACGCTGATCTTGATCTCGGAGGTCGAGATCGCCTGGATGTTGATGCCCTTCTCCGCGAGCGTGGCGAACATGCGGTGGGCGATGCCGGCGTGGCTGCGCATGCCGACGCCGATCACCGACACCTTGACCACATTGTCGTCGGCGTCGACCCGTTCGAAGCCGACCGCGTCGCGCAGGCCCTCGAGGATGGCCACGGCCCGCGGCAGGTCGGCGCGGGCGACGGTGAAGGTCATGTTGGTGTGCACGCCGTCCCGCGACACCGACTGCACGATCATGTCGACGTTGATGTTGGCCTCGGCGAGGGGCCCGAAGATGGCGGCGGCGACGCCGGGCCGGTCCATCACCCGCACCACCGACACCTTGGCCTCGTCGCGGGTGTAGGCGATGCCGCTCACGAGCTGCGATTCCACGATCTCGTCCTCGTCCACGACCAGGGTTCCGGGAGTGTCCTCGAAGCTGGAGAGCACCTGCACCCGCACCTTGTAGCGCATGGCGAGCGCGACCGAACGGGTCTGCAGGACCTTGGCACCGACCGAGGCCATCTCCAGCATCTCTTCGTAGGTGACGCGGTCGAGCTTGCGGGCCTTCGGCACGATGCGCGGATCGGTGGTGTAGACGCCGTCGACGTCGGTGAAGATGTCGCAGCGGTCGGCGCCGAGGGCGGCGGCGAGCGCGACGGCGGAGGTGTCGGAACCGCCGCGCCCGAGCGTGGTCACCCGGCCGTCCGGCCCGATGCCCTGGAAGCCCGCGACCACCGGCACGATGCCCGCGTCGAGGCAGCGGCGCAGAGGCGTCGGATCGATCTCGAGGATGCGGGCCTTGCCGTGCGCACCGTCCGTGCGGATGCCCGCCTGCCAGCCGAGGAACGAGCGGGCGCGGATGCCGAGCCTACCGAGGGCGACGGCGAGCAGCCCGATCGTCACCTGTTCACCGCTGGAGACCACCTGGTCGTATTCGGCCGGGTCGTAATGGGCGGGGTCGAGGCCCGTCACCCACTCGACCAGCCGGTTGGTGTGCCCGGCCATGGCCGAGAGCACGACGCAGACCTGTTCACCCGCTTCGACGTGGCGCGCGACACGCGCCGCGACGTTGCGGATGCGGTCGAGATCGGCGACCGACGTGCCACCATACTTCTGGACGACCAGAGTCACCTGCGGGCTCTTCTCGATGCGGGGGAAGGAACCGCCGCGGGCGGAGCGCGGGCACCCGACGTGAAGCGCGCCCTAGATATGACGCGCTCCGGCGCTGGGCAAGCGGCGCCCCGGCCCGCCCCTCTTGCCCGGAAGGCCGCCGACGTGCATATTCGAAGCATCTGATAAAGGCGAGCGGAGGCCGGAGCCGTGCACATCGGGGTCGAGTCGTTCTACGATCCGGCGACGCACACCATCTCGCACGTGGTCGTCGAGCCCAACGGCCGCGCCTGCGCCATCGTCGACGCGGTGCTCGACTACGATGCCGCCTCCGGGCGCACGCGGACGGAGTCCGCGGACAGGATCGTGGCGCATGTGCGCGAACGCGGCCTCGAGGTGCAGTGGATCCTCGAGACCCACGCGCACGCGGATCACCTGAGCGCCGCGCGCTACCTCAAGCGGCAGCTCGGCGGCCGGATCGCCATCGGCGCTCGGATCACGGAAGTGCAGCGCATCTTCCGCGAGGTCTTCAATCTCGAGCGCACCTTCAACACCGACGGCCGTCAGTTCGACCACCTCTTCGAGGACGGGGAGATCTTCCACATCGGCCGTCTCGAGGCCCGGGTCATGTACACGCCGGGCCACACACCCGCCTGCTGCACTTACGTCGTGGGCGATGTCGCCTTCGTCGGCGACACGCTCTTCATGCCGGACGGCGGCACGGCACGGGCCGACTTCCCGGGCGGCGACGCCCGCACCCTCTACCGGTCGATCATGAAGATCCTGTCGCTGCCGCCCGAGACCCGGCTCTACATGTGCCACGACTACCAGCCGGGCGGCCGCGAGCCGCGCTGGGTGACGACGGTGGCCGAGGAGCGCGAACACAACATCCACGTGGGCGGGGGACGCAGCGAGGAAGAGTTCGTGCGGCTGCGGACCGAGCGCGACCGGACACTCGGCACGCCACAGCTCCTGATCCCGTCGATCCAGGTGAACATCCGCGCGGGCGATCTGCCGCCGCCCGAGGACAACGGGGTCCGCTATCTGAAGGTGCCTCTGAACCGGCTCTGATCCGGGGGCCATCCCGCGACCCCGCGGCCGTCTGCACGCACTCCCCGCCCATCCGCCTCCGCGTCCGGAACCGGCCAGCGGTCGTCCCGACGGGGGCGTGCCTCGTGGCGGCCGCCCGCGGGCCGCGCATTCCGGTGGGCGCCGGATCCGGCCGGCCCGGGGCCGGCGCCGAGCCCTCCCGGCCGGGACGGGCGCGGCGCCCTGCTCCGTGGGGCGCCTCGACGGAGCCGGAACGCGCGCCGGAGGCCCGCTGCAGCGCAAGTCCAGCCGAGCGATTCCGCGTGCCCGGGGATGGCGCATGTCCCCCGTACGATCACCGGTCGGCCGAGCCGGGCGCTCCCGTGCGCCCGGGTCCGGTGTTCGGCACCGGTGGGCGGCCGCGCCGGAGGGGCGGGTGTCCTCGCGCGCCCGGGTCTCGTGTCGGCACGCAACCGCGTGGCGGGCGTTTCGGCCGGATGTGCTCGCGCGCCCGGTTGTCGTGCCCGGGGGAAGGGCGCAGCCTCCGGTTGCGGACCACCCGTGCCGCGGACCCGTGCGCGCAACGCCCGCCGGCTTCGTCGGGGCCGCGGCCACGGCCGGAGCCGCCGGGGCGCTTCGAGGTGCCGTGCTGCCCGCGGCCCGTGGTCCCGCTCCCCGCGAGGGGCTCAGCCGATTTCGAGCTCGATCTCCTCTTCGCCCTGGGCGGCGCGTCCCTTCTGGGTCTTGCGCATGATGCGGCGCTGGCGGATCTTCTTCTCGCAGCGCGCGATCTGTTCGGCGTGCAGACGCTGGGCGACCCGCTCGGCCAGCTCGAAGGCGTCGCGATCCCCGGCGTCGGCGGCTTCCCGCAGGAGGATGTAGGCCACCTCGAGGTCGCGCTTCACGCCCTTGCCGGCCGCGTAACAGTAGCCGAGGCTGAGCTTGGCCTTGAGATGGCCGAAGACGGTCGCCTTCTTGAACCATTCGACGGCGGCGGCATTGTCGACGGCGACACCCTTGCCGCGGGCGTAGCAGACCCCGAGGAGGTACATCGCCTCGCGATCACCCGCCTCGGCGCGTTCGCGGAGCTTGCGGAAGCACGCCGCGTCGCGGGCGGCGAGCTCTTCGGGCGACGGCGTCGGGGCCGCCGCGGACCCGCCGCCCGCTTCCGCCTGCGGCGCGTCGGCCGTGTCCTCCCGGGCCGCGGGCCCGGGGTTGCCGGGCGCGTGCCCTGCGGTCTCCCCCGCTCCGTCCTTCCGTTCCGCCTGTTCCGCCATCGCTCAGCTCCGCGCAACCATGGACCGCCTGGTCGGTCCCCCGGCCCGACGCGCGCATTCTGCACCCGAGACCTTAAGATCGGGTTAATCGGCCCGAACTCTCCGGGCGGTCCCTGCCGCCTGCCACGGGATGGCCGCCCTTGACCGAAAGAGACCCGGGATCTACCGCTGCCGGCGGCCATTGCGGTGAGGAGGAGCTTGACGCTCGCGGTCGATCTTTCGGGACGGGTGGCGCTCGTGACCGGTGCCTCCGGTGGACTCGGCTCCCACTTCGCGCGCACGCTCGCGGCGAACGGTGCCGCGGTGGCGCTCGCCGCCCGAAGGAGCGACCGGCTGCGGACGCTCGAGGGTGAGATCGCGGGCGCCGGCGGTCGGGCCCTCGCGGTCGAAATGGACGTGACGGACGCAGAGAGCGTCCGGCGCGCGTTCGAGGCCGTGGAGGCCGCTCTCGGCACGGTCGACATCCTCGTCGCCGGCTCCGGCATCGCCGGTCGCGGCGGCCGGCTGCTGGACATCGGCGAGCGCGATTTCACGGAGGTGATCGAGGTCAACCTGCACGGTGTCTTCCGCACCGCGTGCGAGGCCGCGCGCCGGATGGTCGCGGCCGGACGTCCCGGCAGCATCGTCGTCGTCGCCTCGATCATCGCCTTCGGAACGGCGCCCGGGGTCGCCGCCTACGGCGCCTCGAAGGCCGGCGTCGTGCACCTCGTCCGCAGCATGGCGATCGAGTGGGCGCGCTTTTCGATCCGCGTCAACGCCATCGCGCCCGGCTACATCCCGACCGACCTCAACCGCGAATTCCTCGCGAGCCCGGCCGGCCAGCGCATCCGCGAGCGGATCCCGATGCGCCGCTTCGGCGAGCCCGCCGACCTCGACGGGGCGCTGCTGCTTCTCGCCTCGGATGCCTCGCGCTACATGACCGGCACCGTCGTCACCGTCGACGGCGGACATCTCGTCGCACCGCTCTGAACCGACGTGGGGAGGCAGCCATGATCGTCGACCACCGCACCTACACGCTCCATCCCGGCAACATGAAGAAGCTGCTCGAACTCTACGAGCGCGAGGGCTATCCGGTGCAGACGAAGCATCTGGGCGAGCCGATCGGCTGGTACGTTTCGATGGACATCGGCCAGCTCAACCAGATCGTGCACATGTGGGCCTACGAGGATCTCGCCGACCGCGCCCGCAGGCGTGCGGCGATGCAGGCGGATCCGGCCTGGAACGCCTATCTCGAGAAGGCCTCGCCGCTGATTGCGCACATGGAGAACAAGATCCTCCATCCGGCGCCCTTCTTCCGCCCGAAGGGCTGAGCCCGTGGACTTCCGCCTGTCGCCGGAGCTCGAAGAGCTGCGCCAGCGCGTGGCCGATTTCGTCGCCGCGCGCATCCTGCCGCTCGAGGAGGACCCAGCGAGCTTCGGCGAGGGCGAGAACATCCGCGAGGATCTGCTCGCGGAGCTCCGGGAGGAGGTGAAGCGGGCCGGCCTCTGGGCACCGCAGGTGTCCCGCGAGCGCGGCGGGCTCGGCCGGTCCATGGCCGACTGCGCCGTGCTCTACGAGGAGATGGCGCGCTCGCGCTTCGGCCCTGCCGCCTTCAACTGCGCCGCACCCGACGACGGCAACATGCTGTGCCTCGAACGCTGCGCGAGCGAGGCACAGAAGGACCGCTGGCTCGATCCGATCGTGCGCGGCGAGGTGCGCTCGGCCATCGTCATGACCGAGCCGCACCCGGGCGCCGGCTCCGATCCGGCCGGCATGATGCGGACCACCGCCGAGCGGCGGAACGGCCACTACCTCGTCCGCGGCCGCAAATGGTTCATCACAGGGGCCGAAGGCGCGAAGCACTTCATCCTGCTCGCCCGCACCTCCGACGACCCGCGCCGCGGCCTCACCGCCATGATGTACCACGCCGACCAGCCCGGCTGGCGCATCCTCCGGCGCATCCCGATCATGGGGCCGGAAGAGCACGGCGGTCACTGCGAGCTCGAATTCGACGGGCTCGAGGTGCCGTTCGAGAACGTGCTCATGGGCGAGGGCCTCGGCATGAAGGTGGTGCAGATCCGCCTCGGCCGCGCGCGGCTCACCCACTGCATGCGCTGGCTCGGCATGGCGCGTCGCGCGCTCGAGATCTGCGAGCCCTACGTCCGCGAGCGCGAGGCGTTCGGGCAGAAGCTCGTCGAGCGCGAGAGCGTGCGCGGCCTGCTCGCGCGCGCGGCGATGCAGATCGAGATCGGCCGCCTGCTGGTGGCCCGCGCCGCCTGCAAGCTCGATCTCGGTGACCAGGCCCGCAAGGAGGTGTCGATGGCCAAGATCCAGGTCGCCGACGCGCTCCATCTCGCCGTCGACACGGCGATCCAGCTCATGGGTGCGAAGGGCTACTCGAAGGACACGCCGCTCGAATGGATGTACCGCTACGCCCGGCAGGCGCGCCTCGTCGACGGCGCCTCGGAAGTCCACCAGATGGTCGTCACCCGTGAGCTGCTCGCGCGCGGCCGCGCGTTCTTCTCCTGGCCGTGAGCCGGCGATCCCTATGATCGCGGAGCGGCGCGAGGCCGTCGAAGCCTTCCTCGCCCGCGCGACCGGAGCACGCTCGGCGCGCATCCTCCGCGAGGAGCGGCTCTCGGGCGGCGCGATCCAGGACAACCGCCTGCTCGTGGCCGAGTTCGACGGCGGCCGCTTCGACGGCCGCCACGAGCTGGTGCTGCGCACGGACGCGCCGAGCCGGGTGGCGGCGAGCTGGGACCGGGAGCACGAGTTCCGCATCCTCGGGGTCGCCCACCGCGCGGGCGTCGCCGTGCCGGAGCCGGTGGCCCTCTGCACCGACCCGGCCGTCCTCGGCCGCCCGTTCTACGTCATGCGCAGGGTCCCGGGCGAAGCGCGCGGGGTTCGCCTCGTGCGCGATCCGGAGGTGGTCCGGCACGGTGAAGCCATCGTCCGGCAGGTGGCGCGCGAGATGGCGAAACTCCACGGCATCCGCCCGCCGCATCCGGACCTCGATTTCCTGCCGCTGCCCGAGCCGGACCCGGCGCGTGCCCGGATCACCCTCTACCGGCGCTGGCTCGACGATCTCGGCGCGGCCGAGCCCGTGGTCGAGTACGCGCTGCGGCGGATGGAACTGGCCCCGCCGGCACGGCAGGAGGTGGTCCTCGTTCACGCCGATCTGCGCACGGGCAACATCCTCGTCGCCGACGGCGAGCTGCGCGCCATTCTCGACTGGGAGTTCGCGACCTGGTCGGATCCGCACGAGGATCTCGCCTGGTTCTGCGCCCGCTACTGGCGCTTCGGCGCCGACGACCGCGAGGCCGGAGGTCTCGCCGCGCGGGACGTGCTGGTGCGGGCGTACGAGGAGGCGTCCGGGCGGCGGGTCGATCCGCAGGCCCTCGCGTTCTGGGAGGTGATGGCGAACGTGCGCTGGGCGGTGATCGCGCTGCAGCAGGCGGAGCGCCACCGCAGCGGCGCGGAACGCTCGCTGGAACTGGCGCTCACGGGTTCCGTCGTGCCGCGGCTCGAGCGCGACATCCTCGACAGCCTGCGCACCCGGGAGAGGACATGAGCGGCCTGCCGGAGATGGCGGACCTTCTGGAAACCGCCCGCGAGGACCTGCTGCACCGGATCCGGCCGCGGCTCGAAGCCGAGGAGCGCTACATCGCCGCGATGATCGCCCGCGCGATGCAGCTCGCGGTGCGCGAGCTCACCATCGGAGCTGCGATGCGCGAGCGCGAGCGGCGCGCACTGGCGGCCCTGCCCGGCGCACCCGACGGAGATCTGGACGCGCTGCGCCGCTGGCTCGCCGCCGCCGTCCGCCGCGGCGATTTCGACGGGTTGCGGTCGGAACTCGAAGCGGCACTCGAGGAACGGGTGGCGGCCCGCCTCGCGATCACCGATCCGGACTACCGCTGAGCGCCCGCACGCCGGCTTCAGGCCGTGCCGGCGCGGGCCGTGCCGAGTTCGTGGCGGACCCAGGCGACGAGCGGCAGGGCGAGCAGGTTCGCCTCGAGCTTGCCGACCACCTGCCCGAGCGTGTGCTGCAGTCCTTCGAAGCCGAAGGCGAGGGAGAGGAAGGCGACGCTGTCGACGGTCGCGCCCACGACGCCCGAGGCGATCACCGCGAGATAGAGCCGGCGGCGGGCGAGCGGCGTGTAGACGGCGGCATCGAGGCTCTCGCTCAGGAGGAAGGCCACGCCCGAGGCGAGGGCGAGGGCGGGCGGCGCGATCAGCACCGAGAGGGCGGCACCGAGGACGATCGCGACGACGACGGCGCGCAACCCGAAGAGCATCTGCACGATGTCGCGCAGCACGAGGGCGAGCCCGATCATCGCCACCCCACTCGGCGCCATCAGACCGGGCAGCACGGGGATCAGGCAGGGCCCGTCGGGGACGCAGACGGTGCCGACGTTGCCGACCATCCAGTTGGCCGCCGGGATGGTGGCGAGAAAGGCGAGGATCGCGAGGTAGCGGCTCATGCGACGGGTCGCTGCGCGCGCCCGCGAACGCCCGTGCGGGCGGACGGTCGGGCCGACATTTGCGGGAATTGGTCGGAGTGGGGCGATTCGAACGCCCGACCCCTGCCTCCCGAAGGCAGTGCTCTACCAGGCTGAGCTACACTCCGGCCGCGCGTGGTATAGTGTCGCCCGTGCGACCCGACAAGGGGCCGGGCAGGGGGCGGCGGGCCGTCGCAGGCGCACGGACGCCCGGCCGGTTCCGCCGCGCAGTCGCAGGCGCGGACACGGCCAGCCGTCCCCGCCGCTCAGCCGCCGCCGAGGCGCTGCGAGAGGCGGCGCAGGGTGGTCCCCGGCTCGCGTCGGTGACGTTTGGCGTCGATCACGCTCCAGGCGCGTCCGAGGGGCGAGAGGGTGTGCGCACCATCGGGGAGGGCCGCGGGCGGCGGCAGGCGCAGGACGATCCGCTGCACGAAGGCGGTTTCGTCGAGCCGGTCGATGCGGCAGAGGGTAAGCGCACCGCCGTAGCGTTCCGAACAGTCCTGGGCCGGCCGGAAGAGGGCGCCGCCGGCGGTGAAGAGCGGGCCCGCCGGCCGGGCCGCACGGATGTCGCAGACCACCGGATTGGCCGGGTGCGGCCGCCACGGTCCGCCGAGGGCGCGGGCGTGGAACAGATGCAGGCGGGTCACGTCCTCCTCCCGCCGGTCGGTGGCGAACAGCCAGATCCGGTCGCGGGCGACATGGAGGGTCGGGTCGACCGCCGGGAAATCCGGCAGGAGCTCGGCCGCCGTACGCCACCTGTCGGGAAAGCGGACGCATTCGAGCAGCACCGTGTGGCCGCCGGCACTGTGTTCCGGCAGCATCCACAGCCGCCCGTCGTGTTCGAACAGGAAGGGATAGCTCAGATGTCCGGCGAGGTCGGTCTCGACCGGTACGATGCCGGCGGGCCGGTTCGCGGCGTCGAGCCGCAGGACGGCGAGCCCGGCGGTGTCGGTCCCGGGCGGGCAGTCCTCGACGAAGACGAAGCGACCCTCCGCCGTCTCGATGCCGAACGGATCGGCGAAGAAACCGCCGCCCGGCCGCGGCGGCAGCCACAGCGCATCGTCGAGGGTCGGCCGGTCGGGCAGGCCCGAGGGCGGCCGCGGCACCACGCCGATCCGCCAGTCCTCGGCGAGCGTCTCCTCGCGCAGCCGGCGCCAGAGATTGCGCAGCGCGAAGAGGAGATCGGGCAGGCCTCCCTGGCGCTGCGGAGCCGGGCCGAGGGACAGCCGCGGCAACGCGTCCCCGGCCGCGGGCGGAGCCGCGAGGACCCGCGCCGGCCAGTCGGCGACGGCGGGCCAGATCCGCGCGAGCGTGCGCGACGGCCCGAGGGGATGCGCCTTGAAGGCCCCCTCGTGCAGGACCCGCGCCACCCCGGGCCGCTCCGGCGCGAGAGCGACGAGCCGCACCCGGAGCCAGCGGCGGCCGCGCCGGTGGGCCTCGAGCGGATCCTCCCGAGGTTCGCCGAAGAACCAGGTCCAGAGCGGCAGACCCAGGGCGGCCGCGCGCGCGACCAGGGCCGGTTCCGGCAGCGGAGCCACCACGAGCGCCGCGTCCGGGGCGAGGTCCGCCGGACCGGCGAGCACGCGCACCTCGTCGAGCCTCCCGAGCGGGGCACGGATGCGGGCGAGCAGATCCGAATCCAGGCCTCCCGGGACGACAACGATCATGGCCGCGGGTTCGCCGGGTGCGTGGCCGGGGGGCTCTGCGCGAGGCCGGAGACCAGCTCCCGGAGACGCGCTCCGGCGCGCGACCAGTCGAACAGCGCCGCCCGTTCCCGGCCATATCGGCCCATCTCCTGCCGCCGCGCGGGATCGGCAAGCAGGGCCAGCAGCGCCTCCGCGAGCGCCCGGTCGTCGCCCGCCGGAACCAGAAGGCCGCTCGCGCCGTGTTCCACGCACTCCGGAATGCCGCCGCGGTCGCTCGCCACCACCGCCCGGGCGGCGGCCATGCCCTCGACCGCCGGCAGACCGAACGGCTCCTCGATCACCGAGGGTACGGCGACGAGGTCGGCCTCCGCGTAGAGTGCGGCGAGCCGGTCGTGCGGCACGGGCGGCCGGAATTCGAGCCGGTCGCGCGCCCCGGGCGGAAGCAGGCGTTGCAGATCCTCCAGATAGGCGTGCTGCGGGCGGAGGATCTGGCGATGCACGCGCCCGAGAAGGGTCTCGCCCCAGAAGGGCAGGGCCGCGCGCATCGGCGCATCGTCGGCGAGCAGACGGGCGTAGCCCCAGGGGAAGAAGCCCGGCCGGCCGACGAGGACGAGCCGCGCCCGAGGGAAGCGGGTGCAGATGCGCGCGAAGGCGCGGACCAGCACGTGATGGCCCTTCTCGGGCGAAATCCGTCCCACCTGAAGGATCTGGGCGCCCTCGGGGCTGCCCGCTCCGGCCGTCGCCGGAAAGCGCGGCAGGTCGACGCCGTTCGGCACGCTGGCGATGCGGGCGGCGAGTTCGGGAAAAGCCGTGCGCAGGCGGTCGCGCAGGAAGGCGGAGACGGCGAGGATGCGGTCCGCGAGTGCCATGGCCGGCCCGAGACAGTGGCGCGGCAGCAGCGCCGGATGCGGATCGTGCAGGTGCAGGAGGAAGCGGGCGCGTGCGAGCGCCTCGCGCAGCACCGGCAGGCCCTGGGCATAGGCGTGCAGGTGGACGATGTCGGGCGCGAAGCCGACGAGCGCTGCCGCCGCGCCGCGCCAGTACCCGAGGTGGTAGTCGGGCCGCGCGAAAGGCGGCAGGTCCGCGGGCCGGAGGATGTCGAGGAGGGTGCGCAGATGCTCGCGCCGGGCATCCGGGACCGGCACCGGCAGCAGCCGGATGCCGTCCGGCCCGCTCGCCGGCAGGGCACGGCGCGCCGGGGCGACGACCGCGATCTCGAAGTCGGTGGCGAGCGTGCGCGCCAGCGCCATGGCGACGATCGCGACCGAGCTCTCCGGTACACCTCGCGCGTCGAGACGGTCACCCGGGTGCAGCACGACCGCGAGCCGCGGCCGGTCGCGCCGGAGGATCCGGCTCATCGGCGACGGCTTCCCGGCGATGCCACGCTTTGCCGCCGCGGCCGGATCGCGCTAGGGTCGCGGCGAGGCGGGAGCGCATCCTGTCCGCGGGTCCAGCCGGGAGTAGCGAAGATGCCGAAGTTCGCCGCCAATCTCAGCATGATGTTCCACGAGGTGGGCTTCCTCGAGCGCTTCGCGCGTGCCGCCGCCTGCGGCTTCCGCGGCGTTGAGTTCCTGTTTCCCTACGCCTTCGACGCCGCCGCGATCCGCGTCAAGCTCGAAGAATCCGGCCTCGAACAGGTGCTCTTCAACCTGCCGCCCGGCAACTGGGACGCGGGCGAGCGCGGGCTCGCGGCACTGCCCGGCCGCGAGGAGGAGTTCGCGAAGGGCCTCGACCTCGCGCTCGAATATGCCGCCGAGCTCGACTGCCGGCTGCTGCACGCCATGGCCGGGATCGTGCCCGCCGATGCCGACCGGAAGGCCTGCGAGGACGTCTATGTGCGGAACCTCGCGCTCGCGGCGAAGAAGGCGGCAGAGGATGGCCGCACGGTGCTGATCGAACCGATCAACACCCGCGACATACCGGGCTATTTCCTCAACTACCAGCGCGACGCCCGACGCATCCTCGAACGGGTCGGCGCCGACAATCTGAAGCTGCAGCTCGATCTCTACCACTGCCAGATCATGGAGGGCGATCTGGCGATGCACATCCGCGAGTACCTGCCGGTCGTCGGCCACATCCAGATCGCGGGCGTGCCGGAGCGCCACGAGCCGGACATCGGCGAGGTCAACTACGTCTATCTGTTCGAGCTGCTCGACGCACTCGGCTATGATGGCTGGGTGGGCTGCGAGTACCGGCCCGCGCATGCCACCGAGGACGGCCTCGGCTGGTACGCGCGCTGGCGCCCCGAAGCCGGCTGAGACCGGGAACGGGGTGCCTTCGGAGTGCCCGCGCGCCTTCAGAGGGTGCGGGCACGATAGCTCGTGCCGCCGCCCTGCCACGCCGGACGGCGCGTGCCACGCGCCACATTGCCGAGGCGCACCGGTTCCGAGGCGATGCAGCCCGCGACCGCGTCGAGGCCGTCGTCGCGACCGCGGCCGCCCGGGCGCCAGTCGCGCATCTCGGCGACGAACGGGGTGCGCGCGACGCGGCGGTGGACGTGCAGCCTGCGGGCCGCCAGCACCGGATCGAGCGCTTCGAGGATGCGGCGGTCCTTGGGTTTCGTGCTCGCGTGCTCGAGCACCGGCACGGCGAGGCCGCGGGCGGCGAGCTCGCGCCGCAGCAGCGCCGGCAGGAACCGGCCGATGCCGTTGGTCTCGACCGTGATCGAGGGCAGGCAGTGCTCCTCGACGAAGGCCGCGACCTGCCGGCACATCACCGTCGCCTCGTCCTCGCCCGGGCGACGTCCGCGCGCGTCCAGGTAGCGGATGTCGTGCAGGTGGTAGCGGCCCTCGGCGTCGACGAAGACGCAGGCGACGACGCTCGAATCGCCCTTCTCGGGACGGCCGAAGGCGGGATCCCAGAAGGCGCTGGCCGAGACCATCCGCCGGCCGCCGATCGACAGCAGACGCTGGCCGTTGCCCTCGCGCAGCTCGATCTCCGACTCGTAGAAGACGAGGAGGTCGGGGTCGAGGCGGGTGTCCTCGGGCGGCAGCGGCTCGAGCATCATCTGGCTTCTGAACCGCGTGGGCCCCGTCTCGAGCGCGATGCGGTCGATCTCCTCTTCCGGGAAGCGCTCGGGCCAGCGGCTCCGGCCTTCGGCGTCGCGGATCGGCAGCACGAGACGCTCGAAGCCGGCGAGGAAGGGCTGGTCCTCGCCGTATTCGGGCCGCGGCTCGGCGGCGTAGATGCTGTGGTGATGGTGCGGCGTGCCGATGTAGAGCATCGTGCCGCCCGGGCTGAGCACGAAGGAGAGCTCGGAGAGCCGTGCCCGCAGCTCGCGCCGTGCCGCCTCGGTGTCGCAGGTGTTCGGCACCTCGACGTCGTCACAGACGACGACATCGGCGCGCGCGCCGGTGATGTTGGCGCCGAGCCCGCGGGCGAGCAGCGAAGGATCCCGCCAGGCCGCCCGGCGGGCGACGGTGAACCGGTCGGCCGCCCACTCGCCGCGGCGCTTCGGCCGGATCGCCTCGGCGGCGGGATGCGTCTCGATGATGCGCCGGACGTTGCGGGTCATGCGCTCGGCGAGGCCGTGCTCGGCCGCGACCACGAGGATGCGCAGGTCCGGCCAGCGGGTCAGGAGGAAGGCGCAGTAGAGCCCGACCAGCGTCGACTTGCCGGCGTTGCGGAAGACCATGAGGAGGAGCCGCCGGCGGCCCTCGGCCCGGCAGCCGTCGAGCCATCCGGCGATCTGCCGGTGCAGCGCCGGCGTCTCGAGCCCCTGGATCAGGTTCCACTGCTCGAGGAAGGCACGGAAACTGCGCGGTCGGATGTCGCGACGCCTCGGAGCGTGCCAGGTGTGCGGACGCGGGAAGAGTGGCCGCCACGGTGGCGGAAGATCGTCCTCCACCGTCCGGCTCCTAACCGAGCAGGTCCTGCCGGAAGCCCGGAAAGCGCCGGAAACCGCTCTCGACCGAGCCGAGCAGCCGGTCGCCGGTCTCGAGCAGATTGCGCCTGCGCGCGAGCGCCGTCCTCTCGCGCAGCCGGTCGAGACCGGCGGCGAACTCCGCCGCGGCGGCCTTCCGGTCGGCCTCGGCCTCTTCGCGCAGGCCCCTCAGGATGGCGTCGAAGGACGCGCCGGTCGCCACGCCCGCGGCGCCAGCGCGTGCCCGCGCGCGTGCGAGCTGTTCGCGCAGCAGCTCCTCGGTGCGACGCTGCTGTTCGGCGAAGCGGGCCGCGAGCTCCTGCCGCTGCGCCTTCTCTTCCCGGGCGATGCGCGAGGCCCTGCGCTGCTGCGCCTGCTGCTGCAGGGCGATGTTGAGCCCGAGGGTCGCGAGATTGGAGAGTCCACCCATCAGCCGTTCACCCTCGTGTCGGTGGTTGCGGAAAGGAGCGTGAAGGGAAGCGGGACGTCCTGCTCGACCCGCCAGGCGGGGGCGGCCGGCCCCCGGCGCCAGCCGAGGGCGCGGAGCTCGACGTCGCCGGTGAAGGGAATGTCCGGCAGCGCGACCTCGTGCAGACCGAGGCCGACGTCGATCCGGAGCGCTTCGGTCGCGTGCAGGCGCAGCGACACCCGCACCGGGCGGTGCGGTGCGTCGGGCGCGATGCCGCCCGCGGTCGGCACCGTGTCCGGCTCGACGATGTGCGCGTAAGCGTGGCCCACGACCAGTTCGGAGGCAGGCCCGGCGAGGGCCACGGTCGACGTCGCGATGTCGAAGAACCCGACGAACCGGCCGTCGGCCAGGATCCCGACCCGGCTCCCGACGTAAGCGTCGAGCCCGGACCAGGTCGTGCTCGGCTCGGGGCTCGTGTAGCGCCGCGCGCCGTCCAGCAGCACGCCGTCGTCCCACACCTCGATCTGCGTCCGGCCGTCGCGCAGCACGAGGAACCAGGTGGCGTCCCCGCCGCGTTCGACGGCCCGGACGAAGCCGGCGGTCTCGTGTTCGGCCCAGGCCACGACGTTGGCGTTGCGGTCGACGGTGCAGCTCGCGAGACTGCCGTCGGCGCGCAGGACGAGGAGCTGCCGACGGGTGCCGTCGAACGCGATGTCGACGACATCGCGGACGAGATGGCGGGCGAGAAGGGCGATGTCGGCCGCCTGCCAGGCCTGCTCGCTGTCGACGTAGACGAACTCGCGGATCTCCCGGCCACCGGCGCCGACGAACATCATGGCGCCGTCGACTTCGGCCACCCGCGGGGCGCGCGTCGAGGGCGAGCCGATCCGGGTCTGCAGCTCGACGGCGACCGTCGCCGGCGTCACCGGCCGGCCGTGCACGACCCATTCGCCGCGGTCGGTGAAGACCGCGAGCCGGCGTCCCGGCCAGAGCCGGCGGATCGTGTGCGGCAGGTCGGCGGTGAGGCGGAAGGCGATCGCTTCGTCGTCGAGCCCGGTGCCGACGTCGAAATCGAAGGGGACACCGCTCCTCGACATCCACACCCGGTCGGGCGCGTCGCGCGAGCCGCCGATCACGAGCCGGTTCTGGTACCAGGCGACGCTGCGCGGCCATCCCCGGGCCGGCGAGAAGGCAGGTTCGGCGAAATCGCGGGTCGGACCGCCGTCGGGCTGGGCGTCCCGCAACATGGCCTGGGCCCGGTTCGCGGCGGACCCGACGCCGGTGATCAGGGCGTAGCCGTCGCGGATGCGGAACCATGTGCCCGGGTGGGCGGCGGTGAAGAGAGGCTCGGTGACGAGCAGCTCGACGAACGTTCCGGCGGCGATCGGCTGGGTCGTCGGGGCACCGCCGACCAGGATCTGGAGTTCCGCGGTCTCGCTCGCGAATTTGAGGAAAGGCAGGCGTGTCGGGCCGGTCGGGTCGCCGGCGTCGACCGGCTCCGGCTGCCAGGGGCCGAGCGTCCAGGAACCCGACGTGGTGCGCCCGAGGATCTGCGGTTCGACATCCGGATGACAGAACAGCAGCCGCTCGCCCACCGTCGTCCAGGCGAGGCCATCGAGGACGGTCGCGTTCCAGGCGGCGGGAAGCGGAAGACTCACGGGGGGCGCGCCGGATCCCGGGTCCTCGAACAGGTCGAGCCGCGCGGGGGCGAGCGCGATCAGGACCTGCACGCCCGCGGTCGCGAAGGAGACGAGGCGGCGGGCGTCGGCCGCCTCGGCGACGAAACGCGTTCCCGGCCGACGGACGAGCCCGCCCGTGGGCAGCGGCAGGACATTGAGCAGCTTGCGGGCCCCCTCGGCACGGGCGCGCAGGTCGATGCGGCCGGCGAGCAGGGGGTCGAGCGCACCCGCGGCGAAACTCGTCTGGACACGGACGATCCGGCTCATCGCATGCGGGCCCGGATCAGGGTGAAGTCCTCGACCCGCATCGGCGTCGCCTGCTGGGCGTCGAGCAGGCGGGCGAGACGGATCTCCTCGTTCGCGAGCCGCTGCAGGCTCTCGGCCCGGGCCGAATTCTCCGTGAGCGGGATGGCGAACTCGGCGGCGAGCCTCGCGACGAGGGCCGAGACGAAGGGCGCCGTGAACAGGCTTTCGGGGACGCGGCGCTGGTAGGTGAGCGTGACCTCGGCGGCATCGGTCACGAGGCGGTCACCGCGGATCCGGAACACGAGCCCGCGCCCGCGGCCGCCGACTCCGGCCGAGATCGTCCGCAGCATGTCGGCGGGAAGATGGTAGGCGTAGGCGAAATCGCCCGGCGTCGCGGTATCGTCGCGGACGAGCTCGGTCTGGGCGACCGTGAACGACCAGGGGTAGGAGGCGAGCAGGGCATCGCGCACCGGTGCGTAGAGTTCGCGCGCCACCTGCGCCTCGACCGTGGGATCGTCGAACGAGGCGATCGGCGAGGCGCCGAGCTTGACGAGCGCCTTCGCGCAGATGCTGACATCGGTGTACATGAGGGTCCATCCGTGGCCGGTGCCGGCCGGCGACCGGGCACGGAGCCCGGTCGCGCGGCACGGGGCGGGAGAGCCGGAGCGGCGCGTCAGTCGGCGTTCACCGATCCGAAGGCGGTGATGTTGCTGACGTCGACGACCCCGCCGCTGTTCGCGACCACCACCATGACACCGCTTTCGGGGGCGGTGCCGAGGCCGGCGTTGACGAGGATGAAGTCGCCCTCGCGCAGCATGCGCGAGGCCTCGTTGAAGTAGCCGGCATCGTCGACCGTGGCGGCCGGATCCTCGGTCCGGTAGTGCCACAGCGTGAAGCCGTTGGCGTAGGACAGGGCGCTCAGGTTGCGGGCATCGTAGGCCATGATCACGCCTCCAGGCAGGGCATCTTGACGACGCCGGTGGGATCGATGAGCACGGCGCCCTGCGACATCATGTTGGACACGAAGTGCGCGGCGCGGTCGCCGTGCCAGGTGATGTCGGTGACGACGTCCTGACCGATGGCGTGACCCACGGCACTGCGGTGGTACCAGAAGCAGGTCCGCACGCCCGAGGCGAGCGGCAGGCCTGAATGCGGGATCCACAGCGTGCCGAGCCAGAACTTGGCCTGGCTGCCGCGCCACGGCAGCTGGTCGTCACCGACGAACTCGGCGTTCGCGAACTCCGGCAGGCTCAGCAGTTCCGACCACTGCTTCCAGCCGATGACGGCGTAGCGCTGGCCGTCGTCGGGGACGTCGTTCTCGCCGAGCAGCTCGAAGGCCTCGAGCACCTTCTCCTTGGTGAGCCCGCTGCTGGCGGAGCCCGCCACGGTGGTGCTGCTGTCGAGGGCCTCGATGATCAGCTCGTCGGTCTTGCGGCCGAGCGCGTAGGCACCGGCGTTCGCCAGCACCTGACGCTCGTCGATGTTGGTCTTGAGCTCGTCGAGCCGGTCGACCCACTCGCCGGCGTAGTAGTCGACGAGGAAGGCCTCCACGGTCGAGAAGTCGACGTTCATGACCGGCACCATGCCGTGCCGCGCCTTGGTGGTGGCGGCACCCTTGCCGACCCGCTGGAAGACCGTCGAGCTGCCGCGCACGCCGTTCTTGACGCGCACGGTGTTGCGCAGCTTCGAGCCCTGGCGCTGGTAGGCCTCGTGCACCTCGCGCTCGAACTGCTTCACGAACGCCTGATCGATGGTCGTGGTCATGGGGTGATGTCACTCCGTTCCGGGGTTGGGTGGGAACGCACGGGTTGTCCCGGAGGGGCCCGGCTCGGGGGAAAGGGCGCGGACCGTGGTGGCGGTTGCCCGCGCCGTCGCGCCTCACGTGCCGTAGAGCTGCTCGAAGCCCCGGGTCACGCGGGCGACGAATTCGGGGTCGCGATCGCGCCAGTAGCGGGGATCGCGCATCATCTCCTGGAGCGCTTCGGCGGTGAGCGGCTCGGCGGTCTCGCCCGCATCCAGGATCTCGGGTTCGTCCGAGCGCATCATCGCGTGCATGGCGAGCACCCCGCGTGCCGTCGCCGCGAGCGCCGCATATTCCTCGGGATCGAGATGCCGCTCGGCCCAGGCGCGGATCTGCCGCGCCACCCGGTCGAAGGCTTCGCGGCCGCCGAAATGCGCCTCGAGCTCGGCCCTGGCCCGCGCCGCCTCGAGCTCGCCCACGGCCTCGGCCACGGCCGGCAGGATCCGTTCGGCGGCGAGATCGTAGACGAGCTGCGCCTGCTCGCGCGTGAAGCCGGCTGCGTGCAGCCGCCGCTCGAGCTCCGGGTCGCGCCCGATCATCGGGTCGGACGGGCGGATGTCGTAGTCCTCGGGCCGTTCCGGCCAGCCGAGGGCGCGGCGCAGACGGGCGATGGCGGCCGTGTCCCCGGGATCCTTCGGCAGCGCCACCATGCGGCCGAGCTTGCTCTCGAGCTCGCGGTAGGAGCGGGCGAGCGCCTCGATGCGCACTTCGCCGCGCTCGGCGTCCCAGAACTTCTCGGGCACGAACTCGGGTCGCACCGGACGTGCCGCCGCGGGAGCGGCCGCAGCGGCGGCCGGGGTGTCCTCTCCCGGGGCCGGGGTGTCTTCCGAGGGGGCAGGAGCGTCGGGCTCCGGACCCTCCGCCGGGCCGGGGACGGCCACGTCCGCGGCCGGCTCCGGTCCGGTCTCCGGGAGCAGGGCGTCGGGGGCGAAAGTGTCCGCGGCGGTCGTTTCGGCCTGCCCGTCGGCGGGCGACGGATCCATTCCGGGTACGAACTCGTTCATGACGATCCTCGGCGCTTGCGGATGAGGGAACCCTGCTCGACGAGCGAGCGGATGTGGCAGACGACGCTGCGCTGGCCTTCGACGTGGCGCAGCACGGAATCGGAGGCGGTCGGCGGCACCCGCCGCTCGAGAAAGGTCCGGCAGAGGTAGCCGAGCACCTGCTGGCCGGCGCCCGAGCCGAAGCAGCGGGCGAAGGCCTCGGCGAGCTCGCGCGACGGCGGCTCGCGGGCGGGGTCCGGCTCGAACCAGGCCCAGCCCTCGCGGTCACGCTCACGCGCCATGGCCGGTCTCCGCGACGGCGGCGAGCAGCGCCGCGGCATCGGCCGGCAGCGGGTCGCGCACGAGCTCCGGCGGCACGCCCAGGATCTCGGCGAGGCGGCGCACCGCCGCCGGCATGTCGGCGACGGCCTGCGCGGCCGGGCCGAGACGGCCCACGGTCTCGAGCCAGAGGACGAGGTTCTGGACGTCCTCGCGGGCCTGGGCACGGGCGAGCGGCGAGCGGTAGCCGATGGCGACCCGGCGGCCGTCGAGCGGCAGGTCCGGGATCTCGCCGCGGCGGCGCAGGATGGCGACGGCGCGCTCGACCAGCGGCACGAGCAGCTCGCTCTTGAGCCGGCCGTAGATGGCACCGAGCAGGCGGTTCATCTCGGCGCTGCGCTCGAGCACCTCGGTCGCGGTCATGCGCCGGCCCGCGACCGGCCCGAGCTTGTCGACGAGCATGGTGTGGCGGATGCGGGCACGTAGGTCGTCGAGGACGAGCTGCGAAACGTCGAACCGTCCGGGCGCCTGGAGCGGCGTCAGCCCGGCGGAGCCCGGCGCCTTCGGGATGATGCTGCCGGGGGTGAGGTCGATGTTCGCCGGGTTGAGGACGCCGTCGTCGTCGGCGAGCCAGATGCCGGTGACCGCGATCGAGGCGTTCTTGAGGATCAGCTCGACCACCTTGTTCGCGGTCTTGATGTCCGGCAGGGCGGTCATCACCGGCGAACGCCCGTACACCTCGCCCGCCGCCTTGAGCCAGCGGAAGGTGAGGAAGGGCGAGTGGGCGAAGCGGCCCTCGGCGAGCAGCACCGGCGCGCCGCCCGTGGCCTCGGAGGTCAGGAATGCGGCATAGTGGGCGCCGCAGCCCTCGCACTCGACCGCTTCCACAAGCTCCACCCGGCTCTCGGGTTCGCGGGCGAGGCGCTCGTCGAGCGGCGGTGGCAGGGTGCAGCCGGGATAGCGGCCGTGGATCTGGGCGAGGGTCGGGGTGGTGGTGCGGAACTGGCGGGTGACGCGGCCGTCGCGGTCACCGAGGATGCGCATCTCGGCGGCGGGCACGGCGGCGAAGCGGAAGGCCGACCGGCTGCCGGCCGGCGCCTCCTGGAAGAGCAGGGTGGCGGTGCCGACGGTGACCAGGTCGAGAAAGCACTGATGGATCTCGACGGCGAAGTTGGACGCCTCGAAATGGTCGTGCAGCGTGCGGCTGGCCTGCTCGAGCAGCGGCGCCAGCAGCGCACGTTCCTCGGGGCCGGGCTCGGTTCCGGGCACAAGTTCGAACCAGCGGGACCAGGGCGGCGTGAGCTCCGCGAGCAGGCTCGCGGCCAGCTGCTCGACCGCGTCGGCCGCGGTGCCGTCGAACAGCCGCTCGGCGACCCGGTTCGCCGGCGCGAAATCGGCGTGCAGGCTGCCGCCGCGCACCGGGGCGGCGTAGGTGAAACATTCGCGCCAGAGCGGCTCCCACGGTTCGCGGCGGCGTTTCGCCGTCCGGTAGGCCTTCTCCAGTGCGACGGGCACGGCCGATGACATGTCGGTCTACTCCGCTGCAATCTCGGTGGCGTGATAGGTATAGGATCCTATCACCCCTGTCAACAAACGATCTGCGCCCGAATGGACCAGGAATACCGTCCTGACATGCCCGCGCAGGAACCGGTACAGCGCGTAGGGCGTGAAGACCGTCCGCCGGTCGCAGCCGATCAGCCGCTTGACGACCTCGACGCAGGTGAAGGGTGCGAGCCACCTCGGGCGCCGTCCCGCTCCTGACGGCAGGGGCCCGCGCAGCGCCACCACCGTGGCGCCGAGTGCGGCATAGCTGCGCGCGAGCGTCAGGGCCGGCAGAGCCGGTGCGCGCCGCAGCACGAGACGGTCGCTCCGCGGATCGCACAGGAGCCAACCGTGGTGGTCGCGGAACAGACAGAAGCAGTGGCGGAAACCGGGCCGCAGGAGGCGGAACCCGCCGCGCGGCGGACGGTTCTCGAAAACGACGAGAAACGTGGTAGGATGAGGTGGCTCGAAGGGTGCGTCGATGGTCACGGTGGGCGACTCCGGCGCAGGCGTCTAGGATATATATCCTTTGTCAGGACTTCGAGCCTGTCAAGCCCGGATGGCCGGGTGGTCGCGCGCGACGCGAGGGGGGATCGTCTCGATGCTGACGCATGCCGACATCTGGAAGGGCATCGACCGGCTGGCGGAACGGCACGGCCTGTCGCCCTCGGGGCTGGCGCGCAAGGCCGGTCTCGACCCGACCACCTTCAACCGCAGCAAGCGGGCCACCCGCGAGGGCAAGCAGCGCTGGCCGAGCACCGAGAGCCTCGCCAAGATCCTCGAGGCCACGGGCACGAGCATGGCCGAGTTCGTCGCCCTGATCGAAGACGGGACGCCCGGCGGCCGCGTCGGCGGCGGCCGGCTCAGGGCCATCCGCCTGAGCGAGCTGCTCACCGGCGGGCATCTCGACCCGTCGGGGTTTCCGACCGGTCCCGCCTGGGACGAGATCGAATTCCCGCAGATCGAGGATCCGCACGCCTACATCGTCGAACTCGACCGGGATCTCGCACCGCCCTGCTACCGCGAGGGCGATCTGATCGTGGTCGCTCCGGAGAGCACCGTGCGGCGCGGCGACCGCGTGCTCTACCGCACGCGGCGGGGCGGTCTCGCCGCCGGTCTGCTCGAGCGGCGCACGGCGACGCGGACGGTGCTGCGTGCGTTCGGTGCCGCCGAGGAGCAGGCGTTCGACAATCACGAGCTCGAATGGCTCGCGCGCATCGTCTGGGTCAGCCAGTAGCGGAAAAAAGAGCCGCCGGTCGGGACCGGCGGCAGTTCGCAGGGAGGCATTCCAACGTCAGGGAGGACGGAGGCTGGTCCGACCCCGGGTCCGGCTCGCGGTCCCGGGGAGGTCCCGTGCACGGCCTTTCTCGCACGTAAGAGTTGACGATTCGTTACCGGTCGCGGGTTTCCTGCAGTCGGACACGCCGCACCGCACGATCGCGCACCGGAATACGCGTCCGGCCCGCCCCCGCGCGCGCCCGCCGCGGCTATGCGGGCGCCGCCGGAGCGGCTAAGAGGGCGGGCGGAGAGCAGCGGGGAGAGGCGGATGGAGGATCGCCCGGAGGGCGCGCTCGCCGGTCTGCGCGTCGTCGATCTCACGCGCGTGCTCGGCGGGCCCTACTGCACGCAGTGGCTCGCCGACCACGGCGCCGACGTGATCAAGGTGGAGCCGCCGCAGGGCGACGAGACGCGCGGCTGGGGCCCGCCCTTCCGGGGTGACGCCGCCTCCTATTTCATCGGCGTCAACCGCAACAAGCGGGCGCTCGCGCTCGACCTCTCGAAGCCGGCCGGCCGCGATGTGCTGCTGCGTCTCCTCGAGGGGGCGGACGTGCTGGTCGAGAACTTCCGGCCCGGGACGCTCGAGAAATGGGGGCTGGGCTACGAGGAGGTGCTCGCACCGCGGTTCCCGCGTCTCGTCCACTGCCGGGTCTCGGGTTTCGGCGCGGACGGACCGCTCGGCGGCCTTCCGGGCTACGACGCGGCGATCCAGGCCTGCGCCGGGCTCATGAGCGTCAACGGCGATCCGTCCACCGGGCCGATGCGGATCGGCATCCCGCTCGTCGATCTCGGCACCGGGCTCGCGGCCGCGATCGGCATCCTGCTGGCGCTGGTCGAGCGGGTCCGTTCGGGACGCGGCCAGTTCGTCGACGCCACTCTCTACGACACCGCCGTGGCGCTCCTGCACCCGCAGGCGGCGAACTGGTTCCTCTCGGGCGAACCGCCGAAGCTGATCGGCAACGCCCACCCGAACATCAGCCCGTACGACAAGTTCCCGACCGCGAGCTGCGAGATCTTCCTCGCCGTCGGCAACGACCGCCAGTTCCAGCGCCTCTGCGCGCTGCTCGAGGCGCCGGAGCTCGCCTCCGATCCGCGCTTCCGCACCAACGCCGACCGCAACCGCAACCGCGCGGCGCTGCGCGAGGCGCTCGAAGGTCTGCTGCTGCGGCACGAGGGGCGCGCGCTCTGCGACCGGCTGCTGCGCGAGGGGATCCCGGCCGGTCCGGTGCTGACGGTTCCCGAGGTGCTCGACCACCCGCACACCCGTCATCGCGGCATGGTGGCCGAACTCGGCGACTATCGCGGCACCGGCATCGCCCTCAAGCTGTCGCGCACGCCCGGCTCGGTGCGCCGGCCGCCGCCGCGGTTCTCGCAGGATTCGCGGGACATCCTGCGCGAGGCGGGCTACACCGAGGACGAGATCTCGAAGCTCGTGGCGGAGGGGGTCGTCCCCGACCGGCCGCGACCGCTCGGCGACTGAAGCATCCGGGAGACGCGCGTGGACACCACCCTGGCTCGGGCCCGGCGGCTCGCCGCGGCCGAGGCGATCGCGCGCGAGGCGGGCGCGCGTGCGCTCGCGCTCTACCGCGCCTTCGACCGTCGCACGATCGAGCGCAAGGGGCTGCAGGACGTGGTCAGCGCCGCCGACCGCGAGGTCGAGACGCTGATCCGTGCCCGCATCGCCGCCCTCTACCCCGAAGACGGCGTGCTCGGCGAGGAACATGGGCGCACACCCGCCCGGTCGGGAGCGCTCTGGGTCGTCGATCCGATCGACGGCACCTGGTGCTTCGTCAACGGCATCGGATCCTGGTGCGTCTCGATCGCCTGCGTCGAGGACGGCCAGATCACGATCGGCGTGATCTTCGATCCCGTGAGCGGCGAGCTGTTTTCGGCCGCCGAGGGGGCCGGCGCGCGGCTCGACGGCGTGCCGATCCGGGTTTCGGGCGCTTCTTCGCTCGCCGAGGGGACCGTGAGCACCGGCTTCTCACCGCGCTCCGACGGTTCCGAGATCGCGCCGCTGATCGGCGAGCTGCTGGCCCAGGGCGGCATGTTCCACCGCCACGGATCGGGTGCGCTCGCGCTCGCCTGGACCGCCTGCGGCCGGCTGATCGGCTATCTCGAGCCGCACATGAACAGCTGGGACTGCCTCGCCGGCCTGCTGCTGGTGCGCGAGGCGGGCGGCTTCACCAACGACTTCCTCGAGGGCGGCGGGCTCGAGGCGGGCAACTGCGTGGTGGCCGGGCCGAAGCAGCTCGAAGCCGCGCTCGGGGCGCTGGCGGGCCGCTGGTTCAGGAAGTTCCCGCCCCGGAAAGCAGCCGCGCCCTGAGCTCGCGCTTGAGGATCTTGCCGTAGCTGTTCTTCGGCAGCGCGTCGAGGAACACCCAGCGCCGCGGCCGCTTGTAGCGCGCCATCCGTTCGAGGCAGTGACGCTCGAGGGCAGCCGCATCGGTACCGGGCTCGGCCACCACGCAGGCGACCACGATCTCGCCCCATTCCGGATCGGGCAGCCCGACGACCGAGACTTCCCGCACCGCCGGATGCTGCAGCAGCACCTCCTCCACCTCGCGCGGGTAGATGTTGGCGCCGCCCGAGATCACGAGATCCTTGGAGCGGTCCTTGAGGTAGAGGAAGCCGTCGGCGTCGAAGCAGCCGACATCGCCCGTGTGCAGCCAGCCGCCCCGCAGGGTCTGCGCCGTCGCCTCGGGGTTGCGCCAGTAGCCCGGAACGACACTGTCGCCACGCACGACGATCTCGCCGATCTCGCCCGGCGGCAGCGGGCGGTCGTCGGCGTCCCGCACCTCGACCTCGCACACGATCTGCGGCGTGCCGGCCGAGGTCAGCCGCTCGCGCCAGCGCGGATGGGCGGTGTCGGCGTGGGCGTGGCGGTCGAGGGCGGTGATCGTCATCGGGCTCTCGCCCTGGCCGTAGATCTGGGCGAGGCGGAAGCCGAAGACCTCGTGCGCGGCGTCGAGATCGGCGAGATACATCGGCGCCCCGCCGTAGACGATGGTGGCGAAGCCCTCCGGGACCACGGCCTTCTCGCGGGCGTGGCGCACGAGCCGCTTCACCATGGTCGGGGCCGCGAACATGGTGACGTTCCGCCAGTGCGCGGCGAGCGTGAAGATTTCGGCCTCGTCGAAGCCGCCGCTCTCCGGGACCACCTGCACGGCGCCGATCGCCGCCTGCGGCAGGATGTAGAGCCCGGAGCCGTGCGACATCGGCGCCGCGTGCAGGATGCGACCGTCCGGGCGGCGTTCGTCGACGTCGACGAAATAGGCGTACGTCATCGCCCGGATGTTGCGGTGGGTGATCATCGCCCCCTTGGGGCGCCCCGTGGTGCCCGAGGTGTAGAAGAGCCAGGCGAGGGAGTCGGCCGGGACCTCGCGGAGCGGCATTGGATCGGCCGTGAACAGGGCCTCGCAGGCGGCGGATCCGATGGTCACGGTCTCGCGCAGGGACGGTGCCGTGCAGGCGCCGGCCGCGGCCTCGAGATCGGCGCTCACGAACAGCAGGGTCGCTTCCGCATTGTCCACGATCCAGGCGAGCTCCGAGGGATGCAGCCGCGCGTTCACCGGCACCGCCACGAACCCGCCCCACCAGCAGCCGAGCAGCAGTTCGACGTATTGCGGGCAGTTGCGCGCGAAGATCGCGACGCGGTCGCCGGGTCCGAGCCCGTGACGGGCCGAGAGCGCTCCGGCGAGCCGGGCGGCGCGTTCGCAGAGCTGCCGCCAGTCCTGCACCGGACGCGTGCCGCACGCCACCGCCGGCGCATCGCCGCGGCAGAGGGCGTTGCGATGGAACAGACGGGCGATGTTCACGGCTGCACGGCCTCCCCCTCGAGCTCACCCCCCGGCGGCGGCCGCGACGAAGAGTGCGCGGGTCTCCCCGATCGGGGCGATCTTCCGGCCCAGAAGCCGCAGCCCCGCGACCAGGGCCTCCACCTTCGCCGCATTGTCCCGCGCGACTTCGCCGCTGCCGTGCCAGAGGCTGTTCTCGAAACCGACCCGCACGTGCCCGCCGAGGGCGGCAGCCGACAGCAGGCAGGCGGTCTCCTCGCGGCCGAAGGCGCAGACGGCCCAGGGACAGGCCGGGTCGTGCCGCTCGAGGAAGGGGAGGAGGGCGCGCGGCTCGACGCTCTCGCCCTCGGCCAGATACCGGCCGAGCACGAACAGGACGAAGGGTTTCGCCTGCGGAATCAGGCCGCGCTGCCGCCATTCGTGGAAGCGCGCCACCTCCCCGGGGGTGTAGAGGATGAACTGCGGCGAGATCGCCTCTTCCGCGAGCCAGTCGAGAAAAGTGCGCACCTCGGACGGGGGGTCTTCGGCTTCACCCACCAGCTCTCGCGGCGCGAGCGAGACGGCATCCGGCCGCAGCTCGCGCACGAGCCGCATCTGCTCTCCGGCCCCGTAGCGGCCCACGGCCTCGGTCGTGAGCTGCACGACCATCCGGTCCCCGACCGTCTCCCGCACCGCCTCGAGGAAGCGCCGGCAGATCGAGGGATCGAGCGTGTGCGCGCCCTGTTCGTCACGGGCGTGGAGGTGGATCGCGGTGGCGCCCGCCTGCGCACAGGCGACCGCGTCCGCGGCGAGCTCTTCCGGGGTCGTCGGGATGGCGGGATGGTCGGACTTCCGGCGCCTCGCACCGTTCGGCGCCACCATCACGACACACGGCCGCGCGAGATCGGCGCTCACGCCGCGGCCCCCGCGATCGCCGCATCGACGGCCGCGCCGAGGCGTTCGACGATGAGCCCGATCTCCTCTTCCGAGACAACGAAGGGCGGTGCCAGCAGCACATGGTCGCCGCGCCGGCCGTCGATCGTGCCACCCATCGGATAGCAGATCAGGCCCCGCCGCATCGCTTCGGCCTTGATGCGGCCGTTGAGGCGCAGGGCGGGATCGAAGGGCTCGCGGGTCGTGCGGTCGCGCACGAGCTCGATGCCGCGGAACAGGCCACGGCCGCGGATGTCGCCGACGTGCGGATGGTTGCCGAAGCGTTCGAGGAGCGCCGCTTCGAGCCGCCCGCCCATCTCCCGCACGCGCCCGAGCAGGCCGTCGCGCTCGATCACGCGCTGGACCGCGAGCGCCGCGGCACAGGCGGTCGGATGGCCCATGTAGGTGTGGCCGTGCTGGAAGAAGCCCGAGCCCCGGGCGATGGCGCGAACGATCCGCTCGTGCACGACGACCGCCCCGATCGGCTGGTAGCCGCCGCCCAGCCCCTTGGCGATGGTGACGAGATCCGGCACCACGCCCTCCTGCTCGCAGGCGAAGAGGGTGCCGGTGCGGCCCATGCCGCACATCACCTCGTCGAGGATCAGCAGGATGCCGTGCCGGTCGAGCACCTCGCGGATGCGCCGGAAATAGCCGGGGAGCGCCGGCACGGCGCCGAGCGTGGCGCCGACCACCGGCTCGGCCACGAAGGCGATCACCGTCTCCGGGCCGACCCGCGCGAGATGCTCCTCGAGCTCGGCCACGAGCCGGTCGACGAATGCCTCGTCGCTCTCGCCCTCGCGCTTCTCCCGGTAGGGATAGCAGGGCGTGAGATGGTCGACCTCGATCAGGAGCGGCTCGAACATCTGCCGCCGCCAGAGATTGCCGCCGACCGAGAGCGCCCCGAGGGTGTTGCCGTGGTAGGACTGCCGGCGCGCGATGAAGCGGCGGCGCTGTGGCTCGCCGCTCTCGACGAAGTACTGGCGGGCCAGTTTGAGAGCCGCCTCCACCGCCTCGGAGCCGCCGCAGACGAAATAGACCCGGTCCATGCCGGCCGGCCCGCGCGAGACCAGGAACTCCGCCAGTTCCTCGGCCGGTTCGCTCGTGAAGAAGGCGGTGTGGGCGTAGGCGACGGCATCGAGCTGGCGGTGGATCGCCGCCAGCACCTCGGGATGCCCGTGGCCGAGGCAGGAAACGGCGGCACCGCCACTCGCATCGAGATAGCGGCGGCCGTCACGGTCGACGAGCCAGCAGCCCTCGCCGCCGGCGACGACGGGATAGGTCTGGTGCAGGTGACGGTGGAAGACCCGGCTCATGCGCGACACTCCCTGCGCTGACCATCCCCGACCGTCGCGACCGCCCCGGGGTCAGAAGGCGAGAAAGGCCGCGAGGTTCTCTTCGACGCTCTTCTGCAGCGCATCGTCCAGCTGCGCCATCAGGTCCTCGACGAGCCGGCGCGCTTCGGCGTCGCGCGAGGCGACATCGGTGTTCTCTAGGACCGGCCGCATCCGCGCCACCTCGGCGCGGGCGAAGCCGCGCTCGACCCCGCCCCAGTCCTCGACCGAAATGCGCACCGCCACCACCCCGTCGAGGACGCGGTCGGCCTCGCGCACGAACGGTCCGAGGACGCCTCCGGTCTTCTCCTTCGGCCGTTCGACGAGCTCGGCACGCTCGACGACGACGCGCGCGACCCCGGGCCCGCCGCCGGCCTGGACCCGGGTGCGCAGAAAGCCGAGCGTGCGCTCGGCGAGCTCCTGCGAGCGCCTCCGGTCGAGGAAGTTGCCGGTCGCCGGCGGCGCCGCGCGGTTCTCGAACTGCAGCTCCTCGACCGAGAGGACGAACGGCCCGCGGTTGCTCTCGTAGGGGTGTTCCGGCGGCTCCACGCCGACGGTGCAGGCCCCGGGCAGGAACAGGAGCGCAAGAAGCAGACTGCGTCGCATCATCGGCGTTCTCCGCCTCTCCGGGCATCGGATTCGTCCTGCAGCGCCGAGACCGCGTCGGGTGCGAAGCGGTAGCGCCGGCTGCAGAACTGGCAGACCACCTCGATGGTGCCGTCCGCGAGCCGCATCGCCTCGATCTCGTGGCGCGGAAAGCGCAGCAGCATCTCCCGCACCCGTTCCTCGTCGCAGGAGCAGCCGGGCTCGATCCGCAGCGGCTCGAAGACCCGTACCCCCTCTTCGTGGAACAGCCGCCAGAGCACGTCGTCGGCCGAAAGGGTCTCGGAGAGAAGCTCCTCCTCCGTCACCGTCTGCAGCAGCATCACGACCCGCCGCCAGTGTTCGGCGCGCTCCTCCGGATCCCCGCTGCCCTCGCCCGGCATCGCCTGCACGACGATCCCGGCGGCCCGCCACTCTCCGGACACGGGCTCGCGCCCCACCGCGGTGCGGATCGCGGTCGGGATCTGCTCGGACTGGTGGAAATAGACGAGCACCGCGTCGGTGAGGCGGCGTCCGCCGAGCTCCACGATCCCCTGCTGCATGGTGCCGCCGGCCGGCCGCTGGTCGATGGTCAGCGCCAGTACGCCGCTGCCGTAGGGTGAGCCCTTTGCGGTCTGCGCCTCGATGCCCTCGCGGTCGAAGCCTGCGTAACCGCGCATCACGCCGTCGTTGGTGACATCGACCACGAGCAGGCGGATCGGGCCCTCGGCCCGCACCTGCAGGCTGAAGATGCCCTCGAACTTGAGGGCACCGACGAAGGCCCCGGCGAGCACCATGAGTTCGGCGAGCTCGCGCGAGACCGCTTCGGGGTAGGCATGGGCGCCGAGCACCCAGTTCACGGTGCGGACGAGCCGGACGAACCGGCCGCGGATCGCCGGCCGCTCGAGCAGGAAGGGGCGGACGAAGTCGGTCTCCAGCGGAGCGCGCGCGCTCGCGGAAAGGCTCATGCCGCAAGACACCATTCGAGAACCGCCTTCTGCACGTGGAGACGGTTCTCGGCCTCGTCGAACACGACCGACTGCGGCCCGTCGATGACCTCGTCGGTGACCTCCTCGCCGCGGTGCGCCGGCAGGCAGTGCAGGAAGAGCGCATCGGGTGCGGCGAGGCGCATGAGCGGCGCATCGACCCGGTAGGGCGCGAGCAGCGCCCGCTTGCGGTCGCCGTCCGGGTCGCCCATCGACACCCAGGTGTCGGTGAAGACCGCATCGGCACCGCGCACCGCCTCCCCGGGATCGTGGTGCACCGTCGCCGGGCCGCCCGGCCGGAGCGCCCGCGCGAGCGTCGGGTCGTCGACGGGCAGGATCTCGGGCGGTGTGGCGATGGCGATCGCGAAGCCGAGCCGCTCCGCCGCCTGGACCAGCGACCGGCAGACGTTGTTGTAGTCGCCGACCCAGGCGAAGCGCCGGCCCGTGACCGGGCCGCGTCGCTCCTCGAAGGTGAAGACGTCGGCGAGGATCTGGCAGGGGTGCGTCAGGTCGGTGAGGCCGTTCACGACCGGCACGCTCGCGTGGGCCGCGAGCTCGAGCAGCTTCGCGTGCGCGTCGGTGCGCAGCACGATGGCGTGCACGTAGCGGGAGAGCACACGGGCGGTATCGGCGATGGTCTCGCCGCGGCCGAGCTGCATGTCGCGGGAGTTGAGCGCGAGAGCGTGGCCGCCGAGCTGCTGCGCCGCGACCTCGAAGCTGACCCGCGTGCGGGTCGAGGGCTTCTCGAACAGGAGTGCCAGCGCGCGACCGGCGAGCGCCGTCGAGACCGCACCGGCCTTGAGCTCCGCGGCCCGGGCGAGCAGCGCCCGGAGCGTCGCCGCATCCAGCGCGTCGATGTCGAGGAAGTGCCGCGGTCCGCTCACGCCGCCGCCTCCCGGCAGGTCTCCTCGAGAATGCCGAGCGCGTGGTCGATCTCGGCGGGGCCGGCGATCAGCGGCGGCAGCAGGCGCACGACATTGTCCGCGGCCGGGACCGACAGCATGCCCTTCTCGCGCAGCCGTTCGGCGAAGCGTGCCACCTCCTCGCGCGGCTTCAGCCCGAGCATGAAGCCGAGGCCGCGCACTTCGGCGACGGCACCCGGATAGCGCTCCTGCAGATCGGCGAGGCCGCGCCGCAGCCTTTCGCCGTTCTCGCGCACGGCCTCGAGGAAACCGGGCTCGAGGAGCACGTCGAGCACGGCGTTGGCGACCGCGCAGGCGAGCGGGTTGCCGCCGAAGGTGGAACCGTGGCTGCCCGCCGTCATGCCGGCCGCGGCGCGCGCGGTGGCGAGGCAGGCACCGATCGGGAAGCCGCCGCCGAGACCCTTGGCGAGGGCCATGATGTCGGGGGCCGTGCCCGACCATTCGTGGGCGAACAGCCGCCCCGTGCGGCCCATGCCGCACTGCACCTCGTCGTAGACGAGGAGCAGGTCGTGACGGTCGCAGAGCTCGCGCAGGCCGGCGAGGCACTGCGGCGGCACCGGGCGGATGCCGCCTTCGCCCTGGACCGGTTCGACGAGGATGGCGGCGGTCTCGGGACCGATCGCCCGTTCCAGAGCCTCGTGGTCGCCGAACGGTACCTGGTCGAAGCCGTCGAGCAGGGGCTCGAAGCCTTCGGTCAGCTTCTTCGCGCCGGCGGCCGAGATCGTCGCCATGGTGCGGCCGTGGAAGCTGCCTTCGAAGGTGACGATGCGGTAGCGGTGCGGCTCGCCGCGGTGCCAGAAATGCCGCCGCACCATCTTGATGCAGGCCTCGACCGCCTCGGCGCCGGAATTGCAGACGAACACGGTTTCGGCGAAGCTGTGCGCCACGAGCCGGTCGGCGAGGCGTTCGAGCTCGGCGATGCGGAACAGGTTCGAGACGTGCCAGAGCTTCCGGGCCTGTTCCGTCAGGGCCGCGACCAGATGCGGGTGGGCGTGGCCCAGCGCGTCGACCGCGATGCCGCTCGCGAAATCGAGGAATCGTCGCCCCCGGCTGTCGAACAGCCAGCAGCCCTCGCCGCGCTCGAACACCAGATCGATCCGCCGGTAGACGGGAAGCAGCGTCGGGAAGGAGGCGTTTCTCGGCATCTTGCGGGACTTCGCACAGGGTTCCGGGGCAAGGCGCGGCGGCGCTGGCGTTCAGGCTTTGAGCTTGTAGCCGGTCCGCACGAGGTGCAACGCCGCCCACCAGAGGCCGGCGACCACGAGGGCGAGCAGCGGGACGCCGATCCAGATGGCACCGTCGGCATGGCCCGTCAACGCGTAGCGGAAGCCGTCGATCATGTAGAAGAAGGGATTGGCCAGCGCCACCGCGTGGACCGCCGGCGGCAGGTCGGCGATGGAGTAGAAGGTGCCCGAGAGGAACGAGAGCGGCGTCACGACGAAATTGGTCACCGCCGCCATGTGGTCGAACTTCTCGGCCCAGAGCCCGGCGAGCACGCCGAGAAGCGACAGCATCGCCGAGGCTGCGACCAGCACGAAGGCGGCGAGCCAGGGATGGTCGAGCGGCAGCGGCACGAACAGCGCCATGGTGGCTCCGACCGCGAGCCCGACCGCGATTCCCCGCGTCACGCCGCCCGCGACGAGCCCGAAGAGCAGCTCCCCCGCGGACAGCGGCGGCATCAGATAGTCGACGATGTTGCCCTGGATCTTGGCGATCATCAGCGAGGAGGAGGTGTTGGCGAAGGCGTTCTGCGCCACCGCCATCATGACGAGCCCCGGCGCGAGGAAGACGAGGAAGGGAAGATCGCCGATCGTGCGGCCGGTGCGGCCGAGGGCGAGGGCGAAGATGGCGAGGAAGACGAGGGTCGTCACCACCGGTGCCAGCACCGTCTGCGTCCACACCTTCACGAAGCGGCGCACCTCCTTGACGTAGAGGGTCCACACGCCGAGCAGGTTGATGTCGGCGAAGGTGCCGAAGGTGGTTTCGGCATCCGGCAGACGGAAGGGAAGATGGGCGCCGTCGGCGGCCGGCACGGTCCGCTCTTTCTGCGGTTCGCTCAGTAGTCGTACCGCCATTCGACCTCGACCCCGTTCGTGCTGTCGCCGGCCTCGGTGACGACGTTGATGTTGTCGGTCAGTTCGACTTCCACCCGTGCCTTCGTCTCGCCGGTCGCGAGTCCCTGCTGGACCTCGACGAAGACGTTCTCGGCCACGTACTTGCCGGCACTGACATACGCCTCGGACGGGCTCTCGCCGCCGACATCGAGCGTGTCGACGCCGACCGTCTCGCGCAGGCCCGCGAGCACGTCGAGCCCGCCACCCCCCTCGAGCTGCCGCACCGCGGCCGCGAGGCGGATGCCCTGCACGGGCGTGATGCGCGAGACATCTCGACCGAACAGCAGGCGCGCGAGGATCTCGTCCTTGGGCAGCGCCGGATCGCTGTCGAGCTCCACCTCCGGATCGGTCGCCGGTCCGTCGAGCCGCACGATCGCCGTCATGCCGTCGCCCTCGGCCGCCGCGACGAGGGTGATCAGGGGTGTCGGGGGGCTGGAGCCGACGAAGCGGATCCGGCCTTCGCGGATGACGAACCGCCGGTCGAGCAGGTCCATGTAGCCGCGGCGGAAATCGATCGTGCCTTCGACGACCGGGGCCGAGGCGGTTCCGGCGATCTGCAGGCTGCCGCCCCATTCGGACTGCAGCCCGCGGCCGCGCACGAAGATGCGGGCCGGCATGTCGACCCGGACATCGAGCGCGAGCTCGTAGCCGGGACCGCCTTCGGGACGGCGGAAGACGGCGAAATCCGGCTGCCAGGGCGGTGCTCCGTCGCCCACCTCGATCACCTCGAGCTGCGGGATGTCGACGCCACCACCCGAGGGAATGCCGATCTCGGCCCGGTCCACCTCGATGCGCCCCGCCACCCGGCCACGGCGGGCGTCGCCCGCGGCCTCGAGCCGCGCATCCGCCACCGCCCACACCAGCGGATTGTCGGACACCACGAAGTCGTCGAGCTCGAGCCGGGCCTCGTAGACGAGACCGGAAGCCCCGCCGAGGGCGAGCTCGCCCGTCGCTTCGAGCCGTCCCTCCCGGCCGTCGCCCGCGCGCAGCTCGACGAGCCGCAGCCGTTCGCCCTCGGCCTCGAGCCGCAGCACGAGGCCCGTGAGCGTGACGCCGGTGAGGCTGTCCTGCACGCGCGCCCCGTCGATGTGCGCCGTCCCCGAGAGCTCCGGTGCCGCCGGCGTGCCCGAAATCCGCAGCGCGACCGCGAGCGGCCCCTCGAGCTTCTGCCCGTCGAGCCCGGCGATCGCGGCGAGGGACGCCAGCTCGAGACGCGCATCGACGCTGCCGGAGAGCGGCCCCGCCGGGTCGAGCGCGAGCGCGAACGGCTCGAGGCGCAGCGTCAGCGGCCCCTCGATGCGCCCTTTCGCGGTCGTGCCTTCGAGCTTCGCCACCTCGAATGCGAGTGCGAACCGGCCGTCGGCGGCATCGCCACGGAACAGGAGATCGGCCGCCGGAAGCGTCCCGTAGAGATCGTCCGCGGGACGGAGCCCGGCGAGCCGTCCCTCGACGGTGAGCCGCGGCGCGCGCACCGGTCCCGCGAGCTCGAGGTCGAGGTTGGCCTCACCCGCCACCGCCGGGCCGCCCAGGTCGGCGAGCGTCCCGAGCGGCAGCCGGTCGACCTTCGCGAAACCGCGGACCTGCCGCCCGTCGAGGCGCAGTCCGCCCCGGACCTCGCCCTCGCCGAGCAGCAGGTCGAGCTCGTCGATCTGCAGCACGCCGTTCTCGAGCACGGCGGTGGCGGGCTTGCGCAGCCGCAGCTGCCGCTCGCCGAGCGAGCCCTCCACCTTCCGCAGCACGAGCCGCTTCCGCGCATCGAGCGCGGCGATCGCGGCCTCGGCGCGCAGCTCGAAGGGCTGGGCCTGCTGCTCGCCCTCGGCGGCGGCGGCGAGGACGAGATCGGAGACCGGGCCGGAGAGTTCGGCCGACGCGGTCTTCACACGGAGACCGGGCTGGGTGAACTCGCGGGCGTCGAGCTTCGCCTGCACGCGCGGGGTGCCGAGAGCGTCCTCGACCCGTGCCGCGAGCGAGGCCTCGTAGAGCCCGCCGAAACTTCCGGCGAGCTTCGACAGCTCCGCCTCGAGCGCGACGCCCTGGGCGCCGTCGCGCGTCTCGAAGCGCGCATCGAGCCGCACGGCGCCGGCGAGCTTCTGGCCGGTCCAGGGCTCGAGGGCGGCGAGGTCCTCGACGGCACCGGCGAGCTGCCCGTCGACCCGCGGGCCCTCGAAGCGGACCCGCACGTCACCCGAAAGCCGTGTCGCCGGTGCGTCGAGTGCGAGCCCGGAAAGCTCCAGCGCGTCGGGCGCGAGCCGCCAGGCCGAGGCGAGCTGCGCCTCCTGCCCGCCGCGCACGGCGACGAGCGAGAGATCACCCGAGAGCGAGTCGACGGGCCCCGCCGCCGTCGCCGCGAGCTCGACCCGGTCGAACGCCTGTCCCGCGACCCCGAAGGGCGTCGCCCCGAGCCGCGCCTTCACCTCCGGCGCCGCGACCGTGCCGCCGAGATCCACCTCCAGGGTGGCGGCACCCGAAAGCGGCTGGCCGGCCACCGGTTCGAGGGCGGCGAGCCGCGGCAGCGACAGGGAGAGGCTGCCGCCGAGAGCGCCGTCGGCGAGCCCGTAGGTCACCGCGCCCGAGAGCTTCGCCTCCGCACCGGCGAGCGCGAGCTCGCGGACCGCGAGCGGCTCGCCTTCCGCATAGCGCACCTCTGCGGCGAGCGTCGGATCGCTGCCGAGAAGCTCGGCCGCGCCCGGCGGCAGGCCCGAGAGATCCCGCGTCGCGAGCTCGAGGTCCGCCTCCACGGCCGAGAACCCTTCCCCGATCCGCGCATCGGCCGAGAGCTTCGCTCCGCCCGCGAGATCGAGCCCCTCCGGGCGCATCGGCCCGAGGGCGTCGAGCAGTCCCGCCAGATCCGGCGCGTCGAGGGCGAGATCGAGCGAGCCCGCGAGCGCGGCGGGATCGAAGCTGCCGCTGCCCACGAGCGCCAGATGGTCGCCCGAGGCTTCGAGCTCGCGGATCGCAATCGCACCCTCGGCGGGCACGCCGAGATCGAGCGTGATGTCGAGATCGGGCACGGGCCGCAGCGGTTCGCCGCCGAGCGCGGCCTGCCGCAGCCGGACCGTCCCCGCGACATCGGCCCCCTGCCAGCCCCCGGCGAGCGGTGCGGAGGGCACGAGCGTCAGATCGGCACCGAGACCGCCGAGGCCGAAGGTGTCGAACACGAGCCTCTGGCCCTGGAGGCGGACGCTCACCGCCGGGCGCCCTTCACCCTGCCGCGCTTCCGCGACGAGGTCGAGCGAGCCTGCGAGCGGCATGCCCGCGATCTTCGAGGCCCGCGACAGGTCGGCGATCGTCGCGCTGACGCGGCCGTCGATGGTCCCGGCATCGACCGCGATCCGCCCGGAACCTCCGGCCTCGATGGCGGCGGCCTTCACCGAGAAGCGGTCGAGCGCGAAGACCCCCGGTGCGGTCTCGCCGGCCGCGAGTTCGACGGTCGCCCGCTGCCCCAGAAGCTCCGCGTAGGCCTCCGGCAGCGCTCCGGGTGCGGCATCGAGCGACGCCGCGAGCTCCACCGTCGGGGTGTCGGTCCAGGCGAGTGCGAGATCGGCATCGAGGCGCGCGAGCCGTTCGATCTCGCCGCGCAGCCGGGCGCGGAAGTCCGTGAGCGGTCCGCCGCCGGTGAGCGAAAGGCGGGTCGCACCGGCCTCGGGGCGGCCGAGTGCGGCGCCGACGAGGCCGCCGGTCTCGCTCGCCGAGAAATCGACGCGCAGCGTCCGCGCCGCGAGATCGGCGCCCGCCGACAGCGAGACCTCTGCCGTCCCTTCGTCGGTCCGGCGCAGCTGCAGCGACGCGTCGACGGCGGTGCCGGCCTCGTTCGTGCCCGCCCGGCCCTCGATCGCGAAGGTCGCGGCCTTCCCGAGCACCGCCTCGCCGAGTTCGAGCGCGTCGAAGTAGAGCCGGTCGACGGCGAACACCGGAAGTTCCGCCGGCAGCTCCGGCGGCGCCGGCAGGCCCGCCGTCTCCTCCTGTGCGGCCGGTTCCGTCCCGCCGGGCGGCAGCCGTTCGATCCTCACCCGTCGCGCGCCGGCCTGTTGGATGTGGACCCGTCCGGCGAGCAGCGCCGTGGGCTGCACCTTCACCCGGGCGTCCTCGACCTCGAGCCAGGTCCCCCCGCCGTCGGCGAGGGCGAACCGGCCGATCCGTACGTCGAACGGCAAGAGCCCGCCGAGCTGCTCGACCTCGGCCTTCTGCGTCTCCGAACTCAGCTGGCTCTCGATGAGCCCGCCGATCCGATCCTTGGCCATGCGCGTCTGGGCATAGCCGAAGGCGGCGACGAAGAGCAGCAGCACGGCGCCGAGGAGCCAAGCGGAGACGATGGCGAAGCGGCGGAGCATGCGATCTCTCCCGCAGGGGGCGACGGCACGGGAAACGCGCTCAGAAGGCCTGGCCGAGGCTTATGTAGAACTGCAGCGGGTCGTCCACATCCCTGCGCGGATCGACCGGCACGCCGACATCGAAGCGGAGCGGCCCGATCGGCGTCACGTAGCGGAGACCAAGGCCGGTGCCGAAGCGGAGGGTCTCCTCGCGCGGATCGGGGAGCACGGAGGTGAAGACGCCGCCGGCGTCGAAGAAGGCGACCACGCCCCACTCGGGCTGCGGGCGCAGGCGCAGCTCGACGCTGCCCTCGAGCAGCGACCGGCCGCCCAGCGGATCGCGGCCGGCATCGAGCGGGCCCGCCTTCCGGAACGGGATGCCGCGCACCGATCCGCCGCCGCCGGCATAGAAGCGCTCGTCGGCAGGGACCTGGTCGCGCTCCACCCCGAAGATCGTTCCCGCCGAGCCGCGGAGCGCGATCACGAAGCGCGGCTCGTTCCAGATCCGGAAATAGCGTGTGTGGGTGACCCGGCTCCTGAAGAACCTGCGCGAAGGGCCGAGCGTGTCGAGAAACGGTGCCGCCTCGAGCGAAAGCCGCCAGCCGGTCGAGGGATCGAGCAGGCTGTCGCTGCGGTCCACGCGCAGCGAGCCCGGGACGGAGAGCAGCGCGAAGAGGTTCTGTTCGTCGCCTTCGCGCACGTCCGAAAGCCGCCACGCGACGCCGAGAGCGCCGGTCACCCCGGGCGCGGGCCGCCGCTCGATGCCCGCTCCGGCCCGGACCGACCGGCTCTCGAACGTGTCCGTGTTCTCGAAGCGGACCGCGCCGTCGGCGATCAGATCCTGGCGGCGTGACAGGAAATGGGGCTTGCGGAACTGCGCGCGGGTCTCGTGCAGGACGGGCGAGATCTGGGTGTCGAGCCGCAGCCTCTCGGCGGCGCCGAAGAGATTGCGGTGCTCCCAGAAGCCCCGCACGCGCGGGCCCTCGTCGGTCGTGAAGCCCGCGGCGCCGCCGACCGAGCGGTGCGGCCGCTGCTCGACCCGGACCTCGACCGGAAGCCGGTTCCCGTCCACGGGCTCGGCCGTCTCCACCCGCACGACCGAGAACAGCTGGCTTTCGAGCAGGGCCCGCCGGGCCGCATCGAGTTTCGCGGGATCGAAACGCTCTCCGGGGCGGATCGCGACCAGATCGCGCAGGAAACCGGGGTCGATGCCCTCGATCCCTTCGAACCGGATCTCGCCGAAGGAGCAGACCGGCCCCGGCTCGATCGCGAGCGTCACGTCCATGCGTCGGGTGCGATGATCGACGACGAGCCGTCGCTTGCCGGGGGCGGCGCGTGCGTGGCCGGACCGCAGCGCCGCGTCGAGGAGCTGCCGCTCGGCTTCGAGGATGCGCGCGGCCTCGGCCGGAAGGTCCTGCTTGAGCCCGAGATCGGCCGGGCCCGGCGGTTCGAAGCCGTCGGCGGGGCCGACGATCTCGATCCGCCGTTCACCGATCCGGTAGAGCGGCCCGGGCCGCACCTCGAAGATCACCCTCCAGTCGGGAGGTGCGGGGAGCAGCGCTGCCCCGGGCTCCGAAACGCTCCCGTCCGCCGCCGGGGGCGCGCCCGGAGACGGCTGTGCCACCCGCTCGAGCCGCAGGCGGACCGTGGCATCGTAGTAGCCGCGTGCCCGCAGCGCCGCTTCGAGACGCGGGATGTCGGCTTCGGCGCGGCGCCGCAGGATCAATTCGTTGGCGGGCGGCTGGTCGGTCGACCGGGCCGCCGCGGACGCTTCGAGCAGATGGTCGCGGAGCCCGCCGTCGAGACCCTCGCCGACAACCGTCACCTCGTAGCGCAGCCCTTCACGCGGGCGGCCGGGGCCGAGCTCCTCGAGCCCCGGAAGGCTGCGCCCGCCACAGCCGCCGAGGGCGAAGAGGACGATCAGGACGAGGAGGGGCCGCGGCCGGCTCACCCGCGCGGCTCCGCATCCGCGGTGCGCGCAGCCTCGACCGGTGGGTTCCCGGGCTCGCGCCCGGCCCGCGCCTCGTCCCCGATCATGCGCACGAACGCCGGCGGCGCGGTGCCGTTCCTGTCGACGCCGAAGTAGAGCGTGCGGTGCGGGAACGGGATCTCGATCCCGAGCTCGTCGAAACGCTTCTTGAGCCTCCGGTTGAACTCGCGGCCGACCCGCCACTGCTCGCCCGGCCGGGTCCGGATGCGCGCCTTGATCACCACCGCCGAATCGTCGAACCGGTCGAGCCCGGCGATCTCGATCGGCTGCAGCACGATCCGGCGGAACGGCCATTCGCGGCGCATCTGCGCGTCGATCTCTTCGAGCACCCGGATCACCTGGTCGACGTCCTCGCGGTAGGCGACGCCGATCTCCGCCACCCAGAAGGAGAAATCCTTGGTCATGTTGGTGACGGTGTCGATCGAGCTGTAGGGGATCGTGTGCACGTTGCCGTCGTAACTGCGCAGCGTCACGGTCCGCATCGACATGCCCTCGACCACGCCGGCCTTGCCGCCGAGGTCGACGACATCGCCTACGCGGATCGTGTCGCCGAGGAGGATGAAGAGGCCGGTGATCAGGTCCTGGACGAGCTTCTGCGAACCGAAACCGACGGCGAGGCCGACGACACCGGCACCGGCGAGCAGCGGCCCGGCCTCGACCCCGATCTCGGAGAGGAAGAGCAGCAGGAAGGTGATGCTCGTGAGCAGGATGACGCCGTTTCGCGCGATGCTCGCGAGCGTGCGCGTGCGGTTGCCGTAGAGCGGCCGCCCGTCGGACGTGGTCGCGTCCATGTAGCGCCGCGCCACGGCGTTCGCGATCTCGATCACCGCGATCGCGACGAGGAACGCCACGCCGAGCCGGGTGGCGCCGGCGAGCAGCATCCGGCCGTCGCCCGCGGTGAGCCAGCCGAGGACGTCGAAGCCCCACACCTCGAGCACCAGCACGAGGGCGAGCACGACCACGAGGAAGCGCAGAAGCGCCCGGGTCCACTGCAGATAGCGCCGGCGCACCCGCTCACCCGGCGTCGGCGGCTCTTCCTCGGCCGGGGGCGTCCCGAGCTGTCCGAACAGCGCGTCGACGGCCATCACCGCGAGACGCGCCAGAACGAGCAGAAGGAGCGTCAGCACGGTCACCCGGAACAGGAAGAACAGGCCACCCGGGATCTGCAGGGCGAACACGAGATAGTGGGCGAAGATCACGCCGATGGCGACGAGATGCCAGGCGTGGGCGAGCCGCTCCCAGGGGAGGAAGCGGGCGAACAGGCCGGCGGTGCGGGCGGCCTGGCCGGCGAGCCAGTTCCCGACCGGCTCGCGGTAGCGGACGCAGAGCGTGGCCAGCACCACCGCCGCCCAGAAGTAGAGCACCCGCTCGACGAAGCCGCGGATCGTCCAGGGCAGACCGACCACCTCGGCGAACCAGAGCAGGGCGGTCGCATAGACGAGGAGCGCGTTCAGGAGCGTCGCCGAACGCATGAGGCTACGCGCATCCGTGTCGTCGACCGGAAGGATCCGCCGTTCCGGCGCATGCGGCGCGAGAAGGGCCTTGGCGATGGCGGCGAACAGGCGCCCGACGAGGGCACCGGTGATCACCGGCTTCGCGGCCGCGAGCACGATCGCACTCACCCCCGAAAGCGTCAGGGTCGCGACGACCGTCAGCGCGAACAGGCTCACCGCCAGGATGTCGATCACGAAGGCGGCGGCGACCGCCGGCGCCTTCGGACCTCCCGCGCGCACCCGTTCTTCGGCCGCGCGCAGCCGGCCGCGCATGGCGAGGCGGAACATGAGACCCGCCGCCGCACCGAGCAGGATCGCGCCACCGAGCTGCCCGAGCAGACCGAGCCAGAGCTGGCGCCGCGCGGGGTCGGCGAACTCGAGCCGCAGCCAGGTGACGAGAAAACCGACCTGACGCGACGAGGCGGCGAGGTCGCCGAAGGCGCGCCGCACGGCCCCGATACGGGCATCCACGGCCTCCCCGAGCTGCGCGAGCAGGCCGAGCGCTTCCTGCGCCGGCGTCTCCGTCCGCTCCTGTGCCGCGAGCAGGGTCTCGAGGCGCTGCAGGAAGAGCTCGCGTTCCTTCTCGTCGCGGATCGTGGAGATCAGATCGCGCAGGGCCTGCGGATCGATCGCCGGCGCTGCGCTTGCCGCCTCGCGGCCGGTGTCGGCCAGCGGGCCGTCCGGTGTCGGCGCGGTCGCGGTGCCGCCGCCTCCACCGGCAGCGGACGGCGATCCGGCACCGGGCCCGGAAGTCGGAGGCGGTGCTTCCGCCGCAGGCGCCGGCGCCCCGTTCGCCCCGGGCGCAGACGGCGCCGGCGTGACGACGGCCGCGTCGCCCGTCTGCGCCCGCGCGGCGAGCGGGGCGAGGAGCAGGGTCAGAGCCAGCAGAATGCGCGTGATCGGAACCGGCATCGGCGAAACGGACTCTCTCTTCGCATCCGGGACGAAGCGGAACGGCTGGCGTGACTAACGCATGCGCTGCAGGCGCCGTTCCCAGTTCCATGCCGTTTCGACGATGAATTCGAGATCCTCGTGGCGCGGTTCCCAGCCGAGCAGCGCGCGGATGCGGCGGTTGTCGGCGACGAGCGCCGCCGCGTCTCCGGCCCGCCGTGGCGCCTCGCGCACCGGAAAATCGACGCCCGTCACCCGCTTCACCGTGGCGATCACCTCGCGGACACTGGCCCCGCGCCCGTAACCGCAGTTGGCGACGAAGGAATCGCCTCCTTCGAGCAGATGTTCGACGGCGCGGCGGTGGGCGGCGGCGAGATCCGAGACGTGGATGTAGTCGCGGATGCAGGTCCCGTCGGGCGTGGGCCAGTCGGTCCCGAAGATGGCGAGCTCGGGCCTGAGCCCGAGAGCGGTCTCGCAGGCGACCTTGATCAGATGGGTCGCCTGCGGCGTCGCCTGACCGGTGCGCCCCGCGGGATCGGCCCCGGCGACGTTGAAATAGCGCAGCATGCCGTAGCGCAGGCCGGTCGCGGCGGCGATGTCGACGAGCGCGCGCTCGGCCATCGCTTTCGAGGCGCCGTAGGGATTGATCGGCGCGAGGGGCGTGTCCTCGTCGATCGGCGATCGCTCCGGCTGGCCGTAGACGGCGGCGGTCGAAGACTGCAGCACGCAGCGGACGCCCGTGCGCGCGCAGAGATCGAACAGCACGACCGCCGCAGCCGCGTTGTTGCGATAGTATCTGGCCGGCTCGCGGACCGATTCGTCGACGATCACCTTCGCCGCGCAGTGGACGACCGCGTCGAAACGTCGGGTCGCCAGCAGATCGGCGAGTTCGTCTTCGCGCGCGAGATCGAACACGACGAGCTCCGCGTCGGCGACGGCCCAGGCGTGGCCGGTCGAGAGATCGTCGACGACGGTGACCTGCCAGCCGGCGTCGAGGAACTCGTGGACGATATGACTGCCGACATAGCCGGCGCCACCTGTGACCAGAACTCTCGCAGTCGCGGGCATCGGGGATCCGTCCGCTCGGAGGCCGCGACCAAGGTAGGGGCGGCAGGGCCCGCTGGCCAGCCACGGCGGCGCGGGGCCGGCGGTCATCCCGCACCCTGCCCATGTGCCTCGCCCACCGACGGCGCTCAGGCCGGATGCAGCAGCTGGTCGAGGTCGACCGGCGGAGCCGCGAACGGGGCGCTGCTCTCGACGAGGTTCGGCCGGCTCCCGGTGAGATCGACCAGCGCGTCGTCGAACTGCAGGTATTCGACATCGCGGACGGTGTCGCGTCCGAGGTCTCCGTCCGAGGGCTCGAGGTCGACGAGCCGGTAACGGCCGTTGGCGCCCTTGATCCGGAAGTCCTCGAGAAGACCGGAGACGTGCAGGATGTCGACGCCGGGCCCGCCGACGATCGTGTCGTTGCCGGGATCCGCCACGAAGATGTCGTCCCCCGCACGGCCGTCGAGCCGGTCGTTGCCGTCGCCACCGTGGAGGACATCGTTCCCTGCGCCGCCGTCGAGCCGGTCGTTGCCGTCGCCTCCGTGGAGGACATCGTTCCCTGCGCCGCCGTCGAGCCGGTCGTTGCCGTCGCCACCGTCGAGGACGTCGTCTCCCGCGCCGCCGATGAGACGGTCGTTGCCGCCGAGACCGGAGAGCTCGTCGTCGCCGCCCCCGCCGCGCAGCGTGTCGCTTCCCCCGCTGCCGGCGAGCCGCAGGCCGGGCGGGCCGGGGTCCGGTGGCGGTGGGCCCCCGGGATCGTCCGCACTCCAGATCCCGCCGTTGACGACCAGGGTGCGGGCGACCCGGTGGAATCCCTCGATCACCACCCGGTCCGGACCGTGGCGGACGACGAGGTCGTCTCCCGACCGCAGGAACGCGAGCTCCGCCCGATCGATCCCCTCGAACAGCAGGATCTCGCCGTCCTCGATGTCGAGGATCCGATCGACGCCGAACCGTCCCGAGAACACGAAGGTGTCCCTTCCGGGGCCGCCTCGCAGCACGTCGTCCCCGCCTCCGCCCTCGAGCCGGTTGTCCGCGTCATTGCCGATCAGCCTGTCGTCGCCGGCGCCACCGATGGCGTTCTCGATCACCGTTCCGAAGGCGATCCGGACATTGTCGTCGGCGACGCGGTTCCAGTCGCGACCGGCGCCGCGACGGCCGATGTCGCTCGCCGCCCCTTCGCCGAGATCGATCACGACGGGCAGGATCTGGCCGCTCGCGTCGATCGTGTCGTTCCCGCCCGAATCCCAGATGGTGCGGATCTGCGCGAGCCCGTCGCCGAACAGGTACGTGTCGTCGCCACCCGCGCTGCCGGCAGCACCATAGAGGAACTGGAGGGCGGCGATGTCGTAGAGCATGGGCGTTCGGGGGGCGAGCGGCAGCCCCGCGCCGTCGCGGCCGGTTCCGGGATGGTCCTCGTAGGACATCACCGTGTAGCCGGCATGATCGAACGCCTTGCCGAGCGAAGGGTCGTGACCGAAGGGATGGCCGAGCCCGAGCGCGTGGCCGATCTCGTGGATGGCGACGAAATGACCGAAGCTCCCGGGCGACATGTCACCCATGTAGTCGTAGCCGGTGTCGAGCCAGATCTCCGCGCGCTGCAGCGCGCCGCTTCCCGAATACTGGACATGCGTGGCCCCGAGCCGCGCCCCCGGCAGGTCGCCGTAGACGATGCGGAGAGCGGTGCCGGCACTGTCGGGACGCTCGACGAAATCCACGTTCGCCACCTGCTCGAAGGCCTCGAGGGCGCGCAGGATCCCGGCCCGCTGGGCGTCGGTCGGCGCGCGCGCGCCACCGTAGCCGCCGAGCCCGGGCGTGGGCTGTCCGTTCTCGTAGAACGAGAACTCGATGCGCACCGGTCCGCCGCCGCGACCCTGCCAGCGCAGGGGCAGGCCGCCGGGCTTCCAGAGCAGCGCTTCGATGTGGTTCGGATCGTGTCCCGCAGCGACCATGGTCCGTCCGCCCTCCGTCCGTCTTCGGGGCCGGGAGCAGGACACCACATGCGGGTTAAGAAAGAGTTGACGGCGACGCTGCCCGCCTGCCGCTTGCCTGCGGCCGTTTCCGATCCAGCTTCGCGGCGGGTGCAGGTGCGGTGGCGAAGGTGGACCGTCCGCTGCGTGGCCGCGGGGTTTCGGCCAATCCGCCGGGGCGTTTCGAGACCACCGTGCGCGAGCCGTTCGACGACGGCTGGGGCACGCTCGACGCGCTGGCCGGAGAGGAGCCGCCGCCGGAAACCGAGCTCCTCGAGGACCGCTCCCGCTCGGTGCTCGCCCGCAACAGCTCGCCCGACATCCCCTTCGACCGGTCGGTCAACCCGTATCGCGGCTGCGAGCACGGCTGCGTCTACTGCTACGCGCGGCCGACCCACAACTGGCTGGGCTTTTCCTCCGGCCTCGATTTCGAGACGAAGATCCTCGTCAAGCCCGACGCCGCGGAGCTGCTGCGGCGGGAACTGGCGCGGCCCGGCTACCGCTGCGCGCCGATCGCGCTCGGCACCAACACCGACCCCTACCAGCCGGTCGAGCGCCGGCTGCGCATCACCCGCGGCATCCTCGAGCTCCTGTCCGAATGCCGCCACCCGGTCTCGATCGTGACCAAATCGGCCGGCGTGCTGCGCGATCTCGACCTGCTCGCGCCGATGGCGGCGCAGGGGCTCGCGAGCGTGTATCTCTCCGTCACCACTCTCGACCGCGATCTCGCCCGGCGGCTCGAGCCACGGGCCGCGGCGCCGCACCGGCGGCTCGAGGCGATCCGCGGGCTGGCCGCGGCCGGCGTTCCGACGGGTGTGATGGTGGCACCGGTGATCCCGGCGCTCACCGACCACGAGCTCGAGCGCATCCTCGAAGCCGCGGCGGCGGCCGGTGCCGGACGTGCCGGCTGGATCCTCCTGCGCCTTCCGCACGACGTGAAGGAGCTGTTCGACAGCTGGCTCGCCCGCCATCGGCCGGAGCGGCGGGAGCGGGTGCTCGCGCGGCTGCGCGAGTGCCGCGGGGGTGCCCTGAACGATCCGCGCTTCGGATCGCGGCTGCGCGGCTCGGGCGTCCACGTCGAGCTGCTCGCGCAGCGCTTCCGGCGCGCCTGTGCCCGGCTCGGGCTCGACCGCCGCGAGTTCCCGGCCCGCACCGACCTGTTCCGTCCGCCGCGCGCGTCGCCGCAGCTCGACCTGTTCGGCTGAGTGCCACCCACGGGCCGCGGGGCCGCGCACCGGGGCTTGCCTGCGCGCGGCGGCCGCAGCAGGATGCCGGCGGGAGGAAGGATCCGTGTCGCGTCTCGTGGACCGGCTCTGGCGCCGCTTGCGGTTGCGGAACAGGCGGAAGTCCGCGCCGCCGGCCGCGGTGGACGGCGTCCGCGACCGCCCCGGTCGCCCGGTGCCGCTCGTGCCGATGCGCGAGAGCCGCGGCGTGCGCCCGGTGACGCTGGCGGTGGCTTGGGGCTTCGCGGGCGGGGAGCTCGTGCGCCTCGTCGAGACCGTGGCCGCCCGCGACGATCTGCCGGCGATCCCGCTCGTGCTCGTCGATACCCCGGATTTCGAGCCGTTGCGCCGGCACCGGCTGCCGTTCGAATATCTGCCGTTCGACACGCTCGCGGACTGGCCCGGCGACGCCGAGAGCTACCTCGTGCGCCGATTCGAACTCTACCTCGCCAAATACCGGCCCGCGGCGGTCGTCGCCTTCGGCGCCGAAGCGAAGAGACGGCTCCGGATGATCGCCGGCTCGCCGGCCGCGGGTCGGAGGCTCGTCGCCTTCCTCGAAGCCGCCGGCTACGGCGCGGAACGGACGGGGTGACGCGGAGGGGCGCTTCCGGGCCGGCCACGCGCTCTCACCCGGCGTGGCGCAGCGGCGCAAGAACCTGTCCGCTGGCGGCGAGCTCCGACGGCGCCGGCGGGCACTTTGCGGGCACGGAACGCGCTCGTGCGGAAGGGAGACGGCAGCGATGAGGACTCATGCGCGGGTGGTGGTGGTCGGCGGCGGCGTGGTGGGGGTGAGCACCCTCTACCACCTCGCGAAGCGCGGCTGGACCGACGTGGTGCTGCTGGAGCGCACCGAGCTCACGGCCGGATCCACCTGGCACGCCGCGGGCCTGCTGCCGCTCTTCAACATGAGCTATTCGGTCGGCCAGCTGCACAAGTACTCGGTCGAGCTGTACAAGTCACTCGAGGCGGAAACCGGCCAGGACGTGAGTTTCCACCCCACCGGCAACCTGCGGCTGGCCACGAACCGCGACCGGCTGGACGAGTACCGCAACTACCAGTGCACAGCCGAGACCATCGGCGTCGAGTGCCACATCATCGGCGTGGACGAGATCGTGAAGCTCTGGCCGCTGCTCGACCCGGAGGGCCTCGTCGGTGCCCTCTGGCATCCGACCGACGGCCACATCGCGCCCGCCGACGTCACCATGGCGCTCGCCAGGGGTGCGCGCATGCGGGGTGCGGAAATCCACCAGCACACGCCGGTGACCGGGATCGAGCGCACCCACTCCTTCGAGTGGATCGTGAAGACGCCGAAGGGCGAGATCCGCTGCGAGCACCTGGTCTTCGCCACCGGCAACCACGCCCGCCAGACCGCCCGCATGGTCGGCCTCGAGATCCCGGTGATCCCGGTCGAACACCAGTACATCGTCTTCGACGTCGACCCGGTGCTGAAGGAATACCGCGAGGCGGGCAACCGCGAGCTGCCGATCCTGCGCGAGCCCGATGCGTCCTGGTATTTCCGCGAGGAACGCATGGGCTGGATCCTCGGGCCCTACGAGAAGGGGGCACCGCCCTGCTTCGTCGACGGCGTGCCGCCGGACTTCGACAGGAGCCTCTTCCCGGGCGACCTCGAGCGGCTGATGCCGCACGTCGAGGCCTGCATGAAGCGGGTGCCGTCGCTCGGGCGGGTCGGCATGAAGGACATCGTCAACGGCCCCATCCCCTACACGCCGGACGGCAATCCGATGGTCGGGCCCGCCTTCGGCATCACCAACCTCTGGATCAACGAGGGCCACAGCTTCGGCATCACGGCGGCCGGCGGCGCCGGCTGGCAGCTCGCGAACTGGATCGTCGACGGCCAGCCCTCGGTCGACATGCTAGGCGTCGACCCGCGGCGCTTCGGCTGCGTGACGAAGGACTATGCCCGCATCAAGAACGCCGAGGCCTACGAGCACGTCTTCTTCAACCACTATCCGATGGAATACGAGAACCGGCCCGCGGCGCGCCCGGCGAAGACGTCGCCCGTCTACGACCGGCTGAAGGCGCGCGGTGCGGTGTTCGGCATGCGCTTCGGCTGGGAACGGCCGAACTGGTTCGCGCCCGCGGGTGTCGAGCCGCGCGACGTCTATTCCTTCCGCCGCTCGAACTGGTTCGCGCACGTCGGCGAGGAAGTGCGGGCGATGCGCGAACGCGTCGGCATCATCGAGATGAGCTCGTTCGCCAAGTACGAGGTCGAGGGGCCCGGCGCGCGCGCCTGGCTCGATTCCATGGTCGCGAACGCGCTGCCGCAGAAGGTCGGCACCATCCGCCTCTGCCACGTCCTGCATCCCTCGGGCTCGGTGCGCTCCGAGTTCACGATCTGCCGGCTGCCGGACGGGCTCTACGGCGAACGTTTCTATCTCGTCGGCCCCGGTGCCGCCCACGACATCGACTGGGACTGTCTCGTGAAGGCGCTGCCGCGGGACGGGTCGGTCGTGCTCACCGACGTCACGACCCGCTACGGCGTCTTCCTCCTCGCCGGACCGAAGGCGCGCGAGGTGCTGCAGAAGCTCGCCGACGCCGACGTCTCGAACGCCGCCTTCCCCTGGCTCACGGGGCGCGAGATCCCGGTCGGCTTCTGCGCCAGCGTGCGGGCGCTCCGGGTCAATTTCGTGGGCTCGCTCGGCTTCGAGCTGCACCATCCGGTCGAGTACCAGATCCACCTCTACGAGGAACTCCTGAAGGCCGGCGCGGAGTTCGGCATCGCCGACGTCGGCCTGCGCGCGATGGATTCGATGCGGCTCGAGAAGAGCTACCGGCTCTGGGGCACCGATCTCAACGCCGAGAACACGCTGCTCGAGGCCGGGATGGAGCGCTTCGTGCGCTTCGACAAGGGGGAGTTCCCGGGCCGCGCCGCACTCCTGAAACAGAAGCACGAAGGCGTGCCCTGGACCTTCCGGACCATCGAGATCGAGGCCGAGGACGCCGATCCGTTCGGCAACGAGCCGGTGTTCGTGGACGGCGAGGTGGTCGGCCGCGGCACGGCCGGCGGCTACGGCCACTACGTCGGCAAGTCGCTGATGCTCGGTTACGTGCGCAGCGACATGGCGGCGATCGGCCAGGAATGCCGGGTGCGGATCCTCGACCGGATGCTGCCCGCGCGGATCGTCGCCGACAGCCCCTACGACCCGGAGAACACGGCGCTGCGCGCCTGATCGCCTCCGGCGGCCACCGCCCGCCACTCCTCGCGCACGGAGGGGTCGCCCTCCTGCGCGAGGTGGTGCGCCGCGAGCGCCGCGCACTCCCGCGCCGGCAGCAGGCGCCCGAGGGCCCAGACGGCCGCTCCGCGCACGAGGGGCGAGGGGTCGGCGAGCCTCGCGCGGGCCGCGTCCGCGAGCTCCGGCAGGCCGGAATTGCCGATGGCGATCAGCACGTTTCTGAGGAACCGCGCGAGGCCGATGCGCTTCACCGGGCTGCCGCGGAACAGTGAGCGGAAGCGCGCGTCGTCGAGGCGGACGAGCTCCGCGAGCGGAGGCGCTTCGAGCTCCGGCCGCGCCCGCAGTTTCGCGTCGTGGGCCGCTTTCGCGAACCTGTTCCACGGGCAGACCGCGAGGCAGTCGTCGCAGCCGTAGATCCGGTTGCCGAGTGCGGGCCGCAGGTGCCGCGGGATCGGCCCCTTGTGCTCGATCGTCAGATACGAGATGCAGAGCGTTGGATCGAGCCTGTAGGGTGCCGTGATCGCCCCGGTCGGACAGGCGTCGAGGCAGCGCCGGCAGGAGCCGCAGTGGTCCGTCTCCGGCGCGTCGGCTTCGAGCTCGAGCGTCGTCAGGATCTCGCCGAGGAACAGCCACGAGCCGAACCGCCGCGAGACGAGATTCGTGTGCTTGCCCTGCCAGCCGACGCCCGCCTGCTGCGCGAGTGGCTTCTCGAGCAGGGGTGCGGTGTCGACGAACACCTTCACCTGCGCCCCGCTGCGGGCGGCGAGCCAGCCGGCGAGCTGCTTCAGGCGGCCCTTGAGCACGTCGTGATAGTCGCGGCCGCGCGCGTAGACCGAGATGTTGCCGACCGCAGGATGCCCGAGGTTCGCGAGCGCGTCGCATTCCGGCCCGTAGTTCGTGCCGCAGACAATGGCCGTGCGCGCCTCCGGCCAGAGCCTGCGCGGATCCTCGCGGCGGTCCGCGGTCTCCACGAGCCAGCGCATGTCGCCCGCCGGATCCGCGGCCACGAACGCCCGGTACTCCTGCCGCACGCGCTCCGGCAGCGCCGCCCGGGTGATCCGGACGACGTCGAAGCCGAGCTCGCGTGCCCGGACCCGCATCTGCTCCACGAGCGTCATGCGGGCGAGATCTCGCGGGCGGCTCAGAAGTCCAGATCGTCGTAGTGGGGCGGCGGCTTGAGCGCCACCACCCGGTCGCCGAGGAGCGGCCGGAAGCTCGGCCGCGACTTCACCCGCGCGTACCAGTTGCGGGCACTTTCGAACTCCGCCCAGGGCACGTCGCCGAGATAGTCGAGGACGGACAGGTGCGCGGCGGCCGCGAGATCCGCCATGGTCAGCTCGTCGCCGGCGAGCCAGCGGCGCTGGTCGTAGAGGTGGGCGATGTAGGCGAGATGGAAGCGGATGTTGGCGGCACCCTGCCGCAGCGCCTCGGAATTGGGGGTGCCGCTGCGCTTCAGCCGCTTGAGCAGCTTCTCGCCCCAGAGCAGGTCGGTGACTTCGCGGCGGAACTTGACGTCGAACCAGCCGACGAGACGGCGGGTCTCGGCGCGCTGCTCGAGGGTGCGGCCGTAGAGGGTGGCATCCGGATAGGCCTCCTCGAGATATTCGGCGATCGCGTTGCTGTCAGCCACCACGAGATCGCCGTCGAGCAGCACCGGCACCTCGCGGGCCGGGTTGAGGAGCGCGAACTCCGAGCCCTCGTCCTGATCCCACGGCGCGACCTCGACGAGTTCTGCCGGCAGTCCTTTTTCCCTGAGCGCGATGCGGATCTTGCGGCTGAACGGACAAAGGGGCAGATGATAGAGGCGGAGCATCGGAAGCGTCTCCCGGCCGTCGCGGCTCGTGGCGGCGCGAGAGAAACGCGATCGCCCGCCTGCGCGCAAGGGGAACCCGGATCCGCCCGGCTGCCGCGACACGACAGGAAGCCGCCGGCGGCGGGCGAGGGGACCACGGGCAGGGAGCCGGAGCCATGCAGTTCGCGGATCGACGGGAAGCGGGGCGCAAGCTCGCGGAGGAGCTGCGGCGGATCGTGCGGCCGCCTGCGAGCGTCTTCGCCCTGCCGCGCGGCGGGGTGCCGGTCGGGCTCGAGATCGCGAAGGCGCTCGGGGCACCGCTCGATCTCGTCATGGTGCGCAAGATCGGCGCGCCCGGGCAACCGGAGCTGGCGCTCGCCGCGATCGCCGACGGGGCGCATCCCGAACTCGTCGTCAACGAGGACGTGATGCGCACGACCGGCGCGACCCGGGACTATCTGGCACGCGAGGCGGAGCGGGAGCTGCGCGAGATCGAGCGTCGCCGGCAGCGCTACCTCGCCGGCCGCAGGCGCGCACCGGTGGCCGGACGGACGGTGATCGTCGTCGACGACGGCATCGCCACCGGTGCCACCATGCGCGCGGCCCTGCGTTCGCTGCGGCGCGCCGGCCCACGCGAGCTGATCCTCGCCGTGCCGGTCGCCCCGCCGGATACCGTCGAGCGGCTGCGTCCCGAGGTCGACCGGCTGGTCTGCCTGTCCACGCCCGAGTGGTTCGCCGCGGTCGGACAGTTCTACGACGATTTCAGCCAGACGACGGACGAGGAGGTGATCCGCGCGCTGGCCGAGGCCCCCGCGCCGGAGGACGGGGAGGAGGACGCATGAGCGCCGGCCGCGGGGACGGGGCGAAGGACGGCATCGACATCCTGCGCACGCCGCTTCTGACCGATCTCTACGAGCTCACCATGTACGACGCCTATCTGGATGCCGGCATGGTCGAGCCCGCGAGCTTCGAGTTCTTCGTGCGCAAGCTGCCGCCCTGCCGCAATTTCCTCCTCGCCTGCGGCCTCGAACAGGCGGTCCGGTTCCTGCGCGACGCCCGCTTCGGCGAGGCCGAACTCGACTGGCTCGCGCGAAGCAACCGCTTTTCCACGAAGACGATCGACCGGCTCGCGGCGTTCCGCTTCACGGGCGACGTGGACGCGGTGCCGGAGGGAACGGTGGTCTTCGCGGGCGAGCCGCTCCTGCGCGTCACGGCACCCCTGCCGGAAGCGCAGTTCCTGGAGACACGGCTCATCAACATCCTGCACTTCGAGACGCTGATCGCCTCCAAGGCGGCGCGCATGCGGCTCGCCGCGGGCGAGGGGAAGCTCCTGCTCGATTTCGGGCTCAGGCGGGCGCACGGGGCCGAGGCCGGCCTGCTCGCGGCGCGCGCGAGTTACGTCGCCGGCTTCGACGGTACCGCCACCGTGCCGGCCGAGCCGCTCTTCGGCATCCCGATCTACGGCACCATGGCGCACTCCTTCGTCCAGGCGCACGAGGACGAAGTCCTCGCCTTCCTGAACTTCGCCCGCGCCCGGCCGCAGAGCGTGATCCTGCTGATCGACACCTACGACACCGAGCGCGCGGCCCGACGCGTCGTCGACCTCGCGCCCCGGCTCGCGGCGGAGGGCATTCCGCTGCGGGGGGTGCGGATCGATTCGGGGGATCTCGCCGACCACGCCCGCAGGGTGCGACGCATCCTCGACGAGGGCGGGCTCGGGGATGTCCGGATCTTCGCGAGCGGCGGTCTCGACGAACATCTGATCGCCCGCCACGTCGCCGAGGGCGTGCCGATCGACGGCTACGGCATCGGCACGAGCCTCACCACCTCGAACGACTGGGCGTCCCTCGACTGCGCCTACAAGCTCGTCGAATACGCCGGCCGGCCGCGGCGCAAGCGCAGTGAAGGCAAGGCCACGCTTCCCGGTCGCAAGCAGGTCTGGCGCCGCAGGGACGGCTTGGGACGGATGCTCGGCGACACGATCGCGCTCGAGGGCGAGATGCTCGAAGGCGAGCCGCTCCTCGTGCCGGTCCTGAGGCAGGGCGAGCCCGTGGCCGATCTGCCGTCGCTCGCGGAGATCCGCGCGCGGGTGCGGCAGCAGTACGCGGCGCTGCCGCCTGCACTCCGCGGCCTCGACACGGCGCACGGCTATCCGGTCGATCTGTCCCCGGGCCTGCGCGCGCTGGTCGACAGCCTCGACCGGGCCGGCCGGGACTGAGCGACCGTGTCCGGTCTCGATGCCGATACCGCGGAAAAGCTCCGCTGCCTCTGCGATCCCGCGAGCTGGGAACTCGAGCGGCCGACCGCGGTCGAGTGCGTCGAGACCCACATGTCCTGGGTCTTCCTGACCGATCACTACGCCTACAAGCTCAAGAAACCGGTGCGCTGGCCGTTTCTCGACCTCTCCACGCTCGAAGCGCGCGAGCGGCTGTGCGCGACCGAACTCCGCCTCAACCGGCGGCTCGCGGAGCAGGTCTATCTCGACGTCACGGCGCTCGTGCGCCGGGCCGACGGCAGGCTGCGTCCCGGCGGCGAAGGACGGATCGTCGACTGGCTTCTGGAGATGCGGCGGCTGCCGCGCGAGCAGATGCTGGACCGCCGTCTCGCGGAGGATCCGCCCTCGGCACGGGCGCTCGCCCCGGTGGTCCGCCATCTCGTCCGCTTCTTCCGCACGGCCCCGCCCGCGCCGCGCGATGCCGGAGCCCATCTCGCCATCCTCGCCCGCGAACTCGCGCTCGATCTGGCGGCGCTGTCGCAGCCGGCGGACGGGATCGAGGATGCGCTGGTGGCGAGGGTGATCGGCGGCCTGCTCGACGCGCTTCCCGCCCTCGCCGGGCCGCTCGAAGCGCGGGTCGCTTCGGGCCGCGTGATCGACGCCCACGGCGATCTGCGGCCCGAGCACGTGTTCCTCGGGGATCCGCCGGCGGTCATCGACTGCCTCGAATTCTCGGACGAGCTGCGCGTCCGGGACACTGCGGACGAGATGGCCTATCTCGCGCTCGAATGCGAGCGGCTCGGCCGGCCCGAGGTCGGCGAGGCCCTGCTCGCCCTCTACGAGCAGGAGAGCGGCGATCGGCCCGGTCCGCAGCTTTACGCCTTCTACCGGGCGCTCCGGGCCGCCCAGCGGGCGCGGCTCGCGGTCTGGCACGCGGCGGATCCCGGGAACCGCCCGGTCCGCTACTGGCTGGAGCGGGCCCGGGACTATCTGCGGCTCGCCGAATTCTACCTGGTCGTGGTCGCGGGCAGCACGCCCGGCCGGCGTCCGGCGGCGCCGAGCGTGCGGCGGTAGCGCAGGAAGACGGCGGCCGAATCGTCGGCCGTGCCGTCCCGCACGGCCGTGACGTCGAGGGCGAGCGTCGCATCGTCCGCGAGCGCGAGGCTGGCATCCGGTCGCGAGCGCGCGTCCGGCATCCGCTATTGCTCCGGAGCGTCAGCGCAGCTCGATCAGCGGCCGCCGGCGGAACCGCTCAGGAACGAAGAACAGCCCGTCCGTCGCCCCGGCGGTGGCGTGACAGTCGGCGCAGAAGCGCACGGCTTCCGGTGCGTCGCCCCGGCTGTCGCCGAAGATGCTGCCGTCGGGCATCACCATCACGTAGCGCCAGTCGCCCCAGTCCGGCGCCGTCCCGGGTGGCAGCTTCTCCATGAGGAAGAGCGGGCCCGAGAACACGCCGCCGTCGGCGGTGACGGTGAACGAATCCTTCGCGAGCACGGCGCCGGGCGGCATCGGCCCCGCCGCCTCGAAACGCCCGTAGGCGCGGGCCGCCGGACTGGCGTAGTTGTTCACGTAGCGCTCGCCGTGGGTCGCCGAACGGTAGGGCGCCGTGTTGTATCGTGTCCATTTCCGATAGTCGCGGGCCTCGGCGAGACCGGAGAGCGCGTAGCCGGCCAGCATCTTGTCGACGATGCGTTCGTAGACCGACAGCGCCCGGTCCGCGTCGAGCCCGGCCGGGTTGGCGACCCGGAAATGCCGCTTCGGCCGTTCGAGATCCTCGGGCGACTGTGCCGCGGCGGCCGACACGAGGAGCAGCACGAGGGTCAAGGCGAGGGAGCTGGGCATCGGCTCGCGCCTCCGGGGGACGCCGTCCACCATAGCACGACCCGGGCCCGCGACACCCGCCCCGCATGTCCTCAAATCCCTGCGAGACTTCCTTTCCCGGTGAGGGCCGGGTCAGGGCGCGCGGGCGGCGGTCCGCGTCCGACCGTCCTTCGGCCGCACGCGCACAAGCGTCAGCCGGTGACGCTGGCGGCGCACCACCTCGAGCGTCCAACCGTCGACCGTGAAGCTCTGCCCCGCTTCGGGGATGCGTTCGGCGACGGCGAGCACGAGCCCCGCCACCGTCGCCGCTTCCTCCTCGGGCAGATCCCAGTCCATGTGGCGGTTGAGATCCCGCACGGTGACGTGGCCCTCGACCAGGACGCTGCCGTCCTCCTCGATCCGGATGCCGGGGACCTCGATGTCCTTCTCGTCGACGATGTCGCCGACGATCTCCTCGAGGATGTCCTCGAGCGTGACGAGGCCGAGGATGCTGCCGTACTCGTCGACGACGATCGCGAGGTGCGCCCGCTTCTGCCGGAAGGCGAGCAGCTGATGGATCAGCGAGGTCGTCTCGGGAACGAACCAGGGCGGGCTCGCGAGCTCCTCGAGGCGTGGCGTCCGGCCGCTCCTGCGGGCCTCGTAGCCGGCCCCGAGCACGTCCTTGGCGTGGACCACGCCGACGATGTGGTCGGGATCGTCCTTCCACAGCGGAAACCGGGTGTAGGGGCTTTCGAGGACGATGCGGATCGCTTCGTCGATCGGCAGGCGGGCGTCGATCGTGACCATGTTGCGGCGGTGGGTCATGACCTCGCCGACCTCGACCTCGGCGAGTTCGAGGATCGCCGCCAGCATGTCCCGCTCCTGGCGGCGCATGCTGCCGTGACGGTGCGAGATCGCGATCAGGCTCTTGAGCTCGTCCGCCGAATAGACCTCGCCGTGCCCTGCCTCGCCGACACCGAGCAGCGCGAGCGTGCCGCGCGAAGCCCGGTCGAGCGCCCAGGTCAGCGGGTAGAGCAGCAGGTAGAAGGCGTGCAGCGGGATCGCGACCCAGAGCGAGACCGGCTCGGGACGGCGGATGGCGTAGGTCTTCGGGACCTGCTCGCCGATCACGATGTGCAGCGAGGAGAACAGGAGGAAGCCGAGCAGGAAGGAGATCACGTGGACGACGTCGCCCTCCATGCCGAGGGCGTGGAAGACGGGCGCGAGCAGGGCCGCCACGAACGGTTCGCCGACCCAGCCGAGGCCGAGCGAGGCCATGGTGATGCCGAGCTGGCAGGCGGCGAGGTAGGATTCGATCCGGTCGAGGATGCGCAGCGTCAGCCGCGCCCCGAGTGCGCCCGTGCGCGCCCGTTCCTCGAAACGGAAGCGGCGCGCCTTGACGATCGCGAACTCGGCGGCGACGAAGAAGCCGTTGGCGGCGAGCAGCAGGACGACGAGGAGCAGCGTCAGCCAGGCGGGCACGGCCCGTCACCTCGTCATGCGGCGCTCGCGTGCGACTCGCCGTCGGCACCGCCGTCGCGCGCGCGTCGCACCCGCAGTCGGGCGAGCCGGTGACGCTGGCGGCGGACCACCTCGAACGCATAGTCGCCGATCCGGAAGGTCTCGCCCGTTTCCGGGATGCGCCCGAGCGTCTCGATGACCAGCCCGGCGAGCGTCGCCGCCTCGTCCTCGGGCAGCTCCCAGTCCATCTGCCGGTTCAGGATCCGCACCGGCACGCTGCCGTCGACCAGCACGCCGCCGTCGGCCTCGGGAACGATCTCCACGGCCTTCGCGTCCTTCTCGTCGACGATGTCGCCGACGACCTCCTCGACGATGTCCTCGAGCGTGACGAGGCCGAGCAGCGAACCGTATTCGTCGACCACGAGCGCCATGTGCAGCCCGCGCTCGCGGAAGGCGAAGAGCTGGGCGGACAGCGGCGTCGTCGCCGGCACGAACCACGGTTCGCGCATGATCTCCCGGACCGTGATGTCGTCGCGCAGCCTGCCTTCCTCGTCCACGCACTGCAGGATGTCGCGGATGTGGACGATGCCCACGATCTCGTCGGGATGTCCGGCATGCACCGGGAACCGGCTGAACGCCTTCTCGCGGAGCACCGGCAGCAGCGCGCGCGGGCTCGCGTCCGCGGGCAGGGTCGCCATGCGGCTGCGGTGGGTGAGGACGTGCCGCACCTCGAGCTCGAGAAGATCGACGACACCTTCGAGCATCTCCCGCTCGGCCCGGCGCAGCAGGCCGCGCTCGACCCAGAGCGCGATCGCCGCGCGCAGATAGGCGGTCCGCGAACCCGCAGCGGAGCGTTCCGACGCGGCGGATGCGGCCGGCAGAACGGTCAGCAGCGCCCGCAGCAGGGCGGTCGCCGGTGCGAACAGCACGACCAGGGCGCGCAGGACCGGTGCCAGCGTCAGGGCGAAGCGCTCGGCGTGCCGCATCGCGAGCGTCTTCGGCAGCACCTCGCCGAACACCACGAGGGCCACGGTCATCACCCCCGTCGCGAGGAAGACGCCGGCCTCGCCCGCATAGTGGACGAGGAGCTCGGTCGCCAGGGCGGTCCCGAGGATGTTGACGAGATTGTTCGCGATCAGCAGCGTCGCGATCAGACGTTCGCGGTCGCCGAGCAGATGCTCGAGCACGCGGGCACGGCCGTCGCCTTCACGGACCGCCTGCCGGACGACGACGCGTGAAGCTGCGGTGGTCGCGGTCTCGCTGCCCGAGGCGAGGGCCGAAAGCCCGAGCAGCACCACGATCAGCGCGATCGTGACGGGTTCGCTCGCGAACATGCGCATTTCCGGAGGTTGCGCGGACGGCGGGCGGCCGGGCGCGCCGGTGCCTGTCCGATGGTCCGCGGGGCCGCGGGATCGTCCTCAGGCGAGGGCATGGTGCAGGAGCCGACGTACGGCCTCCTCCTCCACCGCTCCGGCGAGGAACGCCCGCCCGGGGCCCCGCCACAGCACGAAACGGATCCGGCCGCCCTCGACCTTCTTGTCGTGGCGCATGGCGGCCAAGAGCCGGTCGACCTCGAGATCGAGGCCGAGGTCGCGCGGCCGGGTCGGCAGCCCCACGGCGGCGAGATGGCGGGCGAGGCGGTCGGTGTCGGCGGGGTCGGCACAGCCGAGCTCGGCCGAGAGCAAGGCCGCGCAGACCATGCCCATCGCCACCGCCTCGCCGTGCAGCAGCGCGTCGCCGTAACCGGCACAGGCCTCGAACGCGTGCGCGAAGGTGTGGCCGAAGTTGAGGAGCGCGCGCCGGCCCGAGGTCTCCCGTTCGTCGGCGGCCACGACTTCGGCCTTGATCTCGAGCGAGCGGCGGATCGCGGACCGGCAGGCCTCCGGATCGCCCGCGACCACGCGCCGGCCCTCCGCTTCGAGCCGCGCGAAGAAGGCGGCGTCGAGGATGCAGCCGTATTTCACGACTTCGGCGTAACCGGCCCGGAGCTCGCGCGGCGGCAGGGTGGCGAGCGTCCTGGTATCGACGACCACCGCCCGCGGCTGGTGGAAGGCGCCGACGAGGTTCTTGCCGCGCGGCGTGTCGATCCCGGTCTTGCCGCCGACCGCGCTGTCGACCTGGGCGAGGAGCGTCGTCGGGATCTGCACATAGTCGACCCCGCGCAGCAGGATCGCGGCGGCGAAGCCCGCGAGATCGCCGATCACCCCGCCGCCGAGGGCGATCACCACCGAGCGCCGTTCGGCTCCCCGGGCGATCATCGCGTCGAGCAGCCGCGCGAGCCAGTCGAAGCTCTTCGTGGCCTCGCCCGGCGGCAGGACGATGCGTTCCGCCCCGATGCCGGCGGCGGCGAGCGCGGCATCGAGCCGGTCGGCGTGGCCGGCGGCCGCGACGCGCTCGTCGGTGACGACGAAGACCCGCCGTCCGGCGAGAAGGGGTCCCAGAATTTCGCCCGCGCGGCCGAGCAGGCCCTCGCCGATGTGGATCGGATAGGCGCGCTCGCCGAGCCCGACCTCGAGAATGTCGTGCTTCAATGGTCCCGTTCCGCTTCCACGCGGCGCACGATCCGAAGCACCCGGTCGACCACCTCCTCGACCGGTCCGTCGCCGCTCTTCACCCGGAAATCCGCCTCGGCGTAGATCGGATGGCGGATCTCCATGAGCCTCGAAAGGATCTCGCGCGGATCGCCCTTCGCCAGCAGCGGCCGCCTTCCCGGCTTGCGCGACGTCCGTTCGACCAGCGTGTCGAGATCCGCCTCGATCCAGATGGAGACCGCACGGCGCTTGACCAGTGCCCGGGTCTCGGGGTCGACGAAGGCGCCGCCGCCGAGCGCGATGACGGATCCGGGCTCGCCGATCAGCCGGGCGACCACCCGGCGCTCGAGGTCGCGGAAGGCGGGCTCGCCGTAGAGTTCGAAGATGTCGGGAATCGACATGCCCGCGGCTTCGACGATGGCTTCGTCGGCGTCCCGGAACGGCCGTCCGAGGGCCGCGGCCAGACGCCGCCCGACGGCGCTCTTGCCGGCACCCATGAGGCCGACGAGGACGATCGGACGGTGGTCGTGCGCGAGTGCGGACTCCGCCTCCGATCTCTCTGCGGAAGATTCGCTCATCGGCCCCGATTGCGTGTGCTGCCGGCCGCCGATATAAACCGCGGCCGCAACGTCCGCGCAAGCGCTGCCGCCGGTCGGCGGACCGGCCTCTGCCCGTGTTCCCGGGAGACACATGGGACGGTTCGGCCGTTATCTGGTGCTGGCCCTGACGATCGTCGTGCTGGGCGGCCTCGTCTTCGTCCTCACCTGGGACATCCCGCCGCCGACCCGCGAGGTCGAGGTGGTGATCCCGAACGAACGGCTGCCGCGTTGACCCGAACCGGAGCGGCCGCTGTGGCGCTCGCCGCCTGTCTCGCCGCCGCGGTCCCGGCGGCCGGCGAGGCGCCGCGGCCGCTCGTCCCCGAGATCGGAACGCCGGCACCGGAACCGGCGCCCCCCGTCGCGACCCCGCAGATCGCCGTGACGCCGCTCGCCCCGCCCGATGCCGCGTCGCTGGGCTCCGGCGTTCCGGTCCCCCTGTCGTTCGCCGGATCGGATCCGGCGCGGCTCCTCGCCCTGCTCGGGCGGCTGGACGTCCCCGCACCTGCGGACGCGGTCCGCGAGCGGCTCGTCGCCCTGCTCGCGGCTCCCTGGCCGGGTGCCTCGGGCGGACCCGCGGTGCTGCTGGCCCGGGCGCGCGCGCTCGCATCCGCCGGGGCCGGAGAGGAAGCGGCGGGGCTCGCCCTGCTCCCCGCCGGCGATGCCGGTTCCGCCGAAGCCCGTCTGCTGGCCGCGGCGGCGCTCGCGCAGGAAGGAGCGGTGGACCGGGCCTGCGCCGTCGCCGAACCGCTCGCCTCCGACACGCCGGCCGCGGTCGCGCTCCACTTCGCCTGCGCCTTTCTGCGCGGCGATCCCGACCGGGCGACGCTCGTTCTGGAGCTCGCGAACGAGCGCGGCATCGGACTGCCCGAGAGCTTTGCGATGCTCGCCGAGGCCGTACGGACCGGCGCTCCGCTCCCGCCGGATGCGGCAGACGACGACACGCGCGCGACGCGGCTCCTGTTCTTCGGTCGCCTGCCGCTCGCGCTCGACGGACCGCTTCCGGCGAGTGCCGCTCCGGCCGTGCTCCGGGTCGTCGCCGGCAACGGGGAGGTGGCGGCTGCGATCCGTCTCGATGCCGCCGAGCGTGCCGCCGCCGCGGGCGTGCTCCCGGTCGGGGAGCTGCGCAGCCTGATGCAGGCGCTCGCGCCGGCGGACATCCCCGAAGGCGTGCCGCGGGATCCGCCGGGGCGCGCGGCCCTCGTGCGGGCGATCTTCGTCGAGGAGCTGCCGGCCGCCCGGGCCACCCTGCTGCAGCGCGCCGTGCCGGCCGTGCCGGCGGGGATCGAGCGGGTGCGGTGGCTCGAGCTGCTCGGGCCCGCGGCCGCGGCCCTGCCGGTCGACCCCTCCCTGCTCTGGGCGCTCGACGGCATCCTGCCACCCCTGCTCGCTGCCGGGGACTTCGCCCGGGCGGGCGAATGGCTCGGCCTCGCCCGAAGCCGCGGTGCGGCGGAGACGGCCGTGCGGGCAGCCGGTGGTGCCGCGGTGCTGGCGGGCCTCCTGCCGCTGCCGGCGGACACCGACGGGCCGGCCCTGCAGCGTGCCCTGCTCGCGGCCCTCGCCCGCGGCCTCGGCCTCGCGGTTCCCGAGGCGCTGTGGACGCGACTTGTGGCCGACGAGCCTCCGGCCGCGCCGGTGCCGCCCCCCGCGGTCTCGCTCTGGACCATCGCCGCGGATGCGCTTGCCGCCGGCAGGACGGGGGAGGCGGTGCTCGCGGCCCTTGCGCTCCTCGGGCCGGCACCGGAAGCGGCGTCGCCGCAGGCGCTCGGCCACAGCCTCGCGGTGCTGCGACAGGCGGGTGAGGGGGAGCTCGCGCGTCGGCTCGCGGTCGCCGTCGCGCTCGCCCTGCGGCTCTGAGGCGGGCCCGTGGACGCCGCCGTCGGGCGCTTCCTCGAGATGCTGCTCGTCGAGCGCGGCGCCTCGCCGCACACGATCGCCGCCTACCGGCGCGACCTCGGGGACTTCGCGGCGTTCCTCGCGCCGCGCGGCCGCGATCCGTCGGAAGCTTCGGAGGCCGATCTGCTCGCCTGGCTCTCCGACCTCGACCGGCGCGGACTCGCGGTCGCCACGGTGCGCCGGCGCCTCTCGGCCCTGCGTCACTTCTACCGCTTCCTGTTCCTCGACGGCGTGCGGCGGGACGACCCGACGGCCCGGCTCGACCGGCCGCGGGGTGGCCGCCGCCTTCCGCGCACCCTCGGGGAGGAGGAGGTGACGGCCCTGCTCGAGGCCGCACGTCGGCGACCCGGCGCAGAGGGCGTGCGCCTCGTCGCCCTGCTGGAGCTGCTCTACGCGACCGGCGCGCGGATCAGCGAGGTCGTGGGGCTCGAACTGTCGGCACTGGCGCCGGCGCTCGATGCCGTCCGGCTCTACGGCAAGGGCCGCAAGGAGCGGCTGGTGCCGGTCGGACGCGTCGCCCGCGAGGCGCTGCGCGCATGGCTCGCGGTCCGGCCGTCGCGGGATGCCGCCGGCCGTCCGGTGCGCTGGCTCTTCCCCTCGCGCGGGCGGAGCGGACATCTCACCCGCCAGCGCGCGTTGCAGCTCCTCAAGGAGCTCGCCGTCGAGGCGGGGATCGACCCCGCCCGGGTGTCGCCGCACGTGCTGCGCCACGCCTTCGCCACCCATCTGCTCGCGCACGGCGCCGATCTGCGGGCGGTGCAGACGCTGCTCGGCCATGCCGACATCTCGACCACCGAGATCTACACCCACCTCGAGGCGGCGCGGCTCACGAATGTCGTGACCGCCCACCATCCCCTTGCTAGAGAGCGGCCGGCGGTGCCGCGGCCGGAGGCGGCCGGAGGCGCCTCGAAATCCGGACGCAAGCGGGGAGACCAGCCATGAGCTTCAGAATCGTCGAGGAGGCGACGCCGCGCCTCAACCGCTCGGAACTCGCCGTGCCGGGCTCGAGCCCGCAGATGTTCGAGAAGGCGGCGAAGAGCGCGGCCGACGTGATCTTCCTCGACCTCGAGGACGCGGTGGCGCCGGACAGGAAGGAAGAAGCCCGCCGCAACGTGATCGAGGCCCTGAACGACATCGACTGGGGCGACAAGACCGTCAGCGTGCGCATCAACGGCCTCGACACCCACTACATGTACCGGGACGTGGTCGACGTGCTGGAGCAGACCGGCGACCGCCTCGATCTCATCATGATCCCGAAGGTGGGGACGGCCGCCGACGTCTATGCGGTCGACATGCTGGTGACGCAGATCGAGCAGGCCAAGGGGCGGAAGAAGCGGATCGGCTTCGAGCTCATCATCGAGACCGCGCTCGGCATGCAGAACGTGCACGAGATCGCCGCCGCGAGCCGACGCAACGAATCGCTCCATTTCGGCGTCGCCGACTATGCCGCCTCGATCCGGGCGCGGACCATGAAGATCGGCGGCGTGCACCCGGACTATGGCGTGCTCACCGACCCGGACGACAGCGGCGAGCGGGCCTACTTCTGGGGCGATCCCTGGCACTATGCGATCGCGCGCATGGTCGTGGCGGCGCGCGCGAACGGGCTCAGGCCGGTCGACGGGCCGTTCGGTGACATCAGGGATCCCGACGGCTACCGGGCGGCGGCACGCCGTGCAGCCGTGCTCGGCTGCGAAGGCAAGTGGGCGATCCACCCCTCGCAGATCGATCTCGCCAACGAGATCTTCAGCCCGTCGGAGGCCGAGGTCGAGCGCGCCCGCCGCATCCTGCAGGCGATGGAGGAGGCGGAGCGCGAGGGCCGCGGGGCGGTGAGCCTCGACGGCCGGCTGATCGACATCGCCTCGATCCGTCAGGCGCGCGGCCTCGTCGCCAAGGCCGACATCATCGCCCGCAAGGCGTCACGCGCCGGCTGAAGCGCCCGGGTCGGGGGCAGGGGGGCGCTCCCGCCCGGTCCCCGCTTCCCCGCCCGCCTCCGGGATCCGGGCGGGCGGCGGCTCTGTGGGAGTCGAGGGTCGGATCTCGCGGATGTGGACCACCCGGCCGCGGCCGGCGCGTTTGGCGGCGAGCATCGCCCGGTCGGCGAGACGCACCAGCTCTTCGGGATCGCTGCTGTCTTCGGGCAGGAGGGCGACCCCGACCGAACAGCCGACCTCCGCCGTCCGTCCGGCGACTTCGACCGGCGTCGAGAGGTGATCTGCGATCCGCTGTGCGAGCTGGCGGGCGCGCTCGGGACCGACACTTTCGACCACGAGCACGAACTCGTCGCCGCCGACCCGGGCGACGAGATCGCTGTCGCGCACGCAGGCCCTGAGCCGTTCCGCGCAGGCGAGGAGGACGAGATCGCCGGCGTCGTGGCCGAGGGTGTCGTTGACGCGCTTGAAGCCGTCGAGATCGACATAGAAGACGGCCGCCCGCGCGCCCTCGAGAATCGCGCGTGTGGCGACGTCTTCGAGCCGTTCGGCCATCAGCCTGCGGTTGGGAAGGCCGGTCAGCGGTTCGTGTCGGGCGTGGTACTCGGCTTCCGCCCGCGCGCGGAAACTCTCGGTGACGTCGGTCGCGGCACCGTGATAGCCGCGGAAGCGGCCGGCGGCATCCTGCCAGGGACGCGCCGCGATGCGGACCCGCCGTTCACCTTCCGGGGTGCGGACGCGGGCGACGAGGTCGCGGAAGGGCATCCGGCGCGCGAGCCAGGAACGCACTTCGTCGAGCGCGCGGTCGGAGACGGGCTCGCAGAGCTCGAGCAGATGCTCGCGCCCGGCGACCGGATCGCGGCCGGGGCACCAGCGGCGGAAACCCTCCGACACGTAGACGATGCGCCCCTCGGCGTCGGTCTCGAAGAGCCAGTCGGACATGGCGGTCGCCATGTCGACGAAGCGCTCCTGGCTCGCGGCGGCGGCATCGAGCGCGCGGCGCACCGCGCGGGCGGTGGCGAGCGCGAAGGCGAGGACGAGGGCGCCCGCGAGCAGGACCGGGGGTGCGACGAGGGTGCGCAGCAGGCCGCCGGGCGTCGCGGGCTCCCACACGAGCCAGCCGGTGGGGTGTTCCCGGGCGTCCGGGAGTGCGATCGCCGGCCCCTCCGCAGGCGGCTCCGGGCTCCAGCGCAGGCCCGGCAGATCGACGATCGGCACCACCGTCGTGGCGAGCCAGCGGTCGAGACGGACGCCGAAGAGGAGAAAGGACGGGGGGCCGGCGACCGGGATCGCCGGATCGTCCGGCAGGATCGGCGACACCGCGACCAGCACGGGGTGCCCGTCGGCATCGCGCAGGAATGCGGTCGCGACCTCGGGGCCATCCTCCGGATTGCCACCGGTGCGGGCGAGCAGGGCGGCGACACCGGGGAGGCGGTCGCCGACACCGTCCCCGGCGGGCTCACCGTCGATTTCGGCGACACGGGTGCGCAGACCGGAATCGAAGACGTAGACCAGATCCAGCCCGAGGTCGTCGTGGGCGTAAGCGCCCAGCTGGTCCGCGACCCATGCCGGATCCGGATCCGGAACGAGATTGCGCCACGCTTCGGTCCACCACGCATAGTCGCGCACCTCGCGCAGCAGGCTCTGGCGGAGCTGCTCCAGCGCGTAGCGGAGCACGCGTTCCTCGCTGGCGCGCGCGGCCGCGTCCTGACGGTTCGCGGCATGGAGCAGGGTGGCGACGACGAGCAGAAGCGCGAGCAACGCCGTGATGCCGAGCCAGACGGTCCAGCCGATGTCGCGGTGCTGTTCGGGCTTCGGGCGCGCATAAACGGCGCCACCGGGCGTCCCGGCGTCCGGCATGAAAATTCTCCCTGTCCCCCATGCCTGGGAGGGGCATGGTCGGACGACCGCAAAGTGTCAATAACGGATAAGACGTACAACCTCAGCTCGTGCCCGCCGGGTCGTCCGGCGCGAGCAGGGAGAAGCCTCGCCCCGGCACGCAACCGAGGAGATCGCGGGCGCTGCCGCCGTTGACGGCGATTTCGACGAGGCCGGCGCTGTTCTCGTACCAGAAGGCTTCGCCCGGAGGGACGTCGCCGAAGGTGCGGGCCCGCCGCAGCTCGCGCCCGTCGAGCCGGAGCCGCGTGCCGGCCGGCAGGGTGGCGGCGCGCAGCCCGGTGACCGCGTTGCCGTAGGCATCGACGTAGATCACTTCGGCGAGATCGTCGGGCCAGTCGGGAAAGCGCCTGAGCGCCGCCGCCTCGAGACCGCGCCGGTCGCCCCGGGCGAGCCGGGCCGCGACCGGTGCGAACAGGTCGCGGCCGTGGAACGAGGCCGAGAGCTCCTGCGGCCGCCAGACGATCGCGAAGCCGGCGGTGTCCCGCGCCTGCCGCAGCACGAACTCGAAGAGCCCGTTGTCGGGGCCGACGTACCAGACGCCGTCGGCCAAGAGCGCGACCGGCAGGCGGTCGGTGCCGACCCCGGGATCGACCACCGCGAGGCACACGTCGCCGGCGACGAAGCGGCGGGCGAGCGCCGCGAGCAGCCGGCCGGCGCGCGCGGGATCGAACGCCGGCGCATCCGACATCAGGCGTACGCGCGGCACCTCGGGCGCGAGCCGGGCGAGGACCGCCTCCATCTCGCCGACATAGGGGCCGCGTTCGCCGAAATCGGTGAAGATCAGGATCAGGGCGGAGTCTCCACCACACCGGAGGCGACCCACCAGCCGTGGCGGGCACGGAGCCGTCCGGCGGCCGCCGCCGCCTGCTCCGGGGTCGCGAACAGGGCCCAGCAGGTGCCGCCGCTTCCCGACATGCGGGCCGCGAGGCAGTCCGGCTCGGCGCGCAGCGTGTCCAGCACGAGACCGACCTCGGGGACGAGTTCGCGGGCCGCGGCCTCGAGATCGTTGCGGCCCGCGGCGAGCCAGGCGCCGAAGATCGGCAGGGTCGGCCGGGCCGGCAGCGGCGCGCGCGGCTTGTCTTCGAAACGCCCGGCGAGTGCCCGGAAGACGCGCGCGGTCTCGACCGGCAGGCCGCAGTTGACGAGCAGGAGCGGCAGCGGCGGCAGGGCGCGGACCGGATCGACGCGCTCCCCGACCCCTCGCATGCGTGCCGTGCGGGCGTAGAGGCAGACCGGCACGTCGGCACCGAGACCGGCCGCGAGGTCGAGCAGGTCGGCGAGCTCGCAGTCGACGGCGGAGAGGGCGAGGAGCCCGCGCAGGCAGGCGGCGGCGTCGGCCGAACCGCCGCCGAGGCCGGCCGCGACCGGGATGTTCTTGACGAGCGTGATGCGTGCCGCGGTGCTCGTGCCGAAGCTGCGCGCGAAGTCGCGGGCGGCGCGCAGCACGAGGTTGGTCTCGCCCCGGGGCACCGCGTCCGCGAACGGACCCTCGATCCGGAGCTCGAAGTCCGGAGCGGGTTCGAGGATCAGCTCGTCGCCGACGACACCGAAGACCACGAGGCTGTCGAGCTCGTGGTAGCCGTCGGACCGGCGGCCGGTGACCAGCAGATCGAGGTTGATCTTGGCCGGTGCCGGCTCGCGGTGGATGCGCTCAGCCACGGTCCGCCGGGCCGCCGTCGCCGAGCCCGGCCCGGAGCTTGTCCTCGATCTTCGCGACGAGGTCCTCCTCGGGCTTGAGCGACAGGGCCCGCTCCCACTGGAAGCGCGCTTCGCGATGGCGGCCGACGCGCCAGTAGGCATCGCCCAGATGGTCGTTGATCACGGGATCGCCCGGCTCCAGTTCGACCGCACGCTCGAGATACTCGACCGCCTTGTCGTATTCGCCGAGCTGGTAGTAGGCCCAGCCGAGGCTGTCGACGATGAACCCGTCGCGGGGGCGGAGTTCGACCGCGCGGTGCAGCATCTCCTTGGCGCGGTCGAGGTGCATGCCCTTCTCGACCCAGCTGTAGCCGAGATAGTTGAGCACGAAGGGCTGGTCGGGCTCGAATTCGAGCGCCTTCAGGAACTGCCGCTCCGCTTCTTCCCAGCGGCCCGTGCGCTCGAGCGTGATGCCGTGGACGTAGAGCAGGCGCCAGTGGGCCGAGGTGAGCTCGGGCACCCGGCGCAGGGCTTCGGCATAGGCCTTCTCCGCCTCCTCGTACTCCTGGTCGCGCCGGTGGAGATCCCCGAGCGCCACGAGGGCGTCGATGCGGTCCGGGCGCTCCGCGGCCATGCGGCGCAGGAGCGCGATCGCCTCGTCGCGCCGCCCGGCCTCGACCAGCGCGTCGGCACGCAGCAGCCGCGCCTCCCAGCCGAACGGCGAATCCTCGCGCACGCGTGCGAGGGCGTCGATGGCATCGCGGGTGTCGTGGCGCTGCAGCGCGAGGCGCGCGATCAGCAGCCAGGCATCGTCGTGGTCCGGTCTCAGGAAGGTGGCGAGCCGGGCGAAGAGCAGACTCTGGTCCTCGACGTTCTGGTCGGCGAGCGCCTGGGCGAGACCGCTCAGCGCTTCCGCCATGCCGCCCGCCGGATCCGCGAACGGCGGCGGAACCGGGGCGTCGCCGAGGAGCTGCTGTTCGAGCCAGCGCAGGAGCGCGTTCTCGGGCACGTAACGGAGCTGGGCGCGGACGATGCCGAGCGCCCGCTCGCGGTCGCCGGCGCGATCCAGGATGTGGGCGGCGGCGAAGACGAGACGCGTCGGCGCCGCCTCGCTCTGGCCGACGGAATTCGCCACGAGGCGTCGCGCCGCCTCGACGTCGCCGGCGAGCGCGTGGACCATGGCGCGGTGGTAGTCGTAGAGGCGGGCAAGGCCTTCCGAGGCGTTCTCGCGGACGATGCGCCGGATCGCCGCCTGCGGTCCCTCGAGCGCATGGAGCGCCCAGGCGTCGAGCAGCGGCACGGCGAGATCGACGGCACCGCGCGAGCGGATCTCGCGCAGATGCTGCCGGGCCGCGGCGAAATCGCCGGAAGCGGCGGCATCGACGGCGAGCAGCAGCCGGGCCTCGGCGAGATCGGCGCCGAGATCGAGGAGTTCCCGCGCCGAGCGCACGGCGTCCTCGCGGGCCCCGGTCGAGACCTGGAGGCGGAACAGTTGCCGGCGCAGCTCGACGTCCTCGGGATCGGCCTCGAGCGCGCGGGCGAGCAGCTCCGTGGCCGTGCGGTAGTCGCCCGCGCGCATCGCGTGCAGGCCGGCGAGATAGTTGCCGGCAGGCCCGCCACCCGGCCCCGCGCCCGGCTCCGGTGTCGTGCCGCCGGCGGCGCAGCCGGCGAGCACGGCGATACCGACGAGGAACGCGAACAGGGGGTGCACGGCCCGGCGGCGGAGACGCTGTCGCATAAGGATCATCCGCGACTTGCAGAAGGTGGGACGGGGGGCGAGAAGGTCGCAGGCGGGCAGCGCCCCTTGACGCGGCGGCGGGGGTCCGCCATTGAAGCCGCAGCGAACAGTCGAGCCGTGCGCGCCGAACCGGCTCGCCCGATTTCTCGACAGGGAGAACACCCGATGCTGAAGACCTCGAAGAGCAAGAACGATCCTTCCGCGCGCGGTCCGGCGCAACAGTACAAGACCTACGAGGGCAGGAAGGTCAAGCCGACCCTCTACGTCGGAACCGCGGTCGGCCACGGGCGCTACATAGCGGCGCAGGACGAGAGCGGCAAGCTGGTCTACGGCCCGGACGGCCGTCCTGTGCCCTACCGTGAGATCTGAGGCGGAGCCGGAACACCCGCCCGAAGAAATGGACCCGAACAGGGAGGACCAGCACCCCGGAATGCGCTGACACCGCCGGTGTCACCGCCGACTGGCGTGCGCCGTTATGACGATCGCCGGAGGGACCGAGACGGCGGCGGATGCCGCCGGCATACGGGCGGCTGTCGCCGCCTGGATCGAGTGGCAGATGGCGGCCGGGGTGGATTGCACCCTCGGGCCGTCGTCCAGCGCGGTCGCGACTCCGGGCCTGCGCGCGCCGTCGCCGGCGGCCGTGCCGTCGCCGCGACCGGATCCGGCACCCGTCCGCGGGGCAACACGCGTGTCCGGTGCGGCCGCGCCCGCCGCCGCCGACGCGAGGGCTCTCGCCCGCTCCTGCCGCACCGTCGAGGAACTCCGCGCCGCGCTCGAAAGCTTCGACGGCTGCGCGCTCGCCGAGACGGCGACTCAGCTCTGCTTCGCGGACGGAGCGCCGGACGCGCCGCTCTTCCTCGTCGGCGAGGCCCCCGGCGCCGAGGAGGATCGCATCGGGCGTCCGTTCGTCGGCCAGAGCGGCCAGCTGCTCGACCGGATGCTGGCCTGGATCGGCCGGGACCGCACCAATACCTGGATCACCAACGCGATCTTCTGGCGGCCGCCCGGCAACCGCACCCCGACACCGGCCGAGATCGCCATCTGCCAGCCCTTTCTCGAGCGGCAGATCGAGCTGCTGCGGCCGCGGCTCCTGCTGTTCCTCGGCGGCATCGCCGCGCGAGCCCTGCTCGGCGTGAGCGAGGGCGTGTCGCGGCTGCGCGGGCGGGTCTTCTCCTATCGCAACGAAGCCCTGCCGGAACCGATCCCGGCGCTCGTGACTTTCCACCCGGCCTATCTGCTGCGCCAGCCGGCGCAGAAGCGGCTCGTCTGGCGGGACCTGCTGCAGGTGGCGGAGATGCTCGGCAAGGCGGACGCGACCGCCCGACGCCTGCAGCCGATCACGATGGAGACAGCGAAGTCATGACGTGCAGGGACACGGTCGTCGGACCGCGTGAGGATTCGGGCCGTTGCGGCCGCGCACCCTGCGCGGCGGCCTTCGCCTTCGTCGTCCTGGTGCTGGCCCTGGTGCAGCCCGCTCTCGGCGCGGGGGAGACGGCGCCGGGGGAGGTACGGGTGGCGAGGCTGACGCCCGGCCCCGAACCCGAGATCGTCGACCGACGCCTGCCGCAGCCGCTCTCCTACGCCGACACCGTCACCTACCGTCGCATCTTCGCACTGCAGGAAGAAGGGCAGATGGCCGAGGCGGACCGGCTGATCCGGCGCCTCTCGAATCCGCTGCTCATGGGCCATGTGCTGGCGCAGCGCTACCTGCACCCGACCGCCTGGCGCTCGCGTTACGAGGAGCTGCGCGCCTGGCTCGAGCAGTACGGCGATCATCCCGATGCGGACCGGATCTACCGGCTGGCCCTGAAGCGGCGACCGGAAGGGGCGCCGCCCCCGAAGCAGCCGGTCGCGGGCTATCTCGGCGGCGCCGGGCAGAACGCGTCTTCCGTCGTCGACGCGCTCGAGGACATCAGTTCGAGCCCTCCCGCTCCCGAAGCACAACCGCTCCTCGAACGCATCGGCAGGCTGGTCGCGGCCGGAGAGATCCGCGAGGCGGAGCGGTTCCTGCGCGACCCCGCGCTGCGCGGCCTCGGGCCCGTCGACCGGGACCGGGCACGCCTGCTCGTGGCGCGCGGCGCCTTCGCCTCCGGCCTCGACCAGCGGGCCCTCGAGCTCGCGAGCGAAGTGGCGGCACAGCACGGCGAAGAGCTCGCGCTCGCACACTGGATCGCCGGCCTCGCATCCTGGCGGCTCGGCCGGCACGAGGATGCGGCGCGCCATTTCGCGACCCTCTCGCGTCACCCGCGCGCGCCCGAAGACGTCCGGGCCGGTGCCGCCTTCTGGGCCGCGCGGGCCAACATGGTGACCGGCCGCCCGCGCATCGCCGCCCGCTTCTTCCGTCTCGCGGCGGAAGCGAGCCAGGGCTTCTACGGGCTCCTTGCGCGCGCGACCCTCGGCGATCCGGTCGGCTTCGACTGGCGACCCACGGTGGTCGAGGACGAGGTGGTCTCGCTGCTCGTGCGGTTCCCGAGTTCGCGCCGCGCGCTCGCCCTCGCGCAGGTCGGTGAGTGGGAGCGGGCCGAGGCGGAAATCCGCAAGCTCGCCGCGCGCTCGCGCCCGCGCCTGCTGCTCGCGCTCGCCGCACTCGCCGAGAGCTTCGATCTGCCCTCGGCCCAGATGCGGGTCGCGCAGCGTCTCGCCGCCCTCGACGGCTCGCGCCACGATCTCGCCCTCTATCCGGCCCCGCAGTGGGAGCCCGAAGGCGGCTTCCGGCTCGACCGCGCCCTTGTCTTCGCCTTCGTGCGTGCCGAGAGCGGCTTCGACATCTCGGCCCGTTCGCACCGCGAGGCGCGCGGTCCGATGCAGCTTCTGCCGGAGACCGCCGCCCGGATCGCCAGGGAGGCCGGCATCGCCTACCGCGGGCCCGCGGATCTCGAGGATCCCGCGAAGAATCTCGCCCTCGGTCAGGCCTACCTCGAAAAGCTCCTCGCCCACCCGCTCGCCGGCCGCAGCCTCGTCCACCTCGCGATCGCCTGGAACGCCGGTCTCTCGCGTCTCGAACAGTGGCAGGAGCGGTTCGCCCGTTTCGCGGACGATCCGCTGATGTTCGTCGAGAGCATCCCGATCGAGGAGACGCGGGTGTTCGTCCGCAAGGTGCTCGCCAACCTCTGGGCCTACCGCATCCGCTTCGGGCAGCCGGCGCCCTCGCTCGAGCTTCTGGCCGCCAACGAATGGCCGCGCTATGTGGCGGTCGACGGAGCGGAGGGCGAGCGCCATGCCCGGACGGATCGATGAGAGCATCCCCTTCCGACCCCTGCGCATCGCGATCCTGACGGTCTCGGACAGCCGCGACCTCTCGACCGACCGCTCGGGCGCGGTGCTCGAAGAGCTCGTGCGCGCCGCCGGCCACGAGGTGGCCGCCCGCGACATCGTCCGCGACGATCTCGAGGCCATCGTCGCGAAGCTCCGCGCCTTCGTCGCCGATCCCGGCGTCGAGGTGGTGCTGACCACCGGCGGCACCGGCGTCACCGGGCGCGACGTGACACCCGAGGCGCTGGCGGCCGTGGCGGAGAAGCGGATCCCGGGCTTCGGCGAACTGTTCCGCTGGCTGTCCTACGCCAAAATCGGCACATCCACCGTGCAGTCGCGCGCCGATGCCGGGGTCGCGGGCGGCACCTACATCTTCTGCCTGCCCGGCTCGCCCGGCGCCTGCCGTGATGCCTGGGAGGGCATCCTGAAAGAGCAGCTCGACATCCGCCACCGGCCCTGCAACTTCGCCGAGCTGCTGCCGCGCCTGCGCGAACACGAGCGCGCCGCGGGCTGAGCGTGGCGCCGGCGCGGGTCGCCCTCGTCGTCGCCGCGGGCCGCGGCGAGCGGGCGGGTGGCGGAGTCCCGAAGCAGTACCGCAAACTCGCGGGCGAGCCCGTGCTGCGGCGCACCATCCGGGCCCTTCTGGACCGTTTCCGGGCCGCCGACATCCGCGTCGTGATCGACCCGTCGCATCGCGCGCTCTACGAGGCCGCGGTCGCCGGTCTCGGCCTGCCGGAGCCCGTGGCCGGCGGTCCGACGCGGCGGGCGAGTGTGCGGGCCGGGCTCGAAGCGCTCGCGGCCGACCCGCCGCGCGAGATCTGGGTGCACGATGCCGCCCGGCCGTTCGCCTCCGTGGCCCTGCTCGACCGGCTCGCGGCAGCGCTCGTCGCGGCCCCGGCCGTGGTTCCCGTGGTCCCCGTGGCCGACAGCCTCGTGCGGGTCGAAGACGGTCGGGTCGGGCGCTATGTCCCGAGGGAAGGCCTCGCGCGCGTGCAGACGCCGCAGGCCTTCCGCTTCGATCTGCTGCTGCGCGCGCACCGGTCGGCCGGAGACGACACGTTTACGGACGACGCGTCGCTCGTGCGGGCGATCGGCGAGGAGGTGGCCGTGGTCGCGGGCGAGGAGGAGAACATCAAGCTCACCACCCCGGAGGATTTCGCGAACGCCGGGCGCATGCTCCGGGCCGCGCTCCAGACCCGCACCGGCTACGGCTACGACGTCCACGCCTTCGCCGAAGGGCGTCCGCTCGTGCTGTGCGGGGTCCGCATCCCGCATCCCCGCGGGCTCGCGGGCCATTCGGATGCCGACGTGGGGCTCCACGCGCTCACCGATGCGGTGCTCGCCACCATCGCCGCCGGCGACATCGGCAGCCACTTCCCGCCCTCGGATGCGCGCTGGCGCGATGCCGATTCCGCCCTCTTCCTGCGGCACGCGCTCGCCCTTCTGGCGGAGAAGGGGGGGCGGCTGGTCCATGCCGACCTCACCATCGTCTGCGAGGAGCCGAAGATCGGGCCCCACCGCGAGGCCATGCGGGCGCGGCTTTCGGAGCTGACGGGCCTGCCGCCGGCGCGGATCTCGCTCAAGGCGACGACGACCGAGGGGCTCGGGTTCACCGGGCGGGGCGAGGGGATCGCCGCCACGGCGCTCGTGACCGCCACCTTCGCGGAGGAGTGCGGATGACACCGGAGCTCGTGCGCGAGGCGGCGGCGCTGCTCGATCTCTGTCGTGGTCTCGGCTTCCGGCTCGCGACCGCGGAATCCTGCACGGGCGGGCTCGTCGCCGCCACCCTCACCGAGGTCGCGGGGTCGTCGGATGTCGTCGACCGCGGCTTCGTGGTCTACGCCAACCGCGCCAAGGTGGAGATGCTGGGCGTCCGGGAGGAGAGCCTCGCGCGGTTCGGCGCGGTGAGCGAGCTCGTCGCCCGCGAGATGGCGGAGGGAGCCCTCGAGCGCAGCGGCTGCGACCTCGCGGTCGCGATCACGGGCATCGCCGGGCCCGGCGGCGGCACCCCGGAGAAGCCCGTCGGCCTCGTCCATTTCGCCGCCGCCCGCCGCGGTCTGCCGACCCGCCACGAACGGCACGTGCTTCCGGGCGACCGGCACGCGGTGCGTATCGCCAGCGTCGGCGTGGCGCTGCGGATGCTGCGGGAGATCGCGCAGGCGCCGGTCGCCGTCTGACGTTCAGGAGCTCGCCGCGCGCTCCGCTTCGGCGGTCTCGCGGCCGGCGGACACACCCTCGCCGTAGAGCGCGCGGGCCCGGGCCTCGAAGGCACGGACCATGCGCTGCACCGCCTCGTTGAACAAGAGCCCGATCAGCTGCTGCAGGATCTTCGACCGGAACTCGAAATCGACGTAGAAGTCGACGATGCAGCCGCCGTCCGGAGCTTCCTCGAAGCGCCAGTGATTGTTGAGATAGCGGAACGGGCCGTCGATGTATTCGACGTCGATGCCGCGCGGCGGATCGAGGGTCACCCGGGAGCGGAAGCGCTCGCGGAAGACCTTGAACGCCACGACGAGATCAGCCCAGAAGACGTTGCCCTCGCGCCGGACGATCCGGGCCGCCTTGCACCAGGGCAGGAACTCGGGATACTTGTCGACCTCCGCCACCAGCCGGAACAGCTGGTCCGGCCGCCACGGCAGGTGGCGCTTCTCGGCGTGCGTCGGCATCAGGCGATCGCTGGCGCTTCGCCGCGCAATTGCGCCTCGCGTGCCGCGCGCAGCCGCCGGAAGTCGTCTCCGGCGTGGTAGGAGGAACGCGTGAGCGGCGAGGCGGAGACCATCAGAAAGCCCTTCGCGCGCGCCATGCGGGCGTAACCCTCGAACTCCTCGGGTGTCACGAAGCGCACCACCTCGTGGTGCCGCGGCGTCGGCTGCAGGTACTGGCCGATGGTGAGGAAATCGACATCGGCGCAGCGCAGGTCGTCCATGACCTGGTGCACCTCGCGCTTCTCCTCGCCGAGGCCGACCATGATTCCCGATTTGGTGAAGATCGAGGGATCGAGCTCCTTGACCCGCTGCAAGAGGCGAAGCGAGTGGAAGTACCGTGCACCCGGCCGGATGGTCCGGTAGAGCCGCGGCACGGTTTCGAGATTGTGATTGTAGACGTCGGGGCGCGCCTCGACGATCGCTTCGACCGCGCCGGGCTTGCGAAGGAAGTCCGGGGTCAGGATCTCGACCGTGGTCTCGGGTGAGCGCTTCCTGATCTCTTCGATGCAGCGCACGAACTGCGAAGCGCCGCCATCCGGGAGATCGTCGCGGTCGACCGAGGTGATCACCACGTGTGCGAGGCCCATGGCGGCCACCGCCTCGGCGACCCGGCGCGGCTCGCCGGGATCGACCGGTCCGGGCAGGCCGGTCTTGACGTTGCAGAAGGCGCAGGCCCGCGTGCAGGTGTCGCCCAGGATCATGAAGGTGGCGTGCGCGTGCTGCCAGCACTCGCCGATGTTGGGGCAGGCCGCTTCCTCGCAGACCGTATGCAGCCGCTTCTCGCGCACGATCCGTCGCGTCGCGTGATATTCGGGCGAGGTCGGTGCCTTCACCCGGATCCAGGGCGGCTTTCTCGCGATCCTGCGGTCGAGAACGGTGACGGTCGCCATGCGCTGCTCCGGGGCTTCGCGCTCAGATATGGATCGCCCGCCCGTAAGCGTCGAGCACGGCTTCGTGCATGGCCTCCGAGATGGTCGGATGCGGGAACACGGTGTGCATCAGGTCGAGCTCGGTCGCCTCGAGCTGGCGGGCGACGACGAAGCCCTGGATCATCTCGGTGACTTCCGATCCGACCATGTGCGCGCCGAGCAGTTCCCCGGTCTTCGCGTCGAACACCGTCTTCACCATGCCCGAAGGCTCACCCATGGCGATCGCCTTGCCGTTGCCGATGAACGGAAACCGGCCGACCTTCACCTCGTGGCCCTTCTCCTTCGCCGCCTTCTCGGTGAGGCCGACGCTCGCGACCTGCGGATGGCAGTAGGTGCAGCCCGGGATCTTCGTGACATCCAGCGGGTGGACGCCTTCCACGCCGGCGATCTTCTCGACGCACACCACACCCTCGTGGCTCGCCTTGTGCGCGAGCCAGGGCGGCCCCGTGAGATCGCCGATGGCGTAGATGCCGGGCTCGTCGGTACGGCCGTACGGGTCCGTCACGACATGCGTCTTCTCGACCCGCACCCTGGTGGTCTCGAGGCCGATGTCCTCGACGTTGCCGACGATGCCGACCGCCATGATCACCCGCTCGACGGTGAGCTTCGAGGTCTTGCCGCCGCCCTCGAGGGTCGCCTCGACGCTGTCGCTCCCGCGCGCGAGCGCCTTCACCGTGGTGCCGACATGGATGCGGATGCCGCGCTTCTCGAAGGCCTTGTGGACGAAGGCCGAGATCTCCTCGTCCTCGACCGGCAGCACGCGGTCGAGGACTTCGACCACCGTGACCTCGGAGCCAAGCGAACGGTAGAAGCTCGCGAACTCCATGCCGATGGCGCCGCTGCCGACGACCAGGAGCGACTTCGGCAGGCGCTCGGGAACCATCGCCTCCCTGTAGGTCCAGACCAGCTTTCCATCCGCCTCGAGGCCGGGGAGCTGACGGGCACGGGCGCCGGTGGCGAGGACGATGTGCGGCGCCTCGAGGGTCTCCTCGCCGGCCTTGGTCTTCACGGAAAGCGTGTGCTTCGCGGAGATGCGACCGTGCCCCTCGAAGACCGTGACCCTGTTCTTCTTCAGGAGATGGCCGACACCGCGGTTGAGCTGGGCCGCCACCTTGCGCGAGCGCTGGACCACCGCCTTCAGGTCGAACGACGGCTTTTCCACCGCGAGGCCGAAGGACTTCGCGTCCAGCATGTTGTCGAAGACCTCGGCCGAGCGCAGCAGCGCCTTGGTCGGGATGCAGCCCCAGTTGAGGCAGATGCCGCCCAGATGCTCGCGCTCGACGAGCGCCGTCTTCATGCCGAGCTGGGCCGCGCGGATCGCCGCGACGTAGCCGCCCGGGCCGCCGCCGAGCACGACGAGATCGAAGGAATGACGGGCCATCTCCGGGCTCCCGGTGAATGTCGGCGCGAAGAACGCTTCAGACGAGAAGCGCCAGCGGATCCTCGATCAGCTTCCTGAACTCCTGCAGGAACTCGGCGCCGAGGGCACCGTCGACGACGCGGTGGTCGACCGAGAGCGTGCAGGTCATCACGGTGGCGATGGCGAGCTCGTCGTTCTTCACCACCGCCCGCTTCTCGCCGGCGCCGACGGCGAGGATGCAGGCCTGCGGCGGGTTGATGACGGCCGCGAACTCGCGGATCCCGTACATGCCGAGATTGGAGATCGAGAACCCGCCGCCCTGGAACTCCTCGGGCTTCAGTTTGCCTTCCCGGGCGCGGGCGGCGAGGTCGCGCATCTCGTTCGAGATGGTCGACAGGCCCTTGCGGTCGGCCTCGCGCACGATCGGCGTGATGAGACCGCCCGGCGTTGCCACCGCCACAGAGATGTCGATGCTCCGGTAGCGGTAGATGCGGTCGCCGCCGAAGGAGGCGTTGACATCCGGCTTCCGGCGGATCGCGAGCGCCACCGCCTTGATCACGAAATCGTTGACCGAGAGCTTGTAGTCGGCACCCGGCCGGGCGTTGAGCCGGCTCCTGAGCTCGAGCAGGGCATCGAGCTCGCAGTCGATCGTCAGATAGAAGTGGGGGATCTGCTGCTTGGATTCGGTGAGCCGCCGCGCGATCACCTTGCGCATGTTGCTGAGCGGCAGCTCATCGTACTCCATGTTCGGAATCGGCTGCAGCAGCGCCGGAGACGGAGCCGCGGGTGCCGCCGCAGCGACGGGAGCCGCGGCCGGGGCGGCGGGCCGTTCCGCTGCGGCCGGCTTCGCTTCCCGCTCCGCGAGCGCGCGCTCGATGTCCGCCTTGACGATCCGCCCGTGCGGGCCGGAACCGCGGATCGTGCGCAGGTCGAGACCGGCCTGTTCGGCCATGCGGCGGGCGAGGGGCGAGGCGAAGATGCGCTCGCCGTCGGCGCGCGGTGCCGCCGGAGCGGCGGCTGCCGGCGCCGGCGAAGCGGGCGCGGCGGGTGCCGCCTCTGCGGCGGTGGCGGCAGGAGCGGGCGAGGGAGCTGATCCGGCGGCGGCCGCGGCCTTCGCCGGTGCCGCTTCGAGCGCCGAAGCGTCCTCGCCCTCTTCGAGCAGGATCGCGATCGGCTCGCCGACCTTCACGCCCTCCGTGCCTTCGGGCACGAGGATCTTCGCGAGCACGCCCTCGTCGGCAGTCTCGAACTCCATCGTCGCCTTGTCGGTCTCGATCTCGGCGATCACCTCGCCGGGTTCGACCTTTTCACCCTCCTTCTTGAGCCAGCGGGCGAGCGTGCCCTCGCTCATGGTGGGCGAGAGGGCCGGCATGCGGATCTCGATCGGCATCGTCGCGTCTCCCCGGCCCTCAGCTGCGGTAGCAGACCGCCTTCACGGCGGCGACGACTTCCTCGACCTGCGGCAGCGCCATACGCTCGAGATTGGCGGCATAGGGCATCGGCACGTCCTTGCCGGTGACCCGCACGACCGGCGCATCGAGCCAGTCGAAGGCGTCCTCCATGGCGATCGCCGCGAGCTCGGCGCCCACACCGCACTGCGGCCAGCCCTCCTCGACCGACACGAGCCTGTTGGTCTTCTTCAGGGAGGCGACGACGGTGGCGCGGTCGAGCGGCCGCAACGTCCGCAGATCGATCACTTCCGCCTCGATCCCCTCGCCGGCGAGCGCTTCGGCGGCGGCGAGCGCCACGTCCATCATCCGCGAAAACGCGGTGATCGTCACGTCGCGGCCGGGCCGCACGATCTTCGCCTTGCCGATCGGCAGGACGAAATCGTCGAGCTTCGGCACGTCGAAGCTGTGGCCGTAGAGGATCTCGTTCTCGAGGAACACGACCGGGTTCGGATCGCGGATCGCGGCCTTGAGCAGCCCCTTGGCGTCCGCCGCACTCCAGGGCGCGATCACCTTGAGTCCCGGGCAGTGCGAATACCAGGAGGAGAATTCCTGGCTGTGCTGGGCGGCGACGCGGGCGGCGGCACCGTTCGGGCCCCGGAAGACGATCGGACAGCCGAGCTGCCCGCCCGACATGTAGAGGGTCTTCGCGGCCGAGTTCACGATGTGGTCGATCGCCTGCATGGCGAAGTTCCAGGTCATGAACTCGAGGATCGGCCGCAGCCCGCCGAAAGCGGCACCGACCGCGAGGCCGGTGAAGCCGTATTCGGTGATCGGCGTGTCGATCACCCGCTTCTCGCCGAACTCCTCGAGCAGACCCTGGCTCACCTTGTAGGCGCCCTGATAGTGGCCGACCTCCTCGCCCATGAGGAACACGTTCGGGTCGCGCCGCATCTCCTCGGCCATGGCGTCCCTGAGCGCCTCGCGCACCGTCATGCGGACCATCTCGGTGCCGGGCGGGATCTCGGGTTCGGCTTCGGGTTCGGGCGCGCCGCGCCGAACCGCGGGTGCCGCCGGTGCCGGCGCGGCTTCGGCCGCCTTCGCCGGCGCCCCGGTCCCGGCGGTCGCGGCCCCGCCCTGCGTCGGGGCGGCAGCATCCCCGACCGCGGAGAGATCCTCGCCGTCCTCGAGCAGCACCGCGATCGGCGTGTTGACGGCGACGTTCTCGGTCCCCTCCGGCACGAGGATCTTGCCGAGGATTCCCTCGTCCACCGCCTCGAACTCCATGGTCGCCTTGTCGGTCTCGATCTCGGCGATGACGTCACCGGGCTCGACCCGTTCCCCCTCCTTCTTGAGCCAGCGGACGATCGTCCCTTCCGTCATGGTCGGCGACAGAGCGGGCATCAGAATCTGCGTGGCCATCGGTCGCGTTCTCCTCGCCTGCGCCTCGCGCGCCTCCCGGTTCTTCAGGCTTCCACGTAGACGTCGGTCCAGAGCTCTTCCGGTTCGGGCTCGGGGCTGTCCTGGGCGAAGCGCGCCGCGTCGTTGACGATCTCCCGGATCTCGCGGTCGACCGCCTTCAGCTCGTCCTCCCCGGCCATCTCCCTTTCGAGCATCAGGCGCCGCAGCTGCTCGATCGGATCGTGGTGCTTGCGGTATTCCTCGACCTCCTCCTTCGTCCGGTACTTGGCCGGATCGGACATCGAGTGGCCGCGGTAGCGGTAGGTGAGCGCCTCGAGGATGAACGGGCCGTTCTCGCGCACGTAACGGGTCACCTCGAGGGCCTTGTTGTAGACGGCGATCACGTCCATGCCGTCGACCTGGTCACCCGGGATCGCGAAGGCCTCGCCGCGCTTGTACAGTTCCGTTTTCGCCGTGGCGCGGGCGAGCGGCGTGCCCATGGCGTAGCGGTTGTTCTCGATCACGTAGAGCACCGGCAGCTTCCAGAGCGCGGCCATGTTGAAGGCCTCGTAGACCTGCCCCTGGTTCGCCGCGCCCTCGCCGAAATATGTCGCGCAGATGCCGCCGTCGCCGCGGTATTTGTGGGCGAAGGCGAGGCCGGTGCCGAGCGGCACCTGGGCGCCGACGATGCCGTGTCCGCCGTAGAAGCCCCGGTCGCGCGCGAACATGTGCATCGAGCCGCCCTTGCCCTTGGAATAGCCGGTGGCGCGGCCCGTGAGCTCGGCCATCACCCGGCGCGGGTCCATGCCGCAGACCAGCATGTGACCGTGGTCTCGGTAGCTGGTGATGACCGAATCGCCTTCCCGGAGCGCGTGCTGGATGCCGGTCGCCACCGCCTCCTGCCCGATGTACAGGTGGCAGAAGCCGCCGATCAGCCCCATGCCGTAGAGCTGGCCGGCCTTCTCCTCGAAGCGCCGGATCAGCAGCATGTCGCGGTAGAAGGCGAGCAGCTTCTCGCGCGGCGGCAGACCACCTTCGACGGCAGTCTCGCCGGTGGTGTCCCCGCTCTTGCGGCTCTTCTTCGCAGCAGCGCACATCTGGCCGACCCTCCCGTCGGTCTGCGGTCGCTCGCCCGGGCGCAGGCTCCGCCGACCCGCGATATCGGGCCCTTCCTAGAACAAAGCGACGCCGCCGGCCAGCACGCTTCGCGCATGGGAAACCTGCACGAAGCGCACGGCCCGGCCGCTCAACGGGCCGGTTCCCCGGCCTCTTCCTCCGGCGGATCGACGAGGATCACGAGCTCGTCGGGCTCGACGTAACCGAGCCGCCGCAGCTCGCCCTCGAGCAGATCGGCGTCGACACCGCTCGGCTCGAGCGCCCGCACCCGCGCCTCGAGCGCCGCCCGCTTCGCCTCGAGCCCCTCGAGTTCGGCCCGGGCGGCGGCGACTTCGCGGCGCAGGTCCATCCAGGCCACGAGACCGCGCCGGCCGTGGATGGCGTGGTACACGAACCAGGCGAGCAGCAGTGCCAGCGGCAGCACCAGCCAGTGGCCGCGGACCAGCCTCCTGAACCGGTGCGCCGCCTCCGCGAGATGGTCCGCGAACCCCACCGGGCTCAGATCCCGGACTGCGCGAAGGCGTGACGGCCGGCGTAGAGCGCGCCGCGCCCGAGCTCCTCCTCGATCCGCAGGAGCTGGTTGTACTTGGCGACCCGGTCGGTGCGCGACAGCGAGCCGGTCTTGATCTGGCCGCAGCCGCAGGCGACGGCGAGATCGGCGATGGTCACATCCTCGGTCTCGCCGGAGCGGTGCGAGACGATGGCGCGGTAGCCGTGGCGCGCGGCGAGCCGGATCGCGTCCATGGTCTCGGTGAGGGTGCCGATCTGGTTCACCTTGATCAGGATGGCGTTGGCCACCCCGCGGCGGATGCCCTCGCGCAGGATCTCGGAGTTGGTGACGAAGAGGTCGTCGCCGACGAGCTGCACCCGGCCGCCGAGCGCGCGCGTCAGTTTCTCCCAGCCGTCCCAGTCGCCCTCGGCCATGCCGTCCTCGATCGAGACGATCGGGAAGGCGTCGCACAGCTCCGCGAGGCAGGCGACCATGCCGTCGGCATCGAGCTCGCGGCCCTCGCCCTCGAGCACGTAGCGCCCGTCGCGATGGAACTCGCTCGCCGCCACATCGAGCGCGAAGGCGACGTCCTCGCCCGGTTCGTAACCGGCGGCGCGGACCGCCAGGACGAGGAAGTCGAGCGCCTCGCGGGCGCTCGCGAGCGCCGGCGCGAACCCCCCTTCGTCACCGACGTTGGTGTTGTGGCCCGCGTCCCGCAGCGCCTTCTTCAGCGCCTGGAAGATCTCGGCGCCCATCCTGAGCGCTTCCGAGAAGCGCGGCGCGCCGAGGGGCACGATCATGAACTCCTGGAAGTCGATCGGATTGTCGGCATGGGCGCCGCCGTTCACGACGTTCATGAGCGGCACCGGCAGGACGCGCGCGTCCGCACCGCCGAGATAGCGGTAGAGCGGCTGGCCGGCGCAGGCGGCGGCGGCCTTCGCCACGGCGAGGCTCGTGCCGAGGATGGCGTTGGCGCCGAGCCGGCTCTTGTTGTCGGTGCCGTCGAGCTCGCAGAGCGTGGCGTCGAGCCCGGCCTGATCGAAGGCGTCGCGCCCGAGGATGGCATCGGCGATCTCGGCGTTGACGGCCTCGACCGCCTGCAGCACGCCCTTGCCGCCGTAGCGCTTCGGATCGCCGTCACGCTTCTCGATCGCCTCGCGCGATCCCGTCGAGGCGCCGGAGGGCACGGCCGCGCGGCCGGTGCTGCCGTCACCCAGCACCACGTCCACCTCGACCGTCGGATTGCCGCGGCTGTCGAGGATCTCGCGGCCACGGACGGCGACGATTTCGCTTCGGGCATCGTAGGGCATCGGCAGGGGCTCCCTGCTGGGGATCAGTTCGCGAGACGCGGCATCGGCCGGCTGCGGGCGAGCGCGTCGAAGGCGCGCCAGTCGAGGAGCAGCTCGCGCATCGCCGCGAGCGGCACCATGTTGGGGCCGTCGCTCGGCGCCCGGTCCGGATCCTCGTGGGTCTCGACGAAGAGCGCGTCGACGCCGACCGCGACCGCGGCGCGCGCCAGCACCGGCACGAAGCCGCGCTGGCCGCCGCTACGGCCGCCGAGCCCGCCGGGCTGCTGCACCGAATGGGTGGCGTCGAAGACCACGGGCCAGCCGGTCCGGCGCAGTTCGGGCAGGGCGCGCAGATCGGTCACCAGCGTGTTGTAGCCGAAGCTCACGCCGCGTTCGGTGACGAGGATGCGGCTGCAGCCGAAGGCCTCGAGCTTGGCGGTGACGTTGCGCATGTCCCAGGGCGCGAGGAACTGCCCCTTCTTGACGTTCACCGCCCGTCCGGTCTCCGCCGCCGCGCGCAGGAGATCGGTCTGCCGGCAGAGGAAGGCGGGGATCTGCAGGATGTCGACGGCTTCCGCGACCGGAGCGCACTGCCAGCTCTCGTGCACGTCCGTGAGCACGGGGCAGCCGTAGCGCTCGCGCACCTCGGCGAGGATCGCGATCCCGGCCTCGAGGCCGACGCCGCGCGGGCTCGACGCACTCGTGCGGTTCGCCTTGTCGTAACTCGACTTGAAGACGAAGGGGATGCCGAGCTCGCGGGTGATCCCGACGAGCGTGCCGGCGACCTCGAGCGCGTGTTCCCGGCTCTCGATGGCGCAGGGTCCGGCGATCAGGACGAAGGTGTCGCCCGCGCCGAAGCGGACCGGACCGACCTCGACGGGACGCGTGGCAGGGGCTTCGCTCACACCAGCCTCGACTGTTCCAGCGCCGCCCCGACGAAGGCGGCGAAGAGCGGATGCGGCGCGAACGGCCGCGACCTGAGTTCGGGATGGAACTGCACCCCGACGAACCAGGGGTGCGAGGGCAGCTCGACGATCTCGGGAAGCCGGCCGTCCGGCGACATGCCGGAGAAACGCAGCCCCGCCCGCTCGAGCACGCCCCGGTAGTTGATGTTGACCTCGTAGCGGTGCCGGTGGCGCTCGCTGATCTCGCGCGCACCGTAGATCCGGTGCGCGAGACTGCCGGGCTCGAGGACACAGGGATAGGCGCCGAGGCGCATGGTGCCGCCCTTGGCGTCGTCCTCGCGGCGCCGCTCGATGCGGTCACCCCGCTCCCACTCGGTCAGGAGGCCCACGACGGGATGCTCGCACGGGCCGAACTCGGTCGAACTCGCGCCCGCGAGCCCGGCGAGATTGCGGGCCGCCTCGATGCAGGCGAGCTGCATGCCGAAGCAGATGCCGAGGAACGGCAGCCCCTTCTCGCGGGCGTAGGTGACGGCGGCGAGCTTGCCCTCGACGCCGCGTTCGCCGAAGCCGCCCGGCACCAGCACCGCGTTCGCCCCCTGCAGCCGCTCGTCCGGGATCTCGCGCGCGAACGCCTCGGCGTCCACCCATTCGATGTCGACGGCGACACGGTTGGCGATGCCGCCGTGGACGAGCGCCTCGTGGAGCGACTTGTAGGCATCCGCGAGGCCCGTGTACTTGCCGACGATCGCGACCGACACGCGGCCCTCGGGGTGCCACAGCCGTTCGACGATGCCGTGCCAGGCGGAGAGATCGGGCTCGTCGCCGGCCGGCAGGCCGAGCGCTTCGAGCACCACCCGGTCGAGGCCGGCCTCGTGGTAGCGGATCGGCACCTCGTAGATCGAGCGGCAGTCGATCGCCGGGATCACCGCCTCGTCGCGCACGCTGCACTGCAGCGCGATCTTGCGCCGGGCCTCGGGCGGGATCGGCCGGTCGCAGCGGCAGAGCAGCACGTCCGGCTGGATGCCGATGGCCCTGAGCTCGCGCACCGAATGCTGCGTCGGCTTGGTCTTGAGCTCGCCGGCCGAAGGGATCCACGGCACGAGCGTGACGTGGATGTAGGCGCAGTGGCCGCGCGGCAGCTCGTTGCCGAGCTGGCGGATGGCCTCGAGGAAGGGCAGGCCCTCGATGTCGCCGACCGTACCGCCGATCTCGCAGATGACGATGTCGGCGTCGCCGACATCGGCGCGGATCGTCTCCTTGATGGCGTTGGTGACGTGCGGGATCACCTGCACCGTCGCGCCGAGATAGTCGCCGCGGCGTTCGCGGGTGACGACATCCCAGTAGATCCGCCCTGCGGACGCACTGTCCGAACGGCGCGCGTCGACCCCGGTGAAGCGCTCGTAGTGCCCGAGGTCGAGATCGGTCTCGGCGCCGTCCTCGGTGACGAACACCTCGCCGTGCTGGTAGGGGGACATCGTCCCCGGATCGACGTTGAGATAGGGATCGAGCTTCCTGAGCCGCACGCTGTAGCCGCGTGCCTGCAGGACGGCGCCCAGCGCCGCGGCGGCGAGCCCCTTGCCGAGGGAGCTGACGACACCGCCGGTTATGAACACGTAGCGCGTCATCGACCTGGAGTGTCCCGTCGGCTCGTTCTCCGCCCGGGCGTCGCGGCGACCCGTCTCACTCGGCGACGGGCGGCTGCGGCTTCGCGGGCTCTCCGGCTTCGGGTGCGGCCGCGGGCGCCGCCGGCTGCGGTGCGCGTTCGATGATGTCGCGCGCCCGGTTGGCGTTGCCCGCGAGGATGGCGAGCAGCAGGCTCGTGCCGATGAAGGCGGTGGCGAGGATCGCCGTCGTGCGGGTGAGCAGGTTGGCGGTGCCGCGGGTGGTCATGAGACCGCCCATGCTGCCGCCGCCGATGCCGAGGCCGCCGCCCTCGCTGCGCTGGATCAGGATCACGCCCACGAGCGCGAGCGCGATCAGCAGATGGACGACGAGGACGACCGTGGCCATGCGATGGATCCGGAACTGGTGGGCGATCAGCTTCCGCCGCCGGCGAGATAGATACGCCAGAACTGGTCGGGATCCAGACTGGCGCCGCCGACGAGCACGCCGTCGACGTCGGGCTGTGCCATGATGTCGCCGGCATTGTCCGCCTTGACCGAGCCGCCGTAGAGCAGGGGGACATCCCCGGCCTGCGGATGGAGCTCGCGGATGCGGCTCCTGAGCCAGGCATGGGTGTCGCGGATGTCGTCGAGGGTGGGCGTGCGCCCGGTGCCGATCGCCCAGACCGGCTCGTAGGCGATCACGAGCTTCTCCCCGTCTACCCCGGACGGCAGCGAGTCGCGGAGCTGCCGCTCCAGCACCTCGTGCCGGCGGCCGGCGAGCCACTCCTCCTCCGTCTCGCCGATGCACAGCACCACGAGAAGCCCGCTCGCCCGGGCCGCTTCGACCTTGCGGCGGATCCAGTCGTCGGTTTCGCCGAGACCGTGGCGGCGTTCGGAGTGGCCGAGGATGACGGCCGTGGCGCCGGCATCGGCCAGCATCGGCGCGCCGATGCAGCCGGTGAAGGGGCCCTCGGGCCGGTCGTGGCAGTCCTGACCGCCGACGATCATCGGCGTGCCGGAAACCCGCCGTGCCACCTCGGCGAGCACGGTGAAGGGCGGGAAGATGCCCATGGTCGCGGAAGGGCGCACGTAGCGGTCGGCGAGCGCGCCGGCGAGCGCCAGCGCGTCGCGACGCAGCCCGTGCATCTTCCAGTTGCCGAAGACGATCGGGCGCGGCAGCGCCATGCGGTCCGTCCCTGTCCGAAGCCCGCGCGACAGGTATCACGCGCGCCGGAGCTGTCAAACCCGCAGACCTCCGCCTCCGGCCCGGTCAGCCGGCGGACCGGGAGGCGAGGCGGGAGCGCACCGCGGGATCTTCCGCCAGAAGCGCGCGGAGCCCTTCCCGGTAGGTCGGGTAACGGAGCTCGACGCCGAGTTCGCGGCGGATGCGGTCGTTCCGCACGCGGCGGTTGTCGGCGTAGAAGCTGCGCGCCATGGGCGACAGTTCCGCGGTCGCGAACGGCTGTTCCGGCGGTGGTTCGATGCCGAGCAGTTCCGCGGCGAAGGTCACCACGTCCTGCGGCGGGGCCGGTTCGTCGTCGCAGACATTGTAGATCCGTCCCGGGTCCGGCCGGTCGATCGAGGCTTCGAGGACGCGCGCGATGTCCTCGACGTGGATGCGCGAGAACACCTGCCCCGGCTTGACGATGCGGTGGGCGGTCCCGTCGAGCAGGGCGAGCAGGCTGTTGCGCCCGGGCCCGTAGACGCCTGCGAGGCGGAAGATGTGGACGGGCAGGCCCGAGGCGAGCCAGGCGCGTTCGGCTTCGAGCCGGCGGACGGCACGGGGCATGCGCGGCGCCGGCTCGTCGTCTTCCGAAACCCAGGCGCCGCCACGGTCGCCGTAGACGGCGGTGGTGCCGAGATAGCCGACCCAGCGGAGATCCGGCAGCGCGCGCAGGTCCGCGAGGTGCCGGTCGAGCACCGGATCCCCTTCTTCGTCCGGCGGGATCGAGACGAGGACGTGCGTCACCCCGGCGAGCGCCCGGGCCGGCTCCGCGAGGGGATGGTCACGCGAGAAGCGGAACAGTTCGACCCCTTCCGCCCCGCGACCCTCCGGTTCGCGCACCGTGCCACGCACGGGAAAGCCGCGTGCCCGCAGGCGTCCGGCGAGGTGCCGCGCCGTGTAGCCGTAGCCGAAGCAGAACAGGACCGCCACGCGCCGTCTCCCCATCTCCGCCGCGGACGCAGATGGAAAGCGGCCGTACTTCGGCAAGCGCGAAGGGGTGGTGCCGGCCTCAGTCCGCGTAACGGTGGCGCACGTGGTGCCACCACGCCAGCACCGCCCGGTGCGGCAGCCAGACCGCGGCCGCGACGAGAAGAAGCGACAGCAGGTAGAAGCGGACCCCGGGCGGATGGGGGGAACCGGCGGCAGCGACCCAGAGCATGCCGACGAGGGCGAGGGCGACGGCGCCGCCCGTGGCACCGGCCACTTTCGCCAGCCGGTGGTAGCGCTGGCGCATCCGCCACACGGTCCGGACCCTGCGCTCTTCGCTCATCAGGGCGCGCCAGGATACAATTCACCGTTGCAGAACCGGTACGCCTGAACACGCCCGCGTGCAAGCAGAATCGGCGCGAGACGGCTGCCTGACCGTTCGCCTCGCGCTCGCGTCGGATTTCACGACGGTGCCGGTCGCCGGCCGGGTCACGGGGCGGTGCGGATTGTCCCGCGATGCGCTGTCGCCATATCCCGGCCATGAGGCGCGGGCAGGCAGATCGTGCGGGCGGGAGCGGATCCGGCGTCGCGATCCCGCCCGAGGGTTTCCGCCACTGGCCCCGAGCCCTCGACCCCGAGACCCAGCGGTCGCTGCTGCGCGACGTTCTGGACCGGGTGGAGCGGGCGGGCTGGTTCACGCCGACCATGCCGCGCAGCGGCCGGCCGTTCTCGGTGCGGATGTGCAACCTCGGGCCGCTCGGCTGGGTGAGCGACCGGGCCGGCTACCGCTACCAGCCGCACCATCCCGACACGGGTGAACCCTGGCCAGAGATGCCGGAGCTGCTCTACCGGCTGTGGGAGCGTTACGCCGGCTGGCCCGACCCGCCCGAGGCCTGTCTCGTCAACCTCTACCGCCCGGGGGCGCGGATGGGCCTGCACCGGGACGAGGACGAGGAGGCGCTCGAAGCGCCCGTGCTCTCGATCTCGCTCGGCGATACCGCGATCTTCCGCATCGGTGGTCCGGAACGCCGCGGTCCGACGCGGCGGATCGAGCTCGCGAGCGGTGATGTCGTCGCCCTCGCGGGTGCGGCGCGTCTCGCCTACCACGGCGTCGACCGGATCCTGCCGGGGACCGGCCCGCTCGTCCCCGGAGGCGGACGCATCAATCTGACGCTGCGCCGTGTGACACGGCCGGACGGGGTTCAGAGCTCCCGGCCGAGCTTCGCATCCAGCGACCAGCGTCCGCCGCCGCGCACCATGCAGAACAGCGCCATGGCCGCCCAGAACAGCGGGTACTCGTAGCCGCCCCTGTTCCAGAAGAAGCCGTTCGGCATGTGGAAGGCGACCGCGTTCGCCATGAAGATGAAGACCAGCAGCGCCACCGGCCGGGTGAAGAGCCCGAGCACGAGGGCGAGGCCGCCGAAGGTCTCGAGCAGCGCCAGGGCCCAGGCCCAGAACAGTCCCGGCGTGTAGCCGACACTCTCGAGGAACTGCGCCGTGCCGGAGATCCCCCCTCCACCGAAGGCTCCGAACAGCTTCTGCATGCCGTGCGGGATCAGCATCAGGCCGGTGAACACGCGCACGAGCGTGTCCATGTACGGGTCGAGCGCCCGGTAGACGCTGCCGAGCGCCGGGATCACGAGCCGGGTGTCGCCGGTGGTCCTGTCCGTCATGCCGCCTCCGTCGGGTCGGGGTGTCCGGCGAAGGCATGGTCCGGGGAGCGATGCGGCGCAACCGGCCGCGGCGTGGACGCTGCGTTCACGCCCCGTGGACGACGCTGGAAGGCGGAGAGGCGGTGGCCGTGGTCCGGATCGGCCCCCGCCGGCAGAGGCGCCGCCGGCGGGAGACCCGAGGCCGGAACATGCGAAGCATCGGACCAATGGCGGCGCGAGGAATGCGGGCGGATGCGTAGCGCGCGTCGGCGGCCGACGCTGTGAGTTTTGCCACACGCCCCGTCGATCGCGGCATCCGGCACGCAGCCGCGTGGCCGGCGCCGGTCGCAGCCCGTACGCGACGGCAGAGCGCCACTTCCGTTCCTGCGCGAAATGTCCGAAACTCGGCGCGGACCGAGGGGGAGGAGCCGATGATCGCCGCCTCTGCCGGCGGCGCACCCGGGCCCGCCGCCGGGCTTCCGGACTTCGCGCGGCGTCTCGGGCTCGATGCCGGCGACGCCGCGCTGCTGCACCGGACGCCGCTGTTCCACGGCCTCGACGACCGCCAGCTCGGGCGGCTGCTCGCCCACGCCACGGTGCGCCGTTTCCCGCGCGGCAGCGTGCTGTTCGTGCAGGGCGATCCGGCCGACCGGATGTTCGTGGTCCTCGACGGCTGGGTCCGGCTCGTGCGCACGACGCGCGAGGGCCAGGAGGTGACGATCCACATCTTCGGTCGCGGCGAGAGCCTCGCCGAGGCGGCCGTGTTCCAGATGGGCACCTATCCCGTCACGGGGATCACGGTCGAGGAGTCGCGCCTGCTCGCGATCCCGGCCGAGAGCCTGCTCGCCTGCCTGCGCGAGCATTCCGAGCTGTGCTTCAACATGATGGCGTCGCTGTCGCGGCGGCTGCACGGCTTCGTCCAGCAGATCGAGCAGCTCTCGAGCCGTTCCTCGGCCGAGCGCCTCGCCCTGTTCCTCTGCCGCCTGTGCGTGGGCGAGAGGGGCAGCTGCACCATCCGCCTGCCGCTCGACAAGACGCTGATCGCCGCGCGTCTCGGCATGCAGCCCGAGACCCTCTCGCGCAACCTCGCGAAGCTGCGCGAGGTCGGCGTCGAGACCCGCGGTGCGGTCGTCGTCGTCCACGACATCGCGGCGCTGCGCCGCTTCGCCCGCCTCGACGAGGAGTGACCATGGCCAGAACCCGCAAGGTGATCGTCACCTGTGCCGTCACCGGTTCCATCCACACGCCCAGCATGTCGCCGTACCTTCCGGTCACGCCGCAGCAGATCGCCGACGAGGCGGTGGCGGCCGCCGAAGCGGGCGCGGCGATCGTGCACCTGCACGCGCGCGATCCCGAGACCGGCCGGCCCGACCAGTCGCCGGAGGCCTTCGCCCGGTTCCTTCCGCTCATCAAGCAGCGGTCGGATGTGGTGATCAACATCACGACTGGCGGCGCGCCGGGGATGACGGTCGAGGAGCGCCTGCGGCCCGCAGCCACCTTCGCGCCCGAGGTCGCCTCCCTCAACATGGGCTCGATGAACTTCGGGCTCTATCCCATGCTCGGGCGCTACACGGAGTTCCGGCACGACTGGGAACGCCGGCATCTCGAAGCGACCCGCGACATGGTCTTCAAAAACACCTTCGCCGACATCGAGAAGATCCTCGAGACCTGCCGCGGCAACGGAACCCGCTTCGAATTCGAATGCTACGACATCGGACACCTCTACAACCTCGCCCACATGCTCGACCGCAAGCTGGTCGAGCCGCCGCTGTTCGTGCAGTCGGTGTTCGGGATCCTCGGCGGCATCGGCACCCATCCCGAGGACGTCCTGCACATGAAGCGCACCGCCGACCGGCTGTTCGGCGACGACTACCGCTGGTCGGTCCTGGGCGCCGGCCGCAACCAGATGCCGATCGCGGCCATGGCGGCCGCCATGGGCGGCAATGTCCGTGTCGGCCTCGAGGACAGCCTGTGGATCGGCCCGGGCGAGCTCGCGAAAAGCAACGCCGACCAGGTCCGCAAGGTGCGCCAGATCGTCGAAGGGCTCGGGCTCGAGGTGGCGACCCCGGCCGAGGCGCGGGAGATCCTGCAGCTCAAGGGCGGCGACCGGGTGAACTTCTGATCCTCCGGTGGTGACCGCGACAGGATCCGGGGCGCCGCCGGAGCGGACGTTCGCCGGCATGGCGACGATGGCCATCGGCGTCGGCCTCCTCACGCTCATGGACGGCACGGGCAAGGTGCTGTTGCGCGAGCTGCCGCTCGCCGAGGTGGTCTGGGGGCGCTACGCCTGCAACCTGCTCGCGCTGTGGCTGCTCCTGCGGCTGCGCAGCCGGAGCCTCGTGCCGAGCCGTCGCCTGCCCCTGCAGCTTGCCCGCGGAGTGGCGATGGTGCTGGCGACGGCCGCGATGTTCCTCTCGCTGTCGCTGCTGCCGATGGCCGAGACCTACGCCGTCGGGTTCACCTCGCCGCTGCTCGTCGCCCTGCTCGCCGGCCCGGTGCTGGGCGAGCGTGTGGACCGCTGGCGCTGGGCGGCGGCGGTCGGCGGGTTCCTCGGCGTGCTGGTGGTGCTGCGTCCGGGCAGCGGGGTGTTCGGGGCGGCGGCTGCGGCACCCCTGGCGATGGCCTTCTGCTTCGCCCTCTACCAGCTCGCCACGCGCGTGCTCGGCCGTTTCGACCCGCCCGAGACCACCATGTTCCATTCCGCCTGGATCGGCACCGTCGTCGTCCTGCCGCTGCTGCCGGCCGTCTGGCAGATGCCGGATCTCCGCCAGCTCGCGCTCATGCTCCTCATGGGCGTGCTCGGCCTCGCGAGCCATCTCTGCATGATCCGCGCCTTCGCCCTCGCGCCCGCGTCGCTCGTCTCGCCGCTGATCTACACCCAGATGGTCTGGGCCGTCGGCTTCGGCTGGCTCGTGTTCGGCGATCTGCCCGACATCTGGACGCTGACGGGATCGCTGGTGGTCGCCGCGGCGGGCCTGCTGCTCCTTCGTTCCGCTCCGGAGAACCGTCGATGACTGCGCTGTTCACGCCGCTCCGCCTGCGCGGCCTCGAGCTCGCGAACCGGATCGTGGTCTCGCCCATGTGCCAGTACATCGCGAGCGACGGCCGGGCCGGGGCGTGGCATCACGTGCACTACGGTTCGCTCTCGATGGGTGGTGCCGCACTGCTGATGTTCGAAGCGACCGCGGTCACGCCCGGGGGACGCATCACGCCCTTCTGTCTCGGTCTCTGGAACGATGGCTGTGCCGCAGCGCTCGAACCTGTCCTCGCCTTCTGCCGGCGCCACGGCACCGCGAAGCTCGGCATCCAGCTCGGTCACGCCGGACGCAAGGGCTCGGCGCACCGTCCCCTCGAGGGCGGCCATCCGCTGCGGCCGGAGGAAGGGGCCTGGACGACACTGGCGCCGTCACCGGTACCCTTCGACGCCGGCTGGCCGACGCCGCGGGAAGCCACCGCGGCCGACCTCGAAGCCCTCGTCGAGGCCTACGCCGCGGCCGCGGAGCGGGCGGCCCATCTCGGCTTCGACCTGCTCGAGCTGCACATGGCCCACGGCTATCTGCTGCACCAGTTCCTCTCACCGCTCTCGAACCTGCGCACCGACGCCTTCGGCGGCAGTTTCGAGAACCGCATCCGCTTCCCGGTCCGGGTGTTCGAGGCCGTGCGGGCGGTCTGGCCCGGGGACCGGCCGCTCGGGGTGCGGGTCTCGGCCACCGACTGGGTCGATGGCGGCTGGACCCCCGAAGAGACCGTCGGGCTCGTGCGCCGGCTGCGCGAGCGCGGCTGCGATTTCGCCGATGTCTCTTCGGGCGGCCTGCATCCGGCGCAGCGGATCCCGCTGGCACCCGGCTATCAGGTGCCCTTCGCCGCGCGGGTGCGACGCGAGGCGGAGATTCCGACGATCGCCGTCGGGCTGATCACCGGGCCGCGGCAGGCCGAAAGCGTCGTCGCGGAGGGCCGGGCCGACCTCGTCGCCCTCGCCCGCGGCTTCCTGGACGATCCGCACTGGGGCTGGCACGCCGCGCGGGCGCTCGGGGCGGAGATCGAATATCCGCTCCAGTACGTCCGGGCCCATCCCCGCAACTGGCCGGGCGCCGGGCCGATGCGGCAACCCTGAGCCGACGTTCCGGGACGGGCGGCACGCTTCAGAACGCGGCAGGCTCCGGGGCCGGCACGCCGGTCGCGACGAAGCGCTGGTCCGTGCCCTCGAGCACGAGGCAGGTGAGGCGCCCCGTGAGATAGGCGCCGGTGTCGATGCCGATGCGGTTCGGGCGCACGACCGGTTCCTCGGTCACGGTGTGGCCGTGCACGATCACCTTGCCGGGATCGCCGCGCCAGCTCAGGAACGGCTCGCGGATCCACAGCAGATCCTCGGGCGACTGCCGGTCGAGCGGCACCCCCGGGCGAATTCCTGCGTGGCAGAAGTAGTAGTCACCGCAGGACCAGGCGAGCTCCAGCCCGTGGAGCAGCTCCCGGTGTGCGGGCGGAAAGCGCTCGACGAGCTGCTTCTGCGCCTGGGCGATGCGCTGCGGCTCGGGCAGGGTGACGTCGAGCCGCACGCCGTAGCTCGCGAGCGTCGCGTCGCCGCCGAACTGGACCCAGCTGGTGCCGACGGGCTGGCCACGGAGGAATTCGCGCAGCCACAGGTCGTGGTTGCCGATCAGGAGCACGCGCGACAGGCCGGTCAGGAGCGGATTGTCGATCAGCCACTGGAGCACGCCGCGGCTGTCGACGCCGCGGTCGACATAGTCGCCGAGGTAGACGACGAACGGTTCGACCACACGGGCCGATGCCGCCAGATCGGCGACGATCCGCTCCTCGATCTCCCGCAGCAGATCGAGCCGCCCGTGCACGTCGCCGATCGCGTACACCCGGACCCCGTCGGGGACGCGGGGCAGGCGGCGATCGTTCCGGGGCTCGGGGCCCGGAGCGGGGCGCGGACGCTGGATCAGCCTTCCGAACAGGGCCGGTCTCCCGGGACAGGTGGGCCGGCCGGTGTGGCCGGGGAGCGACACCGGACGGCAAGTTGCAGGTCCATATAGGGACGCGGGCTGCCTCCGGCCACGAACGGTTGCGTTTACGGCCGGTTCGGAGCTATCAACCCGACGGTGATCCGCAGGACGGCGGACACATGGGTCGGCGGCCGCGTCGGAGCGGTTGGTCCGGCGAGATTAGCCTGAGGGTTGGGGTTCCGGAGCGAGCGCCGGGGCGGTTTCGTCCGGATCCGCGTCCCGGGGCCCGTGGCTCGCGCCCGCGCAACCGGATCGAGAGGGAGAGTTGGAAGTGAGACTGGCTCGACTGACTGCCTCATTCCTGGCGGCGACCTGCCTCGGGACTCTGGCCGGGGAAGTGCTGGCGCAGCAGCAGGCGCCGAACCCGAACGTCACCGTGCGGGAGAGGGAGCGTCCCGAATACGAACCCCTCGGCATCCGCGCCGGTGCCTTCCTGATCCATCCGCGCCTCACTGTTGGCGGCGAGTACGACAGCAACGTCTTCGCCAGCGACAACAACGAGAAGGACGACTTCGGCCTCGTCGTGTCGCCGCGTGTCAACGTCGACTCGCAATGGTCCCGCCACGCCCTGAACCTCACGGCCGGTGCATCCGCTGCCTACTTCGCCGATTTCGACGACAACAACTACCTCGATTTCGATGTCGGTGCGGCGGGCCGGCTGGACGTCACCAGGGAGAACAGCATCCGCGGCGCCCTCAGCTTCGCCCGTGACCACGAGGATCGGGCGAACCCGGATCAGGGCGGCTCGCAGGACGTTACCAAGTTCTATGTCGGCGATGCCAGTCTCGGTTACCGGCACAATTTCAATCGCCTGTTCTTCCAGATCGACGGTCGGGTGCGTCGGTACGATTTTCTCGACGATCCCGGTAACATCAACAACGACGACCGCGACCGCAACCGCTACTCTGCCCGGTTGCGCGGCGGTTACGCGATCTCGCCCCGCATCCGTCTCTTCGGTGAAGGCGAATACCGCATCGTCCGTTACGACGAGACACCCGACGACAGCGGCGTCGATCGCGATTCCGACGGCTTCGCGCTGCGCGTCGGTTCCGAAGTCGACATCACCGGACTGCTGTTCGGCGAGGTGGCGGTCGGCTACACCCGGCAGGACTACGACGACAGCACCCTCGACACCGCCCAGGGCATCAACGCGCTCGGCCAGCTGACCTGGAACCCGACGCCGCTCACAACCGTCGTCGGCACGGTCGAGCTCGACGTCAAGGAAACGACGGTCGTCTTCAACGGTGACCAGGCGTCGGCGAACTTCCAGAAGGCCTTCACCCTCGAGGTCACGCACGAGCTGTTGCGCAACCTGCTGCTCGACGGCACGCTCGCCTACGTGCGTGACGACTTCGAGGGAACCGCGCGTTCCGACAACACCTATTCGGTCGGTGCCGGCATCACCTATCTCGTGAACCGGAACATCGGTGTGGACGTCGGCTACACCTTCACGACCCGTGACTCGGACGCCACGGGGGCCGACTACGACCGCCACATCGTGCGCGTCGGTGTCACCGGACGTCTCTGAGCGCGAAGGCGGCGGGACCGCGGTGCGTCGGGCGCGCGGAACGCTCTTGTTCCGCGCGCAGCTCTCTTCTAGTCAGGTGGCAGCCCGGCGGCGGGTCTGCCGGGGCGGTTCGCGACCTCCGGTGACGATGGGCGGACGACCGATGAGGCGATGGCTGCACGGTATCTGGGCGGTGTTCGGTCTCGTGATCTGGCTCGCCGGCTGCGGCGGCGGTCCGGAACTCGGCGAGGTCGGCAGTCTGCCGGAAGTCGGGTCACCCGAAGCTGCCGTCGAGCTTCCCGAAGTGCCGTATCGCCTCGGGCCGGGCGACAAGATCCGCGTCGTCGTCTTTCGCCACGAGGATCTCTCGGGCGAGTTCTCGCTCGACGGTTCGGGCAGTTTCTCCATGCCGCTGATCGGCGAGGTCCGCGCCAACGGCATGACCGCGCGCGAACTCGAACAGCATCTCGAGCAGCGCTTTGCCGACGGCTACCTTGTCGAGCCCCGGGTCAGCGTCGAGATCCTGACCTACCGGCCCTTCTACATTCTGGGCGAGGTCAACCGGCCCGGGGCCTACGAATACGAGAGCGGCATGACGGTGCTGAACGCCGTGGCGCTCGCCGGCGGCTTCACCTACCGCGCCAAGCAGGACGTGTTCCTGCTGCAGCGCGGCGGCGCCAACGCGAAACCCGTGCCCGTCACCGGCAACACGCGGATCGCGCCGGGTGACGTGATCACGGTCCAGGAGCGCTTCTTCTGAGCACGCGCGGCCGGCGGCGGGCGACCGTCCGGCGCCCGCCGCACATGCCGGTCCGGGAGGCGGCTTGACGATCGCGGACCGGGCGAAGGGCTGGATCGAGGCGGTACGGATCTACACCGATCCGCGGGTGATCGCCGTCTTCGCCCTCGGGTTCTCGAGCGGCCTGCCGATCATGCTGGTCGCGACGACGCTTAGCACCTGGCTCGCCGAAGCGGGTGTCTCGAAGTCGTCGATCGGTCTCTTCGCCTACGTCTTCGCCCCCTACACCTTCAAGTTCGCCTGGGCGCCGGTCATGGACCGGCTGCCGCTGCCGCCGCTCACGACGCTGCTCGGCCGGCGCCGCGGCTGGATCCTCGCCACCCAGATCGGTCTCCTCGTGTCGATCTGGGCGCTCGGCCGGACCGATCCCGGCACCGACCTCTACTGGACCGCTGTGTTCGCCGTGCTCGTCGCCTTCTTGTCGGCGAGCCAGGACATCGTCGTCGACGCCCTGCGCATCGAGATCCTGCCGAAAGAGGAGCTGGGTGCCGGCGCCGGGGTGGTGGTGCTCGGCTACCGCATCGCCATGTGGGTGGCGACCGCCGGTGCGCTGCTGATCGCCGACGCCGCCGGCTGGTCGGCTGCCTACACCACCATGGCGCTTCTCGTGCTCGTGGGTGTGGCGACGGTGCTCCTCGTGCGCGAGCCCGAGGGTTCGTCGACGGCGCTCGTGGAGCCGGACGTCGCCAGGGAGGAAGACCTGCTCGCGCGCGAGATCGCACTGGCCCGCGCCGCATCCGGCACGCCCGCGGGGACCGCCCTGCGCTTCGCCATCGTCTGGCTGCTCGCGATCGAGCCGCTCTCGGCCCTCGCGGCGCTCGCTGCCGGGCTCTCCGGCGGTGCCGGCCCGCTGCTGGCCGGGGTCTTCGCGGCCGAGCTGGTGCTCCTAGGCTTAGGGGTGCGCGCCGGCCTCGCGCTGCTGCGTCGCCGCGCCGGGGCACAGCACCTCGTCAAGGACTGGGCGCTGCTGACGCTCGCTCTCGCGATCCTGCAGGTGCTGCTCTGGGCCTTCGTGGCCGACGGACCCTATCTCGCCGAGGCCTGCGGCTGGCTCGTCATGTGGGGGCTGTGGCTGGTCGCGAATGCCATTGTGCTGCTCGCCGGCGGAGGCCGGCTCGATCCCATGGCCTTCACGAGCCCCGTCTGGCTCGTGATCGTCTCGTTCTGGCTGCGCTTCGCCGCCGCCGTGTTCCTCTACGGTGTCGTCTACTTCGACCGTACGACGGTGGCGATCTTCGGCCTCACGCCGCTGCGCGAGGAGTCGCGCCTGCACCTCTGGGTGCGCCGCGCCGTGGTCGAGCCCTTCTACGATTTCTTCCGCCGCCACGGTGTCGCCATCGCCGTCGCCATCCTCGCGCTGATTTCGGTCTTCAAGGCGAGCGACGTGATGCTCACCCTGATGGCCAACCCCTTCTACATCGAGCTGGGTTTCACCAAGGCGCAGATCGCCTGGGTGTCGAAGACCTTCGGCCTGTGGATGACGCTCCTCGGTGGTCTCGTCGGCGGTGTCGTCGTCTACCGCTTCGGCCTGATGCGTTCGCTCGCGCTCGGCGTGGTCGTGATGGCGGTCTCCAATCTCGCCTTCCTGCTGCTCGCCTGGAGCCACGATGCCGGCATCGGTGCCCCGCCCGCGGGCGAGGAGGGGCCGGGCGTCTGGATGCTCGGCCTCTTCCACCTCGTCATCCTGATCGAGAACCTCTCGGGCGGCCTCGGCACCGCGGTCTTCGTCGCCTATCTCTCCTCGCTCTGCAACGTCCACTACACGGCGGTGCAGTACGCGCTGCTGACCTCCTTCATGCAGCTCTTCGGCAAGTTCGTGATCGTGCCGTCCTCGGGCTTCTTCGTCGACGCCCTCGGCTGGCAGGCCTTCTTCCTGGCCTCGGCCCTGTTCGCGCTGCCGGCGCTCGTGCTGATCCGGTGGCTGCAGCGGCGCGGGATCGAGGCCGAAGCGCCGGAGGGCGGCGCCCGGGGCGTGCGCGTTCCGTGAGCCTTCGTGCGGTTCAGCGGCCGGCCGGGGGATCGCGGCGGATCTGGGTGCCGATGCCGTGCTCGGTGAACACCTCGAGCAGGACCGCGTGCGGCACGCGGCCGTCGAGGATGGTCGCCGCACCGACGCCGTGCTCGACCGCGGCGAGGCAGGTCTCGACCTTGGGGATCATGCCGCCGCGGATGGTGCCGTCGGCGATCATGGCGCGCGCCTCGTGGACGCCGAGCCACGGGACGAGCCGCCCCTCGCGATCGAGCACGCCGGCGACGTCCGTGAGCATGAGGAGCCGCCGGGCACGGACCGCCGCCGCGATCGCACCCGCCGCCGTGTCGGCGTTGATGTTGTAGGTCTCGCCCTCGGGCCCGGTGCCGATCGGCGCCACCACGGGGATGATCTCGCTGCCGGCGAGCACGTCGAGGATGGTCCGGTCGATCTCCTCGGGCTCGCCGACGAAGCCGAGGTCGACCGCTTCCTCGATCGCCGAATCCGGATGCTTCCGCGTGCGCCGCACCGGGCGCGCCCGGATCAGCCGCGCGTCCTTGCCGCAGATCCCGACCGCCTTGCCGCCCGCCGCCTGGATCGCCGTGACGATTTCCTTGTTGATGCGGCCGGCGAGCACCATCTCGACCACCTCGACCGTGGCCGCGTCCGTCACCCGCAACCCGTCGACGAAACGGCTCTCGATCTGCAGCCGGTCGAGCATCGCCTTGATCTGCGGCCCGCCGCCGTGCACCACCACCGGGTTGATGCCGACCTGCTTCAGGAGCACGATGTCGCGCGCGAAATCGCGGGCGAGATGTTCCTCGCCCATGGCGTGGCCGCCGTATTTGACGACGAAGGTGGCGCCGCTGTAGCGCCGCATGTAGGGCAGCGCCTCGATCAGCGTCCGCGCGACGCGGTGGATGTCGTCGGTGTCGCCCGTGTCCGTCATGCTCCGCTCCGGCCCGCGTCCGGGCTTCGTGCGATCCCGGCGAGCGTGGCGCGCAGCTCCGCGATGCCGGTGCCGTCGCGGGCGCTCGTCACGAGGACCAGCGGGTGCGCGCCCTGCTGCCGCGCGGCGAACTTCTCCGCCTCCGCGATCCGCCGCAAGAGTTCGTCGCGCCGCGGCAGATCGCATTTCGTCAGCACGAGCTGGAAAGCCACGGCCGACTCGCCGAGCAGTTGCATGATCTCGCGGTCGGAGGCCTTCGGGCCGTGGCGGGCATCGATCAGCACCAGCACCCGCGCGAGGTTGGGGCGGCCGCGCAGATAGTCGCGGATTAGCCGGTTCCACGCCTCGACCTTCGCCTTCGGCGCCTCGGCGTAGCCGTAGCCGGGGAGGTCGACGAGCACGAGCCCGCCGCCGATGCGGAAGAAGTTGAGCTCCTGCGTGCGCCCCGGCGTCTTCGAGGTGCGCGCGAGCCCGTGCCGGCCGGCGAGCGCATTGAGGAGGCTCGACTTGCCGACGTTCGACCGTCCGGCCACAGCCACTTCCGGAAGCTCCGGCTCCGGCAGCCGGGCGTAGTCGGCGACACCGAGCACGAACTCCGCCGGCCCCGCGAACAGGCGCCGGCCCTGCTCCAGGGCCTCCTTGTCGAAGGCCGGTGGCGGCGCCACTCCGATCTCCGCTGTCGACACCCCGGGACCCCGTCCCCCTGTTCCGTCCGGGGCGAGCATATATGGCTCCCGGCCTCTCGCACCAGACGCCGGGCAGGCGTCCGCGCTCGCGCGGGTCCGGACCCCAACGTCCGCATGGTCCGGAGGCTCGAAGGAAGCGCGGCTGGCGGCGCCATCTCAATGCGCCGCAGGAAGGACGACCCTCGCGCAAAGCCCGCCCTCCTCGGCCTCGTCGAGGACGAGCCGTCCGCCATAGGCCGAGATCCGGTCGGCGGCGATGGCCAGTCCCATCCCGTGGCCCGGGGTCGACCGGTCGAGACGGACGCCACGCGCCAGCAGCCGGTCGCGTTCGGGCGCGGGAATGCCGGGGCCGTCGTCGAAGATCGCGATCTCGAGACCCTCACGGCAGGCGCGCGCCGAGATCCTGACCCGTCTTGCAGCCCATTTCACCGCGTTTTCGGCCAGTGCGGAGAGAATCTCGGCAAGATCCTCGGCATCACCCCTGAATGCCGGCGCATCGGTGGCGGCTGTCTCGATCGTGACACCTCGTCGCCGCGCCTCGGCGCCGAGGACCAGCTCGAGGTCCTTCAACACTTGCGAGACATCGGTGCGGGCAGCCGGGTCGAGGCCCGCGCCGGCCGCCCGCGCCCGACGCAGATGCCAGTCCAGCATCCGGTTCATCCGCGCGATCAGGGCCGCGTCTTCGGGGCCGGCACGGTTCGCGAGCACGGCGAGCGGCGTCTTGAGTGCGTGAGCGAGGTCCGCGGCCGCGGCGCGGGCGCGTTCGAGCTGGGCCGTATTGGCGGCGACGAGGCGCGACAGCTCCTCGGCCAGTGGCCGGAGCTCCGCCGACCGGACCTCCGGCAGGACCACCGCGCGGCCATCGCGCATGGCCGCCACGCTGCGGGCGAAGCGGGTGAGGTCGGCGAGCCCCGCCCGTACGGCGAGACCCTGCGCGAGCAGGACCGCGACCCCGAGCACCGCGAGCGAAAGGGCCAGCGGCCATCGGACCGCCGAGAGCTCCGCCGCTGCCTCGGCCGCGGGCAAGGTCACGGTCACCGAGAGGCGCCGCGCGTCGCCGGGAGCGGTGAAGTCTTCCGAATGGACAACGAGTTCGGCGCCATCGGGTCCGAGATACGTCGCGCCCCGTGTCTCCACACGCCCGCCCAGCAGCGATGCGGCGCGCGCCAGCACGCCGTTCTCGTCCGTGACCTGCCAGTACCACCCCGACATCGGCCGCTCGAACCGCGGATCGGCAGGGGGCGGGACGACCGAGAATGCACCGGTTTCGTCCCAGCCGGACGCGGCCATGACGGCACGCGCCGCGGCCTCGAGTTCCCGGTCGAGCCGGCGCGTGACGAAATCCTCGAGAAGGACGGAAAGCGCGAACCAGGCAAAAACGAGCGCGCCCAGGGTCAGCCCCGCGGACCACGCCAGAAGTCGCCCGGTGATCGACCCTGGCCTCACGTCGGATCTCGCGGCAGGAGCCTGTAGCCCTCGCCACGGCGCGTCTCGATACGCTGCTCGCCGATCTTGCGCCGAAGGCGCCCGATCAGCACCTCGAGAGAGCGGAAGTCGCGGTCGGTATCCCGATCGTACATGTGTTCCGAGAGTTCCGACCGACTGACGACGCGCCCCTTGTTCAGCATAAGATATCGCAGGAGCTTGGTCTCGAAGGCCGTGAGTCTGATCGGCAGCCCGTCGAGCGTGGCGAGCCCCGTCGCCGTGTCGAACCGCAGCGCGCCGGCCTCCAGTTCCGCCCTGGCGTGACCGGCCGCCCGCCGGATCAGGCCCGACAGGCGCAGCAGGATCTCCTCCATGCGAAAGGGTTTGAGCACATAGTCATCTGCTCCGGCGCGAAATCCCGCCACCTTGTCCGACCAGGAATCCCGGGCCGTGAGAATGAGGACCGGAAAGTCGTGGCCCTGCGAGCGCCAGCGCCGCAGCACCTCGATCCCGTCGAGGTCGGGCAAGCCCAGATCGAGCACTGCCGCGCCGATCGTTTCGGTTGCACCGACGAATTCACCGGTCTCGCCATCGTGGGCCAGCTCGACCGTGTACCCCGCTTCGGTGAGTGCCTGCCCGATCTGCTCGGCGAGTGTACGATCGTCCTCGACGACGAGGACCTTCACGGACGTCCCTCCGGCAGAATGCGCGCCTCGATCTGACCGACACCCCTGACCTCCAGAAAACGGCACCCCGGCCCGGTGACACGGATATCCAGCACGTTGCGTCGCGGAGTCAACCAGCGCACCTCTTGGACCAGTCCCGCGTCCCTCGGCTCGATCCTGAGCGGTTCGCCGACATAGCGTCGAGCCACACAGGCAAGCGCCGTCTCCGTCGTGATGGGAGCGGCGTCCCAGGGCGGGTCCGCTGCGGCGCTGGCGGCGGCGCAGCAGAGGAGGACGAGCATCGGCGGACTGCGCATGGCGGCATTCTGCACTCTGCGACCTCAACGGAAACCAAACGGCGTCGTTTCGGTCCGGTTGCGGCGGGTTCGGGTAAGCCGGGATCGCTGCGAAACGAAAGGAGACGGAAATGAAACGCACAGCAACCGCATTGATTCTGACCGCGGCGCTGTCCGCTCCGCTCACCGCGCAGGAGGCGCGTCTGTCCGGCACGGTGGCCGAGGTCTATGGATCGCAGGTTGTGCTTGCCACACCCGAGGGACGCCTGCTGGTTACGCTGCCGCAGGGCTTCGAGGCGCCGGTTCCGGGAACGCGCCTCGATCTCACAGGCACCCGCGACGGCGCGACCTTCGTCGCGCGCGAGGCCCGTCCCGCGCCGGAGGTCGGCACGTCGCAGTCACCTGCGATGCCTCCGGCGCGGCATCCTCTGCCACCCGAGATTCGAGACCTTGCCCTGCTGGATGTCGTGACCCGCAGCGAACGTACGAAGCACGGAGACTTCGAGACCCACGTCCTCGGCAGGGTGCCCGACGGCACCTGGATCCGGCTGAAGACCCGCGACGGGCGGCTCGTCGAGGCGAAATCCGGCGGAGCCGCCCTGCCGCGTCCGCTCGTCGACCGCGTGCTGCCTCTGCACTTTCGTGACGAATCGGCGATCTCCGGGATCGCACGCATCACGAAGGTCGAGATCAAGCGCAGAGGCGAGATCGAGGTCGAAGGCCTCGACGCGCGGGGCGATCGGGTCGAGGTCGAGTTCCACGCCGACGGTCGCCTGCGCAAGCTCGTCCGCGAGCGCGACGACCGTCGCGGCATGCCGGCCGCGCAGGTGCGGAGCCTCCTCGAGCGACTCGGGTACCGGGACATCGGCTTCGTCGAGACCAAGCCGCGCCATGCCGAGGCCATCGCGGTGAACCCATATGGCGACTGGGTCGAGATCCGCATCAACGACCGCGGTGAGGTGGACCGCGAACGCCTGTGGCATCGTTGAGGAGGTCCGGAACGTGACCGAGAGACGAGACGACGCCACCGGCACCGGCGACAGCGGAGAAATGGCCGCGCTTCGCGCGGCCATCGACCGGCTCGAAGCCCGGCTCGCCCGGCTTGAGGCGCGCGACGCCGCCCCGTCGCCGGTCTCGGAGCTGCAACGCCGCGTCAAGGCCGCCTGGCGGGCGCTGACGGGTCGCGACTCCGACGCGCCAGACGGCGGCGGCGACGCCTCGACCGGAACGGCGCCCGGGGATCGATCCCGCCTCCTGACCAACGTCCTCGTGATCGCAGCAGGGCTGGCTGCGCTGGTGCTCGCCGTCGAGCTGATCAGGGAACTGTTCCGCGGTCTCAGGCACTTCCTGCACTGGATCTTCTGAACACCCCGCCCGCCGGCCCGGCAGGAGGCCGGCGGGACAGAAACGGATGGCTGTTTCGAGACCGGGGTGATGTGATGCGGGGGCCGGGCATCTGCCGACCGGAGAGGAGAAGGCTCGTTTCAGGAGTGTGTCCCGGCCGGCGAAGTCCTGGCGGAGGGAGAGTCCTCCTATCGCGCGTACGAGGGTGTCCGAGACGATCCGCTAAGTAGGCGGGAACCGGCGATTTCGCGGGTCACTCCCGTCCACCGGCCTCCGATCCCGTCCGGACGGATCGGAATACGGATGGAGGCTCGAATGGTGGCTCGCGCAATCGCGATGCGAGAGAGCATCGATGACCGCGAAGGGCACCCGACGCCTGACGGACGCGTTCTGCAGGAAGACGCACCACCCCGGAAGGTACACCGACGGACACGGCAACCTGGTCTTCGTCGTCTCCCCCACCGGAGCCAAGCGCTGGCTGTTCCGATACCAGCGGCACGGCCGACGCCGCGAAATCGGCCTCGGTCCGTATCCGGTTGTCACGCTCGCCGACGCGCGCAGGCAGGCACTGGAGGCGCGGCGGGCCCTGCAGCACGGCCTCGATCCGAGGTCCGTCCTGCAGAGGGCTCCGTCCGTGCCGACCTTCCGCGAGGCCGTCGAAGCGCTGATCGAGGCGAAGCAGGCCGAATGGCGCAACGCCAAGCACCGCCAGCAGTGGCGCAATTCACTCGCGGCGTATGTTCTCCCGAAGATCGGCGACGTCGCGGTGGCGGCGGTCACGACCGAGCACGTCGTCGCGGTTCTGAAGCCTATCTGGACCGCCAAGCCGGAAACGGCGAAACGGGTGCGCGGTCGGATCGAGGCTGCGCTGGACTTCGCCCGGGCGCAGGGCTGGCGCGAGGGCGAGAACCCGGCCCGCTGGCGCGGCCATCTCGACAAGATTCTGCCGCGCCCTTCGCAGATGAAAAAGGTCCGGCACCATCCGGCGCTCGACTGGAGGGAGATCCCGGCGTTCATCGCGGAGCTGGAGTGTATGCCCGGAATCGCCGCCCGGGCGCTGGAGTTCCTGATCCTCACCGCGGCGCGATCCGGGGAGGTCCGTGGTGCACGCTGGAGCGAGATCGACTTCGAGCGAAAGGTGTGGACGATCCCGGCCGAGCGTACGAAGACGCTTCGCGAACACCGCGTGCCGCTCGGCCCGAGGGCGCTGGCGCTGTTGCGGCAGCTGCCGCGCCTTGCCGGAAGTGAGTTCATCTTCCCGGGTACCGGGGGTCAGATGAGCGATATGACGCTCGCGGCGGTGATCCGCCGGATCAACGAGCGGCGCCGGAAATCCGGCCTGGCGCCTTGGACCGATGCGGAGGGCCGACCGGTCACCGTCCACGGCTTCCGCTCGACCTTCCGCACGTGGGCACACCAGGCGACCGGATTTCCCAGGGAGATCGCCGAGGAAGCACTGGCGCACGTGGTCGGCAACCGGGTGGAGAGGGCCTACCGGCGGGGCGATGCGCTCGAACGGCGTCGGAAGCTCATGGAGACATGGGAACGCCACGTTCGTCGGGACGCCGGTGCGCCGGAAGGTCCGCCACCATGCATCGTAGCGGATCCCACGGGGACCTTGCGGGTGGCCGACGCCCGCCGCGAGCTTGCGACCGGGAAGGAGGCGACACCGCGCACGGAGCCGGGCTGCGATCGCGTCGGTGAAACGGGGCGCCGTTTCGCGCCTGCAGATAGGCGCGAACCAGCGGGGGGCAGCTCCGTTCCGAGCCGTTCCTCTCCTGCAGTTGTACGAGGTGACGATGGACGATCGCGCCCCACGTGGCAGGAGTTTCCATTGGGAGATGTCGAGGCAGATCCCGACGGTTCGCCGCGCAGTGCCGGAACCACAGGGCCTCTCTCTGCAGCCTGCGGGAGGCACGGTTTGAATCTCGTGGTGCCAGCGAGGGCGGAGATGCGTTTCACTCCGATTTCGACGGTGACAGCGGAAGCCCGCCGTTGCCACCACCACGACGACATCTCCGCATGACGCCGACAATGTTGCGGAGAAGCTTCTGGACGACTATAATTGGAACTGGTTCGTCGAGCATGCGCCAGACCCATGACCGAGCTCGCCCGCATCTTCCGCGACTGTCTCGCCGACCTCGGGATCGACGAGGAGCGGCTGCTCCGCCGGGTGGGCCTGCGCGACGAGGCCGCAGGGAAGCGGATGCTGCGGCAGCTGGTCGAGGATCCCCTGCAGAAGGGGCCTTTCGCGCGCAGGGTGATCGCAGCGCTGGGGCCGGTCGGCGAACGGTTCGAGGCGGCGCTCGATCTCGCGCTCGAAAGGAAGCAGCCGGAACGGAAGACGGCGCCCCCGGATTTCCGGCCGCGGCTGCGGATCCTCACCTTCCCGCCGCTCAGCCGGAGCATGGGCGGCAAGATGCTCGCCAATTTCGGGCTGAGCTTCAACCTGCCCCCGGAGTGGGCGGAGCTGCCGCTTCGCGAGGGCATGGAGCGGGTCGTGGCGTTCTTCGCGGCGTGGCGGCATCGCCATCCCAAGGGCTGCGTCCCGGGCTTCGTCTGGCGCCGCCGCCCGAACGAGTACTGGGAATTCGACGAAGCGGGCACGCCCGTGGCGCGGTACGACGACTTCCCCATCACGGCGCCGGATGTGCTGCCCGGAGGGCGGATGCTCGGGGACCTCTCCCAGAAGGAGCGGGAAGAGGTGTTCGCCCGTTACGGTGTCGCGACCTGTTGCCGCCTCCGCAGGCGGCACGCGCAGGAAGCGGACGGAACGCCGGTGTAAGGGTCTCCGGCCAACTCGCCGGGCGCAGAAGGGGGCATCGGACCCGCCACGGTCGCCGACCCCCGGCCATCCCGGCTACCCGTGCCCCTTCCCGAAGGCCGCCCCGCGCAGGCGTTGCGGGCGGAGAAGCGGGGCGTTCCGGACGACGTGGACTACGCACCCGGAGCTGCCGTTCCACGACAGTGGCAGCCGGTGAGGGTCGTGGCGCTCTCGTCCGGCGTTTCCGCGCCGCCCGGTTCAGGGGCGACGTGTGGACCTGCTACGAACGCGCTCGGCGATCCAGGCCTCCACCTCGTGCTCGAGCCAGCCGACACGGTTCTCCGACAGCGGCACCGGAGGCGGGAAGTTTCCCTTGCGCAGCAGGTCGTAGATCGTGGACCGCGACAGGCCGACCCGGCGGATCACGTCGCCTATCGGCAGGATGATCGTGGGCGCGTGGGGAACCGGCTGCTCCTCGTGGCCCCTGGCGGAACTGTCACAGTGAAGCATGGCTGATCTCCTCTGGATTTCGAGTTCGCAGTATTTAGCGGCGCCGCGGACGTACCTGCTTAGGGCTGGCCGGGCTCGGACGGCGTCCGTCGGCGGACCGGCGGCGCTCTGGCTGTAACCCGAACCGGAGCCCTCGTCCCCGCAAAGGCGGCGGGAACGTCGGAGCCACGTGTTGGCCGCGCCGCATGCCAGTCGCCCAATGCAACAGGCCGACTGGCGGTCTCGGTTCCGAGTCTCGGCGTAGCGCAGCGGTCGCGAGCCGCCCGTGAACGCGTCCCGAAGAGCATTCGTGCGAAAGGATGCCAGGTGGTCATACGTGGCACCTCGCCCTTGGCGTGGTCCTTCGCGCTGCGGTCGCGATGACCGGCAGGGGAGCGGCGACGGCGGGGCCCGGGCACGCTCTTGCTCGTTCGAGAGGGGGAGCAGGACTACCCTGGGAGGGCCTGCTCGCCCGAGAGACCGCGACGTCGCTCCAGCCGACCTGCACGGCCTGCGTTGCGCTCGGAATCTCCCCGTGCAGAACTGCCGACCCGCCCGAACACACCCACCGAGAAGCAGACTCGACTGTTCGGTGGGCAAGATGCGTCGGGCTTGGTCGGACCGTACAGAAGGGGGAACGCATCAGCCCGGTGGAGGGGATCGACTGCGTGTCGCACCGCGGGTTCCGCGGTGGACCGGACGGTTGCAACGGAGGGCCCCGGGAAGGCGAGACGGTCGATGGCGGGAATCGTCGCGGCATCCGGGTTCCGACCTCGGCCCTGTCGCGCACCCGCGGAAGGGCGGTCGCGCCGACCGAGCCGGACCGGATCGCGGCGCTTCGTGGCTCGGGCGGAGAGAGACAGTCGATGTCGCGCATGTCGGGGTGCGGGGTGCGCGTTCGCAGGTGATTTCGGGGCGCCGCTTCATGGCGGAGAGCCAGGCCGAGAGGGTAATGCGCAGCTCCTCGACCGACAGCTCCGCGGGGTTCTCGACGAGGATGACGGAGATATCGAGCCAGCGGCGGCGGCTGCGCGACTTGGAAGAGGAGGCGGGCTTGTGGAGGTAACGGCACCAGCGGCGAAGATCGTCCCGGCTGTCGAGGATCCTGACGTCGGGCGAACGGATTCGAGCCTTGCCGCCGCGGGCGGTGAAGGCCTTCCGCCAAGCCTGCGCGCACCTCCGTCTCCAGGCGTCGATCCACTTCCTGCGCCTGTCCGGACCATGCGGAATTCCGGCGGCCGGGGCCGACAGCAGGACATGGAGATGCGGCAGGAAGGACCTCCCGTCGGTGTCCACCGGGCATTCCATGCGACGGAGCCTGACGCGGGCGTGACGCAGCGGAACACGGCGCTCGAGGATGTGGAAAGCCTCGAGGAGCCGGTCACACCCTTCGACGAGGCGGCGGTGATGGACAGGAGGGAGCACGAGGGTGAGGGCCAGGAAGAGGCTGGATCCGTCGTCGGCTTCGTCGAGGGCCCAGAGCATGGTCTCGCACCGACGGTGGAGCCGCCAGTCCCGACAGACAGGACAGAGGCGGGTGCCACAACGACTGTTGCGCTGCGGATCACACCGCCGCATGCGCTCGAGGAGCGAACGCAGGTCTGCAGGAACCGGTCCGGCATCGGCGATGTCACCGAGGCGTTCGGCGATGGCTGCTCTCTTCTCCTCCCGTTGGCGCATGAGGGGCGGTTTCGCATACCGACCACGGCGCCGACGCGCTCGCTGACGCACACACCCGGTGGCGCTCCCGACATCGGTCGTCGACGTCGCGCCACGTACGTTCTCGCGGTTCCCGGTCATGACCCGATGCCGTCGACGAAAGCGGCGGCATGCCGACGGCCTCGCCGAAGGGCCCTCCCGTATCCCGACCGAGCATGGTGCATGTCCATGTGCATGCGACGCAGTCCTCTGGCGTTCGTCCTGGCTCAGGCGAATCGGCAGAGTCCGCGCCGATAACGGCTCCGTCCGTTTCACGGTGGCGAGATCCGGTGGTGCACGTGCACAGGAATGTGGGCAGCGCGCCGCGCTGTCCACGCGTAGGGCGCCGCGCGGCCCCAATATGGCCGGGACGGTCCCGACAACGGCGAATCCGGAGGATGGCGGAGATAGCCTCCGCGACAGTAGACGAACAAAGCTTTGAGACCTCCCCGCAACAGCGCGTGCGCCGCGGAGAGGCGGCGTGACGGTCTGCGTGAGCGGAGGATCGGCTGTGGTGGCGGGCTTCCGGCGCGGTTGTCCGCGGGTTTTCGGACGGTTTCGCGGGTTGCGGGCGGACTCCGTCCCCGGAGGTCAGGTCGCGGGCGGGGCGAGGCCGACCGCCCGGCGCAGGTCGAAGGCGAGCACCCGGAAGGTCGTGTCGACCAGATTGCGGGCGAGGGAGAAGCAGCGGGCGCGGGCGAGGCCGTAAGCGCGCTTCAGCGTGCCGAACACCGGCTCGATGCGGGGTCGGACCGTCTTCACGACGAGGTTCGCCGCCCGCTGCCACGGCCGCAGCCCGCGCCGGCGCGGGTTGTGCGCGATCACCGGTGTGATGCTCCGCGCCTCGAGCCCCTCGCGCAGATCCCGCGCGTCGTCCGCCGCATCGGCCCACATGCGACGCACATCCTCCGGCACCACCGCCTCCGCCATGCGGCGATCATGGCAGGATGCCGGCGTGAGGGCGATCCTGCGGACGAGCCCGGTGTCCTCGTCCACCGCCGCGTGCAGCTTGTAGCCGAGCGTCGGATCCCGTCCGCTCCGTGCGGCCCAGTCGGCATCCGCATCGACGGGCCTGCCGTCCTTGCGCCGGTTCTTCGACGACGCGGCGCGCCGCACCAGGGTGGCATCGACGATGCTCCCACGCCGCAGCACGAGGCCTTTCTCCCGCAGCTGCCGGTCCACCTCGGCAAGAAGACGCTCCGCCAGACCCCGCTTCGAAAGCTCGTCCCGAAAGCGCCACAGGGTATTCTGATCGGGCGTTTTGCCCGTCAGCCCGACCCCGAGGAAACGCCGGAAGCGCAGATCGTTCCGCAGCAGCTGCTCCGCCTTCGGATCCGAAAGATCCCACCAGGCCTGGACCAGAAGCGCCCTGATCAGGACCCGCAAGGGATAGCCCGGCCGCCCCACCGGCGCGGCACAGATGTCGCCGCAGACTGCCTCAAGCGCGCCCCAGTCGATCAACGCGTCGATCTTCTCCAGCACTTCGTCGCGTCCCACCGCCTCCGGCAGCAACGCCTCCGCGAAATCCACCTGCCGCTCCAACTCCCGCCGCATCCCACGCGCCTCCGTCCCCTCCGCCCCCCTCGAATCACACCTCCACGCCAGCGGCAAGGGGGTTACGGGGAGG